>Ga0209340_1000023_pt1 | contig 240032 bp, 228 predicted proteins | sample EPASupsiteSAE323_FD_187266 | JGI IMG/M metagenome (GOLD analysis project Ga0209340, IMG submission 187266) | Bioremediated contaminated groundwater from EPA Superfund site, New Mexico - Sample SAE3-23 (SPAdes) (version 2) | ecosystem: Environmental > Aquatic > Deep subsurface > Groundwater >...
ATTCTATTGTTCAATTATAAAATCAGTTTTTATGCGTTATTAATCCTAATATTGACAATTTTGCAGTTGTAATATAAAATAATCACCATATTATATTAATACAACAAAATAACAATAATGTTGTATTTATATACGATCATGATTTTACATTTAAAATCAAATATTTTAAAAATATTGGGGAAACAAGGGTAAATTATACACTAAATATAACCAACAAACCAGAAATTGTCCAAGACTCAATATAGTTATAAATAAAAAATTAAAAGGCAAAGCCATCAAAAATTGAGGAGCAAAGCCGAAAGTCCATAATAATGTCATAATATTTGAGTCGCCAGTTGATATAGGTATATGGATTAAGAAATAGGTTTAAGTAGAAAACTACTATTAGCTTAAACATATAACCGCTTAAAGTAGGCAGCCTGTTCACTGCTTACTTTTTTTATGGAAAAGAAGATTGTTGAGGACTGCGGTGTGGGTGAAATCGAATGAGGACGAGAGAAGACTCTTCCATTTTTCCCTGCTCATACTATAAAATGGTTAAAGGAGAATAATAATGCACATTAAACCGATTTTGCTGGTAGAAGATGACCGGATAGACGCCATTGGCGTCCAACGAGCTTTGAACGACCTTAAAGTGTTGAATCAGTTGATTATTCGGAAAAACGGCGAAGAGGCCATGGAATATTTAAAAGATGACAGCAGTATTAAACCGGCCTTTATCTTGCTGGATTTAATCATGCCCAGGATGAACGGTATAGAATTTTTGGAAATGGCCAAGACAGATGAGGACTTGAAAAAATATCCGGTAATTGTTTTGACGACTTCGGATGGAGAATGGGAAAGACTCCTGGCTTTTGATCTGGGTGTAGCAGGTTATATGGTAAAACCCGTTGATTATAAACAGTTTTTAGAGGCATTAAGGATAATTGATCTTTCCTGGATTTTAAGTGAACTGCCGGATTAGGGCGAAGGCCGGCAGTTTAGTTAGTAGGGGTTGGAAATACAGTGGATAGTACAGTACTTGAAGTATTATTAATAGAAGATGACCGGATTGATCAAATGGCATTTGAACGCGCTGTGCGGGAACAACAGTTGCCATATCGGTATAAGATTGCAGAGTCAATATACGAAGCCCGGGAAATCCTGGATGATGGGGATTTTGATATTGTGATCTGTGATTTTTCTTTGGGTGACGGTACGTTGTTTGATATTCTGGACAATGTTGTGAAAAAAGGCATACCCATTATAGTGACGACCGGAAATGGTGATGAAGAAACGGCGGTTAAGGCCATAAAAAGCGGTGCCGATGATTACATCATCAAAGATGTGGATCGTAATTATTTGAAAATTCTTGCAACCAAAGTTAGTATGGCTCTGGAAAATAGAAAGCTGCTGTTAGAACGCCAGAGTGTGGAGAAGGCTCTATATGCCAGCGAGGAACTGTATCGCACTCTGATTGAGACATCTCCCAATGGAATTGGGATGGCCGATCTTGATGGCAAAATTATTATGGCTAATCAGCAGTTGTTAAGTATGTTCGGATATCAGCATATAGGCGAAATAACAGAAATGCTCGCGATTGATTTTGTTTCCCCTTATGAACGGAATGCTTACCAAGAAATGAAGCGGGCCTTGTTGGAAGGCAGGATTAACCGGCATGAATTTACCGTTATCAAAAAGGATGGCTCTCATTTCCTGGCGGAGATAAATACTGCCCTGGTGCGTGATGAAGCCTTGATGCCCCGCGGTTTTATGCTAGTGGTCGCAGATATCACCGATCGTTTCCGGGTTATTTTTAATACGGTGGCCACCGCCATGATGATCGTCGAGGAAGACCATACCATTAGTCAGGTCAATGCGGAATTTGAAAAGATGTCAGGTTATCCGAAAAATGATATTGAAGGCATCAAATACGGGACAGATTTCTTTTTAGCGGAATACGTAGCGGAGATAAAACATTACCACGATATGCGCAGAATAAAGGAAGACGCTGCTCCTCAAAATTATGAATCATGTTTCGTAAATCGAAATGGCCAGATTATTAATGTTCTGATGACTGTTTCAATGATTCCTCAAACCCAGAAAAGCATTATTGCTATTATGGATATTAGCACACGCAAGCAAATGGAAACGGATTTACTCCTAAGTCAGGAGAAATATCGCAACCTGGTGGAGAATATTAATGATTGTCTTTGGGAGATAGACCATGATTTCGTCTGCACATATGTTAGCCCCAGATTTTATGAAATTTTAGGCTATCAACCCGCAGAGGTGATTGGCTCCAGTGTCTTAAATTACCTGTCCCCCCAGGAAATAGCATCATTTAATATCGCGGGCAAACGATTATTTGGTCCTAAAGACACATTGTTTATTGAGGGAAAGCTCATTCATAAGTTGGGTCGTCAGGTGAATGCCAAAACCAGCTTTTCACGAATACTAAATGCCGATGGATCCGCAGCAGGTTATACGGGTATACTCCATGACATTACCGAAGAATTAAGGTTAAGAGAAGAAAAACAGCGCCTGCAAGAGCAATCTGCCCGGATGAGCAAGCTGATGTCCATCAGCGCTATGTCGGCTGGTATTGTTCATGAGATTGGGCAGCCCCTGAATGCCCTCCGGGTTCTGGTTGACAGTATGCTTTACTGGCGGGAAAGAGGGATCAATTTAGCCGAGGACAAGATCTATGCCAATATGGAACGTATTTCCAACCAGGTTGGACGTATCGACGATATTATTAAACATATGCGTTCCTTTGTTAGTATCGGCAGTCCCACCGAACTTAACTTCTGCAATTTGAACAACACCGTTGAGCGGGTATTGGCTATCCTGGGCTCGCAGTTATCAGCCCATGGCATTTCCGTAATCACTAACCTGCAAAAGGATTTGAAATCAATCTGGGGAAGCAACCTATCCCTGGAGGAAATGCTTATTAACTTGCTGGTAAATGCCATGCATGCTCTGGATGCAGGCCAAATTGAGGAAAAGAAAATAACCCTTTTAACTCAAATGATTGATGATTCGATAGTTCTGGAGGTTGCCGATAATGCTGGCGGTATCCCCGATGATTTAAGGAACGCAATTTTCGAGCCATTTTATACCAGCCATCAAACCAGCGGGGGAACAGGTCTGGGCTTGCCCATTGTTCGTTCCATTGTCGAGAGGCATAAAGGGCAAATCACCGTGTTCAATAATAAAAATGGCGGAGCTACCTTTAGAATATTAATACCGGTTAAAGATGATAAGCAGCGGGGGTGACCTGACTGAATATTTTACTGGTTGATGATGATAATGACAGCCGGGCATATATGGCGGAGTTCCTGACTATGCTGGGACATACCGTGGCTGAAGAGTCCAACGGCTTTGATGCCTTAATAAAACTAGAAACCGGCATTTTTCATCTTATAATATCTGATATCCGTATGCCGCGAATGTCCGGGCTGGAATTGCTCAGCAAGGTACGCCAATCTGCACAATGGCAAGACCTAAATGTAGTCCTGGCAACTGCCTATTCCGATATGAAAACAGCCATTGAAGCCCTCCGCGCCGGGGCTTATGATTACTTATTAAAACCAATAAATATTGATGAACTGGTCGGTTTGATTGAACGGATAGCGGAGCGGCTGTCCTTGAAACAGGAGAATCAGATTTTAGCCACCAAATTTGAAGCGGCGGTGGAAGCTGCGGCAGCAGAAACCATCCAGGAATTGGTACTGCTTAAAAAGGCTTATTATCGGAAAATAGGCATAGATCAGATAGTAGTCTACTCCCCGGCCATGCATAATGTCTTTCAACAGGCGCAAAAGTTGCATGATGACAGGCATATTCCGGTTTTGATTGAGGGAGAGACCGGAACCGGAAAGGAAATTGTATCCCGCTGCATCCATTTCGGTGATGGCAGCGATACCAGTCCTTTTGTCGATATTAACTGTGCCACCTTGTCCAGTAATATTTTTGAAAGCGAACTGTTCGGCTATGAAGCAGGTGCTTTTACCGGGGGACTACCCAAAGGACAAAAAGGTAAGATCGATATGGCTCATGGCGGTACTCTTTTTCTGGATGAAATAACGGAGATGTCCCTCGAAGTACAGGCTAAATTACTCAGGGTGATCCAGGAGAAGGAGTTTTACCGGGTAGGTGGTTTAAAGAAATTTAAGACCGATGTCCGTATAATTTGTGCCAGCAATGAAGAAATCGAGAAAAAAGTTGCTGAGGGTACTTTCCGTCGTGATCTCTTCTACCGGTTGAGCGTAGGAAGGATACATATTCCCCCCTTAAAGGAGCGTCCCGAAGATATACTCCCGCTAGCCAAGATGTTTCTTACCGACTTTGCCCGGGAAAAAGGTAAAACCTTTAGCCGGATCAGTGAAGAGGCATCTAAGATTCTAATATCCCACCATTGGCCGGGAAACGTCCGGGAACTGAAGAATGTAATAGAATGGGCAGTCTTCATGTGGGATGATAAAACCCTGAAAGCATCCCACCTGGGTATAATACATGGGAAGATGAATACTGAAATATTTGAACCCGCAAGAACTGGATTAATTGACTATCAGAACTTTGTGCTTCCCGATGACAATCTACCGCTAAACACTTATACCCATAACATTATCCGCCAAGCCTTACAAAGGCACCACGGCAACAAATCTGAAACGGCCAAGTATCTGGGTATATCGCGTCATTCTCTGTATTCCTTAATTAAACAAATGGATGCAGAAAGCATTTCTGTGCAGAAGTGAACACAATCACGACAAATTGACCTTATCCGCTCACCTGCCCCAGAAATTGCATAGCTGGAAAAAAGTAGCCGGAAATATATTTCGGCTACTTTTGTGCTTATATAGGCAGCCATGACCATAAAAGAAATATATTTTAGTTTTTGAAGAATTGGTATGTTATTTGCGCTAAGGAAAAAGTAAGACTCGTTGGGTCAGGAATCAAATCGGCCGATTAGATTCTCCGTATTAACCACCACGCAAGTATTATCTAACGACTAAAATAGTGACTATTTTAGAAAGGAGGCAATAGATTTGAAAATTTTGCTGCTTGATGATGATGCTGATTGTCTGGCGAGTTTGGACTCCATGTTTGAACCGACCGGACACCTGTGTACCTCTTATACGGTTCCGGAAGAAGCAGTGGAAATTTGCAGACACCAACATTATGACCTGATTATTACTGACATGAAAATGCCAGGCATGGATGGCCTCGATGTCTTAAAAAACATACGCGAATTCAGTCCTGAGACTAAAGTTATTATTATTACCGCTTATGGAGATGTAAACACCGCCATGGCTGCAGTAAACAACCAGGCTTATGCATTTTTTGGAAAGCCGTTGCAGGTTGATGATCTGATGCGAACTGTTGAAAAAATTGAAAAGGAAAAAATTCAATTAGAAAAAACCAGGAGTGACCATGCCAATCTAATTATGGAATACTCCCGCTTAAAACTGGCTTACCAGGATCTGTTAGCCCTGTTAAAACAAAACGATGGCAAATAGCGAGGTGATCACTATGGATGAAAACGAATTAGAAGAGAAACAGGCATTTGTCAAGGAGTTCGTAACCGAAAGCAGAGAACTTTTAGACACTATTGAACCACAAATAATTGCTCTGGAAGAAAATCAGACCAACTGTGAAGATGTTGACCAGGAAGTACTCAATTCAATATTTCGCCTTTTTCATACTATGAAAGGTACGGCGTCATTTTTTGACCTGCAAACTATTATTGATATCACCCACGAAGCAGAAACCTTGTTGGATATTTTTCGGAAAGGTAAAGCCACGGTTCGACCTGAGCATGTTGATCTGTTATGCCGCACCAGTGATTTTATCAGAAATATCCTGGATACGGTTGAGTGCCAGCTTAGTGACCAAGGCTTTGAAATTGATGCTCAAAATCTAATAAGTGACTATAAACAAAATATTGCCGGTATTAAAGAAAAAACCAGTTCTAAATCAGAACCCCAAGCAATTGATTTGGAAAAAAACAAGTGTTTTGAGAATCCGAAAAACAATCAAGTCCGGCATGAATACCAACCGCCTGTTAATCTCGATGATATGGGTCTGCTGATTACCGGGGATATGACCAAACGTTTTAGAGAGGAAGCCCAGGAGTTTTGTGACCGCGCTGAAGCAGCCTTGCTGATCCTGGAAGATAGACCGGGAAATGAGGAAAATTTGTCCCAGGCCTTTCGTGCTTTTCATAGCCTTAAAGGAAATGCCGGTTTCTTTGGTTATGGAAATTTGGAAAAGATGAGCCACCTGGCGGAGTCTATTCTGGATGAGATTCGAGCCGGGGCCAGAAACTGCGACCCGGAGATTATATCCAGTCTGCTGCTGGTGGTTGATGTATCGCGGGTTGAAATTGAGCGAAGCACCGGTGGTTCATATGAGGAAACCAATGAAATAGTTAAAACCCTGGAAATGCTTAGTCGGCTTCTGCATACTTCCCCATCGGGAGAAAAAGTGAACCGGGAGACAAAGGATACTGCCAAACAAATGCAAGAATTACCGGCGACAGATATTGATGATGTGTCAAACCAGACGGAAAAGGTCTTAGTTCTTCATTCCAACCCGGATTCGCCGCCTGAACCATTAGAAAAACGACCGGCAACTCCTGTTGGAACAGAGCGGCAACCTTCACAGGGGCAGCAGACCATACGGGTCGACATTGAAAAACTGGATCAACTTCTGAACTTGGTTGGTGAGCTGGTTATTTCCGAATCTATGGTTGTTAATGCTCAAAAGTCCCAGGGAAATCAAATGGACATCCTGGCCAAAAATATCCTCCACTTAGACAAGATCACCAGAGAAGTCCAGGAAGTAGCCATGTCTATGCGAATGATAAGCCTGGCCGGCACTTTCCGAAAAATGACGCGTCTGGTCCATGACCTGGGTCATAAGGTAAATAAGAGCATACACCTGGAAATCATCGGCCAGGAAACTGAAGTAGACAAAACCATAATCGAACAGATAGCAGATCCTCTGGTACATTTGATTCGCAATGCGGTTGACCACGGTATTGAGAGTACGGAGCAACGTATAGCCAGAGGTAAACCCGAAATAGGGCAAATAGTCATCGAAGCCCGGCATGCAACCGGCGAGGTATGGATTCTGGTTTCAGATGACGGCGGAGGCCTTAATAAAGAAAGAATCCTGCAGAAGGCCTTACAAAAAGGATTAATAAAGCCCGGATTACATGATATGAAAGATGAAGATATATGGCAGTTAATCTTTGAGCCCGGTTTCTCAACTGCAGAAAAAGTCTCCACCGTTTCCGGCCGCGGAGTGGGTATGGATGTGGTAAAGCAAAGCATTGCTAAACTGGGAGGAAAGGTAGAAATTCACAGCAAGGTGGGAACTGGTACGACCTTTGCCATACGTATACCCCTTACTCTGGCAATAATTGAAGGAATGGTGGTTGAAGTTGGTCAAAGCCGATATACCATCCCCATCGGTTCAATCAAAGAATCTTTTCAACCACGTCCCGAGCAAATTACCCTAACCCCGGACGGATTAGAGATAGTACGCATTCGGGGAGAACTGGAGCCGGTAATTCACTTGCATGAAGTTTACCAGAAACAGTCCTCGCGTATTCCACTGAACCAGGGAATATTAATCGCGGTAGAAAATGGAGATAAAAAATGCTGTCTTTTTGCAGACAAATTAATTGGCCAACAACAAATAGTTATTAAGGGACTGCCCGCTAATCTGGGTAGGGTCAGAGGTGTTTCCGGATGCGCCATATTAGGTGACGGTGATATTAGCATGATACTGGATATTGCTGATTTAATCGATTCAATCGAGGAAATCGCGGTTTGACTATAGTCATAATTATTTGAACTGGCCTTTGGAGGTGAGATAAGTTGGGTAGCAAAGATGAATTAAAAATTGACCTGCTGGATGATGAGTATGAAGAAGAAGACTCTCTGGAGGACAAATACCTTACCTTTGCATTGAATGATGAAGAATACGGCATTGAAATCAGGTATGTGACCGAAATCATAGGCATGCAGAATATCTCCCAGGTTCCGGATGTAAACGATTTTGTCAAGGGGGTTATAAATCTGCGGGGCAAGGTTATACCGGTTATTGATATCAGACTGCGTTTTCATCTGAAAGAACGTGTCTATGATAATAGGACTTGCATCATTGTAATCAATATCGATGAACAGGTAGTGGGAGTTATTGTTGATCGAGTTATGGAGGTTCTTAACATTCCCCGCGGTGAAGTTGAAGCCCCTCCCAAAATTATGGCGGGCAGAAGCAGTCATTTCATTCAAGGCATGGGCAAGGTCGGTGAGCGGGTTAAGATGCTCCTGGACGCAAACAAGCTTATTTTAATAGAGGAGTGATAATTAATGAAGACAGAGAGTAATCAGTTGGACTTTTCCATACTGGACATAATTCAAGAACCAGTCCTGGTAGTAGGTAAAGATTTGAAAGTTATTTTCATCAATGACAGTCTTTCCACTATGGCAGGAAAATCGTTGAAACAAGCCAAAGGCAATACCGTTGCTTCTATTATCAAGGCAGAACATAGCGGTATTTCTGAGGTCTTTAGTTCCGGGGAACGAATCAGTTTTCAAACCTGGGCAACTATCAAGGGAACCAAAAAGTATCTTGAATTGACTGGAAATCCTGTTATTGATAACGAGGGAGAGGTATCCTGTGTTGTTGAAGTAATCAAAGATCTGAGCGGACAAAAATCGGTATGCGATGCGGTTGAAGAACTAATAGAGAAGGCTAAAAGCGGTGATCTAAATGCCAGAGCCACTGTAAAAGCGGAAGGTGATTTCCAGACATTGGTTGATGGAGTAAATGAAATGCTGGATGCGGTAATCAACCCCATCAATGAAGTAATGGATGTTTTAAGAAGAGCGGCTGTAAACGATTTCGAGCTCATGGGTCAAGATTATTCCGGAGCCTGGGATGATTTAAAAGGAGCTATTAATACCGTTGTTGGCCGTCTTTTGACCGTAACTGATATTGTATCCCACGTTAGCCAGGGTAATCTCAGCGACGTTGATAATCTTAAAGCTATCGGCCGTCGCAGCGAAAAGGATAATTTAATCCCCGCCCTGATTCATATGCTGGAAGAAATACAAAAGCTGGCCGATGACACCCATGGTTTAACCAGAGCTGCTTTAGAAGGCAAGCTGTCGGCACGGGCCGATGTTTCTCAGCACAGCGGCGAATTCAATAAAATCGTAGCCGGCATAAACGAAACCCTGGACGCTATTCTGGTACCAATTAATGAAGCGGTAGAATGCCTTAAGGAAATGGCCACCGGCAACCTGGATGTAGCCATGATTGGCTCTTATCAGGGCGATCACGCTATGATAAAAGACGCGCTTAATCATACCCTGGATTCGATAAATGAAATTTTGAATGAAGTAAGCAAATCAACGCAAAGCCTGGCCACCGGCTCCCAGCAGGTCTCCAATTCCAGCCAGTCTCTGGCCCAGGGTGCTACCGAATCTGCGGCGGCTCTGGAGCAGATAAGTTCATCAATGCACGAATTGACCGCTCAGACTAAGCAAAATGCGGAAAACGCCGGCCAAGCCAATCAACTTGCCGACCAAGCCAGAACTGATGCGATTAAAGGCCGTGAGCAAATGAATTTACTGGGTATGGCTATGAAAGAAATCAGTGATTCGGCTGCAGACATATCGAAAATAATCAAAGCTATCGATGAAATAGCCTTCCAGACCAATCTACTGGCTCTAAATGCTGCCGTTGAGGCCGCTCGTGCGGGTCAGCACGGTAAAGGGTTCGCGGTAGTAGCTGAAGAGGTTAGAAATCTGGCCGCCCGTAGTGCCAATGCCGCCAAGGAAACTGCGGAAATGATTGAAGGTTCTATTAAAAAGACCGAGGTGGGAGCACGAATTGCGGAAGAAACCTCACGTGCCCTGGAAGAAATTGTCACCGGATCCGCCCGGGTTACCGATCTGGTGGGCGAAATGGCTTCAGCATCGAAGGAACAGGCCCAGGGTATAGGGCAGATTAACCAGGGTTTAGGCCAGGTGGATCAAGTCACCCAACAAGTTACCGCCAATGCTGAAGAATCAGCTTCAGCCAGTGAGGAATTATCAGGGCAGGCTATACAACTCAAACAAATGCTATCGAAATTCAAGCTCCGGCAGCCGGTCGTTAATATGAGCATCCCAGGTTTGCCCGCAGGAATTACCCCGGAAATACTACAAATGATTCAAAATCTAATTCAAACCCAGGGAATCCAAGTTGAGGCCAAACCGGCAGCAATGCAGGTTGCCTGGGGCAATTCTGCCGTGAGCGACCAGGCTCCCAGGCTTCAACCGAAGGATATCATTGCTCTGGACGATACTGAATTCGGCAATTTTTAGCGGCCATAATAATAGCTCTTACGCCGCCCTCGCTTATCTTCTGATGGGGAGTGAATAATTTGCATCTTAGTGATCAGGAATTTAAATTAATCAGTGCATTGATGCATGACAAATTCGGTATTAATCTAAGTGAGCAGAAGCGCAGCCTGGTTGTGGAAAGACTGCAAAAGGTACTGCTGTCAGGTGATTTTAATAGTTTCCGGGATTATTATGATTACGTTATTAATGAACCCAGCGGCCAGGCTCTATTAGATATGGTGGATAGGATAAGCACCAATTACACCTATTTTTTCAGGGAAAAAGATCATTTCGATTATTTAGTAAGCACAGCCCTACCCCAATTAATAGCCAAAGTTAAAGATCAAAACCGGCCCGGGCTAAGAATCTGGTGCGCGGGCTGCTCTTCAGGCGAAGAACCTTATACTTTAGCCATGATTTTAAGTGAATTTCTGGGTGCGGAGATATCCAGAATGGATGTCGGTATCCTGGGTACGGATATCTCCGAGACTGCCCTGCAAAAGGCTAAAAATGGCATTTACAGCGATGTCCAATTATCCCAGGTGCCAATTTCATACCGTCATAAATACTTTATTGCTGTAGATAACAACAGTTGGGCGGTCAAACCAATCCTGAAAAAGCTGGTGCTGCTGCGCCGGTTGAACCTTATGCGTACGGAATATCCGTTTAAGGGTAAATTCGATATAATCTTTTGCCGCAACGTAATTATTTATTTTGATTTGCCCACTCAACAGGGCTTAATAGAACGTTTTTATCGCTATTTACAGCCCGGGGGCTATCTGTTTACCGGCCATTCCGAATCGATAGACCGGTCCCGGGCATTGTACAAGTATATTAAACCCGCGGTTTATCAGAAATAGTGAGTGTTAGGATTGAGGTGATGTTAATGCGCAAAATTAAAGTTCTGGTAATTGATGATTCAGCCCTGGTCAGAGATATTCTGGCCCACGGATTGGCCTTGGATAACGAGATTGAAGTGGTGGGGGCGGCTCCTGATGCTTATGTGGCTCGTGATATGATTGTAAACCTCAAACCGGATGTTTTGACCCTGGACGTGGAAATGCCTCGCATGGATGGGGTGGAGTTTCTGCGCCGCTTAATGCCCCAGTACCCGTTGCCGGTAGTGGTCGTAAGCGCCCTGACCAAAAGAGGAGCCGCCATTAGCCTGGCAGCGCTGGAAGCCGGGGCTATCGACATAGTAACCAAACCCAGTATTGACGTGGCCCGGGGCCTGGCAGCCATGCTTCAGGATTTAAGAGCCAAAGTCAAGATGGCTGCCAAGGCCAATGTCCAAGCCTGGAAAGTCAGCCGGCATTCCCGTCCCGAACCGATTGCCGCCAATACTCAAGCCCTGGCGGAATCGACCGATAAAGTAATCGCTATCGGTGCCTCTACCGGAGGAACTGAAGCCATCCGGTTTATTATGCGCCAACTTCCTGCGTTCACGCCCGGTATAGTAATTGTTCAGCATATGCCGCCCGGTTTTACCAAACAGTTTGCGCATAGCCTCAATGATCTTTCCGCTCTGGAAGTCATGGAGGCCCAAAGCGGGGACCGGATAATGCCGGGGCGGGTGTTGATTGCCCCGGGTGGTTTGCATATGAAAGTTAAACGGTCAGGCGGTGTTTATCTAACTCAAGTAGAAGAGGGCCAAAATGTTAATGGCCATTGCCCCTCGGTAGAGGTCCTCTTTCAGTCTGTATCACAATGCGTGGGAGCGAATGCTATAGGAATAATGCTCACCGGGATGGGAGGGGATGGCGCTGACGGTATGTTAGCCATGCGCCTGGCCGGAGCCAGGACCCTGGCACAAGACGAAGCAAGCTCAGTTGTTTTCGGCATGCCCCGGGTAGCCTTTGAAAAGGGCGGCGCTGAAAGTCTGGTGCCCCTGACGTCTATTCCTAATACCATCATGAATCTGTTGGGTGGGAAAGCTAAATGGCGGACATAATTGTGGGTATAGGCGAAATGGCAGTTTCCCGAAGTCCCGGTGATATACTCAAAACTTTTGCGCTCGGTTCCTGTGTGGCGGTTATTCTGCTGGCACCACAAAAGAAATCCGTTGGTCTGGTACATGTTGCCCTGCCGGATTCCAACCTTAATAAGGTTCTCGCCGCGGATAAACCTGGACAGTTTGCGGATACCGGCATTCCCAACCTGTTAAATAAAATGGTATATCATGGGTGCCAAAACGTTGATATGGTGGCTAAAATTGCAGGAGGGGCCAATTTTTTAAATGACGGCGGTGTTTTCAGGATTGGGGAACGCAATGTGCTGGCCATTAAACAGATTCTTAGCAAGCTTAATCTAAAACTCATTTCCGAAGATGTCGGCAGAAACATTGGCAGGACGGTATATGTAAGCGTAAAAACCGGCAGGATTTTAATATTGTCACCGGGACGCGGAGAATGGGAATTATAATCACTCAGACCAACATCTGAACAATTTCGCTTAATAAAAAAAGGGGACCTAAGATCAAAGTCTCATGCCCCTTGATATTTGAACTGCTGATTAAGCTTGCTCCTGGGCTGATCTTAACCATGTATCGGTCACGGAGTAACGTTGAACTTCATCCTTGTTCCCTTATTGAGGGTTTGTCCGCCACTGGCTGCTTTTACCTGGTTGCTAATAAAGAGGTAATAGGTGCCTCCCGCTTGCCAACCACCGGCTGGCGGAGAAACCTTTACCTGCCGAGCGTTACCGTTCACCTGGGTTACAGATATATCATCGACTTTGTTGGTCCCAGATTCATCGGCAGCAACATAAATATTGGTTTTATTTACTGTACTAATGTCAACGTCCTTGTTGAAGGTAATGGTCCAAAAATCGCTGGGGTTCTTTTGTTTGCTTGCGGTCTGATCCGTCCATGTTTCGGATGACGTGTTGTCTGCAACCACCGTTATGGTGAGAGTCTGTGATATTCCTGCACTGAAGTTGAAAGTCAATGTGGTTGTTCCCGGCGATTGGGCGGCCAGGTAGGCCTTCTTAATTATTACGGCATTATTACTCATGCTGTAGTCTGTAATTGGTGATAGGGTTGCGGTTCCATTAGTTATACTTGCCAGGCTATTGCCGTTTAGCGTCACAGTAGTGCTTACATCTGCCTGGGCAGTTGAATTTTTATTAAATGTCCCGGTTGTTGGGCTTATAGTACTATTCTGGAACGTAATACCAACCCCGTTCAGCATAGGAAAGCCGTCATTGGTATCGGATACAGATTTCCACGATGATAGGGTTTTATCGGTTGAAGCATAAGTATTTAGAAGATTTACAAAATTATTGGATTTCATTGCGGTTGATGCCATGGCGGTTGACGCATCTGTTCCTCCGCCAACCCCTAGATTGGAGCTTGAAGCGCGGGGAATACTGTTTACCGTTTGGGTTGCACTGCTGTTCCAGTATCCATACGAAATAGTGCAAGGATTGCTAGTTTCATTATATCCCAATAGGCCACCAACATTACCGTATAATCCAACTTTTTCGCTACTTGTGGCATAACAGTTGGTTATCTGACCACCCAAAGCATTACCAACAAAACCGCCAACCTTGGCATAGTTACCGCCTGTTATTAAGCTGCCAATGGCATAGCAATTGGTTGTATAGCCACCCTCATTATATCCCAAAAACCCGCCGGCAGTTGAAGAATCGCCGCTCATTACATTACCTGTGGCATAACTGTTTTTAAGAATATTGTGAAAACTTTTTGCTACTAGCCCCCCCACAATTGCACCTTTTCCACCAGTTACGTTGCCTGTGGCAAAACAGTTCGTTGTTGGATCATTAACTGACGTTCCTGCCAAGCCGCCCACTATGCTATTATCGCCACCAGTTACGTTGCCAGTAGTATAGCAGTTTGTAATGCTACCTCCTCCATTGTTTAGGCCGCCTACTTCGCCATTGTTTAAGCTGCCTACTACGCACCCCCCCGTCACATTACCTGTGGTATGGCAGTTTATAATGCTACCATTCCACGTATATCCAATCAGGCCACCGACATCAAATGATCCAACTACAACACACGTGGAGTAGCTGTCTACTATTTTTGTTTCGCTACCATTCGAAACAACTTCTCCGACCAGACCACCTGTAGTGTATATACCCCCATGCACTGCTCCTGTGGTATAGCAGTTTGTTATAGTGGTTGAAGAAGCATTTCCTACCAAACCGCCTGTATTACCTGCGCCAGATATATTTATGTTTTTCAACCCAATATTTTTAATTGTTGCTCCTGAAGTAGATAGGAATAATCCATTATCGCCGATTAAATTGGCAATTGTCTTGTTGTTCCCGTCAAAGTTTCCTGCAAATGACTCAATCGGTATCCATAAATGATCTGACAGGTCAATGTCTCTGGCTATTATTATCTTATATCCCGCAAACGAAAATCCGGCTTTGGCCTGCACCGCTACCCATGCCAGCTCTGCGGCATTGTCTATCGTAAATGTCGTGCCGGACAAATCCGGCTCCACAGTTGCATAATTCCCTTCATCCGTCCAGTTAGTCATTGTAGCTGTTACTTTAGCGATTCCGGAAGTTGTGGAAGCTGATTTGGTTGTTGTAGCTGCATTGTCCGTGTTCGTAACGATGCAGTAATAATATGTTTCTCCTCTAGTTGTTGTAGGTGCTGTAAATATCAAGTCGGTAGCTCCGGAAATGGCAGTTCCGTCGCTGGTGCTATTGGTTGTATTGCTGTACCACTGATAGGTAAGGGTTCCAACGATGTCATTCACTACAACCGATAGTTTGGCGTTGCCTCCCACATTAACGCTTTTATCGGCCGGTTGTTCAGCAATCACCGGCACCACGGCGTTAATCGGAGGATTTACAACGACGGTGGCTATATCACTCGTAGCCGATGTTTTGTTCCCGTCAGCAGATGTACTGGTAACAATGCAGTAGTAGTACGTTGTCCCGTATTTTTTCGGCTGCCCACCATAATAAGATTCAGTTGCGCCCGTAATAGCAGTTCCACTGCTGGTGCTGTTTACTTCATTGCTGTACCACTGATAGGATAATGAATCTCCGCCGCCTGCCTCAATACACAAATATAGGCCGTCTCCCGCATTCAGCGTGGCATTGAGCGGCTGTGTTTTTATCCCTACCTTGTTGGTTACCGTTATGATCAATGTCTTCGTATCTCCGTTGCTGAAGTTAAAATCAATCTCCGTGGTTTCCACCGGTTGTGAAGCTAAGTAGTTGGGGTTGATACTGCAAATGTTCAAGTTCCAAGAATAGTCGAAGAATGTTAATTCTTTACCTCCATTGGTGATGCTGGTTAAACTATTGGCGTTTAAGGATACCGTTATAGGTACGCACTTACTAGAGTCGGAGTATTTATCCCATGACGCGGTTGTCGGGCTTATGCTGCTGTTATTGGAAATGGTCCCATCAAAAACAGCTGTCGCGTATCCATGCCAGGGATTGGTAAAACCTGTTTTGCCCGCTAGATAATAAAATGTGAGGTATGGTTTCGTACTACTAAAAGCATTTGTCATTGGGGCATTGCCATAAAAATATACGGATGACAGGTTGTCGCAGGCTCCAAAGGCAACCTCACCAATACTGGTCACACTGGAGGGTATGCTTACGCTGACTAGGCTGCTGCATGCATGAAACGCATAACTATCAATGCTGACTACGCCCTCTGGTATGCGCAGGCTGGTCAGGCTTCCGCAAGACTCAAACGCTTGAGCACTAATGCTGGTCAAACTGGATGGTATACTTACGCTGGTTAGGCTATGGCAATCTTGGAACGCGGCTTCACCAATACTGGTCACACTGGACGGTATGCTTACGCTGGTTAGACTGCTGCACCTTCCAAAAGCTCCTTTACTAATACTGGTCACACTGGATGATATGCTTACACTGGTTAGACTGCTGCAACTTCCAAAAGCAAACATTCCAATACTGGTCACGCTGGACGGTATACTTACGCTGGTCAGGCGGGTGCAATTCGCAAACACTCCGTAACCAATATTTGTTACGCCTTCTGGAATGCTTACGCTGGTAAGATTTTCGCAACTACTAAAGGCACTCTCACCTATACTGGTTACACTGGACGGTATGCTTACGCTGGTTAGGCTTAAGCAAGAAGAAAATCCGTTATTTCGTATGCCGGTTACGCTAAACCCATTAATTGTACTTGGTATAACTATATCGGTAAGGCTGCCATTAGCCCGGTTTATTTCTCCGGTCGTGGTATCAAATGTTAGCTGGCCACCGGTTACATCATAGGTTATGGTTTGTGCACTTGCAGTTTGCATATCCAATGGCAGCAAAACAATTACTCCCAATACCATTATGACAGTCAACAATATGAACTTTACTCGCCTCATTAATACATCTTCCCCTCTATTTTCAATTTTCGTGTTAAATCCTACGCAAAACTATCTTCTTCACAATGACCATTCTTTATCTTTTATCCATTTCCTTCTTTTATATCCATTATAACCATTTTTTTGATAGGTACCAATGTTTAAAATGTTGACATCGTTTTGCTGCATATCATAAACAATATGTGCAGCACTTAATCTTTACTATACGCCACAATAATAGGTCCATTAATCTGTGAAATGGTTTGGGTTCTAATATTTTTTATCCTAGAAACTCAAATACGCCTGCTTTTACGGCAGGCGTATTTGTTCGATACTTTTTTCTTGTCTTTGTGGGTTCCGGCATGCTGATTGATAGCAACCGGCATACGTATTTTAAGTTTTTTCTTTTTCATTATAACCACCTCCGTGTTAAGGGGACCGTGTTAAGGGGACCGTCCCCTTAACACGTCCCCTTAACACGTTCTGCGCAACTTGAACTTATATATTGTTATCGAGAAACGACACGGCCCGGGCCACAATGCTGTTGCCCTTGCCCCTTCTTTGCAACTGCCCCTGTACCACCAAGGGACCGTGCTGCTCGCCGAATATGTATTTTCCATATTGCATATAAATGTCTTCAAACATGGTCACATCAGTTAGGCCGAACTCATCCTCCAGGGAAAAGAAAACCACGATCTTGCCGATGCGGGTGGAAGGACGATGCGGGTGCAGGAGAAGTCCGGCACCTTAATAAAAGAACCGGGCCTTAACCCGCTTAAATCCCGGCTGGATTTTATATTCCTTTTTTGTAAGCCGGAGCGCAGCGAAGCCATGACGTGCTCGGCCACATCTATCCCTAAGAAGGCATATTCCATAGCCTTTTTTTCCATGGGGGAAAAGTCCGTTACCAGGTCGTTAATATCATCGTTAAACAGCTTCCCTACCCGGCTCTCGGCCCGCTGCTTATCCTCCAGCCATTGCGGCAAAGAGGCCAGCAACTGGCGGCGGTTGCCGTGCAATTTATCGCAGGCTCCGCACTTGATGAGGTTTTCCAGTTCATCCCGGTTAATACTGCTTCTATTTATAAAATCCTGCACAGATGAAAAGGCCGACTCGCTTCGGACACTTATAATAGATTGCCGGCAATTGTGCGATAAAGCTTTGACCTGTTTCAAACCTACCCGTATAGCGCCCTCCTCTACTGAGAAATTTATATCACTCTGATTTATATCCGGAGGTAATATTACTATCCCCCTGCGCCGGGCCTCCAGACAAATTATATTGGGCGGGTAATATCCCATCGGCTGGTTATTCAATATAGCAGTGTAATATTCGATCGGGTAATGCCGGGTGAGATAGGCAGTCTTAAAGCTGGTAGTGGCAAAAGCCGCGGCATGGGCTTCAGAAAAGCCATAGCTGGCATAGCCCAGCATATAGGAAAAAATCTGTTCCCCCAATTCCTGCGATATGCCGTTTTCCACCGCCCGCCTAACAAAACGGGCACCGATTTCTTCCATCAGCTTCTGGGAACGGGCATGGGTCATAACCCTCCTTAACTGGTCAGCCTCCCCGGGGGTGAAACCGGCTATAGCCTCTCCATTGCGGGCCAGCAGGGTAAGATGAGAGCCGTTTTCCAAAGTGATTTCGCTGCCCTGTATGGGTTTAATACCTGCTTTTCCAGCCGCCTGAAAGAATTTCACCGCCACGCATACATTGTCATGATCTGAGTATGCACTTTACTCAGGAACAACATAATGGGTGCCAAAAGCACAAGCGTTTAGCAATCTTCCAAAAAGCTGTTTAGGATTAAAGCGCCGGTTAAACCTATAACAGAATTCATCGAGATAGGGTTGTAAAAATTTATCACCAAGGCCGTGATAAGTGCCCATAATATAGGTTTTAGCATTACCAATAATAATATGAAGCCATTTCATCCATTTCAACAAAGCCGAATAATTGATAGTTAGAATCCCTTTCACTCATGGCATGGCGGATTTTGTGTAATAGTCTCCATGCAGTTCGGTAGTTAAGATCCAGTAATTGGGAAATTGACAAGGCTGATCTACCTCTTTTGTCGTTTGATACCAGATAAATTGTCCAGAACCATACTGTTAAATCAAGTTTACTTCTATGCATTACAGTTCCAGCTGTTACTGAAGTTTGATGTGAACATTTTTTGCATTCATAAAGTTTTCGAGTACTAATGTAATAATACTCACAATGTCCGCATATTGGGCATTTAAAACCTTCGGGCCATCTTTTTTCAAACAGATACTTTGCGCATGATTCCTCTGAACTAAATTTTATTTGGAATTCTATCAAGTTGAAACCTTCTGCTTTAGCCATGATATTGCCTCCCAAACTAATGTTCTGCATTAATTATATAGAACACCAGTTCTTTTGGCAACACCTCCCTGAGTAAAGTGCATATTCAGAACATATGTTCAGGTCAAGAGATGGGTGACGGTAAATGTTTCCGCGACGCCAAGGAAGTTTCTTCTACATCCAAAATATGCGCGAAAAAAAACCATGTTTTACTGCATGATCTCTGCAGTCACTACATGGCTACAACCTCCCACCCTATTAATATTCAGCAAAAGAATTACCGCCATTCAAGTTCGCTTTGTTTCGGCCATAATAAGCAATAGAAAAGAGCCCGAAGGCTCTTGAAAATCGGGGGCTATAGTTTGTCATTTTCCTGCAGGCAAAAATGTTTAATATGATCGTATACTTCAACTGCAATTTGTATGGCTCGCTTTGCCTCCAGCCTAGTAGCCTCCGGCCAATCTCCGGGATAACGTCCGGTAACCGCCCAGCCCGTCAACCAACTTATGTCCAAATTATCTAAAAACAGGCGAACCTTATCTGGTGTTTCAAGCACCAGTTGCTCCAGGTCATGTGTTTTTTTAAATTCAACTTCATTTAGGGTAAGTATTGCTTTTATTGATTTCTCAACACTCTGCTGAGCCAGAAAACAGGCAATCCGTGGATGAAGATAATCGGCCTTCGCAATTTCCTGGGCAGCCTTTAGATCCTGGGAAGCATATTCAAACCACTGCAATACCACCTCATGTAAATCACTGTTCATACATTACTTTCCCCTCACGAAGAGCAGATCGATAAATGTAACCCGGTACCTGTCCGTACTTTGAGATCGTATCAGGGTTTGCTACGATGATGTCCTTGGAAATCCGAAAATCACGGAGTTCTTTACGAATAGCTGCCATTTGATTGAGGTAGTCTTCTTTATCGCAATCCATAACCACTAACAAATCAACATCACTGCCCTTGGATGCTTCACCCCGGGCCCATGAACCAAAGACGATAATCTTATGGGGGCTAAATTTTTCCACTATACGTTCAGTCATAGCTTTAATCAGGTTTAAACTTATTTCCATTCACCTTACCCCCTTCTCAAGCTTTTGTCTCATGACACCATTGAAAGAGTTTTAATCGGTTATATTTTAAAAAAACAATACCATATTTTGTTATACAATTGCTACTGCTTCTCCTTGAGCAAGTCACGAATTTCCATAAGAAAAACGGCTTCATCACTTAAGCCTATTGTAACATATTTGGCATTTCGGTATTCAGATCCACATCTAAGCAACAATTTTCGCACCAAACAAGCGACGCTGTTAATAATTACCATTCCCAGAACATGAAAAATGATTACATTGGCTAATACAAAAGAGCCGGTCATAAACAGACCAGCTCTTTTGTATTTTGGTTATCTTACGGATTCAGCTATTTTCATAATTTCGTCTTTGCTAAATCCTTTGGCGAAAAGGGTATAATTTACATCGCCTATATTCCATACCAGGCTTGAATCATCCCAGGCTCCCTTGTTTCCATTAATCGTGACCGGCTCAACAACCTCCCCATTTGTTACATACTTGGTCTGTTCATTCATAATCCGCTGCATTATTATAATGTTTTTTCCGGGACCCTGGAAGTTCAGAGTAATATATTCTTTGGAATCTTTAAAGCACTCAGCATTTTTAAAGGAGTAGCCTGTAGGTAAATATGTCGGGGCCAGGAGTCTATAAGAAACCCCTTGCTGAGCATCAGCCAGGCGGGAGTAGTTGACCGTATCTACCGTTGGTTCATCCCGATTACCTATTGTGGTAACGCTGCCATCATCTTCCACGATCTCAACATACCCATTTTTATCTAATGCTGCCTGCTGCTCAGGGGTTAAGGGCTTTACGGTTGATGGGTCAGGAGCTGGCATGTCACTAACTATAGTAACATATGATCCTAGATTCAGTACTTTTCCGATGCTCTTGGCCGCAGCTGTCATTGCACCGGGAAATATCAGAGAAAAGCTCAGCACGGTCACCAGGACGAATGATCCCGTCAGCAATGCAGGACGGTGTTTCCTAAAGAAATTCTTCATAATAGCCTCCTTATTGTTTCTAGTCGTATTTTTGGCATTACAACGGCTCATTAATCGCCGCCGCAGTATTTGTTTCTTTCCGTTATCAGGAATAAGATCGGTTTCAGCCAAAACAGCAGCCAAATTCAATAGATTATCATATTCGGATTGAACTTCTTTGCTGTTAGCTAGCGGCTTACCGTCCAAAATACCATCTACATCCTCATTGAACTGCTTCACAAGATCCATTGAATCACTCCTCCTCTTCAAGTATTTCCCGCAATTGATGCAGGGATCTGTAAAGGATCACACCGGTATTGCTCTCCGATAGTCCCATTAATTGTGCGATTTCTCGGTTCTTCAGTCCGCCTGCAAATTTCATAGCAATGATGTTGCGTTCCCGTTCATCTAGAGAAGTAAGGGCCGCCAACAGTCTGCTTTGATCCTCACTGTGAACTGCCACTGCTTCAGGATTGGGCCGCTCGGAAGGTAAATTCCGGATGCTTTCTAAAGGAGACCATATCCAACGTTTGCGCTGCCGATAATGAGCATTCACCGTGTTTTGAGCGATAGTAAAAAGCCAAACTTCAAAGGCTCCCCGATCCGGATGATAAGTCTCGATTTTCTGCATAACCTGTTCAAAAACCTGACTGCTAAGATCTTCAGCTTCCTCAATACGATTGATGCGATATCGCATGTACTTATAGATGCGATTGTAGTAGCGGTCAAAAATATCTGCAAAAATATCTGTATAAGAATGCGCCTTATCCTGGAGACATAATTCTTTAGACAATGACATTGTTAAAGATTTTTCCATTTCATTCCCCTCTCCAAGAATTCTATCCAACTATTAATAAAACCTAAAACTGTTGGCAGGTATAATTGATACCCATATATAGGAATTATACTTTTTATTAAGATAACAACTCCTTCAAATAAATTACCTGGCCAGGTGCTCCTATAAGTAAGTATGATCAAGCCCGCAAACCATTACAGAGAAGTAAAATAAAATATTGCTGCTCGAACGAGGGTCCTGCTGTCGGCATGGTCTTCACGCTCCCGTTATCCTCCTCCCAACAAAACGAAAAAGATCCCGAAGGTTCTTGGGTTCTAATATTTTTTATTCTACAAAAATCAAATACGCCTGCTTTTCCGGCAGGCGTATTTGTTCGATACTTTTTTCTTGTCTTTGTGGGTTCCGGCATGCTGATTGATAGCAACCGGAATACGTATTTTAAGTTTTATCTTTTTCATTTATATCACCTCTATTTTTTAGCTACCCAGTCCTTCCCGGGTGCCCCTTATTTTACCGCTGCTCCTTCAGCAAATCACGAATTTCCATCAGAACAATTCATTATTGCGTATGCCGGAGTGGCCGCCATATCTATCAATCTGATCACGGTGAATATCAATCACTTCAGCAATGGTCAGGAACAGAACACCCTCGTTCATGCTACTCTCCCAATTTCCGCAATGTTTCACCGTGATTAACATTTACCTTTTGCAGTGCTGCCTGGAAGTATTTTTCCCGGTCCTGATCCGTTACCGGTGATATAATTAGACTTTTGCCATCTGTAACAATTTTTAACGGGGTGGAGTTATCAATATTAAGCAGTTCCATAATTGGCTTATCAATAATCAGGGCGGAACTGTTCCCGTGCGTGGTAAGAGTCTTTATCATCATAAAAACCTCCTCGGTACTATATTGTAATAACATTTTAGCACCAGCTTAACACAAAATATACCGATGACAAATTAAGTGCAAACAAAAGCCCCAACCTTGTGGGACAACAAATATTATTTCATTTCTCCTCCGGCTTACTTCCCAACCAGTCTATTTTTTGAACGGTTCGCAAAGACTGAATATACTCTCGCTCCAACTCCGTTAATTCTTCTCTGCGTTCCCACAAATCCGGGTGCATCTGTTGGGACAGCTCAATGAACCGGTATAACTCGCTAATCACGCCCATTATGAATACCCCACATGTAAAGCCATACCTGCCACCAAAGTAATGGCCAGGCGATCATCGATAATACCTTATTATTTTCATCAACTTTTCCCCACAAGGCCAATCTGTATGCTCTACCATAATTCATTTTGTCCATGGATTTTTCAAACGATTTTCGGTAGTCAATAATCATTCCAAATCACCCAATCTTTGGTTTATCACTTTATAATATTATTTTGTCCCCATTAATGCGCTATTATAATTATCCATAGTTTTTCAACCAGGAAGATGCCACTCGACCCGCAAGAGGTTTTGATCTAATAAGCAAACCCCGCTCGCCAATCGGAGCAGGGTTATCAGAATTTGAATATGGTTATCGATTTGTCTATGTGACACACAAAACTTTCATAAATATTTGATATCATCTACTTTCGCCTTATTGCTTTTCTATCAAATCCAACTCCAATAATATTTCTACCGCTTTATCAATTGATGTCTCGGAGTTGATTGGCTTCCTTTACGATATCATCAGATTGCACCGAATGATTTAATTGTTTAAGTTATATTATATGATTTTGCCGCTATGGACAGAGCAACATAATCATCGCCGGAGATCTTCTGCAAACAGGCAGCTACCTGCTTGCAGTCTTCAGGGTTTCTTACAATTATATCCTTCACAAAAATTTGCCCATCGTCAGTGAGTCTATAATCGAACCGTCTTATTTCAAAACCAGATTTCCCATATACCCCGAATCCCTGAGACATCCTTGTATCTTATCGGTGCGTAAACCTAGCTTTTGGAATATATAAAATAAACTATTTATATTGCATTGGGATAGAAGAGGCACAACAGTCGCGTCATTGTGACGGATTGGAATGCAATATCCAGCCAATATCCGGTGCAATGAAAAATAATCAATTACTACGTGTGGAAGCATAAAACAGAAAGCTATTCCCCATGTTCTCAGACAAAGGGAATTTCATATAGGATAGCTTGGAAGATTTACTTTCCATAATAGTTGACAATAATCCAAAATGTGGTAATATGATCAAAGTTGCCTTTATCTATGCGGTAGGTGCTATGGTTCTTTAACAAGAGAATAGGTGAAATAGATCCTCCGAATAATATTTAGGAGGATAGATTTATATGGATAATAAAAAATTTATTACAGCGGTTTTTGTTGATTATGAGAACTGGTTCTGGAATGTATATAACAATAATGCTAATAACGATATTGACAGTATTTTTAATGAAATAAAAAAAACAAGTCAAATAGTACACATTGTAATTTATGCTGATTTTACTCAAGATTTTATTAAAGATGAAAAATCAAGACTTGAATTGAAATATCCACGTATGGTTCATGATTGTGGTGCTTATAATACAAATGGTGATAAAACTCATATTAAGAAAGATTTGACTGATTTCTATTTACTTGATGATATTTATCAAACTTTATTTACTAATCCTAGAATTGAACAATTTATAATAATAGCGGGTGATGGGCATTTTCACAGTGTTATTACGCATTTAAGAATGTTTCACGAAAAAAAGGTTGGAGTTTTTGCCATAAAGGGAAGCCTTAGCCCCCTTATAAAGAACAATTCAGACTGGTATGTTGAAGTAGATCCGCTTTTTACTCATGATTTCAGCAAAATACTTAGCACTTTATATAATAATGAAGAACGTAAATTCGTTTCCTACTTTAATGGCGTTGTAACGAATTGTGTTAATTATTTCGGTACCGATCGAAATGAAACAGTATCTTCTTTATCATATTTAATTAATAATGAATATGTTAGACAGGAACAAGTTGTTATATCAGGCGAGGGTGAAAGAAAAGTACTTGTTGCCGAGTGGACAAAAATAGAGGCGGATGATCTCTGGAAGCGTCCCAATAAATTAATTCAAGCAGTTAGATAATTGTGTGAGGATTCTATTTTACCAATACCTTGTTAAATACATAGTATGATTCCTTTGGGGTTCTCACAATGTTAAAGACCCCCGCTAAAACGCAATAGCGGGGGTTTTCTATGACCATAGTAAAATATGTACTATATCGAGTTGTTTTTCAACCGCATGTGGGTTTGATCGAGGTCGACTACGATGACCTCGCGGCCGATTTTCTTTACGGCTTCCCAGGGTATGACCAGCTTTTGTCTATCTGTCCAAAAGTTTAACATATTGCCGCGGTTGGGCAGGATTATGGACACGATCTGGCCGGTTTCCTGGTCTACCAGCATGTCGGAATCACCCACCGTACCCATACGCATACCATCGTAGATGTTCACCATTTCCTTGCCTACCAGTTCATTAAGCCGCAATGTCCACTCCCCCTATATTCCGGTATGGCCAAAACCTCCGCCGCCTCGATCGGTCCCGTCCAGGTCTTCCACCTCGACGATCTCCAGTTTCAGTACCGGAGCAAAGACCATCTGGGCGATTCGTTCGCCTCTTTTCAATGTATACTCTTTGTCCCCCAGATTTATAACAATAATCTGTATTTCCCCCCGATAGTCTGAATCTATGGTTCCGGGAGTATTCAGCAGGGTCAAACCGTGCTTCAGGGCCAGTCCGCTGCGAGGACGAATCTGGGCTTCGCAATCGATAGGAAGAGATATGGCTATCCCGGTTGGCACCAGAGCTCTGGCCCCAACCCCGATGATAATGTCCTCCTCATTGGCAGCATAGATATCCAGTCCGGCCGAGCCGGGGGTCATATAGCGCGGCAGGGGCAAATCAAAAGAATGTATACGTTTGATCATGACCTTCATTATCTATTCCCCCACCATTTCTGAAATTCCTGTTCGACAACCGGCAGCACTTCTTTGTCACCGATCGCTGCCAAGGAAAAGAGTTCCGGTTTGAAGATGCCTTTAGCCAATTCCTGCACCATTTCGGGCTTGACCGCGTAGAGCTTCTCGATTACTTCTTCCGGAGTAACAATGTGTCCGTACATCAGCATCGACTTGGCCAGGCGGGTCATCCGGTTCATAACGCTTTCCAGTCCCAATGAAATTGAAGATTTCATCAGCTTGTGAGTGCGGTTTATCTCTTCCTCGCTTACTCCGTGTTTAATAAACTCCTCCATCTGTTCGAAGAAGGCAGAATAGAACTGGCCGACTTTGGCAGGCCCGGTACCGATGTATATGCTGTAAAGACCGGTATCTGAATAGCTGGCCGGATAGGAATAGACGGAATAAGCCAGCCCCAGTTCTTCACGAAGTTTTTGGAATAGGCGTGAACTCATGCCCCCGCCCAGGATACTGTTCATCACGTTCTGGGTATATCTATCTTCATTGTGGTAGGAAATGCCGGGTACTCCAAGACATATCTGGGTCTGCTCCACTTCTTTGGGCAGCAGATTGATAAAGGCTGAACCACCCATTGGTTTTTCCATAATAGAAACCGGAACACCCAATGGCAGGGATTCAAGCTTTTTTTCCACGAAGTCTCTGATCTTATTATTATCTATGTTGCCAGCCACGGAAATTATCATGTTGGCGGGCACGTAATATTTCCGGTAATAATCGTACAGCTCGTCCCGATCCATGTTAGTAATAGTATCCAAAGAACCAAGTATGGGCAGGCCCATGGGGTGTCCATCCCAGAATTTGCGGGCAAATACATCATGAATCAGCTCATCCGGGGTATCTTCGTACATATTGATTTCTTCTACAACTACGTTTCTTTCCGTATCCAGGTCTTTCGCAGTCATTATGGAGTTAAAAAGCATATCGAAAATGATTTCCATGGCCGGATATATGTCCTCATCCAGGGTACGAGAATAAACACAGGTATATTCTTTGGACGTAAAAGCGTTCAGTTGACCGCCCATGCCCTCGAAGGTTTCCGCTATATCACGAGCGGTTCTTGACGGAGTACCCTTAAAAAGCATGTGCTCGATGAAATGGCTGGCTCCGGCCAGGCTGGGGCTTTCGTAGCGCGAACCGACTTTAATGTATACTCCTACAGCTGCCGACTTCAGATAAGGTATGTCTTCAACCACCATTTTAGCACCACTGCTAAGATTCCAGCTATCAATCAATGCAATACCTCCATAATCCAATATGCTCTAAGATCCAGTATCCCCTTTGGCCAGTTTCATAATGCCTTTAATAATTCTATTTATAAAGCCGGGCTGCCGGTCTATGTCATCCCGGCTGACCAGGGATATGCTTTTAAAATAGCTCCCATCGATATATATATCTAGCTCACCCAGATGCTGACCTTTCTTTAAAGGTGCATCAAGATTATAATTGAAGCTCAGCCGTTTTTCAATGTTATATTTATCATCTCCCTGCCACAGCCATAAATCTTCGGCCAGAACGACCTCTGCATAAGGCTGGACGCTATTATTTATTTTTAAGGTTTTGAATGGAATTTCGTTATCCATCACTTTTTGCAGGGTGGCTTTTTGAAACCCATAGTTTAAAAGCTTGATCGTATCTCCCTGCCGGTCACCTGATTTAAGAACCACGGCTATAAGCCCTCGGTTATCGCGGCTGGCTGAAGCCACCAGGCATTTTCCGGCCGCATCGGTAGTACCGGTTTTAATTCCGTCCGCACCTGAGTAGCTGTTTAGCAGGCTGTTGGTATTATGAATGGCTAAGGGACGCCCGTAGCCGGGATGGGCAAACTCAGCTTCGGAACTGGCTACGGTTTTACTTATATATTCTTTGGTTAAGGCGTAACGACCTATTTGCGCCAGGTCATAAGCCGTACTGTTATGATCCTTATCAGGCAGTCCGGAGGCATTCTGGAACCGGGTATGCGCGGCTCCTATTAAAAAGGCCTTTTTGGACATAAGATAGGCAAAGAATCTCTCGTCGCCTGCCACATGCTCGGCCAGCACCACGGCAGCATCATTGGCGGAGCGGATCAGGGCGACCTTTAGTAGTTCCTCCACCGTTAATTTTTGCCCGACCCTAAGGCCTATGGTATATTCCGGGGTCTTATCGGCGTTTACACTTACGGTCGCTGTCTCGTCCAGGCCGGCATATTCCACCGCCAATATGGCAGTCATCATCTTGGTAGTGCTGGCAGGTGGGCGGCTGACGTTGGCGTTTTTCCCCAGAATGGGCTGGCCGCTTTCCCGGTCCACCAGGCAATAGTACTTAGAGTTCATAGTCGGGGCAGCCTGAACCGGTACCGGTAATGCCAGGCACAGGCATAACATAATCAAAATTGCACCTAAAAAACGCATCATTATTCCCCGATAGGGGTTATTACCTATAGGGTGGACACGAGCACCAGCAGAAATAAAAGAATGACCACATAATCTAAATCCCCAAAAAAGATCTTCGAAATTCATATTATATTTGCGATGTCCCCCTACAGGGACTCCACCCTTCGGGTACTCCCAATGTTCGCTGCGCTCACAATATAAGGTTGCTGATGTTCCGTAAACGGCACTACCAAGGTTGCACCCTTCGGGTACTACTGATGCTCTCTTACGATCACTATTAAGGTTGCACCCTTCGGGTACTACTGATGCTCTCTTACGGTCGCTACCAAGGTTGCACCCTTCGGGTACTACTGATGCTCTCTTACGGTCGCTATTAAGGTTGCACCCTTCGGGTACTACTGATGCTCTCTTACGGTCGCTATTAAGGTTGCACCCTTCGGGTACCACTGATGCTCCCTTACGGTCGCTATAAAGGTGGCCGCGTCTATCGTTCCCCCTTTTATTTTTAACCATTTTTTGTTTCATTGCCTGCCTCGACTTTACCGGCGGTTATTTTGTCTATGCTTATCATTTGGTAGTTCTGGGCTTGCAGTTGTTTGAGCATTTCAGGCAAAGCTTTGAGAGTTGGTCCGGTGGGGTGCATGAGGATAATGACATCGTTGTGCAGCTTTTTCATTACTCTATTTACAATGGTAGTTGCATCGGGACGCTGCCAATCTATAGTGTCAGCGCTCCACATAATGTATTTATAATTGATTCCATTTACCGTACTTACCAGTTGGGAGTTATACTCTCCGTAAGGAGGAGCAAAAAATGTACTGGGCTGGCCGGTTATTTTACTGATAATATCTTCTGCCTTCTTAATTTCAGTGCATACTTCGTTCGCGCTTAACTGGTTAAAATGACAGTGACGGTAGCCATGATTTTGTATGCTATGCCCGGCACTGGCCATCTGCTTTAGCAGTTCGGGGTTTTTTTCCGCCCACTTGCCGGTGACAAAAAAGGTAACCTGGGCATTATTTTTCTTAAATTCCTGCAACATAGCGGGAATGAATTCTTCCCCCCAATCTACATTTATAGTTATGGCTACCGCCTTGGTACCAGTGTTACCTTGGAATATGGGCTCGACCCCACCTGCGGCGACAGTGGTATGATAGCGTTCAAAGATGCTAAAACCGGTAAAGCCGAACACCAAGAGCATAACAGCGGCAATTATGAATAGCTTCCTCCAGGAAAAGTAGTAAGTTCTCACCGTCATCATTTCTCCCCTCTCAATTCCACGTAGATTTTGCCGTTTTGCAGCCCGGTTTTTATAATAAGCGGGCCGTTACGGTTATTGCGAAACTTTAAGTCCAGATAGCCATAACTAACCGTGGCATCTTTACCCTCGGGAACATAATGAACCGGCCTCGTATGCGCGTGACGCTCCACGATGGGCAGTTTAGCCAGCAAGGCGGCATTATAGGCAGTGCTGGCTACTTGGCACACCCCTCCCCCATAGTCGACATCATATGCTCCGTTCAAGATAATGGGTGCGGGCAGATAACCTCTCTCGGCGGATCGGGGTCCGGTAGTATCATTTAGCGAGAATACTTCCTCCGGCCATATGACGGTATTGTTAAGACTTTTGAGGGCTGAGGCAATATTCTGATATCGGGCTGAACTGCCATGAAACCAGGTCTGATAAGCGGCTACATTATTACGGGCGTTTAATAAATCCTGGCGCGTATAGCGTGGACTGGACTTAACTATTTCCAGACTAAGTTTTTGACCCGGGGGTGCGGCCTGGATTTGAGTCAGAGTTTTTTCTACATCTATAATTACTCCCTCCTCTTCGGGAATAATTGTTGCCGTTTCTTTGTCCAATCTGGGCTCAACCGGTACTTTTTGATACCTCATGGCCATTTCCTCAATGACCCCGCGCAGTTCTCCAGGAAGCAGTCTTTCCACACTGACATCCTCAATACTAACCCCTTCCTTCACCCCTCTAACGTTTCGTTCAACTCGATCCATCCAGGTTGATACCAGGGTTAAACTGATAAAAAAGGACAAAAGAAAAAGGGTTCGGATGTCTATTTGAATAACATGAAACCCTCTCTTTAAAAAATAATACCCACCGCCTTTTATTTTCTCATAGAATTAATATTCGGCAGTGAGCACTACTATTCGATTAAATTGACCTTCAACATAAATAAACCGAGTATCTCGGTTTATTTATGTTTTAATTATCGCCTTTGTTTTCGCCGGATGCAGTTTTGGCCTTCAATACTGCTTTACGGGATAGGTTGATCCTTCCCTGGCGGTCAATCTCGGTTACTTTGACCTCGATCTTGTCACCGATTTTCACAATATCCTCAACTTTGTTTACCCTTGCTTCGTCAAGCTGGGATATATGGACCAATCCCTCTTTGCCGCTGGTACCGAGAACTCCCGGTATAATCTCAACAAAGGCACCGAATTCCATGATTCTCTTGACTGTTCCCATGTAGACTTTGCCTACCTCAACTTCGGCAAGGATGGACTCAATAAGGAAACGGGCTTTTTTAGCGCCTTCATCATCAGTAGCAATTATAAACAGGCTGCCGTCATCCTCGATATCAATCTTACAGCCGCTCTCGGCCACAATCTTATGAATGGTTTTCCCACCCGGGCCGATTATTTCTCTAATCTTATCCGGGTGAATCTGCATACGGATCATTTGGGGCGCATAGGGTGAAAGCTCGGTATTGGGTTTATCGATTGCTTCCATCATTTTGTTCATTATAAACATTCTGCCTTCACGGGCTTTTTGCAGAGCGGTCTCTACTATTTCCCGGTTTACGCCCTTGATTTTAATGTCCATCTGCAGCGCGGTAACTCCCTGAGCGGTACCCGCCAGCTTGAAGTCCATATCGCCCAGTGCGTCTTCTATTCCCTGTATATCACTCAATATGGCAAACTTATCCTCTCCTTTGACCAGACCCATGGCAATACCGGAAACCGGTGCTTTGATGGGTACTCCGGCATGCATCAAGGATAAGGAACTGCCACAGACGCTCCCCATGGAACTGGAGCCGTTGGATTCCAATACCTCTGAAACTACCCTGATGGTATAGGGGAAATCGTCTACGGAAGGAATGACTGCCAACAACGCCCTTTCTGCCAGAGCACCATGACCTATGTCTCTTCTGCTCGGTCCCCGCATCGGTTTGGTTTCACCCACACTGTAGGGAGGGAAATTATAATGATGGATATATCTCTTGCTTTCCGCAATCCCCAGACCATCCAAAATCTGATTTTCACGGATGGGTCCTAATGTAGTAACCGACAGGACCTGAGTCTGCCCGCGGGTAAATAAGGCACTGCCATGCGGTCGGGGCAAGAAGCCTACTTCGCAGCTGACCTGTCTGATTTCGTCCAGCTTTCTTCCATCAACCCGGTCGCCATCCTCCAGAATCATTTTTCTGACGATGTCTTTAAGAAGTCTGTCCACCATACCAGCAATCAGTTTTCCATCATCGGGATAAAGTTCTTTGAAATACTCCAAAATTGCTCCCCGGGCTTCGTCCATGCTGGCTTCGCGCAGTTTCTTGTCAGGATTCTTTACTGCTTGTTCCAGACTGGGGGTTGCATATCCCCTGACTTCACCTTCTAATTGTTCATTTACTTCTACAACCGGCATTTCCTGCTTAACTTGTCCCATCTCAGCCGTTATCGGTTCCATGAAGGTTACAATCCTTTTGATTTCTTCATGGGCGAAGAATATTGCTTCCAGGATAGTAGCTTCCGGTACTTCGTTGGCATGGCCCTCAACCATCATTATGGCATCTGATGTTCCTGCCACAACCAGGTGTAAATCACTCTGGTGGTGCTGTTCCACGGTCGGGTTGATAATCAGTTGGCCGTCCAACAGGCCTACGATAACCGCTGCTACCGGCCCGGCAAAAGGTATTTTGGATACCCCCAGGGCTATGGAAGCCCCTATTATAGCTGTGATGTCGGGTGAATTGTCTTTCTCCACCGATAAGATGGTCGCTACCACCTGTAAATCGTTTTTGTATGTCTTGGGAAACAGTGGCCTGATAGGGCGGTCAATCTGTCGGGCCGAAAGGGTTGCGTTCTCTGTAGCACGCCCTTCTCTTTTAATAAAACCACCGGGAATCTTGCCTACCGCATATTGTTTCTCTTCGTATTCTACAGTCAGTGGGAAAAAATCCAAGCCTTCACGGGGACTTGAGGCTGTGGCAGTAACCAACACAACAGTATCTCCGTATCTGACCAGAGCTGCTCCATTGGCTTGTTTGGCTACCTGTCCTACTTCTATCACCAGAGGTCTTCCGGCAATTTCAATTGTATATTTGTGAACGATGTGAAACTCCTCCTTTCATTGACAATGGATAAAGTTAAAGAGCGGCATTCCGCTCTTTACCTGCGTAGACCGAGTCGAGTAACAATGTTACGATACCGGTCAAAATCATTATTTTTCAGATAGTCCAAAAGTGACCGCCTTTGTCCAACCATTTTCAAAAGGCCTCTTCTGGAATGGTGATCTTTTTTGTTTGCTTTCAGGTGTTCATTCAAATAGTTTATTCTATCTGTAAGAATAGCTATTTGCACCTCGGGAGAACCGGTGTCATTCTCATGTACCTGATAAGCCTTAATGATTTCCTGTTTTTTTTCTGAAGACAGAGCCAAGCTTCTCACCTCCTTACTTTTTAAACGCCACTAACCAAGACTAACGTCGGTGAAATCGTCAACCCTAGCAGGTGGTTACCTTAACTGATACTGCCTGGCTATAAAGTAATAATCCCCATAGTATATATTTTTTAAACCAGATCAAAGATCTTGCCGCTCTTTGCTTTACTATTATCTTATGTATCTGAGTGCCAATATATCTGCGCTTGCAACAGTGTTCATTTTACCATAGTAGTCAGGAAAAGTAAACTTGAGCCGGTTTTATACAGCCCTATCGTATGATCGGCAAATCTCCTCTGCTCTATCCCTATCCCGGGCAATCTGGGAAACCAAATCTTCCATAGAAGGAAACCGTTGTTCATCTCTGAGCTTCTCAAAAAATGATAGACCGATTTGAGCCCCGTATATGTCCTCCGCAAAATTCATCAGGTGAGCTTCTATGGATACAGGATATTCCTTATGAAAGGTGGGCTTACTGCCGATATTTACAACACAATGGTAGTACTTGCCGTCCAAGCATGCACGAGCAGCGTAAACGCCTTTGCCGGGTATATGGTAAATGCTCTCCACCCCTATATTGGCCGTGGGAAATCCTATGGTATTGCCCCGATGCTCACCTTCAACTACTACCCCTTCAATGACGGGATGATAGCCCAGCATATTGTAGGCGGTAATAATGTCCCCGGATTCCAGGGCTTTTCTTACCAGGCTGCTGGAAATCGGCTCATCTTTATATGTAACCGGCGGGATAATATTTACCCCGAAGCCGGATTCCCGGCCTAATTGCTGCAGATCCTCAGCGGTACCCGCGCCCCTGTGTCCAAAAGTATAATTAAAGCCTACAAATACCTCCCGAACCTGCATGGTATCAATCAGTATTTTTTGGACAAACTGCTCAGGCGGCCAGGTGGCAATCTCCAGAGTAAACGGGCTGTATATAAGTATGTCCAGTCCCATTTTCTCCAGCAGCTCAGCTTTGCGCCCGGAGGTGAGCAACAAGCGCGGAGCCCTGTCCGGCACCAGTACCTGGGCAGGGTGAGGTTCAAAGATAAAGGCTATCGATTGCCCTCCATTAGCTGCAGCCTTATCCACCAAGCCTTTGATTAAACTCTGGTGTCCCTTATGTACTCCATCAAAGTTACCCAAAGCCAGATAAACGGGCCGGTCACTCTTCTGAAAGTTCTCAATTCCCACTACTATTTGCATGGTTGAAACTCCTTGCCTCCCCTATTGCTTGAATACCTTCTGCGGTTGTAAGTAAGTCCGGTTGTTCTCGATTCGACATTCGGCAATGGCAATTAAGCTGCCCTGAGGCTCGTAGACCCTTACTAAGCCTGGACTGCATCCTTCATCGACGGAGATGCGATTCCCGTTGAATATTTTATCCAGATGAGAAGAATCAATCGTAAACTCAGGTATATGTTGGAGGGGAAAGTCTATTGTTCTGATCAGATCGGTGAGTTTAGGACTTTGCTGGCCCAGCTCTTCCAGCGAATAGGATTCTTCTATGGTAAAAGCTCCCGCCCGGATGCGGGTCAATGACGAAAGGTAGGCGCCGCTGCCGAGATCGATGCCCATATCGTGGCACAGGGTTCTGATGTATGTACCTTTGGAGCATCCGACTTCAATATTAACCAATGGTCGGCCTTCCCCATCTATATCCGTAGACAACAACTTTATGTATTCGATTTCAATCTCACGTGATTCCCTATCGACTGTGATTCCCTGGCGGGCCAGTTCATACAGTCTTTTGCCTTCATGATGCACTGCTGAGTACATGGGAGGAATTTGCTTAATTAGTCCGGTATATTTTTTAAAAAGATCATGCAACTTTTTTACACTTATATCACAATTGGTGAAATCGAAATAAGATTTATAGGTAATATTCCCCCAGGCATCCTGGGTATCGGAAACACCCCCCAGCGTCATGGTAGCCCGGTAAACCTTGTCCGTATCCGCTATATATTCTATTACTCGGGTGGCTAAACCTATGGCTACCGGCAGTACCCCTTGAGCCATAGGATCCAGTGTACCCAGGTGGCCCAGTTTAGTTCGGGGAAATATTCTCTTTAATTTCCTAATTACATCAAAGGAGGTCATGCCCTGGGCCTTATTTACAGTAATAAAGCCATCCACCTAGCCCATCACACCCTCCAAAGTACAGATTACCTGTTTCACTATTTCCTCCATTGTTCCTACTTGCTGCGCTCCGGCTGCTCTGCGATGGCCTCCGCCCCCAAATCTTGCGGCCAGCTGTGATACATCGAACTCTCCCTTGGAACGGAACCCGATTTTAATAAGCCCCGGGCTTAATTCTCTGAACATCAGCCCGACCTCTACGCCTTTTATCATCATAATGTAGTTTATAATGCCTTCCGGACATATTTGCAGGGCGCCCATGTCTTTTAGTTCTTCATATTCCAGGGTCATCCAGGCAATTTTACCGTTATTATTAAAATTTATGTTTTTTAAAGCCCTGCATAGAAGCATTACTTCCGTCCTGCTCTTGGACTCAAACAAGTTAAGTTTGGTTTGTTCCAGGTTCACTCCCCTATCCATTAACTCCGCCACATGAAGGAATGTAGCACTGGTGGTATTGCTGTGCTGAAAACCGCCGGTATCCTGAATGATTCCTGCATATAGAGCGTTAGCAATATCCGCACTTATATCAACATCCATCTCTTTTAATAGTTCCAATACCAGTTCCGCGGTTGAGGAAGAGTGGTAGTCCACATAATTCAAGTTGCCAAACAAGGTATTACTCTGGTGATGATCAATGTTGATAGTAAAACCCCGGTCGTCCAGCATTGCCATAACTTTTTCCCCGCTACGATCCTCATCGGAGCAATCCAGGAAAATAACATTGTTTACCCCGGCCTTCATTTGCTCTGGACTTAAAACGGCCTGGCTGCCTAATAAATAATTATATATCGCCGGTACGGGGTCCTGTAACAGGATACGGGTATTTTTACCTATAGAAATCATCCCCAGGTAAAGACCAATTATCGAACCGATACAATCACCGTCAGGTATGGCGTGCCCTACCAGCAGAAAATCATCTCGTTTTCTAATTTCCCGGGCTATTTGTTGAAGTTCATTCATCCGCGTTTTCCTCTACTGGCCGGGTCTCTTTAAGTCCCTCCAACAATGCCGAAATCCTTATTCCCTGCTCAATAGATTTGTCCAGCCTGAATTCCAGATCGGGAGCATGCCTGATCTGGATACAGCGCGCCAGTTCGGATCTTAGATGTCCCCGGGCTCTTTGCAGCGCCTGCATGGTTTCAGCCTGTTTTTCATCCGTACCCAAAATACTGAAATAAACCCGGGCGTGACTGATATCCTGGGCTAAATCCACCCGCGTAACTGAAACTGTTGAAAAATCAATGCGGGGGTCTTTTATGTCTTCTTGGATTAAGGCGGACAGAATTCTTTTAACCTCCACGGACATCCTCTCCTGCCTGCGTTTTCCCATATTGAACACCCCAATTTCTAATATTTAACCGTTAGAGTTCCCTGGCTATCTCTTCCATGGTATAAGCCTCAATAATGTCGCCCTCTTTAATATCGTTGAAGTCCTTGATGCCAATCCCACATTCATAGTTTTCCAAAACTTCCTTGGCATCATCCTTGAAGCGTCTTAAAGAAGAGAGTCTGCCTTCATAAACTATAACCCCATCCCGTAGTACTCGAATATTGGCATTTCTCTGCAGCTTGCCGTCAATAACATATGAGCCTCCGATGGTTCCGGCGTTGGGAGTCTTGAAAGTCTGCCGCACTTCGGCCCGGCCTAAATATTTTTCGCGGTACTCGGGATCGAGCAACCCTTCCATGGCCTTTTTAACTGCCTCAATCGCTTCGTATATAACTCGATACAGACGAACATCGATATTTTCTTCTTCCGCGTATTTACGGGCTTTTACATCCGGTCGTACATTGAAACCGATAATGATGGCATTGGAAGCCGAAGCCAGCATAACATCCGTCTCGGTAACGGCCCCTACAGCCGAGTGGATCACGTTTACCTTGACCTCGCTAGTGCTTAGCCGGAGCAAAGACTGGGCCAGAGCCTCGATAGAACCCTGAACGTCTCCTTTTATTATAAGATTTAACTCTTTTACACCCGCGTTTTGCATTTGTTTGAAAAAGTCATCCAGAGAAATCTTGCTGCTGCGCTTCTGATCTTCCAGCTTCTTCTCACCCAGTCTCAAACTGGCAAGTTCCTTGGCTACCTTCTCATCGCAGACCTGAACTCTTTCTCCCACTTCGGGAACATCGGACCAGCCGGTAATCTCCACCGGCATGGCGGGATAGGCGGTATCAACTTTGCGTGCCCGGTAGTCAGTCATAGCCCTTACTTTACACCAATTGACTCCGCATATTACGCAATCCCCGACCCTCAGGGTGCCCTTCTGCACTAAAACGGTAGCTACCGCTCCCCGTCCTTTGTCCAGTTCACCTTCAATTACCACGCCCTCTGCCTGACGGTTCGGATTTGCCTTTATATCGCGCATTTCCGCCATAAGCAAAACCATCTCCAGGAGATGGTCGATCCCCATGCCGGTTTTGGCCGACACCGGTATAAACATGGTATCTCCGCCCCATTCTTCAGGAACGATATGGTATTCGGTCAGTTGCTGCATGACCCTGTCCGGGTTGACATCGGGTTTATCCATTTTGTTCAACGCTACTACAAAAGGAACATTAGCCGCTTTTATGTGGTTAATGGCTTCGATGGTCTGGGGCATAACCCCGTCGTCGGCGGCCACAACCAGGATTACAATATCGGTAAGGTTGGCGCCTCTAGCTCGCATGGCAGTAAATGCTTCATGCCCAGGCGTATCTATAAAGGTTATGCGATTGCCATTGACAGTTACCTGGTAAGCACCTATATGCTGAGTAATACCCCCTGCTTCGCCGGAAACCACATCTGATTTACGGATTTTATCCAGAAGGGAGGTCTTGCCATGATCAACATGACCCATGACGGTAACAATAGGCGAACGGGGCTGCAGGCTTTCATCACTGTCTACAATTTCATCCAAAATCTTTTTTTCTTCGCTGATTTCCCGTTCGACGCTTACATCGTAAAGGCTTGCCAGGATTTCCACAGTCTCATAATCAACTTCTTGATTTATGGTAGCCATGATCCCTAGTTCCATCAACTTTTTGACAATCTCTGCCGAACCTTTAGCAAGTTTTTCGGCTAATTCCCTTACCTGAATGGAGTCGCCTACTGTAATAAGCTCAGGAGTCTGCATTACTGTATCTTCTTTTTTCTTTTTATGTTTACCCTTTCTTTGAGGGCGGCTGTAATCTTTGGTAAACTGCGGCTTAACAGGTGTTGTTTTCTTGGCTGTTTTGTTATGAGGACTAACAAATCCAGGCTTCTTAGGTCCTTTGTTGTCAACATCTATCGGTCGAGCTGGCTGGTTAAAACCAGGGGCAACCTTTTTATCGCCGATTTTTTTAGCATCGGTCGGAAACGGTTTCTTGCCCGCTGCAAATCCAGGACTAGTTGGACGGGGGCCTTGATTGGCGCCAGGCTGACCGGTAAATGGTCTGGGAGCATTGCCCGGTCTGGGAGCACTACCGGGGGCATTGCCCTGCCGAGGAGGCGCCGGTCTGGGGGTTGCCGGTCGAGGCGCTGCCTGCCGGTCGTCCACTTCATAGGCTGATCGAGGTTTAGGTTTATAGCCGGTCGTTTCATTTCCAGGCGGCCGCTGAGTGGGGCGCTGGTTGGACTGGTTAGACGCCATATCCGGACGACTGGGGGAACCGGCGGGCCTAGTAATAGGGGGCGGGGACTGATCTCGCCGGGCCGGGTAGCCAGCTTGACCGGCTCCCGGTTGCGATGCAATTGGTCTTTTAACTCCCGTATCCTGAGACATCCTTGGGGAAGGCGCAACATGATCCCGGCGCGGTTCAACCGCCGGTCGTGGGCTAGTTGTTTCTGGTCGGGATAAAGGAGGAACTGTATTGCTGGGGGCCTGGGTCTTATTGGTTTCAGTTTTGATCGGCTCGGGCTTATCCCCTAGCCGCTTTCTAACCCAGGATGCCTGCGATTCCTCCATGGTGCTCATATGGTTTTTAACGTCCAACCCTATTTTTTGCAGGGTTTCAACCATCTCTTTACTTGGTATCCCCAATTCTTTCGCCAATTCATGAACTCTTATTTTGGCCATTCAACCACCCCCATGCTTTTTGCCTAGTACTCGGTCAACCTTAATTGTATATCTTATTTCATCGAGTAAAATTCATGTATGACAAGGCGAAGGATTGAACAATACTGAACGTATTGTGATTGACGACAACGCAGTCATACGGGAATTTGACCGATGAGAAGATATAGAATTAGGGTTGACCGAGTACTAATTTCCCGCTGCCTCTAATGCCTTCATTATAGCATCGGCCATACCGGAATCGTTTATGGTTAGGGCTACCCGATAGGCTTTACCTACACTAGCCCCCAAATCATATTTATTCCCCAATACCAGCCAGGGAATATGGTGTTTACTACAGTTCTTAAGCAGCGTTTCCCTGGTATTTTCTGAAATATCCTGGCTTAAAATCAATAAATGCGCTCGATTTCTGGTCAAGCTGGTTCTAGCAGCCATAGCGCCCGATGATATCTTGCCAGCTTTTTGCGCAATTCCTATGAGATTATAGACCTTTTTCATTCTATCACCCATCCTTTTCTATGGGCTATGCTCCATTTGCAATTGTCCTTTAATATAATTAAACACGTCTTCGGCTATATCATGCTGCAAAGCCTTTTGCAATCTTTTTCCTTTTACGGCTAGGTTTAGGCAATCCTGACTGGGACATAAATAGGCCCCCCGCCCGGACTTTTTGCCGGTAAGATCCACTTCAACAGCTCCTGCCGGAGTCCTGACCACCCTGATTAATTCCTTTTTATTTTTCATTTCCCGGCAACCTACACACATACGCTGCGGTAACTTGCGCACCTTAGTCATCCAGTTCATTCTCCTCTTCAGCCTGGCTTTCGCTCTTAATATCTATCTTCCATCCGGTCAACTTGGCTGCCAGACGGGCATTTTGACCCTCTTTGCCAATGGCCAGGGACAGTTGGTAATCCGGTACGATCACCCGGGCTTTTTTGCCCTCATCATCTATCCATACGGACAGGACTTTTGAGGGACTTAGAGCGTTGGCGATAAACTTCTCCGGGTCTCTATGATACTTAATAATATCAATTTTTTCGCCATTTAGCTCAGTCACAATATTCTGTACCCTAATTCCCCGGGGACCAACGCAAGAACCGACCGAATCAATTTTTTCGTCGGTGGAATGTACGGATATCTTGGAGCGGGAACCGGCCTCCCGGGCAATCGATTTGATTTCCACAAGACCTTCGTATATTTCTGGAACTTCCAGTTCAAATAAACGCCTCAAAAAGTAGGGATGGGTACGGGATATAAATACACTGGGCCCTTTCGAGGTGTTCTTCACTTCATATATATAACCTTTGACTCTTTGCCCTACTTCATACCTCTCAGAAAATATTTGATCGGATGGCAACATGATGCCTTCCGTTCGGCCCAGATTTACAATCACGGTTTTGGATTCAATTCTCTGTATGTTACCAGTTACAACCTCACCTTCCCGATCAGAAAACTCTTCGAATATCATGCTGCGTTCAGCTTCGCGTAGTTTCTGCACCACCACTTGTTTGGCGGTCTGAGCGGCGATACGGCCAAAGTTGGATGGAGTAATTTCAACGTTAATAATGGCGTCTTCGCTGCAATCGGCATCTATTTCCCTAGCTTCAGATAAAGCTATTTCCATGCAGGTATCCTTTACCTCCAGGGCAACTTTCTTTTGCGCATAAACATGCACATCTCCGGTTATTTCGTTTAATTCCACACTGACGTTTTGGGAGGTACCGAAGTTCTTTTTATAGGCAGTATTTAAAGCTGATTGAATAGCTTCAACTAGCGCTTCCTTGGGAATACCTCTTTCCTTTTCCAACTCTTTCAATGCCTGCATGAGATCACTGGACATGGCATTTCCTCCTTATATTTTGGGATGTAAACGAATTACCGATATTATTTCACGATCCACTGCTAAAACACATCCGTCTATTTCAATATTAACCTGCTCCGGACTGCTAGCAACCAGAATACCTATAAATTTTTTCCGTCCTTCAATGGAACGGTTGGTTCGGAGCAAAACCTGTTCTCCCCGGAAACGCTCCAAATCATGATCATTCCTTAAAACCCGGTCAATTCCCGGAGATGAAACCTCCAGATGATCATAGTAGATTTCACTACGGTCATCTATATAAGCCTTTATAGCTCTGGTAGCCCGGGTACAGGTCTCGATATCAACACCTTCATCAGTATCTATGAATATTCTTAAAACCTGCCCGTGGGGCTCTTTTTTATATTCGCTATAATATAATTCTATTCCCTGCTCCTGCAGCAACTCGGTAATTGTTTCCTGCAGTTGTAATGGGATTGATGTTTTGGCCATTTTCCTGCCACCCCCGTTATCTTATCATCCAGGGCAGATTACAATAGAAAGAGTGGGCCGTTACCCACTCTTTCTAATACAATATTAGCAAGACGCAATAGAATTATAACACAAGGCTGCTTAATTATTCAAGTTTATGCCGTTGTATTATAAAGCAACTCAAGCAAAAAGACTGATCTGGGTCTTTTCCGGCAAATCTCGAAAACAATTTTCTTGTCTTAATATATCCATAGCGGTCTTGTTAAGGCGGGTCCTCCCTTGAAAGTCCTCTATCGAAACGTACTCGCCCTCATAGCGGCTGGCGATAATTCCCTGCGCTGCGGTCGCCCCCACGTTGGGCAAGGCTGCGAAGGGAATAATCAACCCTTTATTGGCCACTATAAACTTCTGAGCATCAGATTTGTATATATCTACCGGATAAAAATAGAATCCCCGCGCATACATTTCCATGGCCAGTTCTAAAACAGTCAGTAATTTTTTATCCTTCTGAGGAGCATTTATGCCCATCTTCTCAATGGACTTTTTACGCTCCCGCACCGCCTCATACCCCCCCAGTATGGTTTCCGCATCAAAATCCTCAGTGTGGATGCTGAAAAAGCTGGCATAGAATTCCAGGGGATAATATACCTTAAACCAGGCGATTCGGACGGACATGGTTACATATGCCACGGCATGGGCTTTGGGAAACATATATGATATTTTCTGGCACGAATCAATATACCAGGAGGGAACCTGGCATTGTTCCATGCTGCCTACCTCGGACGGTTTAAGCCCTTTTCCCTTGCGTACCTTTTCCATTATTTCGAAGGCCTTAACTTTATCCATCTCTTTATGAATCAAATAGGTCATGATGTCGTCACGGGTGCATATTACCTCACTTAAACCGGCCACTTTATCGGTAATCAGGCTGTGGGCATTATTGAGCCACACATCGGTTCCGTGAGAAAGACCGCTTATCCTTACCAGTTCGGAAATAGTGGTAGGGCGGGTAAGCTCCAGTATCTGTCTTACAAAGCGGGTGCCATATTCCGGAATTCCATAAGTACCTACACTGGAATCAATATCCTCCTCCTTTACTCCCAGCGGCTCAACTCCGGAGAATAACCGCAAAGTCTCTTTTTCCGCCAGGCTCAGGGAAGATGCCATAATCCCGGTCAAATCCTCCAATTCCTTTATGACCGTGGGAGCGTCATGGCCCAGTATATCAAGCTTGACCAGTTGATCTCCAATAGCGTGGTATTCAAAATGAGTTGTGATGATTCCCGAGGACTTGTTGTCGGCCGGGTGCTGAACGGGAGTAAATTCCATGATATCCCGATTGGTAGGTACGACAATCAAACCGCCGGGATGCTGCCCGGTAGTTCTTCTAACCCCGGTAATGCCCTGAGCCAGGCGCGCCATTTCCGAACCCCTTATGTTAAGGTTTCTGCTCTCAGCATACTTCTTTACAAAACCATAAGCAGTCTTATCGGCAATGGTCGAAATGGTTCCAGCCCGAAAAACATTGTCCTTACCGAACAATTCCTCCACATATTGGTGGGCCCGGCTCTGATAATCGCCGGAAAAATTCAAGTCAATATCCGGTACTTTATCGCCTTCAAAACCTAAAAAGGTTTCAAAGGGTATGTCGAAACCATCCTTGCCCAATTCCTGACCGCAAACCGGACATTTTTTGTCTTCCAAATCGGCTCCGCAGCCTACAGAATTGTCCAACACAAATTCACTGTGATGACAGTCCGGGCATATATAATGTGGCGGCAGGGCATTAACCTCGGTTATTCCGGTAAAAAACGCCACCAGAGAAGACCCTACCGACCCCCGCGATCCGACCAGATAACCGTCTTCATTGGATTTTTTAACCAGTTTATGGGCAATTAGATACAACACTGAAAAACCGTGGCGGGTAATAGAATCCAGCTCACGGTCTACCCGTTCGCTGACAATATCCGGCAAATCAGAGCCATAGATAGCATTGGCCCGGTCCCAAGTCAACTCGGTTATTTCCTGTTCGGCACTTTCAATCTGCGGGGGATAAAAGCCATCCGGTACAGGTTTAATATTCTCAATCCTATCAGCCACCAGAGCGGGAGCTTCTATAACCACCTGGCGGGCCGACTCATCTCCCAGGTACCGGAATTCCTCCAGCATTTCAGCCGTGGTCCTAAAATAAAGGGGAAGATCCTCGTCAGCATCCTCATAATCCTGGCCGACCTTAATAATGGTGCGAAATATTTCATCCTGGGGATCCAGGAAATGTACATCGCCGGTAGCCACCACGGGTTTATTATGTATCCGGCCCAGTTCAACTATACGCCGGTTAATATTCAATAGAGTTTCTTCCGATTCGACAATGCCCTTTTTGAGTAAAAAGGCGTTGTTGGACAGGGGTTGGATTTCCAGGTAGTCATAAAAAGATACAATCTCCGCCAGTTTTTCATCATCCGCTCCCCGCAGCAAAGCCTGAAACAGCTCTCCTGCCTCACAGGCCGTCCCCAGCAAAAGTCCATCGCGGTGGTTAATCAGTTCCTGGCGGAGGATACGCGGCCGACGGTAAAAGTTATGAAGGTAGCTGACGCTTACCAGCTTATATAGGTTTTTCAGGCCCGGCAGGTTCTGAGTCAGTAATATTATGTGATAGGAACGTTCCTTCTTATCCTCTTCTACCAGATATGCTTCCACCCCGTATATTATTTTAACGGCTTCATTACTATTATTTTTATTATGCTCCTGGGCGGCGGCATAGGCTATAGGAAAGGCTTGAATACAGCCGTGGTCGGTTATGGCAATGGCCCGGTGCCCCCAGTGGGCAGCCCGCTTGATTAGCTGCTTCACTTCGGTAAGCCCGTCCATAGAACTCATCTTGGTATGAGCATGTAACTCGATCCGTTTCTCTTGCTCGGTGTCCTGACGGTCAATTTTCTCCTGTACATTATAATGGTCTATGAATAGGGCAATTTCCTTCAAGCGGTTGTCATAGCGGATGCTGCCCTTCACCTTTATCCTGTCACCAATATTTATTTTATCGTCATCGCGTTTATCTAGAAATGTCTTTAGCACGATAGTGTCGGAAAAATCTGTAAGATAATAATTTACTGCCAGGCGTCCGTCTTTCAAGGTTGAAACATCTTTGTTCCAAATTTCTCCGGCGGTTACAGCGGTCTTCATGCCTTCCTCCAGTTCAGCGACTGCCAGTGGTTTATCCAGCATGGTTAATACGCGCTTGTTTTTGTCGCGGGATGAGTAACCGCGTTTTCCTCCCCGGGCAGAATCCTGTTCGGCCGATATTGTTTCCAGCTCACGATCGCCCAGCGTTTCTTGCATAGGAATGCGATCTGTTTCTTTTCCTTGATAAAGGGCTCTAACCAGTACCCGCAGCAGGTATTCCTGCCTGAACCACTGCGCCAGGCGGGTGCAAAGCTCACCGGAAATGATCTGCTCATATAACTCTCGTTCATGGCTTACTATGTCAATACGATCATGGCTGCACTTAAATCGCAGTGCTGACAAATCTTGTACCTTTTCATCCTTAAAAAACAAAGCGGATGATAAATCATCCATTCTATTGGCTAAAATTTCGGTTAGGCCGGCAGTTGGGTCTTCGAGTATCGGGAATAGTTCAATATCATCCAAAAAATCATGCTGATCGCAAAGTTGCTGAGCCGTCGCATTGATTACGGACACCGGAATTGGGTGGGGGATTAGCAAATATAGCCTCCAGATTCGCTGAGCCTTTACTATCTCCACCCTCTCCACCAGGGTCTCATCCCAGGTCTGGATAAGCCGATCATCTATTTTATTAATTACAAAATCTTTAAACTTCCGGGTCATTCATGTTCCTCCACACTCAGTTCAACCTGTCTATGTGCTGCACACCCTTGGCCTGCGACAGTTCTTGAACCACTTCTTCGATAGTCGCTTCGGATGGTAATTCCAGCAATAATTCTATCTCCAAAATGTTATCTGATTCGAGACGGGTTAAGTTGATGTTCTTTATTAAAACTCCCATATCACCTAGTAAGGAGCCAACAATTCCTACCTGCCCGGGTTGATCCTTAACCTGCATTACTATCCCTTTGTAAAGACGTGTGCCGGTAAAATGCTCTTCAAACTTGGCAAAGTATATTAGCACAAACAGCATGAGTACGGTAGTAACAATAGCGGGCATGTACATACCGGAGCCAACGGCCAGGCCAATGCAGGCCACTCCCCAAAGGCCGGCGGCGGTTGTCAAACCGCGTACCGTAGCTCCTTCTTTCATGATGGTACCTGCTCCCAGAAAACCGATCCCGCTTACTACTTGAGCGGCTATACGACCAGGATCGACGCTTACGGTGCGATAAAACTGAAAATACATATCCAAGGAAACCACCATGGCCAGCGCCGAACCCACACAAACCAGGGTATAGGTTCTAAATCCGGCCGGGCGGTTTAGGCTTTCCCGCTCCAGACCAATCAACCCGCCCAGTATGCAAGCCAGGGTAAGCTTAAAAACTATTTCATAATTTGACATAATCAATCCACCTGATTATTAATTGTTTTACTCATACCGGCAATAATGATTTTCCGGACTACTTCAGAAACTTGATCGATAGGAACCAGTTCGATTGATTCTTCCCACCTTTTCTTTACTTCTACCTGCTTTTCCTGCAACGACTTAGGGCCTATGGTTATTTTTATAGGAACGCCTATTAAATCAGCATCCTTAAATTTAACTCCGGCACGTTCGTCCCGATCATCCAATATTACTTCCATGCCCTGGCTGGTCAATTCCTCATAGATGGCTGTGGAAGCCTGCATTTGCTCTTCTTTTTTAGTGTTAACCGGAATAATGATTACCTGATAGGGAGCTATTTGCATAGGCCAGATGATCCCGTTGGCATCATTATTCTGTTCTACAGCGGCTGCCATGGTGCGTGAAACACCTATACCGTAGCAGCCCATAACCATTGACTGTTCTTCGCCCATTTGGTTAAGATATGTTGCCCCCAGGGCATCGGAATATTTGGTGCCCAGTTTAAAGACTTGTCCGACCTCAATTCCACGCATTGATTTGAGGCTTGCGGCACACACCGGACACGGATCTCCCTCCATGGCATTCCTTATATCCACAATAGCGGCGGGAACAAAATCGCGCCCCAAATTTACATTTTTAAGATGGTAGTCATCAATATTAGCTCCGCAGCTGAAGTTCCGTAATTGCCCAACTTCCAAATCAGCGTAAATTTTAAGGTTTAATCCCACAGGCCCCAAGGAGCCGAATCCCGCTCCACATCTATCCCTTACCGAGGTTTCATCGGCCATAAATAGTTGCTGGCAGTCTAAGAAGTTTTTGAGTTTGATTTCATTTAAGTCCCTGTCACCTCTTAATACCACTGCTATCATCTCTTCATCGGCATAATAACAAAGGGTCTTAACAAGTTCATTTTCATGGATTCCCAGGTTTTGCGTCAAATCCTTAACAGTTTTCAAACCTGGAGTGTGTACCTTCTCCACAACCTGCTGAACAGTTTCCGGGCTTACGTCATTGGCGGCGGAGCACTCTGCCTTTTCTATATTGGCAGCATAATCGCAGTTTTCACAATACATTACCGTACATTCGCCGCTATCCGCCAGAACCATAAATTCATGGCTTTCGTTTCCTCCAATGGCTCCGCTATCCGCCTCAACTGCCCGGTAATTTAGGTCCATCCGGTCATAGATGGCCTGATAGGCAGCATACATCTTCTTATAAGAAATATCCAGACCCTCATAATCCATATCAAAGGAATAGAGATCCTTCATAATAAATTCGCGGCCTCGCATTAAACCAAAACGGGGTCTGATTTCATCCCGATATTTATTCTGGATTTGATAGAGCAGCAAAGGCAAATCCCGGTATGAGTGCACCTCGGCATCGACAAGAGTGGTTATCAGTTCTTCATGGGTGGGCCCCAGGGCAAAACCCCGGCCATGTCTGTCATGCAGACGAAACATCTCATCTCCGTAGACTGACCAGCGTCCTGACTTTTCCCACAACTCCTGTGGCTGAATAATGGGCATCATAAGCTCTTGCCCTCCGGCCCGCTCCATTTCCTCCCGCACTATATTCTCAATCTTCCTTAAAACCCTTTTAGCCAGAGGTAGATAGCTGTATACCCCTGCCGTGGTTTTCCTTATGAAACCTGCCCGCAGCAATAACTGGTGGCTGGTAATCTCAGCTTCACTGGGCACCTCCCTCAGTGTGGGATAGAACAACTGTGATGCCTTCACTTCCCCTACCTCCTTTTTTCAATCTCCTGTAGCAACTCATCTATCAATTCCCCCTCGGGAACCTTTTTCATATTTTCACCTTTTTTAAAGAGAAATCCGAAACCCCGTCCTCCGGCTATTCCCACATCCGCTTCGCGGGCTTCTCCCGGTCCGTTTACCACGCAGCCCATGACCGCTACCTTCAGCGGCTCGGGGATATGTCTTATCCTGAGGTCAATCTCTCCGGCCAGCTTGATCAGGTCAATTTCACAACGCCCGCAGGTGGGACAGGAGATTAATTCTATCCCGCGCTGGCGCAAACCCAGCGACCTTAATATCTCATATGCAGCCCAGACTTCATCTACCGGGTCAGCGGTTATGGAAATCCTGATCGTATCGCCTATGCCTTCATGGAGGAGTATGCCTAATCCTAAAGCCGATTTTATGAGTGCTCTATCCTTGGTTCCGGCTTCAGTTATTCCTATATGCAGGGGATAATCAACTTTATCGGCCATCATTCGATAGGCTTCCAGGCTTAACAATACCGAGGAAGACTTCAGAGAAATCTTAATCTCCTGAAAATCCATATCCTCCAAAATTCTTATATGCTCAAGAGCGCTTTCTACCATGGCAGCCGGACATACTTCCCCGTATTTATCAAGGATAGCTTTATCCAGGGAACCAGAGTTTACTCCTATACGAATGGGAATTTGTTTTTCCCGGCAGGCATCAACTACCGCCTGAACTTTTGTACGAGAACCGATGTTCCCGGGATTGATGCGCAATCCATCCGCGCCGGCGGCCACACTTAAAAGGGCCAGTCTATGATCAAAGTGTATATCGGCCACTATCGGTATGTTAATACTATTCTTTATCTCCTGAATTGCCCAAGCAGCATCTTCGTCCAGTACCGCCACCCTTATTATCTCACATCCGGCCTGCTCAAGTCTTTCGATCTGTCGCACAGTAGCCGCTACGTCACGGGTATCGGTATTGGTCATAGATTGAACCGCAACGGGGTTATCCCCTCCCACGGAAATGTTACCTATCTTAACTACCCTTGATTTTCTACGCATATGCTCACCCTTTGAATAGTCTCACTATATCATTGTAAGTGGCAAAAACGATGATAAGCATCAGGAATACGAATCCCAGCCAGTGAATAAAGCCCTCTTTTTGAGGATCTAACGGTTTCTTGCGCACGGCCTCCACCAGGGCAAACACCATACGGCTGCCATCCAGAGCCGGGATGGGCAGAAGGTTGATAATACCCAGATTTATGCTCAGGAAGGCAGAAAAACCTAGCAGGTATACCATTCCTCCCCGGGCCGCTTCACCCACCATGTTGGTTATTCCTACCGGCCCGGCCAGATCTGATGCCGAGGCCGCACCGGTAAACAACATCCCCAGTCCACCCAAAAGCAAGACTGTCATCTGATAGGTCTGGATAAATCCAAGCTTAACAGCTTCCCCTATACCCTGTTTCTCAAATTCCACCTGGGGATATACTCCTACAATAGGCTTACCGCTGGTCTCATCCTGAATCGAAGTAAGGGTGAGATGCCGGGTTTCTCCCTTTCTATTTATTTCGATGTCCAGAGGTGCTCCCACCGGGTTCTGTTTAATATAATTTACAAAATCGTTCCAACTACTGACGGCCGTACTATTTATCGATAGAATACGGTCATTACTCTCCAAGCCTGCCATAGCAGCAGGTTTACCCTTAAGAACCTCGCCCACTACAGCTTCATCCATAGGTTGCGCGACCCCTATTACCGCAAAGGTATAGATAAAAATGAAAATAGCCAGTATGAAATTCATAAAGGGGCCTGCAAAAGAAACCGTTATTTTTTCCCAGGGCCTGCGGTGATTGAACCCATTGGGATTATCCATATCTCCCGGTTCCTCGCCGGCCATACGCACAAAGCCCCCCAGCGGAATAAGCCTTAATGAGTATTCAACTTCATCCTTCCGCCAAGAAAATAATTTACGCCCAAAACCCAGGCTGAACTCATGAACCGGTATGCCGATACGGCGTGCCGCAGTGAAATGACCCCATTCATGGGCCAGAATCAGAATGGCAATAATGATTAACGCTATTACTATAGTCATTGTTTATCTCCCTTCGTAATCAGGCTTCGGCATATTTGCCGGGCCCAGGCATCCGCTGTCAGTATCTCATCCAGAATTGGCTGCTTTATCAATTCATGTCTTTCCATTACCTGCTCTACCAGCATTGCTATATCGTTAAACCCGATACTACGCTGGAGAAAATGGTTAACCGCTACTTCATTGGCCGCATTCATAACGGCTGGCATGGTTCCACCCTGCCGTCCGGCTCGATAGGCTGTTTCCAACAGCTTGAAGCGGTCCGTAGCCGGTTTTTGAAAATGGATGCAGCCCAGTTGATAAAAATCAAGTGTAGCTGCCGGTGAATCAAATCTTTCCGGGTAAGTCAGGGCATATTGGATAGGTATCCTCATATCTGATACCCCCAGATGCGCCAGGAAAGACCCATCGACCAGTTCAACCATTGAATGGATAACACTCTCCTGGTGTACCAAAACCTTAATATTATCATAATCAACTCCAAATAGATGATGGGCTTCAATAACCTCCAGGCCCTTATTCATTAATGTAGATGAATCAACCGTTATCTTGGGCCCCATTTTCCAGTTGGGGTGTTGAAGGGCCATATCCACGTTAACCCCGGCCAGCTGCTCCTTACTGAAACATCTAAAGGGACCTCCGGAAGCCGTCAGCCACAGATTGCGCAAGAATTTATTTTCTCCCTGCAAACACTGGAAGATGGCGGAATGCTCACTGTCTACCGGTACAATTACGGCGCCCTTTTCTCCAGCCAGCCTCATCACCAGGTCACCAGCAGCAACCAGGGTTTCTTTATTAGCCAGGGCAATTCGCCTGGACTTATTAATAGCTGCCAGAGTCGGTCGGATGCCTATGGCGCCACTCATGGCCACCAATACCGTATCAGCCTCTTCATGGGCAGCCAGCTCGCAAAGCCCCTCAAGACCCACTAACAAGCGGGTTTTGCCGTACAACTGCTCTTTAGCCTCAGGGTAGCATGCTTCATCACCAATCGCAACCACCGATGGACAATATTTCTCGACCTGACGGGCTAGCAATTCAATCTCGTCTCGGGCTGCCAGACCCAGAACCTTGAATTTGTCAGGATGTAAATCAACGACCTGAAGAGCTTGTTCCCCAATTGATCCGGTTGATCCCAGTATTATAAGATTGCACCGTTTATAATTCAAGATTCTTTCCTCCAGTCAAATCTATCCAGCAATCCCACCCGGTACAGGGCAATAAAGATGACTACCAGCACCGGCCCCATTATCATTCCCGCCAATCCACCGAGCTGCAGCCCCACATAGAGAGATATCAAAGTAGCCAAGGGATGCAATCCGATGCTGTCACCAACTATTTGCGGCTCTAAAAACTGTCTTACAACTGATATTGAGCTATAAACTACCAACAGACTGATTCCCATCCCGGTGTTTCCAACCATAAACTCCCAAACAATCCAGGGAACCATAATTGCCCCCGGCCCCAGCACCGGTAGAATATCTAGAATACCTACCAGTATCCCCAATGTGAAGGCATATTTAACCCCCAGTATTTTCAAAGATACCAAGGTTATTATGGCGGTAATCGTGATAAGAATGCTATAGGCACGGAAAAAACCACTTAGAGTCTTTATTAATTCAGTAATTAATTCCCGGCTTTGGTTGCGGGCCGCTCCTGGTAAAATCTCAATCACAAAGGATTTTATCAGAGCTCGGTCTTTAATTATAAAAAAAGTAGCAACAGTAGCTATGCCGACAAAGACCATCAGTCCCGGCAAGCTGGCTAAACCCTCCATCAACGTGTTAATACTATCGTTCATCAGGTGCTGTAAAAGCTGCAGCCCCTTTTGCAGATTTTCCTGTACAGTTAGTTGAACCTGAGGAGGTAGATTAAGCTGCAGATAGGATAAACGAAATTCACTCAGGAAATTCATAACCTGGCCGATAATCTGGTCGGAATAGGATAAAGCCAGGCGATATAGGGCTGACATCTCTTTAATGGTTACGGCAACCAGTAAAATCAAAATGGAGACAAACCCTCCAATTACCAGTGTCAAGCTTAAAAATACCGCCCAGATGCGTTTTATACGCAAATACTTTTCAAATAGAACCACCACCGGTTCTATCAGTAAGGCCAGTAATATAGCAAAAATAAAAGGCATAAACACCATCGGAAAGTAGCTCAGCACTCTTCCCAAAATAGGGAAAACAAAGGTGAATAAAAGATAAAAGGCCACCATAGCCATTACTATAATGCCCATATTCACCAGCTTCTTAAGATTTTTCTGTAGTTCCGGATCCAATCATCCTCACCTCGTCCTCTTTGGATAGATAAGTGGTTTTTTATATTTTTATTCCCGGTTTCATACAAATACCACCAGGAAATAATAGACTACGGGCAACACCAGCATAAAACTGTCGAATCTATCCAAAACTCCTCCATGACCGGGAATGGCCCTACCTGAGTCTTTTACCCCGAAGTATCTTTTCATTCCGGACTCGTGGAGATCGCCCACTTGAGCGGCCACACTGGCCAATAACCCTAGCAATAGCGCATACAGCCAATTAACACTGCCAATTCTTATTAGCTGGTTGAATACCAGGGTTGCAGCCATGGTAAGAAGCACTGCGCCCAGCGCTCCCTCCCAGGTTTTCCCAGGACTAAGCAAGGGCGCTAGTTTATGTTTGCCCCAAAGCATGCCGAAAAAGTAGCCACCCACATCACTTGCCCAGGTAAGAATAAATACCAGCAGCAGGTGATAAAAAGAATTCGCTAAAGTGGTCAGTTCAATAGCAAAGGCGAAGGTATAGCCTATGTATAATGCACCAAAAAAGCTGAAAACCAGGTCATCAAAGGTTGAATCCGGACCGCTCAGCATGGCTATGATCATTAGAAAAAACGCGGCCCCGAAAAGAACCGGCAGGTAGGAGGAAAACATCCCCCTGAACAAAAGAACCGCCATTATAAAATAAGCCGGTAAAACCATAGGCTGCAGTTTTTTTACCCTCATCATACCCAAATACTCAAACATGGCCAGGCTAGCCAACAACGCCACCAGTGCCTGCCAATAAACGCCCCCCAGGTACGAAACCCCGATAAGAAGCGGTATACCTATAAATGCACTTATAATCCGGTATTTGAGCATACTGTCAATCCGCCTGTTCCTGGCTTAAACCGCCAAATCTCCGTTCTCTTCCCTGATACTCTTTTATCGCTTGAAGAAGATTCTCACGGGAAAAATCCGGCCACAAGGTTTCAGATATAACAATTTCCGCATAAGCAATTTGCCATAACATAAAATTGCTTAACCGCATCTCGCCAGCCGTGCGTATCAATAAATCCGGATCGGGAATTCCACCGGTAAAAAGCAAACGGGAAAAAAGTCCTTCATCAACATCTTCAGGATTTATCTCCCCCTGCATTAACCCTGTATTTATCTTCTTTACGGCTGTAATTATTTCCTGGCGCGATCCATAATTTATGCCGATATTAAATACCATTCCGCTATTATTCCTGGTCAATTCCAGGGCTTCTCTGATCTCAACCTGACATTCGATTGGTATGGCCGTGTAATCACCAAGTATTTTGATTTGCACATTGTTACGATGTAGTTCCATCAATTCTTTATGCAAAAATTCTACCATCAGTCGCATGAGGTAGTCTACCTCGGTTACGGGTCTCTTCCAATTTTCGGTGGAAAAGGCGAATACGGTTAGGAACGGGATTTTAAGATCGTCACAGGCCAGAACAATGTTCTTGAGGGAGGCCATACCGGCTCTATGCCCCAATTTTCGCGGCAACAGTCGTTTCTTGGCCCATCGGCCATTTCCATCCATTATTATTGCTATGTGACGGGGCATTCTGCCAGAATTCATGGTTTTTTCAAGCTGGTTTTTTTCAGCCATGCTTAACCTTCTTTCGCCAGAATCAATAAAACCCCCTGAGAAGGGGGTGCCAGTTTCTACTTCTTTCATAATCCAACCGGCTTCATTGTAACAGCCTAGACTTCCATAATTTCTTTCTCTTTATGCTGCAAGATCTGGTCTATGTCTTTAATATATTTATCAGTACTTTTTTGAATATCTTCCAGTCCTTTTTTACTGGCATCCTCAGAAATTAGTTTGTCCTTTTCGCAGCTTTTGACGGTGTCGTTGGCTTCCCTTCTAATATTACGAATAGCAACCTTGCCTTCCTCGGCCCTTTTCTTAACCACCTTGACCAGGTCTTTGCGGCGATCCTCAGTCAACTGGGGAATATTGATCCTGATAACATTTCCATCATTACTGGGATTGATGCCCAGATCGGATTTCATGAGCGCTTTTTCAATATCAACAATGCTGCTTTTATCCCAGGGATTTATTATCAGCAGTCGCGCTTCGGGTACATTTATGTTGGCAATCTGGTTCAGAGGGGTAGGCGACCCGTAATAGTTGACCATGATTTTTTCCACCATGGCCGGATTGGCTCGGCCTGCCCTGAGACTGGCAAAGTCACCGCTTAAATGATCAATAGCCTTATTCATTCTTTCCTCGGCATCTGCAATAATGTCATTTATCATTTTTTACCTCCTACATAGGTGCCAATATTCTCACCCATTACGACTTTCAGAATATTACCATCTTTGGTCAGATCAAAAACAATGATGGGTTTTTCATTGTCCATACAGAGAGAGGCGGCGGTGGAATCCATGACTCCCAATCCCCGCTTTATAACGTCAATATAATCCAGGCGATCGAACTTCACCGCCTGGGGATTGTTAACCGGATCCACATCGTACACTCCGTCTACTTTCTTGGCCATCAGTATAACTTCGGCTTCAATTTCGGCGGCTCGTAAAGCTGCGGTTGTATCGGTAGAAAAATAGGGATTGCCTGTACCCGCGGCGAAAATGACCACCCGCCCTTTTTCCAGATGGCGAATAGCCCTTCGTCTTATATATGGCTCAGCTACTGCCTTCATCTCAATCGCGGCCATCACCCGGGTTGCCATACCCTCGTTTTCAAGAGCATCCTGCAATGCCAGAGAATTAATAACCGTAGCCAACATCCCCATGTAATCAGCCGTAGCACGCTCCATACCCTTGGCACTTCCGGAAACGCCCCGCCAGATATTGCCTCCGCCCACTACTACCGCCACTTCAACTCCGCACTGGGTTACTTCTACTATCTGTCGTGCAATAGAGGTCAATATTTCATGCTCTATTCCATAAGCCTTTTCCCCAGCCAGGGCTTCTCCGCTGAGCTTTAATATCACCCTTTTGTATTTGGGCTTCTGCATGTGAATCCTCCCCATAAAAACGGCCTCCAGGCCATAAATTATGTCTCTGCGATCTTTCTAACCCTGAACCTGGGCCATAACCTCGGCAGCAAAGTCGCTCTTGGCCTTTTCTATTCCCTCACCAACTTCATAACGAGAGAATCTGCGCACCGAAATGTTTTCCCCCATTTTAGCAACGCTTTCATGAATCAATTGCTGCACAGTTTTATCAGTGTCTTTGATATAGACCTGATCTAGTAAACAGTGTTCCTTATAATATTTGTCGATGCGTCCTTCTACCATTTTATCGACTACCTTTTCCGGCTTGCCTTCTGCCAAGGCTTGGGCCTTAAGCACTTCTTTTTCCCTCAAGATGTCTTCCTCGGGCACACTCTCACGATTTACATAATCCGGATTAGCAGCTGCAATCTGCATAGCAATATCATAAGCCAGTTGTCTGAATTCATCGGTTTTAGCCACAAAATCAGTTTCGCAGTTAACTTCAACCAGTACTCCTATACGTCCCTTACCATGGATGTAAGCAATGACCAGTCCTTCACTGGCTACCCGTCCAGCTTTTTTGGCAGCCTTGGCAAGGCCCTTGGTTCTCAGTTCGTCGATAGCTTTCTCTATATCTCCACAGGTCTCCGTCAGGGCCTTCTTGCAATCCATCATCCCCGCTCCGGTCCTCTCGCGCAATTCCTTAACTAATCCTGCTGTTATCTCCACCTTAAAACCTCCTTGAATATTCTTTAAGTAATAATCGTTCATCATAATAAAAAGGGGTGTACAGGAAAACCCATTCACCCCTCTCTCTATGCTTTATGCGGTAATTTGTTCTCCCTGCTTGCTTTCCAAAACCGCATCCGCGATCTTGGCGGTTATTAATCTTACTGCCCGGATGGCATCATCGTTGCCCGGAATCACATAGTCAATTTCATCCGGATCGCAATTGGTATCAACTATTGCGACCACCGGTATGTGGAGCTTCCTGGCCTCGGCTACTGCAATCTTTTCTTTGCGGGGATCAACTACAAAAACTGCTCCGGGAAGTTTGTCCATTTCTTTTATGCCACCCAGGAATCTTTCCAGCCTCTCCCTCTCATTCAATAGTCGGGCTACTTCTTTTTTGCTTAGAACTTCGAATGCACCGTCTGCTTCCATTCTTTCCAGCTCTTTTAGGCGAAATACACGTTTGCGAATGGTTTTGTAATTGGTCAGCATCCCACCCAACCATCTCTGGTTGACAAAATACATTTCGCAACGTCTGGCTTCATCTTTAATCGTCTCCTGAGCTTGCTTTTTGGTTCCTACAAAAAGCACCCCTTTGCCATCTGCAACAACATCCCTGATAAATGCATAAGCCTCATCAAACTTCTTAACGGTCTGCTGCAAATCAATAATATAGATGCCATTTCTCTCCATGTAGATATAGGTATCCATTTTGGGGTTCCATCTTCTGGTCTGATGACCAAAATGAACCCCCGCTTCCAGTAACTGTTTCATTGTTATTACTGCCACCGGCAACACCTCCTATTTGTTTTAATCCTCCGCTGTTTCATCCCATTGGGAGACTAAATAAAGCACCTTCCCATTGATCCATCAGCGTGTGAAATCATCAAATGATAATATAGCAAATATTATCAGCTTTTGCAAGGTTGCGCTCCTATTTGCCATAAAAAAATCGAATCTATAGATTCGATTTTTTTATGAACACGCCCGCTTGCGGGCGGATAAATTTATAATCAAGCTTACTTCTCCCTGGCCCCGGTTTAGCATTTTAGCTATGTCCCTTATCGAAAAGCCGCGCTCTCTTAATATTCGCACCGCTAAATAAGGATGGGCTTTCTTTAAATCCTCAACACTTATAATATAATTGCTGCTATTCGCATTTAATAGTTGCTCCGGATTCACCCATTTACTGTCTGCATCAGAATCTACCAAATGCGGTTTACTTATCTCGATAATATCTGACCGAAGGTATAACTCTGGATCCGCAACCTGCTCGAAGGCTTTAAATATCGGTTTAGCAACACTCTGCAGGGCTTTTTTTATAGCCATTACCTGATCATCATCCAGACAATTCATATGATTGACCACTTCCATACCCAGACCGCGAATAAACCTTACCATTTCCTTACTGGACATGCCCACTTCCTGAGCTAAATTATATACCCTGACTTTACTGGACAAGGCATAACCCGCGTTACCAAGCATATCCTGAGCCGCAACGCCGGGCTCAGTGCTGTCTTCATGGTCAGACCCTTCCTCCCGCATGATAAAATTTCCCGCATTGGGGACCGTAATGTTCAGACTGGTAGCCTGGGCAATTTTCTGATCAACGTCTTCTATGGCATGATCGGCATCGACTATTTTCTTATCAATATCATCGATTATAATCTGGGAGACACCAAGCGCATCTTCCATTATTCCGGTCAAATCCTCACATACCAATTTGGCCTCTATAACAGTGGATTTTAATTCCTGGGAATACTTCTTGACTTGTTTTTTCTGACGATAAATCCGCAACGATATTCCTATGACAACAACTACGATAGCTGCAACTTGAAAGTAGTTTATTATACCGTTCACCCGCCTATATGACAATATCTACATTAATCCCCCGGCCCGGATCTAAAATTTTCGTTTCTCCCTTATTATTCTCCTCCGATTTGCCATTTCCTTCTTTATTCTGGTTCTTTTTGGATTGTTTTTCTTTTTCTTGTTTTTCATGAACCAACGCGGATTCATCTCGCAGGGTTTTATTAACCGTATGAGTGTTTTTCACGGTCTGTTCGACATTAAGATTATTAAATTCCTGCTGTTTTGAAACAAGCTCCTGTTGATGAATCTGCTGCAATTTAGCGACATCGCCTGTTTTTTGAATGAGGACTTGCATATCTGTGGTTCTAATACTCATGATTTATCCCCCACTCTCCATTATTTAAGCGATGTTAACCTAACCTCTCCTTCAGACATTATGAACTGGGCAAATTTAGTTGTATCATTGATTACATATACTGCTGACCCTATACTGATCCTGACACCGGGATAGGCAACCTCCAAAGCTCTTACCTTGGCACCGCTTATGCGATTCAACTCTTCCTCCAGGAAAGCAATCCTTTCATCATAGTCGGATAATTCCTGTTTGGTGTTTTTGTAATCATCTAATACTTTTAGCAAGGCTACCCGTTTGTTTTCAGGCAAATTCTGCGGTGAAACCCCCGCGCGTTGAAACATCTGCATGCTGTTGTTCAAATTATCCATGACCTTCTTCTTCTCAGTTCTAATTTTGGTTAATTTTTGATATTCTTCTCGATAATAGGGGTTAACCCCAACTTCAAAAATGGTTCGGGTGGCCAGTTGCGATCCTAGTATCTTGGCTTCAATCGATTCGGTTGCCTGAATTAATCCGCCAACAATAGTAGCTTTTTTATCATTCACTATTACGCTTCGCCCGGCACGCACATAGGACTGCATGATTACGTCTTTGACAATTATATCCCGCCCTGCCTCCACCTGGGAATTCTCTATAAATCGGGCACTAAGATTCTCGCCAGCCTTAACCATACCCTTGTTCCCCGCTTTTATTCCACCCTTAATCAGGATGCTGCCATTGGCTATAACCTCGGCAGCTTCCACAAAGCCGCCCACCTCAATATCTCCCTGGGCTTTTACCGTGAATCCGCTGTTTATGTTGCCTTTGATAATTACACTGCCTATAAAATCTATATTACCAGTATTAAAATCGACATCACTGTTAATTTGGAGAATCGGGGAGACGGAGACCTTGCGATCTATCACCGTAATCTGCCCATCAATCGTAGCAAAAAGTTTAGTCCCCGTTTCGTTGGATACCGTATTTTTCCCCTTAGGCAATAGAAAATCCTTCCCGGGTTTAGGCACAGACTCCTGCCCCAAGACATTAATACCGCTCTCCCCAGGCACTGGAGGAGTTCTCTCCGCTAGCAAAGTACCACTGCTTACATTGTTAACCAATCCGATTTCATAAAAATTAACCGAACCAGATTCGTTGACTTTTGGAGTCAGCTTTTTTTCAGGTAACAGAAAATTATAGCTTATGATAGCATCTGTACCGTTCTGCACCGGTTTACCCTCGGCTACTAAAACCTTTCGTCCCCAGTTTTGTTCCATGACTGCTTCATTAATACGGTCTTCATCGATACCATAAACCACGTTTTTTTCTGCCAACAGCGTTTTAACTGTTTCAAGCGTACAGGGAGCACCGGCACCTAAAGGTCTGGTAACCTCTACGAAAGCCTTCATCTTATCTTTCTCAATTTCTATTCTCGCGGTACCATTAACCCCATCAATAACATTGTTTTCATTTGCCAATTGAATCACTCCTAATCAACTACCATCCTATTGCAGCAACTGCTTTTTTTTACTTAGGCCACCACGTAAACGTAGGATTGACTTGGTATGTAACTGTGAGATTCTTGATTCCGACAATCCCAAAACGCTTCCAATTTCTTTAAGGGTTAAGCCTTCATAATAGTAGAGATAAACTACGGTTCTTTCTTTGTCCGGTAGACGGGATATCGACTTGGCCAGAAGCCCCTTAACCTCCTCCAATTCTACCAATTGCACCGCATCGACTGCCTTATCATCTTCCAGCAGGTCTATCATTCTTTTTTTCTTATCGTTAGCATCATCTCCGGAAATAAAATCATCCAGAGATATTATAGTGGTAGCCGCCAATTCTCGTAATAGCACTGCCAATTCATCCAAGGAGATTCCCAGTTCCTGAGCAACCTCCTGATCAGTGGCCGCTCTTTCCAGTTTTGACTCCAAAAGGGCATAAGTCTTTTCGAGTTCTTTGCTTTTTTGTCGCAAAGATACCGGAACCCAGTCCATAGATCGCAATCCGTCGATCATACCGCCCCTTATTCTGGTTATGGCATAGGTCTCAAACTTAATGTTCCTTTTATAATCGAATTTTTCAATTGCATCTATCAATCCTTCAATACCGTAAGAAATCAGTTCGTCTATTTCAACTACTGAAGAAAGGTTAATAGCGAGACGGTTGGCCACATATTTGACCATATGAGCATAATGTAATATCAATTCGTCTCGAGCTTCAATTTGATTCCTGTCCTTATACTGAACCCAAAGACCGCTCAAATCTTTACTCATTTAGATAACCCGCTCTCCATGTCCTATGGTGCGTACCAGTAAATCACCTGTATCTAAATCAAAGGTTATCGTCCTGCCATAGTTGCCACCAACATCTTTGGCCAATAATCTAATCCGGTGTTTCTCCAGGTTCTCTTCAACCGCCTGGGCATTGCGTTCGCCTATTTTCAAGATATCGCTTTGCCCGGAGAATTTAAACATTTGCGCCCCCCCGGCAATCTTGGCAACCAATCCTGATACAGAGGCACCTGCATTGCATATTTCTTCGACCAGCATATCCAGTCCCGAATCTGCGAACTTGGCTCTGATCGAACTATTTTTCGCCTGAATGCTGGAAGGCAGCATAATATGGGCTAACCCCCCTATTTTCCTGGTTTTATCCACAACACATATGCCAATACACGACCCTAGTCCCACTGTAATAAGTTTGTCGGGCGCTTTTGCTAATTTAAGATCTGCCATGCCAACCTGTATGATATTAGTCATGCAGATCCACCCCCAGCGATTTTAATATAATATCTAGAGAACCTGGTTCCGGAAGTAAGAAAAAGTTCCCCACCACTCCCTGGTCATCTTTTATAAGTTCGGTTTCCAAAACCAGCACATGGTCAGCCACCTCGCCAAATTGGGCAAGCACGGTATTAAGAACGGCCCCGGCCATATCCATACCCAGAGCTGGAACGGAAGGAATAAATCGCAAATCCGTAAACATGGAAAGGGCACCCAAATAAGAAGCAGATAGAATATTGCCTATTTCCATTAATGCAGATAGATCCATTTCGGTGTATTCTTCCGGGTTTTTGGTCCCTATGTCTCTTCCCATAAGCAAATCTACCAATACCGCTGCCCTATCTATAGGCAACATAAATAGTATGCTGGCAGGAGCATCCCCGGAAACCTTTAAATAGAGCCCGGCTACATATAAATCTGCTCCTCCAATCATTGCGGGAACCTCATCAAAGGGTAGAATCTTAACCCTCGGTACGCTCATATCTATCCGGGAATTAATCAATTTAGCCAAAGAAGTGGCTGCGTTCCCCGCACCTATATTACCTATTTCCCGCAATGCATCGATCTGCATGTTTGATAATTGGTCAAAATCATCCACCATAAAATATTTCACCTCAAACCTATAATACCTCAACCCCCAGTAATTTCTCCAAATCTAACAAAATTAAAAGGCGGTCATCCACTTTAGCAACTCCTGTTATGCTTTCTGCATCCGCTGAAGAATAAACTTTGGCAGTATCTTCAATATCAAGGCTGTTTATCTGCAAGACTTCGGAAACCTTGTCAACGATAATACCGGCTTTTACTTCATCAAACTGAAAGACAATAATCCTTTTTTCATTGGTATCACCAGAAGAAGCCAGGTGAAACTTCTTATGCAAATTAATAACGGGAATAATATTCCCCCGAAGGTTTATCACCCCTTCAATAAACTCGCTCGATCTAGGTACCCGGGTGATATTCAATAATCGGTTAATTTCTTGCACCTTTAATATGTCAACCGCATATTCTTCGTTGCCCAACTGAAACGCCACTACCTGAATCGCATTCATGCTTTCCTTTCCACGTTCACGGTCTATGCTAGTTTCCATCTTTTTCACCTCCTATTAAAAAAGGGTTGTTATATCTAAAATGAGACGGACATTGCCATCTCCTGCCACAATTGCTCCTGCGATGCCGGATATTCCAACCAGCAAGCGTCCCAATGATTTAATGACAATTTCCTGTTGACCTATCAAAGTATCAACTACCAGCCCTATCTGTCTATCTCCTTTACGAACCACTACCACATATTTCTCGGCATTTTCATCCAAATCACCCGGCAGATCAATCAAACGGGCCAGGCGATAAAGCGGCAGAACACTCCTGCGCAGGGTAATAACCTCCTGATTTTGAATCATCTTTATATCATCGTTGGCAACAATGGTGGTTTCATCAACTGAACTCAGAGGTATGGCGTAGATTTCATCCTTGACCGCCACCATCAAAGCCTGTATAATCGCCAGGGTCAACGGAAGTTTAATTCTAAAGCGGGTACCAAAACCCGGTCTGCTATCGACAAATATCTCACCGCTCAGGGACTCAATTTTATGTTTGACTACGTCCAGACCAACCCCCCGACCAGATACGTCGGTGACATTGGTAGCGGTACTGAATCCGGGAGTAAACAGCAGTTCGGTCACCTCTTCTTTAGTCATTTGTTCAGCGTCTTTTGCACTAAGCAGGCCCTTTTCGATGGCCTTGTTCACAATTTTGTGGACTTGTATTCCACCCCCGTCATCTTCCACTTCTATATAAATATTATTGCCTTCGTGCCTGGCACGCAGAACCACATTGCCATGCAACGGCTTCCCTCTGTCAAGTCTTTCCTTAGACGATTCCAGACCATGATCCAGGGCATTTCTCAACAAATGTACCAGCGGTTCACCTATTTCATCAATAACGGTTCTGTCTAACTCGGTTTCTTTTCCTTCGATAAGGAAATTGACTTCTTTGCCCAACTCCTTGGCCAAGTCCCTAACCATGCGGGGGAAACGGTTAAATACCTGTTCAATAGGAACCATTCGCACCTTCATGACCACCGACTGAAGATCCGTAGTAATACGATCAATCTGTTCAATGGTCTCATTTAAATCTGACATTTTCTCGGTGGCACCAATTTGTTCCAGCCGTCCTTTATGCATAACCAGTTCTCCCACCAAGTTCATAAGTTGATCCAGTCTTTCAATATCAACCCGTACGGTTTGTTTGATTTTATGGGCCTGAGCTTTGGGAGTCTCCTCACTAATTTCCTTATTATCAGTTGTCCTATCAATAGTAACCGGAGCATCCATCACCGCTTCCCCGCTCAGGTTATCCAAGTTGACCTCATTTATTTCCGCTACCTTAACCTCGGATATGTTGTTAACCCGCTGCATAACAACGTCTTTAGTAAGATGAGTGAGATACAAGACTTCAAACTGCCCTTCAAATTTTCCCTCTTCCAATTCCTGACTTGAGGGCAAAGACTTGGTTACCTCACCTTCTTCTTCTAATACTTTGAATACCATATAAGCACGAACAGCCTTCATTACACAGCCCGGATCAACGTCGACCCGCAAATGAAGAATGGAAAAATCTCTGCCCGAAGCCTCCCGGAGTACAGATAAATCATATTCATTAAAATCAAAAGGATAAATGGTATTCAGCTTTTTTGATTCCGGAACAACACTTTCAACAGAAGATAGCACCACGACTTCCTTTTCGGCCAAGGCCGCTGCTTCAGTTTTACCTGCCTTGATGTTTTCTAAAATGGCAATTAGGTCAGAGTTGTCAAATTCTCCTTGATTGGTTTTCTCAATGTTTTCTATCATGATCTGCAGTCTATCAAAGCATTTGAACAATATATCCACTACCTGGGAATTTACTGCCAATATTCCCGACTTCAAATCAGCCAGTACATTCTCCATGTGGTGAGTCAAATCTGCCAGATCATTTAGGCCCATGGTGGAAGACATCCCCTTAAGAGTATGGGCTGCGCGAAAAATCTCGTTCAATCCCGATGAGTCCGAAGGATTTTTTTCCAACTCAAGTAACTGGGCGTTAAGGCTAGACAAATGCTCTTTGCTTTCCTCCAAAAAAACATCCAAGTATTGCGACATATCCATTATCACTATAGGTCACCTCCTTAAGATTCACGACTTTTAGGCTCATTCTTTATAACATCTTAAGTACTTCCTCGCTGATACTCCGCAGTGGAACTACCTTATCCACAAACCCTGATTCATAAGCCGCTTTGGGCATTCCATATACCACGCAGGAAGACTGGTCTTCCGCAATGACCCTCCCGCCTCTATTTTTAATGAATTTGAGACCTTCGGTTCCATCCTTGCCCATGCCCGTCATTATAACACAGACAATTTCCGACCAATATTGAGCTGCTACGGATTCCAGCATCTCATCGACCGATGGTCGATGTCCACCTCGAGGTGGTTTTTGGCTAAGCTTAATCTGTAATTCTTTTCTAGATCCGTTGACTTTGGAAACTACATTCAAGTGATAGTCCCCGGGAGTAATATAGGCGCAACCAGGCAACACAAGCTCCCCATCTTCAGCTTCCTTGACCTTTATTTGCGAAAGCGCATTAAGTCGCTCGGCCAAAGATTTGGTAAACCCGGGCGGCATATGCTGTACTACCAATATACCAGCATTTAATCGGGCCGGCAATTTGGGTAGGACCTGATGAAGTGCTTTAGGCCCTCCGGTAGATGTTCCGATCAATACCAGTTTGCTCAATTGTCTGCCCGGATCAATGACTTTGTCAACAATCTCCCTTGAAGGAGGAACAAAGTCCTGTTCAATATTACTATTCTGCAATTTATGCTTAGTACCTGCTGCAATTTTAATTTTTTTTACAATATCTTCTTTTACTTTGTCGATATCCAACGATATTTGACCGGACGGTTTGGGAACAAAATCAATGGCCCCCAATTGAAGGGCTTTGATGGTATAATCAGCTCCATTTTGGGTGAGACTGCTTAACATGATGACCGGCAGGGGATTACTGCTCATTATCGTTTTCAGCGTCTCCATCCCATCCATCATCGGCATCTCAACATCCAGCGTTATCACATCCGGTTTTAACTGTTCAATTTTTTGCAGAGCATCTTTACCATCACGAGCCGTCCCAACTACATGTATAGATGGATCGCTATTGATAATATCGCTTATTACTCTGCGCATAAAGGCGGAGTCATCCACCACCAGAACGTTAATTGCTGTCATCATCACGTCCCCTTCGTTTATAAAAGTCCCTTGCGAATCCATTCGCGTTGTTTCTCGAAAATGAAGCTGATAATTCGGTCTCTCATGCCCTCACTAATTTCTGCAAATTCGGATATGACCTTGCTGCTCCCCCCTTCAACTTTGGGAGATTCTAAAAGACGTAGTAGTTTGGCTTTACAGAAAAGTGGAGGCGGAGTAGGAAGATTTAACTCCAGTTCAACTATTTGCCCCGCTTCCACCGGGCTATGGGTTATAAACAGCAATCCCCCGCCGCTGATATCAAGCGTTTCCCCAATAGAAGGCTCAACACTTGGTCCAGCACCTACTTCCCGAAAGCGAATCGGCAGCTTGCAGGGCAGTCTCACCCACTGGCGGCGTTGTATCTGTGTAAATTTCGTTGGTTTGTTAACTACCAATACGGGAAAGGGATCCAATTTGCGTGCCACCACGACGGTTTTAAACAAAAAGGTTTTACCTTTGAAGAATACGGTAATATCCAGGTGTTGACGAACTCTCAACGGCAGAAGCTCACCCTGTTTCATAGGAACCGCCACATGCAGGTGGTCACGAGTTACTTCCTCAATCCGGCTGGCCAATCCCTTATAAGACGTGCCGGGTTCGTCGACCGTTATTTCCAGCAACTGGTTTATTTTAAGATCATTTGCCTGCATATTCAAAAATCCTCCTATTATATTTACACCCGGGCAAAACCGGTCAATTTTCTAATGAATCCTTTAATTCCTGTGTTTTTTGATGGCAAACCCGGAGTTCTGGCTTTATCAGTATCCAGTAATCTTTCCGCAATTACCGAGATATTCCTGGCAGCCAAACTTCGGGGAAATATTTGCACAAATGCTTCTTGACGCCTTATTCCCTGTTCAACTAAATTATCTTGAACAATGTAGCCCAAAATGTTGATATTCAGATCCAGAAACTTTTCACTCACCAGTTTAAATTTTTGGGCCACGAGAACACCTTCAGATTCACGGGCTACCCGGTTGACCACCAAAAATATATTTCCATCAAAACCGTATTTATTCACACTTTTGACTATTCCATAGGCATCGGTTAAAGAAGTTGGTTCCGGGGTGGTGAGAACAATAATATCATCTCCGGCCATTAAAAACCTTACTACGTTATTGGATATACCTGCACCGGTGTCCACCACCATATAATCATATTCGCCGTCCAGCTTGCCCACTTCCACCAAAATGCGTTTCATTTCATCTTCTTGTAAATTGGCTAATTCGTTCATTCCCGAACCCCCGGGAATTATTTTTAAACCTCCCGGGCCGTTTATTATTATATCTTTTAGGGGCTTTTTATCCCTGATTACATGATAGAGATTGAACTTGGGAACCAAACCCAGCATTATGTCTATATTGGCCATACCCAGATCGGCATCCATGAGCAGAACCTTCTGGCCCAGAGCACACAACTCCAATGACAAGTTGAGCGCCAAAGTACTCTTACCCACTCCTCCTTTGCCGCTGGAAACAGATATAACCCGGGTATGTTGTATCCCTTTCCCGATATCGGCTTCAATCTGATTTCTTAGATTTAAGGCCATTTCTCTGAGTTTATTGGCCTGATCTTTCATAAGGCTTCATCCTTCCCTAGAACCATCCTGGCAAATTTATGCGGATTTGGTACTTCAATATCATCAGGAACATTTTGTCCGGTAGTAAAATAAGCCAAAGGCTTCTTAATTTCACCTATAGCGTTTATTATTTGGCCATAGCGGTCGGTCTCGTCCAATTTGGTAAATATCAACTTATCTACCCCTACCCTATTAAACCTCTCATATATATTTATAATATCAGGACTGGCCGTATTAACACTCAAAACCAGTATAGTCTCATCGGCTTTGGCGATATTCAGGAAGTCCCGTAGTTCCTCCATATGTTCCTGATTAAAAGGACTGCGCCCGGCGGTATCGATAAAAATTACATCTTTGTCAAGATAAGATATTATTGCTTCCTCCAAATCAGCAGGACTAAAGACAATCTTGATCGGAACCCCGATTATCTCGGCAAAGGTCCTTAGTTGCTCCGCTGCCGATACCCGGTAGGTATCCAAGGTTATCAGGGCCACCTGACGCGAATCGGCAAAGGTAAGATTGGCAGCCAGTTTGGCTATGGTAGTGGTCTTTCCTACTCCAGTTGGTCCTACCATTACTACCACCCGGGCCTTTTCCCCCCGGCTGCTCACAATGGGCTGCACTTCATTTAATAGATCCTGCAAGGCACGCAGTCCGGCCTCTTTAACAGCCTCGTAATCGGAACTCTTACCATCCGGGATCATACTCTCGGCTTTATTAGCCACTCGCAAAGCGATCTCTTCATAAACATGGTTATCCACCAACAGTTGATAAAAAGGCAATATAGGTGTTGATATACCTTTTATTTGATCCAACTCATACATCTTGCCCTTTATTTCGGACATGATATTATTCATCTTGCTCATTTCCAGCAACAGTTGTTCTTCTTTCTCGCTGGTAGCAGCCATATTGGAAGTGACTAATTGGTCTTCTTTTTTGTCAGCTGACCCATACCGTAGCTTATCGCGGTTAATACGCAAATCATCATCCAAGGCCACGGTAATTTCAACCCGTGACTTGGCAAAGAAACCGAAGAAACCACCCTTCTTCACCTGGCGCGAATTAAGGATAATAGCATCCGGTCCCATTTCCTTACGAGCTAGTTTAAATGCGGTTTGAAAATCATCCGCGACGTATTTTTTTACTTTCATATCGACACCATTCCTAGCACTTCAATATCAATACCCGGCTCAATTTCATTATAGGAAAGTACTGTAAGATTCGGGATAAATCTCTCCACTAAACGTTTAAAATATATCCGTAAAACCGGAGCACATAATATAATGGGTACTTTACCATTCCTAACCAAGGCTTCATGTTGAGCTCCTAATTTGTCCATCATTGATTGGGCTATCTTAGGTTCCAGCGCTAAAAAAGATCCAAACTCCGACTGTTGCACCGAGTCGCGCAATCTCTCTTCCAGAGCAGGCTCAAGAGTTAAAACCGAAATTTTATTATTGTCCCCGGCAAATTGCTTGCTAATATGCCTTTTCAAGCCCTGCCGGACATATTCAGTAAGAACATCGGTATCTTTGGTAATTTTGGAATAATCCGCTAATGTCTCCAGTATTGTGACAATATCACGGATAGAGACCTGTTCCTTTAGAAGATTAGCTAAAACCTTCTGCAAATCCCCAATGCTCATCAAGTCGGGCAGGAGTTCTGCCACTACAGCCGAGTTCTGCTGTTTGACAAAATCAACTACATTCTGTATTTCCTGTCTCCCCAACAACTCATAGGCATGAGCTTTAATAACCGCCGTAAGATGGGTGGCAATAACTGACGGGGGATCCACTACGGTATAGCCTTTCATTTCAGCATTTTCCTTTTCGGCAATGTCAATCCAGCGGGCCGGCAGATTAAAGGCGGGCTCAACCGTATCAACTCCCGGCAAGGTAGTATCTTGATCAATATCTGGTCCGATGGCCAGGTAATTATCCAAAATCAGATCCCCGGCAGCTAGTTCCATAGATTTAATCTTTATCGAATAAGCGTTGGGCTTCAATTGCATATTATCACGAATACGAATGGGAGGCACTATGAATCCCAACTCCATGGCACACTGTCTACGGATCATAATAATTCGATCCAGTAGATCCCCTCCCTGTTCCGCGTCTACCAGAGGAATAAGACCATAGCCTAACTCCATTTCCATTTTCTCTACCTGCAATAATTCCACTACATTCTCTGGCTTCTTAATATCCTCGGCTTCCTGCTGATGCTCCATATCTTTCTCCTCTTCAACTTCCGCGCGGGTAGTCTTAAAGGTAAAAAACAATAAGCCAAAAAAGGCTGCCAGGGAGTACATGGGAATCCTGGGAAGGCCAATGGTACCCAGCACCACTAATACCAGGGCCGTAATTCCAAGAGCTTTGGCATTGCCAAAAACCTGATCGCCTACATCTCTGCCCAGACTGTTTTCCGATGCACTCCGGGTCACTACAATTCCGGTAGCGGTCGAAATTAACAGGGCAGGGATCTGGGTAACCAGACCATCACCTACGGATAAAATGGTATAGATCTGCACAGCATCGGACATAGTCATTCCCTTTTGTACCATGCCGATAATAAAGCCCCCTACAATATTTATTATAACAATAATAATACCGGCAATAGCATCTCCCTTTACAAATTTGCTGGCGCCGTCCATGGCCCCATAAAAATCGGCTTCATCCTGTATCTTTTGGCGGCGTTTGCGAGCCATTCCTTCATCTATGAGACCTGCATTCAGGTCGGCGTCAATAGCCATCTGCTTGCCTGGCATGGCATCCAGGGTAAAGCGAGCGCCGACCTCTGAAACCCGCTCGGCCCCTTTAGTGATAACAATAAACTGAATTACCACCAGAATCATAAACATAACAATACCGACAGCTGTATTGCCCCCTACAACAAACGAACCAAAAGCGGCAATTACTTGTCCGGCTTCGGCATTAAGCAATATTAGACGGGTTGAAGAGACATTCAGGGATAAACGCAATAGTGTCATTACTAAAAGCAGGGATGGGAATACTGAAAAGTCCAGCGGATCATGATTGAACATGGCAACCATAAGAATAACCAGAGCAAAACTTATATTAAAAGTAATAAGAATATCTAATATGCCTGGCTTAACGGGTATAACCAACATCATAACAATGGTTATTACAATGACTGCCATTATGGCATCGCTGCTATTTTTAATTGACCCTAACCAGCTCGCCCTCTTGTCCATAAAAGCTTCCTCCTAGTTATAGAGCCCGTTTTTTTTGTTTATACACAAATGCCAACACTTCAGCCACTGTCTGGTACATTTCCTCTGGAACCACATCCCCGATTTCCGTTGTATAAAAAAGCGTTCGAGCCAAAGGCGGATTCTCAACCACGATGACATCATTGGCCCTGGCAATTTCGCGTATTTTGAGAGCCACGAAATCTTGCCCTTTAGCTACAATCGTTGGAGCTTCCATTAATTCCGCCTGATATTTTAGAGCCACCGCAAAATGGGTGGGGTTAGTAATTACTACATCCGCAGACGGGACTTCCGCCATCATCCTGCGCCTTGCTACCTCACGCTGTATTTGTCTTTGCCTGGACTTTACCTGGGGATCTCCCTCGATCTGTTTATATTCCTGTTTTATATCGTATTTACTCATCTTCAAGGATTTTTCATGTTCAAACCACTGAAACAGATAATCCACAATACCAATCACAACAAATATGATGCCCACTTTTATAGCCAATTCCATGACGATGCTGCCGCAGACCGCCAGGGAATCAAATATATCCATATCTACAAACCGCGGGAAAACGTATACATACTTCTTCAATACGATATAGACAATATATCCGGTAATACCAACTTTGAGTAATGACTTTATCAGTTCTTCCAGAGCACGTTTGGAGAATATCCTTTTGAAACCCTCTATGGGATTCAGTTTATCGAACTTGGGAGCTAGAGATTCCCCGCTGAAAACAGCGCCTACCTGTAAATAAGAAATCAATAAAGCGGCACCAAAGGTACTGGCAAATATCGGAAAAATCATTTTGGCCATAACCACAATCGTTTCATAAACCACTTGAAAGGCAAAAGCGTTATCGAAATCTTGTCTGGTTCTATTTATTAAATATAGGTTGGTAAACTGTTCCAGCGTTGTAGTCATATAAGAGAAAGTCAGCAAAATCGCTGCCGAACCGGCAATCAGAATCACCGCCGAGTTCAAGTCGACGCTTTTAAAAACCTGACCCTTTTTACGCGCTTCCTCCCGACGCCGGGGTGTGGCAGTTTCCGTTTTTTCCCCGGTTGAATCGTCGGCAAACAGCTGCAGGTTTATCAAGTACAATCTATCAGTTTCCATATCGGTCTCACTTCCCCATGGCAATCAGGACTGCATCCAGGTAGGCAACCATGGTGCCAAACAACTCTCCCATAAACCATAAATAGACCGGAAGCAATAGAAACAGAATCATAAAACCCACCATGATGTTAAGGGGCATTCCCACCATAAAGACATTCATCTGCGGTACGGTTCTGGCGATGAATCCCATAGCCACATTGGTTATCATTATAGCGATTAGCATCGGCGCCGAGATCTTTACAGCAATGACAAACATATAGGCGCTTAGCTGTACCAGCAAAGAGATAAAATCGGAACCTAAATTGGTGCCCAGTACCGGAATAACCTGATAACTCTGATTTAGCGCACTTAATAGATAGTGATGACCGTTAACAAATAAGTACATCAACAGGGCCAGTAAATAATTGAAATTACCCATCAAAGGAACCTGAGTTCCAGATTGGGGATCAAGCACATTAACGACTCCGAATCCCATCTGCATGTCCATCAATTGGCCCGCTAATTGAATGGAGGCAAATAGTACATAGGCAACAAAGCCAATACTATAGCCTATAAACACTTCCAAAATCCAGGCCGCAATAAAATATGCCGGAGTACTGAGAGAAACGGCGTATTTTACCGGTACGAATGAGGCCATGACTATGGACAGAACAGCAATTATGAGCACTTTTATCCGTCCCGGCATTTGCCGGCTAGAAAATATGGGAGCGCTGATAAACAGGCCTGTCAATCGGCCAAATATCATCAAAAAGCTGTTAAAAGCAAGGGGCACAGCAAATTACCATCCTGTCTTATAGCGATATATACTGGGGAATCGCCGCATACAAATCATGGGTAAAGGTAGTTAGGATGTCCAGCATCCACGGCCCGGTAAGAATAAGGACTACCAGAACAATAACTATTTTGGGCACAAAAACCAGGGTCATTTCCTGTAGCTGAGTAGTTGCCTGTAATATGCTTATTAATAGACCAACCAGCAGCGCCGCGCCCAGAACAGGAGCGGAAACCAGGAGAACGGTAAAAACAGCTTCATTGGCTATACCCATTACTATATTTTCATACAAGTCTTTCACGCCCCTCTATTTAAAACTCATCATCAAAGACTGAATAACCAGATTCCAGCCATCTACCAGAATAAACAACAGTATCTTGAAAGGCAAAGATATCATCATGGGGGGCAGCATCATCATACCCATGGACATTAAAGCGCTGGCCACAACCATATCAATCACCAGAAAGGGAATAAATATAATAAAGCCTATTTGAAAGGCTGTTTTTAGCTCACTAATAACAAAACCGGGAATAAGAACATAATTAGGAATATCGGCAAAGTTTTTGGGCCGGGGCAGATTTGACATTTTCACAAACAAAGCCAGATCCTTTTCGCGGGTCTGCTTAAACATAAAGGTTCGTATGGGTTCCATACCCCGGCTGAAGGCCTCTTGCTCGGTTATTTGCCCTTTCATATAGGGTTGCAGACCTTCAGAATTAACCTTGGTCCAGGTAGGGGCCATTATAAAAATGGTAAGGAATATGGCAAGTCCTATCAGAACCTGGTTGGGAGGTATCTGCTGGGTAGCCAGAGAACTCCTCAAAAATCCCAGCACAATTACTATCCGGGTGAATGAGGTTATAAGGATTAGTATTGACGGAGCCAGGGTCAATACGGTAAGCATAATCAACAATTGGAGCGAATTGGACAGACTCTGTGGGGTATTAGAATTCCCGCCCACCTGCAGACTAATATTAGGTATCTGGAATGGCTCGGCAGATACCGGTGGTGCAAACATCAATATGATAAAGGCAAGTCCTGCGATCAGATAATATTTATTGCGTGATAAATGCACCTTACTCATCTTCACCACTTCTCTTTATAGATGTTTCCTGCTTACGTGCTGCGGAGAAAGGATCCCTCTTGACGCGTCGGGCTTGTTCCTGCATTAGTAAGTGAAATTCTCGAGGGGAAGTAGAATTCCTTTTTGTTTTAAGCCGATTTATTAATCCTGTCAGGGAGTTAATAAACGGTTCTTCCTTTTTGTCTCTAAGGACGTAGTCCCCCTTGCTTATTTCTTCCAGCAAACCAGGGTTGTTTACTTCAAATAGCAAATTGATTTGGCCCTCAGTTACACCTAAAGCATATAATTTTCTGTCTATTTCGCACAGGACTACGCCGCGGTTCTGCCCCAGCATTACCTCGTCAACTACGTGCAACCACGTACCCTGAATCTTGCTGTTGACCTGTTTGGAAAACAATCTGATCGTTGACCAGGCTGCAAAAACGATTATCCCCAGAACCAGAACCAGTTTGAGAATACTGATCCACAGGTTGTGGGGCTGAATTTCGGGCTGCGGCTGATTCATGGCCGTATTCAAATCCTGAATATTGTCTATCCCCAAGGCAGAACCGGTGATAAACAAAATAGCCGCTATTAACACTACATAAATGATAATTATCTTCCTGCTTGAAGGGTTCATAAACCGTCACATCCCCACCAGTCAATCAACTGAGGGCTTTACTCACAGCTTCCAGTACCCTTTCAGGTTGGAAGGGCTTGACTATGAAATCTTTGGCTCCAGCCTGTATAGCATCAATTACCATTGCCTGCTGCCCCATGGCGCTGCACATTATTACCCGGGCTTTATTATCAAAACCTAGAATTTCTTTGGTGGCGGCTATTCCATCCATTTCCGGCATGGTAATGTCCATGGTAACAAGATCGGGCTTAAACTCCTTATACTTTTCAATGCCGACCAAGCCATTGTCCGCTTCCCCTACCACTTCATAGCCATTTTTACTAAGAATATCCTTAATCATCATTCTCATAAAGGCCGCATCATCAACAATCAAAACTCTTTTAGCCATGATTATTCTCCCCCCGTTATTGTAGTTTGTTCATCCTGTCCAAGGGACTTAAAATAGTGGTAATCCTTATACCATAATTTTCATCAATAACAACCACTTCGCCCTTTGCAATTAGTTTTCCGTTAACCATGAGGTCAACTGGTTCACCCGCCATTTTATCCAGTTGAATAATGGAGCCTGAAGTAAGCTCCAATACCTCCTTAATCGTCTTGCGGGTTTTTCCTAGTTCAACTGTTACGTCCAGGGGAACATCAAGTATTAATCCGATATTCTGGGGCATGGCGCTATCAGCGGCCTCCTGCAGAGGTGCAAATTGAACCGGTTGCACTGCATATTGCTCTCCTTTCTTAACCCCTTGAGGCATATCGTTATAGCCCTGATTACCCCACATAGGTTGGGGCGGTGGCATCTGCATAACAGGCGGTGCAGGCGGGGGAGGCATGGGGTTTACATATACCGGTTCCGGCTGAGGCATTTGCGGAACAGGTCGCGACTCCTCAATAATAGCCTCCAAGGATGATTCCGGAGCACTGTCACCCACCAGATTCCTCACCATCTCTTTTACGGCATCGATGGGCATAAACTGCATTATTTCACTATTTAAAAGGCCATCAATTTCCATCTTGAATTTAATCTGTACTATTTCATTATTGTCGTTCAAGACATCAAGGGACTCTTTACCCAAATCAACCTGGTTTACCAGGGGTGGCGATATGTCAATACGCATACCAAACATCGTCGACATACTCGTGGTAGCCGATCCCATCATCTGATTCATGGCTTCACTTACCGCGCTGAGAGTGATTTCTCCCAAATTCATATCCGGATTATGACCGTCTCCTCCCATCATTATATCTGCAATTATGCATGCATCCTGTTCTTTCATAATCAGTACGTTCGTACCAAACATACCTTCGGTATATTTAACTTCAATCACCACAAAGGGAAGCGGATACTCGTCTCTCAATTGCGAAGTTGTGGTCACAAATACAGTCGGTGTAGTAATACTCACCTTCTTTTTTAAAAGGGTCGACAATGTGGTGGCCGCAGTACCCATACTAATATTGCCTATCTCCCCTACGGTGTCCATTTCAAAATCGTTTAGCTGTACCCCAACAGTGGTAGGGGGGGAGGGTTGTGTATACGAACTGTTATCACCTTTTAGCAGGGCATCGATTTCATCCTGGGACAAAATACCATCATTCATCTTCAACTACCTCCTCAACAACCCTGGTAATCTGTATGGACATTTTATTGCCAAAAAGACCGGGCTTTCCCCAAAACTTGGTTCGATGGCCAATTAGCAGCTCCAATTCCTCTTTGGTCTCTCTTTTCAAAGGAATAACATCACCGACCGATAATTCCAAAAGGTCTTTGACCGTAATTACCGTTCTCCCCAGCACACATTTTATGGGCACGGAAGTCGATTCCAGTTTGTTTTGAATAGCCTCTGAATCTTCTCGCGAAGATTTCTTTCCCGAGGTCGCATAATAATAATGAACATTAAGCTTGGCAACGATCGGCTCTAAAACCAGATAAGGTATACATATATTGATCATTCCCAGTAAATCACTCATCTTGGTTTCCAAAGAAACAATCATCATCACCTCGGTGGGAGATACCAATTGGGTGAATTGCGGATTAGTCTCTACCCTTTCGATTACCGGTTCAAAGTCAATGATGCTTGCCCAAGGTTCGGAAAGAAAGTCCAGCATGCGTTGAGCGAGTTTCTCCATTACGGTCTGTTCTATCTCGGTCAAGGCCCTTATTTTCTCGGGGGTTTCACCGGGCCCCCCCAACAATTTATCTAAAAAAGCAAAACCCAGGTTGGGATTTATTTCCATGATGGCGCTGCCGTCCAGGGGATACATGGAAAATATATTCAGTATGGTGGTGCTCGGTATCGACCTGATAAATTCATCGTAAGTTACCTGCTCTACTGATAAAACCTCAATTTGCACCGGAGCCCTCAACTGACCGGACAAATAAGTTCCTAGAGAACGAGCATAATTCTCATAGATAACCTGCAGGGTATGTATCTGATCTTTAGAAAACTTATTAGGTCTTCTGAAGTCATAGATCTTAACCTTCTTCTTGCTTTGCTCTTCCTTAAGCTCATCAGCATCTACGGTGCCGGTACTCAATGCCGAAAGGAGAGCATCTATTTCATTCTGAGAAAGGACATCACTCATTATACCCCCCCTTACAGGTTATAATGGAATAAAAAGGGTATCTTACTGCATAATGAAGTTGGTAAAATATATATTTTTTATATAATCTTTACCAAGCTTTTTGTTTAGGTCGGTTTGAATTTCTTTTTTAATATTTTCCCGGTTTCTAACATCCAGATCTGCGATTGTCTTGGATGAAATAATGGTAAGTATGCTGTCTCTGATGATCGGCATAAAGGTTTTAACCGATTCAGCGTTCTTCTTGTCACCCAATTCTACAGATACTTCGACTTTGAGGTAGCGATTTCCTGCTGCATCGCTAATATTCGTGGTAAATTCCGGGACGGCTACCAGGGTGGCTGTTTCCAGGCTCTGCTTGGAAGTTGTTTCAGCTTTTGGCACCAAAGGGGTTATAAGACTCTTCATTAGGAAGTAAGATGCACCCATAGCCACCAGGAAGATCACTAAACCCACCAATATTATTTTTATATCCATCCCTATCTTTGGTTTTACCTCAGTAGTTGTCTCCTCAGCCAAAACTCTTCCCCCTTCTTAATCTATTTTTTTATGTTAGCGTATTGGCGTTTTCTGAATCGTATAGTCTCCTCCTGGATATAACGGGTAGATTCTCTTACCAGAATCTTTTTCCCGGTGGTCAAAGTAATGACGGTGTCCGGCGTCTCTTCCACCAGTTCGATCAAATCGACATTGATCATTATTTTTTCTCCATTTAAACGGGAAAGGTTTATCATAGGTTCACCTCAATTAGAACCCTCCAGGGGCAAGCCCCTGGAGGCCAGAATATTCATTAACGCTTCAGGTTAACCAGTTCCTGCAACATTTCATCGGATGTAGTAATAATACGTGAATTGGCCTGGAAGCCTCTCTGAGTTACGATCATACTTGTGAACTCCTCGGATAAATCTACATTAGACTGCTCCAGGCTGCCGGGGATAAGCGTTCCCAGTCCATCTGAACCCGGTTTATTTTTCTGTGCGTCTCCGGAGTTGACCGTTACCCGGTAGACGCTTCCCCCGACTTGCTGCAAACCATTCGCATTTTGAAAAGAAGCCATATTTACCTGAGCCAGGGATAGTTTCTGTTCATTATCATAGATGCCGGTAACAATTCCATCTGCCCCGATAGAATATTCCTTTAGGGAACCTTTGGCATATCCGTCTTGGGATTCCACCCAGGCCGTTGATTCTGAATCGTACTGGGTAAGGCCGTTAAAATCAACGGTTGCTACTATATCTCTATCGACAGCGGATGTCGTTGTCGCTGTTGCATCGGGAACCCCAACCACCGTCAACTGAAACTGTGATAACCATGGAGAATCGGTGGGATCAGGTATCGTGCCGTTCTCATTAAATTGCAGATTATAAACACGTGTAATTTCATGACCCGTCGTATTAGATAAAGTAGCGGCAGCAGGCGTATCCTCGGTTGCAGTTGTCAAATCAACCGTTTCTGTAAAATCAGCTGCGGTATAGTCGGTATCATCCTGGAAATTTGGATCCAGTGAAATATCACAGGCCCAATTGGTTCTTGCATCCGGGTCTGCCCCGCTTGTCCCGGTCTTATAAAATCTGAAATACACCGTAGTCTCTTCCCCCAACGAATTATATACTGTTTTGGATGTTGGTACATACTCATTCTCCCCCGGAAATTGGGTAGTATCCGTAGGATCGATGTTCGCGGCGGGATCACCAATCTGGGGAACTTCCGCAGCTGAATTCAGATTCTTGGCAAAAGTCATGGTTTCGGTTGATTTCGGCGCTAAAGTCGCAAAGTCCTTTATTGAAATTTTGTCGGTGGCTTGACCGTCCGGAGTAAATGTGATTACGGCGCCTTCATCGGTTGTCTCGGCGGTGGCATTACAGCCCAGTACATTGAAGCTGTTGGTACCGCTTATCAGGTCGCCGTTCACGTCAAAGGTAAAATTACCGGCGCGGGTATAATATGTTTGATCCCCATTGCCCAGAATAAAATATCCGTCTCCACTTATAGCCAGATCGGTAGCCACGTCGGTTGTGCTGGTGGTAGAACCGGTAGTAATCTGATCAATACTGGCTACCGACATACCCAGACCTACCGACGTAGCATTAGTTCCCCCTTGAGAGCCTTCAATAGGACTGGAAGCTGACTTCAATGTCTGATAGAGGGTATCTTTAAAGATTACCCGGCTCTTCTTGAATCCCACCGTGCTAACATTGGCAATATTATTGCCTATAACATCCATTCTGGTCTGGCTGTTCTTTAATCCAGAAACACCAGAATAAAGAGAACGCATCATCTTCTACATGACCTCCTTAAAGTTTTTTTCCAAGCTCAGTCTCCCTGAACCCGCATTGGATTCGGCTTGACATAATGGGACGCTGCAATCACTTCGCGCCCAGGGCTTCCTCTCAGAGGTCCAGCCCTATACAATTACCGCACTATCAATATTCGTAAAAATATTTTCTTTGAGATTCTGTCCATCTACTGCAGTTATTACCGTATTATTCTTAACGCTTACCAGGAGTGCTACATCACTCATTAATATGAGAGAATCTCGGGATCCTTTTTCTCTGGCCTTACCAACCGCTTCTACCAGTTTCTGCATTTCTTCATCGCTCAGTTCGATATTTCTGGCTTTCATGCGTTCTTGGGCATGGCTCGAAAATTTTATCGTTGCCTCGAGAGTTTTATCCAGTACCTGCCCAAAGCCGCTTTTCTGCCCGGTGCTGGTTTTCGTGGCCTGAGTATTTTTTCCAGGCTTTACTGGCAAAACTGGCTGTTGGGGAAAATAAATCCGGTTTTCCAAGCGGTGCACCTTCTTCCGGGACTAATAATCAATATCGCCTATTCCATTATCTGAGTAAAAACGTTTAGGTTTCTATTTTATTCACTGGTTCCGATTTCGGTAATGTAATCCAAACTGACTGCCTGATCATTTACTTTATAATAAGGTGTCCCATTACTAATTACTACCGATTCAACCGTGCCTGTCAGTATCTCCCCGGTTAGGTTGCCATCCGCGTCCGTACTGTCGGGATTAATGTAGCTGATCTCCTTGCCTATCATACTTGCCATACTGTTGGTCGCCTGCAATGCATAGCTATTGGCCATGTAGGAATCGAGGTTGGTGTAAAGGGTATCCATGCTGGTATTCAGATTGGTCATCTGTTCCAGAGAACTGAATGTAGCTAACTGTGCCACGAATTGACTATTGTCCATAGGATCGAGGGGATCCTGATACTTCAACTGGGTGACCAGGAGTTCCAAAAATTGGTCTTTGCCCATAGTATTGTCAGCAGTGCTGGTGGTATCTGTAGTGCTATTTGCAGTTGTCGTATCAGTCAACCAGGGCACCGTTCCCGTTATTGTCGAACTCATTTTACTACCTCCTTAAATAACAAAGTCTACTCGTCCTTCATTCACAGTCCGGGTCGTATCTGCTTCCCGCTGGTAAGGTGTTAGTTCCTCAACTTCACTTGACTCCGCACTATTAAATTGACTGTAGCTGGTAGTGCTTCGCCCTTGCGAGGTCATTTCCTGCCAGAGGTGCTGACGATTTCCTTCCGAACCGTTAAAATTGCCTCCGTTATCGAGCTGAACATTTACCTCGGTCCGTTCCACCTTTAACCCGTTAGCCTCCAGAGTCTGTTTGAGGGAATTCATATTGGCCTCCAGAACCTGTTTTACATGCTGGTTCTCGGTGGTAAACCGGGCCGTAACAACGCCGTCATTAACTGCAATGTCAATTACCATCTTGCCTAGAAATTCAGGTTTTAATTGAATTTTCATCTCTGAACCGACCACTTTGTTGAGCAATTCTACCTTTTTTACTATTTGGTCGATGATCTCCTGAGTATCGCCAGTAGACTGGGATGTGTCTGCCAACAGGGCTTTGCCGGACTCTAATCCTGGCTTGATTACCTCTAAAGGGTTCTTATCCAGAGTTGTCAGGGACTGCAGTTGCGTGTCACCGCTTTTAATTAGCGTCGTATCATCCTGCACAATTAACTTAGTTGGCACCTTTTTCGTAATACGCTGACTTTCCAAATCGATGATCTTCTTGACATTAGTATTTACCGATTCATCAGTCTTTTTAACTGCTTGATTGAGCAACGGTTCTTCCAGGAGTCGCATGTTCATTCGAGACTTTCCCTGAGCTTTGCTATCCTTTTTATTAGGGTTCTTTTCGCTCTCAGTGGATATATTAGCTTCCGCCCTCAATGAAGAATTCATTTCCTGTGCTATTTCCTGCCCATCATCTAGGGCAGTTTGGGTATTGCCAGTCTGGTTGGATACCACAGGTATGGGGGATAGCAGACCATCATCTGCAGTGCTTGATTCCCCGCCAGCTACTGCTTGTACTCCCTGAGAAACTGGTTCCGCCGCCATGCTGTCAGCAGCTAATGCTGCATTCGTTTTTTCCCCTGTGAAATATGTCGACGTTCGAAAATCCGTTTCTTCTATTGGAGAAGCCACTGATTTCGGCAGGTCTGCCTTTTCCGCGAGAGAAGATACCATATGCGGCAAGTCTGTTTCTTCAATTGGGGAAGTTGCCGATTGGGGCAGGTCTGCTTCTCCTAATGTTGAAGATGCCGATTTCCGCTGATCCTCAGTCATTGGGGAAGATTCCGTACTCAGTGGAAGTGTCTCTACCATTGCGGAGGATGTCAGCTTCGATTGTTCCGCCTTTTCTGTTGGTGAAGATTCCATAGCTGGCAGATCTGCTTCTATCACGGTTGAGGATGACAATTGGTGTATATCCGGCTCTTCCGTCGGAGTAGACTCCATAGACCACAGGCCTATTTTTTTCATTGTTGAAGATGCCAGTTGCGGTTGATCTGCCTCTTCCGTGGGGGAAGCTTTCGAACTCATCGGAACTGTTTCTTCTATTGCAGAAGATGTCGATTGGGTTGGAACTGTTTCTTCCATGCTTCTAATTTGGGTTAGACTTTCCGAAACCAACCTTGCAGTTTTTTCTGTTTCCTGACCCTGAGCTTGTTCTCCAATCTCAGCGACTGGACTAGAAACCTTTCCCTGGGTCCAACCATCAGCTTCTGTTCCCTGAGGTAGAATCGTTTCTGCCGTCGGATAAAGGGAGTAATTCAGCCCTTGAATTTTATTACCTGTTTTTGGAGGAAGAGCTGATTCCATCGAAACATCCGGTTTTTCCGCGCTTGTCGCATCGATAACCGCTTCCGATAATGGGGCTACCTGCGGCAGTTGAATGGTTATTACCGTACTCATCTGAGCGGCCTCATCACTGCTCAGTAACTGGGCATCTGTTCCCATAGACGGATCTTGTTCTTCATATGCTACTAACGGTTGTTTTACATCACCGCTGGTAGAAGTTTCTTCTGCCTGGGTTGGGACAATTTGTTTCTCTTGTACAGACACCTGGCTGCCAGCTTCTCCATCACCCGATTCGACTAGCTTTCCAGTCTGTTGCAGGTTCTGGCTGTTTTCAGCATTGGTTTTTGTGGAGAATTCATCCGCTTCCGATATATCTGATGAAGAAACCGTTTGTTTTTGGCTTATCTTTTTTAACTGGTTGGCAAAGCTATTGCGCTTCTCTATTGAAGTCTGTGATCGCGTCTCCAGAGAATATTTCGGTTGCAATTCCTCCTGGGATCGGCTGACCATTGCCTGTACATCAAATACCATCATCTATTCACCTCCTTTCAATAAAAAATAAACATATCGATGAAGTCCCCACGCTCTATTGAGGAGTGGAAACCAGCATCTTTTTGGTAACCAAGGTTGCTTTATCGCGGGGCATTTTCTGTAAAATTTCAGCCGCCAAGGCAGTATCCAAGGCACTGAGAACCCCGATTATATCCTGGTCGTTGAGCTTGGACATTAAATCGGCTGCTTCTTTAGTGTTCATCTCTGCAAAATACTGGGCCATATTCTTATAAACATTCTGCTGGCTGGTCTTGGAATTAGCATCTGATTTGTTCCCAGCAAGCAACTTTTCATTAAGTTTGATTATTTCGGCTTTGGCGTCATCTGCCGATTTTTGTATAAGCTTTTGTTTATTGTCCATATCTTCAATATTCTTTTGTAGAGCAGTCATCTCGGAATTTTTATCTGCGACACTCTTTTTTAATGTATCGTTTTCTTTCTTCACTTTCTGTAGTTCTGTTTCCTGTAAAGCCTGGGGGGCACTTTGGGTACTCTGAGTAATAAATGGCAGCTTCTTTGCTATCGCGGTAAGCTTATCGGTGGCATAGGGTATTTTTACAACTTTATAGTGCAGCAAGGCATACACTATACCTGCTATCAGCAATACTCCCAATATGCCTATTAAAAACCACTTGCCAATTCTTATTATTTTAGTTTTCATAGCCGCACCGCTCCATACCCTTCCTGACGTAATTAAGACAGGTTATTTCTGTAGTGTCTGTTTATGGCGACTTCATCAATATCCCTCTGTTCTTCTCTAAGTACTTCCTGTAAGTAAATATTCCACTCTTTGTCCTTCAGTTTCTTAAGGGTCTGGGTCTCACGTGTTTTCTCCACCAAAACCAGCCGCGCATTCTCAAAATTACGCTCGGCTAATGCCAACTCTTCTGCTTTGTTGGCCCTGAGTTCTTTGATTACCGGAATATAGTCCTTATAAATCATAAACTCATCCATGCTGAAGCCTTCCAATATAAGCACTATCATCGACTGTTCCATCTCTAACTGTCTATGGATAATATCCTCCAGTTCGGTTTGAATCCGGTCACGTTCGCGACTTCTAAACTGAAGATCTTCTTTGGCCATCTGCTCCTCCAGAGAAGCAACGTCAAGTTTGGTCTGCATTCTATATTTAAAGGGCTTCATCTATACATACCTCAATAAGACACTGAATTACTGAGCAGCTCTATAGTCTGACTCAGAGAAGTCCCTTCATAAATGCCCTGGTATATAAAAGCCCGGCACTTGTCTATAAGACGCAGGGCTTCATCTATGGAAGGATTGGATCCCTTTTTATAAGCGCCTATATCAATAAGATCCTTGGCATCCTCATAGGTTGCCAGCAGAGAACGGAAGCGGTTGGCTGTTTTCAAATGTTCCGGAGAAACAATATCAATCATAACCCGGCTTATGCTCTTTAAAATATCAATAGCCGGATACATATTCATGTCAGCCAATTCTCTGCTGAGCACAATATGTCCATCTACGATTCCCCGCACTGCATCAGTAACCGGTTCGTTCATATCGTCACCCTCTACCAGAACCGTATATAGACCGGTAATTGTCCCGTCCTGGGATGTACCGGCCCTTTCCAACAACTTGGGCATCAAAGCAAAGACTGAAGGGGTATAACCCCTGGTAGCAGGGGGTTCGCCAATCGCCAGCCCGACCTCACGTTGGGCCAAGGCAAAACGAGTTAGAGAATCCATCAGAAGAAGCACGTCTTTACCCTGATCACGAAAATATTCAGCTATACTTGTGGCTACAAAAGCGCCTTTTAGTCTGACCAAAGCCGGTTGATCAGATGTCGCCACCACGACCACCGAGCGGGCCAAGCCTTCCTCACCCAGATCTTTGTCTAAAAACTCGCGCACCTCACGGCCTCGCTCACCTATCAGCGCAATGACATTTATATCTGCCTCGGTGTTACGGGCAATCATCCCGATGAGGGTGCTTTTACCTACGCCGCTGCCGGCCATAATTCCTATTCTCTGACCCTTACCCAGAGTATTCAGACCATCGATGGCCTTTATTCCTACTGGCATTATATCTCTGATGCGCTTTCTTTTCATCGGACTGGGAGCCGCATTCATTACCGGATACGATCCCTGGTAGTTGATACGTCCTCCATCGTCAATAGGTTCACCCAGGCCGTTCAAAACCCTTCCTATCAAACCCATTCCTACGTTAACCCGCAAAGACTTGCCACTGGCGAAAAGCTCACTTCCAGGTCCAATCCCTTCCAAATTACCCAGCGGCATAAGCAATATCCGATTATTTTTGAAGCCTACCACTTCAGCAGGAATCATCCCCCTATCGGCCTGGTTGGTCTTTACGTAACATAATTCCCCCAAACTGACCCGGGGACCGCTGGCTTCCAGAGTTAGGCCAATGGCCTGCGATATAGTTCCACGCAAGTCACAGGTATTGGTTTTTTCCAAAGCGGTAAGGTATTTCTCCAGATCAAAGGCATATTGCTTATTCATAGCTCATTTCCATTATGGCTTCTTCGACTTTGTGCATGCGGCTTTCCAGTTGCGCATCAACTGAACCCATATTGCTTTCAATTATACAACCACCGTTACTTAGCCTCTTATCAGCCCTTATATCCATACCCAAATCCCGGCTGCCTATTTCGCTAAGACCTCCTTGTTCTATCGCATCCAGTAAGGTCTGAAGATCGGCCGGATTAACATAGACTCTTATGTTATCCGGGTTGTCAAGGTAACTAATAGCTTGCCTGACAATATCCAATATAGCCTGGGGGTTAGCACTCAACTCGGCTACAATTACTTTTTTGGCAATAGCCATTATTAATCTAAGGATATCGGTTTCGGCAGAATTCAAAATACTAACTTTGGTTCGCCTGGCCTCTTCAATAAGGTGCTGACTTTGCTCCATGGCCATTTGGCGATCAGCTTCAATTTCAGCCTGGGCTCTTTTTAACCCGTCGTTGTATCCTTCCATGCCGGCATGTGCCCGTATTTGTTCGGCCTCTTCTGCAGCTTGGGTTCTAAGTATATCCACCTCGTCCTGAGCATTGCCGATTATCATCTTGGCTTCATTTCTCGCCTTTTCCAGCAAATCCATAACCACATGCTCGGTTTCTGTCAATATCTTTTCACTCTCTCGCTTGAGGGCTTCAATTTCTTCTTTTTCATGCTCCAGTTCGCTCAGGACAGGAATAATATCTTCTGATTCCTGCTCCTGGACCTCATTTTCTTCCCATACCAAAGCATCAAAGAACTCTATAATCCGGGGATGGGCTAAAACCAGGTTGGAATTCTTAATGATTCTAGACAATTACCTCATCTCCTCCACCTCGTGCCACCACTATTTCCCCCGCTTCCTCCAGTCTGCGAATAATATTCACTATGCGCTGCTGCGCTTCCTCAACATCACGCAGCCGTACCGGCCCCATGAATTCGGTATCCTCACGCAGCATATCCGCAGCCCGGCTGGACATATTGGAAAAGATTTTCTTGGATACTTCGCTGCTGGAACCCTTGAGAGCCAAGGCCATATCTTGAGATTCCACTTCCCGTAATACTCTTTGTACAGAACGGTCATCTATCATAACAATATCTTCAAATACAAACATGAGTTTCTTGATTTCTTCAGCCAGTTCAGGATCCTGAACCTCCAATGATTCCATAATGGTTTTTTCTGTAGCGCGGTCAACCCGATTTATAATTTCGACCACTGACTTAACCCCGCCTGCGGTTCTCATTTCTTGAGGAACGATAGAGGATAGTTTTCTCTCTAAAACCCGCTCCACATCTTTGATGACTTCAGGTGAAGTAGTGTCCATAATGGCTATTCGTTTCGCCACCTCAGCCTGCCTTTCCGGTGGCAGAGCAGACAATATCAAGCATGATTTTTCCGGTTCCAGATAAGCCAAGATCAAGGCTATGGTCTGGGGATGCTCAGTCTGAATGAAATTTAACAACTGGGTAGGATCGGTCTTGCGAATAAAATCAAACGGTCGTACCTGCAGCGAAGCCGATATTCGCCCAATAATCTCAGCGGTCTTGTCGCTCCCATAAGCCTTTTCCAGAACCTCCCGTGCATAAGCAATACCTCCCTGGCCAATAAACTGGCTGGCCAGACACATTTCAAAAAACTCTCGAAATATTTCATCCATCTTATCTGAGGAAACCTTACGCAAATTTGCAATTTCCAGGGTTAACTGTTCAATTTCTTCATCGTTCATATGCTTGAATAATACAGCAGCCTTTTCCGGCCCTAAAAAAACCAGGAAATTGGCGGCTTTTTGCCTGCTGGAAAGGGGTTTTACGCTTGTGCCGCTAGCCATTTAAAATCACCTCTGTTCCTCTAATAGCCAGGTCTTGAGTACCTGGGCCGCGTTCTCCGGACTTTCTTCGATAAGCCGTTCGATTTCTTCCCTGATCTTTTGTCTTTCTTTTTCTTCCGGAGTCATAGTTCTTTCCAGAAGAGCGCTGACACTGATTTCTTCTCCCACGGTCTGATCAAAAGCAGCTTCTGCTTCAATTTCCTCCATTTCCAACATCTCCTGTTTCTTTCTCCTTTGCATCAACCACCAGACCAAGGCTGCAATCAAGGCGCCCAGCAGGGCAAAAGCAAACGGGGTTAGAGGCGACTTCAATATCTTTTGGACGGTTGTAAGCTGGGTGGTTTCCGGAAGCGGTTCGGAATAGAAATCGATAAATGCCACCGATATATTGTCCTTCAGACTAACCGTTTCATTAGGCCGGTTTTCTCTAAGCCCACAGGCTGTGGCAGCAATATTTCGGATTTTACTTATCTTTTCTTCGTCGGTGTTACCCAGTTTGGACTGGGCCGTGGCAGCACTATTAACCAGAACAGCTACGGTTACATAATCGTATTTGGCTTCACCGGCAGCGTATTGGGTAACGGCTTCATTTTTATTTATCTCATAGTTTTTGGTTACATCGCTCTTGTCTGTAGTGCTGGTAGTCCCGGTATTGGTATTAACCTGGGTGTACTGTTGGATGTTGGTGTCCGTGCCCGGAACTCCTGCGGTATTTTGCTTGACTTCAGTTCCCGACTCCTTGACGATATGCTCACTGCGAGTAAAAGGCCCATCGGGATCATGTGTATAAAGCTCAGTTTTCTCTTCTTTGTTATTGAAATTCAATTCCGCGCTGACCCTTACCACCGAGTTGTTGGGGCCCAGTGCTTGGTCCAGCATACTTTGAATAGCCGCTTGTTTTTCCTTTTCAAATTCTCGTTTCAACGATAATTGGTTTTGCAAGGTTTCAGTCTGGTTGCCTTTTTCAGGCAGATTATCGGAAATCAAATTGCCGTTATGATCTACAATTACAACCTTTTTGGGATCCAAACCTTCCACCGAGTTGGCAATCAGGTTAATAATACCTTGTATTTCATTAACACTAAGTTTGGCGCCTTCCTTGGTGGTTATGGCTACCGATGCGCTGGCAGGTTCCTCCTTATCGGAATAGAGGGTCTTTTCAGGCAATACCAGATGGACCCGGGCAGCTTTAACCTTGTCCAGACTCTGAATAGTGCGAGCCAGTTCACCCTGCATGGCCATTTGGTATTTGACTTTTTTATCGGTCTGGGTCTCACCGAAATTATTGGCTTGAAATATCTCCAGGCCGGCTACGCCTGCGGGAAGGTTGGCTCCTGCTAATTTTAGACGGGTCTGGTACTTGACAGCGGTTGGAACAAGTATGGTCGTTCCATTGTTTTCTAATTTGTAGGGGGTTTTGTATTCATCCAGCTTGGCCGTAATGGCAGAAGCATCCTTTTCCGCCAGTTCAGTATACAAAACCTCATAAGGAGCCTGGGTACTGCCAACAATTAAAACAACTGAAGCAATTGCTATTAATAAAGCTGCCCCGGCGAAAATTATTTTCTGACTCAAACTGAACCTGGCCCAAAATTCTCCGATTTTCGCCCCTGCTTGCTTCAACTTGTCTAAATACTTATCCATTCTGCAACTCCCAACCTTAGTTTACATCTGCATGCGGCTTATTTCTTGATAGGCTTCAACAATTCGGTTTCTTACTTCAATGGTTAGTTGCAGAGCCAGATTGGCTTTCTCATATGCAATCATAGTGTTATGCAGGTAAGCCTGATCTCCGAGGGCAAGCTTCTCCGCACTGACCTCGGCTGTTTTCTGCAGCTTATCCACCTCACCTAAAGCTCCTTTCAAATAATCCAGAAAGCCTAATTGTTTATCGCTTGGAGTTGTTTTTGAATCTGAAGCCGAATTATCATCAAGTGACAAAATAGAAGCAATGCTATTGTCCACCGAACCAACGTTCATTTAATGCCCCCCTATCTGCCAATTTCAAGCGCTCTCAGGGCCATAGCCCGGCTAGCCTCTATCACCTTGGTATTTGCTTCGTAAGCCCGGTTGGATGAAATCATATTGATCATCTCTTCAACCACATTCACATTGGGATAATTAACATAACCATCTGCATCGGCATCGGGATGTGAAGGGTCATACACTTTGCGGAATGGGGCTTCATCTTCTCCCAGTTCCTTAATTTCTTTTACTTTGACTCCTGATAAGGCATTGATTTGATCCTGGAGAGTAGTCTCGAATGTGCCTTTACCGGCCTTATCATTTTGGGCCTCAAAAACCACCACATGCCTGCGATAGGGCCCCTGGCCATTTGCGACTCGCGTGGTCTCAGCATTGGCCAGGTTACTGGCAATGGTATCCATCCTTAATCTCTGAGCCGTTAGACCGGACGCGCTAACATCAATGCTATTTAAAAAATTCATAGTACTTATTACCTCCCAGTTATTGCCAATCTAAGCAGCTTAATCTCGTTGTTCATGCTCTGCGCCACTGAATCATAAAAAATCTTGTTCTTGGTACTATTAGCCATTTCGACATCAATATCGACGTTATTCTCATCATTGCGGTAACTCAGGTCTTCCAGTTTTCTAACCTCGGGTTGAAAATCCTCCAAATCAAATGGCGCCTGACCAATCTGTATGTGCCGCGAATTGGTAACCGTGAGCTTGTCACTACTGGGGTTGGTCTGATTGTCCAGCATCTTTTTAAGATTATCCTGAAAGACCAGTTCACTGCGTTTAAATCCAGGGGTACTGACGTTGGCAATATTATTGGCAATAACATCGGTCCTGGCACTGGCCGCGTCCATGGCCTTATTCAATAATACCTGGGTAGTGCTGCCAAGCATCTTCTCCAGCATCAAATCACCTCCATTAAACAACACAATTTCAATTATATTCGACTATATTTACACTTATTCCTGCCTATGTTAGAAATATTAACCTAAAAAAGAATAATATTCACGTTTATTTTCATTTTTTCTAAAAACTGGTTCTAGGTCCCCCATCGCTATAGGACTATTTTCCCTAAGACCATATGCCAACAGGGCAGTTAGTGTTTTATTGATAACGATGTTAATCTCACATATCTATTTTTTGAGCTCATCGTAAATATAGTCGTTCAGTACTTTTATATAGGTTCCCTTCATACCCAGAGAGCGGGATTCTATGACTCCGGCACTGGCAAACTTCCTCAATGCACTGACAATCACTGATCTGGTAATCCCTACCTTATCGGCAACCTTGCTGGCTATCAGCAAGCCTTCTTCGGCCTTTAATTCCGCCAATATTGCTTCAATAGCTTCTTTCTCCGAATAGGAGAGGGTGGCCACGGCTATCTGAACGGCCGCCTTCTTGCACGATTCTTCCTCTATCCGTTCGGTTCTCATTCTCATAACCTCATTGGCTACTATGATTGAACCGTATTCAGCCAGGACTATGTCTTCATCAGAAAATTTCTGATTGTTTTTGCTCAGAATCATGGTGCCGATTCGTCTGGCTCCTCCGAAAATAGGAGTAATCAACCAGATGTTACCGCTACAATCGCAGCCGGGTTGAGCATAATTAAAAATACACTGGTGCTTCTCATCTAACTGTATATTGGCCTGGGTTTCCTGGCTGTTAATAAACTCTTGATTAAAGCTCTCCGGGAAATGTTCGGCGTAATTAATTAAGCCATTTATCTCTTTGCAGGCTGACATGGTAGAAAAGGAGTAACCGATAATATGGCCTCTTCTTCCTACAATAATAACGCTGCATTCCAAACTCTCCGCCAATATCGCTGCCATCTCTTCAAAGTCGACCGGGTTGCCAATGATCTTTTGTAAGATGCGATTGATCGCTCTCGATTTCTCCAGCAATGTAGTACCCACCCTTATTACCCCCTACAATATATATCTACTCAGATCGTCATTTTCCACAATGTTTTTCAGCCTGTCCTCTATGTAATTACGTTCAATACAAATTCGCTGCCCCCGCAGGTAGGCTGCATCGAAAAGCAAATCCTCCAGAAGCTTCTCCATAATGGTGTGTAATCTCCGAGCCCCGATATTTTCTGTTTTAGCATTAACCTCGAAGGCAATTTCCGCGATGTAGTCAATGGACTCTTCAGAAAAGAACAACTCTACATCTTCGGTAGAAAGTAAAGCTATATACTGTTTTAACAATGAATTATGGGGTTCTACCAATATCCTCTTCAGATCCTCCTTCTTTAAGCTCTCCAGTTCCACTCGAATAGGAAATCTGCCCTGCAGTTCGGGTATGAGATCGGAGGGTTTACTGACATGAAACGCACCGGCAGCAATAAACAGTATATGATCCGTTTTTACCGGTCCATATTTGGTTATTACCGTGGAACCTTCAATAATGGGAAGTATATCGCGCTGCACCCCTCCCCGTGAAACATCGGGACCATAGGAATTTTCCTTCCCCGCAATCTTGTCGATTTCGTCTAGGAAGACCAAGCCATCCTCTTCTACTCGCCTGATTGCTTCCCGGTTGGCTTCATCCGTATCTATAAGGCGCATTGCTTCTTCGTAACTCAACAACTTGCGGGCCTCCTCCACGGTAAGCCTTCTTTTCTTCTTGTTTTTCGGCAGAATTCCGCCTAGAACGTCCTGCAGGTTGAAGCCCATATCCTCTACTCCTGAACCTGATATAACCTCCAAAAAAGAATTGTTCTTCTCTTCAACTTCGATTTCAATTATTTCCTGTTCCAATTCTTTACGTGCCAGCTTCTGACGAATGATTTCCCGCTGACCTTCGACATCGCGCCGGCGGCGGCTATAATCTTCATCCTCATTTGAATCGTCCTGAGATTGACCCATAAGAAATTCAAAGGGATTCTTTATGGCCTTGCTTTTCTTGGCAGGTAAAGGGAGAATATAATCCACTATTCTCTCTTCTGCCAAAAGGGCACCTTTTTCCTCCACCTCGGTCAGCTTTTCTTGTTTTACCAAACGCAGGGAAGTCTGAACCAGATCCCTTATCATTGAATCGACATCTCGGCCTACATAACCAACCTCGGTAAACTTACTGGCCTCAACCTTTATAAAAGGTGCTCGCACGAGTTTGGCCAAACGTCGTGCGATTTCGGTTTTACCAACACCGGTAGAACCAATCATTATAATATTTTTGGGATAGATTTCATCACTCAACTCCGGAGGAAGCAACTTGCGCCGGTACCGATTACGCAAAGCAATGGCCACTGCCTTTTTGGCGTCTTTCTGACCAACAATATATTTATCCAATTCTTCGACGATCTCTTTGGGGGTAAGATCATGCATAGGGCAATTCTCCTTTATTACCAAACTACTCCACCACTTCTACGGAAATTCGATCATTGGTAAATACACATATTTCTGCGGCTATTTTCAATGATTCACGGGCTACTTCCGGGGCGCTCATATCCGTAAAGCGAGCCAGTGCCCGAGCAGCGGCCAGAGCATAAGATCCTCCTGAACCTATGGCGGTTATGCCATCGTCAGGTTCAATTACTTCCCCATTGCCGGAGACGATGAACATCTTGTCCTTATCGGCAACAATAAGCAAAGCCTCTAATTTACGTAATACCCGATCCGTTCTCCATTCCTTGGCAATTTCAACTGCGGCCCTGGTTAAGTTGCCACCGGTCTCCTTGAGTTTTTCTTCAAACTTACTGAATAGGGTGAAAGCATCAGCAACCGAACCGGCAAATCCTGCTACAACTTTACCCTCATGTAGTCTTCTAATTTTGACCGCATTGTTCTTCATAACCACATTCTGACCGAAAGTAACCTGACCATCACCCGCAATAGCCATTACTTGTCCTTTTCTTACTGCTACAATCGTTGTGGCAGAAAACATATTATCACCTCCGAGGATGAGTTTCGTAGTGAATGGTTTTTAACCTTTCCGTAGTCAAATGGGTGTATATCTGAGTGGTAGACAATTTAACATGTCCCAAAAGTTCCTGTACCGTTCTAAGATCAGCACCACCATTTAATAAATGGGTGGCAAAAGAATGTCTGAGGGTATGGGGACTCACTTTCTGATTCAAGGCTATTTGTTCAACATATTTATTAACGATGTTTCGAACGCTCCGGGCTGACAGCCGGGCGCCGGACTTGTTCAAAAACAAAGCCTCATCAGAAACATGCTTGTTTTTCAAAATGTAGGGTCTCCCACGATTGATATAGCTAGTCATCGACTCCTTGGCCTGGCTGCCTAAAGGAGCCAGACGTTCCTTGTTGCCTTTGCCCCTTATCTTTATCAACTCTTCAGCAAAATCGAGGTCGCTCAGATTAATTCCCACCAGTTCACTGACCCGAACCCCGGAGGAATAAAGCGTTTCAAGAATAGCTTTGTCCCTAATGCCGGTAGCCTTGCCGATATCGGGTGCATCCATTAGAATATCGATTTCCATAGAATATAAGAAACGAGGTAGTCTTTTTTCCTGTTTGGGAGTAGATACATTGGCGATAGGATTTCCTTCCAATACATTTTCGCGGCAGAGGTACTTTACAAACGATCGCAGAGCTGCCAGTTTCCTCGCTATGGTGGATCTTCTGAATTCATGCTTTTGCATGCTGCTGATATATTCCCGGACCGTACGGTGATTTAGGCTGCTGAGGGGGATGTCTCTTATATCAAGGTTTTCATGTTTGGCAATAAATTGAAAAAACTGATCCAAATCAGTCTGGTAACTGATCAAGGTTAACTGGGAGGCAGTCTTTTCTACACGCAGATGGGTAAGGAAATCTTTCACATGCTCATAAACCACGAACGTTACCTCCGCTAGACTCTATAATGGGAATTTAGCATAATTAGCATCTTTTTACAACCTGCCGACATAACATTTCTTAAATTCTGAGCATTTCTTGCCGGGAGCGTTTAACATATTCTAAATATCGTGTTTTTTTATCTTTAATCTTATTGGCAAGAGCTGGCAGGATACCAAAATTGGCATTAATGGGCTGAAAATCTTTTTGTTGAGCATCGGTAATAAAGGATAGCATTGCTCCCAGCATCGTGTTACCACTCAAGACTAGCAGCGGTTCATTCTGTACATAATGCAATGTATTTATGCCAGCCAGGATACCGGTAGCAGCTGACTCCATGTAACCCTCCACCCCGGTTATTTGACCGGCAAAAAAAAGATCAGGTATTTTCTTAAATTGTAAAGTCGGTTCCAGCAAAAGCGGGCTATTGATATAGCTGTTGCGGTGCATAACTCCGTACCGAACAAATTCAGCGCATTCCAAACCGGGAACCAGTCGGAAGATACGGTTCTGTTCTCCCCATTTAAGCCTGGTCTGAAATCCTACCAACCCGTATACGGTTCCAGCTTTGTTCTCCTGGCGGAGTTGAACCACAGCCCAGGCTCGCTGCCCGGTGCGCGGATCTGTCAATCCTACCGGTCTCATGGGCCCGAACCTTAAGGTATCAATCCCCCGGCGACCTATGACCTCAATAGGCATGCAGCCATCAAAAAAATGCCTTTTGTCGATACTATGACCCTCTTTGATATCTGCATCTACCAGGTTATGGTAGAAGTTCTCGTATTCTTCCCTGTTCATGGGACAATTATAATAATCCTCCGTACCCTTTCCATAGCGCGATGCTTTAAATATCTTGTCCTTATCCAGGCTTTCCATGGTCACACTAGGGGCCACGGCATCATAAAAAAACAGATTTTCCTCACCACTTAAGCGGCTCAGTTCCGCAAATAGTTTATCCGAGGTCATTGGTCCGCTGGCTATAATTGTAGGTGAATTAAGGGGTAATTTAATCACTTCTTCGCGTACAACCTCAATACGTGGATGCGATTCTATGGTGCTGGTAACCAGGGCAGAAAAAAGCTCCCGATCCACTGCCAGGGCTGACCCGGCCGGAACTTTGGCCTGATCAGCACAAAACAGCAGCAAGGAACCCATGCGTCTCATTTCTTCTTTTAAGAGGCCTTGAGCGGTATCAATTAGATCAGATTTCAGCGAATTGCTGCAAACCAGTTCGGCTAGATGACCGGATCTATGTACGGGGGTCATTTTGCCCGGTCTCATTTCCCACAGTTTTACATTAATGCCGGCCTGAGCGATCTGGTAGGCTGCTTCACATCCGGCTAATCCCGCTCCGACCACATGGACTAACATCAATCTAGTTCTCCGTTTCCTGGCGGTGTTTGCATTCCTGATTCTGGCAAACCGCCTCAACTTCCTTATTCTTATTTATTTTTTCCACCATGGCATCTCCACACACAGGGCATTTTTCACCGGTTGGCTTATTCCATGAACGGAAATTGCATTGCGGATAGTTTTTGCACCCGTAGTATCTCCGGCCTTTTTTGGATTTTAAGGCTATCACTGCACCACCGCATAGTGGACAATTGACTCCGGCTTCTTCATTAAGAGATTCCGTGTGTCTGCATTCAGGAAAACCTGAACAGGCAATGAACTTACCGAATCTCCCGTATTTAATGTACATGGGCTGACCGCATTGAGGGCAATCCTTACCGGCTGATTCATCCTTGATCTCTACCTTTTCAATTAAATCCTGGGCTTTTTCAAGATCGGAATGAAAGGGACCGTAAAAATCCCTTATAACTCCCTTCCAATCCATTTGGCCCTCCTCGACCAGATCCAGGTCTTCTTCCATTTGGGCAGTAAACTGAAGGTTTAATATATTACCGAAGTGTTGGCTTAATAGATCAACTATTATAAAGCCTAGTTCGGTAGGTACAAATTGCTTATTTTGGCGTTCCACATAATGACGTTTCAATATAGTGTCAATAATCGGGGCATAGGTGCTGGGCCTGCCAATACTTTTCTCCTCCAACAGCTTTACCAGGCTGGCATCGGTATAACGAGGCGGAGGCTGAGTAAAATGCTGCTCCGGTATCAATTCCTTAAGTTTCAAAACCTGTCCGGACTTAAGTTCGGGAATCGGGTTTTTAACATCTTCTTCCTCGCTATCATTATAAACCTTTTTATAGCCAGGGAACCTGAGTTGGGATGAATTGGCCCGCAATCCGTAATCTCCGGCGTTTATATCGACCGCGAGGGTATCATAAACAGCCGGATTCATCTGACTGGCCACAAAACGTTCCCAGATCAGTTTGTATAAACGGTACTGATCCCTTCCCAAGAAAGCTTTTACGCTCTCGGGGGTTCTTAAAACCGACGAGGGACGAATCGCTTCATGGGCATCCTGAGCCGATTTACGGCTTTTATATTCGTTGGCGGAATCCGGCGCATACTCGCGTCCATACTCGCTTCTGATGTAATCCAAGGCTTCCGCCTGAGCCACCGCGGCTATTCGAGTCGAATCAGTACGCAGGTAGGTAATCAAACCCACCGTACCCTTTTTTCCCAATTCCAGACCTTCATACAATTCCTGAGCCACACGCATGGTCCGGCTGGGAGAAAAGCCCAACCTTTTTGAGGCCTCCTGCTGCATGGTGCTGGTAATAAAGGGCGGTTTTGGTTTCGGGCGCTTCTCTTTTTTCTCCACGGTTCTGACCGTATATGTCGCAACTCTTAGATAGTCAATAAGACCATCCTTTTCCTTTTCATTGCCTATTTCCAGCTTTTCACCCTGGAATGAAAGCACTTTGGCTATAAAACTGTCCTTGCGACTTCCTCCCAGGACGGCCTCCACGGTCCAATATTCATCGGATACAAAAGCACTGATTTCCTTTTCCCGTTCACAAATTATTTTTACCGCAACCGATTGCACCCGGCCGGCACTAAGTCCCTTGCGAACTTTACTCCACAGCAGAGGACTCAAATTATAACCGACTAATCGATCCAATATACGGCGTGCTTGCTGGGCATTAACCCGGTTCATGTCCACCGCGCGAGATTTCTTTATGGCCTGTTTTATGGCATCACCGGTTATTTCATTAAATTCTATCCTGCATTTGGAGCCTTCCGGCAGTTTAATGGAATTCTGCAGATGCCAAGCTATTGCTTCCCCTTCCCGATCCGGGTCAGTAGCCAGTAACACCCGCCCAGATTTTTGCGATTCATTTTTAATCTCTTTCAGCAGTTCACCTTTACCACGAATAGTAATGTATTGCGGTTCGAAATCATTTTCGATGCTTATTCCTAATTTGCTTTTTGGCAAGTCTTTAATATGCCCCACACAGGCTTTAACCTTATATGTTTTGCCCAGAAATTTCGCTATGGTTTTAGCTTTAGCTGCCGACTCAACAATGACCAGTGTGCTTGCAAGCAAAATATCACCTCTTCATTCTTCTTTTCTCCGTGTTAAAGCTTTACATAGTAGTTGCCGGGCATCGCTTTAATTATCCCCTTCAATTCCATTTTTAACAGAAGGGTGTTGAGCAAAGCAATATTAAATCGGGAAGCGGTTTTTTTCATCAGAACATCAAAATGAACGGCTTCATAATCTAGATTGGACAAAACCGACAACTCATCTTCATCCAGCCCAAATATCAACTCTCCCTGCGAGGGATCTTTTTCATTCATACCATATTCATCCAGTATGTCTTCTATCCCGCCAACCAGGCAGGCGCCCTGTTTAATGAGATAATTGGTTCCGACGCTGTTTTTACTGCTAATGGGACCAGGTATGGCAAATACATCCCTGCCTTGCTCCAGAGCACAATCAGCGGTGATTAGAGCCCCGCTCTTTTTTTGGGCCTCAACCACTATAACTCCGTGGCAAAGACCCGAGATGATGCGGTTCCTAACCGGGAAATTGCCAGGTTCAGGATGGGTATGGAGAGGGAATTCACTCAATACTATGCCTGTCTTCTTTATCTCATTATATAATTTGGCGTTTTCGGGCGGGTATATAATATCCAAACCACTGCCTAAAACGGCCGCCGTTCGACCTCCTGCCTCCAAAGCGCCTCTATGGGCTTCCGTATCGATTCCCCTGGCCATACCGCTTACCACCACAATACCCTGTCTGGACAGTTCATCACCGAAACGCCGGGCCTGCACCTTACCATAATTGGTAGCCATTCTCGAGCCTACCACCGCCAGACAGAATTCGTTCAGTATTTCCAATTCCCCGCGATAATAAAATATGTAGGGGGGATCGAAAATAGTGCGCAGGAGCAAAGGGTAATTATCTTCTTCCACACAACTAACCATTACATCATTGCCATAAATCTCTTCTAAGGCCGCTAATGGATCGGTATTTCCCCGGGAAGTAATTATATGCTCAATGAGTGGGGATGAAAGGGAAGAACGCTGTAAGGTGGACCGATCAGCTTCAAAACAATTTTGAAAACTGCCGAATTCATCTTTGATTTTCCACATAGTCCTATTTCCCAAACCAGTCATATTATGAAAAAAACATATTATAGCAAGCTCAGTTTTATTCATAAATAAAATCCCCATTTTTCAATTTTACTTAGTCACACTGTAATATTACACAGCTCCTCATAAACCCCTACAGCAATAGATACCATAAAAACCATGACTATGCAAGATAGAAGGCAATAAAACATGCCCATTAATCCCATTAATGGTACTGATTAACTTTAGTAAATCGCATTTGCCTGGGAAAGATAAAATCATAATATTAATTTTTATATTTCAGGAGGGATGACGGTTGTTTACAGATATAGGGGATAATAACGATTCCACAAATAGAAGAATGAATGGTGACAGCAAAATTGATCCAGGCATATTCAGCTTTTGGGAACCGGGCTGGTAGGCTTTGCATGCTACCGCGATAACCGGTATTTATCTGCTGGGCAACAAGCTGCGCAACCGCTACTAAAAAAAGGGAACCGGTTAAGGGGACACAAGAGGATGGTTCTTTTGTGTCCCTTGTTTTGATGGTCTGGAGCCGGTTAAGACCGGTTTTCTTACATATTTACCGGAGCTACTGCCATAGCCGCATGAGCAAAAATGTCGTAGACCCGGATGGCAATTTGATAATTTTTTATGGTAGTCATGGGCAATCTCAAATCCAGAGCGATAGCCTCCATGAATCTTCTTTTGTCACGTATCACCTGAAAGTGAGAATTAAATACTTTCCCGTTATAATCCAAATCAACCTCCCAGAACTCTATATAATCCGCAAAATTCTTGGGGTTAAAATCTTTGTTTATTATTTGGGACCGGTAGGTCTGAATACCGATATCTATTACGTACTTATTATTATCACACTTTTTCACTACAGGATTTTTTAGTATTAAATGACCCGACGTCGATTCTTCCAAATAGCTTTTATCCGCACTAATGCTAAAAGGTGCTGAGCTTGAGTTAATGAGGCGATATAGGGTGGTTTGCATAGCCACTCGGCTGTTATCACACATAATCCAGTTGCGGCCTAATTCATTGCATACTTCCGCCGTGGTCCCGGAACCGGCGAAAAAGTCGGCCACCAGGCTACCGGGATGAGATGCGCTGGCAATAATTCGTTTAATCAATTCTTTAGGCTTTTGAGTTGGGAACTTCAAGTTCTCCCGGGCGGTAGGACTTAAAACCTTGTTTATATCTATCCACCAGTCCTGCATGAGAGCACCGTCTTCATGAAGTTTGTAACGTTCACCTTTAACGGGGGTAAGGCCTCGTTGTACGGTTCCGCTGGTATAGGGACGGTGTTGTGGATTGTATATATAATCCTGATTGCGTGCATACCAGAATATGAGATCGTGCTTACGATGGAAGTGCTTGCGGGAATTGCCTCCCCCGCTGAAGCACCATACGATTTCATTGACAAAATTGTCCCGTCCGAAGATTTCGTCCAACAGTACTCTTACATAATGGCTTACATGCCAGTCCACATGTACGAATATGCTTCCCTCTTTGGATAAAAGCTGCCTCATGAGGCCAATGCGATGATAGAGCATATCCAGATAAGAATCCAGACCTCGTGGCCACCGGTCTTTAAAAGCCTCCCGGCTGACATGCTTTACGTCCGAGTAAGACCCTACCCCTATCGTGGAATGATAATCCAGTTCGGTCATATATGGCGGGTCTATATATATAAGGTCAATCCTCCGGGAATTCTCCGCACATAATACCTTCAGCAACTCATAGTTGTCCCCGTAATGGTATCGATTATAAACAGCGTTAACTGGAATGGCAGGTTCCGCCATTTGTTCAAAAGACCACTGGATATCTCTAATAGGATTTACCACCACCCTTTCTATCTCACGAACAGAACGGGGAGTCCGCTCCTTGTTAGAATCTATATCACTATCCCATTGTAGATAGGTTGGAGGCTTAATATTATCCATTAACCTTTTTCCCCTCTGATTTTATAGAGATTTTAACACAAAAAAAGTCCTGTCGACACACAGGACCGTTATTAACAATTGTGTATTTGGATAAGTCAGCCTACTGTCCCCTGGCAGTACTACGCATGAATATCAAATTATCGGGTGTGAAAGCCAATTCACTCTGATATATATATAGTGAAAGAGGCACAAGCAGAGTAAAAATAACCGCCATAAGAAACACCAGCCAGATACTCCTTTTCATTTTGATGCCCTCCTGTTATCAGGAATTATTTAAACATATTTCTTCAACTGTTTCAGAGCCGCCTTTTCCAGCCTGGATACCTGCGCCTGGGAAATCCCTATTTCCTCCGCCACTTCCATCTGGGTCTTTCCGTTAAAGAATCTTAATGCTACGATATGCTTTTCCCGCTCATTTAACTTTTTCAGGGCTTCATTTATGGTTATGCTCTCCAGCCACAAAGAATCGCTATTCTTGTCGTCACTAATCTGATCCATCACCAGAATAGGGTCGCCGCCGTCATTATATATGGGTTCAAAAAGTGAAACCGGCTCTTGTATGGCATCCAGGGCAAAAACCACCTCTTCCCGGGGTACTTCCAGGATTTCGGCCATTTGGGCGATAGTAGGTTCGCTGGCATTGTCGGACAACAACCTTTCCCTCACCTGTAGGGCTCGGTAGGCAATGTCCCGCAAGGAACGTGACACCCTTACCGGGTTGTTATCCCGTAAATAGCGGCGAATCTCTCCAATAATCATGGGAACAGCATAGGTGGAAAATCTAACATTTTGACTGAGGTCAAAATTGTCAATGGCTTTTATCAGCCCTATACACCCAACCTGGAAAAGATCATCCACAAATTCGCCTCTGTTATTAAAACGCTGAATCACACTCAAAACCAGTCTGAGATTTCCCTGAATCAACTTATCCCGGGCTTCTGCCTCCCCCTTCTGCATTCTGGCAAAGAGCTTGCGCATATCGTCGTTTTTAAGCACCGGCAATTTCGATGTATTGACTCCGCATATTTCAACCTTGTTGATCAAGAAAGCACCTCTTCCCCTAATATAGGATGACAATGTATTAAGAATTATTTACTTTTATGTTAATTATTATTCTCGATAAAATGGTAAATGATGGTTTATAAAAAAATAGAAAAAGGAGGCTGCCCTTTAATCCAGCTTGGATTTTCAGGACAGCCTCCTGGCAATTTTAAGTACCTGCGACTATTCAGGTTATCTGATCACATAAGCTTGAGTTTCCAGCAATCCTCCCAGGCCATCATAAACCTGAAAATTTACTGTGTCACCGATATCTAAACCCGTCAGTGATTTTTCGTAAATATGACTGCCCTCGTAGTCCATACTGACTCCATTAACCTTGGCAGTGAAAACTGAGGCACTGGTGTTCAAGGTAAACGTAACACACAGGGAATTGAACGAATCGTTCATATTTACTATATGTCCCGAAGTTGAAACGCTGAAAGGCATAACAATAGCTCTGCTAAGCTTCTCACCTGACTGACTTGATAGTTCGTCCCCTATATAGAGGCGGTACTCGGCTCCCGTTTGATAAGAAGTAGATGCCTGGGGATATATAGTTGCGCTTTTACCATCTGTAGAAACGCTAATGTCAGTACCAAAAAGATTATTATTATTATCGGTAATAAAAACATATGATTTTATCGTTCCAACATTATCAGTCACAGCTTGACTAAAATTTATTTTCCACGGCTTCAGCACGTCGTCGGTAGCCTTGATTCCAGTCTGCCAGGCTTCATAGCCCGATAGCATGGATGCCGCCTGCACCGGGCAGGTATAACCAAGCATAATCGCGATAATCAACAAGCCTATTCCCCACCTTAATTTTATGTCTTTCATATCACCTTACACCCTTTCATAAATATATAGCGATGGATCAAATCGATAGCATCAGTTCATCCAGTCCGTAGGAAGAAAGAATACTACCGAAAGTTGTCGTATCAGACATTAAGCTGCCTAGACTGTAAACCCCAGCCACGCTCTTCACCGGTGCTGTATAAGCAGTGGTTGCACCATTTTGGGCCCTCACCACCAGGGCTTTTTGCAGCGGTGCACCTGAGCTATCCCTGACTGTAATGGTGCAGTCACAGGGAACGGTCAGATCGGAGAAACCTATACTAAACTGCCGTTGGGTAGTCGTCGCAGTATAGGTGGTGCCCGTATGGGTTGTTATTGAAGAGTCGCTATTGGTAACGCTAACATTGACACTGTTTACTTCCAGTTCAGTCACAATGGTTAGATTGGTAATAGCCCGGCTGGCAAACAGTCCATGATTAATTGCCACTGACTTGATATACTTCTTGGCCACATTTACCTTGATATTATTAGTTGCGTTTTCCAGTAACTGGTCTAGTTTAGCATCGCTGGCCAAAACCGTGGCCAGGGGCATTTTAACTGTAAACAACGGAGTTACACTTACCGGCAGATTGCTTAGGGCCAGGGATCCTGACGGAATGGTCAAATTTACCGTCTGGCTGGAATTAATGCTATAGCCTGCAACTGCGGGAAAGGTAATGGTCAGCACCGTATTACTGGTACGCACCAGCTTGGAAGGATCTGCTTTCAGAGCGGTAATTATTTTAGCCAGTTCGCTGCCAGAGCTGGTAGTCGACAGGCCATCAATCAGAGCGTTTCGCTTGGCGGCATCGCTAACAATATTGGCGTTCCAGGTATCATTGAGCAATGTCAAAACCAGGGTCTTGCCTCCGCTTATAACCTCAGCCTCAGTCAATCCGTCGCTGACAACGGTTCCGGATAAAGATACGCTGGCCGGAAGTGAAATTGTAAAAGCCGGAGTCAGCGTCACATTTGTGCTGGCTACGGTGAGCACGGTTTTAGGAACCGTAACCGATACCACTTGAGCACTGGTGATACTATAGCCGGTAACAGCCGGAAGAGTGATGGTGACAACCGTATCACTGTTTCTGAGGACTGGGGCCGAATTGGCCTTCAGAGCGGTAATAACCTTGGTCCATTGGGCAGCTTCAGTTCCGCTGGCTGTAATACCTCCCAACAAAGCTTCACGTTTGGTTTTATTGCTGGCCACATCAGTTGCCCATATATCATTAGTCAACGTTAATATCAGGGTTTTACCGCCGGCAACTACGTCGGATCCGGTAGATGACGCTGTCAGGGTTCCACTGGCTGCAACCGTAGGAGTCAGGGCCGAAATCGAAAAGCCCGGGCTGGCGGTTACATCGCTGGTGTCAATAGTCAGGAGCGCTTTGGGAATAGTAAGGTTGATCGTCTGAGAATTTACTATATTGTAGCCTGTAATCACCGGCAGAGTAATGGTTACCACAGTATTGCTGGTTCTAACCACTGAAGACGGGCTGGCCTTCAAAGCGGTAGTTACTTTAGCCCAAGCGGCGGATTCAGTTCCTGTAGCTTTCAGACCGGCCAGCAAGGTGTTCAGCTTGGTGGTATTGGATACCACATCATCTTTCCAGGTATTATTGCTTAATGTAATCGTTATCGTCTTGGCTCCATTAACTATATCAAGCTCGCTGGCTGGGGCGGTAACAACAGTTCCCGCCAGGGTGGCATTTCTGTCGGTGGTTATATCAAAGCCTGGAGTAGCCGGACATGCAATACCCGAGCTGAGCGCAGCAGCAGGAATGGTTAGCGTTACGGTTTGAGTAGCGGTAATATTGTAGCCGCTGGTCGCAGGTAAGGTTATGGTCAATACAGTACTGCTGGTACGCACAATATTGGTTGAGTTCAGGAGAGCCGTAACTTTGGCCCATTCCAAAGGTTCAGTGCCAACAGCTAAACCTGCAATCAGGGCTGCGCGTTTAGCTGCATCGGTTACTACATCGCTGGCCCATGTATCATTGGCCAGCGTCACAATAATAGTTTTGCTGCCCGCGATAATGTCATTTTTAATGGGCGGGCTGCTTATTACCGTTCCGCTTATGGTTGCGGTGACCGCCTTGATTTGCAGCGAGGATGATGCTGCTACCGGAGCACTGGCATAGGTTAGAGTACTTATCGGTATGGTCAGTCCAATGGTTTGATTGCTGCTTATATTATATGTTGCAGTTGCCGGAAGAGTAATGGTCAAGACCGTATCACTGGTACGTACCATATTGGTTGAGTTCAGAAGAGCCGTTACTTTGGCCCATTCCGGTAGATCGGTGCCAGCCGCCAAACCTGCTATAAGAGCCGCGCGTTTGGCTGCATCGGTTATTACATCGCTGGCCCAAACATCGTTGGTTAGAGTAACAATGATTGTTTTACTTCCAGCTAGAATATCTCCTTCAGTAGCCGTACCGGCGGTACCGCTAAGGACTGCTGTAACACTGGCCGGAGATATTGTAAAACATGGGGTGGGTGAAGCTGCAATCGCAGCATCGGCCAAAGATAAAACATTCACAGGAATGCTCAGGCTAATATCTTGCGCAGCGCTAATATTATAACTGCTCACAACCGGCAGGTTAATGGTCAGGACCGTATCGCTGGTACGCACGAGATTAGCCGAGTTTAAAGCCCCCCGGACATTGGTGTTCCATTGCGCCTGGTCGGCGCCGGCGGGAGCTGTAAAACCTGCAATCACGGCCGCGCATTTGACAGGGTCGGTTACCACATCGCTGGCCCAAACATCATTGCTCAGGGTTATAATGATGGTCTTGCTTCCGTTGCCAATATCGGCCTCGGAGCTTGCGGTGCAGATGGTTCCGCTTACAGTAGCGGAAGGGGTTACCGAAACAACAGAAATATTGGGTGCTGTCTCAACTGGAGCCAGTCCCGAAGTTAACAAAGCGGCAGGTACAGTCAACGTAACGACCTGAGGGCTGGTTGCGCTGGCAATATTGTATCCCGCTACCGGCGGCATAGTAATGGTAATCTGCTTTCTGTCACTGGAAAGCACCATATTAGAAGTTGGATTGGCAAGTGTTTTCAGGGCGTTGATTACCTTGGTATCCCATTGTGTTGCATCAGCTCCGGCAGCATCAAAAGCGGCTAGAAGCGTATCCCTTTTTTGGGTTGCAGTGATGACATCCGCAACCCAGGTATCGTTGACAAGACTGACAATTATTGTTTTGCCTCCGGCCAGTATATCAGATTCAGTACAGCCTACGGCGGTGCCGCTGATAGTCGCCGCCGTATTGGCCTTAATAGTAAACTGGGGCGACCCTGTAAGCGGAATAGATGAATCCGTTAACAGAGAAGCAGGAACCGTAACCGTAATGATTTGGTCGTCGGTTATTTCATAGCCGGCAACCGCCTGAAGAGTGATGGTCACCACGGTGTTGCTGGTGCGAACGACGGTGGCAGCCGTCTTTGTTGCCGCAATAATTTTAGCCCATTCGCTATTCTCGGTACCGGCTGTCAGATTATCTAAAAGTAAACTAAGTTTAACCGCGCTGGCAACGTCAGTGGCCCAGGTATTATTGTTAAGGGTAATAATAACTGTTTCACCACCAGCAATGACATCCGCTTCTGCAGCCCCAATTACTGTACCTGACAGGCTAACCGATCCAGTCGTATCAGGGGATTGAGGACTGTTATTAATGGTAAAAACGGGGTCGGCTTCGCCCGCGCTTATGGTCGTGCCAATGAGGGCCGCCTGGGAACCACCCGGTATAGCAAAGGTGATGGTCTGGGGTAAAGTAATATTATAATCGACTACCGGCGGCAAAGTTATAGAAATTTGCTTTCCGTCGGCTGAACGTTCCATTTTAGATGCGGGATCGGGCAAGTTTTTTATAGTGTTAATTACTTCAGTCCACTCAGCAGCCTCAGTAGCAGCGGTCAGACTGTCAAGTAGCGGAACGCGCAGGGTCTCATTGGTGATTACACCGGCAACCCAGGTTGCATTAGTCAGGCTGATAATCAATGTCCTTCCGCCGTTTACTATATCTGTTTCGGTTCTGCCGGAAGCAATAGTTCCGCTGAGTGTGGCAGCCGTACCGGCGGTTATGGTAAATGCAGGGGCGGTTGTAAGAGTATCCAGGCTGGCCAATAATCCTGGTTGCAGGTTCACAGTTATGACCTGGTCTGCGGCAATGCTATAACCGGCAACAAGCGGAAAAGTAATGGTCAGGTTTTGGGCATCGGTACGAACGAAACTACCCGGCGCAGCCCTTAAAACAGCAATAACTTCGGCCCATTCCGAACTCTCCGTAGCCCCAGTCATATTGTCAAGAAGAATATCGACCTTGGCTTGTTTAGTTGCTGCAACTCCGGAAGCAAAATCACTCGACCATGAAGCTCCCGTAAGAGTAATGGTCAGGGTTTCGCCTCCGGCTCTAATTTCCGCTTCAGTAGAAGCTCCTCCGCCCAATGCGGTTACCGCCGTATAAGCAGCCATACTTGTCCCCACGCCGGAAAAGAAAAATATGAATACCCCTAGAAATAATAATAACAAGCTCCAGCGCTGAGAAGTTGGCGCAGGTTTCTTTAATACTGCGCTCTTGAATTCACAATCATTGTACAAATATTTGCTCCCCTTTCCAATAAACTTGGTTGAATAGTAAATTTAGACCATTCCGGTCGACTAGTACTCTGTTAAATCTAATTGTGTATTTTATTCATCGAGTAAAATTCATGTATGACAAGGCGGTCGTTCCTTGCCATCCCTGGCACCTCAACACTTGCCCATCCATGGGCTTCGGAGGATTGAGCAATACCGGGCGTATTGTGATTAAAGTCCAAGGATGGACAAATGCAGCGATGCCACGGATGGCATGGAGCTGCAAGACAACACAGTCATACGTGAATTTGACCGATGAGAAGATAAAGAATTAGGTTTAACAGAGTACTAGCCTTACCATTATATACTATATTATTTATCGATAAATGTGGCTATTTCTTTAGTCGTTGAATGAGCCAGATTCAATAAAAATAGGCTACCCCTCCATCCTCTTTGGGACTTTAGGGATAGCCTTGTCAGTTCTTTGACCTCCTACATTCTACTCAATTTTCCGAATTTCCCTTTGCAGTCTTTTTAATATCCTCTTCTCCAAACGGCTTATATATGATTGGGATATTCCAAGGATGTCGGCAACCTCCTTCTGAGTCTTCTCGGTTCCGTCATTTAGCCCAAATCGCAACTGAATAATGGTACTCTCCCTGGAATTCAATTTGTGCATGGCTTGCCAGAGCAATGATTTTTCAACCTCACCCTCAATTTTTTTGTAGATCATATCGCCTTCGGTACCTAGAATATCGGAAAGTAAAAGCTCATTCCCGTCCCAGTCAATATTAAGAGGCTCATCTATGGAGATTTCGGCTCTGTTCTTCAGATTACGGCGCAAATACATAAGTATTTCGTTTTCTATACAGCGAGAGGCATAGGTTGCCAGCTTAATATTTTTCTTGGGTTCAAAAGTGTTTACGGCTTTTATTAAACCAATAGTACCAATGGAAACCAAATCCTCGATATTGATACCGGTATTTTCAAATTTCTTTGCTATGTAAACTACCAGTCTTAGATTGTGCTCAATTAAGGTTCCTTTAACGCCGCTATTATCCCCATTGTCCAATTGTGATATCAACAGTATTTCTTCCTGCTCTTTGAGCGGAGGGGGCAGTATTTCCGCTGAACCGATATAGTGGACTAGATCAGGCATTCTATTACGGATATACCACTTGATAAATATGAGTTTCCAGTAAGCAAGCTTTTCCAAAATCTTCACTAATCATTCCTCCTAAGCTTTCTGAAGTATCTCCGCCGGGATCAGCAATTGATAGTTGTCTTGGGAACTCAGTTTATCAAGGTAAACGGCAACCACAATGTTCTTATGAAGAAGTTCGCTTTTCCCCATATTTACCACGATTTTGTCACATCGCAGACCAACCATTAAACCGTTTTTTTGGCCGATGGAAGAAAAGGGTATAACCCTTAAACGATGGGCCCAGCTACTGGTACTGAGTGCTAATAAAATATCGTTTTCATCGCGGTAGTTCTCAATGGCAGCCTGGCAATCAGCGGGAAAGCAGCCCTTTAAAAGGCTGTACTCGGCCACCAGCACCGGACTTTGAGTTAAGGGATCCCGCAAACCGTTGCCGGTATCCAGAAAGCCTTCCCCCCGGCATATGTTCTGGTCAAAATGCAGCTCCACCCGGTATCTCAGTAGAAAGGGGAGTACTTTTTGAGATAGATATTTCTCTCCATAACTTCCGAGCAGAAAACAGCAGACCAAACCTCCCAGCAACCACCAGTAAGAAAATGATACCCTCTGAATGTTGTTATGAAGAAGATATGAAAAAGCGATGGTTGCACCTGCTACTACGAAACTCACTCCATAGAAAAATAACAGACCTTTTTTAAACTCCTGCCAACCCCGCGGCCATAGGGCTAGTATTACGAGCAAACACGAAAAAACAATTTTTACCGGCAAGCTATACCAGTTGCTCATTCCTACAAACAGGTATCCTACCCCGTATATTCCTCCCAGTATGGAAACGGCGGTTAATCTACGGTACTTTATGGGGACTCCGCTTAGTTTTGCGGTTGCCCATAGTATCATAAAATCCATAGCAAAATTAATGAGAAATGTTATATCAGCGTACACTTTGGCCTGAGTCATGCAATTACACAGCCCCTAACCAGAACTCCCTGTCTATCAAGTAATATGCCTATAATTTCCAAGTATGTGTGCCAAATTATACTAAATGCCTGGGGATAATTTTGTTGTTTGCTGGGAGGAAAGATGGGCATCTTTACCCATAAATACATAAAAACCGAGCCTGCCAAGGGGCAAACAGGGGGACGGTTCTCTGGTTATGTCGTTCCAAGCTTTAATGACATAACCAGAGAACCGTCCCCCTGTTTGTTTGGTTGCCGTTCAGTTTATTTATGTTTAAGAATAAACGGAGGTATCTCCAGGTCAGTCCTGTCAAAAGAGGGGCGGATCTGTTTTGATCCCCGGATACGGGAGCTAGGTTCATTGGGTGCCAGGCGTGGGCTGTCAAAGCCCGTAGCAATAACGGTTACCCTGACCTCGTCGCCGAGACTTTCGTCGGTATTCGCACCAAATATAATGTTGGCTTCAGCATCGGCCGATTCATGAATTATAGCAGCGGCTTCCTGTATTTCGAATAGGGTCAAATCGCTGCCTCCGCTAATGTTAAATAATACTCCCTTAGCCCCCTCGATAGAAGTTTCCAAAAGCGGGCTGGATATTGCCAGGCGGGCAGCTTCGGCAGCGCGATTTTCACCCTTGGCCTGACCTATTCCCATAAGAGCCGAACCAGTATTTTTCATCACGGTTTGCACATCGGCAAAGTCACAATTGATCAAACCCGGTATAGCAATCAAATCAGATATTCCCTGTACTCCTTGTCTAAGGATGTCATCCGCAATCCTAAAAGCATCGTTTAAGGCAGTGTTTTTCTGAACCACCTGCAGAAGCCGGTCGTTCGGAATCGTAATCAGGCTGTCAACCTCTTCTTTCAAAGCCTGAATACCTTTTTCAGCCTGTAAATTCCTCTTGCGCCCTTCAAAAAGAAATGGTTTGGTTACCACTCCCACCGTAAGCGCCCCCAGTTGTTTGGCTATCCGGGCTATGATCGGGGCCCCTCCTGTTCCGGTTCCACCGCCCATGCCTGCCGTTACAAATACCATATCAGCTCCCTGCAGCGCCTTGATAATATCATCCTCATTCTCCTCGGCCGCTCTCTGGCCTACGTCCGGGTCAGCACCGGCGCCCAGGCCTTTGGTCAGCTTGCCCCCCACCTGAATCTTCCTTTCAGCCTTGGATTGGTACAGGGCCTGCGAATCTGTATTTACGGCAATAAACTCTACCCCTTTTAAGCTGGCTTCAATCATCCGGTTTATAGCGTTGCTTCCTCCACCACCGACACCGATCACTTTAATGTCGGCAAATTGCTGCATTTCAACGTCAAAATCTAACGGCATCCTTTACCCTCCCTCAAATTATTAGGCAAATAGTTCTTTTAACCAATCATTCAATTTATGAAAAACACTTGATACTCCCGGCTTAGCTTCGATAATGGCCGGTTCCATGTTCTTGAAGCCGTAGATTAAACCTCCCAGAGCAACTGAATTTTGGGGTAAATTGACTGCTTCGCTCAACCCTTTTATATTGTCAGGCATCCCCAAACGAACGGGTATATCCATGTAGGATTCCATTAATTCTACAATTCCGGCCAGTTGAGCTCCACCACCTGTAATTACCATCCCTCCGGCAAGTGTGTCCCAATAGGTCATCTGTTGAATTTCAGTATATATCATTTCCAGGATTTCTACGACCCGTGAGGAAATGATTTCCGCCACCAGTCGCTGCGAAACCTCCTTCACTTCATTACCCTGAATATTGCGGATCTTGATGGCTAAATTATCCCGGGCCATTTCCGGTGCGGCTACCCCGTAAGCTTCCTTGATCCTGGCAGCCTCCTCCAGAGAAGTACGAAGCACTATTGCCAGATCCTTGGTAATATAGTCGCCGCCTACTGGTAAGACTGTCGTGGATAAAACCGAACCCTGCCCAAAAACGCTAATTTCGGTAGTACCACCGCCCATATCAACAACTGCAACACCCATTTCTTTTTCCGAGGAGGTCAATACCGATTCTGCAACCAGCAACTGGTTATAGGCGAATTTGTCAAATTGGAGATTAATTCGCTGGGCGCTTCTCTGTAGATTTTGAATTGCAGCAGTAGCAGCGATAATTGCCACGACTTCAACCTCCAGACGGCTTCCCACCATCCCCACCGGATCCGTTACTCCTTCATACCCGTCGACAATGTACTGTCTTTCAATCACCTGCACAATCGTCTTATCCGGCGGCAAGGCAATATTCTGGGCAGAATGCAACACTCTTTCTTTGTCTTCGCGGCTTATTTCAAACTTAGGATTGGCTACTGCTACTACAGCATGATTGCCCACTGCCGAAATACTGATGCCCGAAAACCCCGTTAGGGCTTTCATTATTTCTACACCGCTTATTCTTTCCAATTCGTTTAAACAAGCATCCACCGAACGGGCTGTGCTTTCAATATCAACAATATTGCCTTTTCTCAGGCCTGCCGAAGGATAGCTAACCAATCCCAGCACATTAATACCGTGTATGTGGTTGATTTCTCCCATGGCAGCTTTGATTGCGCTGGTGCCGACATCCAGCCCAACTACGATATTACGTTTGTTAATTCTAAAGCACCCCTTAAGCAAATAACTTACTTTACAAATACCACAAACGTATTTATTTTCCTCTTTTAGGCCAAGTTTTTTATCAGTACTTTTTCAATAGATATCGACGTATTATCCCTAAATTCTGGAACAATCTAACTCCAAAAACCACCACTGCCGCCAAGTAAAGTTCCAGTCCCAGCCGGTCCCCCAAATAAGCAAATCCTGCTGCCAGCAGTGAATTTACAATAAAACCGCTGATAAAAATAGTGTTGTCAAAGGCATCTTCCATATAGGCGCGAATACCGCCGAAAACCGAATCGAGAGCGGCCAGCACCCCAATAGACATATATTTCACCATAGCTACAGGCAATAAAACCGGAAGCTGAAAACCGATGAACAGGCCTATAAACAGACAAAAAAGAGTCAAGATCCACATACTATGATTCCGCCTTTTTTTTGGATTGTATGGGTGCTGCATACTGGAACTTCAAAGCTCCGGTATATGCGGGTATATCAACATTGTCATTTCTCACCAGTTGGGTTTGCAAACCGAAGGTTTTTAATTCTTCCAGTTTTCCACCTCTTATCGATAGACCGCTTTCCAACAACTGCGGATTGCCAATAGCCTTGATTATAAAGGGAGGAGCAATCTTGTTCCAATTAACCAGTACGGTCGTTCCCGCGCATCTTATTTCTGACATGGCAGTAATACGCTCGTTGTTGACCGATATCGCTTCAGCTCCAGAAGCCCTCATTTCGTTGACAATATTTAAAATGTCAATGTCGTGTACCAGCAAAGCATTGGGATCATCCCCGGGTTGAACACTACGGGGGCTGTCATTTAAGGTCACGATAACTCCCGGACCGCTTACCGGAATCAGACCGGCAGCCATATTGGATTTTTTTAATTCCTCCTGCAGATCAGCATTTAGTTTACTATCACTGCCTACATTGGTCAATTTTTCTCGTAGAGAGACTACTTCTTTGGAAAGAGCATCTTTTTCCAGACTCAAAGTACTGTTCTTTAATGCCAATTCATCAACCCTGGCAGTTCTTAAATTCGAGCCATAGTTCTCCGATGTCCTGAATTGTACGGATAGCATAATACCCACAACCAGGCAAACCGCCATTATAGTTATTTTTCCACTGGTGTTTCTCAACTTCAATCACCTTCTAGCTTTTTGTTTTCAGCACCGGTTCACCATTAAAGCGCAAATCAACATATTCCAACGTATCCCGACCCTGTTTATGCATAGTGCTTTCCAGTTGCAGAACTTGAACCAGGGTCTTGATTTTTTCGTCGAGCCGTTCCAGGTTTCCAAAACGCACCTCGGTTCCTTCCATAGTATACAATTTTAGGGAGCTTTCATTATTCAAGTAATGAAACTCGGAGATTTTTGGCTGCACATTTTCAGGCATAGCCAGCCATACTTGTTTCACCATATCTGTTGCCTTGCTGTCAACTGCCTGTCCCAGGTTAATCTGAGCAGGCATTTGATCCATGGTTATAAGCGGATAATTCTTAAATGGCAAATTATCCAGTTTTTCGAAACAAACCCCTGAATCATCAATAATTAAAAACACATTTCCAGCGGGAACAATCGCCCACATTTGTCTTTCAGTAATAGTTATTGAAACGGTTCGGGGTGGTTTCCGCTTTATTTCCGCGTGTTTGACCAGGGGGTGTGCTTCTATTGATTTTACAACATTATTAGCATTAAATTTAAAAATATTTTTTCCGGTACTCAACCCGGACAGAGCCAGCACCTCATCTTTAGATACCCGCTCATTGCCCTGAACGTTGATCTGGGCTACGTTAAAAACAGAACTGTGAAGAAAAAGGAATATGGACAAAAGGAAGACAAAAACCAACAAGGCAATCCTAAACCGGTTACCTGATTTTTTCCGGCGCATCTGCTTTCCCCTCAATCTATTAACAGCTGATATCATAGAGCAAATTATAACAGATAACTATAAGATATTGAAGGAAACAAAAAAAGGATATAGCATAATCGGTAAGTTGACGGGATGATAAAACAAGTGAAGATCATGGCACGAGAAAAGCCCGTGCAACCTTATTATGTGAACGCAGTGAACATCGGCAACCTTATTTGTGCCGCCACGGCACACCAGTAGTCCCCAAAGGGGGCAACATTATTCGTGCCGTTTACGGCACATCAGTAGTCCCCGTGAGGGAGAGTACCCGCAACCTTAATAGCGACCAGAGGGAGCATCGGGAGTATCCGAAGGATGAAGGGTGATTGCTACGGGCTAAAGTATGGCGATGAACCTTCTGCTTCGCAGTGAGGTCATTTCCCCGAGTAAACAAGATGTGGATTTCTTATGACATGGATATCCGCTTGACATCCGCGCCTAGACCCTTAAGTTTCTCATGGATCCTCTCATAACCTCTATCGATGTGTTCAAGTCGGCCAATTACAGTTTCTCCCCGGGCATAAAGCCCCGCTAAAATAAGAGCCGCCCCCGCTCTCAGGTCGGTGGATTCCACCAGAGCTCCTTCCCATCGTTTTGTTCCTTTAATGATTGCCACCCTTCCCTCGACCTTAATATCAGCCCCCATGCGACGCAATTCAGGTACATGCATGAAACGGTTTTCAAATATAGTCTCAACAATTACACTGGTTCCTTCAACAGTAGCGAGCAACGACATCATCTGGGCCTGCATATCCGTTGGAAAACCCGGGTAAGGCATGGTTTTAATGTCGGTAGGACGGTAACACTGGTTGCCTATTACCCTTAGTCCACCTGACCAGGGAATAATCTCTACTCCAACCTCGATAAGCTTGGCCACCAATGGTTGCAGATGCTCACAAACCACATTCGCTATCCATACATCTCCCCGGCTTATAGCAGCGGCCACCATATAAGTTCCGGCTTCAATACGATCAGGAATGACTGTATGCTCGACACCCCCCAATCTATCTACTCCTTCAATACGGATAGCATCCAGACCGGCACCTTTTATATGCGCCCCCATCCGATTCAGGAAATTCTGTAGATCTACAATTTCAGGTTCGCGGGCAGCATTTCTGATAATTGTTGTACCTGCGGTCATTGCTGCAGCCATCATAATGTTTTCCGTAGCCCCAACACTAGGAACATCCAGCATCGTTTCTTTTCCGCCCCCGGATGTTGCGCGTCCTTCCATCAGGCCATGTTCTTCGGTGATTTCATAGCCCATATTTCTAAAACCTTTAATATGGAGATCCATCGGGCGTGAGCCAATAGCGCATCCTCCTGGATATGCCACCCGGGCTTGTTTAAAGCGACCCAGCAAAGCACCCATGACCAGATTGGAAGCCCTCATCCGCCGGGACACACATTCCGGAAGCTCACAAACATCGACTGATCTTCCGTCAATTATAAGCATGTCGCCTTCCCGTTTCACTTTGGCTCCGAGAATACTAAGAGCTTCGGACATAACGGTGATATCCTCCAGATCTGGCACTCCATTCAGTATTACTTCTTCAGAACACATTAAACTGGCAGCCATTATGGGAAGAATAGCGTTCTTAGAGCCGCTAATCTCAACCTGCCCTTTTAGTTGCAGGCCTCCCCTCACCAGCAATTTATCCAATATAACACCTCCGCCTGGATTAGCTCCGTGGGATTGTAGTGGAAATCTTATCAGCTAACCTAATCCCCAGTTTCCAAATATCACCTGCTCCCATAGTTATTAGCAGGTCATCAACGTGAAGCTCATCAATTATGAAATCTTCAATATCGTCCATGGTGGGAATATACAACACATTGCAGCCGGCATTGAGTGCGGCATGGTAGATCAATTCGCCGCTGACGTTGGCCAAAGGATTCTCGCCGGCAGAATAGATATCAGAAATTATAGTTAGATCAGCTTGATAAAATGATTTTCCGAACTGTTCAGCCAGCAAACTAGTGCGCGAATAACGGTGAGGCTGAAAAACGACAACCAACCTTCCGTGGTGAAATTGGCGTGCCGCTTCTATGGTTGCTTGAATTTCAGTGGGATGATGAGCATAATCATCGACGATGGTTTTACCGGCGATTGAAGCCATCACCTGAAACCGTCGTTTAGCACCTGGAAAGCTCTTTAGAGCCTGTTTTATATGATCATAATCCTGCCCCAGTTCCAATGCGGTAGCAATAGCCGCCAACGCATTCAACGCATTATGTTTACCCGGGATAGACAGTTCTATTTGTCCCAGATATCGATGGTGATGAAATACATCAAAGGTAGATCCCATTCCGCAGGGTTTCCAGTTATGCAAATAATAGTCAAAACGCTCGTCTTCTCCGTATAACAGAACTCTGGTTAACAGTCCTTCCTTAATCGCCTGAATACAGTAGTCACTCCCATAAAGAAGGGCAAATCCATCTGGAGCAATCTGATTCAAAAACTGTTGAAATGCATCCTGAATACGCTCTACGGACTTATAAAAATCCAGATGATCATTTTCAATATTGGTAACTATAGCTGCGTAAGGGTGGAGTTCTAAAAAAGATGCATCGCTTTCGTCCGCTTCCACCACAAAGTACTCATTTTTTCCTAATCGGGCATTCAACTGGGTACCTTGGATTTCCCCCCCCACTATTAAAGTAGGGTCAAGACCTGATCCTGCCAGAACCGAATACAGCATTGAAGTAGTAGTAGTCTTCCCGTGCGCACCGGCTACTGCCAGACCCTGGTGGGCATTTACCAAATTCGCCAGCATCTGCCCTCTTTTAATGACCGGAATGTTCTGAGCGTGGGCGGTTTGTATTTCAATGTTGCCGGGAGGGATAGCCGAGGAAATAACCAGTAAATCAACCCCTTTCTGGATGTTGGAGGATGAATGACCCGAATAAACCTGTACCCCAATCTCTTCAAGCTGCTTGGTAGTATTGTTTATTTGCAGATCGGAGCCGCTGACCCGGACACCCTGTTCACGCAAAACCTTGGCTATTCCGCTCATCCCTGCTCCCCCAATTCCAACCATATGAACCCATTGCCCCGATATCACGGTCATTTCCTCATCTCCTTTGCTTTCAATCTTCCTGGTTTCAATCTATAGTATGCATAATTAATAAAAGTGGTTACATTTTAGGCTATAGCCTGTCCCTTTTATGGGGTGTCAGGGAGACGGTTCTCTTGACACATCTTAGCTTTTAAGGGCCAGGATCTCGTCAACTATATCCTTTAGAGCCTCGGGCCTAGCCTCCTTAAGCATATTCTGCCCCATTTCCCGTAATTTTTGTTTTGAATTTCTTATTTTCTCAATCCTGGTATATAAAGTATCCCCATCAAGAAATTCATCAATAACCATATCAGCAGCATTTTTTTCCACCAGGCTCAATGCGTTTTTCTCCTGGTGATTGTCCGCAGCATAAGGATAGGGTATAAAAATGGCCGGTACACCCAGCGCTTCAAGTTCGCATACTGTATTGGCCCCCGCCCTGCAGACCGCCAAATCGGCAATGGCCAGAGCCTCTTCAATATTGTACATATATGGCATCAGGTTTAAATTACAACGCATGGCTTTGGTATCTATTTTCTTCTCCAATTCGTATTTCACATCCTCGTATCCGGACTGCCCTGTTATCCATATTATCCGCATATCTTCATGGTTATATCGTTCCAACAATTGCAGCATAGCCCGGTTTATACTGGCGGCCCCTAAGCTGCCGCCGAATGCCAACAGGGTAAACTTGTCTTCTCCGGATTGATATTTAGTTATGGCTCGTTTAATTGTCAGTATTTCCTGCCGGATCGGTAGACCGGTAAGCTTTACACGTTTGGCTTCCAAGAATTTGCTGGCTTCTGCAAAGGTCAGCAGTACACAATCAACCCTCCGGGCCAGGTTACGGTTAGCTAATCCGGGAATAGCGTTCTGTTCATGAATAAGCGTTCGAACATCCATAAAGGTTCCGGCCAGCACCATCGGATAGGACACATACCCTCCGGTTCCTACAATTATATCCGGTACAAAATCTTTTATGATATCACGTGCTTGAAAAAAACTGAAGGGAAATTTGATCAGTGCTTTACTGGCTTTTATGAATGAGGAACGGTCGATACCTCTAATATCAACAGTTTTAAAGGGAATCCCGGTGGCAGGTACGATCTTGCTTTCCATTCCCATACGGGTTCCTACATATAGCAGCTCTACATCAGGAATCCTCCGCTTAATTTCTCCGGCAATCGCCAGAGCAGGATATATATGTCCCCCGGTTCCTCCCCCGGTCAGAATTATCTTCATAGGGCCTACCTCAATTCTGCGAACTATAACGCGAAATATTTAGCAATAATCCCACTCCTACCATGGAAAAAAGCAGTGAAGTACCACCATAACTGATAAAGGGTAGAGTTATGCCGGTTACCGGTAAAGCGCCTGATACGACCCCAATATTGATTGCCGCTTGAAATGTTATCAAAATGGTAATTCCGGCGGCCAGCAAGCGGGAAAAATTATCCGGTGCGTTGATTGCTATTTTAAATCCCCGCCAGGCAAAAAGCAAAAATAGACTGATCACCAAGCCAGCTCCTATAAATCCTAATTCTTCACCTAAAATAGCAAAAATAAAATCAGTATGCTGTTCAGGCAAATAGAAAAATTTCTGTCGACTTCTGCCTAAACCCATACCGAATAGACCACCAGATCCAAGTGCGTACAGGGATTGAATGGTTTGAAAACCCTCATCACTAGCATATTTCCATGGGTTTAAAAAAGCCGTCACCCGTTCCATTCGATAAGGCTCCACGACAATAGCTGCCGCTACAACCAGCATTCCTGATAGGGTAATCAAGCCTAGATGTATCCATTGAGCTCCGGCCACCATCAACATGAAAAAAATAGTTCCCGCTATCGTAAAAGAAGTTCCCAGGTCGGGCTGCAACATTATCAGGCCACATATCAACAGCAGCACTGCCAGATAAGGCAGCACCCCCTTGGTAAAGGAAGATATTTTATCCAGCTTAATATCGAGGCTCAGAGCCGTGAACATAACCATCGCTATTTTGGCCATTTCAGAAGGGGAGAATCGCAGCGGTCCCAAATCAAACGACCTACTGGATCCTTTTACCTCTATCCCTAACGGGGTAACAACCATAATCAGACTTAGAACTGAGATAACCATGAGAGGAACGGCAAAGTCTTTCAAACGGAAGAAGTTTAATTTCATAACTACAATCATAGCTATTAAGCTAATTATTGCCCAAACCAACTGTTTTTTAAAAAAATAGTACGCATCTCCATAATTCACATTTGCAGTAACCGCGCTGGAACTGAACACCATCACCAGCCCGATTCCCACCAAAGTAATGGTGGTTATAAATAACACAAAATCGGGTGGGCCCTTCTTTAACCTCAAACCTCCCCCCCCTTTCGTTAAAGGTGACAGGGGTGACAGGGGGACGGTCCCCCTGTCACCCTGATCAATAATCCCTTTTATTGACTGAAATTCCCCTCAACTATTTCACCTACCAGTTGGCAAAATAAATCACCGCGATGTTCATAGCTGGGGAACATATCCCAGCTCGCACAGGCAGGTGATAATAATACCACATCTCCGACATCAGCCAATTGACTGGCCTTAACCACAGCCGAGGGAAAATCCTCTGCTTCATATATATTCTCGAAACCATATTCCCATACTGCACTTTTCAACATATTTTTCGCTTCACCTAATAATACCAATGCCTTTAAGCGGTTGGCCATCAGCCTGGCAACCTCAGCATAACTACCGCCTTTAGCCCTTCCTCCAGCTATTAGTACTACAGGCTGCTCAAAAGCTTCCAGGGCCTTTATTGTAGAGTCAGGATTTGTTCCTTTGGAATCATTGACGTAGAGGACTCCTTTATGTTGGGCTACCTCCTCCAGTCGGTGTCTTACCCCTTTAAACTTGCTCAGGGAGGCTTTAATCACTCTCGCCTTTACTCCTGCCATCCAAGCCATAGCCACCGCGCACAGGATGTTCTCCAGGTTGTGTTTTCCCCGTAGGAAAATATCCTCTAAAGAAGCCACCGCTTCCTTGTGATCCTGCCAGGAAATATAAATGGCGTTGTTTTCTATGAATACCCCTTGGGCAAGAATGCGCTCGGTGGAAAAGTAAACAACCTGTGCCCTGGCTTGGCGATTGAATTCTCGCAACAGTTTGTCTTCGAAATTGAGAATGAGATAATCGGTGCTGATTTGATGAGCAAATATCTTACTCTTTGTTCTTACATATTCTTCCATGGTCTTGTGACGATCCAGATGGTCGGGGGTAATATTGAGTATTCCGCAGATGTGGGGACGAAAGCTCACAGCTGTCTCCAACTGAAAGCTGGATACTTCTACCGCTATTACTCCGCTCTCCATATCATCAACCAGGCTGCACAAGGCTACACCGATATTGCCACCCGCCGCTGACCGGCGTCCGTCCTGCTGCATAATATCTTGCAGCAAAGCAGTCGTAGTGGTTTTGCCATTGGTTCCTGTTATAGCATATATTTCAACCTGATCTGACTTGACCCGAAAAGCAAGTTCCAATTCCCCAATAACCGGTATGCCTTGAGCATACGCATCCTGGATGGGGTCTATCTCCAGAGATATACCCGGGCTGACTACGACCAGGTCCAGCGTATCTTTTAATATGGGAGGATTGAGACCTGCATATACTGCCACTCCCATATCCTCCAACCGTCTGATGTCACCCGTCAACTGTTCACGGCTTTTAGCATCGTATGCGGTCAATATCGCCCCTCTTTTGTGAAGGGTATCTATCGCTGCCATCCCGCTTCTGGCCAAACCTATAACTAAAATTCTTTTACCTGCCAAAGGCATGATTTCACCGCCTAGCCAATATTTTTAAATCCCAGTAGACCAATAATAACAAAAAGCAGGGATAATAGACTAAATCGTTTTACTATCATGGTTTCACTCCAACCTTTGAGTTCATAATGATGATGCAATGGAGCCATTAAGAATATTCTTTTGCGGGTAGTCTGGTAAGACAGTATCTGCAAAATAACACTCACGGTTTCGATAACATATATCCCCCCAATGATAATCAAAGCCACTTCCGACCTGCTTATGGCCGATATCGCAGCCACGCCTCCCCCCAATGCCATTGATCCTGTATCTCCCATAAAAACCCGGGCCGGATGGTGGTTAAATACCATAAAGCCAAGGCATGCTCCAGCCAGAGCGCCACAGAATACCAGCAGATTCGCATGGGCAGTCATAATGGATACCACTCCCAGGGCAATAGCAACAAAAAAGGTAACTCCTACGGCCAGGCCATCCAATCCGTCTGTAAGGTTTACCCCGTTGGCGGTTCCAGTCAGGACTACAATTAAAAATGGAAAATATAAATACCCCAGATCGATTACAGTTCCCGAAAAGGGAATAATGATCTGCGTACCCCGTCCCAAATAGTATACCAGGAGCAAACCAAAAATTAAGCTGATTAATATCTGCAAGCCTAGTTTTTCCCGGGCACGCAGACCCAGAGACCGCTTTAAGACAACCTTTATATAATCATCCCAGAACCCAATACCCCCGAAGGCTAACATAATTAGAACACTGCTCAGCACCTCTTGGCTGTTGCCGGCAAAGAGAAAACTGGCTACCATAATTGAAGTAATAATTATGACTCCTCCCATAGTGGGAGTACCGGCTTTGGCTAAATGTCTCCGGGGTCCATCTTCCCTTATATTCTGACCTACCTTCAAACGGGTCAGAAAGGGAATGATAAAAGGCCCCATGGCCAGGGATACTATTATTGCCACTCCGGCCGCTAAAAATGCGTTTACTACATATTCGTACATCCCATAAACCTCCAGCGTTCTATCAATCCAACCATTCGTGCAGAAGTTTCTCCAATTGCATCCCCCGCGAAGCCTTAAATAAAATGACCTCTTGCTGAACCAAATAAGTTTTCAACCAGTCCAAGCACTCTGCCCGGTTGGCAAACTGTTTGACCCTGGCAGCCTGCATACCGTATTGAAGGGCACCCAGCCCGATATAAGCAGCCCTCGCTCCCACAGTTACCAGCATATCCAGGTTCAGTTCCGCAACTCTTTTGCCAACCCTGATATGACCTTCTTTTTCATAATCACCCAGCTCGAGCATGTCGCCTAACACCGCTACTGTCCGTCGCCCATTACTCAGGTCCTTGCAGACCTCAAGAGCCGACTCCATTGCAGTGGGATTGGCATTGTAGGTATCATCGACTACTAATCCACCGGCGCCCAGATTAATGATACGCAAACGATTTCCACTGGGTTGATATTGGGCCAGACCCTTTTTTATCTGTTCCGGACTCAATCCCATTAGATGCGCCGCTCCGGCTGCTGCTGCCAGGTTTACTGCTAAATACCGAGCTGGAATCGGACAACAAAAAACATCTTTGTGATCCATTATTCTTAATTCGACCTCAATACCGGAAGGATTGTTCGCCGTCCTGAGAACTTGAATATCACATCTGCCATTATACCCGAAGGTATAATGGGGCACATCATAGCTCCGGGCTGTATTGAGCAACAACTCATCATCCCCGTTAACAAGGGCAAATCTGTCATTTTCAATAAATTCCAACAGCTCGCATTTAGCCTTGGCTATATTCTCCAAACTGCCCATAGTCGCAACGTGAACCGGCTCGACGTTAGTAATAATCCCATAGGTTGGCCGAACAATCCGAGCCAGAGCAGATATCTCCCGGGGAGCACGCATAGCCAGCTCCACTACGACAGCCTGATGTCGTGGTTCAATGCTTAGCAAGGTTAAAGGCAGACCAATCTCATTATTATAGTTGCCCGGAGTTTTTAAGGTCACGTATTTTGGAGTCAGGCATTCAGCCAGCATGTCCTTGGTCGTTGTCTTGCCTACACTCCCGGTGATAGCCACGACCGGTATCGCAAATAATTCCCGGTAACTTCCCGCCAGCCTTTGCAGAGCTTGGAGGGTATCATCAACTAGAAGCAGAGCGCCTCGTATTTCTTCATCAGGTATCTCAAGCGGTCTGGACACTATCGCTGCAACCGCTCCAGCCTGCCAAGCCTGAGTTATATAATCGTGTCCGTCAAAGTTTTCACCCTGCAATGCAAAAAACAAGTCACCCGGTTTGGTGCTGCGGGAATCGGTACTGACCCCTTCCACCCTCCCCGGATTGGGGCCTTTGAACAAGGTACCGCCGGTGGTGGCGAGTACGAAATCTATTTCCATTCTCATCCCCGCAGTCTTCCCCTCAAGTATTCAGCGGCGACTTCCCGGTCATCAAAATGCAACACCTGGTCTTTAACCAGTTGGTAGGTTTCGTGGCCCTTTCCGGCTATAATGACCAGATCGCCTTTTTTAGCCAGACATATAGCCTGATGAATAGCTTCCCTTCTATCCACAATTTTGGCATAATGGGAGTTCGCTATGGCTTCCAAGCCTGGTATTATATCGTCTATTATCGACTCCGGTTCCTCGCTCCGGGGATTATCAGAGGTTACAATGCAAAAATCGCTGTACCGGGCCGCTATTTTTCCCATCAACGGTCTTTTGGTTTTATCCCGGTCGCCGCCACAGCCGAAAACCGTAATCATGCGATTTTCTAAAATCTCACGGCCGGTTCGCAGGATGTTCTCCAGGCCATCGGGGGTATGAGCATAATCCACTACTACTGTAAAATCCTGCCCGCAATCCACCTGCTCAAATCGCCCGGGGACTCCCGCAACCTTTGCCAGGGCACTTTTAATGACATCTACGGGTATTTCCTCCCGCAAAGCAAATGCTATAGCAGCGAGACTATTATATACATTAAACAGTCCGATCAATTTCATATTGACCGAAAAACTACTATTCCGGTATACTACCTTAAATCGGGTGCCTTTCAGCGTAGATTGGAGATCAACCGCCTTAATGTCCGCCTCGCGCTCTATTCCATAGGTGACTGAAGTTTGGTTGCTGGCTCGAATAAATTCCGGCGCGGCCGGATCGTCGGTATTTATTATCGAAAATTGGCCATTATCCGGGGATATGCGGGTAAATAGTTTTAATTTGGCTTCTTTGTATTTATCCATACTTTGGTGATAGTCGAGATGATCTTGAGTCAGGTTGGTAAATACCGCCGCATGGAAACACATCTCATCGACCCTGCCCATATCCAGTGCATGTGATGAAACCTCCATTACCACACATTGGCCGCCCTGCTCCCTGACCCGGTTGATGAACTCTTCGATATCCACTGACTCGGGAGTTGTATTACTCAAGGTCTTGGTATACTCTCCAAAGCTGGCATATAGTGTTCCCATTATACCTACCTTGGCCCCCTGTTCTTCCAGTAATGCCTTGATTAAATGGGTGGTGGTGGTTTTACCGTTGGTGCCGGTCACCCCGATTAGTTTTATATCTTGGGAAGGACGACCGAAAAAATTAGCTGCTATCACCGGCATGGCTTTTCTGCATCCCGAAGCCAGTAAAACTGTCAGATCATCGGTTACCGGCAAGTTCCTCTCCACCAGCAAAGCCTTGGCCCCCTGGCTTATAGCCTGTTCCACAAAATCATGGCCGTCGCTTATTAAACCCGGTATACATATAAACAAATCGCCCGGTTTTACTTGCCTCGAATCATAGCTAATGCCCCGAATATCACAGCTTAGCTGACCAGATAACACTTTATATTCAACACCTTGCATTATATTGCCCAATTGCATGAGACCACCCCTTCCCATAAGTACTTTGTGGATTTCCTGCTGACCTATAATTATTCCTTGAGCGGCTGGAAGCGAACCTTGATGCTTGAACCACTCACCACAACTTTGCCTGCTTCCGGAGACTGTTCGTACGATATTCCAGATCCTTCCGGGGAAAGATGCAGACCTAAATCAGCCAGAATTTTAGCCACCTCTTTCATCGACTTTCCCTGCAGATCGGGAACGGTTAATTCTCCGCTTTTATTATTCTTCTTCAAAGGCGACAGATATATTATGATCTGAGATCCTTTATTTATTTTGCTCTGGGCTTTTGGGGTCTGTTGCCATACTATATCTCCACTGCCATTGAGCTTGGCATTTAATCCTCTGTTCCCAATACTAGCCAGGGCTTCGGATAAAGGCAAATTTACCACATCCGGAACCAACACTTTGTCATCCGGCACATCCGCCTGCTTGCCTTCCTGCTTCTGCAGGGGAACTCCCAGGTACTTCAGAGAATCATTGATTATTTCCCGGGCCGCCGGCGCAGCAACCCATCCGCCATAGTACGGATAGCCCTTGGGAGCATCTACTACCACCAGGCATACCAGGCGAGGATCATTAGATGGTGCCAGACCAATAAATGAGGCTACATATTCATTGGTCAGATACCCTCCCCCCGGGGCAATCTTTTGCGCGGTACCAGTCTTTCCACCCACATGATATCCATCGATATAGGCATTCCTACCAGTACCGTTGGTTACTTCACCTTCCAAAATGTCGCACAATTCCTTGGCCGTGTTTTCAGCGATTACCGTTCTCACCACAGTAGGTTCGTTGTTTTTAATGACTTTGCCATTACAGTCTAAAACCTGTTTCAATAGATGAGGTTTCATTAATTTACCGCCATTGGCCACTGCCGCTACCGCAGAGGTCAACTGAATGGGAGTCACGGCATTAGCCTGCCCCATGGCCATAGTAGCCAGGTCGATTTGTTTGGCTCTATCCTTGGGCACCATAATCCCTTTGGCCTCTCCGGGCAGATCAATACCGGTCAACTGCCCAAAGCCAAAAGCATTGAGGTAGCGGTAATATTTTTCCATACCCAGTTCCAAGCCTACTTTTACAAAACTGACATTGCACGAGTTTTCAACAATTTGAGCAAAGGTCTGGCTGCCGTGGGCTTTGCCATCTGGACAGCTAATAGTCTCTATCCCAACTTTTACAGATCCCGAGCAATAAAACGGGGTATTCCTGTTTACAATCCCTTCCTCCAGTGCCATGGCTGCAGTTGTGATTTTCATAGTTGAGCCTGGTTCATAGGAATCATTGATGGCGAAGTTTCTTCGACTGCTAGTCGGCGACTCGCCGAAACTGTTAGGGTTAAACGTGGGGCGTGATGCCATTGCTAAAATTTCTCCGGTTTTGGGATCCATTACTATAGCCGCGGCGCTCTTGGCCTGTCGTTCTTTAAAAACCTTATCCAATTCCCTTTCAGTTATGTACTGAATGGTCTCGTCTATCGTAAGGAGCAGATTGCCGCCGTCCACCGGCGCAATATATTTGTGAGTTGCCTCGGGTATATCTCGACCAGCCGCATCATGCTCAATAACAATCCGGCCTTTGGTTCCCCCCACCAAACTCTCGTAATAATTGTCAATTCCCTCCAGTCCGGTATTGTCGGTTCCAGAGATTCCCAAAATATGGCTGGCCAGCGTTCCCTTAGGATAAAAACGGCGGCTCTCTTCGGTCAGATCTATTCCCGGCAGCTTCAAAGCCCGGACTTGTTTGGCTTGTTCAGGTGTTATCTGTCGTTTAATCCATTCAAAAGAACTTTTAGCTACCAAGCGCTGATACAGTTTATTTTCGTCTATGCCCAAAACCTGAGCTAGCTTTTGCGCTACTTCTTTTTCTTGTTTAGAACGACGCAGTTCCGCCGGAATTGCATAAACAGAATCTGCACTTATAGAAATGGCCAGTTCATGACCGTTGCGATCATAAATTATTCCCCGCTTAGACTCTACGGGTACATCACGCATTCTGTTCTGAATAGCCTTCTCTGACAATTCAGCTCCACGCACAAATTGAACCCAAAAGACTCTTCCGCCCAAAAGGCAAAAACCGATGGTAAATAAGAAAAAAAGCGTTGCTATACGCTTTCTAACTAGCAAACCGGTAGTTTGCATATATATGCCACCTCATTTGATTATTATCAGTTTTTCTGAGCCAAGTGGGATAAGCTGCTAAAAACCTTATCGAGTATTTTTTGACTGACAGTTTTATCATTCATAACACTTCCTGCTGCGCTGGCAAGCTTAATCGGCTCGGTTTTGACTTCCATGGTTATCGATCTGCTCTCATCCGGCTTATACATTCCTAAATTAGCAACCGCTAGCTTTTCTACTCGATCAAGGGAACTTTTCTCGGCAATGGTATACTCCAACCGGTGATTGGCAGTATCGAGGTTGCGAATATCCTTTTGCAATCCGTCGATTTGATATCCCAGCGTGGCGCTCTTTATACAGAGAAAAACCAGGACTAATGCATAACTAAATAACGCCAAGGCTATTTTGACATATATTTTTCGCTTATGATTAACTTTGGTTACAGTTTTTTTGACTACTCTGGTACTGGATAAATCTGCCGGTATATCTGAAATGTTCCAGTCTCTCGCACAACTGGCTTCGGTTTGTAGCATACTATTAAACCTCCCTAGAATTTAGAACTATATTCTGGCTGCAACCCTCAGCCGAGCGCTCCGAGCGCGGGAATTTTCAGTGCATTCTTGTACACTCGCCATAATAGGTTTACGATTAATAACTCTTAATTGTGGATGCTGGTTACATATACATATTGGAAAATCAGGCGGACAAACGCAGCTTCGCGACTTTTCCTGCATAAAGTGTTTTACTATACGGTCTTCTAAAGAGTGAAAACTGATAATGCACAGTCTCCCCCCCGTTTTTAGGACTTCAGTCGCCTGGGGCAGAGCTTCCCTTAAAGCGTCCAACTCGCTATTAACCGCTATCCTCAAGGCTTGAAAGCTCTTCTTGGCCGGATGTTTCTCCCTGCGATATTTGGCCGGTACAGCCCCTTTAATAATATCCACCAATTCCAATGTGGTTTCTATTGCTTTCTCAGAACGGTATTTAACTATAGCCCTGGCTATATTGGCAGCATAAGCTTCCTCCCCATATTGATATAGCAGTTGTTTAATTTCCTTTTCTTCGTAACTGTTTACTATATCTCGGGCTGTCAGGGAATCTTCCCTATTCATGCGCATATCCAATGGCGCATTTGTTTGAAAACTGAAGCCCCGCTCCGCTATATCGAGCTGAAAGGAAGATACGCCTAAATCCATCAATATGCCATCCACAGTGTCAATACCAAGTTTCTGTAAAATCAAGGTCAGATTCCTGAAATCGGATTGGACTAAAGTAAGATTCGATGCACCAATTCTTTCCCGGCTCTGACTAAGTACCTCCAGATCTTTATCAATCCCTATTATCCTGGCATCCGGTGACAACCTGGCTAATAGATATTGGAGATGTCCTCCACCCCCCAGGGTACAATCAACGTATATTCCTTGCGGGTCAGTAATAAGATTTTCTATTGATTCTTTTAATAAAACGGGTAGATGCAAAATAACCTCACTTCTAAAAACCCAGATCTACAAGGTTTTCAGCTATCGCTTCATAAGATGATTCAGCCGTGCGGTTATATTCTGCCCACTTTTCACCGGACCAAATCTCAACCCGAGAACCTACTCCAATTATAAACAGTTCTCTCTCTATACCGGCATAGTCCCTGAGATTAGGAGGCAAGAGTATACGGCCTTGCTTGTCAATTTCCAATTCCGCAGCCCCGGAAAAGAAAAAGCGCGCAAATGATCGAACATCAGCCCTGGTAAAGGGAAGGGTTCTCAGTTTCTCTTCGATTGTCTTCCATTCATCCATCGGATAAAGAAATAAGCAGTTATCCAGGCCTTTAGTGGCGATAAATCGTTCACCCAGTTCTTCTCTAAACCTGGACGGTACTATAATCCTTCCTTTGGCATCCAGGGAATGCTGGTATTCACCCAAGAACATTCGTTCTGCTCCTCGCGGTCTTTTTTTGGGATATTACTCCACTTCTCTCCACTTCTCTCCACAACTATTCTACCCGGCAAAAACATATCCCTTCTTTGTGAATATTGTAACAATGTCGATGCGTGAAGTTTTTCCAGCCCGCAGTCTACAAATACCGCATTTTTTCGCCAATAATAGCGGTTTTGGGTAAATAGCCAGCACTATTAATTTTTATGTTTTAGTACTTTTTTCGCCCCCAATTTTTTAATTATCTTTCCGCTAAAATGGAATAGCGTCGTCCTTTCCCTCCAAACCCTTGATTTTATAAATGTATTTCCCGGTTAAAAAGAAGGTGGGTTGACCTTGCCTACAACTTTAAAAGCAATAGGCGAAGTCAACCCACCTTTTGTCCGTGCGTACATCGCAACAATGCACACAGCGTAAAACCATATAAATCATCCTTTGGCTATGTCATCAACAACTCACCATAGAATACTATCCGAGGTCGAAGTTAAAGTTTATATAACTCCTGTTCTTCCAAGAACTGAATACCTTTGTTTTTAAAAGCTATACGAGCCTGCTTAATATCCTCCACTTTAAAAATAACCAGTGCATCGCTTCCGCTCATACCCAGGAAGGCGTAAAGATATTCGATATTAAGGTTTTCATCCGACATTTGATCCAGAACATAAGCCAGTCCTCCTGGAGTATCCGGCATACGTACGGCGATAACTTCAGTTTCACTTACGGTGAAACCGGCTTCTTTGAGTATTTTATAGGCATTTACCGGATCGTTAACGATTAAACGGAGTATGCCAAAATCAGAGGTATCGGCTATAGAAAGTGCCCGGATATTGATCCCTGCATCACCTAGAACCCTGGTGACATGGGCCAGACGACCGGATTTGTTTTCCAAAAATACTGAAATCTGCTTGGCCATATTTCTACCTCCTATATTTTTCTATTATCAATAATTCTTTTGGCCTTGCCTTCGCTTCGTTCAATGGATGAAGGCTCAACCAGACGAACCTTTACAGCTATCCCCAGGCCGCTATTCAGTTCCCGGCTGATCCTGGCTTCGAGTTCTTCCATTTTTCTCACTTCATCACTGAAAACACTTTCCGAGACCTCAACCTGAACTTCCAACCGGTCCAGATTATTCTTGCGCTCCACAATCAGCTGATATTGCGGCTCAATCCCCGGTATCTGCAATAGGATACTTTCTACCATAGAAGGAAACACATTAACTCCGCGAATAATCAGCATATCATCCGAGCGTCCCAGGATTTTTTTAATCCGCCCATGAGTCCGTCCACAGTCGCATTTTTCATAGTTTATCGAGGTCAAATCCCTGGTACGATAACGAATGATCGGCAGCGCTTCTTTGGTTAAAGAAGTTATTACCAGTTCTCCATGACTGCCTTCGGGCAGTACTTCACCGGTATCAGGATCGATAATCTCCGCGATAAAATGGTCTTCGGCCACATGCAGGCCCTGCTTGTAATCACAATCAATAGCCACCCCAGGCCCGACCAATTCGGTCATACCATAAACATCATGGGCATCGATTTCCCATTTAGTCTCGATCTCTTTGCGCATATTTTCGGACCAAGGCTCGGCTCCAAATATTCCTGATTTGAATTTGAAATCTGAACGCTTTAATCCCATCCTCTGGAATTCCTCATAAATAACCAGAGCATAGGATGGTGTGCAGCCCAGCATAGTTACGCCATAATCATGCATCAGCTGTACCTGACGCTTGGTGTTTCCGCCCGAAGCCGGAAGAACCGCTGCTCCAATCTTTTCTGCCCCGTAATGGCCCCCCAGTCCTCCAGTAAAGAGCCCATACCCCCAGGTAATTTGAATCACCGAATCACGGGTAGCGCCTGCGGTAGTCATACACCTGGCCATAAGTTCAGCCCAGGTTTCAATGTCATTCTGCGTATAACCGGCTACAGTTGGTTTGCCTGTAGTACCGGATGAAGACTGGATTCTAACCACATCTCGCATAGGGACTGCCAGCAAACCGAAAGGATAATTGTCCCGAAAATCTTGTTTGGTAAGAAAGGGCAAATATTTCAGATCCGCCAAACTTTTTATATCCTGTGGTTTTACCCCGGCTTCATCCATTTTTGCCCTATAAGCCGGAACAAAGGTATAAACCCGGTTAACAGTCTCCTTAAGTCTTCTTAACTGCAGCTTTTCCAATTCTTCCCGTGGCATACACTCTTTTTCTTGATCCCAATATAACATTATTCTACTCCCCTCGATAATTTTCCTGCATTATTTTTAATTTATTGCAAAATTGATCCAGCGGACAGTTTAAACAGTCAGGCCGGCTTTTTTTGCAGTAATTAGCTCCCAGTGCTACCAATAAAGCATGATACTCGTTATATATAGCAGTATCGGGCGGAACTTTATTTTGCATAAATTGTTGCATTTGCCGGTAACTAATGTTCTCGTCCACCATACCCAAGCGATAAAAGATTCGCCGAGTATAGCTGTCAACTACAAATACCGGATAATTGCCGGCGTATAAAAGTATCGAATCAGCAGTCTCTTCTCCAATTCCCCACAGGGAAAGTAAATCATTCCTTAATACCGGCAAAGTTTCGGAGAACATCAGATCATAGTCACAATCATAACGGCTTCTTATGTAATCCATAGTTACTTGTAGTTTCCTGGCTTTTTGCCGGAAATAGAGAGCTGGTCTGATAATATCAGCCAATTTTTCTGGAGAAACAGTCAGAATTTTATCTTCTGTAAATACATCAGCTGCCTTAAGCGCTAATATGGCTTTCTCAACATTCTTCCAGCTTATAGCTTGAGTCAGAATTGCACCTATAATGATCTCAAAACGGCTATCACCCGGCCACCAGCCTCTTGGACCAAAATACCCCAACAAGGAATCATAGATTTCCATCAGTTTTTTATCAGTACGCATTTTATTATATCCCTGAATAATTAAAAATCTATGCTCAGCATAATTAAAGCTAAAGATTGTTATAAAAATAATTATCCGCTACATGCTTAGCCAAATTATCCATTATTCTTTCATTTTTTTCAAGTAAAAGTGTCTGCATTTCGAGAAAGGCATCGATTAATTAAGAAGTCGAGGAATATGATAGGCTTATTAATAGAGGGTATTCGCAAAAAACCCCACTGAGCCGTGGTGCCGGGCGTTTCAACCTGCAAAGCAGGTGGGTGTTCTCTCACATACTTTATGTTCCCAGCATAATGGGCTTACAAGTCATATGTGAAGACCGAACTCCCTAGGTTTTTGTGTTGGCAAAAACTAAACGGCAAACCACGTACACAGCAGGGATATTCTGTTATCAGCTATCTTAAGTATGATGATAACACAGAATATACCCTGCTTCAACAAAGGAAGCCTGTAATTATTTACTTTTATTGCCATAATTGCGTTTTCGCATTTTAAGGATACTGCGAACTTGAGTTAATATCTACACATCTCTTAGTTTTAAGGATAATTCGCGCAGTTGTTTTAGGCTTACCGATGACGGGGCATCAGTCATTGGGCAGGCCGCGCTCTGGGTCTTGGGAAAAGCAATAACATCACGGATACTGTCCCGGCCCGCCATCAGCATAATCAGCCGGTCTATCCCGAAAGCAACTCCCCCATGCGGTGGGGCCCCATATTCAAAGGCCTCCATCATGAATCCGAATTTCTCCACTGCTTCCTCCCGGCTCATACCCAGCAAAGAGAACATTTTCTCCTGTAATTCCCGGCGGTGAATCCTTATGCTTCCCCCACCTATTTCCACTCCGTTCAATACCAGATCATAGGCCCGTGCCTTAACCCGGCTCGGGTCGGAATCAAGTAAAGGAATGTCCTGGGGTCGGGGCGAAGTAAACATATGGTGGATTGCTGCATAGCGTTTTTCTTCCGCATCGTATTCCAGCAGAGGAAAATCCAGCACCCAGGCAAAGGCCAGCTGATCGGGGTTGATCAACTTCAATCTCCTACCCAATTCCAATCGCAGGACACCCAGAACCCGGGCTACTATTTCGGAGCGGTCGGCACCGAAAAGCAGCAAATCACCTGGTTTGGCATCCAGGGCCTTCAATATCTCCTGCATCTTATCATCGCTGAAAAATTTACTTATCGGTGATTTCAATTCTGTTGCGGTTACATTAATCCAGGCTAAACCTTTGGCGCCAAAATCTACCGCCATTCTGCCCAGATCGTCAATCTCTTTACGGGTGAATGCTCCACAAGATCTGGCATTTAGAGCCCGAACTACTCCGCCCCCATCAATGGCGCTGGAAAAAACTTTAAAATCAACATCTCTAACTAACTCAGTGATATCAACTATTTCCCAGTCAAGACGTAGATCAGGCTGATCACTGCCATATTTTAACATAGCCTCATCATAAGATATTCGAGGAAACGGTATAGTAATATCAATATTACAACCTTCCTTAAAAAGCTTGGGCATCATCCCCTCAATTAGGCTGATAATATCCTCTTCATCAATAAAGGACATTTCCATATCCAACTGGGTGAATTCCGGCTGCCGATCGGCCCGTAAATCTTCATCCCTGAAACAGCGGGCTATTTGGAAATACTTTTCCATCCCCGCTACCATCAGCATTTGCTTATATTGTTGCGGTGATTGGGGCAAGGCAAAAAATTCTCCGGGATGAAGCCGACTGGGCACCAAATAATCACGGGCGCCTTCAGGGGTACTCCTGCCCAGAACAGGGGTTTCAATCTCCACAAAGCCCTGCTGATCCAGATAATCTCGCATGGATTTTACTACCCGGTGGCGCAGGATGAGATTATCTCTCATTTCCGGCCTGCGCAAATCCAGATAACGATAGCGCAAGCGTAGAAGTTCATCCACATCTATTCCGTTTTCTATATAAAAAGGCGGAGTTTTAGCCGGGTTAAGAACCTCCATCTTTTCGGCATATACTTCAATTTTACCGGTTTTAAGATTAGGATTTTCTGTATCTTTAGGCCTGGGCCGGACTCCACCCTTTACCGCCACGACGTATTCGCCGCGGACACTTTCCGCCAGGTGAAAGGCTTCTTCATTAAGCTCGGGGTTGAAGACAACCTGAATTATACCGGAACGATCCCGCAGGTCGATAAAAATCAGACCTCCATGATCTCGGCGGGCATCAACCCAGCCGTTCAGGGTTACTTTTTCCCCTACCTGTACCAAATCAATATCGGTAGCATTGTGTGTCCTCTTCATTATGTTGGTTTCCTCCCTATGCAATAGATAGTTATTCCAGAGGGGTGACAGGGGGACGGTCCCCCTGTCACCCCCCTGTCACCCATCAACCTAATATACTTTTAACCGTTGTAATTAGCTGCTCCGACTCCACCTCAAGCTGCTCCCGGGTGTTCATATTCCGAAGGGTGAAAGAGCTCCGCTTAACCTCGTCCTCTCCCATCAGGATTACTATGCGAGCCCCCAGTTTGTCAGCATACTTCATCTGGGCTTTCATGCTGCGCCCGTTATAATCCCTATCAGCTCTGATTTTTACGTTCCTTAGCTCGTTCAATATTTTCATGGCCTGACTTGCGTATTTTTCGTCCAGCACAGCCAGGAAAACATCCAGTTGCGTGTTCGGTTGCTTATAGCCGGACAGACTGTCCAGGGCTAAGAGCAAGCGCTCCATACCCAGGGCAAAGCCTACTCCCGGTATATCCGGCCCACCACAAGCCTTTACCAATCCGTTATATCTGCCGCCGCCGCCCACTGCGCTCTGGGCTCCGATTTTCGGGATATGTATCTCAAAAGCTGTGTTAGTGTAATAGTCCAAACCTCGTACCAGATTATTGTCATGTAGGAAGGGAATACCGTTGTCTTCCAACGTAGACTTGACCTGGTTATAATGATCCGCGCAATCCTCACAGAGACTGTCAAAGATATAGGGAAAACCGGCGATAGCCGCGTGACATGACTCTACCTTACAATCTAAAACCCGCAAAGGGTTCTTCTCATAGCGAGCCTGACAATCTGGGCACAGTTGCTCTTTTACCGGACGGATGTGATCAACTAGTTTTTGCCGATAGCTTTCCCTGCATACCGGGCAACCTACCGAGTTAAGATGCAATTCATAATCATTAAGCCCTAGATTAGTAAAGATTTGCACTAAAAGCATAATAATCTCTGCATCAAGAAAAGGGCTGCCACTGCCAAAAACCTCCACCCCGAACTGGTGAAACTGCCGATATCTACCGGTTTGAGGACGATCATAGCGGAACGTTGGTCCGCTGTAATACCATTTTACCGGCATAACTCCTCCGTATACGCTGTGTTCAATCAAGGCGCGCACACAAGAGGCAGTTTGTTCAGGTCTTAAAGTTAAGCTGCGGTTGGACTTATCCTGGAAAGTATACATTTCCTTGGTGACAATGTCGGTTGTCTCACCAACGCCTCGCTCAAAAAGCTCGGTATGCTCAAAAATGGGAACCCTTATTTCGCTGTAACCGAACCAGCCGGCGGTCTCCTGTAGTACCTGCTCCAGGTACTGCCACTTTTGTGAATCAGGCGGTAAAACATCATAAGTGCCTCGTGGCGCCTTTACCTGCATCTCCCTATTCCTCCGAATATATGTATTCTCCCGATAATTCTAATTTAAGGCTCTGAGCTTGTCAACTTTACGCGCTATCAGGCTTTCCACCGTTTGACAATAGCTGCGGGGATGCTTGGGGTTGTGTAAAGATACCAAAGACCAGTCGGCAGCATTAACGAACTTGCTGCTGGCTCCCCCACCCAGACCCAAAATGGTCTGCCGTTCTTCTATCATCTGGATATTATACAAGCAAAAACAGCCGGGAATTGAATAACCGGTATTCTCCATGGGAGCCTGCATGTACTTCTGTCGGTATAAATAGTAGGGTACGTAAAGATCATGAGATAAAATCTCAGCAAAAGCATTCAGCCCCCGTTCAACTTCAGCAACCTGGCTTAAAACCCTGCTTCTGGCCTCGTTCTCCGCCATTAGGGACCCTCTTTTCACGGCCAAAGTATGTACAGTGACATTCTCCGGCTTTAGGTTCACAACCTTTTCCGCAGTGTTCAGATAGCCCTCGATATTTTCCCCGGGCAGGCCTACAATGAGATCCATATTTATGTGTTTAATGCCAACTGAACGGGCCCATTCCACCGCCTCGATAACTGCTTGGCTATCATGCTTTCGACCTATTAAACGCAAGGTTTCATCATTCATGCTTTGGGGGTTTATACAAATCCGGTTTACGCCGGACTGTTTTATAAAGCTTACCATGGATGGAGACAGGGTATCCGGTCTTCCCGCCTCTACGGTCACCTCTACCGTAGCCCCCGAAATATACTGACGATGCAATACTTCAAAGATACGGCTCAGATCGGATACATTCAGAACAGTAGGTGTACCCCCTCCTATATAAATAGTCTCAACCGATAAATGGTTGTGCTTAATATAATCCCCGACCTCATTCATCTCCCTTATTAAGGCCTCCATAAAAGGGCTTATCTCGCTTTCATATTCTGCGGGAATGGCACCGGGAAATGAACAATAATAACACCGGCTGGGACAAAAAGGGATACCTATGTAAATACTTATCCTTTTTCGCGCTTCACTGGCAGATAACAAAAAAGGACGGTTATTGCTGGCAACATCAACCAACAGGTGAGCCTTTTCGCTGCTTATTAAATACTCATTTGCCAAACTGTCAAAAATAGAATCGGTATCCAACCCTTCATCAAGCAGGCGATGTACTATCTTCACCGGACGAACCCCGGTAAGAATTCCATAATCATTGATGTCTTTTTCGAGATGATGACAAAGCATGTGATAAATAAATATTCGCGCTGACCTTTTTATCTGGACATTACGGTTAACATCCCCACAGGTAATAGGATAATACTGCCGATCCTCCGTGGTATTATCATTCGTTCTAATAGAACCGGCAAATAGTACCTGGTCAGCAAATTCAGTCGAAGTTATTGCGATATACCCATCGTTCTGGTCAGCCTTCCCCTCCTTCAACTCATAAGCGGGGAAGGCCATCCTGATTAAATCATGCAGGCTATTAAACAGTTTTTGCGGTTGAAAATCAATCGTAAGGAATATGGGCATCCCCCCCTCTTTATAGCCTTTTCCTTAAAATTGCGGTAAAAAGAAATAAAAGTCAAGAGACGATTTATAATAATTGTTGATTGGGCAGGAAAATACTACCTTTGTGTCGAATATTTACAGAATACCAAATCTTTTAAAGGTTGCTTCGGTTTATGAAAACACATACTCCATTTCTGAAGGGAGCTAACATCATTGCGCAGATCAACGACTTATTTATGTCTTTTGATAAGTCTTTTTTTGTTATTAATAATCTTTCCGTCTAACACCCTGGCAGACGACACCCAACCAACTTCAACGATAAAGAGCATCAAGGTAGGTATTGATGATAATTATCCCCCCTATTGTTTTCGAGATGGGCAGGGAAATCTTCAGGGTATTTCCGTGGATCAATGGCGGCTATGGGAAAAACAAACAGGAACCACGGTCGATCTTCAGGGCATGGATGGGAATACCTGTTTGAATCTGGCTCAGCAAGGTAAATTCGATGTTGTGGATACGATGTTGGTGACTGAAGAACGGTCTAAATATTTTGATTATCTGAAACCGTATGCAAAAGTCGAAATATCTATCTTCTATTGCGAGAACATTCCCGGCATAAAAGATGCAAAATCAGTGATAAAGTATTCTGTAGCGGTGAAAAGTGGGGACCCCTGTCTTGAGGAGTTAAAGAAAAACGGGGTTACTGACATTAAGCAGTATGATAGTTATGAATCAATAATTCAAGCTGCCAAAGCGTATAAGGGCGAGATCTTTGCGATGGATTTGAAACCCGCTTTTTACTATTTTAATAAAATACAGTTGGAAGAACGGTTCAATTACACCCATCCCATTTACTGCGGGGATTTTGGCCGTGCGGTCCGGAAAAACGACGGCGAAATGCTCACGTTCGTGCAGAAGGGTTTTGATAGTATTCCCAAAAAGGAATACGAGCGCATTAATAATAAATGGATCACTTCCTCTTTTATTGAACCCGAGCTGCGCGAGTTCTTGTGGGGGGGCTGTGGACTCACCTTGCTCGTAATTGTTGGATTGCTGGTGTGGAATTTTACATTAAAAAGAAAGGTGCGCCAAAAAACCCTCGAAATGTCCGAAGCTATGTATGCCCTGCTTATAAGTGAAAGGAAATATAAAGACCTGGTACGTAATTTGAACGTTGGTGTCGTGGTTTTTTCACCGGAAAGGAAAATAACTATTTACAACCAGGCGTACCTGGATTTATTGGGAATAACTGAGGAAATGGCCGCTTCCGACGAAAAAACGAGTCGTCCCTGGCGTTTTGTTAATGAAAATGGGCAGGAAACGGCAGATGAGGCCTCCCCTGTCAACCAGGTCATCACCCGGGGTTATCCTATAGAAAATTACACCCTGGGAATCAAGAGAGACGACGACGCGGATATCGTTTGGGTAACAGTAACCGCCTTTCCTGATTACGATGACGCAGGTGAACTTCAGCAAATAGTAATGACCATGGCTGATATTACTAAAAATAAAGAGGCCGAAAGCCTGTTATACGAATTTAGTATTCATGATTCCCTGACGGGATTATATAACCGCGACTACTTTGAGAGTTTAATTGATCTATTAAAGACGGAAAACTTGTCAACTTGTGGATTGGTCATTTGCGACCTGGATGGACTCAAACTAATTAATGACACTCTGGGGCACGCTATAGGAGATAAATACCTGCTCAGCGCAGCTACAATTTTACAGGCAAGTTTTCGCATTGAAGATACCGTAGCCAGAATCGGCGGTGATGAATTCGCAGTAATTATGCCCGATGTCACCGAAAACCAACTTAGGGAAAGCCTCGAAAAACTCAGCCAGAGTCTGGAGGAGTACAATAATAATATCGAATCTATTCATCTCAGTATCTCCTCAGGCTATGCATTTAAAACCGGCAGCAACATAAACCTGCATGAGATGTACAAAGAAGCGGATGATCATATGTATCAGGATAAGAATCACCATCGGAAAAGTGTAAAGAGCAATATTATTAGAGACTAGTACCTTGTTAAATCTAATTGTTTATTTTATCCACCGAGTAAAATTCATGTATGACAAGGCGGAGGATTGAGCAATACCGGGCGTATTGTGATTGACGACAACACAGTCATACTTGAATTTGACCGATGAGAAGATAAAGAATTAGGTTTAACAGAGTACTAGGGTCTAAAGGGTAATTCCCCATCGCTGGAACTGATGACTGAATATAGTTCCGGCCTACGATCTCTAAAAATCCCCCACTCCATCCTTTGTTGCTCCAGTTCATCCAGGTCAAATTCTTGCAGCAGGACAGTTTCGGATGACCGATCGGCTACGGCTATTTTCTGGCCTTGTGGTCCGGCTATAAAAGATGACCCGTAAAAGGTGATTTGCGAGTCCTCGTCTATCTCCACCCCGACTCGGTTTGATGCCAGCAAGGGCATCAAATTGGCGGCGGAGTGCCCCAGCATGCAGGCCTGCCAGTGATCCCGGGAATCAATGGAGCCATCTTGCGGTTCTGACCCTATGGAAGTTGGATACAGTAATATTTCAGCCCCCATTAGGGCCATACACCGGGCGGCTTCCGGAAACCACTGATCCCAGCAGACACCTACCCCAATCTTTCCATAGCTGGTAGCCCATACCTTAAAACCGGTATCTCCCGGATTAAAGTAAAACTTCTCCTCATAGCCTGGCCCATCAGGGATATGACTCTTGCGGTATGTACCCAAAAGATCTCCGTTGGCGTCGATCACTACTACAGAGTTGTAGCGGGCGTTATTCTTCTTTTCAAAAAAACTAATCGGCAAAACTATTGCAAGCTCCCGGGCTATATTCTTGAAATGAATGACGGCTTTATCCTCTTCCAGTGCACTTGCATAAGCGAAGTATTCCGCCTTTTCTTTTTGACAGAAATATGGGGTGGCAAACAGCTCCGGCAGTAGAATAATCTGGGCTCCCTGACCGGCTGCCTCTCTGACCAACGCTTCAGCTTTCTTAATATTTTCATCCATGTTAGCCACAGATCCCATCTGAATAGCCGCCACCTTAATTCTTCTCATATTCATCCCTTCTTCTTATCATAATAATTCTATGTTCGCATAATAGGTCTAATGTGTATAAAGATAATTGATTACTTGCTGGTAGCCGGCATCTGCTGAGTCATACAGTGTACGTTGCCTCCCTCGCGAATTATCGCCATGCCGTTGACAGTGCGAATCCTGCGCTGGGGAAATGTATTGCTTAACACCTGCACCGCCTGCTGATCGGCTGCCTCGGCTCCACCCCCGAAAACCGGCAATATTATGCCGCCGTTTACAAAATAGAAATTTAAGTAGCTGAGCGTAAGTCGCCGATTCTTATGGAACATCGGTGGGGCCTGCTCGATCGGAATGATCTCGAATTGCCTTCCCCGAGCATCGGTGATACTGCTTAAAATCCTCTCGTTTTCCCGGCATATTTCATAATTCTCATCCTCCGGGTCATGGCAAACCTGCATCAAAATCCTGCCAGGGGAGGCAAAACAAGCAATATTGTCCACATGCCCGTCCGTTTCATCGCCGCTTAGACCCCTTTTCAGCCAGACCACTTTCTCAACCCCCAAGTATTCCTTCAAATGGTTTTCAATCTCCGGTCTGGTTAACCCGGGGTTGCGGTTGGGGTTCAACAGGCATTCCTCGGTGGTAATCAGCGTCCCCTCACCGTCCACATGTATTGAACCGCCTTCCATCACCAGGGGAGCGTGAAAAGCCCTGATGTTTTTATGCTGTAATATCTTATCTGCCAATTGATTATCCAGTTCCCACGGAACATATTTTTCTCCCCAGGCATTAAAACTCCAGCTGGCGGCAGCCAGTTCTCCCTCATCGTTGATAAGAAAAGTGGGCCCATTATCCCTGAGCCATGCATCGTTATGCTCCGCCAGCAGGTATTCCAGCCGACTATTGTGCATATAACCTTCCATTTGCTCCATATCGAAAGGATTGACTATGACTGTAACCGGTTCAAACTCGGCAACGGCTTCAATAATTTCCCAATACCCCCGACAAACCGTGGCATAGTCCTCCGGGTAGCACATAGAATCCTGAACGGGCCAGGAGATGAAAGTACGAGAATGCTTAACCCATTCCGCAGGCATTCTATAGCCAAAGTTACGTGGTTTCATATAGATCTGGCTCCTAATCCCTATTTTAAATTTAGAATCGTATATTAAAGTCCATAATATACTAAATATCCTTTAATCTCAAAGCCTAGAGGTGACAGGGCGCACCATGAAATTGCACCCATTGAATATTCAATGGGTGCAATTTAACACCACTATTAATCTACCGGCTTATACTGTGAATTTCGATACCAATGCGTTAAGGCTCTCAGCGTTGTGAGCCAGCCTCTCAGTGTATTGTACGACTTCATTCAGGGACAGGCTGGTATGTTCGGCACTATGGGCTATTTCCTGGGCTCCCCGGGCGCTCTCATTTACGGTGATAGCAACTGAATTGATGGCTGCACCGACTTCTTCTACAGATTCCATTACGTGTTTGCTCATATTACTGGTCTGTTGGGCCAGAGCTAAGAAGGTATTGGCATCTCCAGCATACTGTCCGCCCACTTTGACCATGGCAAAATAGTCTTTAATAACCTTTTCATTCATAAAATCAAGGAATTCATTGGTGTGCTCAATCAGTTGGCTAATAGATTTTTGAACACCGGCAGTCAAGCCTTTGATATTACCAACGGTATTGGAGCTGTCTTCAGCAAGTTTGCGCACTTCTTCCGCCACTACTGCAAATCCTCGTCCCTGTTCACCAGCCCGGGCAGCTTCTATAGCAGCATTGAGTGCCAGTAAATTAGTCTGCCCCGATATGGCAGCAATTATGTCAGCCATGGTGGATATCTCGTTTACCACCTGGGCCTCTTTAATCGATTGATCAACCTTGGCCTTAATCTCGCTGTATAAACGTTCCAGCATATCGGCAGCTTCTTTTGATTGTACCTCAATCAGTTTGGCTCGGGCTTCAATTTTCTTGGTTGCTTCCGAGCTGTCTGCCGCTTCGGAAACCAGATGGGTTAGGGCCACGGTCATATCCTCGCTCGAGGCATTAACCTCTTCGGCCGACGCCGATACTGTTTCCAAGCCGGCCGAAATCTGTTCCGTGGCGGCTGAGACTTCTTGCATGTCCGCGGAGACATTTTGAGCGGTAGCAGACAGTTGCTCACTGGAAGAAGCCATATCATGAGCGGCGGTCGTCAACTCCGAAACCAACTCACGCAGATTACGGGTAGTACTATCCATAGATTTAGCCAGCAACCCTATTTCTCCTCCATAATTCAGGAAATCGTCAGGAACGTCGTGGGACAAATCATAATTGGAAAGCTGCTCAAGATGAGATGCAACCTTGCCAATCGGTTTGGAAATACTACCGGCAATATACCATACTACTAAAAAAAAGATCACGAATGCCAGAGAGCCAATGCCCACAAATATGTAAATCATCTGATAGGTCGACGCCAGTATCTCTTTTACTGGAACTGCAAGCCCAAAGGACCATGGATTAGAGGTGGAACCCATTTTTATCGGCACAAAGACCCGGTAAACATCGGTATCCATGGCAATAGAGTGATCTATCTGGGTAAATATTTGCCCTGCCTTAATAGTATCCTGTTGTTTCTGGTTATCGGTCGACACTTGAACCAAAGTCTGACCAACTGCCTCAGCCCTAGGATGGGCTACGTATACCCCTTCATTGGATACAACCATGCCATAACCGGTGCTATACACTTTAACTCCAGCGGTAAGCTCCTGAATTCGCTGCAAATTCAAATCAATTCCTACCACGCCGACAAATTTGCCGTCATTCAAAATAGGGACGCTTACAGTAGTTTCCCAGTACTCTCTGCCTCCCGTTTCATATGAATATTTGTAGGGCTCCATAATGGTCTCCCGCTTAGTTTGCTTGGGAATTGTGTAGTAACCGCAATCTGGCGATGACTCATCTATGGTTGAGACATCCCGTGTAATCGTCCCTTCATTTATGTAAAAGCTTGGCATAAAGCGCCCGGTTTTATCCGAGTCCGGCGAGTTAGTAAATGATTTGTCCCGCCCGTCCAAGGCATTTGGTTCCCATATGGTCCAAACGCATAGAAAATTGGGATTTCCCTTCAGAGTATTTTCCATCATCATACTAAATATCGCCCGACGATTATCCAGCGGAAATTGTTGATAGCCCTGGAAATTAGAAGCCAGGGTTCTGGCCACACCTAAAGCGGTATCTACTTCACCTTTTATCATATTGGCATTATCATTAGCCTGGGCTTCAGTAATTTTGTAGGCATTATCCATGGCGTTGTTGCGGGACTGGGTAATTACGACAGCCATAACAGAACAAAAAACCACCAACACTGCGGATAAAATCAACACCAGCATACGGCTCTGCAATTTCATTTTTCTTATCTTTTGTATCATTTTATTCCTCCTCCAAATAGTTAGGACTTAGGTTGCAGCTAAAATACCTAATTGGTCATGGGTAATATTGAAATTATATATACCCTTGATCATTTTTGCTAGTCTTTTCTATTTACCCCTTCTATTTAAGGAAAGAAAAGCTTCCCTTCAATTTAAAGGAGAGAAGCTTTTAGGGGAATTCTACTCAACATAATATTTTATTGCAAAAAGGGATTGTGTTGTCTTTCAAAACCAATAGTGGTGGCCGGACCATGTCCGGGATAAGCGATTACCTCATCATCCAGGCAGAGAAGCTTATCTTTTATCGAGTTAATCAACTGTTTATACGAGCCCCCCGGAAAGTCGGTGCGGCCAATAGAACCCTGGAACAGGGTGTCGCCTACAAAAACAATATTACCGGTCTTTAAACATATCCCCCCCAAACTGTGCCCTGGAGTATGCACTACCTGTAATTCCACCGTATTGCCGATCTTAACGGTGTCGCCCTCATCAATAAATTTATCGGCAGCCGGGCTGGTTACTTTGGTACCCATAAGAAAGGAAAAATTAGAGGCAGGATTAACCAGCATTTTAGCATCTTGTTCATGTATAAGTATCTGGGCTCCGGTGGCTTCTTTTACCCCTCGGTTGCCTCCTATATGATCAATGTGCCCATGGGTGTTGATAATGTAAATAGCTTTCAAATCGTTCTCTTTCAGGAAATTGACTATATAGCGAGCATCTCCTCCCGGATCGATGACCGCAACCTCCCGGGTCTCCTCACAACCGACAATATAACAATTTTCTCCCATGCTGCTGATTTCTATGCCTTTCAATATCACACAATACCCCTCCTATTTTATTCTAAGCGGTAAGCTTATGATGCAGCTTACTCACTCCTTTCGCCCGGCAAAACTCTTTTGACATCCATTATGCCTTTAACCTTTTGAATACGTTGTTTGACCGCATTCATGTGGCCCAGGTCGAGAACTTCCAACTTTAAATTCATAACTGCCAGGCCATTTTTGGCAGATCTGGAAAACACAGAATTTACAGGTATTTTCATATCAGCCAGTACGGTCATGACATCGGAGGTTAAACGATCCCTATCCATGGCATTTACTTCCAATTCCACGATATAAATACCTCTTTCGGCAGCCCACTCCACCTCCATTATCCGGCCACTCTCATGGCGCAAATAGTTTTGCAGGTTGGGACAATCACGGCGATGTACCGATACGCCACGTCCTCTGGTAATATAACCCAAAACCGCATCGCCTGGCAAGGGATTGCAGCAATGAGCCAATCTGATAACTACATCATCTACTCCCTTTATCTTCAGAGCAGTGGCTTCTCTTTCCCGAATAGGTACAGTTGCCGGGTTGACCGGAGTATTGATTATGTCTTCCACCTGAGTGTTGAAAAAATACGTTTCCTTAATCTTATTTATGACCTGATTGGCGCTAAGGCTACCATCCCCTACGGCTGCGTACATGTCATCAGCCGTCGTAAGCGAAAATCGCTCCAGAACTTCGGTCAATTTATTTTCCTTTAACAATTCTTTGGGATCCAGATGCCGTTTTTTCAACTCGCTTTCCAGCCAGTCGTGCCCTTTAATAATGTTCTCCTGGCGAAAGCCCCGCTTAAACCACTGTTTGATCCGGCTGCGGGCTGAGGAAGTCTTTACAAAGTTAAGCCAACCGCGGGTAGGCCCACTGGAATTTTTGGATGTCATGATTTCCACTATGTCGCCATTCACAAGCTGGGAATCGAGCGGCACGATACGACCGTTAACCCTGGCTCCGATACATTTATGCCCTACCTCAGTATGAACCCGGTAGGCGAAATCTACCGGGCATGAACCTTTGGGCAGTTCAATAACCGCGCCTTTGGGGGTAAAAATGAACACGGTATCATCAAAAAGGTCAGTCCTTAAAGATTCCATAAACTCAGAGGTATCGTTTACATCCTGCTGCCACTCCAGAATCCTGCGCAGCCAGGAAAGCTTCTCTTCAAATTTCTTGTCGCTTTCTTTAGGAGCGACACCCTCTTTATAGCGCCAGTGAGCCGCAATTCCAGATTCGGCAGTAGTATGCATTTCCCAAGTACGAATCTGCACCTCAAAGGGCTCCCCCGCCTGACCGATCAGAGTAGTATGCAGGGACTGGTACATATTAGGTTTAGGAGTTGCAATATAGTCCTTAAATCGTCCTGGCAGCGGCTTCCATATGGTGTGAATAATGCCCAAAACCCCGTAACAGGCCGGGATATTATCCACTACCACACGGATGGCAATTTTATCGTATATTTCATCGATAGGCTTATTCTGTTTGAGCATTTTTTTATAGATACTATAAATGTTCTTAGGTCGCCCGGCAATATCGGCCTTAATACCGATTTGCTCCAACCCGTCCTTTATCTGCCCGATAAGGGCTTTAACATATTCTTCTCTTTCTTTGCGTTTGGCCTTGAGTCTTTGGGCCACTTCATAGTACATTTCCGGTTCAAGATATAAAAAAGCCAGGTCTTCCAGTTCCCATTTGAATTTGAAAACGCCCAGGCGATGAGCCAAGGGCGCAAATATGTCCATGGTTTCCCGGGCAATCTCCTTTTGTTTTTGTTCAGGTTGATAATTGAGGGTACGCATATTATGAAGCCGATCTGCCAATTTGATAAGAACCACCCTTATATCCTTGGCCATGGCCAAGAACATCTTGCGCAGGTTCTCAGCCTGAGCTTCTTCGCGGGATTTAAAATCAATACGGCTCAGTTTGGTTACTCCATCAACCAGAAGAGCAATTTCTTCGCCAAATTCATCTTCCAGATTGTGATAACTAAAATGTGTATCTTCAATCACATCATGTAGTAAAGCCGCACAGATCGAAGCGCTGTCCATTTCAATTTCCGTTAAAATCATAGCCACTTCGACCGGGTGGATGATATAGGGCTCCCCAGATATCCTTTTTTGATCCCCGTGCGCTATCGAGGCATAATTGTACGCCTTGGCTATTAAGTCAAAATCGGCCTTGGGATCATACTCCCGTATCCGATCTAGTATGTTTTGAGGCCCCATAATAATCACCATACCAAATATTTGATTAACTCCATCTCCCAATCGGCCAGTATCTGTTTTTCAGCCAGGCCTTCCAAATAATAGGGAGATTTACATATATCGAACGACTTATTTGCCGTCCCTGTGGAGTTTATTGCCATAATACTACCGCTTTTCTCGAAACGACACAAGCCCAAATCCGCCATGATTCGCATTACAGCCAGTATTTCCATTCGAGAGTATCTCCGGTTAAAATGCTGGCCAAGCCTGTCCGCCATTTTATCAACATCCTCTTTTTCCAGCCGGTGGCGGTCTTGAAGACAGTACTGGATAAGCGTTTGCAATATTGTGGATTCCGGATATATACGGTTTAAATAACTACGATTCAACTGCAGACTTCTCTTGTCAAAAGCAACTCCCAGCTTATTATTATGACTTGCTGAAAAACAATTAGTGAAAGCTGCTAGTTCATAGCGACCAAACGGAGAATCGGCCAGGATCACTCCATCTATATCCGAAATACAAGGTCCGCCCGCGGTATGGGTTCCATCGCTTAAAAGCCGGCCATTCTCAATAGCCATAAACCCGCGCCGCGCGGCTCGTCTCTTCTTCATGTCATTGACTCCGGCCTCAATGAGTAGTCCCGGATACTCATTCTGTAAGAGGCTGACCGTTTTGCTACGGTTGGCATATAGCATTACTTTCCCCTGAACCGCAATATCTTGGGCTGGTATAAAACCGTAATCATCATGGGGCAGTGTACATATCTCGCCCCGGCAAATGTCAGGCAGTCCCTGTCCGACCACATCCTGCGGCCACATCCATACCATATAACCCAGGCCGACCGGTGAACCAAAGGTATGCTGAAAATATTGCAAAAAAGATTCGGTTATTAAAAACACCCGGCTCACGCCGGCAGCAAATTCTTGCTGAGCCTGATGTCGTTCCTCCGGCCAGAGATGCCCGTGCAGGAACCTGATATTTTGTCGGTGAAAGTAGTGTTCCAACATCCCCTGGTGTTTTAACAGGCAACGAACAGTCGGATAAACGAAAGCAACCGATCGTTGTTTGCTTAGTTCCTCAACCGACCTGCCGATTATTTGCGAAAAAGCCGGGGGCTTATTATGGCTCTCGCCAAACATATCGGAAATAAACGACGATTTAAAATCCTTGATTTTGAGTTGCATAGTCCTTTGTCCACGAAATTCATTGACATCCATCTCGAAGATTATGTCCTGATTACAAGGTTGCAGGGGATGACCGCTCATACTTTCCAAATTGAAAGCAATAGCCTCAATATCATCTGCTCCGATTTTAAACTTCAGGTGCTCCTTATTTTTTCCAATCCTTTGCGGTTTCTTGATGGAACTGGCTCGCATGACAAAATAAGGGACCGGATTGCCCTCACCGAAAGGTCTTAGGAGTTCCAGTTCTTCAAGAAGTTGCGCCTGTATCTCATCTTCTTCAATTTCCATGTCTATCCGATGGCGTTTGCTTCGTTCTTTGCCAATCGTGTCAATGGCCCGGTAATGGCTGAGGATAATTCTGAAATTATCTATCTGCTGCCGGTCAATACTTAGACCTGCGGCCATTTTGTGCCCGCCGAATTGCTGCAGGCAGGTGGCGGCGTGGCTTAAAGCATCATGAAGGTCAAAGCCGATGATACTGCGTGCCGACCCCTTGCCCCGGTTGCCATCCCAGGATATTACAATCGCGGGACGATGGTACAATTCTGCCAGACGTGAGGCTACAATTCCGATAACTCCTTGATGCCAACCTTCCCCCCCGATAATCAAAACCTGTTCGTTTTCCAGCCTGACCTCGTTCTCAATCTGCTGCACTGCCTCCAGGAAAATGCCTTCTTCAATGATCCTGCGCTCATCATTCATTCTACCCAGAAGCATGGCCCTGGCCAATGCATCCTCCTCGTGCCGGCTTTCCAACAAGTCAATACTGTCCCGGGCCGAAGCCAGCCTTCCAGCTGAATTCAAGCGGGGCGCCAGCATATATCCCACATGCCAGCTATGGATTGATTTACCCTCGAGTCCGCATTCGCGTATTAGTGCTCTAAGCCCCTGTCTTTGGGTTTTCCCCAGGGCTATTAGACCATACTTAACCAAAATCCGATTCTCATCCAGCAAAGGTACAATATCAGCCACCGTCGCCAGGGCTACCAGGTCAAGCCACTCATACATCTCTTCGTCCGTTAGCTGCTCCTTGCCCAGCTCCCAGGCCAGTTTGAATGCTACTCCCACCCCGGCCAGATTGGCAATCGCCTTTATATCATCATTTTTAGGATTAATAACAGCCCAGGCAGCTGGCAATATCGGTGGAGGAGTATGGTGGTCGGTAATTATTACATCCATCCCCAGTTGCATAGCTGATGCGGTCTCCTCTACCGAACTGATTCCACAGTCCACGGTGATCAAAAGCTGGCAGCCTTGCCGGGCCAGCTTCTCGATTGACTCTTCATTCAAGCCGTAACCTTCGCTAAAACGATTGGGCACATAATAATCAACCCGGCAGCCCAGACGAGTAAGACAGTCTTTTAAAAGGACGATACTGCAGACCCCATCGACATCATAGTCTCCATAAATAACCACTTTTTCCCGGCGCTCAATTGCCTGCCTTATTCTCTCCACCGCTCTTGTCATACCCTTCATAACTCCGGGGTCCACTAAACAATCCAAGCCCGCATTAAGAAAAACATCCGCCTCCTTGGCCCCGGTTACACCTCTCTGGGCCAGCAAGCGCGCAGTAACCATAGAAACACCCAATTCCTGATGAATCTCCACGGCAATGCCTTCATTGTAGTCTTGCATCTCCCAAATTCTATCCAAACCAATAATCCTCCCCAATTCCCAGCTTTTAAGTACCTGCTCTCTCCAGATCCTTCTATTCGAAGCTACTGTTTATTGTACATTTATTTCTAGAATCTTCTATACTCTTTCGATAAACTTCAATTAACCTGTCACTAGCAGACAGGATGATATTTTGCTTTCTTGATTCTCTCATCCTGGAACGTGTAAAATTAATCTTATCATTGAGCATAGGAGATGATGGCATGCAGGAAGAACTTCAGCTGCGCATTAATGAGCTGGCGAAAAAGAAAAAGTTGGTTGGTCTGACGCCCAAGGAACAGGAGGAGCAATCCAAACTGTATAGGATATATATTGATGAAATGAAAGAGCAGGTGAAAATATCCTTGGAAAACGCCGGGCATAGACCTAAAGAGTAGAATTACAGCGTGTTAAGGGCGTGTTAAAAGGGCGTGTTAAGGGGACGGTCCTTTTAACACGCCCTTAACACGCTGCGCCTGGTTTATTTTTTAGGCTGTCAATTTTCCAAAATAATCCTGGGGGATTTAGATGTCTATCAACATATAGATTATAGAATCAATCCCATTTGATAAATTATTTTGGAGGTGGATTATTTGGCCAGAATCAGACAAATGTATCCCGGAGGCAACACCTGTTACGGTTTCTATTCTTTTTATGACCATATCATCCCTTACGATGCCCACAACAAGATTGTGATAAAAGGAGGCCCAGGAGTGGGCAAATCTTCCTTCATGAAAAAGGTTGGTCAGGCATTTAGCGAAAATGGAATCGATATTGAATATCATTGGTGTTCATCGGACAACAATTCCCTGGATGGTTTGGTTGTGGGGGACCGGCAAATATGCCTGGTGGATGGTACCGCTCCTCATATAGTAGATCCCCGTTTTCCCGGAGCAGTGGACTGGATTATTAATATGGGGGATTTTTGGGATGCGGGAAAAATTGCTGAAAATAAGAAAACCATAATCCAGCTCACTAAACAGGTCGGCTTGTGTTTTGAGAGAGCCTATAACCGGCTTAAAGAGGCTCAATCAGCCTGGTGGGAATGGGGGTCCTACTACCGGGAAGCGGTGGATTCAACCGCAGCCAATCGCAATATATTAGCTCTTACCGATGATTTTCTTAAGAATGCCCGGAAATCCGACCGGCCTGCCCGCCATCTTTTCGCCGCCGCGTTGACACCCGAAGGCATTGTTAGTAAAGTAGATAGCCTGATTGAAGAGAACTGGGCTATATTTGCTGTAAAGGGGAGTCCGTGCTCCGGCATCAAGGGTCTTTTCAAACATGTGGAGGATATTTCCGTTCTGAATGGTATCAATGCAGAGATATATCATTGTCCCTTCGATCCGGCTAACATTGATTTGATCATCCTGCCCGTAAGTAAAATGGCTCTTCTGGACATAAGTGCTCATATTGCTGACTATGAGAAATATTTACCGGCCCGTAAATACAAGCGCATGTTGGATTTTGATCAATTCCTTAATACCTCTGCGATTAAACCGTATGAGGAGCAGATATCGGCCAGCCGGAACCGTTTCAAAAACGGCCTGCAAGAAGCCATAGTTTTTATACAGGCGGCCAAAGTTCTGCATGATGAATTGGAAATGAATTATGTACCCAACATGGACTTTGATCGGATAGAAGAATTCAGGAATGAACTGATCGGCAACCTGTTGGAGGAATTAAAAGGACTATAGACGCGCAACCTTAATTCGCGACCAAAGGTCGCATCAGACGTACCCGCAGGGTGCAACCTTAATTCGCGACCAAAGGTCGCATCAGGAGTACCCGCAGGGTGCAACCTTAATTCGCGACCAAAGGTCGCATCAGGAGTACCCGAGGGGTGCAACCTTAATTCGCGACCAAAGGTCGCATCAGGAGTACCCGAGGGGTGCAACCTTAAGGGTAGGCACAGGGGGACGGTTCTCGTGTGCTAATTGTACTGCTGTGTAGCACACGAGAACCGTCCCCCTGTGCCTACGTCCCCTTGATACCCCGCCTATCGTCCTTTTTAAAACAGGTTTACCTTGACCGTGTCCCCGGCCTTAATACCCTGTTTTTCGTAGGCTATGTGTATATAGCCGTCCGCCTGGGCCAGGACGCTCATAAGACCGGATTTACCCAACAATGGTTGGGCTTTCGGTCCACTATCGTCTGCTATTAACTTTACGGGTACGAAATCGTCGCGTCCCGGTTGAGATGCCACGTTTATGGTGAGTACGGCCTCCATTGCCCGGATGGAAGCAGGATTAATAAGCGGTGCGCACAGAATGTAAAATACCATAAGGGCCGAAACTGGATGACCGGGCAAACCGATAATAAGCTTTTCCCCCACTCTCACCCCAATAGTGGGCTTACCAGGCTTTACAGCAATGCCATGAAATAACAGTTCGGAATCTGGGAATGACAGCATGACTTCAATGGAATAATCCGCCACTCCTACCGAACTTCCCCCCGACATAATCACAACATCATTCTCCTGCAAAGCTGTATCCACCGCTTGGCGTAAGGCGTTGATATCGTCTTTTACCAGCGGATATCTGCGGGGAACTGCCCCACAGAATTCCAGGGCAGCCTCAATGGAATAGGAATTAACATCCCTTACCTGACCTGGCTCAGGCATTTGATCCAGGGAGATGATTTCATCTCCGGTAGACAGTATTCCAATATGAAAGGGCCTAAAAACCGGCAGACGTCCTATTCCCAGCGATGCCAGCAGTCCTATCTCCTGAGCTTTCAATCTCTTTCCGCTATTAAAAACCGTTTCACCGCGGCCAATATCCTCCCCTTTATGCATTACATTCTCACCGGGAGCAACCGGCCGGGAGACCAATATAGTATCTTCCCCCAGCTTCTCGGTGTATTCCACCATTATCACCGCATTGCTTCCCGTGGGAAGCATGCCGCCGGTAGGAATCCAAACGCACTGACCGCTTCCAATTTCGAAGCGCGGCGCCACTCCCATCTGTACCTCACCCTGATAATTCATCATTCCCGGCAAGGATTCGCTGCTTCCAAAAGTATCTTCCGCCCGAACCGCATAGCCGTCCACAGTGGAGCGATTAAAAGCCGGTATATCTTCAGGGCTGGGCATATCCGCAGCCAGAACCCGATGGTTGCATAATTCCAGGGGCAGGTGTTCGATTGGACGGGAAGGCAAATGGTCTTGAATAAGCTGCTGAGCATCTCTATAGGTCAGTACTTTCAAAAATTCTACCATGTTCACGCTCCCATTTTGTTTTCATTTTCATTTCAATTATACTTAAACGAAGAGACACGCACAAATTAGCTGATAATTTCAATAGCGCTAGGAGGAGTATAGTTGTCAAGAAATATATATATAGAAAATATGCCCCTGGAAAAGGCTATGGGACTATTCATGGATAATCTGCAGCAATGCAGCTGGTTTCGGTTGGAGAGTGAAGAAATAGATGTACTGGATGCTCTGGGCAGGCGTACAGCCGAACCCGTTTTGGCCCTGAGATCCTCTCCCCACTATATTGCCTCGGCCATGGACGGTATAGCTGTCCGGGCGGCCTCTACTTATTATGCCAGCGAAGTCAATCCCGTTAATATTCCTCTTGATGAGATTCTGATGGTCGATACCGGAGATTATGTGCCTCCGGAATATGACGCGGTAATCATGATTGAAGACGTGAACTTTATTGAAGATCAGGTACAAATAATCAAACCTGCGGTTCCCTGGCAGCACGTGCGTTCCATCGGCGAAGACCTGGTGGAACAGGACATGATCGTGCCCAGTTTCACCCTTGTAGGTCCCTACGAATTAGCATCCTTTAAAACTGCTTCTGTTAAGCGAATTCAGGTGATTAAAAAACCGGTAGTTGCTATCATTCCCACCGGAACGGAACTTATCGAGAATGGGAACGAACACATGAGTCCCGGACAAATAGTGGAGTCCAACAGCCGCATGTTGGCCGCCCTTTGCCAGGAGTGGGGGGCCGAGGCCTTGCGCCATGATATTGTGATCGATGACCGTGATTTAATCAAGCGAGCGGTGGAGGAGGTTCGGGCGACAGCCGATATGATTGTCATCTGCTCCGGCTCTTCTGCCGGTACCGAAGACTATACCTCCGGCATCATCCAGGATTTGGGGCATTTAATAGTGCATGGGCTGGCTACCCGTCCCGGCAAACCCGCCATGCTGGGCATTATAGATAATAAAGCAGTTATAGGTGTGCCCGGTTACCCCATCTCGGCGCAATTCATCTTTTCGTTTTTTGCCCGTCCTGTTTTATATAAGAAAATGGGACAGGAAATTCCCCCTCCTTCTATTATAGAGTGTACAATTTCGCGCAAGCTTCCTTCTCATTCGGGGGTGGATGAATTTGTAAATGTAAGCGTAGCCAGAATATCTGAGCAGCCCATAGCATACCCTCTAAACAGAGGAGCAGGACTTAGCAGCATTCTGGTAAAATCTGACGGAGTGGTTCACATCCCCCGGGGCAATGAAGGCCTTGATGCCGGCAGCCCTTGCCAGGTGGTCTTAAACCGCAGCCGACAGGAAATTGAAAAAACCGTGGTTTGTTTGGGCAGCCATGATATGTCTATCGATTTCCTTATCGACGTCCTGCAAAGGGAACAAGGAATTCGGCTGATATCAACCAATGTTGGCAGTATGGGGGGAATCATGGCCCTGCGCCGTAAAGAAACTCATTGTGCCGGCATACACCTTTTGGATTACGATACCGGTGATTATAATGTAAGCTATCTGCAAAAATATCTCCCTGGAGAAAACGTCATTTTGATAAATCTGGTCAAGCGCCAGCAGGGACTGGTAGTTAAGCAAGGAAATCCCCTTAATATTAAATGCATTGAAGATCTCACCCGGCCGGAAGTGCGTTTTGTTAACCGGCAGAGGGGCGCCGGCACCAGGCTGCTGTTGGATTACCTGCTAAGCAGTAAGAATATAGCTTCTGGGCAAATTAACGGCTATAACCGGGAGGAGTATACCCACCTGGCCATAGCCGCAGCGGTGAAAAACGATGGCTGCGATACCGGCCTGGCTATCTATGGCAGCGCCAAAGTTATGAGCCTTGACTTTATTCCCATTGAAATGGAGCGTTATGATTTGTGCATTTTGCCGGATCTATTAAGCCCCCAACAATTTGACAGCCTGCTTAATGCTATTCACAGTTCCCGTTTCCGAAGCCTGGCCACCTCTTTCGGGGGATATGATTTAGAACTGTCAGGACAGACAATATATGAAGGCAGAAGCCAAACAATTGAATAACTAATTTTAATTTTTTGAAATTTTTCATTTATATAAATCCTTGCATTTGATATTCTTGCAGGGATTTTGCTCTTTTTGTCGAAGTATATATCGGATAGGCGTACTTAGGTATAATTATTCAAGAATGAACAAATGGGTCTGCTCCATCGGCAGATAGAATAAGCCAAAATAACAAGCCATTCACTTTATGGCAAGATCTGGTTTTTTCTTTTTGTAGCTCAAATGTAGTGTTCACCTTTCATTAGGTCTTTCCTAAGCGTATAAGGTGAAATATATGCTGTTTGATCCCCTGTGGAGGTGGTAATTTTTTGGGGAATGTGTCGTAATCATGCCCGGAAATTTGCGCTTTACGGCTGAACGCTGGCAAAAAATGCTCAATTTAATAGCTTTGTTAGCCATTCAGCAAAAAACAGGCTGTTCATTTTTGTCTGGGATGATATACTGAGTTAGTGATATTCTTAGTTTGGAGAATTTTTAAGGGGGAAAGGAGAGTGTTATTCCTATGAAGGTTACCCGTAGACAATTCTTTAAGGTAACCGGCGCCAGCGCAGCTGCATTGGCTGTCGCGGATCTTGGTTTCAATCTGGATCCAGCCCTGGCAGAAGCCAGGAAGCTGCGCATTAAAAATGTTAAACCGGTACCCACGGTTTGTCCATATTGTGCCTCGGGCTGTGGTCTGCTGGTTTATTCAGAAAGGGATGCATCCGGCAAATTTGTCAAGCTTCTCAGCGTAGAAGGCGATCCTGACAATCCTATCAACCGTGGTGCAGCCTGTGCCAAAGGCGCCGCAATGTTTAACCTTAGAGAGATTTACGATGAGGAAACCGGCAAACAGATGATCAATCCCAAGCGGGTGCAAAAACCTCTGTACCGCGCACCGGGAAGCGACAAATGGGTAGAAAAAGATTGGGAATGGATGATGACCGAGATCGCCAAGCGGGTTAAGGAAACCCGTGATAAAAGTTTCGTCCATAAGGAAAAAATTGCTGACGGCAGCGAAATTATAGTCAACCGCACAGAAAAAATAGCATCGTTAGGAGGTTCAGGCCTGGATAACGAGGAAGCGTACCTGCACAGCAAGCTGATGCGTTCCCTCGGCGTGGTATATCTGGAAACCCAGGCCCGTATCTGACACTCCGCTACGGTGGCAGGTTTGTCACCGGCATTTGGTCGTGGTGTTATGACCAACCATATAGTTGACCTCAAAAATACCGATGTGGCTCTCATTATGGGCAGTAATGCCGCTGAGAATCATCCTATTACCATGAAATGGTTAGGCGAAGCCCGGCGGGTTCGCAAGGCCAAGATTATCCATGTAGATCCCCGGTACACCCGTACTTCGGTGGTTGCCGATCTGTATTGCCCGATGCGTTCTGGAACGGACATTGCGTTCCTGGGCGGAATGATCAACTATATCATTCAGAATAATCTTTATCATAAGGAGTATGTGCTCGGGTATACCAATGCATCTTACCTGATTGCTGAAGGCTTTGATTTTAAAGATGGTCTATTCTCAGGTTATGATGCTGCGAAGAGATCCTATGATGTCAAGACCTGGGATTACCAGTATGACGCCGATGGCACAACTGTACTGAAAGATCCGACTCTTACCAATCCGCGTTGTGCTTTCCAGCTAATGGCCAAGCATTTTTCCCGTTATGATATAGACAGTGTATGTAAAATTACCGGGACCCCCAAGAACAAATATCTGGAGGTTCTAAAGTTATTTACTTCCACCAGTGCTCCCAATAAAGTAGGAACCATCCTTTATGCAATGGGCATTACCCAGCACACCGTAGGCAGCCAGAACGTCAAAGCGTTTGCCAATGTGCAGTTGCTCTTAGGTAACGCAGGTCGTCCGGGAGGCGGAATCAATGCGCTGCGCGGTGAAAATAACGTTCAGGGCGCAACCGACATGGCTCTGCTTTTCCAGTATATTCCTGGCTACATTGATTCTCCGGTTAACACCGCGGCCAATAAAGACCTGATTTCTTATGTAAAAGCTATTACTCCCGGTGCAGCAAAATTGCCGGCCACCAATATGGATGAATTCCGGGCTGCAGTAACCGCTGGTTTTCCGAATTCCGGGTTTAAAATCAATACCTCCAAATGGGCCGTGAGTACCTTGAAAGCTTGGTATGGCAAAGCATGTACCAAGGAGAATGACTTTGCGTTCCATTACCTGCCCAAGCGCGATGCGGCTAAGAACTATTCTCATATTGCTTTATTTGAAGCTATGTATAAGAAAGAAATCGAAGGTCTCTTTGTCATGGGCAGCAACCCGGTAGTGGGCGGTCCTAATGCCAACAAAGAGCAGACCGCACTGTGCAACCTGAAGTGGATGGTCAGCTGCGACTTGTGGTTGAATGAAACCGCCGATTTCTGGACCTATCAGGCCTGGGAAAGACCGCATGGCGGCACCCACCATATGGAAAAAAGAACTCCCAAGGACATTCAGACCGAGGTATTCTTCCTGCCGGCTGCTGCGGTATATGAAAAAGAAGGTACCGCCGCCCAAACCGGCCGCTGGGTACAGTATCGCTGGAAGGGTGCCGAGCCGGTCGGCGAATCCAAGTCCGACCTGTGGATCATCGACGAGATGGCCAAGGGTATTCAGAAGCTCTATAAGGACAGCACTCTGCCTCAGGATGAACCCATTAAGAATATGACCTGGGGATACGGTCATGGCGAAGAACCTGAACCGATTCTAGTCGGTCTGGAAATCAGTGGCTATACAGTGGCCGATAACAAGCCTATAGGGGCAGGTTTTGCCTCGTTAAAAGATGACGGCAGCACCGCCTGCGGAGTCTGGGTATACTGTGGTCAGATGACCAGCAAAGCGGATGGCACCCTGGACTACAAGCCGATGCATCGCGACAACAAAGATAATTCCAAGACCGGTCTGGGTCTTTATTCCAACTGGGGCTGGTGCTGGCCGGTTAATCGGCGCATAGTATATAACCGTTGTGCCATACAGCCGGACGGTGTAACTCCCTGGCCCGGTGACGATGACCGCGTCTTGATCCGCTGGGATGCAACCAAGATATCAGATCCACTTAAGCCTGAAGTAGTTGGAAGCTGGGTGGGCGACGATGTACCGGATACCACCAAGACCGCACCGCCGGAGAAGGCAGTTCCGTTCCTGATGAGACCTGAGGGTACCGGATGCTTCTTCGCAGCCAAGACCTCGTTTAAGGATGGCCCCTTCCCCGAGCACTATGAGCCCTGGGAAAGCCCGGTTAAGAATTTGATGAATCCACAGCCCTTCAACCCGGCTTCGAAGATTTGGGAGCCTGATAAACAGGGTAAAGTTGAACAATATCCATTTATCGGCACCACCTACCGGGTGGTCGAGCACTGGCAGACCGGAGCTTTGACCCGCAACCTGCCCTGGCTGGCGGAGCTTATGCCCAACATGTTCGTGGAAATAAGCGAACAGTTAGGTAAACTTAGGGGCATCGAAAACGGCGACAAGGTAATCGTATCAACTACCAGAGGCGATATTGAAGCGGTTGCCTGTGTGACCAAGCGCATTAAGCCACTAATTGTGGATGGTAAAGAGACTCACATGGTTGGAGCACTCTGGCAGTACGGATTCAAGGGCTATGCCACCGGCGACCCGGCCAACCGTCTGACCCCGCATGTCGGTGATGCCAACACCATGATTCCCGAATACAAAGCCTGGCTTTGCGATATAAGGAGGGCTTAAGTATGGCTAGATTAATGACGAATTTATATGACGTTAGCAAGTGTACGGCATGCCGCGGCTGCCTGGTAGCCTGTAAGGATTCCAACCAGCTTCCGGCTGTCATGGAGCCTTTCAAAGGCAATTACGCAACCCATGAGGATACCAACGGCAACACCTACACCCTGATCCGCTTCCTTGAGCATGAGGATCCGGTCGACGGTGTACGCTGGAACTTCCTGAAATACCAGTGCATGCATTGCCTGGATCCCGAATGCATGAAGGTATGCCCCAAGAAGGCTTACTCCAAGACCGAGTTCGGAGCGACCCTGCATGATGAAGCCAAGTGCATCGGGTGCCAGTATTGCACCTATGCATGTCCCTTTGAAATACCCAAGTATCGGAAGCATACCGATACGGTCACCAAGTGTACTCTGTGTGTGGAACGGGTAGAAGAAGGCCTCAAACCGGCCTGTGCCCGCACCTGTCCCAGCGGTGCCCTGTCCTTCGGTTTCCGCGATGAATTATTAGAACAGGCGGAGGAAAGAGTAAAGTTCCTCAGAGCCAACGGATTCCCCCGGGCTACCATTTATGGCAAAGTGGAACTGGGTGGAACCAACAAAATATATGTCCTGACCGATACCCCGGATAAATTTGGTTTGCCGGTTGACCCCAAGGTATCCGGCAATACCTGGTTCTGGCAGGACATTGTTCAGCCCTACGCCGGCTGGCTGTTACCGATTGCTCTGGGAGCATCGGCAATAAGTTTTGTTACTACCCGTCTGTTGGCTGACAAAAACGGAAGCCATGGAGATCATGCGGAAGGAGGTCATGAATAATGCAATGGATTCCTGAGTATCGTGATGATGTAAAACGGGTGGAAAGATTCAATGCTGTGGCCCGTATAACCCATTGGGGCCATACCGTGACCTTTTTGCTGTGCCTCTTTACCGGGTTGGCCCTGTTCCTGGGCGGTATAGATTGGCTGGCCGCCATCTTCGGAGGATATCGCGGTGCGGGTCTGGTTCACCGTATTTCAGCAGTAGGTATGACCATCATGCTGGCTTTCGGTACAGTTTTCGGATTTACCGGCATAATTGCCTGGATCAAGGATTTACTCCGGTTTGGCATGAATGATATTAAGTTCCTTTTGATATTCCCATTTGAATTCTTAGGATTTAAGGTCAAGGTTCCCCCGCAGACCAGATTCAACGGCGGTGAGAAGGGCAACTCGATGGTTACCCCGACCATGGTTATCCTGCTATGTCTAAGCGGCTATATCATGTGGTTCCCGGCTATTTTCCCGTCTTCGCTGGTGCGGATATCTTACTGGACTCATGATTTGGCTATGATATTTGCCACCTGCATGGTATGTATGCACGGTTATCTGGGTTCCTTCCACCCCGGTTCGGGCGAATCCTTCTGGGGAATGTGGAAAGGTACTGTCAGAGCCGATTGGGCCCAGCACCATCATGCCATATGGTATCAAGAGACCTATGGCGACAAGGCAGAAGCCGAATAGAAAAATAATCATTAAATTATAGAACAGCGAAGAGGGGGTCCCCCCTCTTCGCTATTATAACGGTATTAATTTGCCTTAAATCAGATTCCACATTAGTCTTTGCCGTTCAATTATCCCCGGCAGTACGGTCATAAACCGGTCGATATCTTCGAATGTGTTGTCTTTGCCGAGGCTTACGCGCAGGGAGCTGTGGGCGGCGTCTTTGGTCATGCCTAAAGCCGTTAGGACATGGGAGGGGTCGAATGAATTGGAAGAGCAAGCCGAGCCGCCGGATACTGCAAAACCGTCCGAATCCAGAAACACCAGCATTGAGGCTCCTTCTACTCCTAGAAATACCATGCTTACATGACCAGGCAAGCGGTCTTCGGGATGTCCGGTTAAATAAGCATGGGGAATTTCCTCCAGGATACGCCTGGTAAGAACCCGACCTAATTTCTTTAGATGATTTGAACGTTCAGGCATGAGGTTTAATGCCAGTTCAGCGGCGTGCCCCAAGCCGACAATTCCGGGCACATTTTCCGTGCCGGAACGCCAGGTTCTCTCCTGTCCTCCTCCATGCAACAGGACCTCCGGTTTTATGCCGGAACGGATATATAGCGCGCCAATTCCTTTGGGTCCATAGAACTTATGGGCAGACAGGGATAAGAGGTCGACGTTTAGTTCTCTGACATTTACAGGTATCCGACCGACCGTTTGGATAGCATCGGTATGGAATACTATATCTTTTTCCCGGGCGATCTTCCCGATCTCCGCAATCGGTTCTATTGTACCGATCTCATTGTTGGCATGCATTACACTTATTAGAATTGTATCCGGGCGAATGGCCTTATTAACCGCCTTAATGTCCACCTCTCCCAAGCGGCTCACCGGCAAGTAAGTGGCCTCGAAGCCTTGCTTTTCGAGGTGTTTGAATGCTTCCAAAACAGCGTGGTGCTCAATTTTGGAAGTAATTATATGACGGCCCCGCCCCTGATAAGCATGGGCAGTACCAATTATGGCCATATTATCAGCCTCGGTACCACCGCTGGTAAATACGATTTCCTCGTTACTGGAGCCAATAAGGGCAGCTACCTGTCTCCTGGCTTTTTCGACCATCTTACGAGCCTCGTTTCCATAACCGTGAATACTGGAGGGGTTTCCAAAAGATTCAGTCAGAGAGTCAAGCATAAGCCGGGCGACCTCGGGATCAACCGGAGTAGTAGCACTGTGGTCCATATATGTTTTTGCCATAATTGTACTCCTTGTCATAATGCTTTATGTACCCTATCATTATAGTAAATCCATAGATATAGTCAACAAACAACTTGGTATGGAAAATACGGTGATTTCCTCTGGAGCGATACAGAAGAGTGATAAGGAGAGAGTAATATGAATTCTGAACTATGGGAAAAGATCGATAATGAGATACCCCTAACCAAGGAAGATATCGTAACATTGCTGGCGTTAAGCGATCCTGTGGAGATGGAAAGCCTGTTTAAGCGGGCTGATCTAATAAGGAAAAAGTACGTGGGCGATGATGTTCACCTGCGCGGCCTTATAGAATTCTCCAATATTTGTCGCAAAGGCTGTTACTATTGCGGTATTAGAAGCGGTAACACGGAAATACAACGCTACCGCATGCCTGGTGAAGAAATCATCCTGGCAGCAAATATGGCGGCCAGCTTTGGCTATAAGACGATAGTTTTGCAGTCCGGAGAGGACCCTTATTATACGGTAGATATTCTGGCTGCTTTAATTAAAGAGATTAAGCGGGAGAGCCATGTGGCGATAACCCTGAGTATTGGTGAACGAGAGCGGGAGGAATACCAGAAGCTGTTTGATGCCGGAGCGGATCGGTTTTTATTGCGCTTCGAAACCTCAAATCCCGATTTATATAAAAGCCTGCACCCGGATTCCGATTTTCAACATCGTATGCAAAGCCTGATATGGTTAAGGGAGATAGGTTTCCAGGTTGGGTCAGGCGTAATGATAGGTCTGCCGGGTCAGACCCTGGAAGATTTAGCTATGGATATATTAAAATTCAAGGAGCTTGAACTGGACATGATCGGGGTCGGCCCTTATATATCCCATCCTGATACCCCCCTGGCCGGATCTGCCAGCGGGGATGCCGATATAACTCTGAAGGTAGTAGCACTAACTAGAATAGTTACCCGTAACACTCATATTCCAGCCACTACCGCCCTGGCTACCCTCAGACCGTCCGACGGACGGGAGAAAGCCCTACAAGTGGGGGCCAATGTGGTTATGCCTAATGTTACGCCACTTAAATATCGGGAACTTTACGAACTATATCCGGACAAGATTTGTGTTAACGAGGCTGCTGATCAGTGCAACAACTGTATCCGCCAGAGGATTTACAGCGTGGGCCGCACGATCAGCAGCGGTCATGGTCATTCGCTCAAAACGGGACAAAATGGGGTTTAAAATAACTTTGCACTGTTATTGACTGATATGATAAGCATAAGTTAGGCTATCCAACAAATGTTAAATATTGGAAAATAAGTCCGAGATTTAAGAAACATCGTTAACTAAACTTCTGAAATATCGGCTATTCTCCACTATATCGGGGCCATGTCTGAAGAGACCTCCCCCTACTAAAAATACCACCTCAGATCCGTACACTTGGATCAGATCCGGAATACTGTCAATGCTCATTCCCCCTCCGGGGCAGGGGAAGATGCTTCTCAAACTGCCCATGGGAATGGCAGTACCTTTTACTATACTTTTGCATTCATCCCGGCTGAAAGAGAAGCGCCCGCCAAAATTCGGATAAATCGTCCCGTCGGCACCGGCCAGGCGCGTTATCTGACCGAACAAGGCAAAATGCGATATCCCGTTTTCAGGGCTTAGAACATAGCTTCCCAGCAGTGCCGGGTGGCTGAAGATCGGCAGACCGATGGCATTATCATCGGCCAGAGTTCTCATGGTATCAAAACCGACTAGGCCGGGTGCTACCAGCAGTCCTCCTGCGCCATATTCTTTGGCATACCTGGCCCGGTACATAACTTCGCCATGGGGGGCGGTGACATTTGCTACATAGATGCACTTTTGTCCGGTTTCACGATTGGCGCGTTTCACGGCTTCTGAACACAGCCTAACCCTTTCATTAAACGGAGCAGTGATCTGATTGGTAAGACCATGGTCATCCTTGATAATATCAATGCCGCCCAGTGCAAACTTATATGCTAGGCCGGCAAGCTCCTCGCTGCTCAGTCCCATGGGCTTTAGGGCGGTGAAAAGCAGGGGCCGATGAGGCACCTTAAGTAATTCCCTCAGCCCTTGTCTTCCGAATCTGGGACCCTTAAATAAGTTTAACAAGGATTCCGGAATCCTAATTTCTTCTACCCGATATCCGGGCTTAATACTAATGTTACCGAAGATTACATTCAGAAGCTGGGTAAGCTCGTTTGCGGCTGTTTCTATAGCGAAGCTTATAGTTGCTCTGTATCCTCCCGCTTCATCCTCTATGAAATCCTCAATTTGGCCTACAATATTCTCCTGAATAAAACCTGGAGGTACTAATTCTGCAGGAAATTCCACGGTTTGCTCCAAACAAATATCTTGAGCTTTTGCATAAGCCTCTTGCTCCGCTCCGTTTATCAGGTAAACAACTAAGAACCTATCCCTCATAACTATGTATCCCTTCTCACAATCAATTAGCTTCCTTACATAATTTAATCAGATTCCTCATTGCTTGGATAGTCTTCTCGCTATGTTAAAGAAAATCTTCATATAATCTACACATCATGGACCTAGAATACGAATTGAAGCTAGAGAAGATGGGATATTAATATGCATAAACAGGGAGGGATAAAATCGTGTCACAAAATCTGATGCAGGCAACTCTCGAAATTGATGGAATGACTTGTTCCAATTGTGAAATGCGAATTGAGAGTGAGCTTGGTAAGATAGCAGGTATCAAAAAAATTAAGGCCGCCTATGACAGTTCCACTGTTGAGTGTACTTACGATGAAAAGATAATTGGTATAGATAAAATTGCTGCGGCCATTGAAAAACTGGATTATCAGATAAAGGGAAGAGCGATAGGAAGGACGGCACAGAATACCGGAACAAAAAGCAGCGACCCTGGTGATTTGTCTATAAACAAGCTTCTGGGAATAGGTATAATCCTATTTGCATTCTATCAAATAATCAATAACACAGTGGGCTTTAACTTCTTACCTCAGGTCAATCAAAACATGGGATATGGAATATTGTTTATCGTTGGAATAATCACCTCGCTGCATTGTATGGCCATGTGCGGCGGAATAAACCTATCCCAGTGTGTTGCTTATAAAATTGATATGAGCTACAACGGCAAGCTGTCTAAACTTACCCCCAGTCTTTATTATAACGTCGGCAGGGTGATATCCTACACAATTATTGGCGGGATTGCGGGTGCTTTAGGTTCGGTCATAACTTTTTCTGGAGCGGCTAAAGGGATGGTTGCTGTAATTGCCGGCGGGTTCATGATTATTATGGGATTAAACATGCTGAACATATTTCCCTGGCTGCGCAGATTCAACCCCAGGATGCCGAAAATATTTGGCAATAAAATATACGATAATAAAGGTAAGCACGGTCCGTTTTATATCGGACTTCTTAATGGCTTAATGCCGTGCGGACCGCTGCAGGCGATGCAGATATATGCATTAGGGACCGGCAGTTTTGTGGCCGGCGCAGCATCAATGTTTATGTTCAGTCTGGGTACAGTTCCTTTAATGTTTGGCCTGGGAGCGTTAAGTACAGTATTAAGCACTAAGTTTACCCGCCGGATGATGCAGGTTAGTGCTTTATTGGTTATGATGCTAGGTGCTATCATGATAAGCAGGGGATTAATTCTATCGGGAGTTGCCTTTGCATCTCCTTCTGTTCAGGGAAATGCAGCCCAGATTGAGGGCGGCGTTCAGCGCATCACCAGCGAATTGGAATCAGGTCAATATCCGGTGATTATAGTTCAAAAAGGTATACCGGTAAAATGGACTATAAAGGCTGATGAGCAGGATATAAACGGCTGCAACGAAACTTTAATTATACCCAAATTTAACATGGAGAAAAAACTTGTAGCCGGTGATAATATTTTGGAGTTCACTCCGGATGAAGAGGACAACATCCCCTTTTCCTGCTGGATGGGAATGATTCGCAGTAATATTAGGGTCGTATCCGATATAAGCAAGCTTACACCCGGTGATATTGCACCTCTGGCTAATCCGGGAGGAGTTGGCGGAAGTGGATGCTGTGTTAATAAGTAGCCGACCACTAACAGTGGTTGCAGACCGTCAAAAAACCCGAATAGCTTCATTATTAGTAAGCGAAGCGAACACTGTTGTACCCGAAGGGTGCTTCGTTGTTCAAGAAATCCCGTTCAATCAACGTACTCTATACGGGGACGTGACCTTACTGCGAAGCGGAAGGTCCGTCGCCACACCTTGCACTCGCCTCAATCACGGGATTCTTGAACGCCTCGCTCTTCAACTTCATTAATAGTTAGTGTAACGAGCACTGTGGTGCCCGAAGGGTGCTTTTTTGTTCGGTCTGACTTATTTGAAAAGCTGAGTCAATAAATTTGCTATAGCCGGACAAGAGGCTGGCCAATATTTAAGGGAGGACATTGTGTCAAGATATAGCGCTAAAAGGATACTCGTTATTGATGATGAGATCAAAATAATTGAGGTAATCAAATCTTATTTGGAAAACAGCGGGTACGAAGTATATACGGGACTCAATGGTGAACAGGCTCTAACCTTATTTGAGCAGGTTCACCCTTCCCTGCTTATATTAGACCTGATGCTGCCCGATATGAGCGGGGAAGAGATCTGCCGACGGCTGCGCAGGAAATCACGGGTACCGATTATAATGCTTACCGCTAAGGTTGAGGAGGAGGACATTCTAAACGGTCTGGATATAGGGGCCGATGACTATGTGACCAAGCCTTTCAGCCCCAGGCAGTTAGTAGCCAGGGTAGCTGCCCTGCTAAGAAGAAGTCAGGAAGATGCCAGCCCATTGGCCAGCGTAATGTCCTTCTCCGATGGCGATCTGGTAGTGGATCATTCAAGTCACGAGGTCAAGAAAGCGGGAGAAGTTGTAGCCCTGACCCCCAATGAATTTAAGATGCTTACCACCCTGCTGAGATATCCCCAAAAGGTATTTACCAGGGAGGAATTGATCCGGTTGGTGATCGGCGAAGATTTTGAGGGCTACGACCGGATTATAGATACCCATATAAAAAACCTGAGGCAGAAAATAGAGACCGATTCCAGAAATCCAAGATATGTTCTGACTGTGCACGGTGTAGGATACAGATTTGGCGGTGAGTAATATGAAGTATAAACTTAGAACCAAATTGTCACTTTCATATGTTTTTGTGGTGCTTTTTTTGGTTGCCCTAATCAGTCTCCTTACCAATGTCTTTTTAGAAAAACAGTTCAGAGATTATATAGTAAAACAACAGGAAGTCAAGAACAGCGATATTGTTAATCTAATCAGCCAGCAATACAACGACGAAGAAAAGACCTGGAGAACCTCGGTAGTTGAAAACGTTGGTATTAATGCCCTGGAGCAGGGCTTGATTATTAAGGTAACAGATAAGAGCGGGAATACGGTGTGGGATGCAACTATTCATAACAATGGTCTTTGCACTCAGATGATCGGTCATATGTCCCAAAACATGACCAGCCGTTATCCTGATTTTCAAGGCGGATATCAATTAAGCAACTACCCTTTAAAGCATGGCTCTGATTCGGTCGGTAGTGTGCAAATAGGATATTATGGACCTTTTTACTTTACCGACAACGATTTGGCTTTTATTAATACCCTTAATAAAATGCTAGGTACGGTCACGGTGTTTTCCTTATTGTTGGCTTTGATAGCCGGGGCTTTCACCGCTAAACGATTGAGTGCTCCGATTTCTGAAGCGGTCGGGGCAGCCCGGGAAATTGGTTTGGGGCATTATGACAGACGGATAACAAACATCTCCAACACTATCGAGATAGATGAACTTAGCTCCACAGTTAATGACCTGGCCAAAGGTCTGGATAAACAGGAGAAGTTGAGGAGGCGACTAACCGCTGATGTAGCACATGAACTTAGAACCCCTCTGGCGACTCTGCAAAGTCATATGGAAGCAATGATTGACGGTGTGTGGGAGCCGGATGCCTCAAGACTAAACAGCTGCCATGAGGAAATCATGAGGATTAACAGAATGGTGGGGGATTTAGAAAAACTGGCCAGATATGAGAGCGAGAACTTGATTCTTCATAAAGAAACTTTTAATCTCTCTGAATTGGTTCAGCATATCATCAAAAATTTTGAGACCGATTTTATTAACAAAAATATTGCCCTTGATTTTCAGGGGGAAGTAAGTCCGGTGTTTGCTGATCGAGATAAGATAAGTCAGGTAATTGTAAACCTGCTGTCAAATGCGCTTAAGTATAATCCGGCTGGAGAGACAGTAAATATAAAGGTAGGTCGGAACGAAAATCAGGTTTTTCTAAAAGTTAAGGATAGTGGCATTGGTATAGCGCCTGAAGATTTACCACATATCTTTGAACGGTTTTACCGGGCTGATAAATCCCGAACCCAACAAACCGGAGGATCTGGGGTTGGTCTGGCAATTGTAAAAGCAATCGTTGATGCCCACCAGGGCAAGCTGAACGTGACCAGTATAATAAATGAAGGGACTGAATTCACCATATCATTACCTGGACAGGTCGCGTAAAAAGTATTATGCCAGCATCTGTGCTTTAAAAGGTGTCCATTCAAGATATTACTTCAAGATAAAGAAAGGCAGTCTAACAACTGCCTTTCAGAGCGTCAAAAAAGGTGAATAGTTGCGTTATGCAAAAATACCGTTCAATCGAAGTACCATATGTACGTCTCAATCACGGTATTCTTGCAAGCCTTGCTCTTCGCCTTTTTTGCTCGCTCTGTCTAATGTTTTATATACATCTATAGTTCTTCTTCATAAAATCTTCACAACCCTATAATACAATAATCCCATAAGGATACTATATTATATTTTTGGGAGGAAGATGAATGAATTCGATGACCCACTACATGGAATTGTTGGCCACAAATCAGCCCTGGAATTTGATCCTATTTATGGCCATACCAGTAATTCTGGCAGAAACTTTAGCTATTACCGAGTTAATAATTCTCTTTAGCCGCGAGCTAACGGGTGGAGCAAGGACAGTGAACAAGACAGCGGGTATCATAGCTGGAGTGTACTTTACCGGAGTGTTTCTATACCTGTTCACCCATGCCGTTATTCCCTTAACTTCTTCAGGCGGATGGCGAGGTCCTGCTGACGTCATAGCTGTAGGATTCTATCTTTCTGGTGTTATACCGTTTGTGGGGATGGCTATGTTGGAATTAGGTATTATCGGGAAGAACAAAGATGAAATTGGCAGGCTTAAACTTCACGCTACATTTGTGGGAATTTTCTTGGTCGTAGCTCATATTGCCATGATATTTGGTATGTTAGACCCGGGTTTGTTAATGTCTACATCAGCACCAATGAAAATGTAAAAGCATACAAAATGATAAACTCAGATGATTTAAAGTGGTACCGCATATGGCACCACTTTTTCTTGGTTAGAATATCCATGGCTGAAGATGTAACACCGAATGAATATAGATTCTTGTACATTATTTTATTTTCTTCATAAAATTTTCATTATTATAAAAAACAATATCTAACTAGAGGTTTAGCCATTACCAAGTTATCCAATCGACAAGATAATATTATTTTATATGGTTATTGACTTAATTTAAGCATTGACCTAAAATAATTACATACCAATTACATAGGTTTACTAGGTAATAATTAACCCATTTTTAAAAAAAACAAAAGACCGGAAGCAGCACTAATTATCGGAGGAGAATAAAATGACGAGTGTAGATTACAAGGAACTGAAAAAGGGCGGTTTCATGAGACAAGTTCAGCCTGACCACTTTTCTATGCGGTTGAGGATTGTTGGCGGCCAGATTAAGTCTGAGCAATTACGTGCTGTTTACGAGATTTCGCAAAAGTATGGCCAGGGATATGTGCATATGACATCCAGGCAGGGCATAGAGATACCATTCATTAAGCTTAAAGATATAGAAGAAGTTAAGAAGGAAATGGCTAAATCCGGGCTGCAAACTGGAGCCTGTGGCGCCAGAGTTAGAACCATTACTGCCTGCCAGGGTAATACCATATGCCCCAGCGGGTTGATTGAGACTACATCTTTAGCTCAGGAATTGGATGAAAAATATTTTGCCAGGGATTTGCCGCATAAATTTAAAATCGGTATTACCGGATGCCGCAATAATTGTCTTAAAGCTGAAGAAAACGACCTGGGAATTAAAGGTGGACTGAAACCAAAATGGAATGAAACGGAATGCATCTTTTGCGGATTGTGTGAAGCTGTCTGCCCGACTAAAGTTATCAGTATCAATCAAGATGAGCAGAAGTTGGAATATGAAGAAAGTGGATGTAATTTTTGCGGACGCTGCGTTAAATCCTGCCCCACAGATGCCTGGGAAGGACAAAGCGGATTTATTGTATCTTTTGGGGGATTGTTTGGAAATAAAATTTCAGTAGGCAAGCAGATGCTGCCTATCATCTTTTCAAATGAAGTATTGCATAAAGTTATTGAAGCCACTCTGACATTTTTTGATAAACATGGCAAGCCAGGCGAACGGTTTGGAAATACGCTAGACCGTGTAGGGTGGGATCTGCTGGAAAAGGACTTGAAGGAGGTCTTGTAATGGCTGATAAAAAAGCGGATGCTTTTGTAGACATAAGCGATGTAGTATGTCCTATCACTTTTGTAAAAGTAAAAGTGGCTATTGAAGAACTGGAGGACGGCCAGTTAATTGAGGTTAAGATGAACGAGGGGGAACCGATTCAAAATGTTCCGAGAAGTCTTAAGGATGAGGGGCATAAAGTAACCCGGGTAATCAATAATAATGATGGAACTTTCACTATATATGTTGAAAAGGGTGGATTGGTATGAGGTTCAGCAGGGCACTTTGAATATTATGTTTATATTTCACATCTATATGGTATACTCTAATTGATACATATTGATACTAAAATATATCATAAGCAGGGGGAAGCCATGGAACTGAAAACCTTTACGGAGATGTTCAGTGACAAAAGTGCCTTAGATTTTAAAAAGCTTAAATATAAATTTGGGGAAGAGAATCTGGCAGGGTATTTAGATACCATTAATGCAAGCTTTTATCAGATGCTTCCTGTACTTGATTTTAAGGGCCGACCGCTGGTGCTGTTGCCTGCCAAGATTAGCCTCACCACTCAGCTTACGAAAGCGCTCACATCTTCTTTTGCGGGTGAAAAGTATGGCATACAGGCAATGGAAGACGAGATTATATCCACGCTGTCCATTGAGCAAATTGGTTCATCCAGGGAGAGCGTTAGAAAAATTTTAAATGGCGGAGCACCCGCCACCAGTAATGAAAACAAAGCTTATGGAATTAAACGGGGATTAGATTTCATTGCAGATACTGCCAACAAAATAACAGAGGATAATTTATACCGCCTGTATATGCTTGCAGTTGGCGATTTTCTGAACGGCGAGGACAGGCTGATTCCGGGACATAAATATCGTCACGATGAGGTATATGTAGTTGGGCAGAACACTGAGCATCAGGGGCTGGGTCATAAGCTGCTGCCGGTCTACATCGCCAGTTTGATTAAATATATCAGTATGGACGACGGTTTGGATCAAATTATCAAGTCTATTGTTATTCATTATTACTTCGCTTATCTGCACCCATACTTTGACGGAAATGGGAGAATGGCACGGCTGCTGCAGCTTTGGTATCTGGTGCAAAAAGGCTATAAAGCCTCCCTATTCTTTCCTTTATCAGCATATATTAATGAAAGCAAAAGCTTATATTATAAAGTGTTTATATTTATAGCGGATAATTTTAAGCTGTCAAAAATTTTAGATGTAACGCCATTTGTAAACTTTTTTGTTGAGAATGTGTTTGCAAAGCTTCAAAGACAGCCTGAGCCGACTAACGCGCTTGAAAAGTTTAATAGCCTTCTGCAAACAGGAGAAATTACCGCCAAGGAAAAGGCTTTATTTTATTATGTTTTGTCTGCATACGGAAACAATGAATTTTCTACCAAGCAGTTGGAAAAGGACTATAAAGATGCAGCTTATGCGACCATTAGAAGTTTTGTTCTAAAGCTTGAAAGCAAAGGAATACTCTCCGCGCAGAAATATGGCAACAGGGTAGCTTATAAAGTAAAGTGAGATCACCTTCGGGACGAGGCGAGCACACGAGATCAGCTAACTAAAAGATGTAAAATTCTGACACGAAAAAGAGTTTCGCGTGCCAGGATTCAAACCTAAGATTAACTGTTCTTCCAATTGCTGAAATACTGCTTTTGCGTAGCTATAAAATCTTTGGATATCGCAATATAGGTACCCATATCCTTTTTGCTTTCTTCTAGAATCGGAACTGGATTACAACCACCTTTAATTTTTTCTATTTGATCAATATTAAATCTATTTCCGCAGTTCTGGCAAACAAGATAATCTCCTACCTGCTTATAGTAACCTCTACCGGAATCATAACAAACCTGACAGGTATTTAAAGCAGTTCTAATCGTTCCGTCAGTAGCCTTAACGGCTATAATCTCCATTTTAGTACCATCAAGATTATATGGATAGAACTTAGCCTGTGAAGTCACATCATTTTTAAGTATTTTTATAGCGGTGTTATCAGACGGCGTGGCTGAAGTGCTATTAGCATTGCTTTGACTTTTGTTTACCTGATTATTATCGACTGGTTTATTATCAGGAATAGTTTGTTTTTGCTGATCGGTCGTTTTGGTATCTGCTGGGGTCTTATTATCTGGCGCGATTGAGGTCACTTGTGATTTATTTAGACCGGGGTCTGTGGTGGGTTCTTGTTTAGGGTTAAAGATATACAATGCAATAACTATCAATGCTATTGTCATAGCTCCATAAGAAGCTATTTTCAGATGGTCACGGTCTCTGCACATTTTATCGTAACGATATTATGTGAAGATGTTATGAAGACTGGTAGTCAAAATAGATAGGATTCGTGCCTAAAATAAAATTCTGCTATAATAAACCAATACGATGCAGGTTTGAGGGGGCTAAGAATTGAGCATTAGGCGTAGCATTAGACATATTCGCCGTTACCGGCAGATTACCCGGGTCTTCTTAAAACATGGACTGGGCTATCTTATACACCGGATGGGGATGGAGAAATATGTTCCTCTGCCCACCTTATATTCACTTCAAAAATGTGAACGAGAGCCGGATAATTGCCTGGCTGACAAATTGACTCATGCTTTTATGGAGTTGGGACCTACTTTTGTAAAACTAGGGCAGGTACTTAGTACCCGGGCTGATATTTTATCTCCAGGATTTATTGCCGAACTGGAACGCTTGCAAGACAAGGTCTCTCCCGTTCCTATTGAACAAATCAAAGAGCAAATAGCGCAGGAGATTGGCCCGGTTGATCAGATATTTGCTGATTTTAATCCCGTGCCTCTAGCTGCGGCTTCAATTGGGCAGGTTCATCAGGCTACCCTTAAAACAGGGGAAAGGGTGATTATTAAAGTTCAGCGCCCCAATATTGAAGCGCAGGTAGAAAATGACCTTGAAATATTCATTAATCTGGCTCGTATGATGGAAAAACGATCCCCGGAGGCCGCTCGAATCGGGATATTGGATATTGTCGAGGATTACGGGCGGATGATGCGCCTGGAGCTGGACTATGACCGGGAGGCCAAGAACACTGATAGAATGAGACACAATTTTGCCAAGGATAGTTCGGTTATTATTCCCAAGGTCTTCTGGGACTATACCACTCGCCGGGTGCTCACCGAGGAGTATATTGAAGGAATAAAGCTTAGCGACCTGAAAACTATCGAGGAGCGGGGCTGGAGCAGGAATAAAATTTCCCAACTGGGAACCCAGGCATTTCTTACCCAGGTTATGGTGCATGGATTTTTCCAAGCTGATCCACATCCGGGAAACATACTCGTTCTGGCGGAAGATAAAATTGCCTTCATAGATTTTGGAGAGGCCGGGTCCCTGACAGATAAACGTTTGGCCAAACTGGGACAGTTTTTGCAGGGAATTGACAAAAAGGATACGGATAGAGCGATGGGTGCCTTATATGATATGGGAATTCTGAACGATCGCATCAATCTGGATGATTTTGAAGGTGAATTTGACGATGTGGTAGAACGCATCTATTCATCCAATATGGGCAGCATAGATGTAAATCTACTACGCCAGGAGATTTTGAGCCTGACTTACCGTTACCAATTACGACTTCCCCATTATCTGACCGCCTTAATGAAGGCATTAATTACCCTTGATGGAGTGGGCAAAAAGCTGGATCCTACGTTTAACTTATCCGAAGCAACCGAGACCATTATGCAGAAGGTATTTGAGGAGAAGACCAAGCCTGATGAAATATATAAATCATTACAACGCAGCTATTATCGGGATATTAAGCCCCTGCTGGCTTTTCCCCGCAACTTGAATAATCTGGTCAGGACCGCCGGTCAGGGCGATTTGGAAATATCGCACAACATTGCGATGAAGCAACAAATGGAAGCCAAGTTCACTCAGCTGGCTAATAGGATAAGTGCCAGCTTAATTATTGCCGGTGGTTTAATCAGTACCTCGCTCCTACTGCTTGGCTCGCAGCACTCGATAGATCATCTTAATGATGTACTTATCGGCACCGGTATTGGAATTAGCTTAATGGGCATATATGCATTTTTTATATCCGCAAGGCGTTAATAGGCAGCGTACATATCCCATTGGATTCCATTTCAGTAGGATTATAAATATGATCACTTCAAAAGTACTCAGATTTGATAAATCTCCTTATATTCTGATGAATTCATTTGTTGATAATATGGGTTCTTGTGCATAATTCACCTTTTTAATGGGGCATCCTAAGTATTGGAAAGGATGCTTTATATGAGGGAGGTGAAACATAATGAATCAAAGAATGATGCTGGAATCCTGTATATCCGATTGTAACAATTCTTTGTCAGAAATCCGCAATCTTCAACAAAGTACCCAGAATTCAAAAGCTAAAGATGAACTAAACCGGGCCAGCCAGGCAATAAACGATTGTATCAGCCATTGCCAGAATGCGCTGCAGAGCCTGTAAATAGACTACCTTATTAATATTTCAACAGATATTAAAGGAGGCTGGCAATTTGTCTAAGGTAATGAAATGTATGTGTGAAGAATGCCGCCATAATGATAATTTTGAATGCCGCGCCGATGGAATTGAGGTTAGATCCAGTGTCGAAGGAAACAAGGTGGTAACTTCGGACGGAACTTGCTGCGGCACATTCATGCACGGTGGTATGCGGGTCTAGACCGTCAAAAAGCCCGAATCTCTTTGTTGCATCGCAAACCCCGTTCAGTCAACGTACTTCATGTACGCCTCAATCGCGGGGTTGCTCGCGCCTCGACCTTCGGGCTTTTTGCTCGTCCTCGCAGCTTCATTGATAACCTGCGAGGACGGATTTAAGCCGTCCTCATATTATTGCTTAATCAAATCTTTGATAACTTCGCCCGCTATTAATAGCCCGGCTACAGAAGGTACAAAAGCTATGCTGCCCGGAATCTGGCGGCGGATCGTACAAGTTCGCACCGAACCTTTGGGACAGATACAATCAGTTTTACAGGAATCTTCCTCATTCTCTGCGGGTTTTATGGGCTCCTCCCTGGAGTAGAGGACTTTCAAATCATTGATATCACGTTTCCTTAATTCCCTCCGCATAACCTTGGCCAGGGGACAAACAGAAGTATCGTATATATCCGCAATTTCGAATTTTGTGGGGTCAAGTTTGTTGCCGGCCCCCATACAGCTTATTATGGGTATATTCAACCGTTTGGCATTTACTATTATATCGATCTTGGCTGTAACCGTATCGATTGCATCAATAATGTAGTCGTAATCTGGAGTCACCAGCTCAGCCGCATATTCGGGCATATAAAAGGTTTGATGAGTAAGCACTTCAGCCCTTGGATTAATATCTAAAACCCTCTCTTTCATAACCTCGACCTTTGGCTTGCCTACAGTCTTTCTGGTAGCGTGCAGCTGCCGGTTGATATTTGTAAGACATATACAGTCATCATCGACCAGAACAAGCTTGCCCACACCTGACCGCACCAGACCTTCCACCGCGAAACTCCCCACCCCGCCGATGCCGAAAACAGCGACTTTACTCCGGGCTAACTTCTCCACGGCTTCTTTGCCTATTAATAATTCTGTTCTCGAAAATTCATTCAGCAATTCTTATCCCTCTTAATGGTTTTGTTTTACTACTGTCTTTCCGCTTTTGGAGTATACCCAACCTTCTGTAAAATATAATGCTTTAAACCGCTTTTCACAATAGCTTTGGAGAGGGATTTCCTTACCAGCCTCTATCCTGCATACGTTCTTCGGGTATGATAGTCTTGATGTCCAGGCCGGGCATGGCTTCACCCAGATCACGTGAGACTTCTGCCAGAACCTGGGGATCCTGATAATAAGTCGTGGCCGCTACAACAGCCCTGGCTCTCTTCATCGGATCGCTGGATTTAAAGATGCCTGAACCGACGAAGTTGCCATCAGCCCCTAGTTGCATCATAAGGGCGGCATCGGCTGGAGTGGCAATACCACCGGCGGAAAAATTCACTACCGGAAGATGCCCTTTACGAGCTACCTCTACCACTAATTCATAAGAGGCTTGCAGTTCCTTGGCGGCAGCCATCAACTCATCCTGGGGCAGACTATGCAGACTGCGAATTTCATCCATGATCTGCCGCATATGGCGCACGGCTTCTACGACATTGCCGGTACCCGGCTCGCCTTTAGTGCGAACCATAGCTGCTCCTTCCCCAATCCGCCTTAAAGCCTCGCCAAGATTACGCGCTCCGCAGACGAATGGTACAGTAAAATCATGTTTATAAACATGAAAACGCTCATCCGCCGGGGTAAGGACTTCGCTTTCATCAATATAATCGATCCCCAGCGATTCGAGAATCTGGGCTTCTACGAAGTGACCGATGCGGCACTTGGCCATGACCGGAATAGTTACCGCGTCCATAATGCGCAGAATTATGGTGGGATCAGCCATCCGGGCTACACCCCCCGCAGCCCGGATATCTGCCGGCACGCGCTCCAGGGCCATTACCGCGCAGGCTCCGGCATCTTCGGCGATTTTAGCCTGCTCAGGGGTGGTCACGTCCATGATAACGCCTCCCTTAAGCATCTGGGCCAGGCCGCTCTTTAATGCAAAATTACCTTTTTCAATAACTGCTTCTGTCATAAAACCATACCCTTCCCAATGCATATTAATCCCATGGATATACTATAGATTAACCCGACATTGGGTTCCTGTCAACAGGGATTATTGGATAACTATCGGGCATCAGCCGTCTATACAACCCATTAACCCTGCAAAGAAGAGCGGGCCAGTTATTTTATTTCCGTAAACTGCTCTTTGTAATCTTCATTTGCTAACCTGATGATATTTATTGCTTCTTCTTTACCGTATATACTGATAATCTCACATTTATTGCTTTGGCTCTGGGGTGCTTTTTTATACGTTAGAAAATAATGTTCAAGCCGTTCCAATACAGGCCTGGGGCATTGGCTGATATCTTCCCAATCACCATAAAGGGCATCACCTTTTAAAACCGCAATTATTTTGTCATCCGCTTCATTGTTATCTATTAATTTAATTCCTCCAATTGGTATTGCCTTTAATAAAATATTGCCATGGGTCACTAATTTTTCAGTTAAAACACATATATCTAAAGGGTCTTTATCTCCAACGATATCTTTCCTGGAAAATTGGGCCATGCATTGATTGGCAACCCTTTCACCGCAATAGGTTTGCGGCAGCATTCCATATAAGGTCGGGCAAACATTAGAAAACAATTGAGGCCTGTCAATCTTCAATATCCCGGTTGTTTTGTCCAATTCATATTTTACCGTATCACTGGGAGTTACCTCGATGAATGCGTTGATAACATATGGGTATTCTTCGCCTAGAGGTACACCGTGCCACGGATGTGCAACATATTTATTCATTTAAGTAAGTCCCCCTTTTTAATTCCCCAGTTTAATAGGTGTAAAAAATTTCCCTTGGGCTATTCAGTTTTCACTTTTATTATGCACAAAAACGTTAGATAGTGCTAGAAATCTGCCGGGAAATGGTCAATTGACTCTTAACTTTTCCTGACTGTAATACTTTCTCTTGAAATATAAGGCTACGTTAACCAGGGAGATTAAAACCGGTACTTCTACCAGAGGGCCGATAACAGTTGCGAAGGCCTGGCTGGAATGGATACCGAAGACCGCCACCGCCACAGCTATAGCCAGCTCAAAATCATTGCTGGAAGCCGTAAATGCGATAGTGGTATTCCGAGGATAGTCGGCACCCATCCATTTACCGACAAAGAAGGTTACGAACCACATAAATCCAAAGTAAATAGTTAACGGGATTACTACCCGCACCACATCCATGGGCAGGCTTACAATAACGTTTCCTTTCAGGGAGAACATGACCAGGATGGTGAACAGCAGAGCTATCAGAGTCAGCTTGCCAATACGAGGAATGAAATTTGCCTCATACCAGTCCCGGCCCCTTGACTTAACCATGATTGAACGGGTGATAATAGCGGCTATGAAAGGAACGCCCAGGTAAACAAAAACGCTTTTAGCGATGGCTAACATAGATACATCGACCGCCATGCTGGTCATACCCAGCCAACGGGGAATAACGGTAAGAAAAATATAGGCATAAATCGAGTAAGTTAGAACCTGGAAGATAGCGTTAAAAGCTACCAATCCGGCCACATATTCATGGCTGCCTTCCGCCAGGTCGTTCCATACCAGTACCATGGCTATGCAGCGTGCCAGTCCCACCAGTATTACGCCGGCCATTAGTTCGGGCTTGTCAGGCAGAAGCCAGACAGCCAGCGCAAACATTACTACAGGCCCGACGATCCAGTTTTGAACCAGAGAAAATATCAACAGTTTAGTATCTTTAAAAACCGTGGGCAGTTCTTCATAACGAACCTTGGCCAACGGAGGGTACATCATCAATATAAGACCGATAGCAATAGGGATATTAGTGGTTCCGACCTGAAATTGGCCCCAGAATGCTGAAATCTGCGGATAAAAATAGCCCGTTCCCACTCCCACGACCATGGCCAAAACAATCCACAGGGTAAGGTAGCGATCCAAGAAAGATAACTTTTGGGTGATTGATTCACTCATTACATTAACCTCCTGTCAAAAAGTATTTATAGGGGGATCAACCAGTTGAAAATATAGCCAACCACAATTATGGATATAGCCACTATCGCAACAAAAATCCCAATCAGCTTGGGCTTTAATACATTTCTTAAGATAATCATTTCCGGTAAGGATAGAGCGGTAACCGACATCATGAAAGCCAGCACCGTACCCATGGCCATGCCCTTTTCCCTCAAGGCGGCCACGATGGGAATTGTTCCCGCTGCATTAGAGTAAAGTGGAACCCCTAATATAACCGCGATGGGTACCGCAAAGGGATTGCCCGGTCCCGCCCAGCGTACCAGGGAATCCTGTGGTACATATCCATGAATCCACCCGCCGATGGCTATACCGGCTACAACATAGGGCCATACCTTGCGCAGAATCTGCAGTACATAGCTATAGGCATACTCTAGACGGTCTTTCCAGGTCTGCTCGGCGATAAGCATTTCACCGAGCTTGGTCTCATAGACAAAGCCTTCCACGAGGTGTTCAAGCTTCAGCTTGCCAATCAGCAAGCCGCCGAAGATGGCCACAATAAGGCCGGTGAACATATAGACCAGGGCTATTTTCAGCCCGAACATTCCAAAAAGCATTATTAATGCAACTTCATTGACCATAGGGGAGGAAATAAGGAACGAAAAAGTAACCCCCAGGGGCACCCCTGCTTCAATAAACCCGATGAACACCGGGATGGCCGAGCAGCTTCAAAACGGGGTAACAATACCCAACAAAGCAGCAACAACATTACCCAGGTACTGCCTGCGATAACTTAAGATCTTCCGGGTCTTTTCCGGGGGAAAGTAGCTGCGAATAATTGCCACCACAAATATTATCAGTGACAGCATGATAAAAATTTTCAGGGTATCATAGAAGAAAAAATGAACTGCTTCTCCCAAACGGGTACCCGGAGTTAAATTCAAAAGCTGCCAGGCTACCAGATCTGCGAACCATTTAAACAATGAGATAACCCCCTTTCAGGACTGGAGATGCTGCTTATAGATCGATAATTATCTTTCCCAAAATCACGTGAGTGTCATTTTCAACCTGGTCAAAGCGCTTGGCTTTTTCAATACCCATTTCAGATATAACAAAATACTTATAATCCTTGATGCCGATATGTTCAACTATTTGTTTGCCACAGGCTACCGGACAGCCATCCAAGACCACCAGTTCCGTATCTTTGACCGACTCGATGTAAGCTGGCAGATGGGCGCCCAGGGCAGCCAGGCAGGTCATACGGGCGACTCCTTGCTGAGTCATTTTTACAGCCAGCAGGTTTGTGACCTGACCTACATTAGAGCCTCCCGAGCAGGCTACCACAAAACGGTCAGATGAAGTCGTACAGCATGTTGAGACGTCTTTTTGACTACAGGTAGTATCCAATTTTACCCTCCCCTTTCAATTGATCAGCTAAGTTCTTCTTCAATATATCTTTTAATATCTTCCTTTTTCGGGACTTTTCCAAAGACTTTAACCTTTTCATTTATCACCAGGGCCGGTGTCTGCATAATGTTGTAGGACATGATCTTCTGAATGTCCTTTACCTTTTCCAGGCTGGCGGCCACATTCATTTCCGTCAGAACATTACGGACGTCTTTTTCTAATTGCTCACACTTCGCGCATCCAGGGCCTAAAACTTTAATATCCACAGCTCAAACCTCCTTAATCAAACGATTCTTTTAGTTTCAACATCCGGTGTTGCACAACTATTCTTACAGGCTAAAACCTCTTCATTGGTATCCAATTCTAAGAATCTCCGGTTTTCCTCAGCTAGTTCAGGAATCTTCTCCGGTTTTAACTGCATGAAGGATTTGAAAGATTCTATTATCGGACCATCTAATACGGCGGCATTTATTGTAAAGAAGCATTTCTGCTTAACCTTACGCTCTTTTACCAGGCCTACCTGTTTTAGCACTCTAATATGCTGGGAAATGCGCGGCTGGCTCATGTCTAATATGGCCTCAAGCTCGCAGATGCATAATTCCTTAATAGATAAGAACTTTATAATCTTTAGTCTGGTGGGCTCGCCCAGGGCCTTGAGCACGTTTGCGGTTTGTTGGATCATTGTCTTTTCACCTGCCTTGATATATATATAATTATATGCTTATATTAATACAATTGTTTTTCATCCTCAAGTATTTACTTTCAATAAAAGAAAGCCACATTATTCCTGAATGGGACCAAGTAGATTACGGGTTGGAGCGCAGGGTATATATCATTTCTGTTGCCTGGGCGCGCCTAACAGGTTGCTGGTCAAAATTGCGAGAGAATCCAACTACATTCTTAAAGCAAATCTTTTACACTAATGAAAGATTGATTTTACATACATGATTTAAAATAGGTCTAAAATAATATCGGTGGTGCGATAAAAGCGGAATATGTTCAAAAAGGCGGTGAATACCCGTAATGGTGCACATAAAAGAAAAGGTTCTCTTCATCTGCAATCAGAACTCCGGGCGTTCGCAGATGGCAGAAGCCCTGCTGCGAATGCTCTATAAGGACCGCTATGATTCTTATAGCGCAGGCGTTATCCCGTCCCAGGTAAACCCTTACGCTATTAGAGCCATGGAGCAGTTGGGGGTGGATATGTCATCCCACCGATCCAAAAGCATTGATGAGTTTAAGGATATGGATTTTGATTATGTAGTTACTGTATGTGATGTAGCTAAAGAAACCTGCCCCTATTTCCCGGGTCGCACTGTCTTGCACCATAGTTTCAGCAGCGCTTCAACCGAGGGCAGTGAGGAGGAGATATTAGCTTCCTTTGGCCGGGTTCGCGATGAGATTAGGTCCTGGATCGAGATGCAATTTGGAGATCGGAATTAAAAAGCAGCAAGAGGGGAGAATCCATGTTTATGCAAACCCCAATAATACAAATATTATATTTGCCGGTACCCATTCTCCGGTGGTTTAATCAGCGTTCCCTTGCTTTACGGGTGGGAGACCATCCCGCAGCTAATTTCAACGAAATTCTCATGGCAACCAGCGGTTTTACTAAACTTATGGGCTTATACGCATTTTTTCGAAAAGGTGCTCACTTTACGCTTGCCGGGATGTATCTCAGGGATTCCTTAAGGCTTTTTCCCGCCCGTGCGGCGTAAACGCCTAAAAAACATAAAACGGTCATGATTATGAAGGTAGTTTGTATGCTTTTTAGAAAAAGAGGATAAACCTGCGGGGTAATTTGTGCATTTCCTATATAGTAGATAAAGCTCAAGGTCGCTATCCCCATCGTGACCATTTGCCCGATAAACCGCATGGTGGCAAGAAGGCCGTAAGCTACACCGTACAAAGACTTCTCAACCGAGCCCAAAACCGCGTTTTGGTTGGGCGAGATAAAGAACGCGCAACCCAATCCCTGCAACAAAAGACAAAGGATTATTAATGCCAATGGGGTATGTTCATTCAAAAAAATGAGAAGGAAAAGCCCGATTCCGTTTAAAGTCATCCCCAGCGAGGAAACCAAACCAGGTTCCATTCTATCGGAAAGTCCGCCCGCCAATGGTGAAAACAGCGCCTGCAATACAGGCTGCGTAATAAGCACAAAGCCGGCATACTGAGGACTTAAGCCTAAAATATACTGCAAATAGAGGCTTAAGAGGTAGGTGATAACGATGGTTATACCATAATTAACCAGGGCGGCTAAGATCGAAAATACAAAAACCGGATTGGCTTTGAAAAGAAATATATTTACAATCGGGCAGGGTGCCTTTGCAACCCACAGCCCCAACCCCATTATTCCACCGGCACCGGCAACCAGCAGCAACATGCCTTTAGACGTATTAAGGAATGTAAACCCGCACATCAGCGCCGCCAGTGAAACACAATAAATTAGTGTACCGGTAATATCAAAACGCTCACCCTGGGCTTCAGCCCACTCTGTTTTTAGATATTTCAACACAATAACAATGCTGGTTATGCCCAGCAGGACACAAACCCCAAATAAGCTTCTCCAACCGAAGTATTGAATCAAAATTCCCCCGAGTGATGGCCCGGCAGACATCCCAGCATACGATGCCAATCCAACCATGCCCAAGGCCTTGCCTCTTTCCCCAGCCGGATATACCGAACTCAGCATAGCCGTTCCGGTGCTTGCTATCATGCATCCGCCGACACCTTGGATTACTCTAAGGGTAATTAGCTGCTTCCCCGAATGAGTAAAAATACAGAACAGGCAAGTTGCCGTAAGGATGACCATGCCCCATAAAAATATCTTTTTTCTCCCGAATATATCAGCCGCTCTTCCAAATGGAACCAAAAATACTGCTATTGACAGTAAATATCCAGTTGAGATCCAACTTAACGTTGCGGCATTCATGCCAAATTCACGCCCTATCGATGGAAGGGCAACGGTAATCGAAGAAATTAGAAATGGGGGTAGTAAAGCAGATACCATGATGGTAATCAGCACCGATTGTTTGGAAATGTTCTTGTATTCTCCGGATACCAGACGAACCCCTCCATACGTAACTTTAAAACAGCAGGTATTTGCCCCAAGCACTTTATTTATTGCTTCTTTGGAAGCCTATGTATAATATAGTAAAAAGGATTTCATATGTATAATATATAAATAATCTAGATTTCATATGAAATACATATAATAAATAATTGGGGGCTGGGTTATGGATTTCAGAAGACTGCAATATTTTCTTATCGTTGCGGAGGAAGGCCAGATTACCAAAGCTGCCCGGCGCCTTCATATGGCTCAGCCGCCATTGAGCCAGCAGCTTAAACTTCTGGAGGGTGAACTGGGTGTTAAGCTAATCGAACGTGGCGGCAGCCGTAAAATCAGATTGACAGATGCAGGTCATGCCTTGCGGAAGCAGGCTGAGCAAATATTGGCGTTGGTTGATAGAACTGTGGAAGAAGTCAAGGATATAGGTGAAGGCCAAGGGGGGGTATTATCTATCGGAGTATCAACCTCCTGGGGCACAACCTTTTTGCCCGAACGGATACGTCACTTTCATCGACTTTATCCGGGAATCAACTTTCAAATGTGGGATGGCGATACATATAGAATCGAGGAATATTTACGCAGCGGCGTAATCGATATAGGCATTAATCGTAAGCCCGTGGACTCAGATACGTTTGCATCATTCGTATTGCCTGACGAGCCCATGACAGCCGTTTTTGCTTCTAACTGGGATTCCGGAGGGCTTGATGACAGCGTTAGCTTAATGGAACTAGCGGATAAGCCAATGATTATTCATCGCCGGTATGAGGTGCTCCTGGAGCATTATCGCCAGATGGGTTTGGAACCGCGGATACTCTGCACCCATAGTGATGTTAGATCCATGCTGGTATGGGCCAGTGCCGGATTAGGGGTAGCCATCGTAAACAAATCTTTGGCTCAATGGTATCAGAAAGATCTTATTATCAAAGAGATTGTCGAACCCCCCTTGAGAACCCGGCCTAGCGCTGTTGTCTGGATGCGAAAACGATATTTGTCCGCTGCGGCACGCCATTTTATAGATATACTCGCCCAGGAAAACCTATCAAGTGAAGCCCCAGTTTTATAGTCCTTCCGCGTAAGCTCATAAAGAATTCCGCCGGCTTAAAAAAACTGCTTGATCATCAATCGCCTTAATTAAACCAAGGTGATTTTTAAAATAATAGTTGCAAAATACATCTATTGTATATTAGAATAGTTTCGGGAGGTAATTGACGTGAATAATAAAAATAACGCATGGGAATTGCGGGAATTTATTAGGAAGCTGGAAAGAAAGCTTGGCATCCTTGATGAAAAGGAGATGTCTTGCTGCGGCATTACCATGGCCCAATGCCACGCATTGGTAGAGATCGGGCGGGCTGACCGTATTTCGTTAAATAGACTGGCTGAAATGCTTAATCTTGAAAACAGCACCATGAGCAGGACAGTGAACAATCTTGTTAATAATGAACTGGTAAAGCGTGATATCGATCCCCAGGACAGGAGGTACGTAAATATCTCCCTTACCGAAAACGGCAGCAAAACATATGGAAGTATAGAGGCAAGTATGGATCTATACTTCAGGAATGTCTACAACGCCATTCCTGAAGACAAACGGGAACAGGTTATTGAAAGCCTGCAGCAGCTGCTTGATGCCTTTGACAAAAACCCGTGTTGTTAAGTGGAAGGAATCTTTGAAATTGCAAAAGCCTATAAAGAATAGCAAAACCTATAGTCTGGAGGTTATTGATGTGGTGCAAGGATTGCGTATACCGGATAATTTGTTTGCCACAATACCGGATGCTCCCTGGATTATAAGCAGACGTAAAAGTCCGGTTGGAGATATTCCCAGGGTTGGAACCGAATTAAATTGGCAGGATGTAACGGGCTCATGGAAAGCCCGCTGGGGTATCAACCGTATGAACTTTAACGTAGTTCCCGGTCTTTATTGTGTGGGAGAGCCGGATGACAGTTCTCCGGTATTTGTCACCGCCAACTATAAAATGACTTTTGATCGAGTAAGAAAAGCGCTGGCAGGAATGAGCGCCTGGATACTGGTTCTCGATACCAGGGGAATAAATGTCTGGTGTGCTGCCGGTAAGGGCACCTTCGGAACAGCGGAATTGATAAGAAGAATAGCCCTGGCCGGACTGGGCCAGATTGTATCGCACCGCACTATTATTGTGCCTCAGCTTGGTGCTACCGGGGTAGCGGCTCATGAAGTCCGTAAACAGACCGGTTTCAAGGTTATTTACGGGCCGGTAAGAGCCGAGGATATATCGGCTTTTGTGACGTCGGGCATGAAAGCCACCCGGGAGATGAGAAGGATAAAGTTCGATTTCTATGACCGGTTGGTGCTAACGCCGGTTGAACTCACCGGATTGCGTAAGCCACTTTTGATTATTATGCTCGCATTCATATTTACGCACATTACAGGCATATTCAAAATTACCCTGCTTGATTTATACGCTTTTATGGGTGCGATTTTGGTCGGTGCGGTGATTACACCGGTATTACTTCCCTGGATACCGGGGCGGGCCTTCTCCTTTAAAGGATGGCTGCTGGGAATGCTGTGGGCTGTGCTTGTCATTAATTGGGGGGCATATTTGTCCCGGCCTCATGGCTTATGGGTCAGCCTATCTCAGATACTGATTTTACCGGCCATATCAGCCTTCTTAGCATTGCAGTTTACCGGTGCTTCCACCTTTACATCCCTTTCGGGAGTGAAAAAGGAAATGAAAGTAGCAATGCCGGTAATAATAATTTCAACCGTGCTGGGACTGGCAACTTGGCTGGCAGGCCGTTTTATATAGTAGAAATATCATTGAAGGAAGGTTATTATAATGCAACTCCGTTATCTGAAAAATGTCGCGACCCTGCGAATGAATGATGACAAATGCACCGGCTGCGGGATATGTACATTAGTCTGCCCGCATGAAGTGCTGGTTATAGAGGATAAGAAAGCTCATATCGTAGACCGGGATGCCTGTATGGAATGTGGCGCCTGCGCTATGAACTGTCCTTTTGAAGCCATATCGGTCAAAGCCGGAGTGGGCTGCGCCGCAGCTATAATTCAAGGAAAGTTAAAAAATGGGGAACCTTGTTGTGGTGATGGAGGCTGCTGTTAAGCTTATTATCAAATGATTGAACGGAGGTAGGTCTAAATGGAATTAAAAGCGGTTATAGAAATATAATAAAGTCTCGAATAACCTTTTCCTTGAAAGTATCTCCCATTATTTACGCTCAGATATTTCTTGACTAAATTAAAGATTATTATTATCATAAACGTATGAACAATTGTTCATACGTTTGCATATTCAGGAGGGATAATCATGATAGATTATGATCGTTGTGATGTTACATGTATCCATGAAGAGGCGGTTGCCGAAGTACGCGAACATATGCTGGGGGATCAGGAAGCCAGGTCCTTAGCCGAAATATTCAAGACCCTGGCCGATCCTACCCGGGTTAAGATGCTGTTTGCTTTGATGAGCAGAGAGCTGTGCGTGTGCGACCTGGCAGCGGTTATCGGCGCTTCCGAATCGGCAGTATCGCATCAGTTGAGAATACTTAGAACTCAAAAAATCGTGAAAAACCGGCGCGAAGGGAAAATATTATATTATTCATTGGCCGATGATCATGTTTCAACTCTTTTTAAACAGGGGTTAGATCATGCCAGCCACACTGAAGACTGGGCTTCCCAGTTTCTTGATTTCATAAGATAACTATATTGAAAGTAAGGCTTAATAAAGGAGCATTGATCATGGGTGAAATGATAAGAATAGGTGATCTTTCTGATTCCAGAAGCTTCCAAGTAACCGGTTTGGACTGCCCGGATTGTGCAGCCAAGGTTGAAAAAGCCGTAAAGCTGATTCCCGGAGTGTCCTCCGCTATAGTAGCTTTTCCCATGGGCAAGTTGAGTGTTAATTTTGACGGTACGCTGGCAGGGTCCGAACAGGTTATAAAAAAAGTAAAAGCACTCGGTTATGATGTGCATGAAGAGTTCGCAACCAGCCAAAATATGGCGGACAAAACCACCTCTTTTACCATTGCAGGTTTGGATTGCGCCGATTGTGCGGCTAAATTGGAGAATAGAATCTCCAAAGTAGCCGGAGTAGAGACTGCCCGGGTGAACTTCGGAGCCTCGAAAATGACCGTTACTCACCAGGTGTCTGTAGATAAGATACTTGCAACTATAGGAAGTATGGGCTACATCGGCAAGGTTGAAGAAGGATACCGAAAATCCCCGGAGCGGGTGTCTTTTTGGAAGAGCAATCAGTATGCTATTCCAACGGTAATAACCCTGGTCATTATAGTCATTGGCGGAATTGCTGAACAGATGGGGATGTCGGTTAATATTACTCATAGTCTCTTTGCTGTGGGAATAGTGCTTGGCGGTTATTTGCCAGCAAGAAATGGATTGTCAATGCTCATCAACGCACGTGAGTTGGATATGAACATTCTAATGGCTATTGCAGTAGTTGGAGCCGCGGTTATAGGTCAATTTGAAGAAGCGGCAACGGTAGTTTTTTTATTCTCTCTGGGTAATGCTTTGCAGGGATACACGCTCGACAAAACCAGAAACTCAATCCGTGCTTTGATGGACCTGACCCCCAATGAAGCACTGGTCAAGCGCAATGGTTCTGAAATAACCCTGCCTGTTGAGGAGATCCGGATAGGAGATATAATTATTGTTCGTCCGGGAGAGAGAATCGCCATGGATGGGAAAGTGGTAGAAGGGTATTCTTCAGTAAACCAGGCTTCCATAACGGGAGAATCTTTACCGGTGGAAAAGAATGCGGGTGATGAGGTCTACGCTGGAACCATCAATGAACGCGGGGCTTTAGAGGTTTATGTGGCGCGGCTGGCCAAAGACAACACTATATCCCGCATTATTGAAATGGTTGAAGAAGCCCAGGGACAGCGCGCTCCATCCCAGCAATTCATAGAACGCTTTGCCAAATACTATACACCGGCAGTAATAATAATTGCTGCCCTGGTGGCGACTATCCCTACTTTTATTTTCGGCCAGCCATTTAACAAATGGTTTTATGAAGCCATGGCTATGCTGCTGGTGGCCTGTCCGTGCGCATTGGTTATCTCAACCCCGGTTTCTATCGTTGCGGCCATCGGAAGCGCGGCTAAAAGCGGCGTCTTAATCAAAGGCGGGGCATACCTGGAAGAAGCCGGAGCGCTTTCGGTAATTGCCTTCGATAAAACTGGTACCCTTACTATCGGAAAACCGCAAGTAACCGAAATAATTCCCGTCAACGGCTATTCCGAACAAGAGATAATAGCGATTTCAGCCGCTATCGAGTCTCGGTCTGAACATCCGTTGGGAGAGGCTATTCTCAACTATGCCCAAAAAATGGGTATTATGATTTCTACGGTTTCCAATTTTGAAGCTGTTCCGGGGAAGGGCGCCGTAGGGATTGTGAACGGCAAACTCTATCAAATTGGCAATACCAGGTTTTTCGAAGATAGAGGGTTGGGTATTAATAAGACTGAAGAGATTATTGCTGCATTTCAGAATGAGGGCAAGACGGTAATGGTGTTAGGAGACGGGGAAAAAATACTGGGTTTAATCGCGGTAGCGGATGTATTGAGAGACAATAGCAGGCAGGCCATTGAGGGGCTTAAAAAAGCAGGGATCAAAAAAACGGTCATGCTGACCGGAGATAATGAAAATACCGCCCAGGCTATCGCGTCCAAAGTTGGAGTAGATGAATTCCGGGCCGACCTGCTGCCTGAAGACAAAGTCAACGCTATGAAAGACCTATTAGCCCAATACCAAAAAGTAGCTATGGTGGGGGATGGGGTAAATGATGCACCGGCAATGGCCATATCCACCGTCGGTATTGCCATGGGAGTGGCCGGAACAGATGCGGCTTTGGAGACGGCGGACATTGCCTTAATGGCGGACGATCTGACCAAGCTTTCCTATGCCATGAAATTAAGCCGCAAGACCCTGGGCATCATCAAACAGAACATTATCTTTGCCCTGGTCATCAAAAGTTTGATCCTGCTGCTGGTTATCCCCGGATGGCTGACGCTATGGCTGGCGGTAGCGGGGGATATGGGAAGCTCCCTGCTGGTTACCTTGAACGGGATGAGGCTGCTCAGGATTAAACATCAAGCTTAAGGCTGCGGACTTTAAGATGCATCAACAGTTTTGTGAACAAAGGCTCCAATAACCTTGATTTACACCCAGGTTATTGGAGCAAGTATAGGAGGAGCCATCAGCCGGCGAGGCTGGTCAGACTGCGCTTGCAAAAAGTTATGGGAATATTGACTGCCTTGGCCTGTCGCTTGATATTGTTCATCAAACGATGATTAAGCAGGTCAATATGTCGTATTACTGCGCCCCAATGGCCTTGAGATAACTCGTATCTATCAGCTCGTTGACATCAATATCCTGACGGATAATATTATTCCCGCGCAAGAACGTTGCCGTTTGCTGAACGGATTTTATGACTTCGTCAGTTATCTGGACATCATTATCATATTTAGGAAGAGTTATCGCCAGAATTTCTGGCTTGATTCCGGTATCTTGGGCTACTATTTGAATGGTCTCGGCCGGATTTTGCTTGATCCATGCCGCGGATTTGACAAAGACCTTTAATACTCGTTTTACAATATCCGGATATTGTTTGGTAAATTCACTGGGAACAATGATCAGGTTGGCATTTTGTTTTAAACCGGTGGCATCGGCAATTTCCTTACCGATATTTTCGTACTCAATAGTGGAAATGAAAGGTTCCCAGGTTACGGCCGCATCAATGTTTTTTGCTGCCAGTGCAGTTTTAATGTCCGCAGGCTGAAGGTTGACCTGTTGTACATCATTTGCGGTCAGTCCGTTGGATTGGAGATAAAGGTATAAAAGCTGGTGGCCTACAGAGCCAATGGTGACCCCTACCTTCTTGCCTTTCAAGTCTTTAGGAGAGGTGATTTGAGAGCCATTGGGAACTACAAGTCCCAGGGTCTTCGGACCTGATATGGGAACCCCAACCGCTTTAATATCGATATTATTTGATTTTGCCTGGATGGCCGGCTGGTCACCAACCAAGCCAAAATCCAGTCTATTGCCGGCAAAGGCTTCGATCATGGGAGGACCGGAAATAAATTTGTCATACTTCAGTTCAATACCGTCCGCGGCAAATTCATCCTTAAACCAGCCCTTTTCTTTGGCAACTATAAACGAAACATCCGCGGTTTGGTAGCCAAAGCGGATTATATCGGGTTTGCTATTGGCCGATTGCTGCCCGGTTGTTTTATTACTTTCCAATTTGGCGTCTTTATTGATACCGCAGCCGGCAACTAATAATATCGACAAGGCAATAAGCAGCATAAGACTTACCATTTTCTTCATGTACATATCCTCCTTTTAATCAATAATTTATTATTTGGCTAACCGGTCCAGATGTTTGAAATATGGACGTATAGATTCTTCTTCAGCTTGGCGTACGAAAAAGGACTCGTTGCGCACCTCTTCCGGTTCTATGATCCAGATAGCGGCCAGGTCTACATCACCCAATCTCTCCCGGGTATTTATATAAGTTTCTTGAAATAGCGGGCCGCTGATTATGGCTCTTATAGGCCGGCCCTTAATCTGATAGCTCCGGCCGTCTTTTCCATTTAATGTTATGGCAACCTTGCGCTTGAACCAAATACTTCGGGTCATATTTTTATTGGTCTGGGACGATTCCAGCAACTCCAAATAAACCAGATTGCCGTCCTCGCCCAGGTGTATTGACTGTTTTATGACTGTATGGGGAGTTCCCTGTTCATCGGTAGTAGCCAGAATCTTAACCGTTTCCTTATCAACCAGCAGGCCGATAACTTCTTCGTTTAGTTGAATAGCCATTTATTTACCTCCTATTATTTTTTAGACGCGGGCTACAGCAGACGTGAAAGGTCGGAATCAGGATGGTTGCCGCAACGCCGGTAATCATCGGAGTCGATGGTAAGGTCATATTTTACCCTAATATCATGGAGCCCTTTAGCCAGGCGAACATAATATTCCAAACTGGCATTTTGCTGATCATGGAAATAGGAACCTGGTCTTGGTACCCAAACGATATATACGGTAGTTACCCCATGGCTGGCCAGGTCCTCAGCTTCCTCCAAGGTATAACTCAACGCATCATCTTCGCTGCTGCAACCATGGGGTTTAGCCAGTTCCACTCCGCCTACTATGCCCGTATTAACATGACCACGCCCGAAAATATCCACCGCTCTAATCAAACGGTTTTTCCATTCCCGGTATCCTATCCATTCGGCTTTGCCGGGGCAGATCCAATTAAACAGCTCCTCGTTCAGCACTTCCAGATCGGAGGTATATCCCAGAATACCGGTTTCTTCGTACAAACGGGCCAGTTGTTTCTCATTGAAAGCACTGGCAATCAACTGGCTGGGGAATTTTTTAGCCTTAAAGTTTTCTCCTATAGCCTGAAGAATTTCAATGTAATAATCGACCTCATCGTCAAAAATCTCATTTCCCCCGGTGTTGGATCCGGAGGTAAGGCAAATCCCGGTAAAGCGGCCCCGCTCCTTTAAGGCCTCGTGAAAGGTTTCGGATACATCACGGGGATTCAATTTTGTAGGGGCACCCAACTCAATTTTTTGCTGCTTTAAATGATTAACGATATCACAATACCTGCATCCCTTGTCATTGTCCCAGAAATGGCAATATCCATTGACTGATAAATTTAAACGTTGAGGACGGGCACTGACAATATAACTCATAGGTATTCCGGAACTGGTTTTCAAGTTATAGTAAAAAGGTTTACGCCAATATTCAACTTCTTCCAGTATGACTCCGTTGTCTGCCAGAACTATTCTGCCGTCAACAAAATCCACGATATATGGATTCTGTTCAAAGGGTGTGGGACTGGTTATAATAGACGTCCCATCCCTGAGTAAAAGAGATTCCGGCAAGAGACTGAATTGTTTGTCCCGGTAGCCAAATAAGGCCGGTCCCCTAACCTGATGGATAGATTCATCGAGTGTACCGAGGGCATTTTGGGTATAGTAAACCCCTCTGCGTTGAACATCGATTTTCAAGGTTATTAACGGGGGGACCTCCGGATATTTGGCAATAACCTCTTGTAAACTCAATTTCTCCGGTTGCCGGTGCAGTACCAAAGCCATTACACGCCACTCCTTTATTGAAAATTCATTATATATCGTTATTGACTCAATCTTTAGCAAAAGAAGACCAGATCTCATCTTCACGATGCAACTTGGTCTCCAGTATTTCTGGTCAACTCAAAGCTTGATCCTTTTTATTCACTTATTACCCGCAGTAAAAATACTACGATTCAAATGCTGATTATGCTCAGATAGAAAATACAAAAGGTCTTTCCGCTTCGGCAAAAAACTCGCTATAAACACTTTTACGGACATATACGAAATCATAGCTGCTGCGATCTCTGGGTCTGGGCAAATCAACCCGAACAATTTTTTTAATCGTTCCCGGCCGGTTAGACATCACCACCACCCGGTCTCCCAAAAATATCGCTTCATCAATATCATGGGTAACTAGAATCATAGTAGTATGTTCTGCTTCCCAAATACGTAAAATCTCCTGCTGCATCTGTATACGGGTCAGAGCATCCAAGGCCCCGAATGGTTCATCCAGCAAAAGCACCTGGGGACGATTAACCAGCGCTCTGGCGATAGATACCCTCTGAGCCATTCCTCCTGACAATTGATATGGATAGGCTTGTTCAAACCCGCTCAACCCCACCAGATCTATATGTTCCTGCACCAACCGTTCAGATTCTTGCGTGTAGACAGTCAGACCAAAAGTTATATTTTCTTTTACTGTCAGCCAGGGCAGCAAACGGTGCTCTTGAAATACCATGCCCCGATTAACTGACGGTCCGTTAACAGGTTTGTCACCCAGCAGGATTCTTCCTTGATTCTCCTTTTCCAGGCCAACAATCAACCGCAGCAGGGTGCTTTTTCCGCAGCCGCTCGAACCGACGATGCTAAGAAATTCACCTGGCTGTACAGTAAGGTTGACATTATCCAGGGCATCGATAGTACCATTGTCTAATTGAAAACTCTTGCTTAAATTATCTATTTGCAGACTATATCTTGGTTTTAACTCAGGATTCATTTTACTTACCCCCTAATCGCCAAGAATGTTTATGTTCCATCCTAAAAGGCGGGCTTCGATTTTCCGGATTAAAACATCGATGAGCAAACCGGTGATTCCGATGGATAAAACCCCAACCAGCATAACATCCGGCTGGGATATCTCCCGGGCGTACATTATGAGATAACCTATACCTGATGCGGCCGCAATCAGCTCAGCGGCAATGACACTCATCCAGGCAATGCCTATGGCTAATCGCAGTCCGGTAAAAATGGAAGGCAAAGCCGAGGGTAATACCACCTTGGTCAATACCGTAAACTTATTTTTCCCCAGGATTTCAGCCACTTCAAGATACTTTTTATCCGTATTTTTAATGCCATGAATGACATTCAGCAGGGTAGGCCAGAAGCTTCCGATGGCAATAACAGTTATCTTGGAGGACTCGTCAATTCCCATCCAGAGAATGAGCACCGGCACCCAGGCTACTATGGGGATAGGACGCAATAGTCCGGTAATAAGGCTAAAAGCCTTCTCTACCGGTTTAAAAAGCCCCATTAGAAAGCCAATAATAATCCCCAGGGAAGCCCCCAGGATATAACCCTGGAAGACCCGGAGGATGCTAACTCCAAGATGGCGGAAAAGTTCACCGGATTTCAGCATATCCAACAGAGTAAGGCCGATGGTTGAGGGGGCCGGGAGAATCGAGGGGCGAATGATGCCTTTTCTGCTGAGAACCTCCCACATTATAACTAATACAACCGGTATTAACAGGGTTAGCACTATATTCTTTATAGCCGGAGAAAAGCCCTTAAGATTAGGCAGCCTGTCAGTCAGTGGTTGCCTGTATGGGGTTTTCATTATTTTTGCTACCGGGTTGATGACACTCACTCCTTCTTAGCCAACCTTTTCCAAACCGGCTGCTTGTTTTAAATCGAGGGCTTTATCAATTTTTTCCCAGGGCAGTTCAATATCTGTTCGGCCAAAATGTCCATAGGAAGCTGTTTGTTGATAAATGGGGCGTCTTAAATCGAGTTCCTTAATTATTCCGGCGGGACGAAGATCAAAATACCGGTTGATTAATTTGATTAACTCCTTATTGCCAATCTTTCCAGTGCCAAATGTATCAACATATATGGACACCGGACGGGCTACTCCGATGGCATAAGCAATTTGTATCTCTACCTGGTCGGCCAAACCGGCCGCGACAATGTTTTTGGCGACATATCTGGCTGCATAAGCCCCGGAACGGTCAACCTTGGTCGGATCTTTCCCGGACAAAGCCCCACCTCCATGACGGGCAAAACCGCCGTAGGTATCTACAATTATTTTTCTGCCCGTTAAACCGGCATCCCCTTGCGGGCCACCGATTACGAACCTGCCGGTGGGATTCACATAATACCTGGTTTGGCTATCCAGCAAATGGTGGGGAATTGCCAGCTTAATCACAAGTTCAATGATATCGTTGACAATAATCGATTGATCCACATCCGGATGATGCTGGGTTGAAATAACAACGGAATCAACTCTTACCGGTTTACCGTTTTCGTATTCAACCGTAACCTGACTTTTTCCATCAGGTCTGAGATAGGGAAGCGCTTTGCTTTTTCTCAGCTCTGCCAGGCGTTTGGTCAAACGATGGGCCAATACGATAGGTAAAGGCAAGTATTCCGGGGTTTCGTTGGTGGCGTATCCGAAAACCAATCCCTGGTCGCCAGCTCCAATGAGATCAAATTTGTCGCAGGTGGATAGGCCTGCCCGTATTTCTGCCGACTGGTTGACTCCCCGAGCGATATCGCTTGATTGTTCGTCCAGGGTGGTTATGACCGAGCAGGTATCTCCGTCAAAACCGAATTTCGCCCGAGTGTATCCAATATTTTTAATGGTATCTCTTGCGATTTTAGGAATGTCAACATAAATCTTGGTGCTTATTTCTCCGGCAACGACCACTAATCCGGTAGTTACCAGCGTTTCAACCGCAACCCGGCCCTCCTGATCTTGAGCCAAAATCGCATCCAGTATACCATCGGAAATCTGGTCGGCAAGTTTATCCGGGTGGCCTTCGGTTACAGACTCCGACGTGAATAAGTATCTTTCTGAACTCATTTTCCTTACCCTCCTTTTAAAATTTAATGTCTCCTCAAACTGGGATTTGGAAATTAATTTTTCCACCCAAATGGTATAGAAACGGCCGCCGGGCAGCTAATGCCCCAGTAAATCAAGGGACTTTTTAGTCTCCATCCAATACCTCCTGCAAAGCCTTGGCTATTTTTTTATAAAAGAAAAGGCCAAGTTTGAAACCCGTAGGGGGTTCACAACTTCAGCCTCCAGTTTACTGGTCAACCAGCAGATTTAATTATTAGTATGATTAAACAATGCACACTATTACAATAATTTTACTAGGTATTAGGCTTATCTTAAATTACATGATCGGTCTTGTCAATACTTTTTTTACAGTAAAACGTTGACAACGCTTAAGACAAATAGTAGCGTGAAAAATAGCTTGAATAACATATCGCCATGGTAGGGGGGGTATACGTGTCTGACTGGAATCCGGCGGGATATTTAAAATTTGCAAGGGAAAGAAGTCAACCAGCCATTGATCTGGTTATGCGTATTATTCACGATAATCCGGAAAGTATTTTGGATATCGGCTGCGGACCGGGCAACAGCACCGGGATATTATACGACAGATGGAGAAATGCCCGGATAACCGGTTTGGACAGTTCCCAGGCCATGCTGGCAAAGGCTAAGAAATCAAATGACTCTATCAAATGGATACTTGGCGATGCCGGCCAAGATTTGTCGCACCTTGGCAAGTTTGATGTCATATTCTCCAATGCGGCATTTCAGTGGATACCTCGCAATGAATCTTTAATTAACAGGTTGTTTCAAATGCTAAACCCCGGCGGGGTACTAGCGGTGCAGGTTCCTTATATGGAAAAAATGCCAATACATACGATAATTGAAGAAGTAGCTCACCGGGACAATTGGGCCGGTTTTTTTGCCAGCATGTCAACCCCTTACAAAATGAACCCGCCTAATTTCTATTATGATGTTCTTGAAAGTCTAACGCCCGAGATTAGTTTATGGGAGACAAGGTATTTTCAAATTATGAACAGCCATGATGATTTGGTGCAGTGGTGTAGAAGCACAGCTTTACACCCATATTTGGATTGTCTCGATGAAACCCAAAAGAAGAAGTTTGAAAGTGATATTCTAGCAGAAATAAAAATCCATTACCTTCCGACGAAGAACGGTAAAGTTCTGTTTCCATTCGATAGGATATTTTTTATTGCGTACCGATAAATTATCATAAATACAGGGATGTTAAGGAGGGGGGCTATTTAATGAAAGTGGTAGGTATTAACGGCAGCGCGAGAAAGGATGGGAATACGGCTATTCTCATAAAACGTGTATTTACAGAACTTGAAAAAGAAGGCATCGAAACCGAGTTGATTCAATTAGCAGGCAAGAAGATCAGGGGATGTACGGCTTGCTTGAAATGCCGGGAGAATAAAGACAAGCGCTGTTCGGTTAATAATGATTCGTTCAATAAGTGTTTTGAAAAGATGTTGGAAGCAGACGGGATTATTCTGGGATCTCCCACCTACTTTGCCGATTTGACTACGGAAATGAAGGCTCTCATTGACCGGTCTGGGTATGTATCCAGGGCCAACGATGATTTACTAAAAATGAAAGTGGGAGCGGCAGTGTCGGCAGTAAGAAGAGCAGGAGCCATTCATACCCTTGATTCAATAAATCATCTGTTTTTAATGAGTCAGATGATCATTCCCGGGTCGAGTTATTGGAACATCGGTATCGGACGGGAAAAAGGAGAGGTTGAGGCTGATACTGAAGGTATGCAAACCATGCAGGTTCTGGGGCAAAACATGGCCTGGCTGCTTAATAAAATTAACAACTAGAGATTTATCTCAAGTAATGATGTTGTGTAAAATTGATTTGAATAAGCAAAATTAAGGCAGCGCAGTCGGGTTGTAAAGATGACTCGGGAAAGAGGTGTATTAATGGATACTGAGAATAAACTTAAGGATTTGGGGATTGTTATTCCTGAAGTTGCCAAGCCCCTGGCCGCTTATGTGCCGGGCTTAATTGCGGGCGAATTTGTTTATATATCCGGGCAATTACCTTCGAAGGATGGTAAAATCTTATATACTGGCAGCGTTGGACAAGATCTGAGCATCACTGAGGGACAGTCCGCCAGCCGCCAGGCAATTATCAACTGCCTGGCAGTTTTAAGGAACTGCATTGATGACTGGTCCTCCTTGTTACACATCGTCAAAATAACCGGCTATATACAGTGCGAAAAAGACTTTTATGATCAAGCCATGGTTTTAAATGGTGCATCGCAATTATTGGAGCAGATATTTGGCGAGAGAGGCAAACATGCCCGGGCAGCAGTAGGGGTAAATGCCTTGCCTTTGAATGCAGCCTGCGAGGTGGAAATGATAGCCCATATTAGAATATAAGGGAGTGCAGATATGCTTATTCGGCATCTGGATAATTACCGCTGGGAAAATGTTGCAGTTCAACCGTATAAAGAAGAGGGAACCCACTATAAGAGTATTAGCCGGCAGGTATTATTTGAAGGTCTGGTAGATGTTCCGTGTCAGCTGCGCTATTTCGAAATAGAGCCGGAGGGTCATTCAACCCTGGAGCATCATCAACATGCTCACCTGGTGATTATTTTTCGAGGTAAAGGGGAAGTACTATTAGGGCAAAAAGTCCATCCTATATACGACCGGGATGTCGTAACTATCCCCGCTCATACCTGGCATCAGTTTCGAGCCAACAAAGGTACGACCTTAGGTTTTCTCTGCATGGTTAACATTGAACGTGATAGACCCATACTACCGGTCGAAGATGATTTGGAATTGCTACGCCGGGATACTGATATAGCCGGCTTCATAAGGAGCTAATAAATGCAGGGTATTAGCAGGAACTGGATTGCAGTATGGAGTAGGAATGAATTCGTTCTTTTGTCGGAATAAAAACAAAGGATGATATACTATGGAATTTGGATCAAGCATTTCACACCATATAAACCCGAACGCTTCATTGGCTCCAGAGCAGCAGTACCTGTATCAGAATCCGGAGACTATCCGGAAAATTCTCAATAATAACCACTCTTTCGCCGATTACCGTCTTACCGCCAAATAAAAATTTATATATTGGGGTTGTTTTTCATAATCAACCTCACATTTGTGGTAAATATCCGATTAATTATATATTGCCTATAAAAATAATGGGATATATAATTGGGATCGGGTGGTTTAAAAATGGCACAATTTGCTGAAAGTAATAATCTAAAATTAAAAGAACAACTTCATCGTAAAAAAGATACCCAGATGGTTATTAATTCCCTGCTAAAACTTTCCCTGGAGAACATGTCTCTTAATGAACTACTAAATGCGGCGCTTAATCTGGTATTGAACATTCGTTGGCTTTCTCTTCAATCCAAGGGCGCGATATTTTTAGTCAAAAAGGAATCAGATACTTTGGTGATGACAACTCAAAATGGGTTGGCTGCTCCGTTGCTGAAACAATGCGCACAAGTACCTTTTGGCAGATGCCTTTGCGGACGGGCCGCACTCCATCAAAAAATTCAGTTCGCCAATCAGCTGGATGATCGTCACGAAACGCGCTATGAGGGAATAACTCCGCATGGTCATTATTGTGTTCCAATTATCTTTGCCAATGAAGTGCTGGGAGTTATGAATCTCTACGTTAGAGAGGGACATATTGGCAATAGGGAAGAAGAAGAATTTTTAACTGCGGTTTCAGATACCCTGGCCAGTATGATTATTCGCAAACGGAATGAAGAAGCACTTAGAGAAAGCTTGGATAACATGCGTATGGTCATAGATGGTACGGTAAGTGCTTTGGCCGTTGCTGCCGAAAAGAGAGACCCTTATACAGCCGGACATCAACAACAGGTGGCAATGATTGCGATTGCGATTGCAGGGCAATTGGGGCTTCCCCGAGAACAAATATATACGATAAGGGTAGCTTCAATTCTTCACGATTTGGGCAAGATATCAGTTCCTGCTGAAATCCTTACCAAGCCAGGTAAACTCAACGACATTGAAATGCTTCTGATAAGGTGTCATAGTCAGGCGGGATATGACATTTTAAAAAACATACCCTTTGCAGGACCGGTAGCACAGATTGTACTTCAACATCACGAACGCATGGACGGTTCTGGTTATCCACAGGGACTTGCCGGTGAAGAAATTCTTTTGGAGGCTAGAATCCTGGCAGTAGCGGATGTGTTGGAAGCTATGGCGGCTCATCGGCCCTATCGACCGGCTCTTGGCTGGGGAAAGGCAATGGAAGAGATATCGCAGAATAGTGGTATTATATACGATTCGAGGGTGGTTAAGGCTTGCTTTGAAGCATTGGATGTTGAACAGGTGAGGCGCCTGGATAATAAAATGCGGCGATCTTGATGAATAAATTATTGTGGATAAAATCCAACGATTGGCGCCTCAATCCCAGAGAGCAGATACTAAACGATTGGCAAATAAATGTTACCCGTTCAACTTTATCCTAGACCTTCTAAGGCATGAATTATATCAGACTGCAAATCCTCAAAATCCTCCAACCCTACTGACAGCCGCACCAGGCTTCGGTTCAGATTCAGTTCCTGACGCATTTCTTCAGTAAGGGATGCGTGCGACATAATGGCGGGAATGGAGACGATGCTTTCCACTGCTCCCAGGCTGGAACCGATCACCGGCAAACGCAAGCGGTTGGCAAACTGGCGGGCCTGCTCATCATCTTGCAGACGAAAGGACAGCATAGCTCCGGCTCCATCCGCCTGGGAGAAGTGAATATCCCTTCCGGCATGATCAGGCAGGCCGGGGTAATAAACCTTAGTAATTTCTGGTCGGGTTTGGAGCCACTTGGCCAAAAGTTCCGCAGTTCTTTGCTGTTGTTCCAGGCGAACCTTAAGCGTTTTTATTCCTCGCAGAATCAGCCAGCAGTCATGAGGGCCCAACACCGCACCCAGGCAATTTTGCAGAAAACCAATTTGCTTGCCCAAATCCCGGTTATCTGTTACCACCAGACCGGCCAGGCAATCGCTATGGCCCCCCAGGTATTTGGTGGCGCTGTGGATTACAATATCTATACCTGTTTCCAAAGGCCGTTGGAGATACGGAGTCATAAAGGTGTTGTCCGTCAGGGTTATGATGCCGTGCTCCCGCGCCAATGTGGCAATAGCACGAAAATCTGTAATTTTCATCAGCGGGTTGGAGGGTGTCTCCAGGAATAATGCCCGGGTATGGGGCATTATTAGACGCTTAACTTGATCTAAGTCAGTGGTATCCACAAAATCAATTTCGAATCCGTAACGCGGCAATAGTCTTTGGGCCAGGCGAAAGGTGCCTCCGTAAACATCCCGGGAGACCAATACATGATCACCTGCCGAAAATAGAAGCAATGATGCTGAAATGGCTGCCATTCCTGACGCAAAAGCAAAACCATATTGTCCTCCTTCCAGTTCAGCGATCGTTGCCTCCAGAGCTGCCCTAGTAGGATTGCCCGAACGGGTATATTCCCATCGGCCCGGACTATCCACATCCTTCTGGGCGAATATTACACTTTGATAAATTGGAGTACTAACGGCACCGGTTGCCGGATCTACTTCGTTGCCTGAATGAATTAGTTTGGTTCCTCTGCCCATGATTTCACTCCTTCTTATCTTAAAAATCCAATGCTTGCTCTAAATCGTCTTTCAGATCTTCCGGATCTTCCAATCCCACTGAAAGTCTTAGCAAACACTCACTGATTCCCAGTTGCCGCCGTGTATTTACGGGAATGGCCTCATGGGTTTGAGTTTCGGGATAGGTAATTAAAGACTCAACCCCGCCCAGACTCTCGGCGAAAGAAATAACCTTCACTTTTTTCAAAATACTCTCCACCATTGCCTTTGATTTTACCTCAAACGAAATCATGGCTCCAAATCCCCGGGCTTGTTTCCTGCATAAATCATGCCCCGGATGATTTGTTAATCCGGGGTAGATGACTTTCCGGATTGACGGGTGCTTATCCAGAAACTCGGCCAGGTAAAGGGCTGATCGCTCAGCCCATTCCAAGCGAGCAGCCAGGGTCTTTAATCCCCGCAGGAGCAGCCAGCAGTCTTGAGGCCCCGGAATCGCGCCGACCGCATTTTGGATAAACGCCAGTTGTTCACCCAATTCCTCACTTGCGGTCACTAATAAGCCAGCCACTACATCATTGTGGCCGCCAATGTATTTGGTCGCGCTGTGCACCACCAGATCCGCCCCGAATTGCAGGGGACGCTGCAGATAGGGAGTAAAGAAGGTGTTGTCCACAATTACTAAAAGTCCATATTGATGGGCTTGCTTAACAAGTTTTTCCAAATCAATAATTTTTATAAGGGGGTTAGTGGGAGTTTCCACAAAAACAGCCTTGGTGGCTGGGGTAATGAATTCAGTCCATGACTCTATGTTGGTGAAATCAATAAATGAAAACTTCAAACCATTCTGAACGCCCAGAGTGGTAAACAGGCGATAAGTGCCGCCATAGGTATCATCTGAGACCAGTAGATGATCTCCCGGTTTGAAAAGACTCATAATAGCAGCTATAGCAGCCATTCCAGAAGAAAAAGCCAGCCCGCGCCGGCCTCCCTCCAGGGCACAGATACTCTCTTCCAAAACCTGTCGGGTCGGGTTACCCGAGCGGCTGTAATCAAATCCGGTAGTCTGCCCCAGAGCAGGGTGGCAGAATGTTGATGTTTGATAGATCGGGGTGCTGATTGCCCCAGTTCTTTCATCTTTTCGGACTCCTGCCTGGGCGAGTTGAGTTGCTAGTTTTATCATCATCACCTCTTTTATCGAAATAGAATATTTAGTTTTATACTTAGTTAAGGACATTATATTAAAATAATAGTATCCCTATTAATTTTGTCAACATTAAATCTTAAAATTGTCTTGACAGGATGGTCGGAAAAGATAAAATATAAATAATTCCGATTGGAATACTTGGTAATAGCGCGGAATAATTATGGTATGAGAGCATGACTTCGTTCTTTCCTTTAAGGATTGGGAGGTGATTTTATGGGGGTCACAAAAAATACTGATTTTAAACAAGATGCCTTTCCGCTTGAAGTTCAGAAAAAAATTATTGAAGCGATTGGAAGTCTTAAATATGGAATTGTTAGCATAATCGTACAGGACGGACACGTCATTCAGATAGAGAAATTGGAAAAGGAAAGACTAAAGTAAACACTTGCTGTCCGGAAGATAAACATGCTGCTTACTTAAATCATTGGGGTGGTCACTTTTTGTCATATTATGCTAATATGATAGGGATAATAAAAGGGACTTTAATTGGGGAGGCCGCTCATTTGGTCGAGATCACGAATCTTAGCAAGATTTATCATACGGCTCATCAAGAAATATTGGCTCTGGATAATGTGAGCTTATCGATAAAGCGAGGAGAAATTTTTGGCATTATTGGTCTTAGCGGAGCCGGAAAAAGTACGCTGATCCGCTGTATAAATATGCTGGAGAAACCCACCCGGGGTTCCATAATCGTAGATGGTCAGGATATCACCACTCTGAATAAGCAGGAACTGCACCAGGCCCGGCAAAAAATAGGCATGATCTTTCAGCAGTTCAATCTTCTTTCATCACGCACGGTTTTTGATAATGTCATGTTTCCTTTGGAAATCGCCCATACCCCGATCAAACAGGCTCGCCAGAGGGTAGGCGAGCTGCTGGAAATGGTAGGAATTGCCGATAAGGCCAGGGTGTATCCGGATCAGCTCAGCGGGGGGCAAAAACAGCGCGTCGGTATAGCCCGAGCCCTGGCCAACGATCCCAAATTGCTATTGTCGGATGAGGCCACCTCGGCGCTTGATCCCCAGACCACCCGATCAATCCTTAAGCTGTTGAAGGATATTAATTCTCAATTTAATTTGACCATCTTGTTAATCACCCATGATATGAATGTCATTAAACAGGCATGTGACCGGGTAGCGGTAATCAGCGATTCCCAAATCGTAGAGGTGGGAGATGTCCTCTCCATATTCAGCAATCCGGGAACACCCACTTCCCAGAGTTTTATAAATGCCATAGTTAATAAAGATGTACCTGAAGAATATACCGATAATCTGTTAAGAACTCATAGTGATAAATATTCCTGTTTAATCAGGGTGGCCTTCATAGGTTCGTCAGCGGGTGAGCCTCTGATTTCTTCAATGATCAAGAAATACGATATTGATGCCAATATTCTTTATGGCAATATTGACCGGGTCAAAGATATACCTTTCGGAAACCTGACCTTGGAGTTGATTGGGGAACGGGAAGCGGTGGATCAATCCATGGAATATCTGAAAAGAAATGGCCTGGAAATCGAGGTGATTTCATAGATGGGGGAATATATTTTTGCCGTAAACGCCGGCATTCTCGGGAGCGATTTCTGGACTGGAAACTCCTGGATAATTGAGAAAGTTCTGCAGGCTACCTGGGAAACCCTGTATATGGTAGTAATAGCTACAGCCCTGAGCTATCTTTTCGGACTACCCCTGGGGGTAATACTGGTGACCACGGAAGAAGGACATATACTGGAGAGTAAAGGAATAAACCGGATTCTGGGGACTATTATTAATGCGGTACGTTCCATACCGTTTATTATTTTTCTTATCCTGGTAATCCCCTTCACTCGATTAGTGGTGGGCACTTCAATAGGAACGGTAGCCTCGATGGTACCCCTTACCCTGGCTGCTATCCCTTTTGTGGCCCGCGTAGTGGAAACCTCTCTCAAAGAAATTGAATGGGGGCTGATTGAAGCGGCTTTATCCATGGGAGCCAATGCCTGGCAGGTTATAAACAAGGTGTTGATCCCGGAAGCCCGGCCTTCCATCATCATGGGGGTGGCGATCACCACTATTAACCTGGTAGGTTATTCGGCTATGGCCGGTATTGTGGGAGGAGGTGGATTGGGAACACTGGCCTATTACTATGGTTACCAGCGTTATGAAGATTTGATCATGTGGGTCACGGTTATTGTACTTATTATATTTGTTCAATGTGTTCAAATGCTGGGTGACAAAATGGTTGCAAAAATGACAAACCAAAGGAGGTAGTCTGATGAAAAAAAACTTGGTACTCATTGCCTGCGCATTATTTTTGATTGCCACTGTAGCCGGATGCGCCAGTAAGACGGCTCCAAAAGCCACTGATGCGGACAAAGCTGCCAAACCGGCCACAACTAAAATAGTGGTGGGAGCCACTGCTAAACCCCATGCGGAAATATTGGAAGTAGTAAAACCCCTTTTGGCCAAAGAAAATGTTGATCTGGAAATTAAAGTATTCACTGATTATGTTCAACTAAATCCGGCATTGAAAGACGGCCAAATAGATGCAAATTTTTTCCAGCATATACCTTATCTTGAGGACTACAATAAGAAAAACAATGCCAGCCTGGCATGGACGGTAAAAGTTCATAATGAGCCCATGGGTATATACTCGAAAAAAATTAAGAGTTTGGATCAACTAGTTAAAGGTGCCAAAGTAGGTATACCCAATGATGCCACCAACGGTGGACGCGCTTTGATGGTTCTGGAAAATTCTAATTTGCTCAAACTTAAAGCGGGAGTGGGCGTTACCGCCACTGAAAAAGATATCACCGAGAACTCTAAGAATTTAAAGATTACTATGATGGATGCGGCTATGCTGCCTAGAACATTGGACGATGCTGATATATGTGTTATCAACAGCAACTATGCTTTGGAAGCCAAGCTAAATCCGGTAAAAGATTCGCTCTTCATGGAACCCAAAGACTCTCCCTTTGCCAATGTGCTCGTAGTTAGGCCCCAGGATAAGGACAAAGAAGCCATTGTTAAGCTGGGTAAAGCCCTGCAATCCCCCGAAGTTAAGAAGTTCCTGGAGGACAAATACCAGGGCAGCTGCGTTCCATCTTTCTAAAAATTAGAAAAAACTGCTGGTCGATTAAAATGAGCCGGCAGTTTTTTTGTGACCATTTCTAAAATGATTTTAAGCCTGTACGTCTACGATATTGCTGGTTTTATCTTCCTTGGATGAGCTGGAAGTTGCGACGTTGGTAGTTGTACTTACTGAACCTGATGAGCTGGTCTGAGTCTTTTGAGATTCGTTTTGTATTTGTTGAATCTGTAATTCGAGTAACTGAATTTGCTGTTGTAGGCTTTCAACTTTTTTCTTTTTGGTTTCAGCATCATCGTCACTTTGATTCTCTTTCTGTATTTGTTTTTCCAGATTTGCAATTTTTTGTTGTAGTTGTTTAACGTCACTGGTAGTACTAGTAGTACTACTGGTGGTACTAGTCGTAGTACTACTTGAAATGGCACTAGTTGTTGTTCCAGAAGACACTGATGAAATACTCAATTATAAAACCTCCCTATAAAATTCTTTTTAAAATTATCGTTAGCATAAACCAATTACTGGAATATAAAGTTTAAAGCAAATATAAGTGAATTTAATGTTAGACTATAAAAATTCTTATTAAAAATATAATTTGGTTGTTGACAACAGGAAAGGAGTTTATTAATATTAAACTATCCTGATAGGATTACTTGGTAATGAGGGGGTGTTAAGGATGCAGATATCTACCCGAGGCAGATATGGCCTAAGGGCTATGGTCGATCTCACCTTGCATTCCGGTGATGCATATGTAGCCTTGAATAATATAGCGGAAAGACAGAACATATCTGAAAGCTATTTGGAACAACTATTTTCTGCCCTCAGAAAGGGCGGGCTGGTTAAGAGTATAAAGGGTTCCCAGGGAGGCTATGCTTTGGCCGACGACCCTGCCAGGATAACAGTCGGCGCCGTGTTAAGGATATTGGAAGGGAAACTGTTTGTGGTTGCTGAACCTTCTGAAAACGAGATAGTAAATAATACCATAGACTATTGTTTAACAGAGAATGTGTGGGAAAAGATAAATGCAAGCATATGTAGCGTGGTTGATTCCGTAACCCTTGACGACCTGGTAAGCCGTTACAAGGTAATAAACGGGAGTTTAGCCCACATGTTTTATATCTAATAAAAATATTTGCCCTAAAAGTCTATTATAACCATGGGAATAATAAAATAAACAAAGGAGAGGTTAAGATGAGTGAAAGAAAGTTGAAGTTTGACACCTTGCAGGTTCATGCCGGACAACAGCCGGATCCTGCCACCGGTTCAAGAGCGGTGCCTATTTACCAGACCACGTCATACGTCTTTAGAAATGCCCAACATGGTGCCGATTTGTTTGCTCTTAAAGAGCCGGGCAACATATATACACGGATCATGAATCCGACTAATGACGTTTTTGAACAGAGAGTGGCAGCTCTGGAGGGTGGAGTTGGCGGTTTGGCTACATCATCAGGTTCCGCAGCCATTACCTATGCCATTTTAAATATTGCTTCAGCCGGAGACGAGATTGTTTCTGCCAGTACTCTGTATGGGGGAACGTATACCTTATTCTCGGCTACATTGCCCAATTTTGGGATAAAGACCCGCTTTGTCGATCCTGACGCCCCGGAGAATTTCAGAAAAGCCATCAATGAAAAAACCAAGGCATTATATATTGAAACCATAGGCAATCCCGGGATTAACATAGTTGATATCGAAGCTGTAGCCAAAATCGCTCATGATAATGGCATTCCGCTGATTATCGATAACACATTCGGCACACCTTATCTGATCCGGCCCATCGAATTTGGCGCTGACATCGTGGTTCATTCAGCCACCAAATTTATCGGCGGGCATGGGACATCGATCGGTGGAATCATTGTTGATTCCGGTAAATTTGACTGGGCCGCGAGCGGAAAGTTCCCTGGATTGACTGAGCCGGATACCAGCTACCATGGACTCAGATACGCAACCGATGTGGGGGCCCCGGCTTATATCATAAAAGCCCGGGTACAACTGCTCAGAAATACAGGTGCCTGCCTAAGTCCCTTTAACGGTTTTCTATTCCTGCAAGGCCTGGAAACACTATCATTAAGAGTAGAAAGGCATGTTTCCAACACTAAAATTATTGCCCAGCATCTGAAGGACCATCCTCAGGTTAACTGGGTGAGTTACCCCAGTCTGGAGGGTGATAAGTATTATGATCTGGCGCAGAAGTATCTTCCCAAAGGGGCAGGTTCCATATTCACCTTTGGTATAAAAGGGGGAGTTGAAGCTGGCATTAAATTTATTGATAGCCTGGAGATATTCTCCTTATTGGCTAATGTGGCCGATGTAAAATCTTTGGTCATACACCCTGCCAGCACCACCCATTCACAGTTGTCGGAAGAGGAACTAATAGTTGCAGGGGTAACACCGGATCAAATCAGGCTTTCCATTGGCATAGAAGATGTTGAGGATTTGATATATGATCTTGATCAGGCCCTCGCTAAAGCTGCCCAGGGTTAATTACCATGCCGCTGAACCGGAAGCTGAATGATCTGCAAAATATAATTAGGTCGATGGACAGTATAGCGATTGCATTTTCCGGAGGAGTTGACAGCACGTTCCTGTTAAAGGTGGCCCATGAGCTTTTAGGTGATAAGGTAATTGCCGTCACTGCCTGTTCCTCAACCTATCCGGCTAGAGAATTCAGGACTGCGGTTGATTTTGTAAATAATGCCGGGATAAAATACCTGGTTATCGCCGCAGAAGAGCTCGACGTCGAGGGTTTTGCGGATAATCCGCCGAACAGGTGCTATTTATGCAAACGTGAACTATTTACCCGTATAGTACAGATTGCCGGCCAGAAGAATATTAGCTTTGTAGCCGATGGTTCAAATGCAGATGATATTAAGGATTACCGGCCGGGGATGAGAGCTCTGAGTGAGTTGAAGATATTGAGCCCGTTACGGGAAGCGAATATGACCAAGGAAGACATAAGAGCTTTATCAAAACGGATGAATTTGCCCACCTGGAACAAACCGGCGTTTGCCTGTCTGGCTTCCAGAATCCCCTATGGGCAAAAGATAAACCGCGAGAAGCTGTCTATGGTTGATAGAGCCGAACAATTTCTACTGGATTTGGGGTTTGAACAAGTTAGAGTCCGTCATCACGGCGATATAGCCAGGATTGAGGTTTTACCCCAGGAACGCGTCCGATTTGTGGATGAGAGTTTAATGGATCAGATCAATGATCAATTCAAGCAAATAGGATTTGCCTATACCGCCTTGGATTTAAACGGATATAGAACCGGCAGCATGAATGAAAAGATAGTAAATGAGAAGAATGGAGGAAATGACATGGGAAAAATAGCTAAAAATTTGACCGATTTAATTGGCAATACCCCTCTGTTGGAACTGTCCAACTACAACCAGGCAAATAAGCTGGAGGCCAAAGTGATTGCGAAGCTGGAGTATTTCAATCCGGCCGGCAGTGTAAAAGACAGGATCGGTTATGCCATGATTAAAGATGCCGAAGATAAAGGATTATTGAATAAAGACTCGGTTATTATCGAGCCCACCAGTGGCAACACCGGAGTTGGTCTGGCCTTTGTGGCCGCCGCGCGGGGATATCGTTTGATACTAACCATGCCGGACACCATGACCTTAGAAAGAAGGAGCCTGTTGAAGGCCCTGGGTGCGGAGCTGGTATTAACCCCCGGCGCGGACGGTATGCCGGGTGCTATCAAAAAGGCCGAGGAACTGGTGGCCCAGACTCCGAATTCCTTTCTTCCCAACCAGTTTAAGAATCCGGCGAATCCTGAGATCCACCGGCAAACCACCGGTGAAGAAATATGGAGGGACACGGACGGATCTGTGGATATATTTATTGCCGGAGTTGGAACCGGGGGGACAGTAAGCGGGGTAGGGGCACTGTTGAAGGAAAGAAAACCGGGCGTTCAGATTATAGCCGTAGAGCCGTTCGATTCACCGGTTCTATCGGGAGGCTCCCCTGGGCCGCATAAGATTCAAGGCATTGGTGCAGGTTTTGTTCCGGACGTTTTCGATCGCGAGGTAATTGATGAAATATTTAAGGTCAAGAATGAGGATGCTATAGACACCGCTCGTAGTCTGTCCAAGATTGAGGGCTTGCTGGTGGGCATTTCATCCGGTGCGGCAGCTTATGCGGCTACCCAAATAGCCAAAAGGCCGGAGAATAAAGGTAAAACGATCGTAGCTCTATTGCCGGATACCGGGGAAAGATACCTGTCACATCCGGTCTTTGCGGAGTTATAGGGAGATATTGAGAATATGGGGCAGACAGGGGAAGAATTCTCTTGTCTGCCTTAAAGAACAATAAAAAGGAGATTTAATATGCCCATAAAAATTCCGGATAATCTTCCGGCCACAGAAATCTTAAGCAATGAGAATATTTTCGTTATGGGGGAAAAACGGGCTTATACCCAGGATATACGCCCGCTGCGGATAGCCATATTAAATCTAATGCCACTAAAAAGCATTGCTGAGACTCAATTACTGCGTTTGCTGGGTAATTCCCCTCTGCAAGTGGATATTGTTCTATTGCATCCTGAGACACATACGTCGAAGAATACCTCCGAAGAACACCTGGCTAACTTCTATAACACCTTTGACGATATAAAGAGTCAAAAATTCGATGGTATGATTATAACCGGAGCGCCGGTGGAACAATTGGAATTTGAAGAATGGAGTTACTGGGAAGAATTGAAGGAAATAATGGAGTGGACACGGCATAACGTTTTTTCCACCTTGCATATCTGTGTGGGGGCTCAGGCGGGTCTATATTACCACTATGGGGTTCCGAAGTATCCGCTTGAAGCGAAAATGTTCGGGGTTTTTGCCCACACGATTAACCGAAAAAATGTACCCCTCTTACGTGGATTTGATGATGATTTCTTCGTGCCCCATTCACGTCATACGGAAGTAAAGCGAGAGGATATAGAAAAAGTAGATAATATAGAAATTCTATCCGAGTCGGATGCAGCAGGAGTCTATATTGTTTCATCCAAAGACGGGCGATTGATTTTTGTTACCGGACATTCCGAGTATGATGCCGACACTTTGAAATCAGAGTATGACCGTGATATAGGGAAAGGTTTGGATATTGCAGTTCCCCGAAACTATTATCCGAATGATGACCCCAGTCAGCCTCCCATAGTTAGATGGCGCAGCCATGCTAATCTTCTATTTGCGAACTGGCTGAATTATCATGTATACCAGGAAACACCGTACGACCTGGATGAACTAAAGTGAATAATTTAATCCCGTTCCCTTGTTGCTTGGGAGGTAGGGGCTGCCAAACCCTCTCCCTCAGCCGCTTCTAGCATTTTCCTATCAAAGCTTAGTACTTGTAACTCGGGAAACTCTTGCGCGATGCTTTTAGCCATGGCCAGATGCCATAAATCAGCACCCCGTAGTGACCATTTTTCAGCCATACTTCGAAACATCTCCCAATCAGGAAGCATGTTAAGTCTCTGCCAGGGACCGAATAAAAACTGCTGGTAAGCTTGATGGACTGAGTCCTGATTGGCCTTATACTCTCGGCCATGCCTGAATAACACACTACAAACTTCAGACATGGCCAGTGACGATATCAGATGAACTGCGTGGCTTTGCAGGGCTATCCTGGCATTTTCACTGTGCATATCCAACCAAATTGCCGATAGAATAGCTGAGGAATCCCAGTATATAATTACCTTTTCATTCAACTTCAAGCTCGATCCTCCCGTGCTTCTTGAAGATAGCTTTGCAGTGAGTCTTCAAAACCTTTTACCTGGACTGCTTGAGGAAGTTGGCTATCCTTAGCGGCCGCTTGGATTAAACCACTACTTATTGCTCCGGCTATACGTTCCTCGAACGATAAAGACCGCTGGTTAATTGGTAATATTATATAAGCTGGTTTTCCCCGTTCAGTAATGATTACTTCATTTCCTTCTTTGGAATGGTGTAATAGCTTGCTGAGGTTATTTTTCGCTTCACGAATCCCGAAAACCATTTTAGGCATGATCAAGCCTCCTTTTCATGTGGCGCTTATAGCTACATTATATTATAGAAAACAGATGGTGGCAATACATTTCGGGTGCGAACGAGAGAACCGCACCCTGATTAGTCCCAGCAGATTGTTCCTCCTCCGATAACCTGCTCTCCATCATAGAAAACCACTGCCTGGCCGGGGGTGATGGCCCGCTGGGGCGAGTGAAATTTCACTTCTGCCCGGTTGTTATCGGAAGGAATAACCAATGCCGGAACCCGCTTAGATGAATATCTGATCTTAACCGTTAATTCTGTGGGGCTGTTCAGCGGGGTTGCCGATATATAGTGCACGTCGCTTGCGGTTAGGTGATCCCGGAAAAGCTCCTGATTTTCTCCGACCCAAACCGTATTGCTGTCCGCATCGATGGCGGTCACGTAGACCGGGTGTCCCATAGCCAGCCCCAGGCCTTTGCGCTGGCCGATGGTATAGTGATGAATACCTTTATGAGGGCCAAGATAATCCCCGCTTGAATACCTGAACAGGCCGGTCTTTTTCTCCAACCCCGGGTAATTATCAACAAATGCTCCGTAGTTGCCATCGGGAACAAAACATATGTCCTGGCTTTCCGCCTTGGAGGAAACAGGTAGACCGGCTTTCTCAGCCAGCCTGCGTACTTCATGTTTAGTGTAAGTACCTAAAGGAAACAGGGTGTGTTCTAATTGGTGCTGATTTAAAGAATAGAGAGCATAGCTTTGATCCTTGCTATTATCCAGACCGGTCAAGAGATTAAATTGTCCGGAGCACTCATCCCGCATGATGCGGGCATAATGACCGGTGGCAATGTAGTCTGCATCCATCGCCAGGGCTTTATTTAAGAGTGATTGAAATTTAAGCTGGCAATTGCAGACGATACACGGATTGGGGGTGCGCCCGCGCAGATATTCCCGGCAGAAATAATCGATTACCGTATGCTTGAACTCTTCCTGGAAGTTAAATACGTAAAAAGGAATGTCCAGTTTCCAGGCCACACTGCGGGCATCGTTTACGGCTTCCAGGCTGTAGCAGGCCCGGTCCTGATCATTTGAAGACTGCCAGATCTGCATGGTTATGCCCACAACTTCAAAGCCCTGCTGTTTGAGCAGCAGGGCGCATACGGAGCTATCCACCCCACCGCTCATAGCCACAATAACCTTTTTGCCCAATTTATTCTTCCGCCTTCTCACAGGAGGAATGGTCCTCCTGCTTACAACAGCCTTTTGAGAAACAAGTTGGAGAGGCATCTCCTGACCGATAATTTTTGATTGCCTCGTGGAGGGCGTCGGCAGCCAGATTAGAACAGTGCATTTTTAGCGGAGGTAAGCCATCCAGGGCCTCGGCCACGGTTCTATTGGTAATCATCTCAGCTTCCTCCAGGGATTTGCCCTTCACCATTTCTGTTACCATGCTGCTGGTAGCAATGGCTGCGGCACAACCAAAGGTTCTGAATTTAATATCTTTTATAAGGTCGTCCTGTACCTCGATTTCGATATGCATTATATCGCCGCAGGTAGGATTGCCCACCTCTCCTACTCCATCGGGAAGCTCGATCTTGCCGACATTGCGGGGATTCATAAAATGATCCATTACTTTCTGTGAATACATTATAAAGACCTCCTTTATTGTCCCAGGGGGGACATCATGCGTAAATTTTTAATAATTGGCGGCAGAACCTCCAATACATAATCGACATCCTCGATAGTATTATCTTTACCCATAGTCAGGCGCACAGATCCATGGGCAATCTCATGGGATAAGCCCAAAGCCAGAAGCACATGGGATGGTTCCAGGGAACCGGAGGTGCAGGCAGAGCCGCTGGAAGCCATAATGCCATAGCTGTCCAACATTAGGAGGATTGACTCACCCTCCACATATTCAAAGCATACGCTCACACTGCCAGGCAAGCGGTTAATTGGATGCCCGGTAAGCCTGGTATTAGGGATAGCTTCTATTATACCCCGTCTTAAACGCTGGCCTAGTTCCCACAGGGTTGAATCATTCTGGTTCAGTCTCTGCTGAGCCAATTCAGCTGCCTTGCCAAAACCCACCGCGCCCGGCACATTAACGGTTCCGGCTCGCAGGTTGCGCTCATGTCCTCCGCCGTAAAGGTAACTACCGATACGCACTCCTTTTTTGGCATACAGGCAGCCGATTCCTTTAGGTCCATAGAGCTTGTGACTGGAGGCGGAAAGCAAATCAACCCCCAGGTCTTTTACATTAACCGGGATCTTTCCCACGCTCTGAACTGCATCAGTATGGAAAACGGCTCCGACTTCATGACTGATAGCAGCCAGTTCTTTTATATCTTGAATGGTTCCTACTTCGTTATTGGCATGCATAATTGAAACCAGGGCCGTATCAGGTCGCAGCGCTGTTCTAAGTGTTTGCGGTTCTACCGTCCCTTCAGAGTTTACCGGCAATACAGTCAAATCAAAGCCCTGCTTGGCCAGATGTTCGCAAGTATGCAAAATGGCATGATGTTCAATGGCTGAGGTAATAATATGCCGGCGTTTTTCCCTGTTATTGTTCATATAGGTTATCAGGGCCTGATTATCAGCTTCCGTTCCTCCGGCGGTAAAAATTATTTCGCCCGGAGAGGCTCCCAGCAATGAGGCTACCTGTTCCCGGGCGTTCTCAAGCGCACGGGCGGCCTTTTGTCCCTGGGAATGAACACTCGAAGAATTACCATATATATCGGTATAGTAAGGTATCATGGCGTTAAGAACCACCGGATCAACCGGAGTGGTAGCACTGTGGTCCATATATACTGTTCTCATTTGATGGCCTCCTTTTTTACTTTCCATTTGACGGGGACGCGCAGGACGTTCTATTCGCCTTACCGCTTGCAACCATTTGCATCTGCACGAAGTCCCCATTCGCATTGCCCCCTATATTTTATATATAAAGGAAACCTTCTCCGGCATTCTTTGCGATTCCTGAGCCAGATCGTCCAGGGTATATGAATCCAGGACATCTGCTATGGCATCCCTTACCTTGGTCCAAACAACACGGGTTACACAGTAATCAGCGCGTGCACACGATTCAGGATTGGTCTCGCTAACGCATTCTACCGGTGCAATCGGGCCTTCCAATACCCGGACTATATCTCCGGCGGTAATGTCCTCGGGTTTTCGGCCCAGTATATATCCGCCCTGTGAACCCCGGACGCTCTTCACCAACCCGGCTCTCTTCAAAGGTACCATAAGCTGCTCCAGGTAGCGTTCTGATATCCCCTGCCGTTCTGCTATGGTATGAGTGGCGATAGGGCCTTTATCCTCGCTTTGAGCCATATCAATCAGGGCTCGCAGGCCGTACCTCCCTCGGGTTGACAATTTCAATAAAACCTACCCCTTTCATGTATGGTTGATAAAAATTATTGGGTATAAGCAATCATTTTCTCTAAAGCAAGTGCAGCTTTCACCCGGATATCTTCCGGTACGGTTATTACCGTTGTAAAGTCTTTTAGTGAATGATGAATCTTTTCCAGAGTGATGCTTTTCATATTTGGGCAAATCAATTCTTCATCAGCCAGAACCAGATTTTTACCCGGGTTGGCCGCATTGATTGAATGCATGATACCGCATTCGGTAGCGATGATAAAAGTATCAGCGGTAGATTTGGCCGCGTAGTTGACCATCCCGGCAGTACTGCCCACATAATCAGCTATGGCCACTACTTCCGGGTCGCATTCGGGGTGAACCAAAACCTCTGCATCCGGGTATTCTTGTTTCCGCTGTAATATATCATCCTTTTTTACTGCAGCATGAATCGGACAACTGGAAGGATAAAAATCCAGAGATCTTCCTAATTTTGAAGCTACATAAGTTCCGAGGTTCTCATCCGGAATAAAAAATATCCGCTTGTCAGGTGGAAGTTTTTCAATGATCTTGACCGCATTGGAGGAAGTACAGCAAATGTCACTTACCGCCTTGATAGCTGCGGGAGTGTTCACATAACTGACAATGATACTATCCGGATGCTCTTGTTTATATTGCCGCACATCGTCAACGGCTATACTGTTGGCCATAGGACAGGTAGCAGACGGTTCCGGAGACAGCACTTTTTTCCCAGGACATAGGATTGCTGCGGATTCGGCCATAAAGTCAACCCCGGCTACCAGAATGGTGTCACAAGGAGAGTTTTTGGCAGCTAGCGCCATGGCATAGGAATCTCCTACGAAATCGGCTATATCTTGAATTTCATCACGCTGGTAATAATGAGCTATGATGTATACCGACTTTTCCTTTTTCAGTTGAAGAACATTTTCGATTAACTGCTTATTTTCTTGGGCACTCAAAACTGTCACCCCCTATAAAATCACTTTTTCCTGATGGCTATAAATGCTGAATTTTTGGCCCCGGGCAAAACCTACCACGGTGATATCCATTTCATCCGCTAACTCAATCGTTAGTCCGGTAGGTGCAGATCGCGACAGCACCAGTGGAATATTGCCGCGGGCGGCCTTGATAAGAATCTCTGAGGCGACACGTCCACTGAGCAACAGGCATTTATCATCGGTTGAAATCCCGTTTAATAACGCATAGCCGAGTACCTTGTCAACAGCGTTATGTCTGCCGATGTCTTCGTACATGCATATCATTCCGGTGCTGTCAGCTAGAGCAGCGCTGTGTACACCACCCGTACGTTTAAAAGTAAGTGACTTATCTTCCAAAAGATTAATCATCTGCAGCAGATGATCGGCGGTAAAAGTCGCATCAGATTGTACCGGTTTAAGCTGACGGGCGTCGTTAATAAAATAGAGCCCGGCCCGGCTCTTCCCACAACAGCTGGCGATATGACGGCGCAAAAAGTTACTGGTCTGGGGTACTGGAGAACTGGTCTCTATCCACAGCAAACCCTCTTCTTCACGACAGGATATTTCAAGGATATCATCGGGTTTTTGAACCAGACCTTCACTGAGTAGAAATCCTACCCCCAGCTCTTTATAACCGCCCGGTGAACAGATCATGGTAGCCAGTTCAACGTGATTAAGAAAAAGGGTTAGAGGGGTCTCCTGCACGACTGCATCCTCAATATATTCAATATTACCGTGGTTGTATACGGTAATTTCTCTATTTTTGTAGATTGCCGGTTCGGTCATTTTAAGCTCCACTCCTTTACCTTGAATAGCGTTTAGTAAGCTCAAAATCAATATACACAATCCCTATAGGGTATGTCAAGTATATTTATTTTTCTCCTACAACTTCCACGTTGTCACCAGTCCGTACCCAACCTGAGGTAAGTACCTTGGCAAAGATGCCCTCGGTTGGCATAACACATGTACCGACCTGCTTTTTGATGGCGCAGGCTTTGTTATGACACTCCTTGCCGATCTGGGTTACTTCCATTTGTACTTCTCCCACCTGCAGGCGCGTTCCTAAAGGCAGGGCCGCGACATCGATGCCAGCCACGGTCAAATTTTCAGCAAAATCACCGTACACAATGATAGCTCCCAGGGCCCGCATCTTTTCCACGCTCGATAATGACAGCAGGCTGACCTGACGATGCCAATCGCCGCTATGAGCATCTACTTCGATACCCCAGTCAGCCTTGATGTAAGCTTCATCAATATTATGCTTCTTTATCCCTCGTTTTTCGGAGATATTTACGGCTAGGACCTGCCCTTTTTCCATATTCATTAGACCAACGACCTTTCCTGTTTGCAAATACGACTATTTACCTAAGAATTATAGAATACAGCCATAGATATAACAAGGTGCTTGCTGTGGAAATAGTCTCATTCTGCATACCGATTTCTATTCGGGGAAAGATATAGCAAATTGCGCAGGAGATTTGCATGAATGAAGAAAATTCCTAGAAAACCCCCGACCGATGATCAAGCCTGGAAAGAAGATAAGCAGAAGATACCGGAGACCAAGCTTCCGGCGGCTCTAAACGAAAAAATGCAAATGTTGCAGCCTCACCTTAAAAAGGGTGCTGATATTATAACTCGGCCTTTTTTCCTGCAAGGTGAACCTCCGTTGGAAGCAGTAGCCATTTATTTAAACAAAGTGATAGATGATGAAACCCTTAACCAGGATATTCTTCGGCCATTAATGATAAATTGCCGGGAAGAGAGTATTCAGGACTTGGGCGCCCAAAACCTTATGGATGCTATCTACAAGACTTCGATAACCGCAAGCCAAATAAGTAAGACAAATACTTTTGCATCATTGGTACAGACTATTTTTGATGGGATGACCGTTTTGCTGTTTGACGGTTTAGAGGAAGTTCTGGTACTAGATATTCACGGAGGTCCATTCAGGGCTATTGACGCGCCTCCGGCCGAACAAACCATGCGCGGTTCCCGGGAAGGTTTTATCGAGAGATTGGATATAAATATTGCCCTGGTTCGGCGCAGGCTGCGAGACCCCAATCTGGTCGTGGAAAAAACCCTGGTAGGAAGGAGAACCCGTACCCAGGTGGCTATTCTCTACATAGATGATATAGCCGATCCTAATATTGTCAGGACGCTTAAGGACAGAGTCAACCAGATGGATCTGGATGGGATAGTCGCCTCAGGTTATATCGAACAGTTCATTGAGGATAGTCCGACCAGCATTTTTTCCCAAGTTTTTATTACTGAACGACCGGATAAGCTGGTAGCTTTGTTGCTGGAAGGCCGGGTGGCCATAATAGCTGATAATACGCCTCTATCCTTTGCAGTTCCGGCTTTGTTTGTGCAGTTTTTGCAGGCACCGGAGGATTATTATGAGAAAACGTTTTTCTCCAGCTATATCAGAATTTTAAGATACATCTCCTTGTTAATCGCCATATCTCTTCCGGCCTTATACATAGCGCTTCTAACCTATCAACCGGAGCTTATACCTTATGATTTGCTGATAAGCTTTTCCCGGGCGCGTGCCAATGTTCCCTTTCCGGTAATTGTAGAAGCTTTAATTATGGAAATTATTATTCAAATGGTTATCGAGGCCGGCTTGCGACTTCCCCAGCAAATCGGGCAGACGGTAGGTGTAGTTTCAGGCATAATCCTGGGTCAGGCGGCCATAAGCGCCAAGCTGGCCAGCCCGATTGTTATTCTGATTATATCTATCTCGATTATATGCACGTATGCCCTTCCGTCAGCCAGTATGGTACTAACCACCAGACTGCTCAGGCTTCCCATAATGCTGCTGGCGGCTACATTTGGTTTGTTCGGCATTGCCTTCGGATGGATTGTCGTTCAGGCTCATCTTATAGGCCTGGAAAGCATGGGCGTTCCCTATTTTGCCCCTCTGGCTCCCATGCGTTTAGCAGACTTAAAGGATACGTTTATCCGAACATTTTGGAAAAAGATGAACCAAAGACCTGTTTCCATACCGATGCAAGATAGGAAAAGACAGGGCAATGACGGGAAGGAGCCACAGCAGCCATGAAGGATAAAGCAGGCTCAACCATTACCACTAAGCAGCTAATCTTCATCATTGTCGGCTCACAAGTTGGCATAAGATTTTTATATTTACCTAGAGAAGTTAGCAAAATAGCGAGCGAAGATGCATGGCTGGCCGTATTCCTCGCGGCTTTGGCACCGGTTATTATAATATTCCTGATAGATCGTTTGAGCAAGCGTATGCCGGATATGGGTTTTACCCAAATGAGTCAAACGCTTTTTGGAAAGTTTTTGGGGTCAAGCCTGATCGTTCTCTTTGTTGCTTATGTTATTGCGTTTGAATCTATAATAGTACGTATCTTCTCTGAAGTTACCAAGCTATATCTTTTGCCGAAAACTCCGTTGACCGTGGTACTGTTTATGTACGTCTTTAACATTGTTTATATCGGCAGCAAAGGAGCCAGAGTAATAGGGCGGTTGAATGAGCTGCTGTTCTACCTTCTTCTGGCCAACTTCCTGGTTTTGCTGATACCTCTGGGGGCGGCGGACTATACTAATCTCTTACCGGTAGGAACAGCGGGATGGGATGGAATAGCCAGAGGGACCTTGGCGGCAATTCACTTTTATGCGGGGATTGAAATACTGCTGGTATTCTATTCATTGGTAAATAGAAAAGATGAGCTCCTAAAAGCCGGGATGATAGCTACTGCCATAACCACAGCACTATATGTAAGTATTGTAGTAATATGCGAACTGGTTTTTGGGGTAAATGGCATGCAAGGCCAGATGTTTCCGGCTTTGATTTTGCTAAAGGTTGTTCAAATACCTGTCATCGAGCGTTTGGAATTCATATTCCTGTTTTTCTGGTTGGGCATGGGAGCACGACCGGCGATTAACATGGGTTTTGCCGCTTCATTATCTTTGACCCAGTTGCTAAAAATAGATGAGAAAAAATATCTTCCTTATGTGCTCATGTTTGTCGGATTGGCCATATTTATAATAGCTCTTCTTCCCCAAGACATTTTATCCGTGTTTAAGCTATCTAATTATGCGGGATACGCTTTCTACGTGATAGGAATCGCTTACCCCTTAATATTCTATGTTACGGCTCTGGCCCGTGGAGAGAAGGTGAAGCAGAATGCGTAGAAAGATGTTGTTCGCTGCACTTATGATCATTCTGATTATTGGTATTTCCGGTTGCTGGGATTATCGTGACATTAATAGTACTGCTTTTCCACAGCTAGGGGCTTATGATCTGCACGAAGAAAGTAATACAGCGTTAGGTAACCTTCCGCCGGAAGAACAGCAGATAGATTTAACAGTAGTAATTCCTACTGTTTCACCAGAACTTGAGTCAAAATTCTTAATTTCTAAAACATCGGGATTGCTGATTGCCAGTGCCCGCGGTCAAAAGCCCTATTCACTGCCGGGAGAATATTCGGCCGGTGTGGCCAGTAACATAGTTTTTTCAGAAGCCCTGGCAGCTACAGGTTTGAATAAGGTTAGTGATGCACTATCCCGGGGGGCATTGAATCCCCATACCGAAAATTATTCGATAGCTGAGGGCAGGGCGGAAACCATTCTGCGTGTTCCTATAAAGGATTACCCCAGTATGGGAGACTACCTAAGGATGTTGATTAGATCCAGCAATAAGAGAACATTTATGCCTGCTACCACCCTGCACCAGTTTGAGGTTGACCAAAATCCAGGGAAAAATCCGGTTATGCCTCTGCTAACTATTAAGGATGAAAAAGTGATGTTCGGCGGTGCGGCAATCTTTAATAAAGATAAAATGATTGGCAAGGCAGATTTGAATGAAACTCAATACCTGGTAATGTTAAGGGGAATTGAGTCTGTCGGAAACTTGCCATTTATAATAAGCAAAGAAGATCAGATGTCGGATATGGGTTCGGTTAATGTAAATAACAAAAGAAAAGTAAAGGTGGAGCGTAACGGCGACAGCTTTACCTTTACAATAACCATATCGTTGGCAGGCAATTTGGCCGAGCATTCCAGCGGGGTTTTGTTTACCGAGGATCCGAAATTGCATACTGAAATAGAAGACCAGATAGCTTCTAATGTTACCGAAGGCTGTAATAAGTTTATTGAGAAAATGCAGGAGGAATATAAAGTGGATTGCATCGATATCAGCAAATATGCTCTGGCCAAGTGGAGGAAAGAATTGCAGCCCAAGATTGATGAGGGCTTTATCGAAAACGTCGATATTAAGGTTGATGTTAAAGTTAAGTTGCAGAACGTGGGGGGGGAGAGTTAAAACCGTAAAACCGGGGTCAAGCCTGACCCCACTCATTCTAGCTCTGGCGCATAATTGTATTCGAAGTAAAAATGGGGATTAAGCGTTTCCGATATTTGATTCCCAGAATCACATAATAGGCAGTTTCGGGTCGCAGGTGAAAACGGCACTGACCGGCTATGGTTCTAACCCACATATCAGAATAGTTGAAGCTTTCTCCGGCCTCGTTTACTCTGAGGACGATGCGTTTCATATCCGGGCTAATACTCTGTTCAGCACAAATCGACTCCCATCTGGAGCGGCTCAGGTTCCAGAAGACCAGGGCATATTCACCTTCACTGCGCTGTATTTTTATGGAATTCTCCGCCAAATAAAATTTATCGGTACTGTTAATGGCCAATTCGCTGGCGCTTTCGTAATTGAAGTTATGGACGGCGGACTTGATTTTGTTGTCGTGTTTGATGGTATTCAGAACCCAGTATACTAACGCGCATAGAACCGCTGTCACAATTACTATAAAAATAAGTGGGGTCATATATTATACCTCCCGGTTTCATAAGTCTTATTAGAGAATATTATCCCCGCCAGGTTAAATTTCATAAGCGGTTTTACGAAAAATATACCGTATGCATAAGAGCCGCTGGGGTATAATGGAGATTAATGATAGAAGGCTGCGGTTTGAGAGATAGGGGGAGCATACTGTGAATGAAAGACCTAAATGGGGATTTATCGATATTATTCTGGTCTATCTGGGAGTAATGGCTATATCAGTATTAACCGGTTTTCTGTTTAGAAATTTTAATATCGGTCTGGTTCCAGGTGGTCTGGGATATTTTATGGTCGCATTTTTAGTGCAGTTTCTCGCCACTGTGGGACTCGTATTCCTGGCGACCATAGTCTTTCATCATAGTAAATGGCGTGATCTGGGCATCAACCGGCCCCTAACGGGCACGCTGGGGCGTTATGGTATAATGGGCGGCATATTATTGATCCTTATGGTACTGGTCATGGGCTATGTGTTAAAATATTTGCAGCCTGAAATTCAACCCCAGTATTATGAAGAAATGTTGCGTTCAGTAAACCGGCTACCTGATTTTATTGGTATTCTGGTAGCGGGGTCGGTACTGGCTCCTCTTTCGGAGGAGATTTTCTACCGGGGCATGATTTATCCTGTATTTAGAAAGCATATGGGACCGGTGTGGGGAGCCATTCTGGCCGGTCTGGTCTTTGGCTTGGCCCACTGGGATTTCTGGCGTACCATTCCCCTGGCGATGGGCGGGGCAGGACTATGCTACATCTATGAGAAGAGCGGCAGCATCTGGGTTTCGGTTCTTGCTCACGGGGTGTGGAACGGACTTTTATCCATCATTATCTATCTCAGCCTTTCTCCCGGTATGTTATAATGCCTGGAGGGTGTTAAGGGGACGGTTCTCCTGACACCTCTATATAATAGCGGATGAGGTATCAGGAGAACCGTCCCCTTGACACCGGAAAAAGAGCAACAAATATATTAGAGGTGACAGCAATGCCAATCTACGATTACAAATGTGAGAAATGTGGGAGATTCGAGAAGGTGCAAAGAATAACTGAGGAACCTTTGCAGGTTTGCCCAGAATGTGGTGGACCGGTAGAACGATTGATCAGCAAGAATGTTGGTATCGTATTAAAAGGTGCCGGGTTTTATCAAAACGATAAGAATCTAAAAGACCGGGTTCGAAGTCTTAACAAAGACCGGCAGGTAGATAACCAGGCTATACTGGACGGAGATGTCAAGTCTTATGTTGAACAGTCCGAAAGCACTACTAAAAAAGCGGTGGAAGCCTAAAATGTCAGGAATTTGATTAGATAGAATAAAAATGGGAGTGATAGCTTGCTTAAAGCGATTACTTTTGATTTTTGGAATACTTTATTTTTAATGCCCAGGGGCCAGCATATATCCAGCAAGCGGGTGGAGGCTTTCAACAAAGAAATGCGGGATATGGGCTACAATTTGGATGATGAACTGCTGAGGAGAACCTTTTTTGATTGCTGGAGTTTTGCTCATCAGTATCAGGTCGAAAATGGCCTGGACATCACCCCGATTGGTCATGTCAATTATATCCTGGAAAAATTTAACTTGAAACTGGAACAGCCAGAATGGGATAGGGCATATATGGTTTACACGTCAGCGCTCACTGAATATCCTCCGGAATTAAACCAGGGGGTGGAGGAGACTTTGCCGGTGCTGGCCGAAAAATACAAGCTGGCGGTAATATGCAATACCGGGGCAACTCCCGGGTCAGTCCTGCGCGACTTTATGAAAGCCAACCGTATTTACAGCTTTTTTGAAGTGCTGGTTTTTTCGGACGAGGTTAGCTGGGCTAAACCCAATAAAAAAATATTTGATTATACCCTTATGCAGCTGGGGGTCAACAGTTCTGAAGCGGCTCATATTGGAGATGATGGCAGCACCGACGTGGCCGGAGCTAAAAAGGCGGGCATGACTGCGATTTGGCTGGCTCCCAAAGAGAACGGGCCTATACCGGACTACGATCTTCATGTTCGCAGCATTAATGAGCTGACTACTTTATTTGCCGAATAGCTGCTTAAGAATAGGGGAAAGTATGAGCGCCTGCGGATATTTAGGCGAAGTATTATATTAAATATCCCGGAATGGAGATGCCTATGAAGTCGATAACAATATACACCGATGGCGCCTGTTCCGGAAATCCAGGGGCTGGAGGCTGGGGCGCCGTCCTGCTTTATAAAGACCGGAAAAAAGAAATATATGGGGCAGAAAAGGAAACAACCAACCAGCGCATGGAATTACAAGCGGTTATTTCCGCGCTTAACTCCTTAAAAGTGACCGGTTGGGAGGTAACCGTTTACTCGGACAGCGCCTACGTAGTAAATGCCTTCAAACAGAAATGGATAGATAATTGGCAAAAGAATGGCTGGATGAATAGTAAGAAGGAAGCGGTAGCCAACCAGGATCTGTGGCAGCAACTTTTGCTTCTAACCGGCCGCAATCAAGTGAACATGGAAAAGGTCAAAGGTCATTCCGGAGACAGGTATAATGAGCGTTGTGATGAACTGGCCCGCCAGGCCATCAAGGAACTGTAGAGGGTGAGGCCCGGCAATGGATCAGCTTGAGGTATATAATGCCGTAGAAAACGGAAAATTAGGGATAGGAATCAGGGTTAACGGCCCAGCCAGCATACAGGATTTATTGGACGTCTGGCAGCCTCTATGTGATGACCAGTCCTTGTTTAAACAGTATGCGGAAGGCAACTATGCCCTGTGCAAAGGATGCCAGCTTAACTGCTGCAGCACTGCTTATGTGATTCCGGATTTGATTTCTTTCCGCAAAATGGCTGTTTCCCTGGGTGTGGATGAGGCTGATTTTGTGTCTGGTTATTTTCAGCGGGAGAAGCTGAAAATCGGACTATTACGCTTGCAACCTAATCCCTGTATATTCCTAAAGAATAATATTTGCACCATTTATGCGGTGCGCTCGCTGATATGCCGCTTCTATATCTGCAGCCAACTGCTGGGGGATACGGAGGAACTAATATATAAAATTGCCTGGACGGGATCTGCCGCTACTCAGGTTTATGCTGAACGACAAGGATTGATACCAGCAATCGGAACCGGAGAGTTGAGTAGCTTTGACCGGCTTTTCATTCGTCTTTTGGAAGAATACCGGGACAGCGCAGCAGTACAGAGTTTCCTGCAAGCCGGGGATTACCGGGATATACCGCTGCAGCTGTTCCTGCCTGGTGGAAAGGAACCTGCCTGTGCTGATTATTCGGATAAAAACCCGGAATATTCTCCGGGTAGCCAGAAAGTTTGAACTAAAAAGAGCGCGCCTGCTTTCTATAAGCAGCAATACCAGAGGCTTTGATATGCTGTATGCCCTGGATAGACAAGGTCCGGATGGATATGAAGGCTAAAGCAAATGGTAGCACAAGGGGACGGTTCTCGTGTGCTCCATAGCACCAAGTATAGCACACGAGAACCGTCCCCTTGTGCTACTTATATCGACGTCCTGCTGTTCCTTGCCGGGACAGTTTTTTGTCGGTATGCAGGATTTTAAGTATTCAGGGTGAATACATCCAAGGAAATATTTTTTTGAGGAGGGATTATTTCTAGTCGGCAGATAATTTAGGGGAGGGGAATTGGTTTGAAGTTGAAAGGTAGGAAAAAAATAGCCATAGTACTGAGTTTATTGATGGTACTGACCATGCTGGCCGGTTGCAGCAAAACTGCCGCCCCAGACAAAGCCGCTGAAAAAAGCGAAACTATAAAATTAGGGTTTCTAGGTGCTCTGACCGGTTCAGTAGCTAATTATGGAATTCCCGGCCAGAAGGGTATGAAAATGGCCATTGACGAATTGAACGCCAAAGGCGGAATTATGGGCAAAAAAGTCGAAGGAATCTATGAGGATAACAAGGGTGAAAGCAGCGAGATAGCTAATATAACCACCAAGTATATTACCAAAGATAAAGTTGCGGCTCTGGTGGGTGACCCCTGCACTGGTCTGACCAAGGTGGCGGCCGACATTGCTCAAAAGAACAAGACAGTCATCTTCTCTGCTGGTGCCACAGGAGCCGGCGTGGTTGAGATTGGTGACTTTGTGTTTAGAAACACACTGTTGGACGCAGTGGCGGCCCCGGCGGTAGTCGACTGGATGATAAACAAGAAGGGCTGGAAAAACCTTGCCGTAATCACTTCAATGAATAACGGATACAGCACGGCTCTTACTCCTATATTTAAAACTGCTATTGCCGATAAAGGCGGCAAGATCGTCCTGGAAGACAGCATCAACGATGGTGAGACTGACTTCACTGCTCAGGTTACCAAACTTAAAAATGCTAAAGCTGACGCACTGGTCTTCACCGGATACTATACGGAAGCGGCTCTGATCATGAATGAAGCTAAAAAGAAAAACCTGGATATCGTCCTGGTAGGCGGCGATGGCCTCTATGGGCAGGATCTGGTGAAACTGGGCGGAGCAGCGGTACAGGAAAAGGTTATTTTCTATGCTGGCTTCTCAGCGGATCAACCCAGCCCGGAAACCGCAAAATTCCTGGAAGCCTATCGTGGTATATACAAGGAAGACCCGGACATGTTCTCGGCTCAGTATTATGATGCGGTAATGATCCTGGCAAAAGCCATGGAAACAACCAAAAGTACTGATCCCAGCGTGTTTAAGACAGAGATTGCCAAGCTCAAAGACTATCCGGGCGTCTCTGGTGTGACTACCATTGGGTCAAATCGTGAGCCTGTTAAAAGCCCGGTTTGTCTCTTAACTGTAAAAGGTGATAAATTCCCGGCCTTGTTAGAAAAGATACCGGTAAAATAATTATTGGCGGAACGAACGCGGTGGTGGCCTGCCCTTAAGGGCGGGCCACCCTTTAAACAATAGTGAATAGATAATAGTGTATAGATTTAGGATCGGGTTTATTTTGTTCACCATTTTCTATTCATTATTTACTGTCAGCTAGGAGGAGCCTTATGTTCTGGGAGCAACTGATAAACGGTCTTACCCTGGGCAGCAGTTATGCCCTAATTGCTCTGGGGTATACCATGGTTTATGGTATCGTTCAACTTATTAACTTTGCCCATGGAGAGATCTACATGTTTGGAGCCTTCGTGGGGCTATTCCTGGTAATGGCCGGATATAATATATTCCTGGCTTTGCTGGGAGCTATGGTCTTCTGTATGCTTTTGGGCGTACTGGTGGAACGGGTGGCTTACCGCCCCTTGCGAGGAAAATCCTCGCGCCTTTCGGCCTTGATCAGCGCCATTGGCGTATCCATATTCCTTTCCACACTAATGGTTTTATACCGTGGAACCAATACCACTCGTTATCCGGAGATTCTAGGAAATAGCACTTTTAGTCTGGGTTCCCTGCAAATATCTTCGCTGCAAATAATTATTCTTCTGGTATCGGCCATGCTCATGGTAGGTTTACAGGTTTTAATTCAAAAAACCCGTCTTGGCAAGGCTATGCGTGCGTGTTCGCAGGATCTGGAGGCTTCATCTCTAATGGGGGTCAATGTTAACCGGATTATCTCCGCCACGTTTGCCATTGGCTCCGCCCTGGCTGCAGCCGGGGGACTGATGGTAGGAATATACTATAATGCGGTATGGCCTTACATGGGTACAATGGCTGGAATGAAGGCATTTTCTGCCGCTGTTCTGGGGGGGATAGGCTCGGTACCGGGGGCTATGATAGGAGGCTTGAGCCTGGGGGTTATGGAAATCATGGGGGTCGCCTACTTCTCATCCTCTTACAAGGATGCCATTGCCTTTGCCATTCTTATCCTGGTCTTGATAATACGTCCCCAGGGCTTGATGGGACGCAAGATATCTAAAAAAGTGTAGGTGAACAAAATTGGAAGCATTCCTGGCGCAAAACGTGGACGCCTACTACTTGCGCATTATGATTTTTATAGGCATTAACATAATCCTGGCTTTAGGACTAAACCTGATAACCGGAGTAACCGGGCAATTGTCAATGGGACATGCAGGTTTTATGAGCCTGGGCGCTTATACATCTGCCATTCTTGCGGCGCATTTTGGCGCTCCCTTTTTCCTGGCGGTTCTGGCCGGAGCTTTAATGGCGGCTCTGTTTGGATTCCTCATCGGTATTCCTACTTTGCGCCTGGATGGAGACTACCTGGCAATGGTCACTATCGGTTTTGCGGAAATTATAAGGGTATTCTTTCTTAATTTCGAACCGGGAGGGAAGGCGGTAGGATTTTCGGGCATACCTCAGTACACCAACTTTACGACCGTCTGGATTATAGTTATCGTAGTTATAGTATTGAATACCAAGTTGCTATACTCACGGGCGGGCAGATCCCTGTACGCTATCCGGGAAAACGAAATTGCCGCCGAAGCATGCGGTGTTAATACTTTCTATATGAAGATATTGGCTTTCACGGCCGGCTCCTTTATGGGCGGTCTGGGAGGAGGACTGTATGCTCATTACATGTACTATATTAATCCACAGGATTTCGGTTTTATGAAATCGATTGAATTATTAAACATGGTGGTTTTGGGGGGGATGGGCAGTATCCCCGGTACGATTTTGGGCACCGTTATTCTTACCCTGGCGCCGGAAATGCTGCGGATTGTAGCTGAGTACCGGCTGTTGTTCTATGGGGGGTTGCTGGTCATACTGATGATATTCCGTCCCAATGGACTGCTGGGCGATGTGCGGATTTATGATCTGAAAAAGCGCTGGGGTAAAAAAGAGGTGAAAATGTGATTAGCCTGGAAATGGAAAAAATAAGCCAGGAATTTGGCGGCTTGAGAGCATTGGATGGGGTAAGCTTAAGCGTTGAGGACAAACAGATATTTGGTATAATCGGTCCCAACGGTGCAGGCAAAACCACCCTGTTTAATATTATTACCGGTATCTATGTCCCCATAGAAGGCAACCTTATTTTTAAAGGACAGAAAATAGACCGGGTAGCACCACATAATATCGCCCGCCTGGGAATTGGCAGAACCTTTCAGAACATTCGCCTTTTTGACAAGCTTTCGGTTCTGGACAACGTCCGGGTAGGTTGCCACGGGGTTACCCATTGCGGTTTTTGGAGCGGAATGTTAGGACTTCCGGCCAGCCGCAAAGAAGAATCCTTGATACTGAAACGTTCAGAGGATTTGTTAACCACGGTAGGACTATACGAAAAACGTTTTGAATATGCCAATAACCTGGCTTACGGGGAACAGCGCCGCCTGGAAATCGCCCGTGCCCTGGCCTTGCAGCCGACGCTGCTGCTGCTCGATGAACCGGGCGCAGGGATGAATTCAATGGAGAAAGAGGAGTTGATGCAGCTCATTCGCGAGATCCGCAGTGAACGCCATATTACCATTCTATTGGTGGAGCATGATATGAATCTGGTCATGAATATCTGTGAGCGGATAGCTGTGCTGGATTATGGCCGCAAGATAGCGGAAGGGACCCCCGCCGAAATAAAACAAGACGCCCGCGTGATACAATCCTATCTGGGAGCGGGGGCATGAACCGGACTTCCATATACCTGGTACTGGCTTTTTCCATCCTTTGCATGTCGACCTCCTCGATTATCATCAGGTTCTGTACCGCTCCCGCGCTGATAATATCATTTTACCGGGTACTTTTTACCTCAGCCATAGCCTCTTCCCTGGTAAGCAGGTCATCTGCCGGTATAAGGTCTATTTCCCGTCAGGATTTCGGCATTATCGCCGGTTCTGGCTTGTTCCTGGCTCTTCACCTGGGATTCTGGATCAGTTCCTTAAGCTATACCAGCATATCCAGTTCGGTGCTGTTCACCAACCTGCAGGTTATATTTGTCCTTATTTTTTCTGCTTGGTGGCTGAAGGAAAGAGTCAACCGTTGGGTAATAAGCGGAATAATGACAGCCCTGGCAGGCAGCCTGCTGATTGTTCAGGGAGATTGGCAGGCCGGTAAATTTATGGGGGATATGCTGGCACTCTTAAGCGGGCTTTTTGTAGCTATTTACTTTTTAATCGGCAGAAAGGTGCGCGTCCGGGTAGATGTTTGGACGTATACCGCTCTGGCCGCAGCTTCGGCCATGGTCGTCCTGCTGGCAGCATGCCTTATAGGCGGATTTAACTTTGGAGGGTACCCGCGCCTGGACTGGTTGTGGTTCTTATTGCAGGCGTTAGGTCCCGGGATCGGCGGGCACGTTTCACTTAACTGGGCTTTAAAATACCTGAAGGCCCCGGTGGTGTCGGTATCGGTGCTGGGTGAGTCGGTGGGCGCCAGCCTGTTGGCCTATATTATTTTTGGGGAAGCCTTGGCGTGGTATCAGATCATTGGCGGTCTGTTCATTCTGTCCGGCATATACATAGCTGCCACCAAAGAGAAAGCGGGGTCAGCAGACCCCGCATAGTGTCATATTATTTTTACTTGTATAGCTGGGTAAACATGGTTCCGGGATAGTAGTGCATTACTATATCCTTAGCCACTTTACCTTCCTGAGCCATGGTAAAGGCTCCCCACTGTTCCATGCCGCAGCCATGTCCCCATCCCTGGCCTTTGAACACTACGTTGTTGCCTTCTACTGCTATACTGGTAAAATAGGTGGAAAACAGGCGATCGAAGCCCACTTTTTCGCGGAAATCCACTCCGGGCATAGATGCGGAACCGGCCGTAATAGTGAGGGCGCGACCAGAAGGACCCTTCTGCCCTACCTTGATATCATCCAGAGAACCAGCTTTTGCACCCATTATTCTTTTAACATCCGCTTTGGGGATTTTTACTGTCCAGTTGTGATATTTTTCGGGGGCATTCTTCAGACCATTAGTAGCAACGGGTACGATATAGGCTGACGCCTTGTCTTTTAGTTTCGGAAAACCTTCTTCTATGCTGGCGGTCATTGCCGGGGATGCAGAATGAAACTCAGCATATACAAATTTGCCGTTATAGGTAAGAATCTGTCCTCGGGTTTCATCTACCGCTTTGGCTATATTATCGTTTATTTTCTTGTTGTCATAGGCCTGAAACTCAGTATGGTCATCACTGGCGTCAGTACCATGTTTACCCTGAGTGCCGTGCTCATAATTAATCAAAGCCAGAGTCATGGTTCTAGCCACGATGGCCTGGGCCTTAAGAGCTTCCATGGGGAAATTGGGGCCGATTTCGGCAGCGATTACACCCTTGATGTAATCCTCCAGTTTTAATTGCTCTTTTTGGCCGGTAGCGCTACGATAGAGTGATATAGTGGGTTCCGTTTTGATTTTTGCTACTTCTGGAGCCAAGGGAACTTGTTGCTGCTGGGGTGTGCTGGGTTGGGGTACGGAAGGCTTTTTGGCTGCCTGCTGACACCCTGTCAAGTATGCAGGGGAAAACAGCAGGGTAAACAGGATTAATAATAAAGTCAGATTCGGTAGTATTTTGCGCAAGTAGATCGCTCCTTTGTAATTATTCTGATATAGGTTAGTTTTGCTATAAGTGCAAATTGTTATTACTGGCAAATTAAGGTATAATTCTTCTGAACCGACACTCCGGGCTTTTAAGATGATGTTACATTTGGATAATAATAGGGGGAACAAAGTATGCACATAGTGCTGGTGGAGCCGGAGATTCCGCAAAACACCGGGAATATTGCCCGCACCTGCGCTCTGACCGGCAGTACCTTGCACCTCGTCAAACCGTTGGGTTTTTCGGTGGAAGATCGTTATCTCAAAAGAGCCGGCCTGGACTACTGGGATAAGGTGGAAGTAAGGGTTTGGGACAGATTCGAGGAGCTGGCCCAAGAATATAATGACCACAGGTTTTACCTGGCAACGACCCATGCTTCCCGTAGTTATCATCAGAACGCCTATAGCTGTGATGATATGTTGGTATTTGGCCGGGAGACCAGAGGGTTGCCGACGGAGATACTCAGAGCTTATCCGGAGGGTCAGATTCGTATACCTATGGTTGATATGGGCAGATCTTTGAATCTGGCTAATTCGGTAGCAATAATTCTTTTTGAGGCTTTGCGGCAGAATGATTATCCAAATTTAAAATAAATAATATTTCTCTATTAAGGAATAAACAGGGGGAAGTCGATAATAAACTAGACTGAACATTATAACCAGAAACTGGCAAGACATAAAAATTGTTTAGAAAAAACTGAGGAGTGGACGGTAAATGAGGGTTCTAGTGGCCGACGATGAACGTTTGACCAGACGCATACTCGAGGATACCTTGACTGGATGGGGATATGAGGTCATACTTGCCACCAACGGCAACGAAGCCTGGGACTTACTCCAGAGTGAAGATGCCCCTAGCCTGGTCATATTGGACTGGGTAATGCCCGGTCTGGATGGGCTCGAAATCTGTCGTCGTTTGCGTATGCGGGAAAAAGGTGATTATGTATATGCCATCCTGTTGACCGCCAAAACCGACCCTGAAGATATTATCAGGGGTTTGGAATCCGGTGCGGATGATTATATCCTCAAGCCCTTCAATGCAGAGGAACTTAAATACCGGATTAAAATAGGCGCCAGAATTGTGGACCTGGAACAACGTGTTCTTAATCTGGCCAGAACGGATCCCCTTACCGAACTAGCCAATAGAAGAGCTTTTATGGAAAGACTTGAGGCGGAAAGCAACAGAGCCCAAAGGCAAGATCAGACATTGGGGATTATTATTTTGGATTTGGATCACTTTAAAAACATCAATGATAATTATGGTCACCAGGTGGGCGATCTGGTTTTACGCGAGGTAGGGCGAGGTTTATGCAACGTTTGCCGGTCTTATGACTTCATAGGACGTTACGGAGGTGAAGAGTTCATCGTAGGCTTGCCAGGAACGGACCTGGATGTGGTTAATCGCACCGCCGAAAGGATTCGTATATCGTTGGAAAAGAACCAGATACCGCTTGCCGATGAGGACAGGTTTGTCTCGATAACTGCCAGTCTAGGTGGAGCGGTGCTGGACAAGAGCAGCGATGAAAGTATAGATTCCTTGATTAAACGCGCCGATGACGCTCTATACGCGGCCAAGAGCGGGGGGCGAAACCGGGTGGTTATATCCCACCACCGGAATAGAAGATCAAAAAACCCCCGCAGGGGTTTTTCAGACGAATTATAAATTAAGCGGATAAATTATTCTTCAACCAGTACAGGCGCCTCTACAGGGCATATATCGGCGCAGGAGCCGCAATCAGTGCATAAATCCGGGTTAACTACATATTTATCTTCGCCTTCGGTGATCGCCTCCACCGGGCATTCATCCACACATAGTCCGCATGAAATGCACTCGTCTGTTATAATAGTGGCCAATTATTTCGCCTCCTTTACAAGAAATCAATAATAGCATTATAGATAACCCCTTTTTTTTTGTCAATTTACAAAAATTATATTTTTCCGATGACTAACTCGCTCTATGACTCTCGCCTCTATAGGCAGGAGTAAGAGCGACTAAGTCCCTGGATAAGTGCGGCTAAGCTTCAGATGGAGTCAAAACCCCACCTGAAGCAAGTCTTACTTTATCCCACTTGCCAAACCCAAAATAATAATTGAAAAATGCTGCTGGAGTGGTTTATGGTATTATACAGTAGCAAATAAAATTAACGGATAGGAGATTTGAACAGGTGCGCTGTATTATTTTATCCAACGGGGAATATGGTGATTTGGAAGCCTACCGCAAGATATTCAGGGATGACGACATCATCGTATGTGCCGACGGGGGTGCCAACTATGCTTATAAAATGGGTTTGATACCTGACACGATAATTGGGGACATGGATTCAATATTACCGGAAGTCAGGAAATTTTTTGCTGCCCGCAATGTAGTCATGAAAAAGTATCCCCGGCAAAAAGATTTTACCGACACCCAGTTAGCTTTGACTATAGGCCTGGAATGGAAGGCCACGGAAATATTGATGCTGGGTTCTCTGGGGGGACGATTGGATCATGCGATATGCAATCTCTACTGCAGTATGGATATAGTGAAGAATAATATTAAAATCACTTATTTTACCCCCGATTGCTGGGTTTATGTCGTTGACCGGGAAGTCATAATAAATGGCAGCCGGGGAGATATCGTCTCGATTCTGACTTTGACCCAGGAGGCCCGCGGTGTTAGTGTGACCGGGTGCAAGTATTGTTTGGATAAGGTTTTGCTGGAAAAAGGTAATCCCTATACCATTTCAAATGTACTAACCGGAAAAACAGGTAAAATCAGCCTGGAGGAAGGCATAATCCTAGTATTTCATTATCATAATTAAGCTGTAGGAAAATGTCTGTTGTCAACGTATAAATGGGTAAAATAATAATGTTGCAGATCACCGATTTTGATCTATCAGCCAGCATTTTTTATGAATAGCATAGGCTTGTATTTTGGAAAAGAGGAGGAGTGAACTTGGACTTAGGAATCTTATCCGGGGTTTTCGCCAGTCCTTGGAATATATTTCGCGCCCTCTTGGACATAGTAATTGTTGCCTACATTTTTTACCGCTTGCTGGGTTTGATAAAGGGCACCCGGGCGGAACAGCTCCTCAGGGGCCTTATTATTCTGCTGGTTTTTTCCGTAGTAGTAAGCTATTTGCAGCTGGACATGGTAAATTGGATGTTGGAAAAGCTGTGGATTATATTTGCGATCACTCTGCCGATCGTCTTCCAACCCGAGTTGCGACGTATTCTGGAGCAACTGGGACAGGGAAAGTTTTTTGTTAGTTCCCGGTCGGAAAATATGGGTACCTATGAAAAAGTGGTAAATGAGATAGCCGATGCGGTCAAGATTTTAGCCCATGACCGGATTGGAGCATTAATGGTTATAGAACGTGAAACTAATATTGATGAATACTTGGACAGCGGCACCAGGCTGGATTCATTGGTGTCGACCGGACTTTTAATTAATATATTTGTTCCCAATACTCCTCTGCATGATGGGGCAGTAATAATCAAAGATGGGCGGATTCAGAAGTCGGCCTGTTTCCTTCCCCTAAGCGTTAACCCGGCGCTCGACAGTAAAAAAGGTACCCGTCATCGGGCCGGGCTGGGAATCACCGAGGTATCAGACGCTATCTCGGTAATAGTATCCGAGGAGACTGGTGAAGTTTCTGTAGCCCGAGAAGGAAGATTAATAGGCTCCCTGGATATTGCTGGTCTGAAAAATCTTCTGGAAGAGGAGCTTGTTGTCCTGGAAAGTCAACCGGACAGATTCTGGAGGAGGTGGTCGGCGGATGACCCCCAATAAGCAAAAAGTAAAAAAAACGGGACTAAAGGTCGCGTCAATAATAATGTCTATATTGCTATGGTTCTATGTGGTTAATCAGGGTGGTGTGGCGGCTGGGCGTGATCTTCTGGAAGTGGGGCTGAAATATAATAACCTGCCCACCGACCTTACGGTTAGCGGGCCGGAGAAGGTGACGGTGCGACTGTGGGGTTCACTGCACGGAGCCACTGATATCGTAGCCTATGTTGATTTATCGGGATTGGGCAAAGGTGTACATAGAATCCCGGTTAAGCTGGAACCAGTCAAGGGGGCGCTGTTTACCTCCGTAAAACCTGATAAAGTAGAGGTCACGCTGGAGGAACTCAGTGAAAAGACATTTCAGGTCAAGCACGAAGTCAAACAGAATCCTCAGGCCGGATACCAACTGACTCAGGTTCTGCTGTCCCCGGACCGCTGTATTATCAAGGGAGATGCCGAAACCGTTGGGCTGGTTGCGCGAGTGACAGCCCCCTTGGATCTGAGCAAGGTTAAAGATGTGACCACCATGAAGGTCAATATACAGGCCCGTGATGCCAACGGCAAAATTATCAGCGATGGTCTGAAGCTAGTTCCTACTGCTATTGATGTTAACGTGGTAGTAGAGAAAATGCAGATAAATAAGAAAGTGGGGATAAAACCCCAGTTCACGGGCAAATTGCCCGATGGCTTCAGCCAGGGGGAAGTTAAGACCGACCCTGTCCAGGTATCAATCCTGGGTGATCAATTACGAGTGGAGAACATCACGGAGGTTTTGGCCAAACCGGTTGATTTAACCGGCAAACAGGAAGACTTTATGCAGGTAGTGGAACTCTCACCACCGGAAGGGGTCGCCGTAGCTCCTACCCGTATTAACTTGACTGTTAAAATAAGTAAGATCAGCGAAAAAGGAGTTCGTTGATGAAGGTTCGCATACGCAGCTTACGTTTGGATTTGGATTATCAAGATAACGACTTGCAGAAGCTGGCAGCCCAGCGGTTGGGGATTAATTCTGCACAGATAAAATCGCTGCAAATGGTAAAAAAGGCCGTAGATGCACGCCGTTCAACCGTCTATTTTATTTGCACCGTCGATGTCGAACTAGACCGGTCAACCCGTCTATCTGCCGACACACTGCAAGGCGCAGACATAAAACTGCTGGAAGATCAGCCGATTTTTGCACCTTGCCCCGGCCACTCTAACCTGCCTTCATCCCCCCTGATAATAGGGTCCGGCCCGGCCGGTCTTTTTTGTGCCTTAAGCCTGGCCAGGTACGGCTATAAACCGGTAGTAATTGAACAGGGGCAGGACATGGATAGCCGGGTACAAAGGGTGCAAAAATTCTGGCAAACGGGTATACTGGATGAGCGGTCCAACCCCCAGTTTGGCGAAGGCGGCGCCGGAACCTTTTCCGATGGTAAACTGACTACCCGCATCGGGGATGCCCGGGTTGACTGGGTGCTTAAGACCTTCGTTGAATATGGCGCCGACCAAGAAATAATGTATATAAAGAAACCCCATGTAGGAACCGACGCTATCCGTTCAGTAGTTAAGAAAGTTCGTCAGGAAATTATCCGCCTGGGGGGAGAATTTTATTTTGAAGCCTGTCTGACAGACATAAATGTTAACCAAGGTTCATTAGAAAGCATAATAATAAATAATGAAGAAGAACTGCCCTGTTCCATATTGGTTCTAGCCACCGGCAACAGCTCGCGCGATATTTACCGCCTGCTGCAGCGCCGGGGGATCAGTATTACAGCCAAGGCCTTTGCCGTTGGTGTACGCATTGAGCACCAGCAGGCTCTAATCGATAAGATGCAGTACGGCAATTATGCCGGTCATCCCCGGCTTCCGGCAGCCGACTATCACTTTACCTATCAGGATCGTCTTACCGGCAGGTCTCTGTATACCTTCTGCATGTGCCCGGGGGGATATGTAATCGCGGCCTCCTCGGCTCCAGGGCAACTGGTAACCAACGGGATGAGTTATTTTAAACGGGATAGCGGCATAGCCAACAGCGCTCTGGTAGTGACCGTGTCCCCTGCGGACTGGGGAAATGAAGTTCTGGGCGGCATGAAATTGCAGGAGGAACTGGAAGAAAGGGCCTTTGTTATGGGAGGTCGAAACTACCGGGCACCTGCCCAGTATTTACAGGATTTTTTAGACCGCCGGCCCAGCTCATCGCTTAAGGGCTCTATCGCCACTTATAATCCCGGGGTTACCCCATCCGATTTGTGGGACTTACTTCCGCCAGAGGTTGCCGGTGTAATGCAGCGGGGGATAAAATCTTGGAGCGGCAGGGCCAGGAGCTTTCTGGATGCAGAAGCGGTCATGACCGGGGTGGAGACGCGTACTTCAGCACCGGTAAGGATCGAACGGGATGCCGGCCTGTGCTCCCTTAGTATTCCGGGACTCTATCCCTGTGGTGAAGGAGCCGGTTATGCCGGGGGGATCATAAGCTCGGCGGTGGACGGTCTGAAAGTGGCAGAGAACATTATAAGCAACTACCGGGTACCCGCTGCTCAGCCGGAGATTAGGAGCGGGCAGGTGGTCAGGGGAAGCGCACTGCAGTAGTATATGTATAATTATAGTCATACAATTAAACTATTTGGAGGGAAATTAAGTGGGCATTATGTTTGGTACCGACGGTGTAAGGGGTATAGCCAATGTTGAACTTACACCCGAAATGGCGTTTGATTTAGGCAGGGCGGGAAGCTATGTTCTGGCCATGCAGGATAACACCCTGCGGCCGCAAATTCTGGTTGGCAAGGACACACGGGTTTCCGGTGATATGCTGGAGGCCGCGCTGATAGCGGGTATATGCTCTACCGGTGCAGATGTTTTGACCGTGGGGGTAATACCGACCCCGGCTGTAGCCTACTTGACCCAAAAATACCAGGCATCCTGCGGGATAGTTATTTCTGCTTCCCACAACCCGGTGCAGGACAACGGCATCAAGTTCTTCGGCCCCAACGGCTATAAGCTGCCGGATGAGCTGGAATCAACCATAGAAAAACTGGTCATGGATGGAACCCGGGATTTGAGCCGTCCCACCGGTGAAGAGATAGGGCGGGTCTATGATGTTGAAGAAGCCTTGAATCGCTATCTGGATTTTCTGGTCTCCTGTTATACAGCTCAGGAAAAACTGAATGACATTACCATTGTGGTGGACTGTGCCAACGGAGCCGCCTATAAAGCGGCCCCCCGGATGTGGAGCCGTTTGGGAGCACGGGTGGTTGCCATCAACAACACCCCCAATGGATTCAATATTAATGACCGTTGCGGGTCTACCTACACCGAAGGCTTGAAAAGAGCTGTCGTGCACTTCAAAGCCGATGTTGGTATTGCTTACGACGGCGATGCGGATCGCTGTATAGCCATCGATGAGAACGGCAATGAGACCGACGGTGATCACCTCATGGCCATCTGTGCTCTGGATATGCAGCGTCAGGGCAAACTCAAACCCTCTGCAATTGTGGCCACGATTATGAGCAATATCGGTCTTAACATTGCGCTGCGCCGGGAAAATGTATATATCGAAAGCTGCAAGGTGGGCGACCGTTATGTGCTGGAGAAAATGAAAGAGACCGGCGCTGTTCTGGGTGGAGAGCAGTCCGGCCATATAATATTTTTGGAACATGCTACTACCGGAGATGGGCTTTTAACCTCCCTTAAACTGGTGGAAGTCATGAAGAGAACCGGTCTGCCCTTATCGCAACTGGCACGGGAGATGGAAAAACAACCCCAGCTCCTGGTAAACATCCGGATGGATGATAAAGACACCATCCTGTCAAATGACCTGGTAACTGCGGCCATGGACCGGGCCGAAGCAAAACTGGGCGAAATGGGCAAATTAGTAGTGCGCCCTTCGGGCACCGAGCCCCTGGTTAGAATCATGGCTCAGGGTCCCCAACAGTATTTATTGGAGGAGGTGATTGATGATATCAGCCAGGCAATCCAGCTTGCTCAAGTCTGAGCACCAAGATACTAAAATCGGTAAATCGGTAAAATGGAAGGGGAGGATAATTATTCATAAATTGACCGAAAGCGCCTGACCCGGTCAGACTTATGTCGGACCGGATGACGAGGAGGGGGTTCATCGAAATCATCGGCGGGTGCCCCCCGGTGACCACCATCGTAAATATGGCTACAAAGGCCAATAGCAATATGGGCAACAAAAGGCTATATAAGTGGATTAATTATAAGATTATATGACACAGCGATAAATATGTTGTCCCTTGGGAGGCAGATTGTTTGCTGCCCGTACATTCGTACTGCTGCTTACCAATGGGAATTATAAAAATATAAAAATATACCGGAGGTTTAAATATGTGTGGAATTATGGGTTATATCGGCCACGGTAACGCCGTGCCGGTAATAATAGATGGCCTCAGCAAACTCGAATACCGTGGCTACGATTCAGCCGGAATCGCTTTATACCAGCCTCCCGGCCACAACAAGACCCAGCCTTTGTTGCTAGATGAAACAGGAAAGCAGGTAGAGAGCGGCTCCGCAATTATCGAACAGAAGAATGCGTGTATTGATATTACCAAGAAAAAAGGACGCTTGGCCGAAATGGTTGAGGCCCTGGACGAATTATCCACCTCCCATTTAGGAATAGGCCATACCCGCTGGGCCACCCATGGCATACCCAGCGATACCAATGCCCATCCCCATACCGACTGTACCGGACGCATCGCTCTGGTGCATAACGGGATCATTGAAAACTATGCAGGTTTAAGAAAAGACCTCATGCTGGAGGGCCACGATTTCATTTCTGAAACCGATACCGAGGTAATGGTGCACCTGATTGAGAAATTCTATCAAGGCTCTCTTGAAGAAGCGGTTCGCCAAGCCTTAAATTATGTCTACGGTTCCTTTGCCATAGTCGTAATATGTGCCGACGAACCCGACAAGATAATCGCCGCCAAGAAGGCCAGCCCCATGATAGTCGGCCTGGGTGACGGGGAAAACTACCTGGCCTCCGATATCCCCGCCATCATTGGAAAAACCAAACGGGTATATATAATCGAGGATGATGAATTCGTAGTTATAAAAAGTGATTCTGTAACCATAAGCGATTTTGCCGGCAACCCGGTTAAAAAAGAAGTATTTGAAGTCACCTGGGATGTCGAGTCAGCTGAAAAGGGCGGCTTCGAGCATTTTATGCTCAAGGAGATCCATGAGCAGCCCACTGCCTTGCGCGAGACCCTACGGGGCAGTATTAAGAACAAAATGGTTGACCTCAGCGATCTGGGGATAGACGATATATTTGCTAATATAGAAAAAATATATGTGGTTGCCTGCGGAACCGCTTACCATGCCGGTCTGGTGGGCCGCAACGTTCTGGAAAAGCTGGCCCATATCCCGGTGGAGACCGATATCGCCTCCGAATTCCGCTATCGTGATATTCTCTGGCATCCTCATTCGGTGATGATCGTAATCAGCCAGTCAGGGGAAACCGCCGACACCCTGGCAGTACTGCGTGAAGCCAAGCGCAACGGTATCAAGGTGCTGGCGGTAACCAATGTAGTAGGAAGTTCGGTCGCACGTGAAGCCGACCGGGTCATCTATACCCATGCCGGTCCGGAGATAGCCGTTGCCTCTACCAAGGCTTACTCCACCCAGCTGCTGGTTATGTATCTCCTGGCACTGCATCTGGCCAGAGTCAGAGGAACCTGCAGCCAGGAAGAGCTGGCCGAGTTGGCAGAAGGAATAAGCAACATCGATATACTGGTTGAGCAGGTTCTAAAAGAACAGGACAAAATAAAAAACCTGGCTGAAAAATATCAGGGCGTCCAGGACACCTTCTTCCTGGGCCGGGGCTTCGATTATGCCGTGGCCATGGAAGGCGCCCTCAAATTAAAGGAGATATCCTATGTTCATGCCGAGGCCTATGCAGCCGGGGAATTAAAACACGGTCCGCTGGCTTTAATTGATGAGGGCGTGCCGGTGCTGGCCCTGATTACCCAGGATAACCTGGTGGAAAAGACCATGTCCAACATCAAGGAAGTAAAAGCACGGGGAGCTGTAGTGGTAGCCATCTGCAAAGAAAACCTGCAGGAAGCCTGCCAGGAGTGCGACGAGCAGGTACTGCTGCCAAACTTAAACCAGATTCTCACCCCGATTGTATCGGTAGTCCCCCTGCAGATATTCTCCTACTACATGGCCATATTCAGAGGGGCTGACGTCGATAAGCCCAGGAATTTGGCTAAGAGCGTGACGGTGGAATAGGACTGTAGAGACAAACTTGTGACAATGAGTAGTGCTTATATAATCAACCAAATATTACAAGTAAAATCACATGCGGTTTTGATGGTTACGTTACTACTTAGGGTCGCCATGAGGGAATTGATTTCTCCTATAGCGAAGGACAGTCTATTTATGCGTTAACTGATGGTATAGTTATAAATATTATCAGGCAGAAAGGAAAATCAACACAAATTGTTGTTTGGAATGGCAAGATGACAATTATTTATTGTGTGACAAGGGGACGGTTCGAGACCACTGAAAAAGTACCCTTTTTAAGCCGCCTCGGCGTCTGCCTTAATCCGATTTTGTTGGTTAATCAGCAACCAACGGTATAAAAACTTCAAAACAAGTGCATATAAACCTTTTGAGGCGGATACCATCTTGGCTATCCGCTTTAAATTTACTGCCAGAACCGTTAGTTTTGCCTGAATACGGGCACTTTGTAGACCGTAGCCTTTGGTTCGGTTCAATCCATGAAATCTTTTTAATTCTGCATTCTTGGGTTCTATTTTCGCTCGCTTTCGGTATTCTTCAAGGAATTCCGAAGTTTTTGCTCTTTGGCTGTACTCATATAACTCAGGGGTATTTACACTGACTTCCATTAGTTTCGCTATCCGCTTACTTTTGCCTATGCATTCTGTTCGATGAGAACAGTTGCGGCAGAGCTCACGACCAAAATAGTATTGCAGTAGCTTCATTTCTTTGCCATTTCGTTTCCGCGTTTTGGACTTTACTTTCACCGTTTCATTTCCCATTACACAAAACCATTGGTCACTGTCCTTGTTGTAGCTGAACAACTCTTCGTCGATTTTGTAAGCGCTAGCGCTTACCGGTATATACGATGTTGCTTGATTTTCCTTGATCAGGTTAAGGATGTCTGCACGGAAATAGGCTTTGTCGCCATATACTCCGGTTACTGTCAATCCGGATTTTCGGATTTCTTCAAGATGCTCTTTAAAATTGCTGCCATCAACATACGAACCCGGTTCTACAGTAATGCTGGTTATTAAACTACCGTTAGTAGTTTGGCATATTTCCGCCTTGTAGCCGTAAAAATTCTGGGTCTTGCTTTTGTGGCCTACTCGGGCATCTTTATCAACCAGTGAACGTATTCCTTTTTGTTCCATGAACAGGTCGCTAGCTAAGATCTCCTGTGCTTCCTTAGTTGCTTGGACAACTTCCTCTGAGGTTTCGTCGCAAACTTGCTCTATCAGGTCTTCCAGATAATCCTTCATAACCTGTTTCGCTTCAACATGATCTTCTATTTGCGTGTAATCGGGTATTTCATATTCTTCCTGGCCTATTGCTTTAAATATATTTTTAGCCAACTGCTTCATGATACGCTCGGGTACTTTTTTAATAGTGTTGGCTTCAATATGGGTCGTGTCTATGGCTATACCATTGCTGCTTTTAATTATGCCTCTTTCCACACATTGTCGTACGATTTCGGTAATAATGGCATCCATACTGATATCTTTTAAGCGCTGGGTACGGAATTTGGTCAGTAAGCTGCTTTCAGGCAAAGGGTCCTCGGGGTTAAGTCCTACAAACCATTTGTAAGCCAGATTTACACTCAAATCCTGTATCAATTGCTCATCAGATAGGTTATTAAGGTATTTTAAGACCTGAATCCTTAGCATCATTTCCGGTTCTTTGGCCGGTCTGCCAAAATTCTTGCAATATCTGTCTGCCAACAGTTTATTGACAAAGCTAAGATCTGTGGCGGAATCTATCAGTTTGAGTATGTGATTATCCGGTATCATTTGGTATAATGCGTTATAGAAGCTGTTTTGTTTAACGGTGGCGTTAACTAACATAAAAAGCATTCCCCCTTTGGTGTTGGGTTGTGGTGACTTAATTATACTATAGGCGGGTATGCTTTTTGTGCTTTTATCGGACTTTTTCAGTGGTCTCG
>Ga0209340_1000028_pt1 | contig 207830 bp, 195 predicted proteins | sample EPASupsiteSAE323_FD_187266 | JGI IMG/M metagenome (GOLD analysis project Ga0209340, IMG submission 187266) | Bioremediated contaminated groundwater from EPA Superfund site, New Mexico - Sample SAE3-23 (SPAdes) (version 2) | ecosystem: Environmental > Aquatic > Deep subsurface > Groundwater >...
CCATTCCTTACTTAGGTCTTGCAGCCTTGCGCGTAAAACGGGTATTGATCCCAACCAGCCAAAACGCATAAACCCTGGAATGGAGGTAATAGTCTTTGTGACGGGCATAGGATTAACCAGCCCTGGGACGTTTACATTAACATCCTTCGCCAGTTAGTATTTGTGTTTGGACTGGTTTGGAATCAACTATCTTTAATTTACAGGGACGTTCCTTTTGTTGGCCAATACTTTTAGGTTTGATATAATGATGAAAAATATTTGAGGGATTATAAGATGAGAGGACCGCGCGAACGAAGTGAAAGTGGTGTTTACCACATAGTGTTAAGAGGTATCAATCGACAGGATATCTTATATAGCGATGATGATTATCAGAGATTTATGGAAACAGTACATCAAATAAAAGCGGCAGATCAATTCTCGCTATATAGCTTCTGCTTGATGACAAACCACGTGCATCTATTAATCAGTGAAAACACTGACAGTATATCAAGGATCATGAGCAGAATAGGAACTAGGTATGCATACTGGTATAACAGAAAATATGGACGAAGCGGACATGTATTTCAAGGAAGATACGGTAGTGAGTGCGTCGAAGATGACAGCTATCTATTAACGGTAGTTCGATATATCCATAACAATCCGGTTAAGGCGGGCATTGTTCAGAGACCGGAGGATTATAAATGGAGCAGCATTCATTCCTATTATGGAGAGCGAGAATATCCGTTAGGCTTCACTGAACCAGGAATGGTATTAAGTAAATTTCATGAACAGCCTGAAAAAGCCATGGCAGAATTTAGAGAATTCATGGTAGAAGATAATGCAGACAAATGCCTGGAGGGTGAGGCAAAGCAGCGTAAGACGGATAACGAAGTAAAAGCGGAGATAGAAAGATTGATGAATGGTGAACCGATAGGGAGGTTCCAAGCCATGGAACGGGCCGAGCGAAACGAAATCCTACGCAGGGTAAAGCAAATTGATGGGGTATCGTTGCGGCAAATAGCGAGAGTTACCGGATTTAGCGTGGATATCATATTTAATTCTTAGATAGGCCAACAAAAGGAACGTCCCTCTGTTGGAACCTGTTAATCGTGCTTTTGCCATTTACCCTGGCTTGGGATATGATATTGGATATACTATCAGTTTATAATATTGATGAAAGCGGTGCAAAACTTGGACTCCTTGGCTATTATCCGTCGCGCCGAAGTTCAACTGGCCGGGCGTTTTGCGGAATTGGAAGAAACGGCCTATCTCAATCAGATCAAGGTCTTAAAAGCATTTCAAGGCGAGAAGATCAGGGATAACCATTTCAGCCCCTCCAGCGGCTATGGATATGGCGATATCGGAAGAGATGCTCTGGAAGCAGTATATGCCAGAGTGTTTGAAACCGAGGACGCTCTAGTCCGCAGTGGAATAGCCTCGGGTACTCATGCTATATCTAACTGTCTTATGGCTTTGCTAAGATCGGGGGACTCTTTGCTTTCTATTGCCGGCAGTCCATATGATACCCTGGGACGAGTTATCGGTAAGAGTGGGGCAACCAAAGGAACCCTGATCGATCGCGGGATAAGCTATGCCGAGGTCCCGCTAGATGCGGAAGGGAAACCTGATCTGGAGAAGATAGCCCAAACGATTGGTCCGGCTACCACCATGGTACTTATTCAGAGATCCCGGGGGTACAGCCTGCGTCCAGCGTTAAGCATAGCTCAACTTGATGAGATGTGCCAGGTGGTAAGGGAGAGAAATCCGCAGACCTTGATTATGCTGGACAACTGCTACGGTGAGTTTACCGAAACGAATGAACCGGGTAAACTAGTTGATATCATGGCAGGATCATTGATCAAGAATCCCGGTGGTGGGTTGGCTACCGGCGGGGGATATATCTGCGGCAGGGCAGACCTGGTGGAACAGGCGGCCTGGCAATTGACCGCTCCCGGACTGGGCAAGGAACTGGGTTCCAACCCGGCCGGACATCGTAGTTATTATCAGGGTTTGTTCCTGGCTCCTCACGTTGTATTACAGGCCTTGAAGGGTGCTATCCTTATGGCACATGTCTTCGAGGAAATGGGTTATGCTGTTTTACCGAAATGGAACGAGTTAAGACCTGATATCGTACAGGTTCTTCAGTTAAAGAATGAGAGCGAAGTATTAAGGTTCTGTCAGGTGGTACAGTCGAGTTCACCAGTGGACAGCGATCTGAGACTGGAGTTCGCACCCATGCCCGGTTATGAAGATCGGGTAGTCATGGCGGCAGGCACCTTTGTCCAGGGTTCATCCATCGAGCTTTCCTGTGATGCTCCCTGCCGCGAGCCTTATTCAGTATATATCCAGGGCGGCCTGACTTACGAGCATTGCCGCTATGTTGCGTGTAAACTGGTGGAGGAATTATGTTAAGGGGTTGATGATGGAATGAATACCGATAGTCTGGTCCTTGGTTTAGCTATTATCCTGATGCTGGTGGGGGTTGCAGGCACCATACTTCCGGCCTTGCCTGGAGTAGTCCTGATATTTCTGACAGTCGCGGCTTACGGATGGTATGAGGGTTTTCATACCATTACCGCAAACTACCTGGCTATACTGGCCGGACTTACCCTGCTGTCCATGTTGGTACATTACTTGTCCGCCGTATGGGGAGCCAAACAATACGGGTCGAGCAAATACGGCAGCTGGGGTGCCATTATTGGCATGCTGCTCGGACTCTTTATATTTCCGCCTTTGGGTATCTTCATCGGTGCCTTCTTAGGAGCGTTGCTGGGCGAATATATAACCTGCAATAACGTGGGAAAGGCTGCTCGTGCTGGGCTGGGCACCATCGTTGGCCTGTTTTCCGGTATGATGTTCAACATGTTACTGGCCTTGGGGATCTTCATATCATTTCTTATAATTGTTTTCTAAAGAATATTGTATAATATTTGGCATTCAACAGCTTATATGATAAAGTGATTAGGGTCAAAAATACCGACTAATGGAGGTCTGTGTATTATGAACAAAGAGTATGTACTGCAAAAAGTAAAAGAAAACAACGTAAAATTCATCCGCCTTCAGTTTACCGACATCCTGGGCGTACTTAAGGCTATATCCATAACCGATGATCAATTGGAAAAGGCTCTGAATGGCGAGTTGATGTTCGACGGTTCTTCAATCGAAGGTTTTGTGCGTATCGAGGAATCGGATATGTATCTTAGACCCGATCCCAGCACCTTCCTGATCCTGCCATGGGAATCTACGATTTCTCCAGCGAAGACTGCGCGTATAATCTGTGATATCTATGATGATAAAGGACAGGCTTTTTTGGGCTGCCCCCGTCAATGTTTGAAAAAGGCCGTCGATCAGGCGTCCGCCATGGGTTATAACATGATGGTAGGACCTGAACCGGAGTTTTTCCTATTCGAGGTTGATGATGACGGACAACCCACCCTGCAGACCAATGACAAGGCCAGCTATTTCGATCTTCCACCGGTTGATAATGGCGAGGAGGCTCGCCGGCATATGGTAGAGGTATTACAATCCCTGGGGTTCGAGATCGAAGCCGCCCATCATGAAGTAGCGCCCGGCCAGCACGAAATCGACTTCAAATACACTAATGCACTCAAGACTGCGGACAATATAGTTACCTTCCGTATTGCGGTAAGAATAGTAGCCCAGATGCATGGTCTGCATGCCACTTTCATGCCAAAACCGGTCTTTGGTATCAACGGTTCCGGTATGCACATGCATTGTTCCTTATTCAAAGACGGTGAAAACATCTTCTTTGATCCTAATGCAGCTGATGGGCTAAGTGAGGATTGCCGCTACTTCATCGGCGGCGTTATGAAGCATGCCCGTGCGATCGCAGCGATAACCAACCCAACCGTAAATTCTTACAAGCGTCTGGTGCCGGGCTATGAGGCTCCGGTATATATCGCCTGGTCGTATCGCAATCGCAGTCCCTTGATCCGCATCCCGGCCAAGCGTGGTATCAGTACTCGTATCGAGATCCGCAACCCTGATCCCAGCTGCAATCCCTACCTGGGCATGGCCGTTATCCTGACCGCTGGACTGGATGGCATCAAAAATAAGATCGCTGCTCCCGAACCGGTGGAACAGAACATCTATGAAATGGACCTGGCTTCCCGCAAGAAACACGGCATCCATTCATTGCCGGAAAACCTCTATGAGGCACTGGATGAGCTGGGCAAGGACACCCTGATCCAGGAAGCGCTGGGCCCTCACATCTATGACCGCTTTGTTCTCGCCAAGACCAAGGAATGGGAGAACTACAGCTCGCGGGTATATGACTGGGAGATCGCCGAATACCTGCAGAAGTTCTAATAATACTGAAACAATAAAGGACGGCGATGCCGTCCTTTTGTATTTTAGCCATATGTTTTCACAGTCACCCAAAATGGCGCGAAAGCGCATCGCGCCTTCAATGGCAACAGAAAGGTTGCATGTTGCACTCCAGAGTGTTGTCCCCGAAGGGAGATTAACAAGATTCTTTAGTATAGTTCTGGGTAACTCATAAAAAAATCAGCGGACGTCTGCGTCTATTCCGTCTCCCTACATCATCCGCAGCAGACCGGTCACCTTGCCGACTATTTGGACATTGTCACTGAGTATCGACTGCATAGCAGAATTCTCCGGTCGTAGTTCTATATGGTTCTCGCGGCGGTAGAAACGCTTTACCGTGGCTTCATCTTCAATGAGGGCTACGACTATCTCACCATTAGAGGCTACTTCCTGCTGATGGACAATGATAAAGTCACCATCCATGATGCCAGCCTCGATCATGCTCTCACCGGCCACCTTGAGCAGGAAATGAGTCCCGGAGCCAATGAAATCAACCGGGACGGAGAGATAGTTATCTATGTTCTGTTCCGCTGTTATCGGTATACCGGCAGCGACCTTGCCTACCACCGGCAGAGAAATGGATTGGCTGAGGATCTCACTATCTGAATAAACGGGAATAATAGCGCGGGGTTTGGCCGGATCACGCCTTAGCATGCCCTTCTGTTCCAGGTGCAGGAGGTGGGCGTGCACGGTAGAGCTGGATTTCAGCCCGACGGCTTCACCGATCTCACGTACCGACGGGGGATAGCCGTCATTTTTTATCTTGATTTTTATATAATCCAGGATATCCTGCTGCCTTGAGGTCAGGTTGTTGTCATCAATGACCATACTCTTATCCTCCCCGTATGTTTGTTCCCATTATAGCATTACTTGTTCATTGAAAACAGTTGTTCGTGATAAATTACTAAAAAGCTCCGCTTTGACATATGAAGACAGGCGGAACTAACTCCAGAAATCTTCGGAGCGGACATTTTCGATACCGGCCAGAAACTTGCGCCGGGCTCCGGGGTGGATTCTTTCAATAGTATTCAGGAGATCAGCGATCTCGCTCCTTTTGGTGAGACCATCCGCCGGGCACAGGTTTTTGACCGGCTGAATATTCAGATAGCTGCACAGTGCTCTGATGTCTTTTTCCTCTACATAGACCAACGGGCGTATGGCAAATATATCGGCCCTGCTGAGGTAGGCATTGGGCTTGAAGACATGATAACGCCCCTCATAGAGCATGGACATGAAGAGTGTATTCACAACATCGTCCAGGTGATGGCCCAGGGCCAGTTTGTTGCAGCCATGGGCGGAAGCCACACGACAGAGAGCACCACGGCGCAGATGGGAGCAAAGAGCGCAGGGATTGTCATCCTGTCTGGTTGAGAATACCACCTTGCCGACATTGCTTTCTTCGATGATCAGGTCATAACCGATATCCTGGCAATAACGGCTAATAGCAGCGGCATCGTTGCCGAAACCCATATCCAGATATACCGGCTTGATTTCAAAGAGCAGGGGAGTATGTTTCAATAAAAGGTCAAGAAAATATAGCATTGCTATGCTGTCTTTGCCGCCGGACATAGCTACTGCCACCCGGTCACCGCTCTGCACCAGTCCGTACTTGATATTGGCATCCCGCACCTGGCGAAACATTCGTTTGATCAGTCTTTGACTCATCTTAATACCCTTTAATCATGAGTTGATATTTACCAGTAATTCTCAACTCATGATCTCCAATCCATAATATTTGTATACTGTATATATCGTCAGTAAAACTACTAAAGCTATCCCTGACCATTATATAATAAAGAAAAATAGATTTAATAGGACAGTGAAGTCCTTCTGATCAGTTTCTCATACTGACCGGGAGGACTTTGTTACATTTTGGGGGGAGTGCATTACATGGTTGATGCTAGAGTTTCCACGGGTATAGCAGGTCTCGATGCAGTAATTGATTCGCTTCGTCTGGGCGATAATGTGGTATGGCAAACAGACAGTATTGAAGACTATCAAAAAATGGTGAAGTCTTACGCCCAACAGGCCAGACAAGATAATCGTAATCTGGTGTATCTTTGTTTCGGACAACACCCGCCGCTGGTGGAGGATAGCGAGGTCACAACCACTTATTACCTGAATCCCAAGCTTGGCTTTGAGGCCTTTTCAAGTTCAGTGCACGAGATTGCCACCAGGGAAGGACGCTATGCCTTTTATATCTTTGATTGTTTATCAGATTTGTTATCATCCTGGGCTAATGATCTGATGATTGGCAACTTCTTCAGGGTTACCTGTCCTTACCTCTTTGAACTGGATACGCTGGCCTACTTCTGTATACTGAGGAACCGCAATTCCGTGGATACTATCGAAAGGATACGGGACACTACCCAGCTGTTTATCGATCTACTCAGAGCTGACAACCAGTGCATGGTCTATCCCCGCAAGGTCTGGCAGCGTTATTCGCCTACCATGTTTATGCCGCATATGCAGATTGGCGAGACTTATGTTCCGGTGAGCAGCAGTCTGCAGGCATCCCGCATGTTATCGGGTATACATGGTTTGTATCCCGGCAAAATTGAAGGGAAGCTTGACTATTGGGACAAGATATTTATCCGTGCACGTGAGTTGGCGGAGATGGATAAATATGCTCCGGAAATCGCTGAAGAAGCTGCCCAGATGCAGGAACTGCTGCTGCATATGTTGATATCGCGGGATGAAAGGGTACTGGAACCGGCCAGGAATTATCTTGGACTGGAAGACCTGATTGAGATACGGAATCGCCTGATCGGTTCGGGTTTTATCGGCGGTAAAACGGTTGGTATGCTGCTGGCGCGGAAGATTCTTGAATCAGACGAATCGCTGGATTGGAAAGACTGGCTGGAACCGCATGATTCGTTTTATATAGGATCGGATGTCTATTACACTTATCTGGTAGAGAATGGGGCCTGGAAGCTGCGGCTGGAACAGAAGAATGATGAAAACTATTTTGCGCTGGCCGGACGTCTGAAGGAGATCATCTTATCCGGTGTCTTTCCGGAATTCATCCGTAAACAATTCTACCAAATCACCGAATACTATGGGCAAGCACCAGTTATAGTACGCTCCTCTAGTCTTTTGGAGGATGGATTCGGCAATGCTTTCGCCGGAAAATATGAGAGCATATTCTGTGTCAGCCAGGGGACTCCGGAACAGCGGTTCCAGGCCTTTGAAAGTGCAGTGAAACAGGTTTTTGCCAGCACCATGAACGATGACGCCTTAACTTACCGGAAGATGAGGGGAATGGCAGCCCGGGATGAGCAGATGGCATTGCTGGTGCAGAGGGTGTCCGGTTCCCAGCATCAGCAGTACTTTTTCCCGGACCTGGCCGGGGTAGCTTTGTCACATAACTCGTATGTATGGCGCAAGGACATCGATCCGAATGCCGGTTTGATGCGTATAGTCGCCGGTATGGGTACGAGAGCGGTGGACCGGGTTGAAGAGGATTACCCCCGGATCGTGGCCCTGGATCATCCCTTGCTTAGGGTGGACAGCACACCGGAAGGCCTGCGCAAGTACTCCCAACATCGCATGGATGTACTTGATACCGCCAGTAATATGGAGGGGGTCATCAGTGTAAACAGTATCGATCCCCGCCTTGCAAACCTTGGTTATTGGGATTTGATAGCCGAACGGGATAATGAAACAGCCAACCGGATGCGGAAGCTGGGATTGGGACAGGATGCCTGGCTGCTCAGTTTTGAAAAGCTATTCCGGGAGACCGACCTGGTGGGCAAAATGAGAACGATGTTGAAGGTGCTGGAATCAGCCTATCATTACCCGGTTGATACCGAGTTCACCGTTAACTTCACGCTTAATAACGAAATGCATCTGAATCTTTTGCAATGCCGTCCCCTTCAGAGCATCAAGTCTCCCGGCGGGAGCACTGGACCAAGGAACCGCCATGATGAAGATGTTCTATTGTTTTCAACGGAAGGAAAATACATGGGGTGGGGCATCGAACGACCGGCGCGCTATGTGGTCTATGTAGATGCCGCTGCTTATAAGTCCCTGGCCAACCGTGATAAATACAATATTGCCAGGTTAATCGGCGGATTGAATAGGATGCTCAAAGATACGGAATATATCCTGATCGGACCTGGTAGATGGGGAAGCGGGATGCCCAATCTGGGAATACCAGTTTCATTTGCCGAGATCCATCATGCTTCGGTCCTGGTAGAATACGCCGTAAATCAGGAAGGATATATGCCGGAGCTATCTTATGGTACCCATTTCTTTAACGACCTGGTCGAGACCGGCATCCTCTATGTCGCCTTGTTCCCGGAAGATGGCTCAAGTTCACTTGATTTTCAATTTATCCGTAATAATAAAAACTGTCTTTCCGCCTTAAATCCGGAATGGGGAGAATATGCCGGCATAGTCACTGTTCTGGATCTTACTGCAATGGGTCGGCGGCTCTGGATCGACATTGATCATGCCGCCAACCAGCTGGAGGGAATCCTGCAAAGGGCGTAAAAAAGGCTGCCAATTACAAATCAGCAGCCTTTTTAATAATCATCATAGCTACTTTTTCACTATCGCCTGCTGCAAACTGCGGTTAGCCAGGACCACCGGATGCACGACCTCGCAGTTCCAGTGACAGCGTTCAGTGCCATATTTGAGCTGCATGGTGCAGCTGGGGCAGCAGGTGGCCAATTTGGCGGCGCCGGTCGACATCGCCTTGTCCATCTTCTTATCGAGGATCTTCATGGACAAATCATAATGGGTCAGGCTGTAGGTGCCGGAACCGCCGCAACAGGTATTGGCCCCCGGCATCTCCACAAAGTCAACCTCAGGTATCCGTTTGAGCAATTCACGGGGAGCCGCCTTGATCCCCTGAGCGTTGGCCAGATGACAGGGGTCATGGTAAGTAACCCGGGTCTTCCTGGCCACATGCTTCTCCGGTATTTTGACATCCAGTACTTCCACCAGGAAGGTGGTCAGGTCCATGACCTTATCGGAAAATTGCTTCGCTTCATCTTCAATCTTTAAACCACCCAGCAGGAATTCGGTGTTCTTATGGGCCAGGGCGGAAGAACATGACGCACAATCGCTAATTATATAGTCCAGATTGTACGAATTGAATATCTTGATATTATGGGCCATCAGATTGCGGGCGGTATCCATCTTACCATTAGCGATATGAGGCATACCACAGCATTTCATATCCTTGGGTATTATCACGTCGCAGCCGAAACGGGTCAGCATGTCAACCGTCGCCTTGGCTACGTCTGGATTGAGCAGATCGGTGGCGCAGCCCAGGAAGTAACCTACCGTGTATTTCTTTTCACCCCTGGCCCGGTTGAATTTGGGAATCTGTTTGCGGGCCGATCGGGTCGGCACATTGGTCATAATCTTTTCCGCCTTGGGCATATCTCCCGGGAGGATCTTGGTCAGGCCGATATTCCTGGCCAGGGTCTGCAAACCCAGTTTTTGCACCCCTCCCATCAGCATAGTGGTGGTGCGCAGCAGTCCCGGGCGAGTCCACATAGTATCGAAAATAAGTTCCTTGCTGGCGCTGGGGGTTTTATCATATATATAGGAACGAGCTGCTGCATTGAGCTCATGAATATCTATTCCCGACGGGCAGTTAACACTGCAGGTTTCGCAGAGCAAACAGTTGCCCAGCTTCTCATAGACTTCAGATTTGGGTTCGACTACCCCGTCGCGCAGCATCTGCACCATGAAAACATGTCCCCGGGGGGCGGCGGTCTCGTTTCTGATCTGTTCAAATACCGGACAAACACTGCGACATTTGCCACAGCGGACACACTTCATAATCTGTTCTTTAACCGGCGGCAGCTTCTGAAATTCCACGATAACCCCTCCTTCCAGGGTTTAAAATAGTTTACCCGGGTTCATGATGCCCTTGGAATCGAAGGCATCCTTGACACCTTGCATATATTTGACAGCCAGTCCATGCTCCAATTCAGCATACTGACGTCTGACTGCTCCTACTCCGTGTTCACCGGTAGTGGTTCCTTCAAGCTCAACCGCCAGACGGTGGATATCATCGACCAACTGAAGAACCTTTTCCACCTCATCCGGTTTCTCAGGATTGATTACCGGTGCGGTGTGGACATTGCCATCACCGATATGGCCATAATTGACAACCTTTATGTCGTATTTGTCACCCAGAGCCCTGATTTGGCGCAGGGTATCAGCAACCTTGGAGAGGGGAACCGATATATCCTCACCGGCAAATACACGGGTGCCGTCAGCTTTGACCCGGGCAGCGGCGGTGGCGGTTATACTACGTCCCTCCCATAATTCGGCCATACGTTTGGGTTCGGTGGACCATTCCACCGTACGCGCTCTTTTTCCTACGACCTCTTTGATGATATTGCCTTCAAATTCTACTCCCGGCGGGTTGCCATCAACCTCGAACAGCAATATGGCTTCAGCCTGGGGGAGGTTTATATGCGGTTTAAAACCGTTGACTGCATTGATAGCTGAGCTGTCTAAAATCTCGATACCGGATGGCAGTATACCGGCCTGGTAAACATCCAATACCGCAGCCGGCGCTTCGTCCAGGTTGTCAAAGACGGCCATGGCGATGCCGCGAGCCCTGGGTTTAGGCCAACAGCGCAGGCGGACCCGGGTGACTACACCCAGCACTCCCTCAGAACCGACCATGAGCTTGGTAAGATTTAGTCCGGAGACGTTCTTGATGCAGCGAGCCTTCATGCCGCCGGTGATGATAACGTCACCATTGGCCAGCACAACTTCAAGACCGAGAATGTATTGCTCCGTAGTACCATATTTAACTGCGCGCAGTCCGCTGGCATTATTGGCCACCATCCCGCCGATGGTGCACATCTGGCTGCTGCCGGGATCAGGCGGAAAGAATAGATTATACTTGGCCAGTTCTTCATTGAGCTTCGCATGGATCACCCCTGGTCTCACCATTACCTGCATATTGCTGGCATCTATCTCAATTATCTCGTCCCAAGTGGAGAGATCCAGTACAATTCCACCCCGCAGGGCGATACATCCCCCGGTTTCGCCAGTGCCGGCTCCCCGCGGAATCACTGGTATATCATTTTCATAGGCCAGGCGCATGACCTGCGCTACATCCTCAGTTGAGCGCGGCATAACCACAGCCGTAGGATTGGCTGGTTCCAGTTTGGTCAGAAATGAACTGTCATAGGAGTAATACATCAGATCCAGATCCTCGGTCAGTACTTTGTCCCGACCCAGCATCTTAACCAGTTCATTCTTAATTGCAGCCTTATCCATCCCATCTCCTCCTTGCAAGCTCGAATTTCTTCGGTTTAAGATAATATTACATAAAATGTCGATTTGATAGCTGTAAATACCAGCCTATTATATCATAAAGCCCGTTCAGGGGATTATAAAACTACTGTGAATACGGTATAATTTAAGCGTCATTCACAGATTTAGGAGAGATTAGTTATGAAGACCCGATTTGCTCTGGGTAGGGAATATGTCGAATTTGAAGTCCCTGATAAAAACCTTTTAGGCACCCTGGAGGTCAAGGAGAGCAGTCAGAAACTAGACAATGGCGAATTGATCCACCAGGCCTTGGCGCGCCCTATCGGTACACCGGTGTTGGCAGAGATTATAAAAAAGAAACAGGCTCAAAATGCAATAATAGTTGTAAATGATATAACCAGACCGACCCCTTATCGTGATATGCTGCCGCCATTACTGGACGAGATCGAGGGAGCGGGGATCGACCGGTCCAAAATAGAATTGGTAGTGGCTCTGGGTATCCATCGGCCGCACACCCTGGAGGAAAACATCAATATTTTCGGTGAAGATATCTGCAGGTACTACAAGGTATCCAACCATGATTGCGATAATGATCTGGTGTCACTGGGGCATCTTCAGAATGGTATGGAACTAATAATCAACCGCAAGGTGGCAGAAGCTGACCTTTTAATAACCACTGGTCTGGTCGGCTTGCATTACTTTGCCGGTTTTTCCGGTGGACGCAAATCCATCCTGCCCGGCGTGGCATCTCGTTCCCTGATCGAGGCCAATCACAGGATGATGTCGGATCCCCGGGCCTGCCTGGGAAACTATCAGGACAATCCGGTAAACGATATCATGCTGCAGGCAGCCCGTATGGCTGGTGTAGATTTTATTCTTAACGTCATTACCGCTAGCAAGAACCGAATCGTATATGCAGTGGCCGGTGATATGGAGCAGGCCTGGATGGCGGGAGTGTTGCATTGCGAAGAACTCGAGGTTTTCCCCATAGATCAGAAGGCCGATATAGTTATCGCCGGCTGCGGAGGCTTTCCCAAGGATATCAACATGTATCAATCACAAAAAGCTCTGGATGCGGCCGCTCTTGCTGTGAAAGACGGGGGAACCATCCTGCTCGTTGCCGAGTGCAGTGAAGGCCTGGGGGAAGAGACCTTTGCTGAATGGATAGAAAACGCCAATTGTCCTGAGGATATCGAGAGACGCTTTCATGAGAAATTTGAACTGGGCGGGCACAAGGCGTATGCCATCTGCCGTACCCTGAAAAAATGTCAGGTGATGCTTTACAGCAAACTATCTGATGAAGCCGTTGTGGACATGTTTTTGGAACCGGTGGGCATGCTACAGAATACTATAGATGTTTTACTGGCGCAATACGGCAGTGAGGCAAGGGTATGGCTGATGCCGGAGGCACCAAAAATAGCAGTGCGAGCGAATAATTAACCCCAGTGGTTTATTCAGTTATAATCCCCGCGATAATGCCATAGAATATCGGAAGGAAGTTATCTTCAGGAGATGGGACATGTATTCTGAGCTTTCCGCCATCGTAGGGTCTGATGCAATTAAATATAACCAGCCCATGAGCGAATACACTACCTTTAAGATTGGCGGACCGGTTGATGCCCTGGTAGAACCGGCCGACAGTGAACAGTTATGTCGGGTGCTGCAATGGTGCCGACATAATGAGGTCACTTTTCTGGTCTTCGGAGCTGCCAGCAATCTGCTGGTGCGGGACAAGGGCCTTCGCGGTGTAGGCATCAGGCTGGGCAACCGTTTTCGGCAATACCTGGTAGAAGGTGAGACTATTTTGGCTCAGACGGGGATCCTGCTGGGGGATCTGGCCAGAATCGCTGCAGATGAAGGATTAACCGGAATGGAATTTGCCGAAGGTATACCGGGCACCCTGGGCGGAGCGGTGGTCATGAATGCCGGCGCCTATGATCATGAGATCAAGGAGATATTGCTGGAGGCCGATGCCGTCAGATCAGACGGCGAGATAGTAACTTTCAAAACAGCAGATATGGAGATGGGTTACCGTCGCAGCATATTTCAGAATAGCGGAATGATTGTTATTTCGGCCAGGTTGGCCCTAACCCCGGGTGATCCGGAATTGATCCAGGCCCGGATGCAGGAATTGGCACAATCCCGAGCCAGCAAACAGCCCCTGGATAAGCCCAGTGCCGGCAGCGTATTTAGAAGACCGGAGGGTTATTATGTGGGCCCCATGCTTGAGAAATTGGGTTTAAAAGGCTATCAGATCGGCGGAGCCAAGGTATCAAAAAAGCATGCCGGATTCATAATAAATGACGGCAGGGCAACAGCTGCTGACGTAATTGCTCTGATTGGTGAGATCCAGCGCCAGGCCCGGGAGGAATTCGGTGTAGACCTGCAAACGGAGATCAGGATCGTAGGCGAAGAATAAGCGGCAGGTGAAGTATGAAAGCAGTCTTGAGTACCCTGAATGCCAAATACATACATGCCTCACTGGCGTTACCATATCTTAAACTTTATTGCGAAGACCCCTCCTGGCAGATCGAAATCCTGGAGTTTACCATAAACCAACCCCTGGAAGACATTCGCACCCGCCTTTATTTATCCCAACCTGATGTATTATCTTTCTCCTGTTACATATGGAATATAGAGCAAACCCTGTCCCTTTGCCGGGATCTGCAAAAATTGCTGCCCAATTGTGTTTTCATCCTGGGCGGACCTGAAGTATCCTTTGACGCCGCTGACCTGCTGACCCGGAACCAAGGCATCGGTATTGTAGTCAGAGGGGAAGGGGAGGAAACGTTTAAAGCGGTCCTGGAGCATATCGTACAGGATTATCCGTTGGCGGGGATAAACGGCATCACATATCGCGAGGGAGCGGATATCTACAACAATCCCGACCGACAGTTTATCGAGAACCTGGATCAGATTCCCAGTCCCTATCAGGGCGATTTGTCAGCCTATCACGACCGTCTGCTCTATTATGAGAGCTCACGGGGTTGTCCCTTTAACTGCTCTTATTGTCTTTCTTCCACCTTTAAAGGGGTGCGCACCTTTTCAATGGACCGGGTAAAAAATGATCTGCGCTTGTTAATGGATAACCGGATCAGGACCGTCAAATTCGTTGATCGTACCTTTAACTCCAACGAGAAAAGAGCGAAGGAGATAATGGAATTTATTCTGGAACATAATATATCGACAAGATTTCATTTCGAAGTCTGTGCCGATCTCATGAGTGATGAATTCATAAGCTTTCTCCTCCAGGTTCCTCCAGAAACCTTCGCCTTCGAGATTGGTATTCAGTCTACATATATTCCGGCCCTGCAAGCAGTCGGGCGCAGCTGTGACCTCCAGCGTTTTGGGAGCAATGTGCGACAATTGTCAGCAAACGGCAACATCCATCTGCATCTCGATTTGATCGCAGGACTGCCGCTGGAGGGTTATGGGCATTTCAGAAGCTCTTTCAACCAGGTGTATGAGTTTTATCCTGATATGATACAACTTGGGTTCCTTAAGCTGCTTAAAGGTACGACCATAAGAAGGGATGCCGGCAAGTACGGGTATATATTCCAGGAGGCTCCTCCTTATCAAGTGATGTCTTCCGACTATATTATTTATCCGGAATTTATTATGCTGGCCAATATCGAAAGGCTGTTGGAGAGATATTATAACTCAGGGGAGTTTAAAACCGCGCTAAAATATATTGTATATTTTCTCTATCAGGGTGATGCCTTTGCCTTTTTCGAAAGCATGGCGTCCTTTGCTGAAAAACACGACTGGTTCCGGCAGGGCCATAACCGGGCAGCTGAATATAATATTCTGATGCAATTCATTGAGGAAAGGCATCCTGATCACCGGATTATTACCAATGAATACCTGAAATATGACTTTATATTCAATAATCGTCATAGTCCGCTTCCCGAAAAATTGCTGCTCAACTTGCCGGATAAAGCTCAGGAAAATCTATATCAGTTGTTAAAGGATCGTAGTTTTATCGATCAAAATCTTCCGGAATGGTCTGATCTGAGTAAATATGATCTAAGTAAAAGGCTCCATTTGGCATATTTCAGCCTGGACCCCACCAACCTTACAAGTCAGGAAAAGGTTAGAACAGCAATACTGTTTGTTTATCCAGTCAATCAGCGCCGGGCTGACCGGATATTATTAATCCAGGATGATGACGCGCCAGACAAGCTCAATGCGCAAGGGCAAGCATTTGTTTAGCTTGCAAATTCCGTAGTGACAAGGGCCGGCAATTGTATTCCAGGTATATATAAGCTTTTTATGGTATCGTTTGTCGAATCAACCCCGGGCTATTTGCCGCTGTGTTTGTCGCTAAATAAACATTTAACTAGCTTGATGTCCGATTAAGTAATATTATAGTCTAGAGGGCAGAATTAGATTTATTAATAATACGCTAATTGTTATATAGCAGAGGAGTTGACTCATGTCACATGATCATTTGATAGCGCGTGAGGGTTGGAGCTATATTCTAACCTTCCTGATACTGACAGCGGTTACATACTATTTTTCATATTTGATCCTATCAGTAGTCGCGCTGATTCTCGCCCTGTTCATTGCTTTCTTCTTCAGAAATCCGGCAAGACATCCGTTAGATGACAAATTTGCTGTCCTGGCTCCGGCTGATGGTCGGGTACTTTCCATAGAAACTGTTGATGAGGGAAGGCACCTTCAGGCAGAGGCAATAAAGATAAGCATATTCCTGAGCTTGTTTAACGTACATATAAATCGTGTACCTATTAAAGGCAAAGTTGATTGGACCTTGCGCGAAGGATATTCCTATCTTCCGGCTTATAAGTCGGAGGCTGCCGATACCAATGTGCGTAATTACCTGGCAATTACCTCTGATTACGGGCGCCTGCTGGTGGTACAGATTACCGGGTTAGTAGCCAGAAGATTGGTTTGTTGGGTAAAGGCTGGAGATGAACTGGCTGCGGGTTCCAGGTTTGGACTTATCAAATTTGGTTCCTGCACAGAAATATATGTACCCAAAGATACCTCTGTACTAGTCGAAATTGGTCAGCGGGTCCGGGGAGGAGAGACAATAATTGGCCGATTTGATAACTAAAAGATGTGCTAATGTCGTAACCCTGATTAACATCGTTTTTGGATCGATGGCGATACTTTATACCATTAACCAGAGCTACCGCTATGCTGCGATATTTATCCTGCTGGCCGTAATGATGGACGGTATGGATGGTAGGATTGCTCGTAGATTCGATGCTACATCGGAACTGGGTCGTGAATTGGATTCGCTTTGTGATCTGGTTTCTTTCGGAGTGGCACCGGCTGTATTGATTTATGCCCAGGTACTGAGCTATCGCTCTGGTTATGAGAGCCTGGTGCTTACGGTCTTCTACATTGCTTGTGGTTGTTTCAGGCTGGCGCGCTTTAACGTATTGCGTGATGAGCATTTTTTCATGGGGGTACCCATAACCATTGCCGGGGCTCTAATGGCTATGTTGTCACTATCGTATGGACATCTGAGCCAGACCCTTATAATGATTGGGATGGTTCTGCTCTCCTTTCTGATGATAAGTAAGCTGCGGATCAAAAAAATCTAAGCGGTTTTTTGTGCTAATTTGAAGTGTATGATGGTAGGGGTAGGTTTTTGCCGCCCCTATTACATTGTTTATTCTAATGAAGCATATTGGGGAGATTTCCTTTGAAAAGCTCAATTTACTCCAAAGAAGCCATCGAAATATTCAAGCAGATGGAACCAGTCAAGCCTTTTGACGGAAACCAATACCACAAAAGGTATGATGATAATATCGTTCATCTACTTGAATTGTCTGAAAGAGCACCGGCTCTGATATATATTCTGCAGGATGATTATTTTGTCTATGTTAACGCCGCTTTTACAGAGTTGACCGGCTTTGATAAAGAAGAAATAATTACCACCAAAGTATGGGACTTCATCCATCCTGATGATAGGGAAAGGGTCAAAACCCACTTAATCGATCGGTTAGACGGAATGGCTATACCGTCCTATGAAGTAAGAATAGCTCGCAATGATGGCGGATATGTATGGGGTTTCCTCTCTGCTGATCGAATCAACTTCCGTCAGAAACCAGCAGTGATGGGAATAGTAATTGATGTCACCCAGCCCAAAGAAGCCGAACAAGCCCTCAGGGCATCAGAAGAAAAACTCGCCAAGGCCTTTGCCGCCAGTCCAAATCTAATGGCTATTTCCAGCCTCGACCAAGGACGTTATATCGAACTGAACGAACAATTTACCGTTCTAAGCGGTTACTCACGGGAAGAAGCCCTCGGGAAGACAGTGGGCGAGCTTAAGATATGGGTAGACTGTGAAGAGCGCATCAAACTGGTCGAAGCAGTAAGAAAATTCGGTTCAGTACGCAACCTTGAGATCAAATTACGCTCCAAGCAGGGCACTGTAATGGAAGGTCTGGTATCATCAGAACTTATTGATCTTAACGGTGAAGACTGCATGATCAGTGTCTTTACTGACATGACCGAGCAAAAACGGATTTCCCACGAAATGGCCCGTATTGATCAGATGAACATAATAGGGGAGATTGCTGCCAGCATCGGACATGAAATCCGCAATCCGCTGACTAGTGTCAGGGGTTTTCTACAGTATTTTAGCGGAATCGAAGCCATGGAAGACTACCAGGAGTTCTTTGGAATTATGATCGAAGAACTTGACCGGGCCAACCAGATAATTACCGAGTTCCTTTCCTTAGCCAAGAACAAAAGGATAGACTTAAGACCAAATAACCTTAACCATATTATTATCGCACTTGCACCATTGATCAGGGTGGATTCGCTCAACCAGGAAAAATATTTGGATATCTCGTTGCAGGACATACCGGATATAATGCTCGATGAAAACGAGATACGCCAGTTGATTTTGAATCTTATTTTTAATGGCCTGGATGCCATGGAAAAAGGAAAGACCATACACCTGCAGACGGCGATGGATGAGACTAATGACGTTCTGCTGATTGTCGAGGACGAAGGTTCTGGCATAAGTGATGATATCCTGCCTCACATATTCACGCCTTTCTTTACCACCAAAGAGTCCGGCTCCGGATTGGGACTGGCAGTCTGTTACAGCATTGCCGTCCGACACGAGGCTTTCATTCAGGTAGATGCTCACAATGGAGGAACCAGTTTTATCGTAAGGTTTAATCCCACATCCGGCCAAGGAAGATAGGAAATACTATATTCCGGCCGTTAAATGGCTATTGGTTTTATTAGTAGTTGCTGCTGGGCAATTATACTTTACGCCGTTAGTATCTACCCATTTCTGGTCGGATAAATTTGTTAAAGGCCAACCATGAGATTATAATAGAAATACTATTGTGAAGGCGGACATATGAATGATGTTCAAAAGACAATCAGGCTTTGTACGAACCCTCACCATTCTGCGTTTATTCATCGGCATCTTTTGGGCCTTTTACTCCCTGAAGTTCCGTAGGATCTTTCGTGGCAGCCAATGGGTCGAATCCCGCCGCCAAGAGCTCTATTTGACCCAGGCCAGGCGGTTTCGCCAGACCGCTGTAGACCTGGGCGGATTACTCATCAAGCTGGGCCAATTCTTCAGTACACGGGTTGATATGCTACCCCAGGCCAGTATACAGGAATTAGCCGGACTTCAGGACGAGGTCAAGGCGGAACCCTTTTCCGATATAAAAGAGGTAATCGAGCAGGAATTCCATATGCCAATAGAGAGTATCTTCAGCTCAATTGACCCAAATCCACTGGCCTCGGCTTCGCTGGGACAGGTTCACCGGGGAGAATTAGAAGACGGCTCCCTGATAGCGATAAAGGTTCAAAGACCGGGCATAGATAAACTGGTCAATATTGATCTGGGTGCTATTTCGCGTGTTGTAACCCTCATCAAACTGTTTACCGATTGGAATAGATTTATTGACCTTGATGCTATATATAAAGAATTCGCGGAAACCATAAGAGCTGAATTGGATTATGTTCAGGAAGGGCATAACGCGGAAACCATCGCAGCCAATTTTGCCGATGATGAGGAGATCTTAATACCCAGGATTTATTGGGATTATACCAAAACCCGAGTCCTGACCATGGAGTACCTGGGCGGATTCAAAATTAACGAGATAGATCAGCTTGAAGCCATAAATGTTAATTGTTCTCGCCTAGCCGAAAAACTTCTGGCCAGCTACGTCAAACAAGTATTGATCGATGGCTTTTACCATGCCGACCCCCATCCCGGCAATCTGTTCGTCAGCCCGGAGGGGAAGATCATCATGCTGGACTTCGGCATGGTAGGAACCATTACTTCATCGGTCAGAAAAACGCTGGTGGAAATGTCACTGGCCCTGGTCAGCCGTGACTTTACCCAGATGGTAAGCTATCTGGTCAAACTGGGCTTTATTAGGGTCAATGCCGAGAGTGATGCCCTGATCAGGGCTATCAGTATTTTTGTGGAAAGTTTTCTAGGTTCGGGAGAAGACTTGACTGACACTGATCTAAAGGGGTTTCTTAAAGATCTCGAGGTTCTGCTCTATGAACAGCCCTTTCAGATTCCGGCAAATTATACTTTTCTGGGACGTGCGCTGGGTACACTCTACGGTATTTGCATAGGTCTCAATCCCAATATCAGTTTTATTGATGTTTCCCGTCCCTACGTTGACAAGATAGTACCCGGCAAAAACAGTATATTTACTTTAATAAAAGACCAATCCAAGAGGATTGGCATGTCACTGATCCAACTGCCGCCATTGGCCGAATCCGTACTTAGAAAAGCTGAACGCGGAGATTTAAGCATAAATGTTCCCTTAAGATCTTTGAACACTTCTCTAGATAATAATACCCGGGCTATAAAGATGGCAGCCTGGTCCATCGTGTGGGGCGTATCACTCCTGACCAGTGTGCTGCTTCTAATCAATGGATGGGTGCAGATCGCCAAAGTAACTGGGATATTTACGGCACTGGTTTTCCTGGTATTTCTCAAAAACAGTTCAACGCCGACCCGGAGGAGGGCACCGCATCCTCCGGTTATGATAAAACGTGATCACCAACAATAACCTGAACTATACAGCAACGATAAAAGGAGCATCGCAGAATGTACAAACAACCTAGTTCCAGGACTTGCTTTATCTGCGGACGGGAAAACGATGTAAGTCTGAAAATGAATTTTTACAATGATCATGAAGCACAACAGGTCAGGTCCGAAGTAGTTATTCCCGAACATTTTAACGGATATCCTGGTATTGCTCATGGAGGGATAATAGGTGCTATCCTGGACGAAACCTCGGGGAGGGCGATAATGCTGGACGATAACATGGACAACCTCTTCGTAACTACCAAACTTGAGGTCAAATATCGCAGACCCACACCGACCGGGGAACCCCTGACAGCAGTAGGTTGGATAATACGCCGTGATCGTACTAGAGCTAAAGTGGCTGCTGAACTGCGAAAGGCCGATGGCACTGTGACTGCTCAATGCCAGGCCACAATAATAAAACCACCTGACAGCTACCTGGAATCCTGCAACTGGCAGGCAGAGAACCAGTTCTGGCGTGTATATGAGGATTAGAATAGTCCTGATAATGAGGTGTCAACATGTTGAATGACATAGTTTTTCGCGGGATCATTGATGGCCAGGGGCGGGTCGTTTCCTTTAATATAGATGAAGCGGCTGCCACCCTATTGATTGATGTAACAACATTTCCGGAAAAGATCGAAAAAGATATGAACATTGCCGTTAATGGTGTTTGCCTGACGGTACAATCCGTTGACAGAGATATATTGACCTTCAGATTATGGCCGGCCACCCTGGAAAAGACCAATCTCCGTCAACTTGGGCCGGGTATGGCAGTTAACCTGGAAAGGAACCGGTATTAACCAGGCCAAGTAGTTTATACATAAGCAAAGTGATGAAAACATACCACCTACAGGTGTATTATATAATTAATAAAAAGCTGGGGGATGAGTAATGCGGAAGGATAGTGAAGGAACTAATAATGAAGCCGGTGCTGATATCGATCCCAACCCGGTTTGTAATATTGATTCGTCCCTGATCAGGGGCAATATATCCTCACCGGAACAATTATGTGTCATGGGTATGGAGCAGTATGACGATGGCCATCTGCTCAAAGCCATACAGTGCTACATGACCGCCCTTTCCCTAAAACCGGATTTTATACCGGCACTATTGGGAGCCACCTGTGTACTGGTAGCCATGGAACGCTACCCGGAAGCTCAAACCTATCTGGATTATGTATTTGAACTGGATCCTGATATCAAAGATGCCAAATTACTGAGAAACATCATCAACAATGCCCAGAGCGGTTACCCGGTTTTTGAACAGACTCAGGAGATGGAAGAAAGCAGCGAAGTTGATGAGTATATTATCCCACCAGAACCATCACTCTTTAAAAGAGTTCAGCCATATTTGATCGGTGCCCTGGTCCTGACTTTATGCTATATGTTATCCGGTCCTTATCTATGGGGGAAGAAACCGGAAGCCAAAACACCTGATATCGCAGAGATTCGCAAAAGCCTGGCTTCTGAACCGGTACTTAAAAACGCTGCTATCAAAGCTGATATCAAAGGGGAAGAGATTTTTCTTTCCGGACAGGTCCCCAGTCAGGCTGAGCGAAGATTGGCGATGGTGATAAGCGAACAGGCCGGAGAACCGCTGAAAGTAGATGCCAGCAAATTAAAGATCGGTACCGGCTCCCCCGAGGTAAAACAAGCAGTTAAACCGGAAACAAAACCCGAGACCAAACCGGAAGCCAAGACCCAGAACAACAAGAAGAATTACTATACAGTACAAAAAGGCGACATCCTGAGCCAAATTGCCCGGAACAAGTATGGTGATGGTAAGTATTGGACCAAGATCCAAGCTGCCAATCCTGGGTTACTGAATAATCCGGAAGACTTATCACCGGGAATGGTCATCGTGCTTCCTGATTAGACACCTTAATTTACGAAGGGCTATAAGGCATGATAAAGCGCCAATAAGGGCATAATACATCAAAAGCCCAAAGGCGGTGATAATCAGATGGAAGCTCCGAAAATGCAGGTCAGGTGCTCGGTAACTAATTGTGCATTTAACAAGAAACAGCTGTGTTTTGCAGACGCTCTCGATGTAAATGCCATGGGTAACGGCATAGCGGAAACCAGTGACGGTACCTGTTGCACTACCTTCATCAACGAAGAATTCTAGGGAAAGAGGACACGGGCACTTTTTATGATGTGCCCGTTTTTTCGTGATCTATTCCATCGTGGCCTGCACTGACAGCAGGGTTGATTTCACAGCTTCACTTACGAATGATTCACCAAAAGGTTGCCAGTTACATTCCTCCAGCATCTGCTGCATAGTTATGACTGCGGGGCGGCGATGACTCTTTTTCAACCTGATAAAGGGGCGACTGGGCGTGTCTATCAATGAAACGACCTTCTGCCGCGCTCTTTCCAGCAGCAAATCCTCCTGATCCACCAATTCATCTATTATCCCCAGTTCAAATGCCCGGGCCGGATTGAAGTTTTCCGCCTTGAAAAGGACATCCTTATAGTTCCTGACACTGTCCAGACCCCAGCGCATGACCTCGGCTTGAACCGGAGTTAGTGATAATCCGATCTTGATTTCACTCATGCCCAGCTTGATTCGATTATTATTCAGGGCGATGATATAGTCACTGGTCATAGCAAAGATCATCCCTCCGGCCACGGCATGACCATTAAGACAGGAGACGACCGGTTTTGAACAATTAAAAAGCTTTAACAATACTTGTTCTTCATATAAAAACCAGTCTATGGCCTGTTGCGCTTCTGTAAAAACAGTGAGCTCGGGCAAACAGAATCCACTGGAAAAGAATCTACCCTGGCCGATAAGAATCAGACCTTTTATTGCCTCTTCAACATTGACCCGGTCCAGCAGGGCATCCAATTGCTGCAATACTTTTAAGCTGATCGAGTTGGTCTTGGGATTATCCAGTTTCGCAATCAGAATATCATCCTCGATTTTAATGTCCAACATAAGTACTGCTCCTTTCCAGTCTGGACTTATTACTTGTACAATTCTTTTCAACTTAAATATTTCCCATATGTAATATCTAAAAATATAGCATTAAGCTCTCAGAAAAACAACAGAGCCTTTCCCGTTTCAGGGAAAGGCTCTGTTGTTTGATTATCTTATAAAACTTCCAGATCCATCTTGACTCTGACCTGTTTATTTTCCAGATCAGATATCAGATTAAGGACATTGCTTACCAGACTTACCGGACCGGAGGTGTCGATGGAAAAACTGAATCTTTCGTCATTACTGGGATGTTCGCTTGCTAATGGTCGGGGAGTATGGACCGAACGTTTTATGTTTTGTTTTTTTGCACCATTGCCGTTTGAGCTTCCTTTACGTTTCAGGGGCAGCCCGATTTCATGAGCAATATTGTAATAAACCGGGCGGGTAATGCCCCATTGCTCCAGGATGTCATTAATGCTGCTTTCAGATCTGAGCTGAGTCAGATATGTAAGCTTTTCATCCTTGGAAAGCTCCTTAAAATCCTGATATGACATCATAGTTTTTCATCCTCCATATACTTTGAATTATTAATAAACTTGCCAATAAATACTATGTTTATACCCTGGTAATTATGTTTTTCTGTTTATGTTATGAAAGTAAACTATGCAGGATTTTATTTCGGTTTCGCGAATTAATGAATTATTATCTTAAGGGAGGTTTTTTCGGTGTCGGTAAAGATTCTTAGCGATAGTACTTCATACATAGATATTGACACCCAAAAGGAGCTGGATATCGAAATATTTCCGCTAACTGTACACTTTCCGGATGAGAGCTTCAAAGAGACCGAAGTAAACTACGATTATTTTTACAAAAAGATTGAGAGGACCGGGATCATTCCGACATCATCCCAGCCGGCGCCTGGCGAAATCTACCAGCGTTTTTGTGCATTGGCTGAACAGGGCCATGATATAGCTGCCATATTTATTTCATCCGCCATGAGCGGAACCTATGCAACCGCCCTGAATGTCCGTGAACAAGTTCTGCAGGAGTATCCCCATGCCAGGATAGAGATTTTTGACTCGCAGACCAATTGTATGGCCCTTGGTCTGCAGGTTATTGCGGCAGCCCGACAGGCGAAAAGCGGCGGCAGTCTGGCAGCAGTCATCAAAGCGGCCGAGCGGATTCGCGAGCGAGTCCATTTCTATTTTGTCCCGGAGACCCTGGAGTACCTGAAAAAGGGCGGAAGGATGGGAACGGCATCGGCATTGCTGGGGACAATACTCAATATCCGCCCGATCCTGACAGTGGATATGAAAAACGGGATGACCCATCTCTATGAAAAGGCCAGAGGAACCGGTGCAGCTATTAAGCGCATGCTGCAGCTTATTGAGGAGGACAACCGTAAATACGGTTTGGAAGAGATCATAGTTCACCATATCAACGCCCCGGAAAAGGCCATCAGCATTCGGGATTACCTGCAGGATCGCTATGGCCGGCCAGTCAGTATATGCTCCATAGGCCCGGTGATCGGTCTGCACACTGGCCTGGGTACAGTTGGCTTTGTATATTGTACGGAAAGAATATGAATATCGCAGTTGTCAGGGCCCGCTTCCCCAAGCGGGCTATATTTTTCATATATATACCGGCTATCTCTCTTGAAGTGGGCCAGGAATTAACACACTCATTCAACACCCGCCTCAATTACAATTCATCAAAACTCAACTATGCATTCCCGGAATCTCTATTCCAATAGATTTAGAAACTATTTATGTAAATTTATGATTACATGATAAGTTATACATACTCGTCCGATATTTTGAGCTGTAGAACCGAAGAGTTTAGTTCGATGATATAATACAAATAGCCTATTCCATTAAACAACATCATACGACAGCAATATTCAAAGCAGGTTGCCATTGACTTACAGTTGTATTGAATAAGACACACCACGATACAAATTATTGGGAAGGTGACTACATTGCGCAAAATTCCGATAGCATATGCCATAGAGGGTATGTTCCTGGGCCGAACCATCATCGATAGTGAAGGGCATGTAATGCTAAGGGCCGGGGTGTGTCTTGACGAATACTATATCAAGCGTTTGTACGAGATTGGGGTTAATTATGTATATATCGTAGATCCTGATTTTGAGGATATCGAAGGGGAAGATATCATTTCTGAGGAGACCAGGATCACCACGGTGAAACTGGTTAAACAGTCTTTCAATAATCTGCAGCAGGATCGCAAGCTTAACACAGGAGCCCTGCGCAAGGTCGTCAACAATATATTGGATGAGATACTGGACAACAATAATGTCCTGATGACTATTAGTGATATTGCTACCCTGGATAATGTGATCTTCTATCATATGGTCAGTGTCTGTACTCTGTCGATAATGACCGGCATAACTCTGGGCTATAACGATACCCGTCTGAAAGAACTGGGAATTGGAGCTTTACTGCATGATATCGGTAAATCCAAGATCGATACTGATATTGTAAAAAGGGTAGGAAATCTCACGGAGGAAGAGTATGCGGAATTATGCCGGCATCCGGAACTGGGCTTTCAGATCGTAAAACAATATGCTGATATCTCTCTGCTGTCAGCACATGTCGCTTACCAGCATCATGAACGCTGGGACGGCAAGGGATATCCCCGGCAATTGGCGGGATCTGATATTCATGAGTATGCCCGTATCGTAGCGGTGGCCAATACCTATGACAACCTCATGACCGACCGGCCCAATCGACCGCCTTATCAGGTAAATCAGGCGATAAAACTGCTCAAACATATGTCGGGCATCTATTTCGATCCCCGGATCGTCACTGCGGTGGTGGCCAATATTGCCACCTATCCAATTGGGTCTTTTATTAAGCTGAATACGGGAGAGATAGGCATTGTCTCACAAAACAATCCGCTCAATCCCCAGCGCCCGGTAATCCGAATCGTGGTAGACAATCTTATGCGCCGGGTTAAACAGCCCTATGAGATTGATCTCTCCCAGATGACCACAATAATTCCAGTCGAAATACTGAGTGAGCGGGAACTTAGTCAGTTGTTGCCTCGCACACCCGGAAGTTAAGAGGGTGTTATGATGGATAAATCGTCCCCCAAACCTTCAATACTTGAACAATTGAGGGAACTTCAGATGGAGAATGAACGGCTTAAAGATGAGCTGACCAGCCTGAAGACGTCCGATTACGATCTTATCAGGCTGAAAAGCGATTATCTGAAGGCGCTCAATCTAATCACATATTCTCTCCAAGCGGATGGCTCAGCCAATTATTACCTGGGTGCGGTCGCTTCAATATCGGGTTACGAGGAAAGGGATTTCCTCTCCAATAATCTCAAATGGAGCGACCTGGTCCATCCCGAAGACCTGGCAACATACAACGAGTCCCGTGGTTTTGTAATACAAAAGCTGGAAGCGGAGGTTAATGAGTATCGCATCATATCCGGTCAGGGTCAAATCAAGTGGCTCAATGACATGGCGGTTCCGATAGTTGACGAACAGGGACGCTTGCTGGCCATAAAAGGACTAATTATTGATATCAGCATACAGAAGCGGACCGAAAAGGATTTGATGGAGAGACAGGCCCAACTGGACAGCATACTGAATTCGGTTCAGGATGTCATTTGGTCGGTCAGTCCGGATAACTTCGAACTGTTATATATCAGTCCTTCCGCGGAAAACGTTTATGGATACAGCCTGGCTGAGATCTATGAAGATGCCCATAATGGCTACCAGTTATTGAATATCGGTCATTCTATTCTTGTGGAAAACTTCCATACCCTTCTGCAGCAGGGGTGGTTTGAGGTGGAGTATCCCTTAACCCTCCCCAACGGAGAAAAACACTGGCTTACCCGTCGTGCTCATTTCGCCAATGATGCCAATGGCTTCATTGCTCGCATAGACGGGACCGACATTGACATAACCCGCCGAAAACTCGCTGAGGAATCACTACGTTATATCAGTATTCATGATCCTTTAACCGGTTTATTTAATCGCTTCGTTTTTGAACAGGAGATGCGGGAAATCGATAATTCTGCCGGCAATAAGATTGGTCTCATCGTGTGTGATGTCGATGGTCTAAAGACTATCAATGACAACCTGGGACATGAAGCGGGAGATCACCTGCTGAAGGAATGTGCTGAGGTACTGAAGTCATGTTTTGACCATGAAGAAGTGGTATCGCGCATAGGCGGGGATGAATTCACGATATTGATCAAAAACTGCCAACGCGAGGAACTAGAAGCATCTGTGAAATGTTTGCGTGATACTATCGACCAATATAATATGGGTAACCCTCGCTACCCGCTAAGTCTTTCCATCGGGCATTCCTTCAAAGCATCTCCAGAGATAACTATGAGTGAGGTATTCCGAGAGGCTGATAATCTGATGTATGCCGAAAAACCCGGGCGGAAGAAAAGCTTCCAAAAGCTCTACCGTACAATAAAATAGAAAAAAGCCAGTATGGTCGGACTGTGCTGAGTAGAGATGCGTTCGTCAGGGACGATGATGGAGAAACGTATTTCTTTACTTTAACCAAGGATACGAAAAACGGCTTATGAATACATTGAAGTTCCTTGTCATATTGATTTATTATAGGTAATAAGATGTTCAATATACTTATTCTGAAGGGTAACCCTTTATGTGGACTAGACGGGAGATAAAATCAAATGCCTGGGAAAACCTGCGGGTCAGTTACTGGAAGGCCTTTCTGGTAAGCCTGGTGATTGCCCTTGTCGGTGGTAATGGCAGCGGCGGCTTTAATTTCAATTGGAATACCGGGGACTCCCATGGTTCACCTTCTTCCTGGTTTTCTGCAGGACCAGGCGGTGAGATGCTTTCAACCACAGCAATCGCCTTGATTATTGCGGCGGTTTGCATCGGGCTGCTGGTGTTTTTGGCCTTCCGGATTCTTGTAGGGTATCCCCTGGAGGTTGGCGGCAGAAAATACTTTATTGAAGCGGAACAATTCCGGTATGATATGAATCACCTCGGTTTTGTATTTAACAAAACCCGCTATCTGGATGTAGTCAAATCTATGTTCTGGCGAGCGCTGATTAACCTCCTCTGGTATCTCCTGTTGATTATTCCAGGTATAGTAATGGCCTATGCCTACCGAATGGTGCCATATATCCTGGCTGATAACCCCAATATCGGCTATAAAAGGGCTCTGGAACTCAGTACCCGGATGACTTCGGGGCATAAATGGGGCATCTTTGTCCTGGATCTGTCGTTTATAGGCTGGACTATTCTGGGCATTCTCGCCTTGTTTATCGGCATATTATTTATATTTCCATATATCAATGCTACTAATGGTGAACTCTATTTGATTTTACGGCAAAATGCCCTGACTCAGGGGCTCTGTTCCCGTGAGGAGCTGTTATTGGAACCAATCAGCGATATTGAATAAAAGAGGGAAGCTCATGCACAAAAGGACTTTAACCCTGGCACTTGTTTTATTATTGGTCATAACTCTGGCGGCTGGCCTGTCCGGCTGCGGCAGCCAAAATAACCATGCCTCACCGCCTTCAGCTCAGGTAGAGCCAAAACCAGCAGCGGACAGCACTGAAAAAGGAACGAAGGCTGCTGGCGATTCACTTGGGACGGAAAAGTCCTCATCCCAGACCTTTACTCCGGAAGAACTGGCCAAATATGACGGCAAAAACGGCAATTTGGCTTACGTCGCAGTCAATGGCATTGTCTACGATGTCAGCACTAACCGGGTCTGGCGGGAAGGCCAGCATGAGAGCTACCGGGCTGGAAGAGACCTGAGCCATGATATGTCCAATTCACCGCATGGCATGAGAGTACTTGACGGCTTGCCGGTAGTGGGTAAAATGGCGAAATAAAGGCGCGCTTTATTCAATCAATTGCCAAGATCAGATAGGTGCTACTGCTCCTGTCTGTTTTTTTGCTCCTGGAATCACCGTCTCCCTGATGCTCCCGGCAGGTAATATCGGCTTGTCGAATATATCATATGACTGTATAATTAAAGCGATATATGACCAAGAAAATGAAAGGGAGTGTTCGATAATTGAAGAAAGCAACCTATATTATTATGACAGGCCTACTGATTATGGGTTTATTGGCTGGCATCGGCGGCTGCGGCAAGAAGGCTGCAGAACAACAACCGGAAAACGAAAAGGTCCTTCGGGTCATCACAGAAGCCGGCTTTGCCCCCTTTGAATTCAAAGAGAATAATGACGAATTTAAAGGCTTTGATATGGATTTGATCAGAGCCATCGGTGCTGCCGAGGGTTACAAGGTTGAGATTTCCCATATGGGCTTTGAATCCCTGATACCCGCCTTAAAGGCTGGCAAGGCTGATTGTGCTATAGCCGGGATGTCCATCAAACCCGACAGAAAGAAATCAGTTGATTTCAGCACACCATATTTTGATGCCGGTCTTATAATCGCTGTACCTCAGGCTAGCGAAGGTATCACCAAACTGGATGACCTCAACGGCAAGAAGATCGGCTGCCAGGTCGGTACCACCGGGGCCGATGCTGCAAACAGCGTAAAAACCAAGGAACCAAAAACGGAAGTAGTAGTCTTTGATAATATCGGTGAGGCCTTCATGGAAATGGAAAAGGGCGGGCTGGATGCCGTGGTGAATGATCAGGCAGTTACCGCCAATTATATTATGACCACAGACAAAGGTAAAACTAAGATGGTCGGAAATGTTTTCTCAGCAGAAGAAAAGTATGGAATCGCTGTGAAAAAGGGAAATAATGAGATGCTGCAGGTAATAAATGACGGCTTGGCCAAGGTCAAGGCCAATGGTGAATATGACAAGATATATGACAAGTGGTTTAAGTAATTGATTGCTTGAATGCAAAGCGCGAGTTTTTCTCGCGCTTTTATTTTAGAGGCAGATAATCATTGGAGGTTCATATGGCTGAACATATGTCGGTTGTTTTAGGCAGCACCGCCATACAAAACTTGATGGACATTCATGGCTTCCAGGTTTTAAGCAGTAATTTCAGCTCTTTTTTATGGGGGGCCCTGATGACCCTGGAGATAACCGCACTGGCAGTTGCATTCGGTATGGTTTTGGGTCTGCTGTTCGGATTGCTGAAACTGGCGCAGCATATTAAAATCACCTATGCATTGGCAACCATCTATATCGACTTCTTCCGGGGTACGCCATTGTTCGTACAGATACTGCTCCTGCACTTCGGCATCTTGCCCTGGTTCGGTGATTATACGACCTTTACCTCTGCGGTTGTCGCCTGTACCCTGAACAGCGGCGCCTATATAGCGGAGATTGTTCGCGCCGGGATCCAGGCCGTCGACCACGGCCAGATGGAAGCAGGCCGCTCACTGGGCATGAATTACCGCCGGACTATGTGGTATATCATACTGCCCCAGGCTTACAAGGTGGTAATACCTCCGCTGATCAACGAGTTTATTGCCATGCTTAAGGATACATCGCTGGTTTCAATAATTGGTGTTTCAGAATTGACGCTGCGCGGCAAACTGATCTATGCCAGCAGCTATGAACCGGCCTGGGTCTGGGGAGCAGTAGCCATCATGTATTTCATCATGACCAAAGTCCTCGCTCTATTTGGCGACTACATGGAGAGGAGGCTGGCTACTGAATGATCGATGTCAGGAATATTCATAAAAGCTTTGGGGCCCTTGAAGTCCTCAAGGGGGTAAGCTGTCATATCGCCCCCCGGGAAGTCGTTTGTGTGATCGGCCCGAGCGGTTCTGGCAAAAGCACACTGCTTCGATGTGTCAATCAACTGGAAAAAGTCAATTCCGGCCATATATATATCGATGGGGAAGACTTGACCGATTCCCGAGTTAATATTGACACAGTAAGGCAGCAGGTAGGCATGGTTTTTCAGCATTTTAACCTGTTTCCCCATAAGACCACTCTGCAGAACATCACCCTGGCTCCCATCAAGGTCCTGGGGCTGAGCAAAAGTGAGGCTAAGGAGCGGGCTATGATATTATTGGGAAAGGTTGGCTTGGTCGACAAGGCTGAGGTTTGCCCCAATAAACTCTCGGGAGGCCAGAAACAACGGGTAGCTATAGCCCGGGCACTCGCCATGCAGCCCAAGGTAATGCTTTTCGATGAACCGACATCAGCCCTGGATCCAGAGATGGTGGGTGAGGTGCTTGAGGTAATGCGCGACCTGGCCCATGAGGGTATGACCATGATGATAGTAACCCATGAGATGGGGTTCGCCCGTGAAGTCGGGCATCGAGTATTATTTATGGATGAAGGTGTCATTGTCGAGGAAGGAACACCAGCCCGGATCTTTGATGCTCCGCAAAATCCCAGAACCCAATTATTCCTCAGTAAGGTTCTACGAGCATAACAGAGCTTGGCGTCAATATCTCATTGCTTATGTCTGGTACAGATGATAATATTTTTCTATAATACCATATAATAATATATATGTGAGGTCAATATGCTTGAAGCTTTGATCTTTATCACCGGACTGCTTATAGGATCATTCCTGAATGTATGCATCTATCGAATACCCCAAAATATGTCCATCGTATTTCCACCATCCCATTGCCTGACCTGCGGGAGGCAACTGACTATAACAGATCTTGTGCCTGTTTTTAGTTATCTCTTCCTGCGTGGACGCTGCCGTTCCTGTAAAGCTCGGATCTCTGCCCGTTATCCGCTGGTTGAACTCCTTACCGCTATCGTATTCCTGCTGTTGTATAAGCAATATGGATTGACCATCCCCTTTTTTGCCTATTCACTGATGATGGCCGCCATGATCGTAGTCTTTTTTATCGATTTGGATCATATGATCATTCCCGATAAAGTGGTGCTTTGCGCTTTGGTGGCGGGTATTCTAATGGCAATCTACAACCTTTTTTCACCGCTGCAAGTGTATGGAGACAGCAATTGGTGGAATCCATTACTGGGTGCTTTGTTGGGCTCGGGATTTCTTTTTATGGTTGCGCTGGTTGGCTCGGTGGTTTTTAAGACCAATGAAGCCATGGGAGGAGGGGACATAAAACTTATGATCCCTATTGGTCTCTTTTTGGGCTGGAGACTCACTGCAGTGACTTTGTTCATGGCCATCTTTATTGCCGGTGCAGTCGGTATTATTTTGCTGATACTCAAAATGACCTCCCGAAAATCACACATCCCGTTCGGCCCATTTATTGTCATGGCATCATTCATTGCAGTCATGTGGGGTTACCAGATCATTGAATGGTATCTGAGTATCTACTGACATTAATATTTTGATCTGACACCAAAGTGCTATTATGCTAATAATACCTTCAGGTAATCACCGGCAATCCGGCCTTGCTGCAGTAGTCTGGCTGAATAACTGATAAAAGTAAAATGGGCCTGATACTAGCATTCAGGTCCATTCTTATGCCTTTTGATTCGAGGGGAGCGGATGCCTATTCCTTCATCATATCCTTGGCCTTGATCTCCGGATGGTGATATCTTTCATACTTCGGTGTTTTCTGGCCATATTGTACACACTCCTGGGGACACCACTGCAAGCAGGCGAAACATTGATCGCAACGGTGATTCCATACCAGTTTATCGTCCTGCATGGTTACATTGTGCTCCGGGCAGAGCTTGACACATAGCCCGCACTGATTGCAGCGTTCATCCACCCAGAATTTATCGTCCATCTTGGGGACCATATTAAAAGTCAGCTTATACAGCCAGGTGAATAATATTCGCTGCCACAGGGGACCCTTTTCAACCGGCAGTTCTTTGCGCTCCCTGATCCGGCTGGCAATCGCGCCCAGGCTTATCCTGGCTTCTCTAAATCGGGTATTCTGCTCCTCAACCGGCCCGGGACCGCCCCAGGGTATATAGTTTGAGGGGAATATAACCGACCAGCCGGCTGATAGCTGCATCCCTTTGCCGTCCATTACCTTCTGCAGTTGGACCAGAGTGTTGGATACCTGGCCCGCATTATTGGCTACCGCAAAAATATATTCCGGATGCATGGCTTCCAGCTCCTCGAGAAACTCCAACACCTTGCGGGGGACACCCCATATATGGACCGGAAATACCAGACCGATCACCTTACTCTTGATCTCCCTGCGGTTTTCTTTCCATTTATATATCGAAATAAGCTCGGTTTTTCCGAGATCCTGCGCCAGGACCCGAGCTGTCCATAACGAATTACCGGTTCCTGTTAGGTAGAATATAGTGGTATCAGCGATTGGAGCAGGTCTTTCATCCAACGTTGGTTTTTTATAGACAGCTGGAGCTGGTTTTTCTCTAACCGTATTCTCGCGGGATACTTTGACCGGCTGCGGTTGGGGAGCAGGCGTCTTTTTATCGGAATGCTGAGCCTTTTCGGGCATGTTTGAAGCAACTGCCGTCTGGGGTATCTGCTTCTTAAGCGCAACAGATTTAGCCCATTCGTCGATTACAGCTCTGTTGTCCTTAAAATACTCTCCCGAGGGAAACTCAGCTTCCTCGATTAAAGCACCAATATGCTCTTCAATCTCATAGAGGCTGATTATATCATCCCCGGTAACCAGAGAAACTGCCCGTCCGCCATTGCCAGCCCGGCCGGTGCGGCCTATCCGGTGAATATACCCATCTTTTTCAAGCGGAACATCGTAGTTGACAACCAGGGAGAGGTCATCGATATGGATACCGCGGGCCGCAACATCGGTAGCCACTAAAAGCTGAAACTCCCCGCGCTTGAACTGCTGCAATGTCTTCAGGCGTTTTTCCTGGGGGATGTCTCCGTGCAGGGCCCGTATATCATAGCCCTGGCGAGATAAGAAGCTCTGGATCTTGTCCACCATAAAACGGGTGTTGCAGAATATCATGCAGCTTTCCGGCCGTTCGATCTGCAGCAGACGATTCAATTGAGTATTTTTTTCGTTGTGGTTCACTCGATAATATATTTGCTTTATGGTATCTACTGTCTTGGTTTCCGATTCAATCTCAACTGTTACGGGGTTTTTCATATTTTTGCCGCAAAGCTTCTGTACCTCAAGGGGTATGGTCGCCGAAAAAAGAAGGGTGACGCGATCCCGGGGCAGGGTCTTTAGTATCTTCCAGACCTGATCGATAAAGCCCATGTCCAGCATGCGGTCGACCTCATCCAGCACAAGGTAGTGTATGTTCTTGGTAATCAGGGTCTTCTGCCCGATATGGTCAAATACCCGGCCGGGAGTTCCGGTAACGATGGCAACCCCTTTTTTCAGGGCTTCATGTTCTATATTGATGCTGTGCTGCCCGTATACTGCAGTTGTTTTATGGGGAAGACGCTTGGCCATCTTCTTAAGATCGCTGTCCACCTGAACTGCCAGTTCGCGGGTAGGTGTTAAAATAAGCGCCTGTGGACCTGGTGCTGTCGGATCGATCAACTGCAGGAGGGGAACCCCAAAAACTGCGGTCTTACCGCTGCCGGTCTTGGATACAACGATCAGGTCTTTCTTTTCCAGGGCATGAGGAATTGCTTTGCTCTGCACTTCGGTTGGCGCCTCGAATCCCATCTCTTCCAGGGCCTCCAATATCGGAGCGGAAATGCCGAGGCTCTCAAAATTGCTTTTCATTATAACTTTCACAATCTTTCCTTCATTATTATTACGTTTTTAATTGTACCATTTGATTCCGCTTTGTTATATACGAGTTTGGACCATTTTACGGGCAGAAATTGAACTGTATTTTCAATCTATAATAATCGAGCAACATAACCATAATTATTCACCTGGTTGACCTGAATGCTGATTTCACGTAACATAAACAAAAGCCTATCAAAGTATTATGGGGAGGGGGAACAGATATGCAAATAAATCCTGGCAGAAGGCACCTTCTGATCTGTCTGCTCCTGTGCTCCTTGTTCATAACGAGTTATGCCAGTGTTCTAAACACCAACGGCTCGGTATCTTCCGATGTGAATGTCTTCAACGGTTCCTCTCTCGGTGGGACTCGCGATTATTCAACTATGAACGGCGAAGGTAATTCCGGCCTGATTGATTACATGGCCTTTTCCTTCCTGGATCTCTCACTTTTCTCGGTGAAACTTTCCCGATTGCCGAATATGAAGACCGCGGTCAACCTCCTGGTCGCCTTTATCTCGTCAATTACCATAAGTCTGGTTTATTCTTCACGGCTTTCCAACTCCTTCGCCACTCAGTTCGATTCCATCCAAATATCCGCCTTTCTCCATAAAAAAGACGGCATGAAATGATATAACCTGATTCTGGACGGGGCATCTGATGTCCCGCAATGAATAGCTGCGCTCAAAATGCGCTTATCAATATCATTTCATCCGTCCTGCCGTGTCACCATGCGTCATGACGGGCAAAATTGGAGGAATTTAATAATGGCTTCTAAGCGTGTGTTTTTTATCACCGTTATAATAACGGCTGCCTTGTTCTGCATTGCGCTCTTCGGGATTAAACTCGGAAACTTTGAGATCAAAGGCGCCGACCAGATGCGTTTCGGTATAGATATCCGGGGCGGGGTGGAAGCCACCTATGAACCCAGGGATCTTGGACGTAAACCGACCGTCGATGAACTCGAAGCAGCCCGTGCTATCATCGAGACTCGGATGGATGCCAAAAACATCACTGACCGGGATGTCACCATCGATAAGGGCAACGGCAAGATTCTGGTCCGCTTCCCCTGGAAATCCGATGAGGCCAGCTTCGACCCGCAGAAAGCGGTGAGCGAGATAGGGGAGACCGCCCGTCTCACCTTCCGTGACCCCATGAATAATATTATCCTGGAAGGCACCGATGTATTAAAGAGCAGCGCCCGTTTTAATCAGGAGGGTTCCGACCCGGTGGTCGAACTCAAACTATCGAAAGAAGGCGCGGCCAAATTTACCCAAGCTACCGGACGTCTGATCGGTCAGAACATATATATCTATATGGATGATACCTGCATTTCCACGGCAGTCGTAAAAACCCAGATTACGGGCGGCAATGCGGAGATACAGCATATAGCCACCCTGGAAGAGGCCTCCGCCCTCTCCAATAAGATCAATTCCGGCTCACTTCCATTCTCTCTGGTGGTCAAGAACTGCAATATTATTAGCCCCACCCTGGGCAGCAACGCCCTGGCAGTGATGATACTGGCTGGCAAGGTAGCCTTTGCTCTGGTCTGCCTGTTCATGCTGGTATACTATCGCCTGCCCGGTCTGGTTGCCTGCATCGCTCTGCTATTACAGGTATCCGGTCAGTTGCTGGCACTATCTGTACCCCAGTTTACCCTGACCCTGCCCGGAATTGCCGGTCTGATTCTCTCCATTGGCATGGGCGTGGATGCCAATGTAATAGTCTCCGAACGGATCAAAGAGGAACTGAATGCCGGCAAGACTCTGGGAAGGGCCATTGAAAACGGCTTCGAGCGAGCCTTCACTTCGGTGTTCGACGGCAACATAACCGTTATTATCGTCGCCATCATTCTGATCATCTTCGGCTCCGGTTCCATGCTGTCGTTCGGTTATACGCTCCTATGCGGCGTTATCATGAACTTTGTCGCTGGAGTAACAGCATCCCGCCTAATGATACGATCACTCAGCAATTTCGAGGGATTACGCAGACCCGAATTATTTGGAGCAAGGAGGACAGTCCAATGATAAGATTCTATAACTACCGGCACATCTTCTTTGCAATATCGCTTTCGCTCATCCTGTTTGGTATAGTCGCCGCTTTTATCAATGGCATCCAACTGGACATCCAATTCAAAGGCGGAACCATACTCAAGTATACCTATTCCGATACCATCTACGTCGAACGCGCGGAGGCTGTAGTTGAAGATGCCGTGGGCAGAACTACCAACTGTCAGCTGCAATCCAACCTGGCCAGGGACGAAAAGATGCTTATCGTCAGTCTGGCCAGCAACGAGGCACTAACTTCGCAGGAACAGGAAGCTGTCACGGCAGCCCTGATCAAAGCTTATCCGGATGCCAAACTGGCCTTATCGGAATCCTTAACCGTCGAGCCCTTTATCGGCAAACGCTTCTTTACCAACGGCATGATCGCGATCGGTCTGTCATTCCTGCTCATCCTGGGCTATGTAGGCTGGCGTTTCCGCAATATCGGCGGGGTTTCGGCCGGTACTATGGCCATTATCGCTTTATTTCATGACGTCTTTATTGTAACCGCGGTCTTTGTTATTTTCAAAATCCCGTTGAATGACTCGTTCATCGCGGCAATACTGACTATCATTGGTTTTTCCATAAATGATACCATCGTGATCTATGACCGCATCCGGGAAAACCGACGACTGATGAACTATAAGACGTCGCCGGAAGAACTGGTCGATACCAGCATCAATCAATCCATGATGCGGTCTATCAATACCAATCTGGCCGTATTTGTGAGTATCGCCGTCATTTACTGCTTCGCCCTGGTCTATGATATCGGCTCGATCAGAGATTTCGCGCTGCCCATGATGTTCGGCACCGTTTCCGGCTGCTACTCCACCATCTGCATCGCCGGACCACTGTGGACCATGTGGCAGAATCATATGAGGGAAGGAGCAGGGGCTCGCAAATCTGCTAGTTAATAAACAATCCCAACCATCAACGTAACAACTGAACTGCTCCCTGTCAGCCGGAAGGCAGATCCATCTGTCCCGGCCAGGGAGCAGTTTTTCTATTTATTAATGAAGTAAAACCCTTCCAGGTATCAACAAAATCTACCTTTAACATCAACAGCCTGGTATGAATAATTTAATAACAAGAAATTTCATTAGGAGATGGCAAAATGGCCGATTCGCTAAAATACAGGTATACTACCGGTCCCATCAGCGGAAGCCAGTATCAAAACAATATCCGTGTGGTCGTCTTGAATAATGGATCAAAAAGACACACTTCCCAAATCAAGATCTTTAACCTGGACCAGGCTCCCAAAGTCAAGGTATATGAAGAAACCTTTACCGTCTCATCAAAGTCACAAATCAAAACCGAGTATATTCCTTCATTTGAACTATATGAAGTCCAGATCCTTACCGACAGTTCTATGCTGTATATTTGGGTAGGAGGACGGTCAGGCAACGAAAACCTCCCGGGAAATACTGTGCTTAACCAGGAATTAATCCGCTTCTAAACCGATAATGTTTATAGCCGGGAGTGAAAATAGTATAATATAGTTAATTTGTGTCATTTATTAGCGAAGAGGATAGGGGAGGGCGACTTGATGAGTCTGCTTGGTAACGTGATATGGCTTATTTTTGGGGGTCTTCTAGGGTTTCTGGCCTGGGGCATAGCCGGTCTGCTCTGTTGTATAACCATTATCGGCATCCCGTTCGGGCTGCAATGCTTTAAGATAGCAAAATTGGTATTATGGCCTTTTGGTAAGGAAGTCGAACTAGGCAACTTCGGAGCCGGGGGACTGATCGGCAATATTATCTGGCTCATCCTGTTCGGATGGGAACTGGCCATCGCTCATCTCGGCACTGGGCTGATCTTCTGCATAACCATAATCGGTATCCCTTTCGGACTTCAGCACTTCAAATTTGCCAAACTGAGCCTGATGCCTTTCGGAGCCGAGGTGCGGTAAGCTCATATTCAAATCTTGGGCATTACTTTGCTTTAGCCAAAGGCTCTGAATAGGAGACTTATAATGATCGCCACCAGAGCGGAAGAAGGTATAGTTACCACCCATGCGATCAATATCTGGCGGGCGATATTCCAGCGGACCCCTCCAAAACGTTTGGCGGCCCCCACCCCCATTATCGATGATGAAACCACGTGAGTAGTGCTTACCGGAGCTCCCAGCAAACTGGCTCCCCATATGATGGCTGAAGCGGTAAAATCAGCAGCGAAACCATTAATAGGCTCAATGCGAAATATCTTGCCACCCATGGTACGGATGATCTTCCAGCCCCCAAACGCGGTTCCTGATGCCATGGCAATCGCACAAAGGATTTTCACCCATATCGGTACACTGAAGCTTCCTATTAAACCACCGCTGACCAGGGTCATTGTTATTATTCCCATCGTTTTCTGAGCATCATTGGAGCCATGAGCAAATGCAGCGGTACAGGCCGATAGAATCTGCAATTTTCTAAAAGATGCGTTTACCCGGGCTGGAGACGATGCTGAAAAAAGCCAGAACAATAGCGTCATAACAATGGCACCCAATATCAACCCCAAAACCGGGGACAGGAGCAACCCGACTAAAATCTTACCAAACCCGGCCCATTTTACTTGCTCTATGCCAAAAGAACCGATAACTGCGCCGGTGAGACCGCCGATCAGGGCATGCGATGAACTGCTGGGTATACCATAGTACCAGGTAAACAGATTCCAGAATATCGCACTTATCAGGGCGGCAATCAAAACACCAGGGGTTACGATTTCCGGGGCAACGATTCCTTTACCGATAGTAGCAGCAACTGCGGTACCACTCAGAGATCCCACCATATTGAGAGAAGCCGCTATAAAAATGGCTGCTCTTGGGGTTAATGCCTTGGTGGAGATCGAAGTGGCAATAGCATTGGCAGTATCATGGAATCCATTAATGTAGTCAAAAACAAGGGCTAAGACGATAACAATAATAACGAAAGTAATACTAAACATTATCATCACCTCCTTAATTATTTCTTACTTCAATCATAATTGGGCTATGTAAATCAGACATTTCGCTATGTAAAGAAATTGCAAAGAATAAGTAAAATATCTTTTTTACTAAGACATTAATAGTATCTCACTTAATTATGGTGCAATTCGCGACCAGAACTGACTAAATATAATGATGCTAATTGAATTGAGCGACTGCTTGAGAAGCTGCGGACTCAGGAGAGTTGAATAAGTTGGATTTCAGATATGTTAATCACTGGAGTTCTCATTTGTGACAAAGGTCATTATTTGTCGGAATATTTGGGTATTTGCAGGATAAGCTTCTCAGATAACGAATTCAATTAATATCAGGCATTAGTCATTGCTAAGGTAGATAAAACACACTTTGCAACCAGGGAGGCAGTCCATGTGAAAGATGAAGATAGCGTAAAAAAATATCATATATCACAACTTATAGATATTTCTCTCTTGCAACAATTGTTTGATTCATTTTATGAACTTACCGGAATAATGCATGCCTTTCTCGATGTTGATACCAATATTCTAACCAGAACCGACTGGAGTGATATGTGCCTCAATTATCATCGAGTATGCCCCCAAACCGAGGCCAGATGCAAACAAAGCGACGCCTTTATACAAGCCCATCTCCAAGATGCTCCATATATTAGATACAGGTGTATGAACGGACTGATAGATTATGCCACTCCTATCATAGTGGAAGGTCAGCATCTGGCTACTATCTACATGGGACAATTGCTGAATGAGCGAGCGGATGAGGAGTATTTCCGACAGCAGGCCCGCGAGTTTGGATTTGATGAAGATGCTTACATTGAGGCACTGCACAAAATTAATATTGTACCGGAACAACACATAAAACCCATAATGGAATTTTACGCAAAACTGGGAGAGGTTCTGGCGATCATGGGGCTGGAGCGATTGCGCCGCCTGGAGGAAGCAGATCACGTCATACGAGAACGCGAGGAGCGTTTGAGACTGGTTTTAGAAGGAAGTACCGACGCCTTTTGGGACTGGAACATTGAAACCGGTGAGATGTATCGGAGCCCGCGTTGGGCAGAGATATTTGGATACTCTCTGGAGGAAATTGAGCCAAACATCCATACATGGGAAAAACTCCTTCATCCCGATGATTTTCAAATTACTATGAAGAAATTAAATGAACATCTGGATGGAAGAATACCGAAATATGAAGCTGAGTACCGGCTCTTAACTAAATCCGGTGAGTGGAAATGGGTGCTGGAGCGCGGCAGTGTGGTCGAGAGGGATGTGCAGGGTAAGCCGCTGCGGGCAGCCGGCACCATGTCAGATATCACCGAACGCAAGCAGGCCGAAGCAGAGATAAGGTATTTGAGTTTTCATGATAAATTGACTGGTCTATATAACCGGACCTTTTTTGAAGAGGAACTCAACCGTGTTAATACCAAGAGGCAACTGCCTTTAGGATTGATCATAGGGGATGTTAATGGACTCAAATTAATAAATGACGCCATGGGACACCTGGAAGGGGATAAGGTTCTAATTAAGGCAGCTGAAATATTCAGAAATTCATGCCGTCAGGAAGATATTATTTCGCGCTGGGGTGGAGATGAATTTATTGTTCTTTTGCCTCAATGCGATAACGAAGCTACACTACAAGTATTTAACCGAATAAGTAATTCTTTCATATCTATTAATAGCTTGCCAATACTCATAAATATATCACTGGGCATGGCAATCCAAGATAGCGTTGACCGGGACATTAGAGATGTAATTAGAGAAGCCGAAGAGAAAATGTATCGTAATAAACTCTTGGAGAGCAGGAGCGCCCGCAGCTCTTTTATCCATTCACTAGAGAAAACCCTCTGGGAAAGAAGCCATGAAACCGAAGAACATTGTCAGCGTATGCAAGAAATGGCACAAAAGATTGGCAGAACCCTTCAACTAACTGTTAGCGAACTGGACAATATAAAGCTCCTGGCTACTCTCCATGATATAGGTAAGATAGCAATACCTAATACTATTCTTGATAAGCCCGGAAAATTATCGCCGGAAGAATGGGAAAATATAAAGAATCATGCGGAGATAGGTTACCGTATTGCTCTTAGTTCTCCTGAACTGGCGCCCATCGCTGAAGCGATTTTGCACCACCACGAGTGGTGGAATGGCGGCGGTTACCCCCTGGGTCTTGCGGGTGATAAGATACCTCTGATATCACGGATCATTGCGATTACGGATGCCTTTGATGTGATGACACATGGTCGTCCATACAAAAACGCCATTAGTAAAGAAGCAGCTCTGGCTGAGATTAAGCAATGTGCAGGAATTCAATTTGACCCTGAATTGGTAAGAAAGGGCCTTTTATTTCTGACATAACCAGAGGCAGGGAAGGAACCGCCTTCAAGAAATAGTCGTTTAATGCACCATTCAAAAGGCGCACTTTTTTACTGACCCGGTTTCGATGTTGCTCACTCTTCTCATATGGGAAAATAGTAATCTACGATAAAATCCTTCAGCAGTTGGTGATTTTTTGTTTTAAAACGACTCTTCTTCCAGCTTAGACAAACCAGCGCCAGGTAATCAGTATCAGCCATTCTCTTACACTCAGCGAGAAGGTTTTCGTTATTTATAACAACCCTTCCCGGTATCATGGCCATTCCTACACCTTCACGGACATAAGCGGGTGCCAGGGAAGAATCGGCTGTCTCAATCACTATACTCGGGTATACTCCTTTACTGGCAAAAACCAGATCCATATTGTCGCGCATCCCATAACCGACCGGAGTTATTATGAAATTTTCTTTGTTCATATCGCTGACGAGCAGTGATTTCTTCCTCTGCAGTGGATGATCCGAAGGCAACAGCACAAAAGCCGTATCCTTGAAAAGAACTTGGGTCTCTATTTCTTCATGTTCAATTGGTGGCGTACATACCGCAAAATCCGCCTCTTCCGCCAGCAGCGCCTCAATAATTCTTTCCCGGGAAGCTGATAATTGAAACAAGGTAAGATCATGGTTCTCTTTTCGAAAAGCGCCCAGCAAACCAGGCATATATAGACTCACATTGGTATAGAGGGAAAACGTCGTGAGCATCTTTCCTTTCAATTCATCCAACTCATCATGTGCGTTGGTAAGCGTTTCCAATATACCTTTGGCATACCTATAGTAGCTTTTCCCATATTCATTAAGCCGGATATTTCTGCCCACGTGATCGAAAAGTTCTATGCCAAGTTCTTCTTCAAGCTGTTTTATCTTTTTCGTCAGGTAAGGCTGAGATACATCCAAGACTTCGGCGGCCGAGGTCACGTTCTCAGTTTCCGCCACCGCACAAAAGTATTTAATATGCTTTAGCTCCATCGGCCTCCCCCCCATTCATTCATATCATATAAGTTATTATTTCATATTTAATTATACATTTTATTAATAATTAATCATGGAGTATTTTAAATATTAACAAGAGACATTTGAGGGGGGTAATCGGTATGAACTTTATTGGCAAGAACCCAGGCAAAACAACGCTTATCAGTAATGGAATCAGTTCAATCAGAGGTAATGTACTGAAAAGACCGGAACAAGTCGCCCTGCGCATGGAGGGCTTCAGCGAGACCTATGCCGAGATGTGGCAGCGTTCGGTAAGGTTGGCCAATGCCATGCTGGACCGCGGCTACCAGAAACCTGATGCAGTTGTAACTTACATGTCAAATACCTATCAGTTCGTAGAAATAATGCTGGCCGCACAGATGATCGGGCTGCCCACCACCTTTGGCAATTACCGTCTGACTCCGGGAGAAATAATTTATCAGATCAATAACTGTGAAGCCAAAATAATTTTTGTTCTGGAGGAGCAATACAAATTGATCTATCCACTGATGGACCAACTGTCCACCGCTAAAGAAATCGTGTTGGTAGGGGAGAACGAAGACCCGAAGGTTCTGACCTATGAACAGATGATAGCGTCGGGCAGTACTGAAGAGCCGCAGATGGAACCCGATCCCGAGGACATCCATCTGCTGTTCTACACCTCCGGTACCACCGGGAAACCGAAAGGAGCCGTCAGGACTAATTACTGCAATTACAATATGGGTGTTTCTACTATTGCCGAACTGGGCATAAACCGAAATGATTCGCTGTTTGTGACTGCTCCCATGTATGCCGCCGCCACCGCCGGATACCTGTATGCCACCTTGATGGCAGGCGGGACCCTGTGTATAGCACCATCATTTATGCCCGAGGAAAGCCTGCGGCTGATGGATCTATTCAAGACCACTTTCGTCTTTATGGTTCCTATCATGTATGACTGGGTATTTTCGCTGCCGCCCGAGATACTGAGTAAATATGACCTTTCATCGGTTCGGATCGCCACTGCCTGCGGTGCACCGATGCATTCGCCTATCTTCCAAAAGATGCAGTTCGGTTTCCCCAACGCCCGCTGCCTGAATATGCTGGGCTGTTCCGAGCTGGGGTTTGTAACCATCATTTCGGTGGAGGAATGGTTTGGTCTCCATAAAGAGGGGAGTATCGGCAAAGGCACCTTCGATATGGACCTGAAGATCATCGATCAAAAAGGAAATGAGTTACCAATAGGTGAGATTGGCCTGCTCTATGGCCGCAGCCCCCAGACCTTCAATGGTTATTGGCATAATACAGATGGGACCAACGAATCCTTCCTGGATGAGCAGTGGGGTACGGTAGGTGATATGGCGCGCATGGATGAAGACGGCTATATCTATCTGGTTGACCGGGAAAAGGATATGATCGTAAGCGGCGGCACCAATGTCTACCCGGCCGAGGTGGAAAATGTCATCCTGCAGATGGAGGGTATAGCCGATGTAGGCGTCATCGGCGTGCCGGACGAAAAATGGGGAGAGCAGGTCAAGGCTATTGTGGTGCTGAAGCCCGGTTGTCAGCTCAGCGAGGAAGAGATAATAAACTACTGCCGCCAATACCTGGCCGGATTCAAAATACCCAAGAGCGTGGACTATATTGATATTATTCCCCGGAATGTGGTAGGGAAGATGCTGAAGAAAGACCTGCGGAAGCCATATTGGGAAGGGAAGGACACGTTTATTTCATAGAGTGAACTAAAAATTCATTATTATTGTCATGCTATTTCAGCCCTTATCCATGCGGATTAGGGCTTTATTTTGACTAGAGAAAATCGCTATTTGAAAAGGAAGCGAAAAGAACTCTCTTTGTAATCTGGGTATCAACTCATTCCTGGTCACATGTGCCGCCCCTTCAATATGTTTCAATGGCCTTGTTTTATAGCCCAAATTGGCAACTAATTTCACATAGATATTGCCGAGAAGGGGATAGAAATATATTGTTGTTCAAGTGCATTTTCTAGCCCATATTTGCATATAGCTATTATGGCCATATATTGTTAGAATGGGGGTAGGAAATGCGAAAGGATGATAAAGCAATGCCAATCCTAGCTGTAAGTGAAGCTAAAAATAAATTGACGAGTTTAAGACGCGAGGCCTTAACTGGCAAAGAATTCATCCTGGCTGATGCCAAGCGCAAAGATGAACAGGCAGTCTCACTCATATCTACCGAACTGTTGGATGAATTATGCGAATCCAAGACCTTTTCCTATCAATGGTTAGATGAACCTGGAAGTGAAACAGACAACTATTCCTTGTGGAACAGGGAAACTGGTGTTTACGGCGTGGGGATGACTAAGAAGGAAGCAATCTTTGATTTCATCGATAATGTAATGGATTATTCCCAGGTTTTCTTTGCCGATCTGCCTTACTATTTAAGTCGTTCAAATCCTAACCGGGGTCATTACTGGTATTTACGCAGAATTCTTCGCTGCAATGATAACCGGGATATGCTATACAGAATGCTCAGCTTGGAGGATATTGATGAGTAATGGGCTATACATTTACCTGGGAGCAACTGGAAAGGATTTGCAGGAAATTAAATATGGAGCGTCAGGGTAAAACCTCGGTATGGAAAGGGATAACACCAGACGGGAAAATGAGAACTTGTATTATTCATGCAAAACACAAGGGTAATATTGGCCCTGGTTTAATAAGCAAGATTGCAAAAGAGCAATTATTGTTTGATTCAGTTGAAGAATTATATAATTTCTATAAATCCATATAGCAATTACGCCCCCATTGGGGGCTATTTTAATGTGTCGCCGCTCACCCAGGAATGTAATCGGATTTCAGGTGAGTCCGGCAAATTCGCCAACATTATTGCCGAGAAGGGTATAGAACTATAATATTATACAAAACAATTTACATAATATTTGATGTATAATATTATGTAGAATAACATATGACTAGAAGGAGGTTATAAGAAATGAGTGTGGTTATGGAAAAACCTAAATTCGATAGAGATCAATTAATTAAGGCCTCCGATGTGCCACGACAATTCGCCTCCATTCGTAAGCAGGCCAAAGAAAAACCCCTGGTCGTAACCGAAAACGGCGAATTTGATACGGTTATACTTGATTATCACTATTTTGAGGAGATTTATGGTCGCTTAATGGAATTGGAAGAACAAAATGAATCGTTAATCCTGAGCGAGCGGTTGGACGAATTGGAGAAAAACCCCGAAAAGGCTATTGATTGGCGTGATATCAGGCGGTCCAGTCAATGAGCAAGTCACGTTTTACAGTAAAGTTTGCGCCCGCTGCTGCCAAGGAATATGAAAAAATGGATAATTCGATTGTCGGTATTATTGATAATGCTATCGATAAACTGGAAGAACGGGCGGATGAGATAGGTAAAACACTGAGTAACTATAAAAATACTAAATTGGCCGGTTGCAAAGAATTGAAATTAAGAGATATCGGCATTCGCATCATATTTAAAATCATTGATCAAAACGTAAACATTCTTCAGGTGGTTTACATACTGGCTATTGACTCCCGCAGCAAAGATCAGGTATTCAAAATTGCCCACGAACGCTACCAGTCATTCAAAAACGATTCATCTGGTAGAAATGAAGAAGGTAAGCCTCGAACGAAAAAGGGAAAGTGAATAGCCACCCCCAAAGAGGAGATGGCTCATTTAATCGGATATATCGGTGGTTGTCCATTAGTCCATATATAAAGCTAGCATCTACCGGTTCTCCTGCTTGTTAATAACGGAACAGGGCGGCCAAGGCTTCCCCCTCGGGCAGTTGGCTGCGGTCCAGCAGGTAGACCGATCCACCGTTTATTATGGTTTGTATGGCGGTGAAATCTAATATATCTTCATCATCGGACCCGGCTTCGGGGTGCAAATAAACCTGGGTGGATTGAGGGTCAAATCGACCCCATTTTTCTTCAACACTATCTGCCAGGAAAAGTATTTCCACCTTTCCATTATAGGCTGCTACAGCCGCTTCTTCTATATCATGAGTGGTTAGTCCTGTCCCCTTATAGGGGCCATAGTAGCTTAGTGCTTCTTGTTCAGCTTTATGAAAATAATGTTCAACGACTGGCCACGCCAGGGTTTGTAAATCCTCTGCACTCAACTCTTCCGGATTTCCAGGAATTCCTCCTTCCGTTAGATAAGCATAGGTATTTGCCTCCTTATATATAGAGAAGAGAAACTCGACTCCTACCAGAACCAGAGGAGCCTTTTCCTTCCGCAGCAGTTCATGTAAACCACGGTCAATCAGACGAAAAAATCGCAAAATGTTGTCCTTGGAATCGTCCTTTCCTACACCGTGCCCATGAAATGTAGAAGCCGCCTTGTCATTAGTGCCTGGCAGAGTATTGGTATGAGATTGAAGCTGTCGCTCCGGATCATCATACTTCATGGCTTCAGCCAGACTATGGGGTATAGTGTCAATTTCCAGCTCTTTTACACTTGCCCGAGTGCATTTAAGTACCCGAACATCATTCTGACTTAGAGCCAGAACATAGAATAACCCATCCCCGCTAAGCAAGGGAAGCAAGGGTTTGAGATGGAAACGTTGGTTGATTTGCAGTAATTCATTGACTTGCATGGGTAGTAAGTAGTAATAGAACATATCAGAAGCTAGAAATATTGCCAGGCCGTCCCGCTGATGCTGCCAGAACTGATTATCTGATATTAGTTCCCGAACTGGTGCTAAAAAGCGTTTGGCCTCCGGGGAGCGCATACCACCGTCAATTAACCGCGTCTCAGCATCCCTAACCATGTTCTTTAACCTTATATGACCCTGTTGGGTTTCGACACCAGCCCTAAAGGTGGGTAAATATATGGATACACATAATTCATCCTGTTTTTCCATTAGCTCAGTTAAGTCATTTCTGGTTAGTAAATTCATATTCAGCCTCCTCGTCTTCGTTTATTGTGCCCCAGAAGCTTAACGGTATGCTTGTCTTAACTGGCGTGAAGTGCTTGCTTACTAAATATGGTTATTAAGAAAGGCCTTGGTCCGTTGCATGACCAATACTTTCAGCATTGGAGTAGTCATGGGTGGCTCCAGTTTTAAAGAGTGGCTCGCAATCATTAACCCGATGGCTCAATCTGCATTAACTTATTCAATTCCCTTACTAGACTAAGTATTAAAAAGCGGGAAATTATATTGATATAAGCAAATAGCTACCCGCAAATTGCACTCCTGGATAGGTGATAGTGACCAGTCTGGTAATTGCTTAATAAATCATTTTTGAAAACCTAATCATCCGCTAACCAGGTTGTAAAGGAAATTGAAATGACGATATTTAGAGATGATCTCCGTTGTAATAAATGTGGTGGAAGATGCTGCCTCATCTATTTGCCTGTTGAAAAAGGCGGAATGTTTTTTAGCCAATATGGGTTTCGAGATTGGTGCGAGGGCTTTCACGAAAATAGTGATGAGTACGGTGTTGAACCATTATTTGATCCATTGCAAGTTCATAAGATGGGTAATGAATGGATGCGTGCTGACTTATTGGCAAAAGGTATTAATCCCGACGCTTGCCAATATATGGGTTCTAACGGATGTCTTATTCCGTGGGATACAAGGCCAACACATTGTACTGATTACCGCTGTTATGATTGGCTTAATCAATCGACAGACGAGAGCAGTACTTTAGCCTGCACCACAATCAACCCAGTGATATCACTGGATTAATTATGCCGAAATATTACAAAAATCTGCTATCTTCATAGTATGTGGTTCTTTATGTCACTTTGTGATGGTATTAATTATCTCTGAAGAATAATAGTTTTGATATTATGGTTAAGATGTGCAAGACTTCCGATTGATTGATACACTATGCTATAATTCTAATTATCCAAATATTATCAATGATTAATGTAGGAAAACGCAATGGAAAGTATTAATAAAGCTAAAACCTACACCAACAACTACCTATATATGTAAACAAATCCTATACCACATATTTGATGAATACAACGATATCATTGGATATGTAAAAAATATTTTCATATAAAGATCAACGCTATTGATGAGGTCGACAATGTCGGAGCATATTTAAGCAATTACATGACCAAGGACACCGCAGATGTAGCTGGAAACAAGAGTTATTTTCGGTCTCGTGCTCTGATTGAACCGCAAGAGATAAAACTGCTGGCTGATAGTAAGGAATGCAAGCTGCTAGACAAACTGGTCAATGAAGTATCCGAATGAGTTAAATATGTAAAAGAGCACGGCAGCGAACATTACGGGATAATCAAATATGCTCAGTACCGAGGCGAAAACAATTGTTGGAAGGACTTGTTTAGCAAATGGCAAGAAATGCTCGCATATCAATAAAGGTAACTGTCGATATGAAGAAGGAGATGGAGGCTATAGCAAGTAGCTATGGCCTCTCCGTCTCGTCTCTTGGAGCATATATAGTTGGTCAATGGGTAAGCGAGAAAAGGGAAAAAAAGCGCCTGTCGGGGGCACCTGCCGGAGACTACGGCCAGGGGGTCCCTGAGTAAAGGGTGAGCGATAGCGAAGGCGAAGCCAAGACCCTTTAGTCAGGGTCTTGGCCAGTAGTAGGCTACGGTATGCCACCGGCAGAAGCGCGAAAGATTTGTATGATTCTAAACTCAAGAGAGCAGGAGACTAATTAATTTGAAGGGCTTTAGAATAACCAAATATGATCCGTCCTTTCGGGATTCTGAAGGAAGATATCTAAAGGACACCTGGACTTCGGTTTCCGATATAGGTCGTATATTCGATGGCAATGTTCTAACTGAAGAAGATTACCACCGTATTGAACAACTATATATCGATGCTGTGGTTAAAATAGCTAATATACTTAAAGTAACTACGCTTCAAATACGTAGTCTTGAAAAAACCAAGGAGTATATAGATCAAGGTTCGTGGATTGATATCCACTCCAATGACTATCGAAAACTATTTTATGGGTTAACTGAAGGACTTTGTATCTCCATAACGGAAATCGAGTATATTTGTAAACTAATTCTTAGGGAACAGCTCTGGTGCAAGCTTGAAAGCGACAAAATGCTAGTCCATTTCGGCTATGATTTCTATATGTACATAGTTATTTCACAAGGTGATCACGAATTTGTCAGGACAGTTATACCTGCTGAACTTTTTATTGAAGAAATGATTTCACCCTATATGGTGAACTAGACAAGTAGGAAACGTTGAACGTTAAATCTATCATTCATTTATCAGCTACCTGGGGAGGTTCCTGGTGGAGGGGACCCAGGTAGTTGATAAATATTGATGGTTAACGATAAGCTATGAGGCTTTTAACATTAATGTAAACTAGCCATGATAAAAAATGTTAGGGCAAGCGCATGCGTTGGCTAGTTTGCATAATGTTCATTATCGGAAGTTGTGGAAGTGGTATAAAATGAACAAATAATGGTTGTATAGGGCTTTGTGGCTTTTCATATAATAACTATAAATATTATTGGAGTGATTAATATGGAAAAACATGAATCCAGAAAAGACAACCAGAATCCCGACGAAGCGATCACAACCTATCCTAAAACCGTTGAATACCCCAAAAAGAAATGCATCGATAACCAGACTGGTAAATAGGCTCAATCCAGGAGCCTATTTTTTATGTCTTCAAGGATGGAGGTGTTTATGATGAGTGATGATAAAAACCGCAAAAAAAGTATGCCGGCCATGCCGCTGAAACCATATCCGGCTACTACCGATTATGAAATTGATAAACAGTCGTAATGCGCCCATTTTGATGCCTGACTTATTAATTGAGCCCTCACATGCTCAAATTATCGATTTCATGGTTTTATTGAATTAGACATCTAATTATATCTTTTAAAGGCCGTGGCGGGCCCCTCAGTGCCACCTATTAATTGGTAATTATATTATCGCCATCATTTGGATGAAAACCAAGAGGTTAAGGTGTCTAAGTCTGTTTAGCCCAGGTTCCTATGATGAGTTTTCATGGTAGATTCATTTATATAATACAAAAACTCTTGCACCAGGCGGTCTCCCCTACCCCGTGCAAGAGTTTTGCATTTTTGCATCATTGCTGCCCGCCGGTTAACATCATACCCGTTTTCCAGATTAAATCAGCTATCGATTTAGGCAGCTTGGTTGTGAATTGACGCCAAACCCATTTGATGCAATTAGGAAATAGTTCTAGCTCTAAGCTTCCGGCGATATAACACCAGGAAAAAGATCATGATTAGAGCCAGGCCAGATAATCCGGGATGGAACGTGATATAAGCTATTGTAATTGCTGGCAATAGTAAGACTCTCACCAATGCTTTCAGGGGTTCCCTGCTTGCTATGTATGCGGCAATGGGTGGAGAATTTTGATAATAGAATTTCACAAATGCTTGTCCCAGGGTATTAGTAAGTAAGCACTTATCCCTGAATTGTCTTAACAGAACCACTGCCGGCTGCAGTTTGGAGCCAAAGGCAGCAGTAGCTATGAAGCACTCATCCGCGACTGGATAATATAAACATGGGCCAATGTTACTTCCTGCGGAAGTTTTCACTTGTATTGATACACCATCCCCGGTATCAATTACTGGCGGTAATAGTATGTTAAATCTTATTTCTCCATTCGCATCGCTGGTGGCAGTTATCGCTACTGTTGTGTTGGCCGAACATAGCTGACCGTTAATGGTATATTGTTCCGCCGTAGTTGCTGCAGTATTAGTGATCGTCACCCCAATATTCAAATTCAGACTAGTACTCTTGAGCAGATTGCCGCTGGCATCCTTTAAGGTAACGATCACTGTACGACTGATACCAGGTGCCAGTGGCGAGTCTATAGAACTGTTTGAATTGATGGCATCAATATCACCAGTAACGCTGCCTTTATTCACTATCAATTGAGTAGTTAGCTCTTCTGTTTCAGTTATTAAAGTAAGCATATAGGGACTGCCATTCTGTGACAAACCAGGTTGCAATGTAATGGTGGCATTCGCATCATCAGTTACGGATATACTTGACTGGCCGGTCGAATCCTCGTCATTCTTATCTTTAATAAGCAAGGTGATCGTACCCTCGCTAAATTTAGTATTGGTTCCCCGTAAGGCCAGTTGGGTTGCCGTATAGCCCTCCTGAATACTGTCCGAGGTTAGGGTGATGCTGCCGGGATTGATTGGATCATTGTTGCCCGTGGCGGCCTGGACCGTATTTCCTGCCATGTCGCTTGCAAAAATGGTGATAGGGCCAATAGTATTGGCGGTAAGGTTGGCGGAATAGGTATCCGTATCACCTTGTTTTTGCATGTTGCAAGTCGCAGTCCCCCTGGTCATCACTACACTATAAATACCGCTTAAAGCATCGGTCACCTCCGCGGATACCGTAAGTCTGTTGCCGGTCAGGGTTGCTGCCGTTTTGTCTGCCACAAAAGCAGGTGCGGTTCGGTCGACCTTCACGGTCAAACTGTTGGCTGCTAAATTATAATCATTGGCATCTTGCAGCTTGGCATTGATGACATGGGTACCCTCGGTTTTTATGTTAGTAACGCTGCTCGGATAGTTTTGGGTCGCCCAGTCGCCATTATCAACACTGTATTGCATTTTGGTTGGAGTGAAATTAGTCAGTCCCGTGGCGGTCAATGTGACCGGTACCGAGCTGCAATTCCACCATCCTCTGGTATCTGGTGCTGATGTTGAGAGTGTCACGCTTCCGCTGGCAGGAGCGGCATTCGCAACCGTAAACACGTAAGTTTTCGCCTTTGCTCCTGCGCCGTCCGGCTTAACCGTCACCTTAAAGGTGTTGCTGCCGACTGTCAGCGGCAGGGTATAGGCAACAGCACCAGTTTCCTCTACGAGCACCGTGTTTTTTGCATCCTTTAGAACCACTTTGGCATTCGAATTAGCGGAAATAGCGGTTATGTTGGTGGATTTTAAACCTTTTGCGCTTAGCTTGTCATAGCTGGTGGTATCCTGGTCAAAGCTTACTCCGACACCAGTAGCCTCCAAAATCTGCAGGTCTGCGTTCATGGAACCGGCTGTAGCGCTAAAATAGCTGGCTGCCACATCTGCACCCAAGGTGTCAAACACAAAGGTCTTGCTTATTACCGCCTCACTGGCTAAAGTAACCAGACCCTCTGCCGTGTTCGACAAGTATTGGGTTTTGATGATGTTGCCGCCCTCGTCCAGCAGGTTCACGGCAACATTACCGTTGGTTACCCCTTTCATGGCCAGATTTTGCAGGGTCAGCACTGCGGTAGTTGCTGCAGCAGAATTCGACTGCTGTACCTCAACCTTAATGGGGTTTCCGTTGTTACGCTGCACCAGATTCTCGCAAAGAATGGTGCTGAAATTATTTTCGCCCACAAACTCAGACTGCTCTTGGTCCGTGCTGTTTGCCAACCATACCTTGGCATACAGCGTGACACCGTTGGCTGGTATTTCTTCTTTTCCCTGGCCTAAAAGATAGGACTTGATATCAAAACCAATATTGGTTATGAATGCGCCGTTGTCAATCAGCGATAATTCTCCCGGATCTGTAATGGTCACAATCGGGACCACCTCGGTGCCTGGGGTATATGCAGAATTATCGTAAATGGCCAGCATTACTTTTTTGCCGCTGGTTTCCAGCTTATAGTCACTGCTGTTGTATAGGGTAACGGCAAACTCACGCTGACCGTCCTGCTCCTTGATGGTATTAATCTTGGAAATGCCCACATCAGCCACTGCCAAAGGCAAGGTGCCGTTGCCAGCAATCTCAATGGGTGTATGATTAAAGGTTGCCGTACCACTGTAGGCCAAATTTTCAATATTTTCCGGCACACCATAGTTTACTACCAGCGTTTTGCTGGTCCCAGGCAGAATCTTGAGCCCATCAAAGATTTTATTTTCAGTTCCATATCTTATGGTTATGCTGGTAATCAACTCTTTACCCTGATTTTGCACAGTAAAGGTGATGGGCATGATAAAGCCTGACATTATTTCATTACAATTGAAGTCGGTCGCAGTGATAACGGCTTGGTTCTGATAGGCTTCGGTGGCGGTAAACATCTTGCTTTCCGTCTTGGGCACGTTAATTGAATTGCTGCCATCGCTTATCGTGTCATATTCATCTTTGGTTTCAGTACCCAAAATGACCACCTTTACCTGGTCTTGGGCCGCATCTGAAACATACGCATCAAAGCTGTCTATGGCTGTATTATCAGGCATTGTAGCAACATCGATGGCCGCTGATGTATAGATGAGGTTGGTTTCGTCTACTGTTTCCTGCGCAAATTTGATGGCCTTTAAGGAATCGCCTGTAGTAGATGAATTGGCTTGTACCCATAGAACGGATAGGTTTTTGAAATCCTGGTTCGCTGCGCTGGTGTTTACAAACTTGAAATTGCCTCCGATATTGTTTCCGCTGGATACGGCCTGCAAGCTGTCAATAAAATCTTCTTTAGGGTTGCCTTCATTATTAAAAGTGGCCAGACGAATATCGGATTTTCCTCCATCGGTTTTGTACCACCCCAGCACAAATCTATCACCATCACTAAATTTCGCAACGGTTAACTGGGGATTTTCGTCCGCAGTGTTATCGTTGGTCAAACGAACATTTTTGACGATATCACCGCTGCTGGCCACCACCCCATACACCATCTCGTAGCTATTAACATCTCTTGCCTCACTGGTATCAATAATATAGGAAATTGCCGCAGTGCCGTCAGAGGTCATGGCCGTTTCCAAACCTACTACCCCACCAGATACACCGTTGTATAATGTCCTGGTTTCGCTCCAGTTGCTCCCGTTATAAATACGGTAAACAATGGTGTCTTTGCCACTGAAATCGGTCGGACTGGAAGCATCCCCGGCATACAGACTACGCCAGGCCACAATGGCCTGGCTGCCATTGGTGGCAACTACCGGCGCCATGTCCGGCGTGTTATTTTCCGTCAGCCTTTCGGCAGTCCATGAACCATTCTTATAAATACTGGCATAGACCTCGGTGTTGTTAGTCATCATAGATATTTCACCGGTGGTTAATTCATCATTCGAATCCTTGGCCAGCTTGTCATTTAGCCTGGCCCATGCCGATATGGCCATACTATTATTGCCGGCAAAAGACAACTGGGAATCACCAAAGCTTGCTGCTGCAGAGTTAATCGCGCCCTGATCAGCATAGCTATCGGCTTGCTTAACCGCATAATTGGCGGTTGTATCCCAAACATTGGGACTGTTGTTATCTGATAAATAAACAAACATAGATCCATCATTTGCAATGAGCGGGTTGGCGTAAGGGTATGCGTTTGATTGCAAGGTGCTCGGCGCAAGGTTGGTTTCATCCAGAGATAATTCACTTCTGGTTCCACTTGGGGTTCCCCAGGCACGAGCATAATCGTTAAGATAATCCCGGCTCTCCAGCGTAGGCGCCTGGGATATAGCAATCATATCCTGGCCCGTGGCGGCGGTATAATAACGGGCAGCCAGACTCATATTTTCAGGTGTTAACATATCACCGGTGGTCTCTTCCCAATACGCCTTAATCTTGTCCCAGTTGCGATAGGTCCATTCTTTTGAAAAGCTGGCCGAGGCCAGGGTCTTCTGATAGGTAATAAATAATAGTTTTGCCACTACCTTGATACCTATCTGCCCCTGCAGGTTAAGCCGGGAACCGGATAAGGCCTTTTCGGTTTGGTTATAACCTGCTGCCTGATTGGCTATTTCGGACGCTAAATAATTTCGATTGAGGAACTTATTTTCATTTTCCAGAACTAACTGTCCAAAGACGCCTATTTTCAGCGCAACAACCGTGAAATCATAGCCCAGGCCGCCGAAGGCATAAATAAATGCTTTAATTCTGAGATTGGTAAAATAGTCGGTGACACTTTCGTGTTCCGCTTGCCATCGGTAATCAATGCCCCCAACCGACACCGGTTCATAAAGCATGTGGGCATCAAACTCCAAACGTACCGCAGCACCTAACGCAACTTCATAGGTCACCGGAATGTCAATGCCGTATACCTTCATATTGCCAGTCTTGGAGTATTCATAGCTAATGCCGGCTCTGATGCCCCCGCCGATGGGACGTATTTGCCATTTGGCCATTTCGAAATTATAGAAAACTCTGCAGCTGAAGTATCCGCCCACTTGATATTTAAACGAACTGTCACTGCCCTCTTCCGATAAACTATCAATATCGTCTTTCAGACCGCTGGCAAGTTCCCGTGATTTGGCGAAGCCAGCTTTGGCCGCCCCAACGCTTTGCACCTCGTCATCATCAACCATCAGCGAGAAACCGTCCTCTGCAGGACCCATGTCCATTACATCGTCACCTACGTTGAGCTGAAGCAGTCCGTTAAATACGGTAGGGTCTGCTGTGGGGGCCAGCATTAATGAAAAGTTGTCATTACCAAACTGGATACCGCTGATAAAGTCGAGGGCACTTTGAGTGAAGCTATCTTTGGCATCAAATGATGCACCGGCTTTAATGCTTTTTTGCAGCTCCTCTTGAAACTTTGCGTTGACATCTTCGCTTTCCGATATATTTTCCACACCGAGCATATTGCGAATTGAGTAAGCTGCCAAAGTGGAATTATACAGCGTACCATCCTGATTAAACAGCTTAATGGAGAGCTTACCCCGGCCGGTTTTATCAATCCAGATATTGTTTTCATCAATGATCATTTGGTGCTCGGTCACCAACATAGTAGCAAAAGGATATTGGAATGTTTTATAATTTTGCCCGGCAACCGCCACGTCCTTTTCGTTTATTAATGAGATTGCAACATTTTTCTCCGCAAGCGGTGCGCCCCACCAGAGCGCCTGGGTATCAATCCTGATTTTTGGTATCTGGGCGTTAATGCCAATGTTGCTAGTGGCATTTTTAATGTTGTCCCGGCGTCCGCTGTTCTTATAGCGGTCTAAATACTGGGTAGCAAAAAAGGGCTTATTCTTATCCGCCGCAGCAATCGAAACCAGATTTACCACGCCTTCACCAAAGCGCAGTACATCAGCACCGGACAAGTTTCCGGAAAACTTGATGATTTGTGGTCGGTAATCATCATTGCCAAAGTGCAACTCGAACACATACTCAATTTTGTCGGTGGCATTTACGCTTGCAGAGCTGGTTTCGCCAGCTCCGTTGGACCAAAAACGTGTAATATCGAACACTTGCCGGTAAAAGCCGTTTTCCGGGGTGATGGTGCTGGTTTTGTTCAAAGCGCCGGTATTATCGGAAATCTCAGTGGTTTCACAGTAATTGCCGTTTTTGTATACACCGCCGCGGATAGTAACACTACCAATGTAGGGGGTACCATCAGGTTTTTTGAAGTTCAATTCCACCTCGGCGGCTTTCCGTAATACAAAGTTGTTGATTGGATAAAGTTGTCCCTTGGAACCGTCATTTTCACCCGACAGCAGGCTGGCATGATAAATCGTTCCCATATAAGTACTACCGCTTACGGTGCTCTTGAGCTTCACGTCTCCTTGAATACCATTTGGTTCATAAATAGCCACCGCACCCTGGTCATCACTATTCAGGTTTTTCTCTGCACCGTCCCCGTTGGTGTAAATATACTCGGTTGGGGCCAAAGGCATGGCCTGGAACAGGTACAGCTTGTCCTTTAAGGTCTTGACCTCCACCCCTAAGGTGCTGGTCATTCTGGATAATTTATGGGTTGCATCAATGGTGGATGTTCCATCCTTCATGCCGGCCAGTATAAAGTTGGTATTCGGCATATAGGATGCGGAATCGTAATCTTCAATATTATTGTACCCGCCGCCCTGAGAGTAATTGATGCTGGCCACCGAGGAGTCGCTGGATTTCCATTCAATTTGGTCGGTCACCAACCCATAGGAATAGTCACCATAGTTGATACTCAGCTGGTTGGTCAAAGAAATGTCTCTTTCCAATGCAACTATTTGGGCGCTGGTCATGCCCGCAATGCGTCCTTCATTGTCGAGGGTTATAGTTGAAGTTTCTTGTTTATCCACCCAAATTTTCAGGGCATTCGCATCATAGACGTTCAGGACAAAGGAATCATAGCTGTACGCTTCGTCACCCGTGTTTGATTTTGGCAGTGACCGTATAAACATCCTTTAGTTTGCCGGTAACGTCAGTAAAAGTAATAGGATAGCTTCCACTGGGTGATTGGCTAGTGCCAATTGAAGCATTATTTTTTGTCACTGCAAACTCAAAATCATAGCCGTTTGCGGTGTCATTCACGTTAGTTGACGCCCAATTTACCGTGAGTGGATTGGCCGTATCCAAAATATAATAACTGGCCGGGCGTTCAATTTTGACATTGGCCGGCAGTGATGTAATGATAATATTTCCCACTGATGCTACTATAGCGCCAGAAGCATTCGGATTATCCGTGCTTATTTTTACGGTGTAGGCAGGTTCCGGGCCACTGGAAAGCTTGGTCAGTTGCTCACCTGGAATGGTACACGAGTTTGCATTATTTATCGTCGTGCTATAGATTGGTGTTTTCCCTGCCAAATCTGCTGCACTTGCATAGTTGCCCTCATAAAGCTCAACGGTAAAAACAGTATCTTTGGCGTCCTGTTGATTAATGTAGATAACATTGGTGCTCCACATCACCTGCACCGACTCGCCCTTTTTGGTAGTGATAAACTTGCTCACGGCAATGGAGGGTTTAAAAAGTGATCCTTTTACAGTGAACTCTTCCGATGCCTTGATGGTATCCCTGGTCCCATCGCCAGCACCATTCGTGGCTACCAGTATTAAGGTAACCTTGCCCGCCCCGATCGGCGTAATCTCGCCGGTGGCAGCCGAAATAACCGCAATCGTATCATCAGAGGAAACCCATTTGAAATCAGCAGCGGTTTTATAGGTAGCATTTCCGCTATATGTATAGGTAAGCTTGACGGTTTCTGCATCACCTAGATTTAGCACCTTATCGCTCCCTGATGGGTAGGATGCAGGATAGTTGATGATCATGTCATCTGCGTTGACCAAGGTCAAAGCACCTCTGCTAAAATTAACACTGCAGCCTTCCTTCGCAATAGGTGTATCTGTATATGGTGCTTCGGCAGCCAGGTAAAGTCTGATTTTATAAGCCCGGCTGTAGGATGGCAGGTCAAACTCGGCCGTCAGCTTATCCGCCGCATTTGTAATATACAGCGGTATTTTGGTTTGCCCATTGTCAATGGACGCATAAAGACGATCTACAGTAAATTTACTGGCGTCTGCTGCGTCGACTGTGGTATGGCTGATCAGCCATTCGTTTTGCTTGGCTCCCACTGTGGAACCATCAGTGGTCGGATCACTGTTTTGAAAGAGACTGATTTCCAATCGGCCTTTTTTCTCGCCTGGTAGATAAGCCCCGGTTAGCGCAGTGCCATCGGCATGTTTGATAACCAGGCCAGTAAGACTGTCCAATTCATTGTAGGCAAAGGTACTGGCCAGGGGATCCGCATTGACGGGGAAAGTAAATACCGTACTGGTGTTGCCGGAGGGGTCAGTGACACCGGCCGAAACACTCACCGGCCAAAGGTTAATCGGGGTCGTGGCCGGGATTTGAAACGTGAAAGAAGCCTTCGAATCAATATTCTGCGCATTATAATTCACAAATCTGTCGTTGTTGACTGTATATAGTTTGCCGTTGGCGTCTTGCATGGTTAAGGTAAGTTCCAGGTTATTCTGCACCACCGGCTCGCTGAAGGTAACCACGACGGGAACCGTTTCCCCGGCTTTAAATGTTTTGGCCGGGGCGCTTATAGATTTCACAGTGGGTGCCGAAGAATCGGAAATGGTTATGGAAAGATTGCTTATGGTGCTGGTCATTGAATTAATCAATGAACTATGCTGAACAGTCAATTTCATTGAGGCCGTGCCTGCAGGTACCATAAATTCGGAAAAAGATAATGTTTGACTTGAGGCTGCTCCTGCACCTCCTCGTGTATATGACGCATTTTTATTTCCCAGACTGGTAACCCCGTCTTGAGCGTAAAAATCTACGTTCAAACTAACAGTCGATCCAGACCGTATTCCTGCGTAATATCCGCTGCCGCTTATCTGCAAATCACCGCTGGCCGTGAGGGCTGCCGCATCAGCATTCAGCCTGATATCTTGAGTTGCCGTTAACGTTCCTGAAGCGCGATAAGGACTGGTGATGGTGCCATTGGCAAAAGAACCATTGCTGACCACCCAGCCAGCAGCCGTGTTCAGCAACATTTCCAGCGGCGGCTGGTAAGCGATAAATGCAGCGGTTCCTTTCGCGTTAGCAAAGGTAACCAGTATACTTGACTGCGGAGCAGAAGAATCTCCCGGATCAAACCAACCGCCTCGAATGTCGCTAAGGCTCAAATAGTACTGCACCGCCGTACCGCTCCAAACGGCGCTGGAGATATCCGGCAGGTTTATAGTTGTGGTGCAGGTTGGTGCATTTGTAGTCAGGGTAATGGTTTGGGCAGGATCGGAAACCTCACCCAATACTCCCGCCAAACACTGCTGGGAAAAGGTAACCGAGGCATGCTCCCCGCCCCCGCTTAAGGTATAAGTGATTGATCTGGTGTTGCCGACGGCTTTGCCCAATGAATATGTTACCAGGGCATCCGGAACCGGCTCATAGGCCGTTTCGGAAAGGGCGTCAGATTGGGGTGCCGCCATAAGGCTGATCCCCTCGGTATTAAGCTGACTCTCCAGGTCAGCCAGGCTTTTTAAATGCTCATCACTAACCTTTACTTTATTATTAAGAAAATTATCCTCAACAAATTTCATATACACTTCAAAGTCAATTAACCTGGCGATAAAAGCAAGAGTAACGGCTTTATCATCTACTTTAACCTCCGTGGCCAGGTCAACTCCGGGGGCATTAACAATGTCCCGCATTTGGTCCAAGCTGTATAGCTGCCCGTCCATCTCTATCTGATAAGCAAGACGGTTGCCGTTTTCGTCAATTATACCCATGGAAATCATTGATTCAATCATGGCGGCGGCGGTTTCAACCCCGTATTGCTCAGATAGAGCGGCCTTAAGCTGCTCTCTGGCGTTAGGATTAGATAGCTCCTGCGCAAATGATTTGGGGGCAGCCGGCTGCTCTTCTGCGTTGGTAACTTTTAATTCCTCCGGGACCGTATTGGTACCGGCATCAGTCCCGTATTGGTCAGACAGGGCGACCATCGATTGCTCTCCGGTATTTGAATCAGATGACCCCTGTGCAAGTGAATTTAGCGGTAACGTAGAAATCATCATGACGCTTACCATTAGCATGGCTATTACTCTTTTAATATTTTTCACTTTAACTTTCACCTTCCATATATAACTATAAATATGACTATACATAGGGCTTGCCCCTAAAGTTTAGTGTAAAAAGAATCGCCCGGTAACGCATCTGCATGAGATGTCGTTATTACGTTATGAAATGCGATTTTCGTCGTTTTTTGCGGCGTCTTTGTTATAATGAGTACTAGGCAGAGAATGGAAGGTACGCCAAATGAAAATTGCTATTTGCGATGATAACCAGCAGGAGCTTTTACATATCAGTCAGCTGGTGGATGAATACTTAAGCTGCGGGTTGGCAGAAGAAAAAATAGAAATCAGCAGGTTTGAAAGCAGTATGAAGCTGTTCGCCCAGATAGAAAGCGGCGAACATTTTGATGTTTACCTTTTAGACATCATTATGTCGGATATAAATGGCATTGAGTTGGCCGCCGAGATAAGAAAAAGAGATCAGGTTGCCAAAATCATATTCTTGACTTCCTCCACGGAATTTGCGGTAGAGTCTTATTCGGTAAGCGCTTTAAACTATTTATTAAAGCCTATTCAAAAAGACAAGCTTTTTTCTATTTTAGAAAAAGCCTGCAACGATATTGGCAGCGGTATGAAGCAATATATCGTCATAAAAACGCCAACCAGCCTGTCCAAGGTATTCCTCCACGAGTTGATCTATGTTGAGGTAATGGGAAGAACCGTTTTTTTTCATCAAAAGAGCGGGATTACCATAGAAAGCACCAGTACGATTTCTCAGGTTGAAGCCGTATTATTAACAGATAAACGTTTCATTAAGCCTCATCGCTCCTATCTGGTTAACCTGGACTATATCAAGCACCTATCCCCTGCTGGCCTTATGATGAACACCGACCAGTTGATACCCATATCAAGAAAGGTTTTCAAAGCGGTAAAGCAGGCATATATCGATTATTCCTTCCGGGCGGAAGATTTATAGGTGGTAAAAAAACATGCTGGATTACATAAGATCTCTAATTAGCCTGGTTTTCGTTATCAGTTTGGGGTATATCCTCTTGGAATGCAAAATCAGGAACAAGCGGCAGTTCTACCTGTTGGTGCTGTATACCATCCTTTGGGTATTTTGTGACGGTCTTATTTTATATAATTTGGGATATGTGGGTTTTAGGAATTATTATCCACTTCTAGTTCATGTTCCGATAATCTTAGCCTTTCTGTTTTTATCCGACTTTAAAGCAATAAAGGTATTTTTCATCTTTTTTACAACCTTAGCTTTAGCCTTGTCAGTTTCCTTAATTGGGCTTATAATTTCATACTTTTTTGGCTTCAATCGGGTGCTTTTTAACGTTGTTTGCTTTGTTGTATATCCCCCCACCTGGTTTATTGTTTACCGGTATATACGTCCATCATTTCTTTATATGCTGCGCAATACCGACAAAGGTTGGTTGGGGTTCTGCGTTATACCACTGTCATTCTCTACGCTGGTTTTTTTCACCTCAAAGTATAATTTGGATACGGTAATAACCGAACGTGCTTTTGTGTTCTCAGTGTTGCTCTTTATCTTAACTCTTGCCGCTTATGTTCTTATTTTAAGGTTCTTCCAACAAACCAGAGAACAGATCACCCTGCAAAACGAACAGAATTTATTGCAAGCGCAAGTAGCCGCAGCACATCTGTATTTGGACGCATTGCAGGAATCTCAAAACACAACCATCATTTATCGCCACGATATGCGACACCATCTCAATCTGATTAAAGCCTATCTGGCAGATAACCACCAGGATACAGCGCAAAATTATATTACCGAGGTTGAAAAAACCATTGCGGAGGTTGAGGTGGAAAAGTATTGCAATAATTATACGGTTAATTTGATTCTATATTCCTATATTACAAAAGCAAAGGATGAAGAAATTGCAGTTGAAACCCGGATCGATCTACCGACGCAAACCGCCGTATCTGATATGGATCTCTGTGTTATATTTGCCAATGCCATCGAAAATGCTGTCAATGCCTGCAAGCTTATTCCCAATGCCAGCGACAGAATCATAAAAATCCTCTGTAAAACCCAAAACGATAAGCTCTTTATACAATTTACCAACCGCTATGCAGGATCGATTATGTTTGCTGACGACATGCCGATAAGTAGCGAGGAAAATCATGGCCTAGGTACGAAAAGCATTGCAGCGATAGCCAAGAAATATGGCGGAGTGTCTTCCTTCAGCGCCGAAGGCGGAGTCTTTAAAACAAGCATAATCCTGTAATATTTACTTACCCTACTATAAAAGGGTTTCGGATAAAACGCTCCAATAAGGCTAAATTCTGACCTCAGGAGGGATTGCAGGTGTATGTGGCCTACGGGTATGCTGAACTACATCTCCCCTATTCCCATTCTCTCAAGGAGAAGAGGGCAATAGTGCATGGCGTTTCCGAGCGGATTAGAAAGCGGTTTAATATATCATTGGCCGAGGTCGATCATCAGGATCTATGGCAGCGGTCACGTTTGGGCTTTTCGGCGGTGAGTCAGGATATGCCTACCCTGGAGTTGATAATTAATAGCATCCGAGATTCGCTTGAAGGTTACAGTGATGAGTTGGAAACCCTGGATTTCGAATATGATATAGTAACCTGTTAGCTTAATATTGGAGTCTTACCTGCTGCCCTTTCCCCTGCAATGATTAGTTTATTTTATTAGCATATTTTCAGTTAAATATTTTCTAGGTTACATAATATATGTTATTGTATACTTCTCTAACCATGACCAGCCCTTATCCTGTCACTTCATTCCTTGCCCGCCATTATCTGCTCCCTATTTTTTGCAGGTTTGTTGTTTAATGTAGTCGAATTAAGTCAGTGCTGGCATATTTGTTATTTGCAATTTAATTAGGGAAGGAATGATATGAATTGAAAATACTATGTCGTCGATCAATTACCACTCTTGTCATTTTGATTCTATGCAGTGTTTTTCTTAGTTCTCCGGTTATGGCTGCCAGCGTCCAAACCAAGACTATCGCTCCCGGTACCAAGTATGCCACTCCCATGTACATAATTAACAGCGGAAAATCCGGTCCAGTCGTTATGGTGGTCGGCGGAGTCCATGGCAACGAAACCGCCGGTTATCGATCCGCTGCTCTGGTCAAAGACATTAATATTACATCCGGCACCATGTTGGTCATCCCTAATGCCAATAAGCGGGCTGATCAGCAATCTGTTCGTTACATAAGCGGCGAAGGTGACTTAAATCGTGCCTTTCCCACCACCAGTCGCGGATCTGGCCAAAACGCTCTGGCCCGTGATATCTATAACACAGTTCGGACTTATAATGTTGATTGGTTACTTGACCTGCATGAGGGTTATGATTATTCAAGCTCACGCTCCAATACATCGGTAGGTCAGACCATAATATACTATCCTTCGGGTAATGCCAGTTGGATCGCTAGCCAAATGAGACTGCTCCTTAACCAAACCATTGGCAGTTCAAGTCAAAAGTTCCAGTTACTGCGCTATCCGATTACCGGCAGTCTGGCCAGGAGTTCAGCTCAATTCCTAGGAGCTAAATCATGTATTGTTGAAACCTGTTCCAAAGCCAGTTTATCTACTCGGGTCAATTACCATATAAAAGCTGTAAACAAGCTGCTCAGTGAACTGCATATGAAATAGTTTTTTATCATCTTGTTATATGGGTTCTGCGGGTGCTGGAAACATTCAATCTTCCTTGAGAAAGGCTGGTGTTTCCGCGCCCGGTATTTGAACCTACTCTGTCGGTTCGAACGGCGGGGGTTCGATATGATATATTGCTGGTTTCTGTACTTCTTATCACGCGGCGCTGGCTGGCGTTGCCGCTATGAGCCTGATTCGATACATTATTGGCTCGATTCTCGACGGGAGCAGGATTATTGCTGCTGGCAGATACCTCGCTAGTATAATCTCTTTTGGCGGTGATGACCTTCCAGTTCTTCCTTATATCCTGACTTTCTTCCCAATTGGCTTCACTGGTTACCATCCTGGGGATCACCTGTAGTGCTTCCGCATAATCATCATAGAGATCAATTGCCTGTATATCTGACCATATCTCCGGGAACAACTCACGAAAGTATTCTTGATTGCCTGTATAAAAAGCCTCCTGAGCCTGCGGATTATTTAGGTAATTCTTGGTCATTTGATAATAGCGGGATCCAATAATTTTGGCCAGGCACAACATCGCTGCGGCTATTTCACGGCTGACCAGCCAACTACCCGGAGTTCTATATTCAAAACCACCATGGTTCTTTAAGCGGTAGTCACCAAGGTGACCGTATTTTCGCCTCCTCCTGACTGCTGTATGCGGATTCTCGATCAGAAATGATGTAACTCCCAGATAATTATCCAGGGCTCTTAACAAGGCAGCATCCAGCTTTATATTGCTAAAATGGATATGCCCACCAATAGAGAAGCCACTGAACGGTTGGCTTCCGGCTACCCACTTTACGTTGCGGTATGGTGCAATTCTGGATGCCTGGTCCAGACACTTCTTAATATTGCTGGTCAATTCCATCGGGCAATAAGCCGGAGTTGGTCTAACTTCAGCAACCGGCCGCTGCTGGCGATTGGGCACCCGTATATTATCGCAGCCGATTTGCCCATCACGGGGAAAGAACTGCGAGGCAGATACCATTTTCCCGTTTTTGGTGTTAGCCAGCATAAATTCAGGATCAGCGCCAAGTTTGATATCCACACCAGCCATCGACCAATCAATTCCAGATAGCTTTTTTATTCTCTCAACAATCTTATTAAAATCCTTTTCCCGCAATTCCGGTGAAGGATCAATGGCGACCACCTTGAATCGTCTTCTGGCGGTAAAATCTATATTGACCTGCCCCAGATCCAGCCCCAGCAGGGAAACTGCACGTCGGGCTATTTCCGCTACCTTGGTATTATCTATTTCTTTTATATAGCGTTCTTTTTCTCCGGCCTTGAGTATAGTATTCACCTTTATGGCCAGTATTTCATGGTCGCAGATCAGGACTGAGTAGGTACGGTTTACAGTCTCATCTCCCTGAAGTCCGCAATATATATTATTGGCATTCATTATGCGATATATAGAATCAGCATCTTGACAGAGCCTAATAGATTGTGGGGTATTAATCATACGGTGAAATTTTGATTGGTGATCGGGAAGATCAGTCACCCAGTGATTTTCTTCATTTATAATGACCTGATACTGCTTGGTGTTCTCCCAACTATCCTTCAGCACCCCATGCAGTTTTTTACCGGTTTCGTTTGGTTGATAAACGATACTTAAGTTCACTAATCATCATTCCCCATGTTCTTTTTGTAACCAACATAGCAGGCATAATCCATCAGGTATTCGAAATGCCGGTAACGTATGTCGTCCTCATCGAAACTGGCGGGTTTTGAGTTGATCTCCAGAATCCACATCCGTCCATCATTATCAATGCCTATGTCCAGTGACAATATGGCCAGGTTCAATCGCATATGCTGTTCGAGAATCTGCCCGGCCATCACCGTAGTATTTTGCAGTCGCTCTAAAAAAGCGCTTATGGTCTCTGGAGATGCATCAAACACCTCAGTTATTACCTCCTGCAAATTTGCCAGTTGCCCACCATTGGGAATGTGGGTTACAAAACTATGTTTGGCTGCAACTCGAGCCCCCGCACCGGTAAATATCCATTCTCCTCCGCCATCCTTTTGCACCTGGCTGCGAATATCAAAAACCCTGCCTTTATACCTGGCCAACCCGATCCCTCTTTGGACCAAGTACCGTTTATCCGATACTCCCAGCACTATGAGCTCACGGTATAAAGAATCAAAGCTGCTACAGTGCCGCCAACGCTCATGTTTGGCATTTTCAGCCCGGGCATAGAAGAATCCCCGACTACTTATATCCCGGTTGATCTTGATAATGCCTTTGCCTTTACTACCATTTCGCGGCTTGAGGAATACCTCCGGATAATTAGAACAGTACTGCTGCAGGTTGCTCCGCGAATATATATCAGTCTCCGGCAGCAGGTCATTTGCCAGTCCGCTGCCTTTAAAGGCCTGATACACTTCCCATTTCTCCAGGAAACGGGTATTGAATAATTCAATCTCCGGTTCCATTTCAAATCGTCGGAGCAGTTTCCGGGCCGCTTCGGTTTTCTCAATATTACGGTAAAGGATCCGGTTATAAACAATGTCCGGGAAGGGAAATGACCTCATAATCCAGTTCTTTTCCCCCGAAAGTACCACTCCCTTTATCGTACGCTGCTTCCAATTGACATCTTCCAGATAAAAGAAGAACAGGTCCACCTCTTTCTGCCGGGCATGCAGCATCATTTCTTTGAAAATGCGTGCCTTTTTCCCGGTGGGAATACCCTGGTTGATGCTCTTGCCGCTGGTAAGGACGCCAACCAGGGCATTGGGTAAAACCCTGGTCCTCGTTGTGGGGGTTACAGAGTGTGTTTTTGGGGGATTAGAAATGACAGCTCCAGCTTTATTAGGCGGCATTAGATAACCCCTTTGTATATTATTTAATGCCATAATATGAGTTTAGCAAGTTACTGGTGCGCAATTTTATCCGTAGAGAAGAAACATAATGCTTGCCAAATCTGCAGTTGCATCAGAAAAATAAAAAAGCCCTGATGAATCTCTTATGGAGACAGCATCCGGGCTTTTAGTCAAAGGCTAAACATTAAAGCGAAAGTGAACAATTTCGCCGTCTTTAACCACATACTCCTTGCCTTCCAGACGGAATAACCCCTTATCCTTGACTGAGCTCATTGACCCCAATGCTTTAAGGTCATCGTAATTCACGACCTCGGCCCTGATGAAACCCCGTTCAATGTCCGAGTGAATCTTGCCGGCCGCCTTGCGAGCCATGGTACCCTTCTCAATGGTCCAGGCCTTGACCTCATCCTCACCAACGGTAAAGAATGACATCAGGCCCAGGTGATCATACATGGTACGGGATATTTTAACCATGCCAGCCTCATCAATCCCTAATTCATCCATGAAGACTTCTCTCTCCTCCGGGCTTAATTCCAGAATATCTCTCTCAATACTGGCCGAGACCTCGACCACTGGCAGACTTCTGTTCTGGCAATATTCATAGACCTCGGACTTCCCCGGGAAGTCATGAGATGCCAGTTGATCTTCGGATAAATTCAGACATACCAGCAGAGGTTTAAGGGTAAGAAATTGATAGGCCACCAGCAGTTCATAATCATTTTCGCTAAGATCCACTGAAGATAAAGGCTGTTCGCTTTCCAAAGCCTGCTGCAGCCGCTCCAGCAGAGATAATTCTTCTGCCATTTGACTCTTTTTCTTATTGGCATTTATCCGCTCGATTCTCTTTTCAATAAGATCGAGATCAGCCAACAGCAGTTCGTAATTCATGGTTTCAATATCACCAACCGGGTTGATATTATCACCGAATATCGGTATTGAATCATCATCAAAAACCCGGACTACCATCAAGAGGGCATCGGCCTTGCGAACTGAATCCAGGAAAACAGCAGCAGCTCGATCGGCTCCAGGTACCAGACCGGGAATATCGACTACCTCCATCTGGGCATAGGTGGTCTTTTTCGGTTTAAAAACACCTGACAGATAATCAATACGGGCATCCGGTATTCTGGCCATTGCTATATTGGCTTTATTCCCGCCATGGGCTTTTGCGGTGTTTTCCGTTAACAATTCAAAAATGCTGGTTTTCCCTACCATAGGCATACCAATAATACCAAGCTGCATTAAATAAAACCCCTTATTTTAAATTAGCCACAGACCTTCATGACCCCGAAGGTGGTCACCATTAGTTGAATGAAAACCCGTAGGTTGGGTGTCTAATTCCGTTTAGCTCAGGTTCCCAAGATGGGTTTCAGGGCAGATTAACACAGATTAACACAGTCTTTTTCTTAAATATAGAGATTCATAAATCTGTTAGTTAACATAATACTATTTATCGTTAACTTATTTCGATGATTCTTATTTTATGAAACTGCGTTAATCATACTTCATCTGCGTCCATCACCCTTCGGGCACAACATATGTACCCTATCGGGTACTATTAATGACGCTGCGTTCTATTTTTCTCTCCGTCACTTGAGGGTGATTTCGGACAGGGCCAGAATCATAAATATCCCGGTTACCGCTGCTCCAATAACCAGCAGTACATATCCCCCGTTGGCACTGAACTGGTACAATCGGCCCGCATTGCTGATGCTGAAAAAGAACAAGGCTACCGCTAAAACCAGGAGCAGGATTATAAAATGGGGAACTCCGGACCCCGGGTAGAACATGCCGAGATATGCAGCAAATATGACCAGGAAAATAACATTCAGCCAGAACAGTATCTTGAAGAAGGGATCATCATGCATGCTTTCGCCCTTGATCTCGGGATCCATAAGATCCATATCCAGCGTATTGACCTTATGGCCGGTCTTCTGGGAGATCATATCCAGCATGACCTGCAAATCCTTTTCCAAAGGCGTCAGACCATAAAAACCGCGGGCACTTTTGAGATAAACAAAACCCTTCAGCGGATGGGTGGCATACATCCTGACCGATCCCAATCCTTTTGCTATATAGAGTCCAATCATATGGCCGGGCCAACTGGTACCGAATACCGAATAGAAGTTACTCTTGCCTTTGACATGGATGATATGCTCGATCTCATGCCAGGGAATGGTTATCCTGCGGATACCCCATCTGATATGTAGTCCATCATCCTCTGCCTTGTAAGCCATGTTAAGTGAGCTCAGAAATAGATAGGCATATACGGCTAGGAACAGATAGGCCGGAATAACCAGCATGAGCCTCAAGGTATTAAATTTAGGCTCGGCCAGCGAGTAATTGATGCCCCAAAAGATAAAACCGAAGATAATGGCACCTGCTATAAGCGCAAATAGAATTCCGGAGGCCTTCTGCAGCTTGAATAACATTATCTTTCTCCCCCTGTCCTTATAATCTGTCTTCTTATATATGCAGGACGGGATATCCGCCCAATACTGCCATATTTATTTGTACTCGTAAAAACCCTTACCGCTCTTTTTCCCCAGGTAGCCGGCTCTTATCATAGTTGAGAACAGCGTATGCGGACGATACTTGGGATCGCGGAATTCATTGTAAAAGGTCAAAATTACCGTATTAAGGTAATCCAATCCGATCGTATCGGCAATCTCCAGCGGCCCCTGTGGCATACCGGCCCCCAGCTTCATGGCCAGGTCGATCTCTTCCCGTTCGGCCAGACCTTCACCCAGAACATGGATCGCTTCATTTAGATAAGGGACCATGATTCGGTTTACGATATATCCCGGGCTTTCGCGCTTCACTACTACCGTTTCTTTTGCAATTCGGGAGCAGAAACCCTGGGCCAGTTTCAGAGTTTCATCTGATGTTGCCATGCCTCTTACCAGTTCTACCAATCTGGTTGCGGGGACCGGATAAAAAAAGTGCATACCCATAACCTTATTCTGGCGATGGGTGGATGATGCTATCTCGCTTATGGAAAGAGAAGATGTATTGGTCACCAGAACTGTGTGATCGGGACATATATTGTCCAATTCCGCAAAAAGCTGTTTCTTTACCGCCATGTTTTCGACTACGGCTTCGATCACCAGATCTACATCACCGGCAACCGCAAGATCAGTAGTCCCGGTTATACGACCGAGTATTTCTTCCTTTTCATTGGCTGGTATCAGTTTATTCTCTTCCCAGCGCTGCAGACCCCGCTTGATAGATTTCAGGCCGTCATTTACCAGACTCTTCTGTAAATCACGCAGTATCACCGTATATCCCGCCCGGGCTGCTTCCTGGGCGATACCTGCCCCCATTACACCTGCACCCAGCACCGATATCTTCTTCAAATCTATTCCCCTTCCCCGGATCACTTGCCAAAAAACTCTGCAAATACCTAAGCAGTATCAGCTGATCTGGTGTTTGCTTAATTTCTTATACAGGAGTGATCGATGAATATTAAGCAGACGGGCGGCTTCATTGCGATTGCCGTTGCTGCTTTCAAGCGCCTCTATAATTGCTTTCTTCTCAGCCATGGCTACTATGTCAGCCAGACTGGCATTGTCAGGTGCCATTTTCGGCACAGCATCATATTTGGATTTCCGAGCCGGCTTATTAAAACAAGGAAGATGCCGGTCTTCTATCATGCCTTTATCATCCTCCACAAAGTTCATGGCCCGTTCCAGGATGTTCTCCAGTTCGCGAACATTACCCGGGAAGTTATAGTTACTTAACAAATCCCTTGCCTCCTGGGATATACCTAAAACCATGATGCGCAGGCGATCCGATATTTTTTCTATCAGGTAATCCGTCAGATAAGCTATATCCTCTTTGCGTTCGCGCAAAGGTGTGGTTTCGATGTTCACCACATTGAGGCGATAATAGAGATCCTCCCGGAATTTGCCCTGACGAACCAGGTCCTCAAGATCACTGTTGGTGGCCGCAATTACCCGAACATCCACATTAATGGTGCGTACTCCGCCCAGACGTTCAAATTCAAATTCCTGCAGTACTCTCAAAAGTTTGGCCTGAATACTCAACTGCAAATCACCGATCTCATCCAGGAAGATGGAACCGCCGTCAGCCAACTCAAACTTTCCCGGCTTACCGCCTTTCTCCGCTCCAGTAAAGGCACCCTCATTATAGCCAAACAACTCGGATTCCATCAGGGTCTCAGGGATAGCCGCGCAGTTCACCTTGATAAAGGGCTCATTGCAGCGCGGACTAGCATGATGAATGGCATGGGCCAGGAGTTCCTTGCCCGTGCCGGACTCACCCTGGATAAGAACGGTTGACGAAGTTTTGGCCGCCTGGGCTGCAGTGTTTCTCAGCTTTTTCATACTCGGTGACATGCCGATGATTTCGTTGAAGGTGTATTTGGACTCCCGGATATTTTCAAGTTCGGCGCGGTAGTATTCGATCCTCTTCTGGGCGATCCCCAATTGCCGCGAATATTCATTGGCTTTGCGGGCGTCGGATAAAAGATCGCGTCCCAGGATCTCCATCATCGGGATGGTATCAATTATATGCTTGTCCCGGATAGTATCGACCTTAGTGCCCAACACTTCATGCGCCGTACTGCTGATCGACCTGATATAACCCTTCTCATCAATACCAAACATGGCATTGCCCCGATTGTCAAAATTATAGGCCCCGTATATCTTATAACACTCGCGGGAAAGCGCGGTGAGGAGATCACTGGCCAAAACCAGACCGATCAAAGAGCCATGCTCATCAATGACCGGATAGTGATGGTAACCGGTGTCAACGAACAGCTTGATGGTCTCGGACAGGTCCTGATCATCAGTAATGGTCAGCACATTGGTCTGCATCAGATCGCCTACTGGAGTATCCGGGCTGCAGCTCTTTAGAAGTGCCTTAATCAAATGCGGGCGGGTGAAGAGCCCCTGTACGGCTCCGTCACCATCAACCACCGGTGCTCCGTATAACCTACGTTTCTCGATCAAATGACAAACCTTGGCCAGGCTGTCAGTGACACGAAACGCGCAAATATCCATTCGCATTATTTCATTAACCAGCATGCTCCTGCCTCCGGACAGTTTTACTTGTCTCCGAAACTAATTCCTATCGAACGGGCTACCCGTACTTCATTGCCAGCGGGATTTACCCGGCGGAGTTCCTTGATGGCCTCCTCAAGAGGCACGGTGACGATTTCATTGCCGCGCAGGCTTACCATGGTGCCATATTTGCCAGCCATTAATGCATCAACTGCGGCTACGCCATAGCGGGTTCCCAGTATCCGATCATAAGGGATGGGAGAACCTCCTCGTTGGAGATGCCCCAGGACGGTGACCCGTATTTCAATATCAATCAGATTCTTGCCCAGTTCCTCGGCCACCTTTTGTCCGATACCGCCCAGTCTGATTGGATCGTGACTGGTGGGAACCAAGTTCTGCACCACCATCTCACCATTTTCAGGAGCGGCCCCTTCGGCCACCACTATAATACTGAATTTTTTACCCTGGCGGTAGCGTTGGGTTATCTTGGCTATCACCGCTTCAATACTATATGGTATCTCGGGTATTAGGATAACGTCGGCACTGCCGGATAACCCGGCGTGCAAGGCTATCCATCCGGCATATCGTCCCATTAACTCCAGGATCATAACCCGGTGATGGGATTCAGCCGTGGTGTGCAGCTTGTCAAGGGCTTCGGAAGCAGTATTTACCGCTGTGTTGAAGCCAAAGGTAACGTCAGTAGCCGCCAGATCATTATCGATGGTTTTGGGCACCCCGACAATATGGACACCCTTATGACAGAACTGGTTGGATATATTCAGACTGCCGTCCCCGCCGATGACGATCAACCCGTCCAACCCGAGGTTTTTCATGTTATTGATGGCCCGGTCGGACTGATCGGTTGATTGGACCTTTCCCTGACTCTCGGTAAGATAATTAAAAGGGTTGTCCCGATTTGTGGTACCGAGAACGGTTCCGCCCAGGTGACTGATTCCTGAAACACCACGCAAATCGAGCTGAATGTAGTTGTTCTCCACCAGCCCCTTGAAACCGTCTATGAAGCCGATGACCTCCACTCCGTATTCAATGATAGCGGTCTTGGTCACTGCCCGGATCACGGAATTAAGACCCGGGCAGTCGCCTCCTCCGGTTAATACTCCTATCTGGTTTATCTCCCGCATATTTCCCTCCACAGTGGTACATAATTTAATCCTATTATTCACCAGTAACCGGCCAAATAACAAGAGCGGCAGTTTATACCTTTTACAATTGTACATCATTTCGGCACCAGATAGGTCTTTTCCTTCTAAAAGCCCGCCAGATATACGCTGTATTCCAGAGGTCTTTTGAAGCTGTTCCGGATGATTACCCGCGAATAATCACTTTCCGTGGTCTTCCGCGGTTTGGAATTGACCTCGATCAGCCAGGGATGCCCCTTTTTATCGATGCCGATATCCAGCCCCAGTTCACCAAAGATGCCATTGCTGGACTTCTCCAGGGTAAGGGCGACAGTATGACACAGGGTCTTGATCTCCCGGTTTCTTTCCTCGATGCTTTCTTTCCTGGCATATAGGTATTTTAACACCTTTTTACTGGGTTCAGCACGACCTCCACTGCTGAGATTGGATACACTGCTGCCCGGGGCCGCTACCCGGACGAATTTTTTGCTGATCTGCCACTCGCCCCGGCCATCCTTTTGATATATGATGCGGATGTCAAATGGCGATCCCCGATAAAGAGCCAGATCAATCCCCTGCTGAACTATATACTGTTTGTCTTTACGTATCTTTTGGGTTTTCTTTATAAATTCCCCGGCATTTTCCGCCTGGGTGCGCAGACGTCCTCGCCCGCGATTGACTACATAATTAATTTCTCCTCTTTCATTCTTTTTCAGCTTTATAATGCCATAGCCCAGACTGCCATTGCCCGGTTTTACAAAGAGTACCGGATATTTATTCAGCATATTCTGCAGGTTTTCGCTATTTAATAAATTGGTTTCCGGCAAGTATGGATGGAGTCTGGGGTTATTGCTGAGTATCTGGTGCACCTTCCATTTGTTTAAAAAATGCGGGTTAAAATATTTAAGATATGATTGCTTCATCAGGCGGGTCTTGGTGGACTTTATCGATTCCTTACCTTCACTGATCCGACTGGAAACCCGATCATAGACTACATCCGGCAGCGGGTAGGTATCAGCCACCCATACCCCACGATCAGCTGCGACTTGCCGGTAAACATAACCCCGCGTCGTTTTATTGGACCAGTTAATAGAGGATGGGGTGAAAATATATACCTGTCCCGGCAGCAGTTTGCCCATATTACTCAGATAGATGATATCGGCCTGGACCCCGGTAGGATCAAATTCTTCCTTATTGGGCAAGAATGTAGATAAAATTCCGATGGTCGGCCCCAGATGGAGATGACCGGCCGTACTGTCATAGCGTATCAGCATCTGCTTCTGTCTCTTGATGAACAAGGCCTGGGCCAGGGACGGTGAAAGTAAATATGATTTTCTGTTGTCAGGGCTGATGGCCAATTCGGCGGTAACGATGATTTGCCCTGCCCGAACCTCAATATAGGGTTTTAGCGGTAACCCGAGGTTTTGAGCCATACTCTCTGAAATAGTAATCTTCCCGTTTGATTGCATTAAGCAGCAACACCCCAATTCCCTTACAGACTTTTTGCTCTTTCCTGATCTGTAAACCTGGAAGCAGCAAAATATTTTGTAATATCATATGAAAAGGATGTTTGCTTTGCTAATATATATAGGAATTCAGTGAACAGCGTGTCACTGATCATCCAAAGGGGGGAGTCATTGTCATGATAATGATGAGTGCCTGTCTGACCGGCGTCAATTGTAAATATAACGGGGGCAGCAACCTGCTTCCGGCATGCAAGGCCCTGGCTGATGATGAAGAAGTCTTGCTGATATGTCCGGAAGAACTGGGCGGCTTGCCCATACCCCGCAGCCCCAGTGAGATAATCGGAGGCGGCGGAGAGGATGTCCTCAATGGGCAGGCCTGGGTAGTCAACCGCGATGGCGAAGATATCACCCTGCATTTTATAAAGGGGGCTGAGGAGGTTTTGCAACTGGCTCGGCAGCATAAAGTCACACTGGCAATACTGCGCCGCCGAAGTCCTTCCTGTGGATGCGGCGAAATCTATGACGGGAGCTTTACCTCGACCCTGCGCAGCGGAGATGGTGTTTGTGCGGCTCTTTTAAAGAAGAACGGCATAAGTGTAGTTAGCGATGAAGATTATTTGAAAAAAGGAGTTATTGATGAATGAAGGCTCTGAGTCTTTTCTCGGGAGGTTTAGATTCCCAACTGGCAGTTTGTCTAATTAAACAACAGGACATCGAAGTAATAGGTATTAATTTCAATACCCCCTTCTTCGGCGTCACCAATAAGACCCTTCAGGCAGCCAAACAACTTGGTATAGAATTATTGACTCCGGATATCAGTGATATCTATATTCCCCAGGTCTTAAGAAACCCAGTCTACGGCTATGGTAAGAACTTCAATCCCTGCATAGATTGTCATGGATTTATGTTAAGGCAAGCCGGTCAAATGATGGAGGATTTGGGGGCATCATTTCTTTTCACCGGAGAGGTAGTTGGACAAAGACCTATGAGTCAGAATAAATCTGCCATGAATGCGGTTGACAAATTATCTGGACAGCGCGGTTATATTGTAAGGCCATTGTGCGCCAAATTGCTGGACCCCAGTGAGCCGGAAAAACAAGGGTGGATTGACCGGGAAAAGCTGCTTAATATCAGTGGCCGGAGCCGTACCCAGCAGATGGAATTAGCTGAGCAGTTCGGAATTATTGATTATCCTTCGCCGGCAGGAGGCTGCCTGCTTACCGACGCCGGTTATTCCACTCGCCTGCGCAGGTACTTTTCATTTATAACTGATCCCACCCCGGCTGAGCTGGCAATCATCAAACTGGGTCGTCACTTCTATCTCAATGAACAATTACTTTTAATAGTAGGCAGGAACCAAAGTGAAAATAACCTGATCGAGGAGAATTGTCTACCCGGGGATCATCTGCTGAAGGTGTTGGATCGTCCCGGGCCCCTGGCCATGATCCGTTCCCGGGGTGAAGCCGCTTGGGCTGATCTGGAGAAAGCAGCCGCAATTGTGGCCAGATATAGTGATGCCCGTGATCTGGAGCTGGCCCAGGTAAAATTGTTCACCCCGGAATCAGACAATGAACAAGTGCTGTCCGTGGTGCCGATGCCGGCGGATGCTATTTCTTTCGGCAGTTGAACCTATTTAAAAAATTGACAGGTCGATCTGTTTAAACATTTCTTTATATCCGCTTATATCGGGGTGACCGCCATCGGCCAGCAGCAATTCGCTTCTCAACTGTCCGTTGGGGTCATAGAAGGCGGCTGCGAAATCAATAACCGGGATGTCCTTTTCCCGGGCATAGTTGCATATCCACTGCCTTATGCGCAAAATGAGTTTTTCCCAGTACTCATCATCTACTGCCGTAGGTAGACCAAGGATAACTTTTATCCCTGCGTTCATGGCCTTATCCACCATCTCATGAAGGTTCCAGACGATACGATCGAAGGATTCAGCCATGATTACATCGTTTATCCCACCCATCAGTATCAAGTGAGTGGGATTATATTTAATTACAGCCCGGTCGAAGCGATTCAGCATATCTCCGGTGGTATTGCCGTTAATACCTTTGTTGATAACCTCACACCCTAAAGCCTCTCTGAGCATCTCGACCCAGGACACCGATGGTCCCCAGGGAAAGCCATAGGTTATGCTGTCTCCCAGGCAAACGATACGCATCGACTCCTTATCATTATCCGGCAACCCCATCATTCCTCTCTGGATTATCTATAACTAACTGGCAATGTACAGGTCGTTTTCAACCTTCCGGACCATGCCCGCCTGCTGCAATCGTTTCAGGTGTTTTATTATCATGAGTTTCTCCCAGAATATTACCCACATGGTGGGATAATCTTTATATATCAGACCATGTCCGGCCATCTCATGAATGGTTTGGGGCTTTTTCTTAAGAAAGTGCCGGACATTATCATCCCGGCGCAGGATCCGGTCCCGGTATTCCTCCAGGCAGGGAATGCAATCAGTAACTGCCTTTTGAATATGGGAAGAGAGAATTGCCTTGGGCTTCAGTTCAATGACCCGGTTGATTGAGTCAATCATCTGACCGGGATCAGCATAAATCTCACCGTACCAGGGTCCGGCCTTGGTCAGGCAGATATCCCCGGAAAAAAGAAATTCCCGCTCAGGAAACCAGAAGGCACAATGACCTGCTGAATGACCGGGGGTGTGTAAGACCTGGATCTTGGTTGCCCCGAGATCGATAATTTCCCCATCTTCGAAGGTCCCGTCCACCTGTATCATTTTTTCAAATTCATTCGGAGCTACATTGAGGTCGGTGGCATTGGCATAAGCATGATCCGGCATCAGCTCCTGCCACATATCAATGGAATTGTAATGGATAAAACTCTGCAGATTGGCCAGAGCCTTGGCATCCATCGGATGAATGTAGGCCTTGGCCCGGGTAAACATGGCATTACCGCGGATATGATCGATGTGGTGGTGGGTATAGAGCACCCGGTCAATGCTCTGGGTGTCTATATCGGACCAGGAGCGGTCACTGGCGCCAGTCTCAATCAGGGTTTTGACATCGTCTTCAATATAAAGGCAATTGCAGTAGGTAAACCCGACCTCACTTACCACCTGGGAGAGCCGGTCATCCAGTTTCTTCAGCATATATAACTCCTCCCCTTAAACCCTATGACTGTAATGCCCCCAAAAGGGAGCAGCCGTCACTCTTTAAAGACTAATTTCTATCTATTTGGTTTTGTCCTCCAGGCGACGGATAACACCATTCAATTTACTGATGTTTTCTCCGTAGCCAGCAAAATCTCCCTGTTTTAAGAATTGATTGGCCTGGTCATAGTACTGGCGCGCCAACTTGACCAGTTCATCTATATTCTCAGTACCGGCATCAGCCCGTTCAGGGGCTTTTACATCGGGTTCCAAAGTCGGTGTCTGTCCATTCTCGCCGAAGAGCCGTTTTAATGCCCTGTCCAGCGAGGGTTCCATGACCACCTTGTCGCCAAAGGCGGCAACAATCCGTTTCAGCTCGGGCAGCCGACTGTTCTCCGCCTGCAGATAGATCGGTTCAATATATAGTATGGAATTATCCATCGGTATTACCAGGAGATTACCTCGATAGACGTTGGAACCCCTTTGATCCCACAGACTTAACTGCTGGGAAATCTCAGTATCCTGATCAATGCGGGCCTCGATCTGTTCAGGACCATAGATGGTTTCCTGTTTAGGGAAATCATAGACCAGGAGTTTACCATAATTGTCACCGTCCATCCGGGCACACATCCAGGCTATCATATTGGATCTGCCCTTGGGGGTATATGGCAGCATCAAGACATACTCCGGTTTTTCCGAGTCGGGCAGACGCATAATTATATAATAGGGGTCCATGGTCTGGGTCTCACTGCCCACCTTCTCTACCGGCAGCAACCAGGGATCTTCTTTGTTGTAAAAAACCGAGGGATCGGTCATATGATAGGTCTTGAATATCTCAACCTGAATGCTGAAAATATCTTCCGGATAACGCAAATGAGCCTTCAGCCCATCCGGCAGTTGATCCAGCGGGCGGTAGAGTCCGGGAAAGATCCTGCTGTAGGTTTTGATGATCGGATCACTGGCATCGGCCAGGTAGAATAGCATCTCCCCGGTATATGCATCGCAGGTAATCTTGACGGAATTGCGGATATAGTTGCTGCCATTACTGCCATAAGGCTGCGAATACGGGAATTTGTCGGTCATCGTATAAGCATCCATGATCCAGTAAAGACGCCCATCGTTTCCGATAACGATATAGGGATCGTTGTCAAAGGTAAGATAAGGCGCAATCTTTTTGGCGCGATCTACTATATTTCTGTACATGAGTATCTGGCTGTTATTATTGATATCCGATGAAAGCAGCATCTTGTAATCCTTGAGGACCCAGGCCAGCAGGAGCCTTCGACCCATGGAATTGATTTGAACCCCCTTATCTGCCTGGTATGTTGAATAGACATTCTTGTCTCCCATGGGATAGTCGAACTCCTTTTGTTCGGTTTTGACCATGGCATAAGAGCTATCACTTTCGCCGAAATATATCTCCGGTCTTTTTATGGTCAGGTTGGTTGAGGAACGCGGCGGCACATCCTTGACAAAATAGCTGGGAAAGCCTTCCTCGCCAAATGCATTTACCGGACTTACCACCACTCCATAACCATGGGTATAGAAAAGACGCTGATTTACCCAGGTCTTGGCAGTAACCGGCAGCTGATCCTGATCCAGTTCCCGGGCTGAGAGCATAACCTGACGATAGCTGTTGTTGATCTGATATCGATCTATATCCACATCATTAAAGACATAATACGGGCGCAGCTGTTGCAGATTGCGATAGGTCGTACGCAGAGGGTCCCAGTCCCACAGCCTGATATTCTGTATGGTGCTGCGATTGCCGGCACTTCCGATATTGAGATTATAAGAAATATTGAAGTGGTTGCTTTCCACCCGGTCCAGGTTATAGGCCAGTCGGGTATATTTTATGGCATTTTCTATATAAGGCTTCTCTTTATTAAATTCATTGGGCTGCACTACCAGTTTCTGCAATATGACCGGATAAAAGCCGTTCATGACAATGGCTAGCACCAGCCAGGCTCCCAGGCTAATCAATATCCAGTTAAGTCTTTTTATAAAAAGGTTAGCGATAATCACAATAGCGACAGCAATAGACACTACCATCAAGACCTTATAGGCCAACAAACGACCGTAAATGTCAGAATAGGCCGCGCCGTAAAATATTCCTGATGACGAAAAAAGGATATCAAAGGTGGCTAGCTTGTAGCCCCAGGCCTTCAGAGCGAGGATAGCAACCAGGAGAAAGGCCAAATGTCCCTTGGCAAAATTGAATTCCTGCCATTCACCGAATACTATATCGACCGAGGCATTAACCATATATACCGCGGCAGTTGCAATAAGAGTAAGGACTAGAAGTGACATAAGTATTCCGTAGATAAAATGATAAAAGGACAGGTTGAAGAAATAGAAGGCCAGATCCTTGTGAAAAATGGGATCCACGGTGCCGCTTGCCACCCGGTTCAGGAATTGCTGGACCACGGTCCAGTTCTGAGAGGAAGCCGAACTTACCATCAAGGCTGCCAGCAAACTTATGCCCAGGAATACCCAGGTTGCGGTCCGTCCCTGCAGATAGTTCCGCCAATTAGATTCCCCTTGGTCAAGGTAAATGATCTCTCTGCCTTCATCATTCGCCGGAGGACGATCTTCTTCGCGGTGATGTCGCCGGGTCAGATTAAGATTAAAATAGAACAGGAAAAAAGTCAGCAGGAAGACCAGCAGATAAAGGCCGATCTTGTTCAGGAGTATGGTGCTGAACACCCTGGCGTAGTTCAGTGAATCGAACCAAAGCCAGTCAACATAAAGACCCACAACAATCGAAGCCAGTCCCAGTATAACTAGTACCATTATGAGTTTCAAAGTCCCTGATAGCCGCCTTCTGCCTTCTTCCATCGCCAAACCCCCATATCTATTTATCATATCAGCCGATCATATTATTCATATACTTTCCTTAATAGAGTGTCTTTACGCAGCACGCTGCAATTGCAATTGCTTTCCAGCGGCATATCCCTCAATAAAGAAAAGATGATCTTACACATATTCTGCCCTTCATTATAGAAGATTTCCGCCAGTTCTTCATGCTCCCAGGGTTTTACTATACCCTCGGCATAGTTGACCACCTGATAGAGTCCACAATAGCAGGCACCTATCTCCCGGGCCAGGTAGACTTCCGGGCAAATGCTCTGCCCCACGATATCTCCCCCGCCCTGTTTATAAAAACTGATCTCGGCCGGGCTCTCAAAATGCCTGCCATCGGTATTCACATATACACCCCGGTCAAAAACCCGTCCCGGCCAAATCTCCTCAGCTATCCTCCGGAGTTCGACTATCATTTGCGAGCATAACGCTTCCCGCATGACCATCAGGTAGCGGTCACCCAATCCTACATCCTGACGCATGGAAAAATCCATGTAATCATTGGGTATCACCACATCCCGCGGTCTGAGCAGATGATTGATTGCCCCCACCCCGCCTTCAGCAATGATACGCTTGACACCAGCCTGCTGCAGAACCCAGAAGACTTGCCGGGAGGCATCAGCCCGGGTTACTCCCTTGCGCCACCCATGCATACGACAGGTTAATACTCGTCTTTCCCCTTTTTCACATTCCACAATAAGCAGCTTAAAATCAGGACTGTCTCCATACGGTGTAGGGAATATGAGATTGGCATTCTCCAACCTGACATAATCAATATCCAGCTCTTCAGGAATACTAAGGTTCAGGGTACTGGAACCCCCAATAAAGGCGAGATCACATTGCGGTATTTCCACTAATTCCACTCCCCTGCCTAATACACTTCCAATATCATATACTCGGTATTGCGCAAGGCCGGAGTATAACCGGCATCACGAATTAAAGCGATCATTTCTTCTTTCTCCATTTTGTATGCGGTTCCTGCTGAACGAACCACATTTTCTTCAATCATTATGCTGCCCAGATCATCGCCGCCGAAAAACAGTGACAATTGACCGATTCCCTTGCCCTGGGTCACCCAGGAGCCCTGAATATGATCGATATTATCCAAATAGAGGCGGGCCAGGGCCAAAAACCTCAGGTATTGCAGGGATGATATCTTGTGTCCCATCAAATCATTGTTACCCGGCTGGTAGGTCCAGGGAATAAAGGCCCGGAACCCTCCGGTTTTATCCTGCAGATCCCGAATCTGTTCCAGGTGATGCAGGCGATGGACCAGTTTGTCTATACTACCCATCATCATGGTTGCGGTAGTCTTCATCCCAATTTCATGGGCGGTTTTCATCACTTCCAGCCATTGAGCCGCTTTAATCTTGTTAGGGCTGATGTAATGGCGAACCTCATCATCCAGTACCTCAGCTCCACCCCCGGGCAGAGAATCCAGCCCGGCCGCCTGCAGGCGCAGCAAAGTGTCCCTGATGCTCAAACCTGCTTTGTTGGCTACGTGATATACTTCCGGAGCTGTTAATGAATGAATGCATATGTCAAAACGTTCCTTAATGGAGCGGAACATGTCCTCAAAGTATTCGATTCCCAGGTCTTCATTCAGTCCCCCCTGGATCATGAGCTGGGTAGCCCCCAGTTCGATGGCTTCCTCTATCTTGCCCATCAGTTCATCCCGGGTGATAACATAGCCTTCCGGATGATCCTTTTCCCGGTAGAATGCGCAAAAGCGGCATCGGCAGGAACATATATTGGTGTAGTTGATATTGCGATCAATCACGTAGGTAATAGGACGATTACCCAACCGCTGATTCCTGGCACAGCAAGCTGCCTCGGCCAAATCAAGCAGATCAGCGTTATCATACAAAAAAACAAACTCCTCCGAACTCATTCGACTACCATTTAAAATCTTTTCTAAAACATTTTTCGTACCCAACAGAGCCTCCCATTTAATCAAAAAAAACGCGATACATTATTATTAATCTGCGTTAATCATAAAAAATCTGCGTTTTTCTGCGTCTATTCGTAACCTCTTCTGCGCCTATTACTCTACAACTCAATAAACTCCAGCGGCGGAACCTCATCGATCAGTCCCAGGTTAGCCGCCTGGTGGTAATATTCCAGCAAGCCCTCCTGTTGGCGGGCATCAAAATCGAAGCCGATATGCTGGTAGTAATCAACCAGGTATTCGGCGGGAAAGTCCTCCCATTGCGAGGCCTTCTTGGCCACATCCTGCAGGTTATCCAGGCTGAATTGGATGGAATCCACAAAGGTCTGCTTAATCTCCTTCAATTCCTTGATGTGCGAATAAGCCCATTCCTTGCGGATGGCCCATACGGCAAAGACCATGGGTAAGCCGGTCATCTGCTTCCATTCCTGCCCCAGATCATAGATATACAGCTTGTCTTCCGTCTTGTAGCGGGTTCTCAGCGCATCATCACCAATTAACAAGGCCGCATCAGCCTCCAACAGCATGGCGCCCAGTTCCGGAGCCGAATTAAAGTATTCCGGAGCCAGATGGTAATGCTGAGCCATAATTATACGCAACAGGGCCTGGGAAGTAGCTGATATATTCGTCATGGCGATCTTCTTCTGATCAAGTTCCTCTATCGGCAGCTTGGAAAAAAGGTAAATGCTTTTGATATCGCCGTCAGCACTTATAGATATATCGGGCATTAAAACATAATCACGATAATTCCTGGCATAGGCTATCGATGAAATGGCTGCCATGTCAAGCAGATTGGCCGCCAGCATCCGGTTCAGGTCGGTGGGATTGCCCTTAATCAGGTCGATCTCCAGCAGGAACTTCTTTTCGATCAATCCATAAAACAGGGGAAAACAGTTGATAAATTGAATGTGTCCAACGCGAGGTCTCATGCCAAACTACTCCTTTGAATAAAACTAATAAATTCTGACTGTATTGTACAGCGTGTCGCGCTCGACTGGAATATAGCCGGATTCCTTGATCAGGGTGACCAGGTCCTCCCGGGTGATACCCTTGCTGGTCTGGGCGCCGGCGGCGTGCATGATCCTCTCTTCCACCACGGTTCCGTCTATATCATCAGCTCCAAAATCCAGAGCAACCTGGGCAATCGGCAGCCCCAGCATGATCCAGAAGGCCTTGATATGAGGGATATTGTCCAGCATCAGTCGGGATATGGCCAGTGTTTTCAGATTTTCAACCGCACTGGCCGGTTTGATATTAAGCAGATGTGTGTTGTCCGGCAAAAACGGCAGGGGTATAAAGGCCTGGAACCCGGGCGCTTCATCCTGCAGTTCCCGCAGTCTGATCATATGATCGATCCGGTCTGCCATGTTCTCAATATGTCCGTACAACATGGTGCAATTGGTCTTGATCCCTAATTGATGAGCAATACGATGCACCTCCAGCCAATCACCGCTCATGGCCTTTTTGGGACATAACTCACGCCGTATCGCATCATTAAGTATCTCGGCGCCACCGCCGGGCATGGAGCCCAAACCGGCCTCCTTTAATGTCATCAGAACCTCACGGATAGTAAGGCCGGAAATCTGAGAAAAATAAAAAATTTCAACCGCCGTAAAGGCCTGGATATGGATATCCGGATAAGTCTGATGGAACTGTCTGACCACATCGACATAATAATCAAACGGCATGTCCGGATGTAATGCGCTGACGATATGAAACTCGGTTATTCCGGTGCCGACTGCCTCCGCTCCGTAAGCAAATGCCTCCTCCCGGCTCATGATATAGGGTCCGTCTGCTCCGTCGCGGTCTACACCAAAGGCACAGAATTTACAGCGGGAAACACAGATATTCGTCAGGTTAATGTGCCGATTTACGTTAAAATATACATTTCTTCCAGAGGCCTCGATTTTTTTATCCCGAGCTAATCGAGCCAGCCATAAGAGATCGCTGTTCTCATAAAGAAAGATGCCGTCCTCTTTCAATAATCGGACGCCATGTTTAACCTTTTCCTCAATTGCCTGATGCCTGTCCATGTTCTATCTCCCATTTTCTATTCTTGCTGCCAACATTATATCAAATAAATTGCCAACCATTCCGAATTTGGATTATTTATGCACATATTGCTTTATATCAACAAATGTTGTCGACGCAAACATTAGTTTGCGTCGACAAGCTATCCCGCAATGGTCCGGGCTTAATCCTCTTCCAAGGCCAGCTTCACCAAGGTTTCCACCAGATCGGCATAAGTTATCCCTACCGCACGGGCAGCATCAGGAACCAGACTCATGCCGGTCATGCCGGGTATAGTGTTGACCTCCAGAATATATGGATTCCCCTCACTATCAACAATAAAATCGATACGGGCGGTGCCGCGGCAGCCCAATGCCTTATAACATGCGGACGCAATATTTTGAACCTTTTCATTTACTTCAGGGCTGATGCGAGCGGGTATGATATGCTCGCACATACCTGGCGTGTACTTGGACTCATAGTCATAGAAGTCATTTTTCGAAACAATCTCGATAACTGGTAATACCCAGGGATCTATATTACCCAGGACTGCTACAGTCAACAGATCTCCGTCGATGAAACGTTCGATCAGCACCTGGGGTCCCAGGTCGAAGACCTGAGTGATAGAATCCATCAGAGCCGCGTCTTCCTTTACGATATAGGTGCCGATGCTGGAACCCTGGGTAGGTGCCTTTACCACCACGGGAAACCCAACCTTGCTGACAAAGGATTGCAGTCTATCACCGTCAAATACGAAGGAATTCCCATCTAGCACCACGAATTCAGCAGTCGGAAAACCCTCGTAGATTAATAACTTTTTGGTTAATATTTTATCCATGCATATAGCGCTGGCGGCCACCCCCGAGCCGGTATAGGGTATCCCCAGTATATCCAGCAACCCTTGTACTGTACCATCTTCGCCATAGCGTCCATGCAACGCGATAAATACAACATCGGGAGCGATCTCACTTATCTGGCTGATATTATCCCGGCCCAGATCAAGGGCAACTGCCTCATATCCCTTCTCCAGCAGAGCCTCATACACACCCTGGCCGCTTTTAAGGGATACCTCCCTCTCTTCCGACAATCCTCCCATAAGCACAAGAACCTTCATTATCTAAATCACCGCCAATCCAAAAAACTCTTGAATAAGTCTAACTAAGGTTATTCCCTGCAGCTATAGTCTATGCTTTTCCTGCCATAACATATAAAATGATACTCCTCTTGTCAGAGCGGTTCAAGGTCAGAGTATTATATGGTATACGCAAAGATTGGGGATTTTTTTCACGACATAACCTTAATGACTCCTTCCATATTAGTCGAAATATTAATGTAAATGGCATGAAAGCCTTGAATGAGTCCTGAATCTGTGCTAATATTACTCTTGCTGAAAGGCAACGCAGGGGAGTAGCTCAATTGGAAGAGCATCGGTCTCCAAAACCGAGGGTCGCAGGTTCGAGCCCTGTCTCCCCTGCCATTAAGGATAACGTAAAACCGGGGTTCGCGAGACCCCGGTTTTTTATGTGTGTACCTATACTATAGAATTTGGTGGACAGTTGGTGGACATCGTTATTTTATTTTTCTCTACTTGAATTATTGATATTAAGGTGACCCATTATCCAACCGGCGATTACATCCAATACCTCAGTCTGTGACGGCTGCTTTTCGTTCATGGTTTCATGATAAAGACCAGGAAAAGCTTTATACTGTTTGTCTACCGAACGTGCGGCTTTAAATATCCGCTCACTGCCGGCAATATCGACAATCTTATCACCTTCGCCATGCACTACCAGTAAGGGCATGGCGAATTCTGACGCCCGGCTAAAGACCTGCTGACTGTTGTTCAACATCTCGGTGTACCAGCGGGCCGAAATCTTATTATGTACCAGCGGGTCATTCACATATGCCTTAACCACCTGCGGGTCGTGGGACAGATCATCCGGAGAAAGCCCGTTGGGGAAGGTAGCCGCCGGTGCCACCCGTGATAATACTCGGGCTAATATATCCTGCCAGCCCGGAGCAGCGCTTTTGAGAATAAGGCAGGCTGCCGACAGAATCAAGGCATCAATATCAGCAGTATGCTCCAGCGCATAACGGGCAGCGATCGCCCCTCCCATACTGTGACCGAGCATAATCAAGGGAAGCTCGGGATGCTGAGAATGCGCCATATCCACCAGCAGTTTTACATCTTCAATATAATCCATGAAATTTTCGACATGGCCGCGCTTGCCCTGAGAGAGCCCATGCCCCCGGTGGTCAAGGGTACAAAAGGAGACATTCGCACCCTTCATCCTATCAATCAGGTTCATATACCTGCCGCCATGTTCGCCCAGGCCATGAACTAAAACCACTATGCCCCGCGGCTGGGGAACCGTCCAGAAATGCCAGAACAGCGAAACATTGCCCTGTCCTGAAAAATTGCCGGTACTTTCCGTGTAGGCTCCCATATATTTCTACCTCCACTGTTAGTCTCTCTATCTACGTATTCGGTAAATTCAACTCTATTCCTCCCCCCTGCCCTGCCGCCAGATGTATTTGCGTAAGTTTCCAGTGCTATAGTTAAGAATGATAAAGGATAATATCAGCCAATGCGGAATTGCATAATAGAAGATGAATTAGTGAAAGAAAATTCAGTATCAATTTCAGAACGTGTGAACTTCTAGCCTTTTACATGATTTTCCGGTGACTTAATCTACAAACTGGGGAGGAATGTCAGATGTTCAACAAATACATAATGGCAATTGATCAAGGTACCACCGGTACCACCGTTCTCATTATCAATCACATCGGCAATATTGTTTCCCGGGCTTATCGGGAGTTTACCCAGATCTACCCCCGGCCAGGCTGGGTAGAACACGACCCTCAGGAAATCTGGGAGGTGACCTGCCGGGTAGCCAAACAGGCTTTGCAGTTGGGCAGCCTGACCGCGCAGAATATCAGCGGTATCGGCATCACCAACCAAAGAGAGACTACCATCGTATGGGAAAAAGCCAGCGGCCGCCCCATCACCAATGCTATTGTCTGGCAATGCCGACGGACGGCCCCTATCTGTGAGCAGATGAAGGCCGCCCATCTCGATGACATGATCAGAACCAGGACCGGTTTGGTGATTGATGCTTATTTCTCGGCGACCAAACTGGCCTGGATATTGGACAATATTCCACGAGCTCGTGAACTGGCCGAACGAGGTGAGCTGCTCTTCGGCACCGTCGATTCATATCTGGTTTGGCAACTGACCGGCGGAAAGGTTCACATCACCGACTATTCCAACGCCTCTCGCACCATGTTGTACAATATCCACCATCTCGAATGGGATCAGAAATTATTGGATTACTTTGCTATTCCCCGCGGCATGATGCCCCGGGTAGTAAGCTCCAGCTCTGTTTACGGCCATACTTGCCCTGAGCTTTTTGGAGCACCCATTCCGGTAGCCGGCGTAGCCGGGGACCAGCAAGCAGCCCTGTTTGGGCAAACCTGTTTTGAACCGGGCAGTGCCAAAAACACCTATGGTACCGGGTGTTTTCTGCTGATGAACACCGGCGAACAGGCTGTCAATTCTCCGCATGGACTACTTACCACTATTGCCTGGGGGATCGGAGGTCGGGTTCATTATGCTCTGGAAGGGAGTATATTTGTAGCGGGGGCGGCGATTCAATGGCTTCGTGATGAAATGAAAATTATATCGTCGGCGGCTGAATCGGAAAGCCTGGCCCTATCCATACCTAATAATGGCGGGGTCTATATGGTCCCGGCCTTTGTAGGATTGGGCGCTCCATATTGGGATATGTACACCCGGGGGACGATAGTGGGTCTCACCCGGGGGGCCGGACGCGCTGAATTGACCCGCGCCGCACTTGAGGCCATCGCCTATCAGACCTATGATGTTTTAGAAGTAATGGCCCGCGATGCCCATATCAATCTGGATTCGCTAAAAGTCGACGGTGGGGCGGCGGCTAATAACTTCCTCATGCAATTCCAGGCGGATATGCTGGGAGTCTCGGTAGAACGGCCGCGGGTAATTGAAACCACTGCCATGGGAGCTGCTTTTTTGGCTGGTCTGGCAACCGGTTATTGGAAAGATATCGAAGAACTGCGGGCCACCCGCCAGGTTGACCAATCATTTGTTCCGCAAATGCAAAACGAACCCCGGCGCAAACTTTTGGACGGGTGGCGACGTGCCATGAACTGTGCTCGTAGCTTCCCGGTCGAAGCTTGATATCATTATATTAAAACATCCGGCCGGGAGCCTTGTTCCCGGCATTTTTTATTGTCAAATAGCTACACTTCTGTTCAATGGATATATAACTGAAAATTTGCTGAAAATTCTAACATTTAATCGCTTTTTCTCGACCCTTTATAATAATTTTTGCAGTATTTTTTCCGTTTATTGTTTTAAACAACTATAAACCTAATTACCTTTTCCTATATATAACATATTAATGAATTGAATGGTATTCAAGAGATAAAAACAGTTACATCTGGTTTTCTTTTTGTCGACATTGTCTGTATGATACGCTTATTGTACTTTATTGTTTTTGACTGGAGGATATGGTTCAAGGTGTATAAGAATTTCAACACAAGAAACCTAACTAATAAGAGGCCCCTCCCCAAAGGCAGTACAGAAAGATTTAACCTAACCATTCAACCTTACCGACCTGGGCTGCCTAATGATCAAAGATCCGTAGAGAATCTTGTTGTATTTCTGGAAACCATGGCCGGCAGTAATTCTATTACGAAATTGCGAAAGATGCCAAATCTCCCAAAAAGTATTGACCTGACTATCCAACGTTATTTTGATAGTTTTGGTTACATCTATAACTCTCTTCCCATTGGTATGGGCCTGCTGGACAACGAACTTCATTATATCGCGGTAAACCAGCGTCTGGCGGAGATCCATGGGCTCCCTATAGAAGACCATATCGGCCGAACCCCGATGGAGGTTATACCCGGAATCAACGAGCAGATTTTTCATGGCATGGCGAAAGTAATGGCAACCGGTAAGCCGATACTTAACCACGAAATCTCTGGTTTTACCAGTTCTCTGCCTTTAACCCAAAGATATTGGAACGAAAATTGGCTCCCGGTAACTGATAAAATGGGCAATACTATTGCCATAATGATAACCGTCGAAGAAATATCCGACCGCAAGCGGCTGGAATTATTCCTTAAATCATACAGTAGTGAACTGGAGAAAAGGGTTGCTGCAAGAACTGAAGAATTGGTAATAACTAACGAAAAACTGCGGGTGAGCGAAGAGCGTTTCCATCTGGTCCTATCCAACTCTTCGGTTCTACTCTGCACTCAGGACAAAGACCTTCGCTATACCTGGATGCTAAATCCCAGGATGACAGAGAATCCAGAAGAGGTATTCGGTAAGACCGATGATGAATTCTTCCCACCCGAAATTGCCAAAAAGCTCAACTCTATCAAGCAAATGGCTATTGATACGGCCTCCTCAGTCAGGGAGGAGGTCTTTATATCAAACGGCAGAAAAAGCGTATATAGTGATCTCTCGATTGCCCCAGCCTATGATTCTAATGGTGAAGTATCCGGTATATCATGTATAGCCCATGATATAACCGAAAAAAAGCTGGCTGAGCTGAAACTGCGCAGATCCGAGGAAAGATTTCAAAAAGCCTTCAATTTAAGCCCATTAATGATGTCTGTTATAAGACTGGATAACGGGCGTATAATGGACGTTAACGAGGCCTGCCTAAGGAGGCTGGGGTTTTCACGGGATGAAGTCATAACCCGCACCGCTCTTGAACTAGGTATTGTTGACTCAGATACAATAGATCTTCTGAATAACATAATGAATAAGGGGGGATCAAAGAGTCCGGAATTCAGCATCCGCGACAAATATGGCTCAGCCATAACGGTTGTTACATACACTGAAATCATAGAAATTGACGATGAATCTTATATACTGACCTGTACTATGGATATTACCAAAGAAACGCAAATGCAAAAAGAACTGGCCAGATTGGACCGCTTAAACCTGGTAGGAGAAATGGCAGCTACCATTGGTCATGAGATTAGGAACCCAATGACCTCTGTTCGTGGTTTCCTGCAGATGTTTTGCAGCAACGAAAAATATAAAGAGGATCATGCATTTCTCCAATTGATGATTGATGAATTGGATCGGGCCAATAATATAATCAGCGAATTCCTGGGTATGGCCAAGAACAAAAATGTTAACCTTAAACCTTGCAATCTGAACATTATCATCCATTCACTATATCCGATGCTATATTCTGATGCACTTCGTCGTGATATGAATATAATGCTCTCCCTCAATTCCACTCCATTAATTTTTGTTGATGAAAACGAAATTCGTCAGCTGATCATCAACCTTTCCAAAAACGGATTAGAATCCATGAATGCTGGTGGAACTCTTATCATCAGCAGTTCTATTATAAATAACCAGGTAGTATTATCAATCAAAGATATGGGATCAGGTTTGCCCCCGGAGATAATCGATAACATTGGTACCCCGTTCCTGACCACCAAACCCATGGGTACTGGACTTGGTCTTGCGGTTAGTTATAGCATCGCCTCCCGAAATAACGCCGTTATAGAATTCGATACCGGCCCCCAGGGGACTACTTTTAATATAGCTTTTCCCCATTGCTTACCCATTGATTAAGGATGGTTTTATGATTGTAGCCCAACCATGGATGCTTAATGCCCACTTTTGATAAAATACAAAAGGAGATATCAAGTCCGATATCTCCTTATATTATCTTATTTTATTTAGCCAATCTAAGCACTCTGATTGGGAACCGCCAGTGCTATCCCCTCTCCAGCCACAATATCCCTTATTCTCAGGTTGATGTCCTGTTTGATGCCCTGCAACTCGTCACCGCTAGTGGTAATTGTATAGTAGGTAATTAAGATATCCAGGCTGTTGGCATTAAAGGCATCAAAACTTACCTTCGAATTGCCTGGTTGCAGTCCGGAATATGATTCCAGCATCTCTCTTATTCGTTCCACCAGCTTCTGTACTTTAAGTCCCTCGGTATCAGGCACCAGACCGAGGTAAAATGAAACCTTTCTGCTATTCATCCGGGACAGGTTGATAATAGCCTCATTGCCCAAAAGTGAATTGGGAACGGTGATCAGCGATTGATCAGTCGCCCGGATCCTGGTACTGCGAAAGGATATATCCTCAACCACGCCCTGAGCCTTGCCGGCTGAGATGCGTTCTCCGATAGTAAACGGCTTCTCCAATAGTATTACTATCCCGGCAAATATATTAGCTAACATATCCTTGGCCGCCAGTGCAAAAGCCAGACCGCCCAGACCCAGACCCGCTACGAACCCGTTTACATTGAAACCCCATTCGTTGGCAATAAGCACTATGGCCAGGGCTACTATAATGAAACGCAAAACCTTGGACAGCATGGGTATCAATATTGGGTCAATACTGATTCTTCTCTTCAGGTCTTCGGATATTAGAGAATCGGCTCCGCTAAAACGATAGAATCCCCAGCATACGATGATTATCATCAGTGATCTGAATAGTATCAAAAAGGTTAGATCTGTCCTAACTGAAAACGGGAGAAAGCGCAGAGTCATATAGACTCCTAGTATTATTACGAAAGCTCGTATCGGCTTGCGGAAGGCCCGGACCATGTTATCCATGGTTTCGTTATTGGTCTTCCTGAGTAATTTTGATACCCACTTAAAAATAACCAGGTTGAGCAATTCTTCGAGCAACAGAAAGCCGATTATTATGACCAACGCAATGAATGCATCTCTTATAAAACCTGACCCGCCGCTCGACGCTCCGAGATTATTTAAAATATAAGATATGCTATCCATATCCAAGTGCTCCCCCTTTTACAAAATCAGCGCATTGATAAACTGAAAACCGATGGTATGAAAGCCGGTGGGCAGGTTCATAATCATAGCAGGAAACTATGGAGGTTAACCAATGCGTGATATCAAGCTTCTATTCACTCTTGCAGGCTTGTCTGGCGCCATTTTGATCTTTTCAGCTTATGGTTTTTTTGCCACTTTCAATCCATTATATATCATTGCATTTACACTATCCAGTGCGGCAGTGACATTCGCCCTGTATTGCTTGTACCAATACAAACAACCAGTCGATTCAGAGATAAAGAAAGATTTCTACTTCTACTTCATCGACAACACGCCTGCATCCCATGATCTTCTTAACCGGCATTTGGGTGACCGCAGGTAGACTCATAAAAAAAGGGGCATAGTGCCCCCATTTTATTTACCGCAAAAAAGAGAGCCTAAACAGGCTCTCTTTATGAATGCTATTTTTCTTTTTCTTCCCTCTCATGACGTGCCTTCTCTATTATCTTATCGGCATTCTGGGCGGGAACCTCTTCATAGTGGGAGGGTTCCATCTTGAACTTACCGCGCCCCTGGGTCATCGATTTGAGGTCGATGGTATATCTGGCCATTTCGGCCAAGGGAACCTGAGCCTTTATTATCTGCTTACGTCCGGCCGAGTCCATACCCAGTACGCGACCGCGTTTGCTGTTCATGTCACCGATGATATCACCCATGTAGGCTTCCGGCACTTCGATCTCAACATTATAAATGGGTTCCAGTAATACCGGTTTGGCCATCTCCAAGCCCTTCTTGTAAGCCAGGCGGGCCGCCAGCTTAAAGGCCATTTCCGATGAGTCTACCGAATGATAGGAGCCATCGTAGAGCGTCGCCTTCAGGTTACTGACTGGATAACCCGCCAGAACTCCTTCTTCCATGGCCTCGATCAGTCCTTTTTCAACCGCCGGGAAATAGTTGCGTGGTACGGAACCACCGAATACGTTCTCTTCGAAGATAAAGTTACCTTCATCAGTGGGTTCAAACTTTATCCATACGTGACCGAACTGGCCATGCCCGCCGGTCTGCTTTTTGTGTTTACCTTCAGCTTCAACCGTTCCGCGAATTGTTTCACGGTAAGGTATCCGCATCTCGCGGCTTACCACATCTACGCCGAACTTGCGACTTAGTTTGTCGATGATGATATCCACATGGGTATCACCCATACTCTTCAGTATAGTCTGCTTGGTCTCAGTATTCTTCTCAACGCGGATGGTAGGATCTTCCTCCAGTATGCGCTGGATGGCTCCGCTGAGCTTGTCCTCGTCACCCTTGCTCTTGGGTTCGATAGCCATGCTAAGTGTAGGCTCTGGGAACTTAATGGGATCTATAACTACCGGGTTCGCCTTGGTGGTCAAGGTGTCACCTGTAGTAGTAGTAGAGAGTTTAGCCAGTGCGGCAATATCGCCGGCAAAAATCTCGGGTACACTGCTCTGTTCCTTGCCGGTCATAACCAGGATCTGACTGATCTTTTCATCCTTTTCCTTGGCGGAGTTATAGTATACCGTGTCGCCCTTCATCTGACCGGTAAAGAGTCTGAACATCGTCAAACGTCCTATATATGGGTCAGCAATGGTTTTAAATACCTGGGCAGACATCGGTGCCGTTTCGATATTCTTGTCAGCTACCATTGGGTTGCGATCCGGTGTAGCGCCACAATCAACAATAAAGTCCATCAGAGGGGATACTGCTATGTTTTGGGTAGCGGATCCGCAGAATACAAATACGCACGTACCACTGCCTGCAGCTGCCTTGATTCCGGCCTTGATTTCGTCATCAGTAAGGGTTTCACCCTCCAGGTATTTGGTGAGAAGCTCGTCATCCGCCTCAGCCGCCGCTTCGATTAGTTCCTCTTTATAACTTTCCACATCATCCATCATATCCGCAGGTATATCCTGTATAGTAACCTTGCCGGAACCCGGTTCAAACATAAGGGCTTTCATTGAGATAAGGTCTACCACACCCTTGAACTTGTCTTCCGCCCCGATGGGCAACTGAACCGGTACGATAGATCCGGAGAATTTTTCCTTCAATTCGCTTACTACCTTGTAGAAGTCAGCGTTTTCCTTATCCATACGATTTACATAAGCCAGCTTGGGGATATTGGGGAAGTCATCCCAGATAACTTCAGTCTGTACCTCTACGCCGGCAGTTGATGACAATAGCATGACCATGGAGTCAGCTACGCGGGAGGCTGCGATAACCTCAAAGTAGAAATCGGAATAACCGGGAGTGTCCAACACATTTATTTTATGCTCCTTATGTTCACAGGGGACCAGAGCCGTACTGATGGTAATCTTACGCTTTATTTCCTCAGGCAGAAAATCTGCCACCGTATTTCCGTCGTCAGTCTTACCCAGCCTTTTGCTAGCACCTGTATTGAACAGCATGGCCTCGGCCAGTGAGGTCTTTCCCGTTCCGCCATGTCCTACCAGGGCTATATTTCTAATCTTATTGGTCGGGTATACCTTCATTAAATAACCTCCTCAAAAAATACTACACCGTAAAAATGGTACTATACTTTGGATAAACGCGCAAAATCTTTTTTTCTTATGGATCATTTTCTTCTCTGTCCAGCCACATAAAATAACCAGTATAGAAAACCTGCTACCAAACCAAATATAATCAACTGGTAGAACATAAAGCCCTTAATGATATCGAAGAGTACGGTAAATGCAACCCCGAGTGCCACCGGAAACAGCACCATTTTTACCAGTGGTTTTTTGGGATAATCCGGTTCATTGCGTTTCCGGTTGAAATATTGGATATTTACCAGCAAAAAGAAGACTGCTACATTCATAAGCAAACTGAATATCGTCATAGTGTTTCTCCGGTCAGGTTCAGAAGTCGGGCGAACGTTTCCCGATACTCATCTATTAAACGGTAATCGGTCAGATCCAAATGAATCGGAGTTACGCTGATGTATGCTTCCTGTATTGCCATCACATCGGAATCCGATTCCTGCTCTTCCTCGACTACTCCGCCACCCATCCAATAGTAGGTATTTCCACGGGGGTCTTTTCTCTCATCGAAGAGATTGTCATAGTTTCTGACTCCCAGTTTGGTTATTCTAACTCCCTTTATTCTTTCCGGAACCAGAATCGGTATATTGATGTTAATAAGAGTTTTCCTCTCCAGAGGCTCTTTCATAATGGTCTTGATTAAATTGACTGTAAAACGCGCGGCAAAACTGAAGTCATTATCACCGTCATGGGAGTTCAATGATACCGCGATGGAAGGCAGGCCCAACAATACACCTTCGGCTGCGGCGGATACGGTTCCCGAATAGAGAACATCGGTGCCCAAATTGGGTCCATGATTGATACCGGATACTACCAGATCAATATTTTCAGGAATCAGACGATGCACAGCCAGCTTAACGCAATCGACCGGGGTACCTCCAACCACCCATGATCCGCGGGTACAAGCGATATGGGCCGGCACCACCCTGATCGGGTCGAACACCGTTATAGAATGTCCGGTCCCGCTCCTCTCCCGGTCAGGAGCAGCTACATATATCTCAGCCCATGACGCCAATTCATGAGCCAGAGTAAGCAACCCCTGGGCATGGATGCCATCATCATTGGTCAGGAGTATCCTCATTCAACGCTAACCTCCCGCGGAAGCAGTTTAACATGACTGATCGGCCAATACATCACGAAGGCCTTTCCCTTGATACGGTCCCTGCTAAGCCATTCATTCCACAAGTGACTGTCGAAACTTTTATTGCGATTATCACCTAAGACCAGCAGCTTTCCCGCCGGCACCATTACCGGTCCCCAGGTATAACCTAGCGGTTCCGCAATATATGGTTCCTTGAGTGCCTTGTCATTTACATAAACCCGTTGATCTTTCATCTGAATCTTGTCGCCGGGCAGGCCAATAACACGCTTGATGTAGTCATTTTGAGCATTCAATGTATCCGGGGGTTTGAATACCACAATATCGCCCCGCTCAGGCTCTTTAAAATAGTATACAAACTTGCATACCATTACCCGGTCATTCTCTACAATGGTCGGTATCATAGAACCAGTCGGGATAACCCGGGCTTCGACAATAAAGGTTCTTATAAGCATAGCCAGAATAAAGGCTATTACCACTACGCTGACAATGTCTTTTAAAAAATCACGCCACTCTCTGGTCATTAATCAATTCCTCTATTCAAGGTCATAAATGGTCAGGGTCATTTCATTCTTTTCTTTATCCTTGGTTAAGCCAAACATTATCGCTTTGTCCTTGAGGCTTTTGTTAAGAAAATCGACCAGTTGAATCATCTCCGGACTGGCCGGGAATGATTTGGCCGCGATTAGTTCCAATTTACCCTTATTTTCAGACAACAATTACTCCTCCCATATAATCACTCTCATCTTCATACTGAGCGTACCTTACACCTGGCATCATAGACTTGTTCGATCTCGCGTATATAGCGCATCATGATATTTTCGCCCAGAGCTCTTATATCGGTAACCCCCGACTCGGCCAACCCGGCAGTCTCTACCGGAGTACTCCCGGTTTCTATGTTCAGTCCAACATGAATCAGGGTGGATACCATAGTGGCAGTAGCGATCGATATCGATAATTTCCCCCGATGCACAAATAGGTTGTCACCGCGACGAGTCACCGCGATATCCAACTGCTGTAATTCTTCCATAATACAAACCATCAGTAGACGCTGACGATATATAGCCAGGTTAAGATCATGATCAAAGTGTTCAACTATCAGATTTAACATATGTGGCGAGTAGATATAGCTCTGGTCGAGCGCTTCACTCAGGTCTATCATTTTGTCCCGCGCCACATTGACCTCCCCGGCAAAAGCGACAATGGCATCCCCCAAAATCCCGAAATTACGATAGATCCAGTGAGAGCTGAGCTCTTCCCCGGTATATTTAATGGTTCTGTCAATATAAAGACTCTTCAAAAAGCTTCCCCCCATCTTCCCATCCATTATCCAAGTGTTGGTCAAAAACAGGTACAAGATAGATTTTACCATTAATCAGCTTAATAAAAAACCTATGCTCTGAACTCAATTTTTTGAGTTAGTATTCCCGGGCTCAATAATGTTTTTCAGCAAATGCATTTTTGCAAGATTATGTCAGACATCAGAATTATCGCAGAAACGGCGGCATTGCATATTTGCATCGAGTTATTGCATATACGCAATGCAAATGTCGTAATTTCAATATTTTATCTAATTATTATTGTGCATTATGTCGATATATCATCTATTATCATCCTTGTCCCAACGTACTGCCCAACACGCTGCAGTCAACGCCGCCCATGCTTCGCGGCATTACTCAGTTATAATTTACAGAATTGTTATAAGATTCGAAAGCTATGGCATGTTTTTTGCATTATGTTTAATCAAGATAATCGAAGTAATTATCTGCCAGCAATAATACACAGGGGGTGATCCATAGATACATCAGGGAAAAGGGATTCCAAAGCTTTGGGGGGTTGCTCATTGGTTACCATGGACCCGTATCCTTAAGATGTGTATCGTCTCCGGTTGTTATATCTGCATTATTTGAAGGGGGTTGTAATTATGGCAGTCATATTATCTCAAAATTTATTAATGGATCAGTACAGAGAAAAGCTGGTCACCGCCGATGAGGCAGTTAAGGTAGTCAAGTCGGGCGATACGGTACATTATGGAGAATTCGTCATGCAGGCCAAAGACCTGGATGCCGCCCTGGCCCGTCGGGTAAATGAATTGGATGACGTCAATGTACGCGCAGTAACCATTACTATGATTCCCGAAATTGTAAAAGCCGATCCCGAGCGGAAACACTTCCGTTTCAACGACTGGCATTTTTCCGCCTTTTCTCGGGCACTGCACAGCCAGAACCTGTGCAACTATATCCCGCTCACGTATCATGAGGGACGCAAATTGGTTGAAGAATATGTTGACATCGACGTATGTTTCACCCTGGTCGCTCCCATGGATGCCAATGGCTATTTCAATATCGGCACCTCTAATTCAGTTACATCTTATATCCTTGAGAAGGCAAAAAAGGTAATCGTTGAAGTCAACAGCTCGGTTCCGGTATGTTTGGGCGGAAACGGTGAATCCATCCACATCTCACAGGTGGACTATATCGTTGAGAGTCAGACTAACCCCAAGCTGTTGAATCTGCCCTCACCTCCGGTTACGGAAGTAGATACTCAGATCGCCAATGTGGTTATGGGTTTAATGGAAGACGGCGCCTGTCTCCAGCTGGGCATCGGCGGTATGCCCAATATTGTAGGCAGTTTGATTGCCAAATCCGACCTGAAAGACATCGGCGTCCATACCGAAATGCTGGTCGATTCCTATGTCGATATGTATGAATCCGGTTGCATCACCGGCAAGAGAAAGACCATCGACAAAGGCAAGATCGTTTATACCTTCGCCATGGGCACTGATAAGCTCTATGACTTCCTGGATAATAACCCGGTATGTGCCAGTTATCCAGTGCATTATACCAATGACCCGTTTATTATTGCTCAAAACGACAAGGTCTTTGGGGTAAATAATGCCATTGAGGTCGACCTATACAGTCAGGTAGCATCTGAAGCATCCGGAGTCCGGCAGATTTCCGGCACTGGCGGACAGTTGGATTTCATCTTCGCCTCCTTCAGATCCAAAGGCGGCAAAGGTTTGATATGCTTGAGTTCAACCAAAACTGGCAAAGATGGCACGGTCAAATCCAGAATAGTACCTACGCTCAGTCCAGGTACCATCGTAACGGTTCCGCGCTCCATCAATTTCTATGTAGTTACCGAATTTGGTTATGCCATTATGAAGGGAAAGACTACCTGGCAGCGGGCAGAAGCATTAATCGATATAGCTCATCCGGACTTCCGCGACGAACTGATCAAAGAAGCCGAAAAGAATAAGATTTGGTCTCGCTCCTATAAACAAGATGTTTAATTTTTGGGATTTCCCCCAAAGTGAATAACGTTCTTCTTTTCATTCGCAGGATGCCTCGCCGGCCGGGGCTCCTGCCTCTTTTTTATTTTATCATCAGGCATCCTGCTTGTATTTGACCTGGTATTTGCTGGCCTTGCGCGAAATAGTAGAGGCATCGACCTCTAAAATCTGTGCAGCTTTATAACAAGAATTCGTGATGGCAAAGGTCTTCTCCAACAACTGGCGTTCAACACTTTCAACAGCAGTCTTTAACGGTACAATAGCATTTACCGTTACTGGCTGACTGTAATCGCCTACCAGATGGTTATTGTCCTTTATGAAGAAGGTTGGCAATTGCGGAACATCAATTATATCAGTGGTGGTAGTAACCACCAACCTTTCGATCAGGTTTTCCAACTGCCGTATGTTGCCCGGCCAATTATACATCATCAGAACATCAATGGTTTCACTGCTGATGAACTTTTTCAGACTGTAGCGCTCATTGTAGTTGCCCAGAAAATGCCTAACCAAGAGGGGAATGTCTTCTCTCCTCTCCCGTAAAGCGGGAATATGAATCGGGACCACGTTCAGGCGATAATATAAATCCTCGCGGAATTCACCCTTCTCCACCAATTCCTCCAGGTTCCGGTTCGAAATGGCAATGATCCTTACATCGATAAGAATCGGCTTAACACCACCAACCCGCAATATCTCCCTCTGTTGTAGAGTGCGCAGCAGTTTTACCTGAAGGTGCAGGGGAACATCACCTATCTCGTCCAATAAAAGCGTGCCTCCGTTGGCCAGTTCAAAGAGACCGGGTTTCCCCTCTCGTTTTGCCCCGGTAAAGGCTCCGGATTCATAACCAAATAATTCGGATTCCAGGAGGTTGTCCGGAATGGCTGCGCAGTTAAGTTTAATAAAGGGTCCATCACGGCGGGCACTATTGCGCTGTATCAACTCCCCTATAATCTCCTTGCCGACACCGGACTCCCCAGAGATCAATACCGTGGAATCGACTTCAGCCACCTTTAGGGCCTGGTAGACGATATTTTCCATATCTTTGTTCTTATAGATGAGTTTTCCCGAAAGTCTTAGCTTCAAGGTGTTCATCTGGAATTCGAAGTGCTCTTTCAAGCCTTCTAGTTGTTCAACCTTTTGCTTTAACATGTTGAGTTCACTGACATCTCGAACACTAGTGACAATCCGAAAAATTTCTCCATTCTCAGCAAAAACCGGCGTGGCGGTGACCAGCAGGTCAGTTCCGGTTATGGTCGAAAGTGTAGTGGTAACCGGCTCCCGCTTTTCTAACACTAACAAACTGGCGGAGCGGGACAGAATACCACGCTCCACCAATTCATTCATCGATTTGTTTACCAGTTCTTCTTCGCCGAGCCCAGTCATCCGTTTGATAGCCTTGTTAATACGCAGAGTAATGCCTTTGCCGTCTGTTATATAAAGACCGTCAAATGATGATTCGATAATCGCATCCATTTCAGAATTGATGGCTTTTACATAGGCCAATTCCCGGGTGATGCCTTCGAGTTCCGATACATCATATAGAACGGCCACTGCCCCGGTAATTTCTCCATTTTTGATAATTGGAGCACGATTGGAGATGAAGGCGTTATGACCTATACAAAGCCTGATGCCATATTCTGATTTGCCGCTTTGAACTATGTCCGCCAGCTGACTTTCGGGAATAATATTGTTAATAAATGCACCGAGTACATCACTGGCTTTCATGCCGGTATACTTCTCAGCCGATTGGTTCCAGATGGTAATGATCCCTTCATGATCAATGGCAACAATTGGATTGTAAGCGGAATTTATGACTGTTTCCAACTGACCAGACATCTCATCCAAAATCTCATTTAAAGCGATCATAATATCTGATTTGGTGATAATGCCTACCAACTCTCCATTTTCTAAAACTGGATAACGGCCAGTGTACATTATATCTACATCAGTGATCTTCTGTTCGGGATTGAGGGTTTTGACCATTCCGCTCATATGCCGGCTGATGGGCTGGTTCATATCAGTCTTATTACTGATAGCACGTATCAGGTGGGTTTTGGTGATGAGTCCAACTACTTGATCATCTTTTATAACCGGGGCTCCGTCTATCTTGTTCTCCAAAAAAACCGTCGCGGTTTCGCCAAGTGTATTCTCCGGATTAAGCAGAATAAGCCTGGTGCTCATGAAATCACGTATTATCAATATTAATCCCCCTTATCGCCGATATATCGGCTGGTTCAAAGATGATCTATTGAACCTGTCTCTCTAATCTGAATGTAAATCACATTTCAATGGTTTATAATCTAATTATAAATTTTATTTTAGGAATATTGAAATAATTTATAATGATGTTGGGGTGGTATTGTGACTGGAAATAGTCCCTATTATGACAAAAAATACTTCTGCCCGGTGTGCAATACAGAATTCAAGTCATTCGCCGTGCGCAGTTCCCATGCCGTTGCAAATAGCAGGGATGCCGACTTTCATACGATATATTCCGGGGTTAGTCCACTCCATTATACTATAGTGGTATGCCCTACTTGTTATTATGCCGCTTCCAACAATGTATTTGGCAATGAGATCGAAGACCGGATCCTAAACCCATTAGCTAATGCACTAATACAGATAAAACCAACCAATCCTCCTGATTTTCTTCATGAGCGAAATCTTGATATAGCTTTGCATTCATTCGAATTGGCTATTCGTTCTGCTCAGTTAAGAAAGGCCAGACCCGGTGAACTGGCCGGACTCTTTCTAGGACTTGCATGGATGGCCCGCGAAAAGGGCAATAATGATCTGGATAAGGACTACTGTTTAAAAGCATTGCAATGCTATCTGGAGGCATTTAATCGCGACTTCCGTTCCATCGGCAATATGAACGACGTCCAGGTGACCTATCTGGTAGGAGAACTATATCGCAGGACCGATAATTATGCCGAGGCTATAAACTGGTTTGGCAAGGCGGTCTTCAACAAAAACATCAAACAGAATCCCCAATTGGAAAAGACGGCCCGTGAACAATGGGCCCTGGCCAAGGAACAAGCTTCATCTACCGGTGACAACACACCAGCCGCTGCAAATGCCGATCCAGTTTCACCAATCATTGAAAAGGAATCACCCATTTTAACTGCAACACCTGTTTCCCGCCGCCGGACCAACATGCAGATGAATGCCAGTCTCTATGCCGATCAAATCGACTGGTTAAACCATATAGTCAACCGGGGCTACGATTATTCGAAAACCCTGGTTCCCCGCGAACAGGTACTAAGAGCATTACTTGATTCAGTTATTGATAAACTGGGTGAAAAAATAGATGTCAAGTTTAAGACTGAGGCTGATTTAAAAGCCATTTTCGATGAAATGCTAAAAAAATAAACTACTGGATCAGAACAGCTTCGCCGGTTGCAAAAAGATACAAGTATGATTCCTTGACCCGTACCCCTTGAATATTCTCCAATGCCTGCTTGTATAGCATTATCTGCGGGCGATACCGCTCAATTACACTATCGCGGTTATGGATTCCCGGATCTGCGGAAGTGCTGATATAGCTTGACTTGTAATCTACCAGTACTACGCCATCATCTTCTTCAAAATACAGATCGATCACGCCCTGTACCATAAGATGTTCGTCGATTACTCCGATTCCCGACAGTATATCACTGGCCTTGCATAACAGGTTAAAAGCTTTTTCCCGAAAGCATCTGGGTGAACTCAATACACGTTGGCCCAATGGGGACCGGAAAAATGATTGGACCTGGTCTATATCCACCAGATCAGCCTCCTCCGGTCTTATAACCTCCCGTTCAACCATTTTCGTTATTTGTTTTTTGATAGCGTCGTAATCAGGCGAAACTTTTAAGTCAATATACTGCAGGACCATATGCAATATACTGCCTTTTTGAGCAGCACTGTGCGATCTGGTCTCTTCGAGAAAGGCTGGTTTTTTACGCAGCGCAGGCACCGCCCAATCGAGCTTGCCCGGTCCCTCTTGCCCCAAACTGGTAATCTGGGTTACCGACATCTTAGAGGGTATGGTTTCAGCTTCCAGGTAGGGGTATTGCCAAGCAAGCCGCGCTCCTATCATATCGGCTTCAGCCGATGCAGTGATCGGCAACTCTCCTCTCAGCATCATCTTAAAGCTACTGCGTTTATCCTGATTGCTATCTCTCTCTCTGTCAGCCATCCTATGATCCTGGACCCTAACCAGCCAATGCGAAGCGTCTTCCTGCCGGCTGATGCTCTGCGGGTTGATATCCCCATAGTCCCTTAGTATCTGACCATCGGTATGACGTATTATGAATGGTCCCAACCAGTCAAGAAAATGCCTGCCCCGAGCCAGTGTAAACGGGCCGGGGGTTTGGCACCATTTTTGGCACCTCCTGGCCAGATCAGCACAAGTTCCATAGATAATAAGTTTTGCTTCGGCCCTGGTCATGGCAACATATAGTATCCGCATCTCTTCGGAAAGACTCTCCAGTCGAATTTTCCTTCTTAGAACAGCTCTGGCTATGGTATCAGTAATGGTCCTGGTTTCCGGATTAACGTAGCGGGGCCCTAACCCCAGATCACGGTGGAAAAGCATTGAATCGTTACTATCCCCGAGATTGAACTGCTGGCCCAGGCCGGCAACGATAACTACGGGAAATTCCAGGCCTTTGCTCTTATGAATGCTCATTATTCGCACTACATTGTCATTTTCCCCGAGTATCTTGGCCATACCCATGTCGCCGCTGCTGGTCTGCAGACGTTCGATGAACCTTAAAAACTGGTACAAACCACGCATCGAGGTATCCTGGAATTGACGGGCCCGATCCACGAGTATTCTTAAATTGGCCTGTCTTTGCTCCCCTCCCGGCATAGCCCCGGTGTAATAGTAATAATCCGTGTCTATCAGCAGTTTCCAAAGAAACTCATCCACCCGAAGCCAGCGAGAATCATCTTTCCATTGAAGCAGCATCTGCATAAAGGCTTGCAGCCGCAGGGAAAGCTCGTCCTGGTGGTTTTTTATGTACAGTTCCATTGCCTGGTGGAATGGCAAGTCCCGATCTTCGATCCTGATCGCTATCATATCATCCAGCGTAAACCCGGCCAGGGGGGAACGCATAACACTTAATAAAGGGATGTCCTGGCAACGGTTGTCGATCAGGCGCAGAAGGTTTAAAAATACACTCACTTCAACCGAAGCAAAATATCCGGTAGCAGTGTCGGCATATACCGGTATGCCAAGCGACATCAAGGTTTCTGCAAAAACTGGTGCCCAGCGGCGGGTAGCACGCAGCAGTATGACTATATCACGGTATTCCGGTCGGCGATAGCATTGCTCTTTAGTATCCCAAATCTCCTGACCAAGCAATTTCTCTATCCTTTCGCCGACCGATTCAGCCTCTATCTGTATGTGGTCCAGCGGGATATCTTCGTCGTCAGTTACTGTTTCATCGTTTTTCTCAATCAGACAGATTTCAAGCTGAGACTCCTCTATGGCAGGACTCTCAATCCCCGTTTTGAGCTCGGCCAATTCGTCATAATCTATCTCGCCCAGGTCAGGTGACATTATATTTCGAAACAGATAGTTTACCCCGTTTATAATCTCCTCCCGGCTTCGGTAGTTGGTCTTAAGATCAATCCTGCGATCTCGAGCTGTTTCGTCCATCACATAAGTGGATTGTTTGGTTAAAAACAGGGTGGGATCGGCCAGGCGGAATCTGTAGATGCTCTGTTTTACGTCACCAACCAGGAAGAGGTTGTCCTCTCGCTTGATGGCATTGATAATGCTCTCCTGGACCAGGTTACTGTCCTGATATTCATCAACAAAAACATAGGCAAAGCGTCCCTGGTACTCCTGCCTGACCTCGGGATGGCCCAGAATATCCAGTGCAAAATGCTCCAGATCGTTAAAATCCAGCAGGCATTTATCCGCTTTCTTGTCCTGAAAAGACTGAATAAAGTCACCCATCATCTTATAGAGATAGGAGAGATAGGGATATATATCCCTCATTTCTTCAAGCATAGCCTCCGGTGTCTTGAATAGGATGCCGTTCCTTATCTCCTGTAAGAGAGCCTTTCCCTCGTCCCGCAGGTCTTTGGCCCTTTTGGCGAGACTTTTATCGGCATCGCGATTTACCTGGCGAAGATTCAAGTGGGCAGTTTCTCCCAGACGTAAGTATATGGTATTGATATCAGAATCCGCTGCAGCAAGCAATGCCTCAATATTATCAATATCATGATTAAGCGCATCGCAGTAAGCCATGGGGCCATCAGGTGATGTGCATATGACCAGGGCTTCCTGGAAACGATCTCGGGCTGCCTGCAATTGCATGGTAATCTGTCGCTTCATAGTCATCATAACGATGTAATCTTCGGCATTGTGCTCGGCCAGCTTAAAAGCATTAACCTTTTCCGCAAGCCATTCCAGTGGTTTCGGCTGACTCTGGATAAAATTATGTGTTTGCAGCAGTATATCCTGAAGTCCCTGATCACTGCGACTGCTGCCAAAACGCTCGACCAGGCCGATAAACTCAGAATTCGCCTTTTCATATTCGAGCTCCAGCAGTTCCTCGACCGTTTCCAGCTTCAATAATTCACTTTCAGCTGTGTCGGCAATCCTGAAATGGGGGTCGATGTCGATGAGGTGGAAATGGCTGCGCACCACATCGGTACAAAAGGCATGGATCGTGCTTATTGAGGCGCGATTGAGCAGGTTGATCTGTCGGCGCAGGCCTTCTTCATGACCGGCATCCCCTCCTAAAGACTCCATCAGGGCACGGCTTATCCTGGCGCGCATTTCGGCCGCAGCCGCCTGGGTGAAGGTAACTACCAGTAAACGGTCGATATCCACTCCATCCCTGATCAGAAGGCCGATTATGCGCTCGACCAAGACCGCGGTTTTACCTGACCCGGCAGCGGCAGATACCAGCAGATTGCAGCCCCGGGCATTAATGGCTCTGGCCTGATCATCCGTCCATAGCATTACTGCTCACCCCCTTGAGATTGGGGCTGAGAGATTTTGGCCATCACTTCACCCCGTCTTAGCTGCGGCAATATTTTAAAACGGTTGTTCTCGAATAACTGATCAAACTGACAGATAGTCTGGTACCCACAATAATCACAGGCTTTTCTCTGATTGATCATTATCGGCTGTATACTGGCCTTACCGCGCATGATCTCCTCGGTTATCTGACGCAGTAGGACTTCAACATGATTAAGCAGTTGGGAGAATTCCTCTTCGTTGAGGACCGAAGAATAGGCATCAAAGTCCCCATCTCTTTTTAATCCCACCGGAATTACGCTAGAACTGCCTTCTATTTCGCGATCCATAGCCCGAACAATATTGACATCCCTTAATACCAGACCATCCATCCTCAGCTTCTGGGCAATCTGCTTTTCAATCTCTTCCTGAACCTCAGTATCGCTTTTGACGGCAGGATCATCGATCCTGAAATAGAATACACCGGCCGGTTTTAACTCACCATCCCGTCCCTGTCTGTTGTTACCCAGCAAGGCCTTAAGGTAAACCAGGAGCTGCAGGCTCAGTCCATAATAGGCATCAGAGAGGTCAAATGTCTTCCTTCCCGTCTTGTAATCAATAACCCGAACATATCCTGCATCAGCATCTTCATATAGATCAGCACGATCGATGCGCCCTTCCAGATATAATACCTCGCCGCCTTCCATTACGATCTCTACCGCAGGCAGATCTCCGTCTCGTCCAAAACGCATTTCGTAACCCATAGGCTGGAATTCTCCCGCCTGGATGTGTTGAGTCAAAGTCCAGGCAGATCTGCGCCCTATCCTTTTCAGACGGTCCACCAGGTAGCGGTAACGATGTGTGCTGTTGAAAACGCCATCGGCGTGTCCCGGTACCATCTCATCCATCACTTTATCCATCAGCACATCGCATTGTTCCCGCTGCAAATCCTGCCATTCAATTCCCGCTTCGGTAATTTTGCCGGCCAGGGTCTGAAAAACACCGTGAAATAGATCCCCCACATCAGGCGCAGAAACCTCATAAGTCTTTCTTTCAGTTGGCCGCATTCCGTAGCGGACAAAGTGGGCAAACGGGCAATTGGCATACTGCTCCAAACGGGAAACACTAGTACGGAAAGGTCGGTAATACAGCTTATCTATCAATTCCTGGCGCAAGCCGCCTACCTGATTGCGATGGAAAAACCCGCGGATAATTTCATCACGTTTATGCTGCCAGGACTCGTGTTTTCCATACCATTGATAGACATCCCACCAGAAGTCATCAATGAATCTTCCCTCGTCAGCCTGACGCAGATTACGAACCAGATACTTCATCGTGCTTCCAGGCGTCGAGATACTATTTAGTCTGGTCTGCCGATCCTCAATAAGATCAGAGACTGGCTCCAAGTTTTTATATATATGGCGGACTCGGTTGAGCAGAAGGGACGGGCGTAAGGCACGTCCTTCACTATCTGCCAGAGCAAATGACAACCATAGATCTTCATTGGGCTTGGCAAAGGCATTATAGATAAGGTAATTCTCCTGAGTGATCATCATATCCCGGCTAAGACCTATCTCGATACCCATTGATTCGAGTTGTGATTTTTCTTCCTGATCGAGCAGCGAATCATCCCTTCTTCCACCGGGAAGAACGCCGTCATTAGCCCCGAGGACAAATAGGGCCTTTATATCCTGACTGATCGAACGCTGAATTGTACCAACCAGAACCTGGTCGACAGTGGTTGGAATGATCCCCAGTTCATAGGAGAGGAACCCGGCCTCGAGAAGCTGACGGAATTCCTTCAGCTTGGTATCCTGATCACCCATAATGGTATAGATTTGATCCAGGGTCTCCATAACTATATTCCATATCTGAGTGCTCTCCCCGACTAAATTAAGCCAACCCCGTTGATTCATAGCATCGATCTCACCTGCCAGCTTTCCGGCTGTATCCATTTCCTGCAGGTATTCATAGAGGATCCTGGTTATGCTGCCCAAGTCATTGACGCGGTTCAGTTTATCCTCCATATTCCACAGTGGTTCAAGCAATCGTGTCCTGATTTCATTCAGGAATTCTAATTTTGCTGAATCGCCGGCCTGGAACTCGTCTTTTAATCGTTTGCCCTGAACGCCGTAGCGCAGAAGGTAGTTCTCCAGTTCATCGCATTCATCAGGATTCAAAAGAGTGAAACCGGTTTTGCAACAGCGACAGATATCCTCACGGCGATAACCACGCTGCACTATATCCAGTGATGCAAGTATGAACTGCATGATCGGATGATCAATAACTTCTCTCTTTTGATCCATAAAATACGGTATCCGATATTCGCGGAAAACCCGGATAATGATCGGGCCATAGTTATTTAGATCCTGACAAGCCACGGCCATATCTTTCCAGCGCCAACCTGCGTCACGTGACTGAGCTACCATACTGGCAGCAACATATTCGACCTCGGAGAAGATATTGGCGGCAGCAAAAATATGCAGGTGGGAGACATCAGCACCCCAGGGTTGGTACGGATAGGCGTAGATTTGCCTCTCCAGGTGTCTTATCTCGTCAGATTTGATAACCTTGTCAGCAGTAGCGATCTCGATAGTCTTTTCCGGCAATCCCAGCCTTATTGCCATGTCATGTATTTTCCGGCAGGTGGCATCGCTCAATGCAAATAGTTCACCATCACTGCGGCGTTTACCCCCGTCCATGGTCAGGCTGATTGTTAAATCTCCCGCCAAAGTAAGCAGACGTTCTATGATCCGCAGACTCTGCGGTGAGAAAGTTGCAAAGTTGTCTATCCAGATACGGGAGCCTTTTAAGTAATTGCTTTGATCCAGTTTTTCGATAAATAGATTTATGTAATCTTCCATATCGAGATACCTGCCCTCCAGGTATTCATTGAAGGCATCGTAGATAAGACTGATATCATGTATCTTCTGAGCAAGAACGCTGTCTCCCTGTTTTAGACCCTGATGATCCTTAAGGGCGGCAGTATCTGCATCATATTGCTTGAGATCGCTGATCATCTGCCCGCATTTTGTGATAAAACCAGCTTGTCTGGCGGCCTGCCTATAGATGGTGAGGTTTTTAATATTTTGGTTGATCACCCGGCGCAGTACCATATGCTTTCCCTGCTCATTGATAATGACCCGGGTCAACCCGCCTACTTCCGAAAAGACACGGTTGGCCAGTCTGGTAAAACTTAAGATTTCAACTTGCATAATGCCCTTTAACTGCAGCTTTTCAATAAGATCTCTCTCAGCCTGCAGGGTGTACTGTTCCGGCACCAGCAGGATCAGCGGTTCATCATGGCCTTCGTGCAGAGCCGTCTGTATCTCAGCCTGCACCTGGCGGCTCTTGCCTGCCCCCGCTCTCCCCATAATATATCGCAACAACAGAAATCCCTCCGGTCTTTACTCCCAGTACCCTGTCAACCCTAATTCTATATATCCTTGTCGGCAAAATTCATGTATGACTGCGTTGTCGTCAATCGCAATACTACTAGTATTACTCATTCCTTCGACGCCCATGGATGGGCTAGTGTCGCGGTGCCAGGATGGCAAGGAGCGACCGCCTTGTCCTACATGAATTTTTCTCGACAAATTTTATACATAATTAGGGTTGACAGGGATACAGAAAAATTATATCACTAATCAGATGTGAGGTCTTGATGGTGGTTGGAATGTTGCACTTGGTCTTAACTTTATGGCAGCATTCTAATATAATAGGTTCATATGTGTTTGAACTGAGGAGTGAACTTATTGAAGACAGGTCTGATTATAGTTCTTAGCGGACTTTTGCTGATAGCCTTTGCCTACCTGAAATATAAGAGTACTGAAAAAACACTAATGCCCATAAAAAAAGACGATCTGGTCGCCTTTTATCTTGAACTAGCTTACCGCCTGCTCCCCGTACCCTTCTGGTGTGCCTGTACCGGTATAGTTTTTCTTTTTGTCGGACTGATATGGGTCATAGTCAGTATCCCTCTGGTTTTCTAAACTACCCTAATCATCTTTATGATTGTTTAGCCAGTTACGATCAACTCACCTATGCTATGCTTAAGCCCATACTTCCGGGTTGAGAACAGTTTCTTCTATCTCATTCTTCTTGCTTCTGATCATTAATTGATTAACTTCGTCAGCCGGTGAACCATTATCATAAATCACATGATAACAGGCCTGACAGATTGGCATATCGACCCCGATTTCCTGGGCAAGACGATGCACCACCCTGGTGGTGTGAATACCCTCTACCACCATGCCGATCTGCTGTAGGGTATCATCCAAGGTACAGCCCGTGGCAATGAGCTGTCCTGCGCGATGGTTGCGGGAATGCCGACTTCCGCAGGTAACCACCAGGTCCCCCATGCCGGCCAGACCGTTGAAAGTCCGAAGATCTCCGCCCAGAGCAGTTCCCATACGGATCATCTCGGCCAGTCCTCTGGTCATCAGGGCGGCCCGGGTATTGTCCCCGTATCCCAGGCCTTCACATATACCGGTAGCCAGGGCAACGATGTTTTTGAGAGCACCGCCCAGTTCCACTCCGGCTACATCCGGGTTGGTATATACCCTGAACCGGTTGGTCATGTATACATCCTGAACTCGAAAGGCTGATTCACGTTCAAAGGCCGCCAAGGTAACTGCGGTGGGAACATAGCGACCGACTTCTTCGGCGTGGCTTGGTCCGGACAGTACAGTATAACGAGCTCGGTGACTCTCGCCCAGTACATCCAGTACCACCTCGCTCATCCGCATGCCGCTGGCGATCTCCAATCCCTTGGCTGTATTGACCAGTGGCACCTCCGCCGGTATATATGGTTTAAGCTGGGTCAGGACTTCGCGCATAGCCTGGGCTGGTACTGCCATTACCACCATCTCTGCGTCCTTTAATGACTCAGCCGGGTCCTCAGATGCCAATACATTGTCCGGCAACTGGACCCCGGGCAGAAAACGCTGATTCTCCCTCAGGTGGTTGATATCATCAATTCCATCATCGTTTCGGCCCCAGATGGTAATCTGCTTCACATTTCCGGCCAGCAAGACCGCCTGAGCCGTTCCCCAACTGCCGGCCCCCAATACACAAACCTTTTCCATAATAGATTCTCCTATGTATCAGACCGGATCACGGAATCTGGCTTCCGTACCGTTTCGTAATCTAATGATATTTTCACGGTGTCGATAGATAACCAGTACCGCCAGGAGCCAGGATATAATCACATAATTCGGCGGTTCTGCGGCCAGCATTGCGGTCAGCGGCAGGAATGTCGCTATAGTAACCGATCCCAATGAAACGTAGCGGCTGATGAAAACAATTCCTATGAACAAAATCAGCAGGGTCAAGCCGATCTTAGGCATGAGAAATAACACTATACCACCGGCTGACGATACTGCCTTTCCTCCTTTAAACCTCAAAAAAACCGGATAACAATGGCCAATAACCGCAGCCATACAACAAATGATCAATAACCATCCGCTTCCGGCGGCGGTTCCGATCCACGCAGCCAGGACACCTTTGAATAAATCGCCGGCAAAAGCCAGGGCTGCAGCCTTTATCCCTGCTGTTCTCAATACATTGGTGGCCCCTACGTTCCCACTGCCTTTCGATCTGACATCAACATCGGTAAACAGACGCGGAAATATATATGAGAAGGGTATGGAGCCAATAAGATAGCATAATAATACTAATCCCAGTTCTTTTAACATATAAGTCCTCCCGCTGAATTAATCATCTTTTCCAGTCTTCTGCCGCACCAGCAACCTAATCGGGGTACCTTCAAAACCAAAATTCTTTCTCATCACATTCTCCAGATAGCGCAGATAAGAAAAATGCACCGAATCAGGGTGATTGGAAAACAATACAAATGTAGGTGGGGCGGTACGCACCTGAGTAGAATAGTAAATCTTGACCCTTTTATTGCCTCCCCCAGGCAGTGGATTCAACATCATGGCCTCGTTTAAGACTCGATTCAATTCAGCAGTGGTAATGCGTCGATGATGCTGCTCGGCCACAAAGTCAACTATCTCAAGAACCTTGAATATACGCTTCTTAGTAAGAGCCGATACGTACATTATAGGTGAATAAGACAAAAACTTCAGGTCCTCCCTGATCCTCTTATCAAACGTATTGATAGTATGTTCGTCCTTTTCCACCAGATCCCATTTGTTGACAACTATTATGTTGGCCTTGGCTTGTTCAGCCACATAGCCGGCAATTCTCTGATCCTGCTCGATAACCCCTTCCATGGCATCCAACATGATCAGAACCACATCGGCCCGTTCCATGCTCTTGAGCGATCTAATAACACTGTACTTTTCCGTGCTCTCCTTGATTCGAGATTTCTTTCTGATGCCGGCTGTATCTATCAGGGTATATTTTTTACCATTGTATTGAAAGAGGGTGTCTATGGCATCGCGGGTAGTACCCGGGATATCGCTGACAATCACCCGGGGTTCACCCAGGAAGGCATTGACCAACGACGATTTTCCGACATTGGGGCGGCCGATCAACGCAATCTTAGTGGTATCGTCATCATCATATTCCCTGACCGGGGATTTAAACCCGGCGATAATTGCGTCCATCAATTCATCAGTATTCATACCGTGCATAGCCGAAATGGGTATCGGATCTCCCAACCCCAGGCCATAGAAATCGTAATAGTCCATTTGCTTACCGAAGTTCTCAATCTTATTGGCTACCAGCACTATCGGTTTGTCTGATCTGCGCAGGAGATCCGCCACTTCTTCATCTTCACTGGTTATACCCTCCCGGCCGTCCACTACGAACACGATCACATCGGCTTCTTCTATGGCCAGTTCGGCCTGCATCTTGATTTCCCGGGTCAGGGCGTCTTTCTCGTCCATGCGGATCCCGCCGGTGTCAATTATAATAAACTCCCGATCCAGCCAATCGGTATTATCATAGAGCCGATCCCTCGTCACACCGGGAATATCCTCTACTATAGCCTTTCTCGATCCGACCAGTCGGTTGAACAATGTCGATTTGCCCACATTGGGACGCCCAACTATAGCTACTATCGGCTTGGCCATATTAAACCTCCATATCTTATTTCCCGTTCCCCAGTACTGCTTCCACCAGGGAGCGGGCGCTGCCGTCAGTCATAATGATCCTGGTTTTTGTTTGCTTTTCTATATCTTCAATAGTGATATCATCCAGTAAACTTCGGGAATGTTCTTTTAATAAAACATCCGGTAATATTATCTCCTTACCAGCCAAGCGGCTTCCAACTTGCTCAATTATATCGCGGCCAGTCAGCAGCCCGGTCACGGTTACATTTCCGCCGAAAAAATCATTCCTGATCGGAAGCATCTCTACGTGCAGTCCGGTTACCTGGTTTAATTCCCTTACTATTGGTTCCAGCACAGCAAGTGCCGAATAACCGGTTATTATGTACACTTGGCGCTCGTCAATCTGTCCGGGCAGTTCATCCCGCATTTCCGCAAACTCATCCCACAGTATTCTGGCCAGTCCGATTCCGTTTTCGATCTGTGGGTATTCGTCATAATACTCGGATGGCGGGAATTCCCTTCCGGCCAAAATATAAAACTCATCGGCCAGATAAACCATGCCTATACCAAATTTGTTGCGAAAGTATTCCTGCCGGGGGTCTATCAGCTCAATCAATTTCCGGGCACTCTCCGGGTCAAAGGTTTTAAGAGCGGGAAGTTTTTCGCGATGACCGGTGAGGCCAACCGGCACAATGCCTATAGAGCGTACTGACGGGTAAAACTCGGCCAGGCCGGATATGGTTTCCTCCAGAATATCTCCATCGTTTATGCCTGGACAGAGCACTATCTGGGTATGTACTTCGATACCGGCCTTCCTCAAGCGGGCCAGTTCATCCCGGATTTTTTCTCCGCTGGCATGTCCGATCATATAGTTTCTTAGATCAGGCCGCAGGCAGTGGACGGAAACGTACAATGGACTTAGCCGCATGGCCGTTATCTTGTTCCAGTCCTGGCGGCTCAGATTGGTAAGGGTAATAAAATTACCCGTTAAAAATGACAGGCGGTAATCGTCATCCTTTATATAGAGAGTCTTGCGCATCTTACGGGGAAGCTGATCAACAAAGCAGAATATACAGCGATTCTTGCATTGTTTCATCCGATCGAAGATTATATCATCAAAGATCAAACCCAAATCGTCGTCATAATCCTTTTCAATCTCGATTCCCCAGATATCGCCGTTGGACTTCTCTATCTCGATGACAATGCTATCGTCGCGGGAATAGAACTGATAATCCAATATATCATTGATGGGATGTTCATCTATCGTCAATAAGATGTCCCCGGGTTCGATCTCCAATTCATCAGCAATACTGCCGGGGGATACCTCATAAATAATTGCAGACACAGCCTTACCTCAAAACTTTTTTCGAGCTCATAGCCCAAGGATATCCTAAGCTTATAGATTATACAACCAGAGATGAATTTGTAAAGGGCCAATCGGTGTATTATAACCTATATTCGGTATTTTGAGGTAATGTCCTGCCAATAACCAATTCAATGTAATTGATAGTGATCCTTGAAACCATCTACCTGGCCAGTAATACTGTCCATTTGGGTAGCTGTCAGGTATCGGGCCACTGCTCTTCCAATACTTCTGCTGGGAAATACACTGCTGACCTTGTTGATAAATGGAAAAAAGATATCTCCTTTCACCTTGATTGGTTTTACCAGAAGATCATGGGGATAGAATCCCAGGACTGCGACCAGTTCTTCAATGCTCTTCTTGGCCATAATAACATCTTTGCCCGTCCCCAGTGAATATACGTCGTTTCCTTTATCATCCCGGCCTACATAAATGGGTTTGCCATAATGGTCCTTTTGTTGGTCGGCAAAATCAGGTATATCAGCGGGGTTACGGGGTATATCATTTTTAATATATAAGTTCGCGGCAATCAGGGTATGATGAACCCCGGTAGTCCCGATAAAAAATACTTTCATCCTATACACGACTCCCTGCCAGTGCTTTAAAACGAGTTATCTCCACCAGGTTTACCAGCTTGAAAAAGGCATCCTGTGTTCCCTTTTCCAACACCGGACGCCCCAGGGATACTGCTCCGATCCGGCGTGAGGTGAAGCCGCCCACTTTCATGAACCAGTTGACCCGGTTCATGCAATTGACAGCAAGCAATTGATCGCGCGCTCCCAATATCTCCGCCACCCCTTCCAGCATTGCGGCATAACGATTACCCATACTCTTTTTCCCCAACACATATACCTGATTGCCATATTCATCATTGCCGACCAGTCTGATCGAGCCAAAATCATCATTATTGGTCTTATCGAAATAGGGCAGTGCCATTAGCTCGCTGGCAGTTGGCAGTTTATCCTTAGAAATGAAGCCCAGGTGCAAGGCCGCTGCCAGTACCGAAGAATGCGATCCGCCAAAACAATGATAGATAATCTTCACACTACTACCCCCAAGAATTTTATAGACGCAGAGCGACGCTGTTTTTTATGATTTACGCAGATTATCAATACGCTATTATTTGAAATATGGATCTATTATCTAGTAACTCAGATTTAGTTATTGACTCAACTTTCGCAGTTAGCATATACTGCGCAACATTGAAACCAATACGTGCGAGCTAGGTGACCGGAATGGGCGCAGGCGGCTGCGCCGCACGCAGAATAATTAAGATTAACGCAGTTTTTATTCGTCTATTGGTCCCCTAATGCCGGCATATGAAGTACACACCGTTCTCCAGGTCATGTACTACGCCGCCAAGGATCCTGGCCAGGTACAAACTGAGCCTCTCTTGTTCCTTTTGGTTGGCAGCCAGGAAAATTGGGCATCCGCCTCCGCCCACCAATTCGGGTTTGGTCGTCACTATAGCCAGAATCAGGCCCACTATTCCGGTATCCATCAATCTGCCGCCTTCCTGCCGTAGTAGCTCTTAGAACTTGTAGCGCGTGCAGATTCGAGAACAGGAACCCTCTTAATGATTTCCATGCAGAAGTTCAGGTCAGGCTCATTGGCAACCAAAAAAAAGGCCAGATATCCCTGGTCTGCCTGTTTTCTCATAATCGGCGCCAACTCACCCTCGTTTATGTCCACCTTGCTGCCTAAAATACTGACTACATCATGCATAATAGCCATACGCTGCCCGGGAGTGTCAAGAGTTAGTCTGGCATCATCATTGAAGGGTTTGATGATGATGCCCATACCCTCTCTTTTAATCTTTTCCCGAGTAAACGGCAGCCCAACATTCATAATGACAACATCGTTGATTTTTAGCATCGAATTATCAAAGCTTATGGTCCCCACTTCGACCGATGCGATATCACCAATATAGGAACCGTTCATAAAACGCAGTGAAACTATAAAACAAAGGATTGACGCAGGAATAGCCCAGGGCCAACCCCCAAAATAGACAATACCGCTGGTAAATAGAGCGCTTAATATAACCAGGTAATTACGAGCCTCAAAAACCCGGGCTATGCCTTCAATGTAATCATTACCCCTTCGGATCATCTTGGTTTCTTCCAGCTTAAGCAAGGTTTCCCGTTCGATACTGCGTACTTCGCGAAATTGCTGAGCTGCCAGCGCCAGGAAAGTAACCGCGGTATAATCTGGTTTAGCTATTGCCGGGACCGCAACCGCCCCAAGACCGGCGGCAATTAAACCCAGGGAAAGATGCACAAATTCCCCATGAGGATAACTGGGGTAATGCCGGTAGTCACTTCTCAACATTATCCACCGATCAATTACCCCGGTTAAAACCCCACAGAGTATTATTATCCCGTAGGGTTCCATGGCTATTTTGCGCTGGTCCGCCGGTTTAACCAGTAATAGCCGGCGATTACCGCTGCAACTACCGTAAGAATGATCGCTATAGTAGTGCCAGCTGTACTGTTTTCATTACTAAGCGGTTTTTTGGCCGGAGAAGCCTTGCTGCTGGCAGTTCCTGTCTTGTTCACAGAATTATCCGAAGAAACCCCCAGAACCGTAGGCAGGGTATTGGCAAAGAGCATGACTCCCTTTTCTGCTTCGTTCTTCGAATTGGTGTGCGCTCCAACCTCGATCAGCATTGCTCGTGGGCTCAAATCCTGATTGTAGTCGCCTTTACCGATATAAATACCGTTGGAAAGCCCCGGATCCTTACGATCCATTACCGACTTAAGCCGCTTGGCAAATTCCAGGTTGGTTTTCATATTGGGGTTTTGGCTTCCAACCACCAGTTTAACCTTGGTTACCTCCTGCCCTTTAACCTGGGTTTGATACTGACTGGCGGGAACTGCATCCCGATGTACATCAATAATGGCATCCGGCCTTTGTTTTATGAGACTGGCCGCGGTACGGCGTGAACGATTATAGGCATTGATATCATGGGGATTGTGATTGTTCTTGTTGTATACTACATTAAAACCCAGGCCCTTAAGCTTTTTGTTCAAGGCCTGCCCTACATCATAGATACCGCCATTGCCGTTGATGCTTTCTTTCCCGTCATTCGGTATATATGATTCATCACTATGGGTATGGTAGAGGGCTATAGTAGGTTTTTTGCTGCTTACTACCGGTACTGGACTGTTGTCAAATAACCAGGCATTTTTCTTACGGTCAAAACTAACCGTCGGCATCTTCTCTTTACCCTGGTAAACACAGCGAGCAGTATTATTGATGACCTCTTTGACCATATATCTAGAATTATCGGCACTGATATATTGATCACCCACCGTAACCAGCGTGCCGGTCTGCAGAACTACATTATTATTTTCATCGATAAGGGTCATGTAAGTACCGAGGGGCATCTCCTTTTCTGCGTATACACCAAGCACCGGAACCAGGACCAGACTCATGCTCAGCGCTACGATAATACATATTGCTTTTCTATTCATCTTCATGGTTATCACCCTCTTTATAATTATCTTGCAGTGGTTTGTGAGCCGGTTCAGGTTCGCGCAGGTTTTTGACCAGTTCTTCCGGTCTGCCTTCAGTCTCCGGTCCGCCCTGAATCCTTTCCAATGTCTCTCCGATAAACTCAGCCAGTAAGACTGCCAGTAATCCAGCCAGGACCAGAGAGTCGAAAGCACCGGCTCCTCCCACATGTACGGTCCCTCTCACCCCGGTACGGATCAAATAGACATATTGGCCTACATCCAGAGATAATACCCCTATCACTGCAGCGAAAAAGGCGCCTCTTCTTGATCGGCCTGCCAAGTATCCAACAACACCAGCTACAATTGGGTAGATGTAGAGAGGATCAATAAAGATATTCTCCGGCTCTGCACCCAGATATCGGGCGGCCAAGAATAAAACCAACCCGGTTACCGCCGCCGCAATTATGGCTCTGGTTCTCTCCATCCAGGTGCCAGCGGCGAATAACACGTAAAATGCCAGAATTACTGCAATGAACCCCCCCAGATTGATAGTAACCCGTCCGGTAATCGGAATGTCAATAAAACTACCGATTATCATGGCGGCAATAACTGCCAGAGCGGATTTATCACTTAAATGGAGACGGTCCAACATCCGGTGAGCAATACCAAAGTAGATCAACACCGAAATGATTAAGAGGGCAACCAAGCCAAAAGGAAAACTGCTCATCCCTTCAAACATCCTTTCTACCGCAATACTTTTTGCTTAGCTTGACCAACCGGCTATTTTTTTATGTAGTCTCCAATAAATTAGAAAACCCGCCTTTACCAGGCGGGATTTTGAGCAAGCAAATCTTATTGATTCTATAGTTTGTATCAATCTCTATTGGACCATCTGCCGGGATCTATGCCCCGAACCCTTAACCATTCGGCCGTAGTACCGGTAATGATCAGCGGCTGTTTCTTGATATCCTGCAGGTTTTTTGCCGCGTTCATCAAAAACACCGATTTCAGGGCAAAAAGAAAATGCTCCATCCACAACTCCAGCTTGTCTATACCTTCACGCAGGAATATTTTCAAGAGCGGACCAGCCATACCGACCATATCAGCCCCCATAGCCATGGCGCGAACAGCATCGAGCGCAGTACGAATACCGCCCGAGGCGATAACCGTGATGGGCAGATCCAGACTGCAGATTTCTCCCAGGCTGGCAGCACTGGGTATGCCCCAATCCAGCAAGTCATTGGTCCAACTTGCATAGCGCTGGTTCTCGATTGAGATAAAATTGGTGCCTCCGCTGCCGCCGGTATCGAAGTATCTTACTCCGCAATCATAAAGCACTTTTACACTCTCGCGCGATAATCCAAAGCCCACTTCCTTGGCGATCACCGGTACCGGGCATTCGGCAGCTATAGCCCTTACCCGCTCCCGAACCCCTTTGAAAGCGCGATCCCCTTCCTGCATGGCCAGCTCCTGAGGAATGTTGAAGTGCAGCTGCAAAGCGTCCGCGTCAATCATCTGAACCGCTGCCAGCGCCTCACTAATGGTGCTGTTGGCTCCCAAATTGGCAATGACAAAGCCAGTTGGGTTTGCCTGCCTGACCACCCGAAAGCTGTCCCGGAGCCCCGGGTCTTGAAGGGCTATCGTCTGGGAACCCACTGCCATGGCCAGACCATAATGACCGGCCAATTCAGCCAAGCCCTGATTTATCCTCCGAGCCTGGTCGGTTCCGCCGGTCAGTGCGTTAATAAGCAGAGGATATCTCAATTCTTTATCACTGAATCGACAGCTGAGGTCGATCTCATCCATATCCAGATCCGGTAATGATTGATTAATTAGATGCAGATCGGAGAAGCCCGCGTTTAATGGGCCATCCTTGGTTTTGTTGGCTATATCGATATGATCGCTTTTTCTCTGATCCCTTATTTTAATAACCTCCCGGCCATGCTCCTGGCATGTTCCAATGCTTGAGGATCATTTACGTTAAATAACTGCTCATGCAGTGGTCCGAAAAGCTTTAGATCCTGTTCATCAATAATCAAGGAATCCATCTCTTCTTCCACTATTCTGGTCAGCTTTAGACGCTCGTTCTCCAGATATCGTTGAAAAATGGGAAGACATTGCTTGGAGTATGCTGCAGCGGTAGGCTGGAGCATGGAGTTCATTCTGGTTAATACGCAGTCGTGATCACCGATCAGTCCCACCATATGGTCCACCATCTTCATATTGATAAAGGGCATGTCACATCCCAGTACATAAACCGGATCGAATACTGCCCTTTCCAATGCGGTATGAATCCCCGCCACCGGTCCCAAATAGGGGTAAATATCCGAATAGACCGGCAGACCGTATTGATGAAACAAATGGGGTTCATTACTGATGATTATAGTCTCTTCAAAGTACCGCGAAAACTTGTCGATGATAATCTCGATCACCAGCCGGCCTTTTATTTCGGCAAAGGCCTTATGAAATTTCATGCGTGTGCTTTTTCCTCCGGCCAAAATCGCTCCGGTTGTATTCATAAACTAATTCCTACATTTTTATTTAATATTTATAAATAAAAAGGCTGCCGCCGGCAGCCTAAAAATTCATACTTCATCCCCCGCCAGTTCGGGCACTGCAGGTAGAACAATTATTCGGCATCGGAGTGGATTTACTGCCCCCTCCGGTATTAAAAGCCGACAGCATCTGTTTCAAATTGGGCGAGTGGCATTCCGGACAAGTGGCCTTCGCTTTATCAGCATTGGCAATCATCAAGTCAAATTTCTTACCGCATTCCTGACACTGAAAATCGAAAATTGGCATTTTGCCACCTCCCCGGTATGGTTAGAGCTTCTATTCGCCTTCCTGTTGGTCCATATATTCCTGAACTTCTTGCTGTTCCTGTTCCTCGTAAAGAGCACGAATCGAGAGGCCTACCCGTTTTTCTTCCGGGTCAATACTTAAGATCTTGACATTCACTTTTTCATTGATGGTCACTACATCTTCCGGCTTTTCAATGCGTCGGTTGGCTAGTTGTGATATGTGTACCAAACCATCGACACCGGGATCCAGCTCAATAAAGGCTCCGAAGGGAGCGGTTCTGACTACTGTACCCTCGATGATATCACCCTCATTGTATTTTTCAACAAAGTTCTGCCAGGGACTCTTCAACAATTTTTTACGGCTGAGGGAAACCCGCTCCTTGTCACGATCCAGGCCCAGAATATAGACTTCAATTTCATCGCCTTCATGCATGATATCCGAGGGATGATCTATGCGTTTGTGATCCATCTCTGATACATGAAGCAATCCTTCATAGCCGCCCAAATCAATAAATGCGCCATAATCGACCAGGCGTTTAATTTTGCCGGTCCGGGTCTGTCCCTCTTCTATGTTTTCCCAGAAGCTCTTTTTCAGCAGGTTCTTTTCCTCTGCCACCAGATCCTTGCGTGAGAGGACTACCTGGGATCCCCGCCGCTTGTTGCGGTTGAATTCGATGATCTTGAAATTAAGTACCCGGCCGATATATTCATCCAGATTTCTGGCATAACCATCCTCTACATGCGAAGCGGGCAAGAAGGCTACGATACCCACATCAACCAACAGCCCGCCTTTTACGCTGTCAGTTACGGTACCTTCAATAATCATGCCTTCTTTGTAAGACTCCTCTATCTTATCCAAAACCTTTTGGGTGTCGACCTTCTTTTTCGACAACAGTATGGTGCCGTCATCATCCCATTTAAGGACCAGCACCTCGATCTCATCCCCCACCTTGACCAGTTCTTTGGCGGAATCCACTTCTTTGAGCGACATTTCGCGCAGAGGGATGATACCTTCTGATTTTCCGCCCACATCAACCATTACTTCATCATCCAGTACCTGAATGACACGCCCGGTTAATATGTCTCCTTTGCTCGGGGTTGCAAAATCGGCCATTTCAGCTTCCATCTTGGCAAACGATTCTTCTTGCTGCCCTTCTATGTTTTCCTGAACCGGATCTTGGACTATGCTCTCCGTTTCAGCCTGTTTTTCCGCTTCTGCCTGATTGTTTTCCATTTCCGTCATCCTTTCCACTACCTCCTTAATAATCCAATCCGGAGTAGAAGCGCCAGCAGTGATTCCTACACTGGAGGCATCTCTGAACCAATCATCATCGATTTCACTGGAATGTTGAATCCGATAGGTTTTAACTCCGGTATCCAAACACTCTTTTGTCAGAGTGGCTGTATTCGAACTCTTGCTGTCCCCAATTACCAGCATGACATCCACCCGGGTGCATAGTTCACGGGCCGCCTGCTGCCTTAACCGGGTAGCGGGACAAATGGTGTTAAATACTTTTAGCTCGTCAGTCCTGGTCCTTATTACCTCTACCAATCGACTGAAGGCCTTCTCGTCCTTGGTAGTTTGGGAAACTACCCCCATTCTTCGGCTTTCTTTCACCGCATGTATGGCAGCGGGATCATCCAACACTATGGCCTGGTTATCACACCAGCCCAGTAAGGCTTGCACTTCGGGGTGATCCCTATCTCCAAAGACAACTATATCATACTTTTCGTCTCTTAACGATGCTACAATTTCATGAACCTGCTTGACCAGCGGACAGGTAGCGTCCCGGACCGTCAGTCCAAGTTCTTCGGCCTCAGTCATAATGCTGGGCGGCACTCCGTGAGATCTTATGATTATCCCCGCCGGTGAATCCTTGATCTCCTGCATGGAATTCACAGTATCGATACCATGTTCATGAAGATAATCAACCACTGCCTGGTTGTGAACCAGCGGCCCCAGGGTATACCAATTCAAATCGTCGTCAAAACACTCCTGAGCGATAGCGACTGCACGTTTAACGCCGGAACAGAATCCAGCTTTGTTGGCCATGATGGTATGCAATGATTATACCCCGTATTTATATCTCCGGGACCCCGGTTATTATTGCTCCAGCAGCAGGTTTATTTCATTCATGATCAAAAGGCTGGCTTCCTGCAAACTCGCGCTGCTGATCTTCTTGCTCTGGTAATCGCCAAGATTTATGGGTTCTCCTACTCTCACCAACAAGGGCTTGAACCAACCCAGCGGGAAAGTCCGCCCGGTTCCGATACAGGCAACCGGGAATACCGGTGCCCCGGATTTCAGGGCAAACATAGCTACACCGGTCTGTACCATAGCATCAGGATAAATCTTCTTGCGGGCTCCTTCTGGAAATATCCCCAGTACCGCGCCTTCCTTCAGCAGATCCAGCGCATAGCGAATCGCCTTTATATCGGTGGAACCCCGTTTGACCGGGAAGGCATTCAGCCTTGTTAATATTATAGACATTATCCTGTTGTCAAACAACTCGGCCTTGGCAATGAAATGAACCGGTCTTTTTATAGCAACGCCTACTAATACAGGATCCCAGTTGCTCATGTGGTTGGCGGCAATGATAACCGGGCCTTTATCAGGTAGCTTATGTAGTCCTTCTGTTTTCAAACCCATAATGAACAAAAAAACTCTACATATTGCCCGGGCTAACTTATAGAGCACGCCCCGCCCTCCCTTATGGTAAGCAGCATTAGCTCCATCAAATCATCGATACTAATACAACTGGTGTCAATCACAATAGAATCAGGCAAAACCTTTAAAGCACCAACTTCACGGTTGCTGTCATTCTTGTCGCGTTCTGCTATGTCTTTTATTACAGCTTCCAGGTCTGGGTTGAATCCGGTATGGGCCAGGTCAGCCTGCCGCCGGCGGGCTCTTTCCTCAATGCTGGCAATCAAAAAAAACTTGCATTCAGCATTAGGCAGAACACACTCACCAATATCCCGTCCATCCATTACTACCGAATGGTTACGGGCCATCTCCTGTTGCTGGCGAACCATAATACTTCTGATTTCAGGGTGGGAAGCAATGATAGAAACAGCAGAATTGACCTTAGGGGATCTTATAGCGGAACTGACATCTTGACCGTCACAAAACACCAGTTGTTGACCGTTGTCTTGCCGGAATTCTATCTTGGTATCCTGAGCCATCCGGGTCAGCTCTTCCGGATCAGCCAGATCCAGGTCATTTTTTATGGCTTTCCAGGTAAGACACCGGTACATGGCACCGGTGTCAACATAAATGAAACCTAATTCATCAGCCAACCGCCTGGCAACAGTACTCTTGCCGGCTCCGGCCGGTCCGTCAATAGCTATTTGCATCGCACATTCACCCATTCAAACTTCAATATATTTTAACATACCTCATTATCAGGTAAAACCTATAAATCAAAAAAAGTAACGCTTCCCCGCTTCCTTAGAGGAAGTAGGAGAAGCGTTACATTAGATATCCCATCCATTTATTAACTTCGTATCTCTTCCAACCGGCTCCAGAATTCGGGGAAGGAGATGCTGACCGCCTCGGTTCCATGGATCAGAGTTTCTCCCCGCATACATAATGCCGCGATGGCCAGGCTCATGGCAATACGATGGTCGCCATGGCTGTTCACCTTGAATGTACCAAGCTTCTTGCGAGCCATATCAGGATCACCCTGAATCTTAAAACCATCTTCCCTTTCTTCGATCACCCAGCCTAAATTGCCTAATTCCGAACAAATAGCGGCGATGCGGTCGGTCTCTTTTACCCGTAGCTCACCTGCACCTTCCACCACAGACTCACCCTCGGCAAAGGCCATAGCCACAGCCAATACAGGTATCTCGTCGATCAATCTGGGAATGATCTCACCTCTTATGGTCACTCCCCTCAATGCAGCACTGCCGACTACCAGATCAGCTACCTCTTCACCGCCGATCATCCTTTGGTTCTGCAAATCTATCTTGCCGCCCATTTGTCTTATGACTTCGATGATCCCATCGCGGGTATGGTTGATGCCGATGTCTTTGATCAGCAATTCTGAACCAGGCACCAGATTGGCTGCAACGATAAAAAAGGCTGCTGATGAGATGTCTCCCGGTACCAGAAAATCCTGGGGAGTCAGTTCCTGACCGGGTTGCAGATCTATTTCCAGCCCATTTGCCTTGATATCGGCTCCCATGGCCTTCAGCATGTTCTCACTATGATCCCTGGACTTTTCGGGTTCAAACAATACAGTCTCACTATCCGCGTCCAGCCCCGCCAGTAACAAGGCTGTTTTGACCTGGGCGCTGGCAATCGGCATATGATAACGCAGGCCCTTGAGACCGGTCCCCTTGATCGCCAGGGGTGGACTCTGGTTATTCTGACGCCCCCATATATCTGCTCCCATGATCTGCAGCGGTTCTATGACCCGTTTCATAGGACGGTGGTTAAGCGATTGATCTCCGCTCAATACCGAGAAGAAGGGCTGAGCAGCCAGGAGACCTGATAAAAGCCGCATAGTGGTCCCGGAATTACCGCAATCCAGTACGGAAGATGCTTCCCGAAGTCCATGCAAACCCCGGCCGTAAATCTGCAGTTGGCTGCCCTCCTGCCTGATATCTATACCCAATTGACGGACACACGAACATGATGACAGAGTGTCCTCGGCCAGCAAGAAATTTCCGACTGTACCGACTCCCTGCGCCAGAGCGGAAAAAATCACCGCGCGATGGGAAATCGATTTATCCGGCGCAACGGTTATTTCTCCCCGTAAAGGACCGGATTGGCTGATAGTTGTATGCATTTAACCTCCTTATGACCGCACCCAGGCTTTTATGCCGTTGGCTTGCAAGGCGGCAACTGCTTCTACCGCTGCTGACGGAGAAGGTACTCCCAGGCGGATGGTGCCGCCGTCTCCCTCGCGCACCCGCAGTATCTCGATATCAACTATGTTGATATCCTTTTTTTGCAGAATAGTGCCCAGACGGGCGATTATTCCCGGCTTGTCCGGCACTATGCAGACTAAATCTGAAAACCCCGGCATTATTCCACGATGAACCAACGGTATTCTGTCCCGGGTCTCCTTGGCGCAAGACAGTTCATGCACCACCTTAGCCCGGTCCCCTGCCCTTATCGCTGTTTTCAGGTTGTTCAGATCTTCGATCAGAGTCTCCAATTTGTCTACTATTATATCCTGATTGGAAAAGATAATGTTCTCCCATAATTCCGGATTAGAGGATGCGATACGGGTGGTATCCCTAAAGCCCCCGGCAGCCATCATCAGGTGTTCCTCTTCACCCCGGGTCAGATTGACCAGAGTTACCGCGGCCAGGTGCGGGATATGGCTGATGGCTGCCACTAATTCATCATGACGCCCGGCCGTGAGCAATTTGATATGGGCCCCGGTACAGGCCAGCAATTCTTTCATAAAGCCTAAGATTTCCACCGGCGTTCCCGGAAGCGGGGTCAATATATATGCCGCATTCTCAAACAAATATCGGTCAGCACCATTGATACCCTTGATCTCGGATCCGGCCATGGGATGGCCGCCAATCTTATAAACTTCCTCAGGCAACTGTGCAAGCAGTTGCATTACTTCCTGCTTGGTGCTTCCCACGTCACTGACAATTACTCCGTTCTTGAGGAATGGTTTGATCCTATCGATAATTCCGCCAAAGGTAGCAATCGGAGTGCAAAGGAATATAACGTCAGCCAGGCCGGTCTCTTTTTCCAGGCTGCCTCCCCGGTCTATGGCACCCATAGCTACTGCTTGCTCAATGGTACGGTCGTCATCCACTCCAATAACTCTCGCCACCAGTGGAGAGTTACTCAGGGCCAGGCCCAGTGAACCACCGATTAATCCTACTCCAATTATTAATACATTAACTGGCATATATATCACCTGTGCTTTGCAGATTGCTTAATCCTGAGCCATCGCCTCAGCCAATTTACGAACTTTTTTGGCCATGTTGCGGAAGTTTTCAGGGGTCAAGGATTGTGGCCCATCTGACATCGCTTCGCTGGGGTTCTGATGTACCTCCACGATCAGGCCGTCACAGCCAGCGCCTACCGCGGCCATCGCCATTGGTTCCACCAGTTTCCATTTGCCGGTTCCGTGACTGGGATCAACGATAACCGGCAGATGAGTGAGCTGTTTGATGATCGGCACCGCACTGAGATCCAGCGTATTGCGGGTATAGTTTTCAAAGGTCCTAATGCCTCTTTCGCACATTATTACCTGATCATTACCGCTGGAAATGATATACTCAGCTGCCATGATCCATTCTTCAATAGTGGCGGAAGGTCCGCGCTTCAATAATATGGGTTTATTACATTTCCCCAGTTCCCGCAGCAGGAAGAAATTCTGCATATTGCGGGCACCCACCTGCATGATATCCACATATCTGGCCACGGTATCGATCATACGGGGATCCATTACCTCCGACACCACCGGAAGTCCGGTTACTTTACGGGCTTCAGCCAGAATCTTCAGACCTTCTTCTTCCAGTCCCTGAAACGAATAGGGTGAAGTGCGGGGTTTGAAGGCTCCGCCCCTAAGCATAGTGGCTCCGGCATCCTTGACCATCTGTGCTACTTCCAGGAATTTATCCCAGCCTTCAACTGCACAGGGTCCGGCAATCAACTGGATGCTGCCGTCACCAATCACCTGATCCCCTACCTTGACTGTAGTAGGATACGGCTTGAATTCCTTGGAGGCCATCTTGAAGGGCTGTACGATAGGTACTACCTTTTCCACCCCGGCCATGGTTTCGATCGCATCCATGATCGCCTGGGTCCTTTCACCGATAGCACCGATAATGGTCCGCTCCACACCTTTGGAGAGATGGACCTGGAATCCCTTTTCCTCCAGTTTCAACTCCACCAGCCTGATCTGTTCTTCGGGTACCATTCTTTCCATTACGATGATCATATTAACCTTTCCTCCCTTTGCGTAGAGGTGAGAAAAAAACACAAAATGCCATTAGTGAAGAAATCACCAATGGCATTCAAGCCAACGCTATAATTTCCCACCATACTACCATACTACATTTTCTCAGTTCAGCTTCCGTACTACAGGTATAACAATATCACGACCGGCTAATCAATTCAATCCCCAATTATCATTGCCGTTTTTCGATATCTGCCCTGAAAACCTATGCAGCACAATTGCATTTTGGGCTTAGACCAAGGCACACTATGGTTTTTCATCCTCCTTCGGTGACCACATACATGGTCATGGAGGTCTACATTAATTACTTCTGGATAATCTTGCCTTCCAATTGGGCCAGCGAAGCAATCCTCACCATCAGCTGTTGGTAATTTACCGGGGTAAGTGACTGCTTGCCATCCGATAGGGCCTGATCCGGGTCCTGATGTACCTCAACCATCAAGCCGTCTGCCCCGGCGGCGATCGCTGCAGCGGCGACCGGGGTCACCATACGCCATTTACCAGTGGCATGACTGGGATCAACTATGACCGGCAGATGCGAGAGTTCTTTAACCATAACCACCGCCCCGATATCGACGGTGTTGCGGGTATAGGGTTCAAAGGTCCGGATGCCCCGTTCACAAAGTATAACCTCCCTATTCCCGCCGCTGAGTATATACTCCGCTGCCAATAACCATTCCTCGATAGTGGCAGACAATCCACGTTTGAGCAGGACCGGTTTCCGAATCCGCCCCATAGCCTCCAGCAAGGAATAATTCTGCATATTACGGCTGCCTACCTGGAAGACGTCGATCGAATCATACAGGTCATCGATATCATGGAGATCCATGATCTCAGTAACAACCGGCATACCGGTCAACTGACGGGCTTCCTTCAATATCTCCAGCCCTTCCCGGCCCATTCCCTGAAAAGAATACGGTGAAGTCCTCGGCTTGAAAAGTCCGCCCCGCAGCATATGCGCCCCGCTATCCCTGAGCAAGCCTGCCAGTTCGAGATATTGATCACGGCTTTCTACTGCACAAGGTCCGGCAATAAGGGTGCAGTATCCTTGCCCGATAAATACCGGTTGCACCGGTCCTTCTATTTTGATGATAGTGTTATCAGCTTGGTAATCGCGTGATACCAGCTTAAAGGGGCGCATGGCTTACCTCCCATGAACTGTTGAAAGCTGTTGAATCGTATGGTCAGGAATGCAAAATAATAATTGCATTGATAATTGATATCATCCATCTTAATAGTATAGCACTAGCCCATTGGGTTTGTTAGTATTCTTACAATTAATAAATTAATTACTACTTTTTACGGAGGCAAATAATGAAGAATCTCAAACTGGCAATCTGCCAGATGCGGGTAAGTGATGACAAGAACACCAATCTGGCCGTCGCTGCAGACATGATACAGAAATCATCTGATCTAGGGGCAGAGATGGTGGTGCTGCCCGAGGTATTCAATTCACCCTATCGGGCATCGCTGTTCCCTGCTTATGCTGAGACCTGGCCCGGTCCAAGCACCGCATTCCTTTCCCGGTCTGCCGCCAGACACGGATTAAATCTGGTAGGTGGCTCTATCATCGAAAGGGACAATAATAACCTGTATAACACATGCTTCATCTTTGGTCCCACTGGTGATTTATTGGGCCGCCATCGCAAAATGCACCTCTTTGATGTGGACATTACTGACGGTATAAGCTTTCGGGAGTCTGACACATTATCACCGGGTGAAGAGGTTACCGTGATAAAGACCGATGCACTTTGTTTCGGTGTGATGATCTGTTTTGATATACGTTTTCCGGAACTGGCCCGCCGCTGTGTCCTGGACGGGGCACAGTTTTTAGTCGTACCGGCAGCCTTTAATACAGTTACCGGCCCGGCGCACTGGGAGATACTCATGCGAGCCAGAGCAGCAGATAACCAGTGCTATGTGATTGCAGCCTCTCCTGCCCGTAATCCCGATTCATCTTATCAGGCCTGGGGCCATTCCCTGGTGGTCGACCCCTGGGGCAGAATCATCGCCGAGGCAGGTATCGATGAAGAAATAATAATCGCTGATATCAACCTGGATCTGGTCAGTCAGGTGCGGTCGGAACTGCCTCTTTTGCGTCAGCGCCGTCCCGAACTATATAATTTGTAAGGAGGTAAGCCCATGAAATTTTATACCGAATACCTGTGGTTCAATACTGAGAAACGAAAGGAATATATCAGGATCACCGATCAGGTGCGGGAGGCATGTAAAAAGAGCGGTATCAGCGAAGGCATGATCCTGGTAAGTGCCATGCATATCAGCGCAGGTATCTATGTTAACGACAATGAAAGCGGCATCACCCGTGACATTGATGAGATGCTGGAGACACTGGCACCCTTTGGGCCGGATTATCACCACCACCGGACTGGTGAAGACAATGGCGATGCCCATTTGAAGAGCATTCTGGTTCATCATCAGGTGATCGTCCCGGTCACCGACGGCAAACTTGATCTCGGCCCCTGGCAGGAGATATTCTATGCTGAATTCGACGGGCACCGTAAAAAACGGGTCATTATAAAGGTAATGGGCGGCTGATATGCCGCCCCAGATAGGTCCCAGACGCTAATATCTGCGTTGTCGCGAAAGCCCGCTCATTCAACGTACGTCAGTACATTGAATGAGCGGGCTTTTATTATGCCTTGATCTATTACTCCTGTCATCGTCTGGCATCTTGCCGCCGACTATCCCTCACCGGCATTACCAAGCTAGCGATGGAGATCTGTCCTCAAACCTTGCGCCTCTTTTAGATAAATATGTTTGATATCTTCCTGGGTCTTGTCCGTATTTACATGTACCAAGACCCGGATACACCGGGGCAGTGCATTGGGGACCTCAATCTCCTGGAAACAGAGCAGAGGTACCTTGTCCCAACCTATGGAACGTGCTGCGGCTGCGGGAAAAACCGATCTGACATCTGCTGTCACCGTAAACAGAGCACTGGCTATATCCTCTATCATAAAGCCATTCTCATTGCGAATCATCTCCAGCAATTCACGGGTTGCCTGGAGCACCTCTTCGACTGTGTCAGATTTAACTGTAGTAGCTCCCCTGATTCCTCTTACCATCAATGCTCTCCACCTACCATCCTACCATTCTCTCATTATTAAGAAACTGCCCGATGGCCCAGACCTATTGATACTTCGTCCAGATGCAGCAGTCCTATACCCATAAAAATTGCTACACTGACATGGTCATTATGGCGGGCTATGCCGATCTTACCTCCTACATTAAGCCCCAGGGCTTTAGGCATAATCTGTGTTATAGCTTCCCGGGCTGCTCCGGCAACCGCACCTTCATCGGCGTGGGTGTCCTTGATCACGCCCTCCCTTTTGGCAGCTACCACTGCACGTTCAACAATCTTTCCTACTGAACTGATAAACTCCCCGCCGTAGTCAACCGCCACGGCTTTTATACCGAAGTGCTCCAACAGATCTTTCTTCAGTTGCACTTCTTCATCACGGGTATCGGTAAGAGCCATTTTGATTGCGGATGTAGCTACCATTTTACTGCCTATCACCATGTTGATACCACCTTACTTCTATGCTGTTTCTTATTTTACTATAACATTCCCAATCATTACTACGCCTTGATCAACGCTAAAGCAGGAATTTGACTCGGGAAAGCTCACGTTGGCAGAAACCGACCTAATCCGGTAGTTAACGGGGAAATCATACATACTGGAGTCAATCTCCAGTTTATCGCCCCCCTTTACCAGGAGCATCACTTCCTTATGGTCAAATCTGCACCTGACTTGACCATTCACCAGAACCTTCGCCAGCGGCAGGGATGAAAATGATTCGATGTCGACCACTATCCTGGCGCGGGGCGATTTGAGCCCTGCAGAAGATCCTTTTTCGTTCACTGCCTGACTGGCCGGATAGTTTATCTCCTCCCCCTCCATCCTTTCCGCCCAGCTTAGATACAAACGATAGGAATCATGTGTCATAATCCCCTGGACCACTACCAGTAAAACCAGGGTGAATACTATAAAACGGATAAGGTATCTCTCGAAATGGTCAAAAAGATTTTTCAAGTCACTATCTCCCGGGGCGCTGATTTTTATTATAATATGCCCAGGATGATAAGAATATCCGTTGTCACAGATCACGAGACCAGAGCAACAAAAATAGGGAGCTTTGCTCCCCTTTGCTATAAGCTGTCTTTTTGAGATTATTGATTGTTCCTGGCCCATTCCACCCCGGTCATGAAAGCCTGGCGGTTTCGTTCAATAACAGCAGGCTTCTTGCCTTTGAAAATCGCATCAAAGTGTTCAAGGGCTTCTTCTACCTTTACCGCACCTGTCATATGCAGGTAGGCGCCCAGCATTATCATATTGGCTCCCCGGGCATTTCCTATCTCTTCGGCAATGGTATTGGCAGGTATCTTATAAACGGTCAAGTCCTCCCGGGTGGGTACCCGGTCCACCAGTGAAGAATTGATAACTACAGTACCGTCGGGTTGCACCCGGTTCTCGAACTTGTCCAGTGAAGGACGGTTCATGATCACTGCGGTACCCGGGTTTTCAGTAAGTGGTGAACTGATCTCTTCATCAGATATGGTTACCAGACAATTAGCGGTCCCTCCGCGCATCTCGGCACCATAAGACGGTACCCAGGTAACCTCTTTACCTATACCCATTGCTGCGTAAGCCAGGAACTGTCCCATGGCTAGAACGCCCTGACCTCCAAAGCCAGCAAATAATATTTGTTGCTCGACTGCCATTAGTCTATATCCTCCCAAACACTTTATAAGTTGCTATTCAACACACTTGAATTCTCCCAGCGGATAGGTCGGGAACATCTTGTCTTCCATCCATTTCATGGCTTCAACCGGATTTAATCCCCAGTTGGTAGGGCAGGTGGACAAGATTTCGACCATACTGAACCCCAACCCGCGCTGCTGCACTTCCAGGGCCTTTTTGATGGCCTTTTTGGTTTTCATTACATTGGCCGGGCTGTTTACTGCGGTCCGGCAGATGTAGGCCGATCCTTCATTCTGGGCCAGCAGTTCGGCCATGTGCGCAGGATAACCTTCCCATTCGGCCTTACGCCCATAAGGACAAGTAGTGGCTACTTGTCCCAATAAAGTGGTCGGCGCCATCTGGCCTCCGGTCATCCCATAGAGCGTATTATTTATGAAAAAAGTCGTTATTTTCTCTGCACGAAGTGAAGCATGCACTATTTCGCCCATACCTATGGAAGCCAGGTCACCATCCCCTTGATAAGTAAACACGAAGCGATCAGGCAACAGCCGCTTGATCGCGGTCCCTATCGCCGGAGCCCTTCCGTGTGCCGCCTCCAGGGTATCGAAATTGAAATAGTCATAGGCCAACACGGAACAGCCTACCGGGCAAATGCCGATAGTTCTTTCCCTGATATCCATCTCGTCGAGGCATTCGGCGATCAAGCGGTGGATGATGCCATGGGTGCAGCCGGGACAATAGTGGAATCTATTATCTTGTAAGCTCTTGGGCTTTTGAAATACTGTTTTCATATCCATCCCTCCCTGGCAGCGATCGCAACAATCTGCCGAGTTATCTCTTCGGGATTGGGACTTATACCAATTCGGCCATAGAATTCGACCGGCACTCGACCCTCGAGCGCCAGTTTAACGTCCTCTATCATCTGTCCCATGTTTATTTCCACGGAGAGAAAACGCTTGGCGGTCTGGCCCGCCGTCTTTATTACATCATCAGGAAATGGCCACAGGGTTATCGGCCTGATAAGACCGGCTTTAACCCCTTGTTTGCGGGCTTCGAAAATTGATTTTTTGGCAATGCGTCCCATCAATCCAAAAGCAACTATCACTATATCAGCATCTTCCACCATATATGTTTCGGCACGCTTGGCTTCTTTCTGGATCTGGTCGTATTTGGCCTGCAGATGATGGTTTCTCTTCTCAAGGAAATCACTCTCCAGATGAAGAGTGTTCATGACATTGGGGGCACGGTCTTTGCATCCGTTGGTAGCCCAAGGTTTATCGAAAAACTCGGACACTGGTTCACGTACTGTGATTGGCTCCATCAGGTTGCCCAGGGTCCCTTCTGCCATGATCATAACCGGGATCCGATAGTAGTCGGCCCAATAGAAGGCTTGCATAGTAAGATCCATCATTTCCTGTACTCCGGAGGGAGCCAGCACCATAGTGTGATAATCACCATGACCGCCGCCGCGGGTAGCCTGGAAGTAATCGGCCTGGGAGGGCTGGATACCGCCCAAACCCGGGCCGCCTCTTGATACATTTACTATAATACAGGGAAGTTCGCCCTCGGAAAGAAAGGATATGCCTTCCTGCTTCAGGCTAATGCCGGGGCCGGATGAGGCAGTCATAACCCGAAAACCAGCCGATGAACCGCCGTAGACCATATTGATAGCTGCCAATTCACTTTCGGCCTGGACAAAGACGCCGCCAATTGTCGGCATCTTGCGTGCCATGTATTCAGCTATCTCACTGGAAGGCGTGATAGGATATCCAAAAAAACCACGGCATCCGGCGAGTATTGCGCCCTCTGCCAAAGCTTCATTGCCTTTCATCAAAACCCGATTCATGCCTTCACTCCTTCTCCACCGTTATAACCAGATCCGGGCACATCAAGCCGCATATAGCGCAGCCTGTACAGGCATCCGGCTTTGCCAGAATAACTGGATGGTAACCCAGAACATTGATACTGTTATTGTCGAATTCCAAAACGTCCCGCGGGCAGAACTCAATACACAACCCGCATGCCTTGCAGCGGTCCTCAACAAAATGCACCGTGCCTTTGGCCATTAACCTATTCCTCCTTATGAAACACCTAGCCAATCAGGCCTGAAATGAAGTGACAACTTATGAATAATATCTTTATATTCTGGCTGAAGCACCTCATAGAGCCTGTCTTCCACCGTAAGATAACGCACCGGGAGTCCGATGATCCTGGCCCACTCCAGAACCTTCTCATGGCCTTCCCTCACAATAACAGGCGTGGTTTCTTCAACCAGGTTAGGATTACTGATTATGCCGGTAAAGGAAACGCGGCTGGAAGTCTCCAGCATTTCCTTAAGTGCGATCAAATCATCCAAACTTCCAGCGAATGGCCGATAGGGATTCACAACCAGCAGAAAATCATAGGATCGGAGCAGAATATAGGATCTAAGGTATCCCATAACCATAACCCCGGCCTCATCACCGCCCAGATCGATAAAGAGGTTATTATTCTGGCGGATACTGCTTATAATCTCTGGAGGTAGTTGCGGAACATCGCCAAATGCCAAATCCCGACGCGATGCTAAAAGCTTGACCCCATCCCTTTCCAGTTCCTCCACCGCCAAGCGAGAGGCAAAGAAAGGGTTGATTAGATCAACATCAGCCAGTACGCTTTTCTCGCCTTTTCTGGCCTCCGCCCTGGCAAAACTTAAAGCGATCTCTGTCTTGCCACTGCCCAATCCTCCGGCAAATATGACCAATTTCCCCAAGGCACAAGCCCCTTATATAATAATCTTATTCTGTACTTTATAACAGCCGGGATTGAAAATCAACCAAAATATTTGATTTTTCGAGATTTTATGAGGAGGCAAAGGTAATTTGCCAGATGGGAATGGTTATGAGAAAGCTGTATTTATAGGGAGGTTGAAGGCTGTTCGCCATTACATGGTGGTCTGGTCAGCGAGAACATCAGAAAGCTCGTTAATAATTGCTTCTATGGCAGATTCGTCGAAACCCAGTAGTTCAAGGGCCTTGCCGGACATCGGATAGAGCATGCCATCTACCCCGATGCCTATGCCCATAGCCACACAAATGGCATCAGCCAGATGAACTATAGCGGTTAATTTAGGGTTAATGGTAGCCTGGTCCGGATCGTGATGATAGGCAATGGCTTCAACCAATTGGTCGGGCAGATTCCATTTGCCAGCGACCCGGGAACCCACCTCAGCATGATTGAATCCGAGAATCTCGTTTTCTACTTGGTTAAAAGGTATCTCGCCCTCACTCACCCGTTCTACCACCTCGAAGTAGGCTTCTTTCATGGTGCGGTTAAGAATAACCTTGCCGATGTCATGCAGCAGACCGGCGGTATAAGCCAGATCCAGTGTGGGCAGTTTCGCTTTGCGGGCTATAAGCCGAGCAGCCATGGCTGTGCACTGCGAGTGCTTCCACAGTTCACCGTATTCCAGGGCATAGCCTGCTATCTCCTGGTTCAGGATATCACTGACTGATGCAGCGATGACAATGCTGCGAATGGTCTTAAACCCCATGAAAACGACAGCATCGGTAACCGTATTGATACGGCGGGTATAACCATAGAAGGCTGAATTGGCCAGTCGCAGGACGCGGGCAGTAATGGCTTGGTCCTGATTCAAAACATTATTAATATCCTGAGCAGTTGAATTCGGATCATCGGTAAGCTGCATCACTCTGGTGACGACAGTCGGTAATGCAGGAAGATCATTTACTGCTTCGACAATTGATTCCAGACTTAACCGGGCCATAATAGTCCCCCTACTAAGTTATCTCCAGTTATTAACCTTACGTTCAAGTAAGCGTTTGTAATCTACCATTTCCTCACTCATAGCAATCAACAATCTCTCTATTTCCAGTGATGACAGGGCCATTTCTTCGGGTTCGAGAACCTGAACTACTCTAAGCTCTTCCTTAGCGGTGAATTTTATTACATGCTCCATGGAGTTGGCAGTAAAAGTAATAATAACCGGCGCGTACGCTATCTCTCGTCCATTGATCTCGTCGTATACCGAATAGATATCCTGACCCATATCGATATCCTCAATACATATTCCCTGTATAGGAACATTGCGCAGCATCGAAGCCTTTTGTTGCCGAGTCTCCTCGGCATTTTGCTCCAGACTTTTACCGCCGAATAATGATTTCTTGTTCTTTCCGTTCCCAACATAATCGAAGCGAACCCTCAAGTGCAACTTGCCCAAACGTTTTCTCCCCCAATCCAACGTATGAAGCTATCATAAACTATGATTAAGGTATTATTTAATTATAGAATATTTCTGTACTTTCAGCCAGAAAAAGACCTATCGCTGCTGCCAATCCTTCTCCATAGTTGATGTCTAGATCAAATATCGCCTCCAACCCCATTTCACCCAGAATCAGAGCATGTCCAATCTGGTCTGCCAGACTCGGTGCGATTAAAATATCCGGTACTCTGTTATTGTTCATGGCGGCTAGATACCCGGCAACCGCTGTTACATAACCATCCAGCATGATGGGCATATTGTTATCGGCAGCTACAGATATGAAGCCAACCATTGCAGCGATTTCCAGTCCACCAAAGCGGGTGAAGATATCAAGTATATTATCGGATTGCGGAGCCCTGTTCTTCAATGCTTGACAAATTATATCAACTTTTCTTGCTATTACTTCATTGGCAGAGGAACCCCGTCCAACCAATCTTTCCGGCTTGAAGCCGGTAGCCGCAACTGCGAGAGCCGCCGAGCATAAGGTGTTCCCTATGCCTACTTCACCAATTCCCATTATATCAAAATTTTTATACGATAATATATGCCAATAGTCCCGTCCTGCAGCCATGGCAAGCTCCACTTCTTCCAGGGTCAAGGCATCCTTTTCTACAAAGTCACGACTGTAACTCCCAATGTCATATGATAACAATTCGGCAGCCTTTGATGAAAACCCTTCATATTTACCTGCAAATTCTACTTTCTCCAGTTCATCCATCAGTTCGGCAGAAATTGACCGGGCCAGACCGACGTCCAGAATGTATTCCCTTTTGCCTAATCGGCTTAACATTCGGGTGGTAGGTGCCTGTCCCCGTAAATGCTGTTCAATGATCTGATGGGAACTCAAGGGCTCATAATTACTGAGACCGTGTTCACTGATCTCATGATCTGCCGCAAACAATACTAAACCATAGTTACTGGCACGGCAACAGCAATTGTTCAATCGCTGGTGCAGCAGTTCCAGTTTTCCCAAACCCCGATAAGGACTCAGTTTAGGTTCCATGTTTTCACCTTACTTTAACTGCGAAACTACTCGCGAATCAAATCATGATCCTTTTGTGGCCATATTTATAAGTATTTTAATTTCTTCTTCGCTGAGATACCTGTACTGTCCAGGTTGGAGACCTTCCAGGGTCAACCCGGAGAATTCGACCCTCCTGAGATGGACAACCGGATGGCCAATCGCTTCACACATCCTGCGCACCTGACGTTTGCGTCCCTCATGTATTTCAATCTGCAACAGGGTTTGCCCGGCTTTCTGGCGGATGATTTTCGCCTTGGCCGGAGCAGTCATGCCGTCATCCAGATGCAGCCCCTTGCCCATTTTGCTCAAGGCAACAGGGTCTACCAATCCTTTTACCCGGGCTTCATAGGTTTTAGCCATTTCATAGCGGGGATGAATCATGAGATTAGAGAAATCACCATCATTGCTCATCAGGAGCAGTCCTTCCGTATCCAGATCCAGTCGGCCCACCGGGTATATACGCTGGCCAATATCCTTCACCAATTCCATTACCGTAGGTCTTCCCTGCGGATCATAGACAGAACATATGTAGCCGACCGGCTTGAATAATACTACTGAGATCTTATCTTCCGGGCATTGGATTTTCCCGTCAAAACACACCTCGTCGTATTCCGGGTCGATATTGCAGGCCGGGGTATCCACCACCTGCCCATTAACCCTGACTCTTCCTTGAATTATCAGTTCCTCAGCATGCCGGCGGGAAGCTGCGCCCGCCATAGCCAGGTATTTGGCTAATCTCAAATCTAAATACCTTTACCTTTTAAATATATAATACCCACGACTTCAAGATGCCTCCTCACCGGGGTTTTACCGGTGGAGGTTCCCGCTTATACAACATCATTCTACGCCTGTGCCAGAATTCCTTGTATATTAGGCTGATCGTTTATTTTCTGTTATGATAGCGATAGTTATCAATTAGTATGCATGGTGGAGGCTTTGCAATGGATAAAAAGAGTATTGACCGTGAAAAGATCGAAAACGCCATCGGAATGATTTTGGAAGCGATTGGGGAAGACCCGACTAGGGAGGGTCTGGTTGACACGCCCCGGCGAGTAGCGGATCTTTATGAAGAGGTTTTTGCCGGGCTGGACATCAATCCCCGTGATTTACTGCAGGTATCCTTTACTGAATTCCACGATGAACTGGTTTTGGTCAAGGATATCCCCATATACTCACTTTGCGAGCATCACCTGCTGCCCTTCTATGGCAAGGCTCATGTCGCTTATATACCGCGCGGTGGCAAGGTAGTAGGTATCAGCAAACTGGCGCGGGTGGCTGACGCTTATGCTCACCGTCCACAGCTGCAGGAGCGGCTGACCTCACAGATTGCTGATTGTATCAACGATACAATGAACCCGTTCGGGGTAGCTGTGGTTATTGAGGCTGAACATATGTGTATGACCATGCGCGGGGTAAGAAAACCCGGAGCAATGACCGTTACTTCAGCGGTCAGAGGTCTGTTTGAGACACGTAGTGAGACCCGGGCTGAGCTCTTTGCCTTGATACGCGGTTAATTGTTAATAGCCGGTCCTGCTATGTATCCTGGCGGCACTATTCTCGTCAGCCGGGGCTGGACAATAATTATTGCGGCTGATTGACGATGATACCAGACAAGGAATAACCTGGGCCCGGGAAAAGTCAGTACATTGCCCTCCCCCGTCAAAGGGAAAGGTCTGTTGAAAGATAAAAGTATCCTTATCACTGGGGTTGCTGTTGCCCCCAAAACAGAAGTTGCCCAGACTATATACAATCATTTTCCCCTGGTATATTTCCACCCCCTGAATCACATGAGGATGGTGTCCCAAGACCAGGTCGGCACCTGAGTCAATTGCGCCATGGGCAACCGCCACCTGCCACCAATGTGCCTTCCGATTGCCTTCAATCCCCCAATGGCAATTGACGATTACCAGATCGGCACCATTATTCTCTCTGACCGTTCTTATGTCCTGAGCTATCCTGGCCTTTACCCCCTCAACCTTTACGCCATTTTCGATACTGTCTACCAGGTTATAACCCAGCAGGGCTACATCAATCCCTTTAATGCGGGTATTGATCTTGCGTTCATAGCCAAAGGCTATGATCCCAGCCTGATCAAGATAATTAAGGGTGTCTTTGAAACCGGCATAACCATAATCATAACCATGATTATTGGCAAAAAAGGCCGCTTCCACGCTACCTTTCTTCAAAATCTGAACATAAGCCGGATCTCCCCTGAACCAGAAAGCCCGTCCGCTGCCCTTAGCGATCCTCTGATTATTCCGGGTCAGAGTAGTTTCCAGGTTGGCTATAGTCAAATCATCCTGCGAAATGATAGGCATTACCTTGCTGAAGCAATACCCATAATCATAGTTGACTGACTTGATGACAGTATCAAAACGTCCGAGCACCGGATAGCGATAATCATAGCCCAGAGTACAGTCGCCCAGCGCACTGACAGTTATCTCCACCGGCGGATCAGTTTGCGCCGATGATATCTGTTCCTTGCTGTATATGGCATTTTCAGACCGGTCCGGAGCACTATCACCGGAAACCGGGGATCCTTTGCCTATAAGAAGAACAGCAGTCAGCAAACCAGCCAGAAGACATATCAGTACAAAGCGAAAAGCCTTTCCCTCATGCTTGTCATCACAACCCAATTTTTCCATTCCTTTCAGCGCGAAAACAATCCAGTACCAAATGGACAGGCCGGAGCCTGTCCATGAAAATCTACCATGATTTATTCAAATACTATCTGGACTAGTTCATATTCAATGATGCGCCATCTTCGGGGGCATCATCGTCTCCTTCAGTGATATCGTTGTTATTGTCTGCCGGTGCAGATACCGGCGGTGCATCGATTACCCTGCGGGCTCCATAATAATGAGCAGAATAATATGAATCATATACCGACGAATAAACTACTCCGCGTCCCGCGCTGGAACTGGAATGAATAAACTGTCCGGAGCCTATATAAATTCCAACATGCGATATACCATATGATCCTGCTGTTCCCTGGAATAATACCAGATCACCGCAAAGCAGTTCTTCCTTACTAACTACAGTGCCGACTCCCGCCATACCTGCTGCGGTCCGCGGCAGATGGTAGCCGAATTGGCTGTAACAATAACTAACAAAACCGGAGCAGTCGAAGCCACCCGGACTGGCGCCACCATAATGGTACGGGGTACCCAGATATTTTGCTCCAAACGCGACTATATCCTGACCGCTGATAGCGGAACCCGACCTGGATACCGCAGGCTGATAAGTCACCTTCGGGACGGCCGCCCTGGAAACAGTGCTGTTCACTGTACTGTTCTGCCCGCTGACCACCAGCTTCATCCCCGGCTGTAGCAGTTCTGATTTCAAATAGTTCAGCTGCTTTATCTTGTCTACCGTGGTGTTATTTTTCCGGGCGATGGTCCAAAGATTGTCTCCATCCTTAACTGTGTAGTATGTACTGCTCGCTAGAGCAAGGGGAACTAAAAACATCACCATTATGCAACTTAGCAAAAATACCAACAAACTTCTTTTGGATAGCAAAAGCGTCCTCCTCCCTGATTTCACGGGGTTTACTGCTCAATATGGCCCAATAAGTCATGCTATTTTGACTAACGGGCTACGAAAATGTCTATACATGTCTATAATTTTTCTACTCAATTTAAAAAAGTCCTTCTTTTTTCAAAAAAATTTTGCTATTTGACAAAAAACGCGGAACAAATTGGTGAAGTTGATTCGTCTAAATATGCACGAAATGTAAGCAAAAAAAAGGTTCCCTCCGCAGACATCTGAAGAGGGAACCTTTTTACTTACTGTTTGGCTTTAAAACAATCCTATTATCTGACCATCCGGCAGGATATCGATGCTTTCAGCTGCCGGGTGCCGGCTGAGGCCTGGCATAGTCATGATGTTTCCTGCCAAGGGCACCAAAAATCCCGCGCCGGCAGATAGTCGTACCTCCCTGATATTGACCCGGTAATCAAGGGGCCTCCCCCGCTTGGCCGGATCATCCGAGAGGGAATTCTGGGTTTTAGCGATACAAATCGGCAATTCACCATAGCCCATCTTTTCCATTCTCTCAATAGTCTTATTGGCCTCCGAACTGTAATTTACCCCATCCGCCCCATATATCTCGGTGCATATCTTTTCTATCTTGTCCTTTACCGGCTCCTGCAACTGATAAAGGTAGCGGAAATCATTGTTCCGTTCACAAGCACTGACCACCTTCTCAGCCAGTTCAGCGCCACCGGTCCCGCCTTCTGCCCAAACCCGGGACAAAGCGATATCCGCACCTAATTCGGCACATCTGCTCATCACCATATCAATCTCGGCTTGAGTATCACTGGGGAATTCGTTCAAGGCAACCACCACAGGCAATCCGAACTTCTGCAGGTTCTCCAGCTGTTTCTCCAGATTGGCCATGCCAGCTTTGAGCGCTGCCAGATTCGGCTCAGACAAACGCTCTTTGGCCACCCCGCCATGATGCTTCAGTGCCCGTACTGTTGCCACCAGTACTGCGGCATCCGGTTTGAAGCCACCATAGCGGCAGACTATGTTGAAGAATTTTTCAGCACCCAGATCGGCCCCGAATCCGGCCTCGGTAATCATATACTCGGCGAGTTTATTACCCATTCTGGTTGCGATCAGGCTGTTGGCTCCGTGGGCTATATTGGCGAAAGGCCCTCCATGAATGAAGGCCGGTGTATTCTCCAGGGTCTGTACCAGATTGGGTTTGATGGCGTCCTTCATCAGCAGGGTCATGGAACCCTCTGCCTTTAGGTCACCGGCAGTTACCGGCTCGCCATCACGGGTATAGGCGACCACCATTCTCCGGCAGCGGTCCTTGAAATCCATGAGGTCGGAAGCCAGGCATAGTGATGCCATAACCTCGGATGCCACACTGATATCAAAACCTGATTCTCTGGGTACTCCTCCTGTCTTTCCGCCCAATCCGATGACGATATTGCGCAGTGCCCGTTCATTAAGGTCCATTACCCTCCGCCATACCGCCTGCCTGGGATCAATGTTCAGCGTGTTGTCAAAATGCAAATGGTTGTCCAGCAAAGCTGCCAAAAGATTATGGGCGGCGGTCACCGCATGAATATCTCCGGTAAAATGCAGATTGATGTCCTCCATCGGCACCACCTGGGAATACCCCCCGCCGGCAGCTCCACCCTTGACCCCAAAGCTTGGACCCAGGGATGGTTCCCGCAAGGCTATTATAGCCTTCTTGCCAATATGATTGAGGGCTTGTCCCAAGCCGATAGTGGTGGTGGTTTTACCTTCCCCGGCCGGTGTAGGGGTTATAGCAGTAACCAGCACTAATTTGCCGGAAGGTTTATTCTCCAAACGCGGCCACACATCCAGGGATATCTTGGCCTTGTATTTTCCGTAGTACTCAATGTCTTCTTCAGCCAGGCCGATACCTGCTGCTACCTGAGCGATCGGCAGCATTGGCGCAGCCTGTGCTATTTCTATATCACTCGGCATATAATCCCTCCATTTTTACATCATAGCTATATAATACCCTAAAGACTGCATTTTTTCTGCCCTTATTTAAACAAGAGATTGCATATATAAACTGCGGCAACAAATCCTGTTATATCAGCACTTAGGCCGGTTATAACCGAATAGCGATATTTTTTAACCCCGACCGACCCAAAATAGATGGTCAATATAAAAAAGGTGGTATCGGTGGTTCCCTGCATGACGGACGCCAGGCGGCCGATAAAGGAATCCGGTCCATAGACCTTCATCAACTCGCTGGTCATCCCCAGGACCGCACTACCGGACAAAGGCCGCATGATACCCAGAGGCAGGATTTCCGCTGGTATATCCAGTATGCTGGTGAGGGGGCTCAATACGAGGCTCAGATATTGCATAGCTCCGGAGGCTCGAAAAACAGATATGGCAACCATCATGCCGACCAGAAAGGGCATGATTTTGATGGCCGTAGTAAAGCCCTCCTCCGCTCCTTCAACAAAGGCTTCATAAACGGGAACCCTGCGCCAAGCTCCATAAATCGGGATTACCAGCAGCAGCAGAGGGATAGCCCATCTGGAGACCTCGGTAAGGATATGGTAGAGCATCACCTGACCCTCCAGCGGCTATAGCTGCGAAACCAATAGTCCAGACTGATTCCCACCAGCATAGACAATCCCGTGGCCATTATACAGGGACCGACTATTTCTACCGGATTGTTGGAATTGAAGGATAGTCTAACGCCAATGATGGTAGCTGGCAGCAGCGTGATACAGGAGGTGTTCAGGGCCAGAAAGGTACACATGGCAGTCGATGCTTCTTCTGAATCATCATTTAGTTTGCCCAGTTCCTGCATGGCTTTCATGCCGAAAGGAGTTGCTGCATTGCCTAACCCCAAAATATTGGCGGACAGATTCATGATGATGGCACCCAAGGCAGGATGCTCCGGAGGCACACTCGGAAAGAGCCTGACCGTCACTGGCTTAAGCCACCGCGCCAGAACGCTGACCAGTCCGGACCTCTCGGCTATCTTCATGATACCCAGCCAAAGTGCCATAACTCCGATAAGGTTGATGCACAACTCGACCGCATCCCGGGCTGAATTCAAGGCAGCATCGGTTACTACCTCCACTCGTCCATTGATTGCTGCCACCAATATTCCGGCCGCCAGAAGAAACAGCCATATATAATTGAGCATAAGCCCCATCCTTCATAGCTTTTGTATGAAAGCTATGAAGGCAGCCCAAAAAATAGAACAGCCCTGTAGAAGAGCTGTTCCAGATTGTTTCTTGCTGCTATAGAGATTATTCTTCGTCCTCGCCTCTGCTTCTTTTGCAGTTATTGCCGCGTTTATCCAAGATACTTTCCCACTTATCCAACAGAACAGGCAAAGTATCTACTACACGTTCAGCTAACTGGTTGCTGGAAACCGAAATCAACCTGACTTCATTCATGCGAACTACCAGGAACCCGACTGGTTTAACGGAAACCCCGGCACCGGAACCCCCGCCGAAAGGAAGATCATTTCTGGATGAACCGTTTATTACCCCATATTCTCCTCCGCCGGCAGCGAACCCGCAGGCAACCTGGGAGATCGGAATGATAACACTGCCATCATTGGTCTCTACTGCATCACCTACCACAGTATTGACATCTACCATTTGTTTGATGGCCTCCATGGCAGTTTTCATAAGTCCTTCAATGGGATGGTTGGGCTTCTCTTGCTGAGTATCCATTTATATACCCCCTTACAGAAATAAAGCTGGCCAAGATTATTATAAGCATAATATACACTATTCTAATTTTGAATATACTATCCAATTGACTGGAGAACCCGGCAGTGTCATAAACTGGCTGAACCATCAAGTCTACCTGCTCCATTGAACTGAAATGACTGAAGAATCCCAAAAAATTGCCTTTGAATGTCCATACTCCTCCGCAAACCAGCGCCGTATGCATGGGATCATCCAGGCCCAATGAGGTCCGCCAATGGAGCCTTTCCAAAACCAGATGTGACATAAACAAACGAAAGATCCGGTAATAATCAGCAAAAGGTACATTTAAGAATCGTAAAGGCTTATCATGGCTTTTACGTTGTTCTGGCTTTATTCCGGCATGTGATCTATTTTTGCTCCCGGCCTTCTTTTTGCTCAACATAGTTTGGGCTAAATCAATCCATTCACTGGGTGAAGTCGGTGCTGCGATCTTCTTCTCCCAGCGGAACCTTTCGAATACCGGAACAAAAAGGATTTCAACGCTCTTTTGATGTTCGCCGTAATGCAGATCGCAGGCAAACTGGAGCCTCACGTATAACAGGTTGAATGCCAGGAGCAGCAGGCCCAATCCTGCTGCTATGATCCAAACCAACATAACTTGTCTCCTGTTAAATACTGCCGCTATCCATTGTTGCGTCTGGCCAGGGCCTCTTCGATGACCTTCTCTATCTGGGTTATCACTTCATACATATGATTGTCAACTACGATATTGGCTCGACCTTGCTGAAAAGTAGGACAGTGCAGATTATAATTGATGATTTTCTTATTGATCCGCTCCAGAACCAACCGCTGTTCATAATAAAAATGAGCCTTTTTCTTCTCGAAGCGTTCAACCGTTGGCCGGGAATGCTTATCACGATACATCATGGCAGCATATTTCTTGAAGTATTCGACGTCCTCCCAGAAGCGCTTCCAGTCATGATCGATTTCCTTGCCTAATTCCACCCAATACGGAGCAAAATCATTGTCTTTGAGGATTTTATATACCATACGCAATTCCGGTGGTTCATAGGGGTTTTCATCAAACTGCACAGGTTTGCCGGCCCCTTCCAGGTTATTGAAGCTGCCTTTTTCCTGAGCCTTGCGTATCTGTTGCTCGACCAGGTCCTCGGTACTGCTCATATATCGTGCCAATTTTCGGGCTTGCTGCAACTTTTGATATATTTCCTCTTCCAGCTTGTCATCCGCCATTGCGGTTAAGCCTCCTCCAATTCCGGCAGTTCCTTCAGACTGGTTATGCCAAATATTTTCAGGAAACCCTCACTGGTCACATACTGCATCGGTCTTCCCGCTACTGCCTTGTATCCAGCTTCCTCGATCAGGTTGCGTTCCAGGAGACTCGTAATCACCTTGTCACACTTAACCCCGCGGATCTTTTCGATCTCGGCGCGGGTCACCGGTTGACGATAAGCGATAATAGCTAATGTTTCCAGGGAAGCCTGGGATAGTCTGCGCCTTACCGGCCGCTCCATTCTGCTCAGGATATCCGAACAGGCCGGATGGGTACACATCAAATAGGCCGGTCCCTCCAGGGCCATTATCTGTACACCCTTATGGTTTCTATTATACTCCAAAATTAATTCATCTATAATCACTTTGAGGTCGAGCAGTGGGACGTCCAGCAACTCTACCAGTTCATCCAGACCCACTGTTTCGCCGCGAACGAACAATACGGCTTCCAGGGCCGCCTTGACCTCATCTCTCATTAACATGATGTTCACCCCGCAGGTAGATCATTATATTTCCAAATACCGCACCCTGCCTGGCTGCGACTCGCTGCAGCCGAAGCAGCTCCAATAGGGCCAGAAACAGGGCATAAGCCTCGCGCCGATAGCGTATCCCTACAAAGAGATCCTGGAATATCATCCCGCCGGCACTCTCCCCCAGTCGGCTCATGATCTCTTCCATCTTGTCCTCGACACTGATCTCTTCCAGTCTTATTTCATAGTTTGGCTCTTCTTCCTTCAATTCCCGGAGCAATGCCCGGTAGGCCTTCAGCAGCGCTCCCATATCCGCCACTATCTCTTCCGGACCCAGCAACTCATCGCCGGCGTTACGGTAAAAGATACGGGCCAATTCCCCTTCCTGCCTCTGGCCCAAAGTAAGCGCCGCCTCCTTGTAGCGTTTATAATCCAGCAGTCTCTGTACAAGTTCTTCCCGGGGATCAATCTCAACGGCCTCATCTGTGGCAAGTTCAGCTGCCGGGCGGGGAAGTAGCAGATGCGATTTTAGATTAAGCAGATAGGAGGCCATCAGAAGAAAATCGCCCAGGTTGTCCAGATCACTCACTCCGTTCCCCTGGAGATAAGCAATGTACTGATCACTGATCCTGGCAATTGGTATATCATATATGTTTATCTCGTCTTTCTCGATCAGATAGAGCAGGAGATCCATGGGACCATGAAAGGCCTCCAGATCGACTACATAGCTCATCGTTAACCCCCGCTTTTTTATCGGTTAAAAGAACAGTCCGTAAATAAGATTATAGCTTCCATTCAGCAACGGGCCGAGAATCCTGGAAAATGCTCCGGTAAAGAACAGCAGCAAGAGTATAACCATTCCGTATTGTTCAAGCATATAGATATATTTTCCGGCCGAATCAGGCAGCAGCCCGGCCAGTATCTTAGACCCATCCAGAGGCGGTACCGGGATCAGATTGAATATCATTAAACCCAGATTAATTGATATGAGCGGGGCAATAATCATGGCGGCGGCATTTCCGCTGGCACTGTCAGCAAAATTAGAAGCTACTATTCTTAAAGCCGCCATACCGATTATAGCCAGCAGCAGATTCATTGCCGGTCCTGCCAGAGAAACCAGCAGCATACCTTCCTTTACCCGTATGTTTTTGAAACGATAAGGATTAACCTGTACCGGCTTGGCCCAGCCAAAACCGTAAAACATAATCAAAAGAAATCCAATCCAATCAATATGGGGCAATGGATTAATCGTCAGGCGTCCCTGTAGATATGGCGTATCGTCACCTAACATATCCGCAACTCTACCATGGGCATATTCATGAAAGGTTAAAGCAATTATAATTGATGGCAAAATAATAAGCTTGGCAGCCAACCATTGTTCCATTTAAAACCTTTCCTCCTCAATCCACCGTCTTACCATGGCCAATTCCTCTTCCCGCGTATGGATGGTCTCGCTGAGCACCAGCGCATATAATTCATCCAGAATATAGCTGAACTTCGGACCTGGTTTCAGGCCGAGATCCTTCAGATCATTTCCATTTATTTTGACCTCTACCCTCTCCTTGAGATCAAGATAATGCACCAGGTGCTCCCATGGTTCCTCTTCACGTACCAGCAACAGCAGATATACAATGTTTTCCCTAGTCCAGTCCTTAATAACGGCATCTATCTCTGTCATGGGCAGATTGGGGTTTTTCATCAATATTTCCGCCATTTCCGGAACACCACGTGATTCCCGGATGGAGCGGGCCGCATAGGCATCAAAACGGTAACGTTCGATAATGCCTGCTACCTTTTCTTCACTTAGGCGGGCCAACAGGACTGTGATATAGAGCAGCCAGGTCTTGATGGTAACCGGATAATAGCGTTCTTCCAGCCAAACCACAATCACCGGTATTCGCTTCAGGGTCACCCGGTTCAAATGCTCCAACTGCACCTCAGGCAGCACATACTGCCAAACCCCTATCTCTTTGAGACGGTCCAGGGCCGGCCCGGGATCTTTCTCGTTAAGTATAAGGATAAGCTCATTGAGTATCCGTTTGTAGGAAAGCTTGCCCAACAGGTGTCGTTCGATCGCATCCCTGGCAAAGCGCAGCGTATCGGTTTCAATGCTGAACTGATAACGCTGTTCAAAGCGGATCGCCCTCAGTATCCGGGTGGGGTCTTCCACAAAACTTAGATTGTACAGTATCCTGATATATCCCTCTTCCAGATCCTTGCGTCCGCCGAAATAATCGATAAGGTCCCCGAAGTGATCCGGCTGCAGGTTTATCGCCAGGGTATTAATTGTAAAATCGCGCCGGTAGAGATCCTCACGTATAGAGGAGCGTTCCACCTTGGGCAATGCTGCCGGAAATTCATAATACTCGGTACGGGCAGTGGCCACATCAATCTTGTTCCCGTCCGGGAGCATAATGACACCAGTGCGAAAACGTTCATGTATCCTGGCTTTGCCGCCCAACCTCTCCGCCAGTTTGCGGGCCATCTCCTCGCCATTGCCTTCTACTACCAGATCCACATCGAAATTGGCAACCTCCAGAAAGAGATCCCTTACAAATCCGCCCACACAATATACTGAACTATCCAGGCTTTCGGCCACCATACCGGCGATCTTCAATATTTCCATAATTCGCTCCGGCAGCTTTTCGATCATTATGTGCAGACAGTTCTCATTCTCACTGCCGCCGGAATAGAGGATCTCATGATCTTCCGGGTAGTCAGCGCCGTGCAATGTGCGGATTATATCGGTACGAGAGACGATACCGGCCAAACGCCCTTTTTCATCGACCACTGGCAGCCGGCCAATATCGTGGTCCACCATCAGATGTTGGATCTCAGCAACCGGGGTGTCCGGGGTGACCGACATCACACCGGTGGTCATAAATCCCTTGACCGGTGCGTGGCCCAGGTCGTGCATGCGGGCCTTGTCCACATCGCGGCGGGATATGACCCCAACCATATTATCCCCATCAACTACGGGCATGCCGGTATGTCCGTAACGAAGCATTATACGCCCGGCCTCCTCCATGCTGATGGACAATGGCACACTTTTGACCGGTGTAGACATGATGTCATGCGCTACCAGGCCAGGATTGATCATATTACCCAGTCCTTCAATGATTATTGCCACTACCTCTTCAGCATTCTTATCTTTGATGATGCCGGAGGCCGCCTTATCATGACCCTTGCCCCCCAGTGATCGCAATACGTCGTTCACCTTTACATTATTGCTGCGGCTGCGGGCGACCACATTGAGCTTTTCATCCATTTTGGCAACAACAAAGATTACATCACTCTCTTCGATCTCGAAAATACGATGAGTTACGATGTCCAAACCCGGTATGAATTTGTTTTTTTCCGAAACAGCAATCACGATGTCCAGGTTTTTGATCTGATAGTGGCGGACATTGCTCAGCAAATCCTGCATTAACAGTCTTTGTTGCCCGGAGAAGGGCTGATCCATAAAATTTGCGACTATGCTCAGATTGGCCCCTTTGCTGAGCAAATATGCCACTACCGATACATCACGCGGCGTAGTCGAGGGAAAAAGCAGACTGCCGGTATCCTCATATATTCCCAGAGCCAGGATAGTCGCATCAAAAGCCGCCAGCGGGATATTACGCTCAATGATCTCTTCTACCAGTATCGTGGTGGCCGCACCCAGCTGTTCAATTCTGGCCAGGCTGCCCGACAGATCATCGGGAGCTGGCGGGTGATGATCATAAATATGAAAGTCGATCGATTCACGCCGGGCCAACTCAGTCAAATGACCCAGTCGGCTGGCATTGGCGGTATCCACCACAATCATTCGGGTCACGTTGCTGAAATCGACCTCCCTGGGCATCTTCATCATCAGGAAATCCTTATATAGGGCGATGAACTTCTTGACATTCTTGGATAGGGTTCCGGAGAAAACCCGGGTGGCAGCCGGATACAGCTTGCTGGCCGCCACCATGGAGGCCAGACCGTCAAAATCCAGGGCATTATGTGAAGTTATTATTTCCAATTATCCTCAACTCCAGTTAACAATAAATGCATTATATCACATACAACCACCGAAATAGCACGATTGGGGCGGAGGAAAAGATTACTCGTAGTGTCACCATACCAAAATACCCCGGAGGTCGTTCCCTCCGGGGTATTTCATTTTCAGAATAATCGGGTTAACTCTCGCCGCCCCCATTGTTTTCAGCGGCTGGCGGAGTGTCAGCAACCGGGGCGGCAGTCTCGGCAGCGCTGCTGTCAGCAGCCGGTGCTGATTTGCCTTTGTCGCTCCCCTTCCTGTCCTTACGGCTTACCTTTTCACCCTTGAGGCTCTTCAACTCATTTTGCAGTTTGCGGTTGGCCTGGGTCAATTCCCTGGTTTCTTTGGCTATCTTAAAATACCGGAAGCTGTCGATCAGAAAAACCAACATGGCTCCTGCACAAGCTGCCACCAGTGCCACCACCGCCAGGGAAACCTTGGGTGAGGTCCAATTCAAAAAATGTACGATTACCATGGTCGGGTTCTGAAATACAAATACTGCTATGCCTGCAAAAAAAACCAGTGCCAGAATCAAATAGGCCTGCATTAAACTACACCCCACTCAACAAAAAATCTTCAAGCAAATTAATTCTAGCAAAACAAGTGAAATCCTCCAAGCTAATTTAATTATTAACCTGGTTTTTCTTCTCGGCAGGTTCAACATGAATCATAACATGAGAGTACAATATTGCGCTCTCAATACGGGCTTCTATCGCATCACACAAATCATGAGCCTCCTGAATTGAATGGTACGGGTTGATTACCAGATGCAAATCGATATATGATTCCCGACCTGCCTGTCTGGTTCTGAGTTCGTGGTATTCTATGAAGCTGGAGTTATATTCGTCAAGAATGGCTTCTAGCAATCTAAGATTGTCTGGTGTAATAGCCGCATCCAACAACGGCATAAATGCCTTTTTGGTTAAATCATAGGCCGCCTTGATAATGATAACAGCTACCAGCATGGCTGCTATTGGATCTATCAGGTGCTCGCCAGTTATCTTGATCAGGATCAGACCGATGAAAACACCTAATGACGTGTAGACATCGGTTCTCAGGTGCATACCATCGGCTTCAAGTGCAATCGAGTTGGTTTTCCGGCCGACTTTGAGCAGATAAGTCGATATAGCATAATTTATCACTGCTGCCAATCCCATGACAACAATACCCCATCCCGTATCCATGAGTTCACCGCCATGGAGGATCTTTTTTATGGCCTCGGTAATTATCATTATGGCAGCAACAAAAATCAGTATTGCTTCAATGGTACCTGAGATGTTTTCAATCTTACCATGCCCATATGGGTGCTGTTTATCCGGAGGTTTAGTGGAAGTCTTCACTGAAAAGAGCGCTATGAATGATGCCAACAGGTCGTTTCCCGAATGAATCGCTTCGGAAATAACACTTATCGAACCAATCATTAAGCCAATTACCAATTTGGTAATTGTTAAAAAAGTATTACTGAAAACCGATATCCATGCCGCCTTTACCCTTGTGTCCACCCCAAATTCCTCCCAGAAAAGAATTAAAAAAGGGACTCCATAATCCTATGAAGTCCCACGGATGTCTCCGTTGCTCAATGAGCCCGGCTGAATAGCCTGACCAAATCAAACATGACCAATAAATTTTAATTAGTATATCATGCCCTATTAGGTTTTGTCATGCAAAAATATTATCTGTCCGAAAAATTGGATAAATTATCATAGTATTTTCATCAGTAGATGGTGACCACCTTCATGTCATGAAGACCTGCCAATAATTCTATTCTTTTCCGTGCAGGTCATACCATAACGGACTGGCCACAAAGATTGAAGAATAACACCCGGCAACAAAACCTATCAGCATGGTAACCACAAAGTACTTCAGGCTTACCCCGCCAAAAATCAACAGGGCTACCAGCGCGAATACGCAGGTTAACACCGTATTGATGGAACGGTTTAGCGACTGCATTATACTGCGGTTGACCAAGCTGGCATGGTCTTCCTTGCGCTTCATCTTAAGATTCTCACGGATACGGTCAAAGACTACAATGGTATCATTGATGGAATAACCGACTATAGTAAGCATTGCCGCAATAAAGGGTGAATTGACCTCCCATTGGAACATCGAGAATATACCCAACACCAGCAGGATGTCATGCAACTCAGCAGCAACCGCCGCCACTCCGAATTTCCATTCAAAGCGGAAGGTGATATAAAGCAGCATTGCCAGGGCAGCAATAAAAACCGCCAGGAACGCCTTTTGGGTTAGCTCCTTGCCGATGGTGGCTCCAACCGTATCGGCACTGCGGAATTCTACATTCTTGAACTTCGTCTTCAGGTCGTTCATAACCTCCTGGGTTTGCTGCTGATTCAACTCATTGGTACGGATAAAGAATTCATCACCACTTCTGGTTACCTCGGCCTTCTCCAGCTTCATCTCCTTCAGCGAACTGCGGACATCAGCCAGGGAAGCGTTGCCGGCAATCTTCACCTGAATAATCGAGCCACCCTTAAAATCGATACCGGTATTTAGTCCCTTGGTGCAGAGGGAAACCAGGCCGGGTAATATGATCAGTATAGATAGAATATAAAATATCTTCCTTTTCTCAATAAAGAAATGCACGTATTCCCCTCCTCCCTATATTCCGTATAGCTTCTGGTTTTTGGTGAAGTTCGAGAACATCACCAGCATCCATTTGGTAAAGTAAAGGGCAATGGCCATACTGGCTATGATACCTATGGTTAGAGTTACAGCAAAACCTCGGATCGGACCGGTCCCCAGGAAATACAAAACTGCGGCCGTAATCAAGGTGGTGATATTGGAATCAAATATGGTCCAAAATGCCCGGTTATAGCCGGACTCAATTGCTGCCACCAGGGTTTTGCCCAAGCGGAGTTCTTCCTTTAAGCGCTCATAGATAATAACGTTGGCATCCACCGCCATACCAATTCCCAAGACGAAACCGGCGATGCCCGGCAGGGTCAGAACCGAGTGCAGCAAGGCCATCACCCCCAATACTACTATCCCGTAGAGAACCAGGGAGATGTCTGCTACCAGACCTGGCAGCCGGTAATAACCCAGCATAAATACCAGAATGGCGATCAAGCCAACAATGCCCGCGTTAATACTCTTTTGTAATGAATCGGCACCCAGGGTGGGGCCAATCGAACGTTTTTCAATAACCTTAAGACTTACCGGCAGGGCACCGGAACGCAGCAGTACCGCTAATTCCTCGGCTTCTTTAGCGGTAAAACTCCCCTCAATAACCGCGTTTCCATCGGTTATTGCGGACTTAACCGTCGGTGCACTGATAGCTTTACCGTCCAGGACTATGGCAATAGGTTTTCCTAAGTTGGCGGTTGTAGCATCGGCAAATTGCTTGGTACCCACCTTATCAAAGCTAATAGCGACATTAAACTCACCAGTACTTTGTGATCCGGCTGATTGAGCCTTGGCATCGGTCAGATGTTTGCCGGTTACCAGCACCTTGCCCTGTTCATCCCAGAATTCCAATTCCGCGGTATTCTTGAGCATGTCAACGGCAGCCTCAGGATCACTGGTTCCTGCGATCTCAACTACCACCCGATCAGTTCCCTGCTGATAAAGAGCGGTTTCCTTTACACCCAGCTTATCCACGCGGTCACGCAGGATACCCACCGCCTTTTGCAGGGTATCTTTGGTTACTTCCTTGCCCGATTTTTCTTGGGCCTGCAGCACGACCCGCAACCCGCCGCGCAGATCCAGGCCCAGGTTCATGCTGTTTATTATTGGTTTTCCCGCAAAGAACAGTAAGGCAGCCATTACCAGGACCACCAGCGATGTAAAGAATATGCTTGAATTCTTGTTCAACTCTTTTCCTCCCTCCAACTACTTTGCATCTATTTCAAGAATACCCGGCTTAATACCGGCTTCCGACATGAAAAAATTGTTTTTCAATCCCCTAATCAAAATGGCTTACAGCAGTTTTGCTCCATTTATTATCAGCTCGAACCTGCATCCCAGGTAATTGGCCGCCCTCTGGCACAACAGCATCCGGCTGAGAAATATCTCGAAATACTCCATGACCGGGCATATCTCTGTCTCGATGGCCAAATCCATGGATATAAGCTTCTGCTCTTCATCGATATTGAGCAGGGAGTATTCCACGGCATAGTTGACCCGATCATGGATGTCAAAGGTGGCGATATCGGGATTTCTTACCCGGTTGCGGTGCACATGCGATTTATCGGCCAGAATCAGAGCCGCCGCCACCGGATTCACCGGATGCCCGCTGCCCTCGTCATGATTGCCGATGGCAGCACCTATGATCGAAATCTCATCCGGATCCATGCCCCGCCGCCGCAGGATCTCCATGGCCATCATGGAACCGCTCTGACTGTGACCGTTACGGTTTACCACGTTGCCAATATCGTGCATATAACCCGCAATGCCCGCCAGCTCCGCCAGCCGCTCATCATAACCCAGCTTGAGCAGGATCTCCCAGGAAAGGCCACTGACCAGGCTTATATGCAGAAAACCGTGATCAGTATATCCCATAGCTCCCAGATGTTCGTTGCCCTTGGTTATCATGGTCCGTACCAGCGGATCGGCTTTGATCTCTTGCAGACCTGTCACTATTCTTCCTCGTCCCGGTAAGCTATGGCTTTCTTAAGAAACTCGATTTCCGAATTATCATTTACCTTCAGCATTACCGTATCATCCTTGACCTTGGCGATAACTCCCTTTATCCCGCCGATAGTAGTTACTTTTTCACCCTTCTTAAGGGTTTCCGTGAGTTCCTTGTGCTTCTTTTCCTGCTTTTTCCGGGGCATGATGGCAAACACGTAGAATATGCCGATGAAGATCACAAAATATGCGATCACCGTCACCCAGGCTTGTCCGTTCTTCAATGCATACATCACTCCTTATTCTTAATAAAACTTTATTACTATTCGCCACAACTTCTGGAAATCCTGCTAAACTGGCAATAACGCTTTTTAACAATCAGCCTTGTTGGTACCTTGCCAGAAATTCCTTGGAGAAACTGGATAAGTTATTTTCAGCAATTGCACGTTTAATATTCTCCATCAAATGTGTCAAAAAGTAAACATTATGATAGGTAAGCAGGCGCAAAGCCAATATCTCTCCGGCCTTGATCAGATGCCTTATATAGGCGCGGCTGTAGTTCCGGCAGACATCACACTGACAATTATCATCCAATGGCCGAAAATCGCGAGCGTTTGTTGCATTGCGCACCGTAAGTTTACCGTGGCTGGTATAGGCTGTCCCGTGACGGGCCAGGCGGGTGGGCAACACACAATCAAACATATCGACTCCCCGTGCTACTCCGGCCAGCAAGTCTTCTGGCTCACCCACTCCCATTAGGTAGCGGGGTTTTTCCAGCGGCAACAGTGCGGTAGTTGTCTCCAGGATACTGTACATATCGGCCTTGGGTTCGCCTACACTCAAACCGCCGACCGCATAGCCCGGAAAATCAAGGTTCAACAATTCTTTGGTGCTTCTCTCCCGTAGATCCGGGAATACGTTACCCTGTACGATGCCGAACAATGCTTGGTTTTCTGCAGTATGTGCCCGCCGACAGCGCTCCGCCCATAGTGTCGTTCGCATCACGGCCCGTTCAGCTTCCTCATAGGAGCAGGGATAAGGTGAACATTCATCAAAACACATGGCAATATCCGCCCCCAGGGCCTGCTGGATCTCCATAACCTTTTCCGGATTGAGAAAGTGAGTGGATCCATCTATATGGGAATTGAAATACACCCCATCATCACTTATCTTGCGCAGCTTGCTAAGGCTGAATACCTGAAATCCCCCGCTGTCAGTCAGAATGCTTTTTCCCCAGTTCATGAAGGAGTGGAGCCCGCCCGCTTCAGCCACCAGATCTTCTCCCGGACGCAGGTACAGGTGATAGGTATTGGCCAGTATTATATCTACCCCGATCTCATATAACTCCGCTGGGGTCATGGTTTTTACACTGGCCTGAGTCCCAACCGGCATAAACACCGGCGTATTAACAAAACCGTGGCTGGTTTGAAGACGTCCCCGCCGTGCCGAAGATGTATTATCATATTGGATCACTTCAAAAGCTAACATCTATATAATTGATCCTCACGTTCATATAATAAGCATGGCATCGCCATAACTGAAGAAGCGATAGCGCTCCTCTATGGCATGGCGGTAGGCTGCCATGGTTTTTTCATAGCCAGCAAAGGCTGCCACTAGCATTATAAGCGATGAACCGGGCAAATGGAAATTGGTTATCATGGCATCAATGCCCTTAAAGTGGTATCCCGGATAGATAAAGCAATTGGTTGCCATTTCTCCATAATTAAACCCTTCCTCCCCGGCAAATGACTCCAGTGTCCTAACCACGGTGGTACCCACGGCGATTATTCGCCCTCCCTCTTGACGGGTACGGTTGAGGGTACTGGCAGCCTCCCGGCTCAATTGACAAAACTCATAATGCATCTGATGCTGGCGGATATCCGGGCTGCTAACCGGCCGAAAGGTACCTAATCCGACATGCAGCAGCACTTTGACTATGTTGATACCCTGTAAAGCGATATCTGATAACAGGCAGTCGGTAAAATGCAGCCCGGCAGTAGGGGCGGCGGCTGAACCGATCTGATTGGCGTAGACTGTCTGATATCTCTGACTGTCTCCGCTTTCCGCCCGGCGTTTAATGTAGGGCGGCAGAGGCATATGACCGACCGCTTCAATATACTCCATTTCGTTACGGCAATTGCAGAAGCGAACCTGACGGCCTCCCGGCATATCCAGTTCCGCCGATATCTCCAGCTCGACCGCCTGATATTCTGCTATGCAATCATCCGGAATCTCCAGCCTGACACGGTCACCAGGCCGGAGCCTGCGAGCGGGCCGGACCAGCGCATCCCAACCATTCTCGCCTCTCTTCAGCAACAGAATCTCCACCCTGGCTCCGCTGGGTTTGCGGCCAAACAAACGCGCCGGTATCACCCTGGTATCATTTAAAACCAGAGTGTCACCGGCCTTTAGATATTTAACCATACTGTTGAAACTGGTGTCAGTGATGCTTGCGTCTTCATGTCCCAAAACCAGCAAACGCGAGGCATCACGCGGCTCGACCGGATACTGGGCGATCAGCTCTTCCGGGATTTCAAATCTATAGCTTTCCAGATTATGAATACCCATCATCGTGCCGACTCCCGGGTGGTTGATGCTGCCGGCCTGGCGGCAGATTGTGCATAGCGCTCCATCTCACTGTATAAGCAACCGCAATATTGTTGGCGGTAGAGGTTCAGCTCCCGGGAACGCTTAATGGTCTCTTTAAACCCCGGCCGAAAATCCTGGTATAAAAAGGGCACCCCATATTTCTCCCCCAGCTCCTCGCCCAGTTCCCTGATCAACTCGTGCTTCTGCATAGGACTGACGAGCAAGGTAGTGCTGAAATAATCAAATTTCCCTCTGCGGGCAATCTGGGCAGCCTTTTCCAGACGCATGATATAACAATACTTACAGCGCTGACTCTCGCGATGGGTGACTAATTGAAAATATCGGCTCGGATCATAGTCTTCATCATATATGACTGGCAATCCCGCCGCCTGGGCAAAAGTTTCCACGCCTTCCCTGCGTTTGCAGTACTCAGTATAGGGATGGATATTGGAATTGGAGAAATAGCCCATGACCTCATAACCCTGCCCGATAAGTTCAGGAACCGGATAAGAGGCACAGGGCCCGCAGCATATATGCAAAAGGACTTTGGACAAAAGAGATACCTCCGATTAAATTAGACGCAGATTAACGCAGACATTAAAATTTATTCCTCGAACAATCCGCCATTGGGGTGATGGTTAAACTTGTGCCCCAGATGACGATAGGCCAGTTCAGTAGCCATTCTACCCCGCGGGGTCTTTTGAATCAAGCCCAGTTTCAACAGATAAGGTTCATAGACATCACTCAGGGTATCGCTTTCCTCGGAAACACAGGCCGAGAGAGTTTCTAACCCTACCGGTCCGCCTCCAAATTTCACTATTATGGCCTCCAATATCATGCGATCAACATTGTCCAGACCTTCCTCATCGATTTCCATCATCTCCAGAGCCTGGCGGGCAATTTTACGGTCGATCCTCCCGTCCCCTTTCACCAGTGCAAAATCACGCACCCGTTTAAGCAGGCGGTTGGCCACCCGCGGTGTGCCTCTGGCCCGGCGGGCTATCTCTTGGGCACCGACTGGTTCAATGGACAGGTTAAGAATACTGGCCGCCCGGGTTATGATCTTAGCCAGATCCCCGGTCTCATAAAAGTCCAGCCGGCAATTGATGCCGAAACGATCGCGCAGGGGCGAACTCAACAACCCGGGACGAGTAGTAGCGCCGATCAGGGTAAACGGCGGCAGATCGATCCGCAGAGTTCTTGCACCAGGCCCCTTCCCGATAATAATATCGATAGCATAATCTTCCATGGCCGGATACATGATCTCTTCCACACTCCGGTTCAGACGATGGATCTCATCTATAAAAAGCACCTCACCCGGTTCGAGGTTGGTAAGTATGGCGGCAAGATCTCCAGGACGTTCAATGGCCGGACCTGAGGTCTTGCGAATGGTCCGCCCGATCTCACCGGCAATGATGGTAGCCAGAGTAGTCTTGCCCAGGCCAGGTGGTCCGCTGAGCAAAACATGATCCAGACTCTCCGACCTCTCGCGGGCAGCCGCTACAAACACGCTGATATTCTCCTTCACCTTGTCCTGACCAATGTACTCATGCAAACGCAAAGGCCTAAGCGAAGTCTCAGTATAATCTTCCTCTCCCAGCACATGCGGTGATATCAGGCGATTTTCCGGCAAAATGCTCACTCCTATCTATTTATCTGCATGGCACGGGTCTTCAGTACCAGCTTAATATTATCCTCCACCCGGTCCGACATCTTGCCCTGAGCCTGCAGGTCCATAATGAGCGGAAATACCTCACTGCGTTGATACCCCAGTGCTTCCAGGGCATCCATAACATCCCCCAGCCAGGGTTCCTCGCCATGCACGGCAGCATTTACCCTGGTTTCGCCGATCTTATCCTTCAATTCGAAGATCAGTCGCTGAGCGCTTTTCTTGCCAATACCAGGAATCGTAATCAATAATTTTTCATCCTGACTGGCTATAGCCCGATAAAACTTGTCCGGGGCCATCGCCTCCAATACGTTCATGGCACCCTTGGCTCCCATGCCGGAGACCGTCAGGAGCAACCGGAATAGGTTTTGCTCCTCTTTCATAATAAAACCATATAACTTGAATTCATTTTCCATGACCTGAAAATGTGTATATACCTTGACTGGCAGGCCATTCTGCGGCAGATTGGCGATCGCCCTGCGATGCATGTTTATCTCGTAGGCAATGCCCTGAGCCTCGATTATTACGCCGCTGTCCGTGATTTCATCAAGCTTGCCCCGAATATATGCTATCATTAGCAAACCCACCTTATTATTTGATGATTTATTTATTAGTCGCATTAGCCAGGTTGTTAATCCGGTAGGAATGAAGATGGCAGATGGCGATGGCCAGAGCATCGGCGGCATCATCAGGACGCGGCAGTTCATCCAAACCGAGCAATCTTTGCACCATCATCTGGACCTGACGTTTTTCTGCCTGTCCGTATCCTACCACCGCTTGCTTCACCTGGAGCGGAGTGTACTCTGCCACCGGCAATCCAGCAAGGGACGCGGCAAGCAATATGACCCCACGGGCTTGAGCCACGGTAACCACCGTTTTGGCATTCTTATGGTGGAAAATCTCCTCGACTGCCACCGCCTCCGGTTGGTATTCCTCCAGCAAATGCTTGAGTTCCCCGTTGATTTTAACCAGGCGCAGGGGCATGTCCATTCCCGCCGGGGTGTTAATAGTCCCGTAATCCACGGTGAGCAGACGCCCGTCCTTTTTTTCGATTACCCCATAACCGGTAGTGGCCGTACCCGGATCGATACCCAATACACGCATATTTATCTGCCCTTCATAACATGAATTTCGCACCAAACATTTGCTCTATTCATTATATTATGAAAGGTAAGCTTGGGAAATAAAAAAATGCCCCGGAATTGGAGCATAGGATATATCTAACTCAACTTTCGCAGTAAACACATACAGCGCAGCATTGAAATCAAGACGTGGGAGCTAAGGGGAGCGGAATAGACGCAGGCGGCTGCGCCGCACGCAGAATAATTTAGATTAACGCAATTTTTATTAGAGTTTCCATGGGAAATATCTGCGTGAATCATATAAAATCTGCATAAATCCCCCTTCGGGGACAACTTATGCGCCCTCGCGCAATCAATGACGCTGCGTCCATTTGTTCCTCTTACCAATGTTAAGCCCGTGGTCCAAAACTATGGGGGGATCATAGATATTCATCGAAATTTTCCAGGGTATCGTTGAGACTCGCTTCATCCTGAAAACGATATTGGCCGGTGCGAATTTCCTTTTGGATGTTTTCAGGAAGCATCTCCAGGCGAATCGCGGTTACCCTGAGCAGTATCTCGTTTTCTTCATCTCCAGTATAAACGGCAATACGCCCGCGGTATTCCTTGATACTGTACTGCTCCCTATCCTCAGGGCAGTCGTCATCAATGGATTGATGGATAATCAGCAGGTTGTCTGCAAAAGAGATTACATACCCGTCATCCTTCTTGAAATACTGACTCAGTCCCCGTTTATTCAAGCCTACTATTCCCTCTCGCTCATTATAACCACTGACAATAACATGTCCACACTTCCTGTACTCTTTTTCCATTATTATGCGGGTATCGGTCTTAACCACTTCATCAATCTTCTGCACCCTGGCTGCAGTTTTTGCCGGCTTCTGTAATTGATTGTGCCAAAGATGTGAATTATAACTATATCCCATTATCAAACTAATTCCAGCCAGAGCAATAAAGCCCCACGTCAACAGCCGCTTACTCATCGTCAATCACCTCTAATGAGCAATTATTGTCTTTTATGGGTTCTGTTATACACTTTGTGAATTGACTGAAGTTTTTGTGTTTTTAAATCTTTTTGATTATTTGTCCTTTTATTGCCTCCCATAATTAATTTTTCAATCAATCCCTATTGCATAATACACGCAATTGTTGTATAAAATAAATTATAAATAGTCAAATGATAGTCAAAGATAATTTGAATTTTCTGATTTATTAAAAGAAAGAGATCATTTCCCGGACTGATTATGCATCCACTTATCCTGTTAAGGGGATTCAGGACATTTCAGTGATGGGGTCAGGTAACCGGGAATGAAATAATCATAATTATAGGAGGCGAAGCCGATGTTTAATGAATTACGGCAATGGGAAATGAGTTTAAACAACGAAGATCTTTTCAACATCGATGCAGCATTGAGTGAAGAAGCCGGGGGAACTCCGTGTGATTTCTTCGTACCACCAGTTGACTTTTCTGATCTTGAGATGTTTGATTCTGTGAGTCTCAGTTTTGCTATCCCGCTTAATTTTTCCAGGAATGATTCCGGAAAGATCAGCATCAATAGCATCGATCAATTAATGGATCCCAGCCAAACCTGGATAGAAGATCCGGAATACTTTAACGATTATCCCCTGATGGATGCTGATCAAACCGATCTGTTGGACAATGTGAGTGTCGGATTTGATCCACAGGCCGCTTTATGTGCCTTGCAGAATATGAATTGGGTTGATCTGCTGGATCCTACTCGGGCAAATCTGGAAATACAAGAAATCAGTCATTATCATATTTCCAGTTTGTTCAGTTATCAGGGTGTTGACCTTGACAGCTATGATAATGTCAGCATAAAGATGCCAGCTCCATATCAGGGTTCCGATTCATATAATGAGGGCAACGATTGGCCGGCCATTTTTTACGAGATCGAACACTACGTTCAAAACATTTTAACTGAGGATATCTCTGATGTAATATTATCAGACGTTCATTATAAGCCCTCCCATTCCAGTATGACACTGGTAAAGGGCAATGGGCGCTCCCAGAATCTTTTCGAACATGGCTATGCAAAATCACAGAATATTTTCAGTTTCAATGAGGGACGCGAGTCATTCCCTCAGGGCAAGTCTTTTAATCTGCCCATGCAGCTTTCTATGGAGAATGGCGAGTTAATCTTTAAGGTTAATCTGAACGAGATTGATCTGCGTGATCTCAGCCGCATGAACTATCTTCCTCAGGAGATGAGTATGAAGAGTGTTCTGTCTCTAATTCCACGTAAAAGCAAGGCGAAATAGAAGCAAGCACGAAAAGAGGGTGGCAGTATTCTCTGATCTGTCACCCTCTATATTTTTATGAGAGCAGCAATAAATGCCAGCTATAAGCATTCGAATTGCTACTATCTACCTGTAGCCAGAGTTAGTCAGTGTAAGCTAAGGTAATAAAAAGGAGGTTGATAGTATGAAAAAAACATTGTTGACTATCGTTGTGCTGGCTTTTGTTTTGTCCCCGTTACATAATTTTGGTATCACTCCCGCTGCAGCATCTGGAGCAACTCTTTGCACTAAGTCCTGTTCCTTCGTATCGTGTGCTCCGCGGACGGTTTGCAGCGGAGGAACCTGCCGTATTGTCTGTTCCTCTCCCACCAGTACTTCGCTGCAAAGCAGGATAACCGGCTATTTCAAATCAGTTACCATCAGGCGCTAAAACTCTGATCGGGAACTACTCAATGAGTGACCGACCACACCATACGTAACGTATACAGCGCCTGCAAAGTTTAACATTACTTAAGCATCCATTATTTTGATCCTCGTTTGATAAGACTTTTAATGAGAAAAGGCTATGGGCAGTTCGCCAATAGCCTTTTCTTGTAAGAAAATATGACCGGACGCCATGTTATTGTTAAGTATTCGTAGTTTTGGACCGGCGGACGTGGTTAAAAGTGCCGACCTCCCATACCACCGTTCTTAACGTTCGGTACACGGCGGTTCCAAAATTTTGAGTCAGTAACTTGATTCGTTTGCGTATCCCATGACCTCTGATCGTTCAATCTTTTCGGACAATCAGATAGACTCGATTGAAGGTTAATTCAACCATGCCTTTTTCATCGGCCAGATCATGAAAGGCTGTTTTTATTAAGCTGCGGCAGGTTTGGACATAGGATTTATCAAAATCTAACATATAGTAAGCCTGATTCAGATATCCGTTTTCAGCTCCTGATTGGAAAACACCATAGGCCTGGTCAACTGTGTATAATGACCTTTCTGTTGCTAAGCGAGAGTATTCTATCGAAAAACCCGCCCCTTCAAATAGCTTGCCATACTCATCTGCATCATTGAGGAACAGCCAGGGACTAATGAAACTAGCAAAGATTTCACTGGTCCTCGGATGCTTTGCCAGCTTTCGCACAGCATATAAAAACTGCGGACAATAATCTTCAGTAGCCGTAGCCTGGATGCCCATGAGTCCGCCTGGCTTTAGAGCTTTATAGCACTTTGTCAGAGTTTTTCGGGGCTCGATAAACCATTGAAAGGCGGAATTACAATAAATCCGGTCAAATTCATCAGTAAATTCCAGCTCAGCCACATCTCCAACCATAAAACCAAGATTCGCTGTAAGGTTATATCTCCTGCGGGCTTCATCTATCATGCCCTCTGACAAATCTAACCCCAGTACTTTGCCGCTGGTAAGAGCGGCGATCTTACTAGTAATACCTCCCGATCCGCACCCCAGATCAAGGACATCAACATTATTATGAATTGAGAGCAATTCGATCAGTCTATCCCCAGCTGCCTTTTGAACCAGGCTGGTTTTGTTATACCTCGAAGCCTTGCTGCTGAAATCGACCGACTCCATAAACATCCCCCTTGTTTATTCTTATTCATTATATGTTTATTCTCGAGAAACCCAATGGTAAAAAAAATTATGATATAACTGACAGGTATTTTACGGATTGTCCTTTGATGGGCAAGGGGCCATGCTGATGCTCGGCATTAAAGTAAATGCAGTCACCCGCTGAAACTATAAATTCGTCCTCATCAAAACGGTAGCCCATTGATCCCTCCAGGACCATGATAAACTCCTGTCCCGGGTGATTATAAAAACGCTGCTCATAATTCTCGGCGTCTTCGATACTGATAATAATCGGTTGCATCTTTTGTTGTTGGAATCCGCTGATCGGGGTCTCGAGCAGTTGACCATGCGGGGTGTTTTCCGGGCAGTAAAACGCCCGGTCCTGGACCCGGACTATCAGGATGGGGTTGGTTTCAACCTCGGAAAAGAATTCACCCATAGAAACATTCATAGCCCGGGCGATTTTTGCCAGGGTCGATACCGGCGGTGATACCTTATTGTTTTCGATCTTGGATAAAAGACCCTTGGTAAAGCCAGTGCGATTCCCCAGTTCCTCCAGGGTTAACCCATTGTTTAACCTTATTTCTTTTATCCGGCGGGCTACATTAATCTCTTCCATATCGGCCATCCTTGTTTATTTTTATTCTACCATAGTATCTTTTTGTTCAACTGGCGTCAATCGTTTGACGATGAATTACCTGATCCTGGCTATCATTTCTATCTCACAGGGAGCGTTGAGGGGCAGTGTATTTACGCCTACCGCAGCCCGGGCATGGCGTCCTTTTTCCCCAAACAGCTCCTGCAGGAATTCTGAAGCGCCATTGATGACCTGAGCCTGATCATAAAAATCATCGGCACTCTGCACAAATCCGGTTATCTTGACTATCTGCGCCAGCTGTTCCCAGCTGTAAACATATTGCTTCAATACAGCCAGACAATTCAGGGCCGATTGCCTGGCAGCTTCGCGCCCTTCTGCGATCTGCAGATCCCGGCCCAGTTTTCCGGTATAGAGCAATTTCCCATCCCTCAAAGGCAACTGCCCCGAAATAAATATTAGGTTCTTGGCTTGCATTCCCGGCACGTAGGCAGCGATCGGTTTAGCGACCTCGGGAAGAACAATGCCCATTTCCTTCATTTTGGCTTCGATTGCTTTCATTGATCCATACCTCCTTGCCTTGTCATTTCCCGTTATAAATCCCATCCAATATGCTAAATTTTAACCGGTAATTATCCCCTTGAATATACCAACCAGGAAAAGCACATAGAACAGTCCGCCCAGCATTAATATAGGGGCACTTATATGCTGATGTCTCTTCAATTCCAGATATATAATCACCGATGAAGCCAGGGCCAGCAAGGCAGAATACATAGCACCGGAAGTAAGCTGCCAATCTGTCAAGCATATACCTATAGCCGGGATCATTGAACTCTGAAAGACCATGGCACCGGTAATATTCCCCAGGGCCAGCGTGTCTTTTTCCCGGGATATCCAGATCACACTGTTGAATTTCTCAGGCAACTCGGTAGCGATAGGTGCTATTATCAAGGATAAGACAAAGGCTGGCACCGCATATATCTGTGCAATATTGGTGACCTCCACCACAAACAGCTTGGCACTAAAGATTATTATCGCCAGGGCCACCATCACCTGGATGGCGATATTGAGCATCGGCGGAGTATCATGACGCCGGGCAAAATAACAGGAAGCCAGTTCTGATTCACTCTCCAGATCCCGTTCCTCCTTGATCATTACAAAAACATACATAAAATAGGATAAAAACATGCCCAGGGCGATCAACAACTGGACAAACCTGAACTGGGGCGGAATAAACCCTGTAATAATGGCTATCGAGAAGATAGCTATAAAAAAGGCCAGGTCACGGGACATGGTGGAGTAGTCCGCCACCACGTTCGTTCCCATACTGCGCCGGCGCCGGAATACGATAACGGCCATACCGGTCACAAACATGGCCAGGGTGGACAGCATAAGCGGTGCACCCAGTATCGCTCCGATCCCGATGGCGTGTCCCTGCTGACCGGTGCCAAAAACTATCGCAATGATAGGTATGAGTGTCTCCGGTAATGCCGTTCCGACTGCTGCCAGCACGCTGCCCACTGCCCCTTCCGACAGGTTAAGCTTTTTGCCCAGCCATTCCACCCCGTTGACAAAGAGCTCGGCCCCCATCAGAATCAACCCCAGGCTTACTATCAACCATGCAATGTTGCTCAAACCATTATCCCCCTCTTTTTTAAGCAAGAAACTGAATAGACGCAGATAACGCTGATCTAAATGATTTACGCAGATGAGACTTTTGCGAGTTAGCTAAGACTGAAAATACCGGGGCTTTAGTCGCATAAGTCAGCAACAGTTGATAAAACTGCAGGCCCAGGTATCTGCGCACGTTCACCCATTCCTAAGCTTTATAGATAGCGTCAAACCTCGTTTATTCTATTAAGGATTATATATTATCTTATATACATAAAAGCTAACTAGTACTAGATTTACTTTTATCACGAACCCCTTTCATCAGACATCCGCTATGAAAAAACCCCTTAGGAACCCGAGATAAACGAGCTTAGACACCCTAACCTATGGTTTTTCATCTAACTGATGGTGACCACCTTCGGGGTCATGGAGGTCTGCGTTAATCGATCTTAATCAGCGTTATCAGCGTCCATTGCCACCAAGTATCGCCGTCTGCGGTCAAAGCCGGTCAGATAACGATAACCGGCCTTATTAGCTGTAGCTTGCGCCTTGGCCAGCCCCTCCCCCACCTGTTCAGGGTGATGGGCATCAGATCCCAGTGTGATGGGAATATTCAAGGCAAACATAGCCTCTACTATCTTTTGCTCGGGATACAATTCTCCCACCGGCTTACGGTAACCGGCACTATTTATTTCCACCACAAGACCGGTTTGACGGATGCACTTCAGCACCGGGTCCAGATAATGCATAATCCCCTTTTGGTTCGGTCTGTGCCCCCAGATCTTCACCAGATCAATATGACCGATTATATCAAATAATTCTGCTTGGGCGGCCTGTCCAACCAAATTGAAATACTCCGCATAGACATCATCGATATCCTTGCTCTCAAACAAATTTCGGTAATCAGGGTGATCGAAGCCCCAGCCATCGATAAAATGGATCGACCCGATCACATAATCCAGAACCTGCGCATTAAGCATCTCACGGATCTTGGTTTCCCTCCCCGATATATAGTCAACCTCCAAGCCGTGCCTGATCAGTATGTCGGGATATTCCATGCCAATACGGTTCAACAAATCGCTATCGATAGCTGATAGGAACTCATCGTGTTCGAGCAGGCCCAGTTCGTTTATCCTAAAATGGCGGGCATGGTCCAGATAGGCGCCGACCCATTCATCAGTGTATTTATATTCACCATGGGCAGCAACATGTATATGATAATCCAGCATGGTTTCAAATGTGCTCCTTCACCTACAATACTTAATATTATCATCCCGTTAAAGTTGAAATTCAAGTCCGCCGGAATCTTTCCCTGCATCCCCGCACCCGGTCAGATATAAAAATATTGCATAAACTCCGCCTTTGGTCTAAAATTTACGGGTAAAACCTATTTGGGTAAGGAGGATATAAAATATTCATGACGACAATAGTTCCTTTCCGCGGACTACGCTACAACCAGGATAAGATCAAGGAAGTAAGTACCGTTGTCACTCCACCCTACGATATTATCGATGAAGCAGCCCAGGCCAGGTATTATGCCGACAACCCCGTCAACGTCATTCGCCTGGAATTGGGACTTATCTTTCCAGAAGACACTCCAAACAATAATCGTTATAGCCGTGCTGCTCAATACCTGCAGAAATGGATGGATGACCAGACCCTCAAAGCCGAAGATAAGCCTTCTCTCTACCTCTACCAGCAGGATTTCGAGATCAAGGGTGAAAAAATGACCCGCACTGGTCTGCTATGCGGGCTCAAGGTCGAATCCTATGCCAAAGGCAACATACTGCCTCACGAAGAAACCCTTTCTAAACCCAAGGTTGACCGGCTGAGCCTGATGAGAACCACCCGCTCCAATTTCAGTTCCATTTTCGGTTTGTATTCCGATGAAAAAATGGCTATTGAAAATGCCATGCGCAAGGACATTAAGAATCGAACTCCCGATGTGTCCATGGTGGACGAAGCGGGTGAACTCCACCAGATCTGGGTAATCAGTGATGAGAAAGTCGTGGCCAAGGTGGTTAAAGCCATGGCCACGAAGAAGATCTATATCGCCGACGGTCATCACCGCTATGAAACGGCACTGGCTTATTCAGAGGAAATGGCCGAACAGGGCTATTCCGGATATGATTATGTCATGACTACCCTGGTGAATCTATATGATGAAGGCTTGGTAGTACTGCCAACCCATCGGGTTGCCGGCAATCTCAAGGATTTCGAATTCTCCGGCTTCATGAAGAAACTAGAGCAGTTGTTTACAGTAGAACCTGCCGGTTCCCGGGATGAATTGCCCTCTTTGATTGATAGGATGGCTACCTTGGGCAAACAACATGCCTTTGGCATGTATTTTGATCGTAAGCTTTATCTACTGACCCTCAATGATTTCAACCAGGCGGCTTCCCAACTGCCGGGTGACAAGTCCGATGCCTGGAAGGCTCTGGACGTTGCTCTGCTGGACAACCTAATTCTTGACGGCCTGCTGTCAATCGGTGAACAGGAGCGGCGCAACCAGGATAACCTGGCATACAGTCGCGATGAGAAATGGGTAGTAGACAAGATTGATGGCAAAGAATATCAGATCGGCTTTTTCCTTAACCCCACCCGAGTTCAGGAGATCGTTGATGTGGCCACCGCCAGAGATAAAATGCCGCAGAAGTCGACCTATTTCTATCCCAAGCTAATTACCGGTCTGGTACTCAATAATATGGATGTTAAATAGAAAAAAGCTGCCATATTAGGGCAGCCAGATGTTTTGAATAGCTATTACACAGAGAGGCTGTCTTTGCTGACAACCTCTCTGTCTTTTACCGGTAATTATTCTTTTACACATAACAGGACAGACCGCCATCAACCATAAAAATATTGCCGGTCAGCCATTTGGACTCATCGGATGCGAAGAAAACAATACTTCCATTCATATCTTCCGGATATCCTACCCTTTTCATGGGAAAGAGCCGGTTTAACTTGTCCATTTTCCCGGTAGCAGTCAGATGATCGATCTGTCCTTGCAACATAGGGGTCACAATATGCGATGGGCACAAACAATTCACTCTTACTTCGGGTCCCAGTTCATGGGCCAGCGCGCGGCTAAGATTCACCACTCCGGCCTTCATCGAACAGTACGCGCTCTGCATCTTGCTGCCCAGGGTACCCAGGATCGATGATACATTTATGATGCTGCCTCCCCCGCTTTCGATCATAAAGGGCACCATCACCTGGGTAACCTCAAAAACGCTTCGCAAATCAATTTTGTAGGTGTAGTCCAATTCATCCATGGTAATGTCCAGAAATGGTTTGTACATGGCCGATCCGGCATTATTGACCAATATATCGAGCCGGCCCCATTCACTTTTGGCCATATCCCGCAATCTCTCAATTTCCGCCCGATTGGTGACATCGGTTGGACAAGCCACCGCAATACCGCCCTGGGCTTTTATCTCAGCTACCGTCTCCTCCAAAGGTTCCAAACGACGTCCGGCTACAATAATTTTGGCGCCTTCGGCAGCCATGGCCATAGCACCGCCTTTGCCGATTCCAGTTCCTCCACCCGTTACAATTGCTACCTTTCCATCAAGTCTCATTAACATAACCCCCTTAATATATAAATAATAATGCATTAAAAGTTGATGTTTCTCAGAAAGATATCCTGGAAATCGGATCGCATAGCCAGTTCCACATATTTGATCCGGCCAGCCAGCAGACTGGCTTGTTTTCTCTTTTCTTCCGACAACATGACCTCTATGGCACCGTCAGCCGCCGCATTTCCGCAATTAATCACCAAATCCGGTTTGACCGGCGGAAGCATACCTATGCTGATGGCTTGTTCCGGGTTCAGGTAATTGCCAAAGGCTCCGGCGATATATATTCCTTCAATACTGCCCGTCTTGAGCTTAGCTTCCAGACACAGTATATCGACCGCACTGCGTATGGCCGACTTGGCCAGCTGCACCTGCCTGATATCATCCTGGGTAAAAACTACCGGTGTCTGTCCATTATCATATATTATTATTTCCGGCCACAATTGATTGCTTTTTAGCAGGAGTTTTTCTCCCGCCCGTTCATTAATGGTGCCGTTGGCATCCAAACAGCCGCATTGCCAGAGACAGCCAACCAGATCAATGATGGCGGAACCACATAACCCCCGTGCCGGAACATTCCCCAGAACATTGCAGGACAACCCACCGTTCTCCCGTAGTGAAACCCGATCGATCGCGCCGTTGGCCGCCCGCATGCCGCAGGTAATACCTCCGCCCTCGAAAGCCGGCCCGGCCGGGGCTGATGCCGCCCACATCTCCCCCTTGTGATAGAGAACTATCTCGGCATTGGTGCCTATATCAATATATATGAAGGTATTGACCCCGGGTTTGCCAATGGAGAGTAAGCCGGCCACGGTATCGGCTCCAACGAAACCGCCTATCTGCGGCAGAATAACCACCCTGGCATCATTCGCTGCTATCAGTCCTGTCTGGGCGGCCGTGAGCAGGAGTTCCTCCTGGAAGACCCCGGCATAGGGAGCGATGGCAAACCCGTTTACACTGATTCCCGTAAAGAAGTGCAACATAACCGGATTTCCCACTACTGATAGCGAATAGATGTCATGGGCTTCGGCCTCAGCTGTTCCCAGTATTTCAGTAATCATGCTGTTAATATTGTTTACCAGCACCTGCCTCATCTTGGTTATTCCGTCCTCATTCTCCATGCAGTAGGCTACGCGGGAAATGATGTCCGCACCATATACCCTCTGCATATTGGTCATTGAACTCAAGGCCAGGACATCGCCATTGGTCAAGTCGACCAGCGCAGCGAACAGGCTGGTACTGCCGATATCAAGCGCTACCCCCAGGGCTTTTCGGGGATGACGTCCAATGTATTTAACCTTTTGTTCATTAAATATCAGTGCATATAGCTCCATGGCCGGACGACCTATCCGATCAAGGGCAGCCAGCTCATTCATATTCTCCAGGCTTAGTTCGATAGAATAATCCGACAAGGCACTGCGCAATCGTTTCATAACTGGCAAGGGCTGTTCCCTGTCTATTCCCGGGATAAAGAATTGACGTATTTTTACGGTAGGTTGCTTGGGAAGTGCTGGTTTATTTCGTTTAAAAGCCAATTTGGGTTTGGCCAGGGGCTCCAGATAGTCCAAAAAAACGGTCAGCGGTTCATTTATTTGCAGGTAACAGGCCAGGCGGATTCCGGCTTTAATCTCCTCGGGCAGCAATTGTTGTCTCTCCGCATCCTCCATCGGGAGAGCCTCCCCTTCGATCCTCACTTTGCATTTGCCGCAGTTTTTCCTGCCTCCGCAATAAGCTCCGGTGTACATGTTATTAATGGTCAGAATCTCCCACAGGTTCTTCCCCATTGGTGCCCAGCAGGAACTTTTGCCCCCCTGGGAATCGATCAGGTCAATCCTTATGTTATCCAGTTCCGCCATTATATCACCAACCCGTCACGAGAAAATCCCGATAAAAAAAGGCGGCTACAGCCGCCCTTCTTTAGCAAGTACTATTCAGATTTAGTCTCAGCCATAAGAGCAAATGCAAATATGAATACCCATACCATGGCAGCTCCCAAAGCTATCGTGGCCATACTGATATCCATGCCCTCGCTGGCTACGATTGCCTTATTGCCCATGGAATAAAGCACATTAAATACAACCAGGCCAACACCGGTAAGAATAAAAATCGCTTTCTTAAATCCGGCTGACAATTGAACGCTTTTAGCCCAGCTACAGAACTTGATAAAAATAAATATTGCTGCCAATACAATCAATAAAGTAACAAAATCATTACCCAGCAACCCTGCAGGCTGAGGCGGACCCTCTGAAGCAAATATCGCTAACACTTATTCACCCCCCTCGTTCAAACTTCCAATTACAATTTTAGTACTATGTTACCGTTCAAACAAGGAAACCTGTTAGCCAAATCAGGCCTAATTTCCCTGTTTCTCACCCTGTTCTAGAAGAGTATTCTCTATAAGATTCGCGTTTCCTGCTTTCAATATATTTTTTTTCGAAAAAATTCTCCACTTTCAAACAATATAAGCGGTCAGGCAATGCGTGAGAGACTTTACAGAAACTGTCCCCGCGAATATAATAACTATAGTTCAGATGAGAATTGAAAGCAAGTAAATTGGATAGTCGCAGACTTTTAGTCTGAGGAAAGTCGGAGCTCCGCAGGGCAGGGTGCTGGATAACGTCCAGTGGGGGCGACCCCAAGGAAAGTGCCACAGAAATAAACCGCCGTCAACGGAGATCAGAGGCCGGATAAGGATAATTGGAACCATGCAATCCATAAAATCACTTTTCCGAATTCTGATCTTCGTTGAAGGTAAGGGTGGAACGGTGAGGTAAGAGCTCACCAGCATTCAGGTGACTGAATGGCTAGGTAAACCCCACCTGGAGCAAGACCAAATAGAGGAACCATGAAGTTGCCCGCTTCGTTCCCGGGTTAGGTCGCTAGAGTTGTCAGGCAACTGACATCCCAGATAGATGACTATGCTAGACAGAACTCCGCTTATAGATTTACTTGCTTTTAATAAATTTACGCCGGAATGGCGTCTTTTTTTTTGGGGCTCAAATAATCTACAAATCGACATCCGCACAGGCATTAGCCATTAATACCAGTCTCTCCGGAGAGTATTATGAATTGTACAAGAAATATATACAATTTACTCATAATATGTGCTAATATTTTTCCAGGACATGTTATGGTATCTAATCGTACTATCCAGGATTAATATTTAATAATATTCTGACTTTTTGCACTATTGCAATATTATATCTACCGCCCCGGCTAATGGCGGGTTTTATTCCTAGTTGCATTCCTGCACGGCATGGTGCTGTTTTGCATCGATCTCATGGAATACGCCTTGCCAAATCGCTCTAGTTGTAGTTTTAACGGACTTACATCTTTATCATGACCTGTCTCGTCAGAATCTGTTTCCCAATTATGCAAACCCACTTCCACCCCCCTGGGGGGAGTAAAAATGAACGATCGTTACCATATATTAAGCACTTTAGATCGAGACTCTAAAAAATAGATAGATAAAGATAACAACTATCCCCCCATTATTTACCAAGCTATACTATTTTTCATCACCAGTGTTTAAACAAAAATTGCCTATTAGGGTCATCCCCTTTATTGGGGCTGAATAAGCCGGGGTTGGGCTTTCTTGCTGTACGCCCATGCCCACTTCAGAAGTAACCCTTCTGGCAGTAATGTGGATTTTTGTCTGTTTTTTTACCATCTTATTCGGTGATGAGTTCTATCTGACCGTATCCTGGCATACTTTTTGCTTGTTGATACTATATAATTGCGGTTGAGGGGGTGGCATATCGAAGCAAGCATCTTTTAATTCCTTTCATTACTGTTTTAAACAGGCCCAGACTCCTGATGCAACAAAGTTGCGTGGTAACCCGGTTTCTAACGAAGCCTGCATTGCGAATAGATAGATAAAACTGCATGTGTATATCCCCGCGCCGCTTTAAAAGCTAGAGAGACGGAAGGAGTGTTACTATTTGTTGAAGGAAGTTGTAATCGTAAGCGCATGTCGCACCGCCATCGGTAAGTTTATGGGTAGTCTGAAGGATGTTTCAGCCAGAGATCTGGCCATCACCGCCGGTAAAGGCGCTATCACCCGGGCAGGGATACCTGCTGATCTGATCGACGAGATAGTCCTGGGTATGGTGTACAACCATCTACAAGGTTCATTAATCGCCCGTCAGGTTGGTCTGGGCTGTGGTTTACCCATGAGAAGCAATGCCTGCAATGTCAACCAGAACTGTGGTTCCGGCATGCGGGCATTGGACATTGCCGCCACCAATATTATGTGCGGCAAAACCGATATCGCGCTGGTAGTTGGCGCTGAAAACATGTCCAGTGCCCCTTATATGCTGCCCAAAGCCAGAAGCGGCTATCGTATGGGCAATGGTACCATTGAAGATGCCATGCTCCATGATGGTCTCTTTGACCGCCTGGTCCCCGGCCATATGGGTCTGACTGCCGAAAACGTTGCCGAGAAATATGGCATTACCCGCGAAGAATGCGACGCACTTGCACTGCAGAGCCATCAGCGTGCCACCAGGGCCGTCAAGGACGGAACCTTCAAACGTGAGATTGTCCCAGTAGAAATCGCCAGCAAAAAAGGCACCATCCTGTATGAGACCGATGAACACATGATCCCCGATGCCAGCGTTGAATCAATGGCCAAGCTGCCGTCCGCCTTCAAAAAGGGTGGTGTAGTAACCGCCGCCAATGCTTCGGGTATCAATGACGCTGCCGCTTCAGTCGTCTTAATGTCCAAGGAAAAGGCTGCCGAACTGGGTGTTAAACCGCTGATGAAGCTGATAAATTGCGTGGCCGAAGGCGTTGCTCCCGAAGTCATGGGGCTGGGTCCGGCTGTTGCCATCCCCAAGGGTCTTAAGCAAGCCGGCTTGAAGTTCGAAGATGTTGACTATTGGGAGGTCAACGAGGCCTTTGCCGCTCAGTTCCTGGGAGTTGGCCGCATGCTGAAGGATGAATTCAACATGGAACTTGATATGAACAAGTGCAATCTCAATGGCTCCGGCATCGCCCTGGGACATCCGGTTGGTTGCAGCGCTCTGCGCATTATCGTCAGCCTGTACTACGAACTGGAGAAGCAGAATAAAACCGTTGGCGGTGCTTCGCTGTGCGTAGGTACCGGTCCCGCCTTGGCCTCCTTATGGACCAGAGATATATAATAAAAGATTTAAGGGGTTAAGATTTTTAATACTTCAGGGATATAAAACAAAAGGGGGGTATTGTTAATGTCAAGTAATTTCGCCTATCTGAATACCCGGGATCTGGAATTCATCATCCAGGAATGGCTGCCCAGTGAAAAGGTATTTAACTACGACCAGTTCAAGGATTACTATTCCAAGGAAGACGTCAAGTCCGTACTGGCTCCCATCCTCAAGATGGCCAAAGAGGTAGTCGAACCCACCAATGAAGACGGTGACAGCAATCCGGTCAAGCTGGTCGACGGCAAGGTAACCCTGCCCAAGAGTTTTGGCCCGCTCTTCCATAGACTGCAGGAGGAAGGCTGGGGAACCAGCAACATCGATAAATCAGAAGATGCTATGATCATGCCCCACGTGCTGCACTCAGCGGTTATTGAACTGCTCTGCGCCGCCAATCCGACCTTCTACCCCTACATTCTGCTCACCAGCGGAGCCGCTGACCTGATCCAGAGCTTCGCTGACCAGGATCTGAAAGACATCTTCCTACCCAAGATGATGGACGGCACCTGGTCGGGTACTATGTGTCTGACTGAGCCCAGTGCTGGTTCTGACGTAGGCGATATATTATCCAAAGCCTATCCCACTGATGACCCCCGCATCTTCAAGATCAAAGGTCAGAAGATATTTATAACTGGCGGAGACAACGACTTCTGTGAAAACATAATCCACCTTTATTTGGCCCGTGTGGAAGGCGCAGTCGCTGGTACCTCCGGCATCTCCCTCTTCATCGTTCCCAAGTTCTGGGTCAATGAGGATGGCAGCTTCTCTGACAATGATTGTATCACCACTGGTGTTGAGCACAAGCTGGGCCAGATGGGTTCCTGCACTGCTGCTCTGGCCTTTGGTGACAGCGGCAATTGCCGCGGCTTCCTGTTAGGCAAGAGCCCGGTGACCAATGATGGCAAAGGTGAGGGTATGGCCCAGATGTTCCAGATGATGAATCTGGCCCGCATGGAAACCGGTCATATGGCCCATTGCTGTATAGCCAACGCCTTCTACAATGCCCGCGACTATGCCAAGGACAGGGTCCAGGGCCGTCCCTTTACCAATCCCCGCGGTGACCGGGTCTCCATCATCAATCACGAGGATATCAGACGCACCCTGATGATGGGCAAGGCATACACCGAAGCCAACCGCGCCATGTTGATGAAGGCTCTGTTCAACTTCGACATCCGCGAACATGATCCCGATCCGGAAGAAGCCAAAAAGGCTGCCACCTATGTAGAGATGGTTACCCCGCTCTGTAAGGCCTTCCCCAGTGATGAAGGATGGTGGCTCTGTGGCGAAGCGATCCAGGCCTATGGTGGCTACGGATTCTGCGAAGAATATCCGGTAGCCCAAATCGCTCGCGATATCAAGATCTACTCCATCTGGGAAGGCACCAACTTCATCCAGTCTTTGGACCTGGTCGGCCGTAAGATGGGCATGAGCAAGGGCGCTGCCTTTGGTGCATTCATGCAGGAAATGAAAGACTTCTGCGCAGCTAATAAGGCTATTGCCGGACTGGAGAAGGAATTTGCCAACTTTAACCGGGCATTGGAAGCCTATGATAGCATCCTGGTCACCCTGGCGGACTGGAAGTCCAGCAATCCTTCACTGATTCCGGTCTATTCCCGCAGGGTGCTTACTGCCACAGCCCAACTGCATGCAGCTCATCTGCTGCTGGATCAGGCCCTCATCGCTCAGAAGAGAGCAGCTGAGTTAGGCGCTGACCACTTTGATTACAAGTTCTACGACGGCAAAGTAAAGACTGCCAAGTGGTTCGTGAGAAATGTCGTCCCCGCTGTCTGGTGTGCAGCCGATATAATCACTGACGGCGACACTTCCTGCCTGGATATCGACATCGCCGCTTTTGATTATTAAGAACTCTATCACCATTAAAGGCCTCCGTTTTTAGCGGAGGCCTTTGCTTTTGATCAGTATGATGTTGTTTATTTCACTTCTTGTACGAAGTGCTGCCCCAATTTGCGCAGACGTTGCCGGCGTTCTTGTAATAACCCGTCGATGTCCTGCTTGACCAAGTTGTGCAGTTCTCTCTCCAGAGTCATTCTTATCTGACTGGCAGTCATCTCAAAGTCCTGATTGGCACCGCCGATGGGTTCAGCAATAATACCATCGATGATTCTCAGGTTCAGCAGATCGTTGGCGGTTATTTTTAATGCTTCTGCCATCTCTTCAGCCTTTTCCGGCGTTTTCCAAAGGATAGAAGCACAAGCCTCCGGTGAGGCTACTGAAAAGACCGCATTGGAAAGCATAAAGAGCCGGTCACCTACCGCCAGAGCAAGTGCTCCGCCACTGCCGCCTTCTCCTATAACAATTGCTATAATCGGTGCCCGTAAGCTGGACAGGGTCATCAAAAGTTTGGAGATGGCCCAGGCTTGTCCCCTCTCCTCGGCGCCGATTCCCGGATAAGCCCCGGGTGTATCGATGAATGTAATTACCGGCCGATTAAACTTTTCAGCCTGCCTGAGCAGGCGATATACCTTGCGATAGCCCTCCGGCTGCGGCATCCCGAAATTACAGCGGACATTGTCTCGTGTATTCTTGCCCTTCCGGTGCCCCACAATGGTAACCGGCTGTCCCTGAAAAATTCCGATTCCCCCTACTATCGCCTGATCATCGGCAAACTGCCGGTCGCCGTGCAGTTCAACCCATGATTCACAGAGATATTCGATATAATCATTTGTCCCTGGGCGCTCAGGATGCCGGGAAAGCAGAACCTTCTCCCATGCAGTGAGGTTTTGATACTTCTCCTCACGAATCCCTGACATCCGAGCCTCCAGCTCAACCAATTCCTTTTGCAGATCAAAATCCATACCCTGGGCCTCATCCTTGAGCTGATCAAGTTTGGACATGAAGTCCTGATATTTTTTTTCGAAATCAAATTGACGCCGAATCATTATTTACCTCCCACGTGAATAGTGAGTAAGCTGCCCAGGGTTTCTTTCAAGTTAGCTCGCTCTACTACCATATCCACCATTCCATGCTCCAGCAAAAATTCCGATCTTTGGAACCGCTCCGGCATCTGTTGCTTGATGGTTTGCTGGATTACCCGCGGCCCGGCAAATCCGATCAGAGCACCTGGTTCAGCAATAATTATGTCGGCCAGTGATGCAAAACTGGCCAAGACTCCCCCGGTAGTGGGATTGGTCAAAATAGATATAAACAGGATTCCCTGTGCGTGGAGTTCCCCGATTACCATACTCGTTCTGGTCATCTGCATCAGTGAAACCATACCTTCCTGCATGCGTGCTCCGCCTGATGCCGCAACCATTATCAAGGGGTATTTTTCTTTTATTGCCATCTCGGCCGCCTGGCAAATCTTTTCGCCGGCTACAACCCCCATACTCGCCATCATAAATCGCGATTCCATGATCCCTAACACAGTTTTGTATCCGCCTATCTTGGCCAGGCCTGTAATAACCGATTCATTGAAACCAGTTTCCTGCTGCCCCCTGGCCAATTTTTCTTCATAACCGGGGAATCCAAGAATGTTGGTAGATGATAAGCCACCGTTAAATTCTTCAAAACTATCTTCCTCGCAAAGTGCGAGTATCCTTTCCCGGGCAGTCAAGGCAAAGTGGAAGTTACAGCGCGGGCACACCCAATTATTGACCAACAGCTCGTCTTCGGACATTGACGATGAACATGCCGAGCAGGTATACTTACCCGGAAAAGCTACATCGTGCATCAGTTCTTCCCGGCTGACATTGATCTCAATGTATTTCTTCTTACCCAGAGGATTCTTAAACATAAACAACTCCTGTCATTACCAGGGATCGGTCCCCCTAGCACCTGAATAACCAAATTGGAGAGATCACCCCACGGCAATCCCTCCATATGGCCATTAATTTCTATTTAGAGCGAACATAAACTCTGCCGCGCAGATTATTTCATCACCAACCTTAATTTGACCTTTTCCCTTGCCAAATGCCCCCCGGATCTTGATCAATTCGGTGGAGATGATCAGAGAATCTCCCGGCACCGCCGGTCTTTTGAAGCGTGCCCGGTCAACTCCGGCTAAAAACGGCAGACAATCTCGATATTCCTCCAGAGAAAGCAAAGCACAAGCACCTACCTGGGCCATGGCCTCTATCATCAGAACCCCGGGAACCACCGGGTGATCGGGAAAATGCCCTGTAAAATAAGGTTCGTTAATGGTAATATTCTTGATCCCTACCGCCCTCTGTGCCGGTACTAACTCCGTAATGCGGTCTACCAGCAGAAATGGATAACGGTGAGGTAAAACTTGCATTATTTCTTCAATGTTCAAAACCCATCCATCCTAGATTCATAATATAATCATTCTGATCATTTATTCTACAGCTTTCGGGCAATGAGAACAGCGTTATGTCCGCCAAAGCCTAATGAATCCGACATTACCACCTTCAACTGTTTTTGGCGAGGCTCACCCGGAACATAGTCCAGATCACATGAAGGGTCGGGCTGCTCCAGGTTTATGGTGGGTGGCACTGTATCATTGTTCAGGGCCAGCACACTGGCTATAAGTTCAACCGCCCCGGCTGCTCCCAGCATATGACCGGTCAATGGTTTAATGGAGCTGACCAATAGTTTGCCACTGTGATCACCGAACACCTTATGGATCACCCCGGTCTCCATCTGGTCATTCAGTTGAGTGCCGGTGCCATGAGCGTTGATATAATCTACCTCTTCCGGAGCTATCCCGGCATCCTCCAAGGCCATATCGAAGGCTACTATAGCGCCTTTCCCTTCAATATCCGGCTGTACCATATGGTAGGCATCCGCACTGGTGCCATAGCCGATCAATTCAGCATAAATCCTGGCGCCTCTCTGCCGGGCATGTTCCAGCTCTTCCAACACCAATATTCCGGCTCCCTCACCCATAACAAATCCATTGCGATCAATGTCAAAGGGACGACAGGCCTTTTTCGGATCTTCGTTGCGGGTGGACATAGCTTTCATAGCACAGAATCCCCCCATGGCTACCGGTGTAATTGATGCCTCAGCTCCGCCACAGACCATTACATCAGCCTTCCCGTTCTGAATTAACTGCAATCCTTCCCCAATTGAATTGGTGCCTGATGCACAGGCGGTAACCGTACATGCACAAGGGCCATGACACCCCAGCATTATAGCAGCCTGACCGGCTGCCATATTGGGAATCATCATGGGGACCAAAAATGGGCTGAGCGATCCCACACCCTTTTCCAAGAGCACGCGATGCTGATTTTCCATGGTTTCTATCCCACCGATACCGGATCCGATCCAAACCCCCATGCGGTTTGATTCCTCCGGACTGATCTCCAGTCTGGCATCATCAACTGCCATCCGGGCTGCCGCACAGGCAAATTGAACGAAACGATCCATCCGCCGCGCATCCTTGCGGGGAATATAATCCTCGGCCTTAAAGTCTCGAACCTGGGCCGCAATGCGGGTAGGAAAGGCTGATGCATCGAAACAATCGATGTGATCTATTCCACTTTGACCGGTAATCAGATTGTTCCAGAAATCATCAAGGTTTTGGCCTATTGCCGTTACCAGACCCAGCCCGGTTATAACTACCCTGCGTTTTTGCACTCCTACTCACCTCAATACTGTAACCGTCTATTCCTTTTCCTTGAGCCGGGCTTCGATGTAATCTACTGCATCGCCCACGGTTTTCATTTCTTCTGCGGCTTCTTCCGGAATAGTTATCTCATATTTCTCTTCCAGGAGCATCAGCATCTCCACCACGTCCAGGGAATCGGCCTCCAGATCCTCTTCGAACTTTGCCTCCATGGTGATGATCTCCTCGGGAATATCCTTGATCTCCACAATAACCTGACGTACCGTCTCAAATACCGACATGTAATGACCTCCTTCAATTTCTTACATTATTATTTCTATTTTTCAGGTTGGGAAGAATACCATTCTGAAATTTTTTATTTCTGGAGCTACATGGCCAATCCCCCATCCACCTGAATGATCTGGCCGGTGATATAAGCCGCCTGCGGTGACGCTAGAAAAGCTGCGACTCCAGCTATGTCCTCCGGAGTACCCAGACGGTTAAGAGCTATACCCGCAAGTATTTTTTCCGTTTGTTCGGCCGCCAGGGCTGCGGTCATATCACTTTCGATATAACCAGGGGCAATCACATTTGAGGTAATATTTCTATTGCCATATTCACGGGCTATAGAGCGACTGAAGCCCAGTAAACCTGATTTGGCTGCAGCATAATGGGCCTGTCCTGCATTGCCGCTGATGCCGACCACCGATGAAATATGAATTATCCGGCCAAAGCGTTTGCGCATCATGTGCTTGATGGCAGCCCGGCTGCAATAGAATGCTCCATTCAGGTTGATCCTTATCAGTTCATCCCATTCCTCATCGCTGATACGCACCAGCAATTGGTCTTTGTTGATACCGGCATTGTTGACCAGTACATCAACCCGGCCAAAGGTTTCGACCACCTGGTCCACCATTTCCTTAACCGCCTGGGAATTGGATATATCAGCACCAACCACCATTCCCGTCCCACCGGCTGCTTCGATCTGGGCCAGCACATCAAGTGCCGGGCCATCACTGCGAAGATCATTGACCGCTACCCGGTAACCTTCGCTGGCCAGTTTGAGAGCGATAGCCCTTCCGATACCCCGTGCACTTCCGGTAACTATGGCTACCCCTTCCTGCATAGCGTTTCCACCTTCTCTTTAATTTTCTCCAATGACTTCATATCTTCTATATTGCCCAGCATGGCATTTCGATCAATGCGCTTGATCAACCCGGAAAGGCTGCTTCCCGGTCCGATTTCAATAAAGTAATCGATCTCACCCAACATGTATCTGACACTCTGTTCCCATCTGACGGGAGAGTAAAGCTGCTGGACCAACAACCCTACCTGTTCGGCGGCCGGGTTCTTTTCTGCATTCACATTGCTCACCACCGGGATATGCGGTTCTTTCCAATTGAGCTTCTCCAGTTCCGACCGTAATCGCATGGCTGCATCGAACATCAGCCGGCAATGGGAAGGAACACTAACAGCCAGCGGCACAACCTTTCCGCCGGATTCCTTCAAGGCTGCTCCAGCTCTGACCACCGCCATGCTCTCGCCGGAAATAACCACCTGCTTTATAGCATTGTAATTGGCTACCGCCACATAGCCTTCCGTATTACGGCAAATATCCTCGACTACTTCATTATCCAAACCCATAACTGCTGACATTGACCCTTGCCCGCGAGGCACTGCCTCCTGCATCAAACGCCCGCGTAAACGCACCAGCGGCAAGGCCTCTTCTAAAGTCAGGGTGCCTGCTGCCACCAGAGCGGTATATTCACCTAAACTAAGTCCGGCTAAAACTACCGGTTCGATATCAATAGATTTTACTGCTTGAAGCGCAGCAATGCTCGTCGCCAGTATGGCTGGTTGGGCATATTCGGTTTGTTCCAGTTTTTCCGCCGGCCCTGCAAAGCAGAGACTACTCAGCGGAAAGTCCAGCAACCCATCAGCAACCCTGAAAACCTCGGCCGAGGCAGGAATATTTTCCGCCAGTTCCTGTCCCATGCCGATATACTGAGCCCCCTGTCCGGGGAAAATGAAAGCTAATCGTAACATATTATGCCCCCAACATCTTGTTTTACCTGCCAGGCGCCATGTATGATATCAGCTATTATCTCAGCGGCCGGTTGGACTTTGTTTACCAGTCCGCAGATTTGGCCGGCCAGAACACTACCCTGGTCGGTATCACCATTAATAGATGCTGCCGGATAGCGGCCAGTTCCCAGTTTGGCCAATTCTTCCCTGCTCAAGCCCTGACGTTCACACTGGAGATAATAACGAGTGAATTTATTATGAATTGCCCTGACCGGATGACCCGTAGTAATACCGCACACCTCAGTATCCCGATCGCGAGCATTGATGACCTTCTCCTGATAAGCGGGATGCACATTGCATTCCTCCGCACAGATAAAGCGAGTTCCAATCTGAACACCCATGGCTCCCAGCGCCAGGGCCGCCATGAAACCACGTCCGTCAGCAATCCCTCCTGCAGCAATGACCGGAACATCTACCGCATCTACCACCATGGGAACCAGACACATGGTACTCATCTCACCCACGTGTCCTCCTGATTCCATACCTTCCGCAATTATCGCATCAGCGCCCAAACGACTGAGACGTTTGGCCAGAGCTACCGAAGCCACCACCGGGATAACCTTGACATTGGCTCCCTTGAGTCTCTCCATATAACGGCCAGGATTACCTCCGCCTGTGGTAACCACCGGCACCTTCTCTTCAATTATCAGATCTACTACCCGATCGATGTCGGGATAGGCCAGCATCAGGTTTACCCCGAAAGGCTTTGCAGTAGATCGGCGCACCAGATCGATTTCCCCCTTGATCCATTCGGCATCAGCTCCGGCTGCGCCAATTATCCCTAAACCTCCCGCCTGGGAAACTGCTGCCGCCAGCCGGCCTCCGGCAATCCGGGCCATAGCCCCCTGCAGCAAAGGGTATTGGATACTCAACATCTTACATAATGGAGTCTCAAAAACCACACTATTCCCTCCCCCAGCGCAATAAAGCTCCAGCATAGGTCAAACCAGCGCCAAAAGCAACCATGAGTACCAGGTCACCAGCCTTGAGTCTCCCCTCCATTTCCGCCTCGGCCAAAGCGACCGGAATAGAAGCCGCCGACATATTGCCATATTTTTGTATGTTGATAACGGTTTTTTCGAGAGGAATATTGGCCCGTTTTATGGCGGTCTTGATGATCCGCAAATTGGCTTGATGGGGTACAAAGAGGTCGATATCACTAAAGCTGAATCCGGCCGAAGCCAGTAGTTTCTCGCTGACATCCATGATGATACCTGTGGCAAATTTGAATATCTCAGTGCCATTCATATGAATCGAATGCATATGCTTATCTACGGTCTCCTGACTGGGAGGCAGGGCTGAACCACCCGCCGGCATATATAGGAATTTTGCCCCCCGGCCATCAGCTCCCACCAGGGTTCTTATAAGGCCGTTATTTCCACTTCCCCGACCCAACACTACCGCTCCGGCACCATCACCAAAAAGGATGCAGGTACCCCGGTCAGTATAGTTCACAAAACGCGAACACATATCTGCGCCCACTACCAGGATATGATGGTAATCAGGTGATAAGAAAAACTTCTCTGCCACGCTTAAAGCGTAGGCAAAGCCAGTACAGCCTGCTTCCAAATCAAAAGCGGCGGCGCCCCATGCCTCCAGACGCTCCTGCAGTAGACAGGCGGTGGAGGGAAACATCATATCAGGAGAACTGGTGGCTACAATAATAAGGTCCAGATCAGCTGCACTCACCTGTGCCTGTTCCATAGCCTTTATCGCTGCCCTGAAACAATAATCCGAGGTAGCCATTCCCGGCTCACAGATCCTTCTTTCAAGAATACCGGTTCTTTCAATGATCCACTGCTCATTAGTATCCACCATCTGTTCGAGTTCCTGATTGGTCAATACACGGGAAGGCAATGCGCTGCCGATGCCCTGGATCTGTACTCTGGATATCTGTTCCAATATGCCACGTTCTCCTATCTAAATCTCTTAGCAGCCAGACCTTGCCAAGCTAAAAATACCGGCCACTATTATGGTTCACGACATTGCATTAATTTCGACATGATATACTATATTTAATCAACCGTATGCCTAAAAGTCAAGAATGTTTTCAGAATATTGCGTTAACTTTCTCCTATCTCTTCTGTTTCTCCCAGATCATATATCTATTTCCAATAATGATTCTATATGCCGTCAATCCATCGCCAGACATGGCATATTAATTAAAAATAAAGATCATTAATTTCTATAGTTTCTCAAATTAAAACACGATATACTTAAAGCTAATAAAGGATTTCCTGACTATGGATGTCAAAAAAGAAGATAAGATGAAAGGTGGAGGAGTATGCTCGGTAAAACAGTTGAGGAAATCAATGTCGGCGACAAAGCTTCATTCGTTAAAAGTGTGACGGAATATGATGTCTATTCGTTTGCCGGAATCACTGGTGACTTCAATCCTGCCCATATAAACACGGTTTACGCAAGTGAGACTTCATTCGGTAAAATCATCGCCCACGGTATTTTGTCAGTGGGTTTTATTTCCAATGTATTAGGAACTCAACTCCCCGGACCCGGAAGTATCTACATCCGCCAGGTATGTGATTTCAAGAAACCAGTCTTTATCGGCGACACTATTACTGCTACCGTCGAGGTCGCCAATAAGGATGAAGTCAAGAACCGGGTCTGGCTACATACCTACTGCACCAATCAAAATGATGAAATAGTCGTGGATGGTGAAGCAATAATGATGCCGCCCAGAAAAAAAGCCTGATCACCACTCCCCCTTTATCTCATTATTCGGGAGGCGAATCATAATGCTGGGAAAAACCATCGAGGAGATCAAGGTCGGTGATTCAGCCGATTTCACCAAGTCTGTAACCGGTTACGACGTATATTCCTTCGCCGGCATCACCGGCGACTATAATCCTACCCATGTGAACAACGTCTTTGCCAAGGACACTTCCTACGGCAAAACAGTTGCCCATGGTCTGTTGTCGATCGGCTTCATATCCAATGTTCTGGGCACTCAACTGCCCGGCCCCGGAAGCATAACCATCGGTCTGGACTGCAATTTCCTCCAACCAGTGTTCATTGGTGATACTATTACCGCCAATGTCCGGGTTACCAAGGTGGATGAAGAGAGAAACCGCGTTTGGCTGCGTACCTTCGTCACCAACCAACGGGGTGAACTGGTAATAGATGGCGAGGCCAAGATGATGCCGGTCGCCAAACAGATGAAAGAAGCCGCTATTCAGCAGCAGGAGATGATCAACAATTCCCTGGGCATAGGCAAATAGAATCGTTTTATACGGGAATAATAACCTCGTAATCTTTTGCGAGGTGATGATCAACATGGATAAAGACAAAAAAACTGCCAAATTCCCTAATCCCGATGTACTGGAAGGTATTCCGGTCCATCATCCCCATGAGGAATACGCCAGAATGGATGCGCACTTTAAAAAGAACCGTGGGGCAAAGGACTAAAAAAGAAGGGGGGGGGGCGAATGTCCCCCTTTCTTCATTATAATGACAGCTCATCCTTCCGAATCATTCACATCCCCTTTCTACGCCCCGTCATTCACCAAAATTTTTACGTCAAGCTTATATGGCCCTGGTTTTTAGTTCATTGAAAACCCAATAAACATTTGAATTACGATAGCGGTTTTAGCTACCGGTCCGCAATAATCTTTGATATATTATCCAAAGAACCACTTCACCATCATCCGGGTTTTAGATGATTAATAAAGATAAGCGATCAGGAAGCAGGGAGCGCTATATATGAACGACAACTGTGGCAACACCGGCAATAAAAAGAAAAGGAAGAAACGAACCCCTGGTACGTTAAGGGTGGTAATCGTTTTCCTGGCTCTCATCGCCCAGGTGCTGCTCCTGGTTTATTTTGTAGACTTGCTCAAGCAGAATGCAGTATATCTCTATTTCTTGCTGGAAATAGCCGGTGCAGCCACCATCATGATCATCGTGGCCAATGACCGCAATTCTTCCTATACCATCTTCTGGCTTATCATAATGGCCATATTGCCAGTGGTGGGCTACCTACTCTTTTTGTTCTGGGGAACGACCATCCTGACCAGCAAGGAAAGCAAAAAAATCTGGCACAATATTGAATACAGCATTGATTTTCTTGAACAAGACCCGCAAATCTTTGATGATTTTCTGGTTGACCACTCCTCGCGGCGGAGACTTGGTACTTATCTGGCCAACAATGCTTTCCCAATCTTTCATAACACTCGATGCTCCTATTACCCGGTTGGTGAGCAGCAGTTCGAGCAGCTGATCCGGGACCTGGAGCAGGCCAGAAGGTTCATCTTCCTGGAATACTATATCATCTCAGAGGGGGAGCTATGGGATCGCATCCACGAGATTTTGGTCGGGAAGGCCGAAGCAGGAGTGGAAGTGCGGGTGATGTTGGACGATTTCGGTAGCCTGCGCAACCTCTCCGACAATTTCTCTAAGGAACTGCGCCGCGAAAAGATCAAGATAGTAAGGTTTAACCCGGTCCATGTCAATATATTCAGCCTGCTGATCAACTATCGCAATCATCAGAAAATCGCCATCATCGACGGCAACATTGGCTATACCGGCGGAACCAATATCGCCGATGAGTATGCCAACATCACACACAGATTAGGCCACTGGAAGGACAGTGCCGTGCGTCTGGAGGGAGATGCGGTATGGAGTATGACCGTAACCTTCCTGCAGATGTGGGACGCGGTGACTGATACCCAATCGGATTACTGTTGGTACAGGCCCGATGCCAAAGTCGATGGGATCGGCTATTACCAGCCTTTTGCCGACAGTCCGGTAAACAATCCGCTCAACCCGGCTGCAGAAACCTATAGTCAGATCATCGCCAATGCGCAGCAGTATGTTTATACAACTACTCCATATCTGGTGATAGACAATGCCATGAAGGATCTCCTTTGCATGGCAGCCAAGGGCGGAATAGATGTCAGGATCGTGACTCCCCGGATATGGGATCACTGGTATGTACACATGGTGACCCAGTCCAACTATGATGACCTGCTATCGGGCGGAGTCAGGATCTACGAATACACTCCCGGTTTCATCCATTCCAAGATGATATTGAGCGATGATGATAACGCTGTTATCGGCAGCATCAATATGGACTATCGCAGTTTTTTCCTGCATTTTGAGAATGCGGTGTGGATCTGCGGTTCGCCGGTACTGCAGGATATCAAGGATGATATGCTCCATATCTTCTCCATAAGCAAGGAGATAAACCTCGATGAATGGAGGCAAAGACCACGCTACATTAAGCTCTTGCAGGGGTTATTACGGGTCTTTGCGCCGCTCTTTTAAAGAATTATCCTGCTTAATCGTTGTTTACAATGTGACCGATAAAAGAAATACCGGGAGACAAAAGCTTCATTAATCCTTCAATATCTTTTGCATACAACCCCCAAAACCAAATGAGCATTATTACACTTCCAAACATAAATTGAAGATATAATCTCCGTTGAAAGCACATGGGAGTGAATAGGCTTGGGACACTTGATTCAAACTGTTAAGGCCCAATCTATTGGGTCCGTTATTGATCTCGGGGATAGTTTACCTTGTACAATGAAGTGCCTGACGCAAAATGATTTATTATGTGAAGTAGTAGTTAAGTTTAAAGAAAATTTATGGGGGCCGATAGCGCTGGTCAATGAACTGGTTGCTGGATTACTAGCCCAAAAGTTCCAGTTGCCTTCTCCTGAGCCGGTACTTGTTTATGTATCTGAAGAATTAGCACACTCAATTAATTCCACGACGATTTTGCCAAACGTGTTGGTTACTCCTGGCATTCATTTTGGTACCATTCGTGTCCCTACTCCCTTCCCTCAGCCCACGCTGGATTTAATTCTACTTACTCATAATATTGATGATTTCCCGCGTATTATCGTCTTTGATACATTAGTCCGAAACATGGATAGAAATAATCCATGGAACTTCCTGATCGTTCGCCCGGATTTTGCTCCCAGTCGTCTGTATCTTTCAATCATTGATCATACTCACTGTTTCGGCGAACCTTGGTGGGATGAAAGCATATTACTATATATTGAAGATACCATAATTAATTGCCTTCCAAATATGGCAGAAAGAATTCATGGAGAAGACCCCTTTCGTGAGGCGTTCGAAATGTTTAAAATACTAACTTCAGATCTGATAAAAGAAATACTGGAGGTAATCCCTTCTGAATGGGGATTACCGGAACCATTTCGAAAAGCTTTAACCAGGTTTCTTCTAGAAAGAGCCCTGCACGTTGAGGCAATTCTTAAGAAGAATATAGATCTTTTTCCGGGTTGGAGGTTAATCTACGATTAATGCGGCAGTGGAGGCTATCTATATCCATTGCCGCAGTTCACCATAATGGCTGAGGATTATCCGGTGTCGTTTGATGGCTGCCAAAACTTCCGGATTGGTCAGAACGCTAAGCTCCCTCTCCCTTTCCGTGGTCCAGGTGCTAACGGCACAAACTACTTCATCGGCATATCCCGGGTGACACATCAGTTCACTTATTCCCTCCTTAATGTCAGCCAAATGCCGCATGATCCGTTCCAACCCATCTCCTTCGAAATAATGGTCATTAATAAATAGATCAGCACTGGGGGGATGGGGAATATCAATGGCCGGTTCTGTTTGCAATCGCCGCATCATCAGTCTTTCTCGTCTAGCCAAGGTTACCATTGGCCGATATACTGCCAGGTAGTTTTGCATATGGTGATGGGAGTCCAACTGATCGGCCTTGATGCCCGCATGCAGCAAGCGTCGCCACTGTGCGGTAAGCTCTATCTGGACCTCAGCTTCCTCCCACTCCTCGACCTGCCCAGAGAATGCTCCAGTTTCATCGATCAGTGAAGGGACTTTACTTACCGGTGACAGCGGATACCCATAAGTCAGGTTGAAATGCAAGCCTACTCCTAGCCGGGGATGCCCTTTCAGACGAGCAATGGCATCATCAAAGCCAGGCAGATTTACCATTATAGTAGTACTGGATACTACGCCGGCATCAAAAGCCTCGATGATGCCCCGGTTGACACCGCTTGATAAACCACAATCATCAGCGTTGATAATTAAATACTTATTTATGATCCTGGGCCTCCTTTTCAGATACTCTATCATACTCTTTCCAGAGTAACCAGAATACAGCAGCTGAAGCAAGTGGACGGCAGACTGTGTACAATCTTATTCCGTAAGACGAACACGAACACCGGTGCTGCCAATCCCTAATAAGCGATGGTTTAACTCCAGTTTACTATTGGAATCCACCCCGACAAAAAGGCTTTGTGTATTCCGCTTTTCAGCAGGATCCACAAAGCCAGTTTATATATGAAAACCAAAGCATCCCCCTGTATCCCTGAGCTCTGGTCAAGGGCATTGTAATACTACCTTTCTTTGGTTCGGGGATGGACTAATAAACATTCTCCGCCATCTCCCCTGATCAATACTCTGGCATATTCAGCAGCATCGGTGGAAGTCAGTGCAATTCCTTCGCCGGGATAACCTTTGGCCTTAATCGGTACCCATGGCCCAGCATCAAAAAAGGTATCGTCCGGACAATCACCATAACTAAGCTGCAGTTTGGCTTCAACACACCAGGAATCACTCAGGTTTTCGACCATGAATGTTGCCATTTTTCTTGGACCCAGCGGTATTGGGGCTGAATCAACCAGAGGACAATGCTCACAGGGAACTCTCAACTCTTCTGTTCTGTATATTTCAATAATTCCGTCCACAAATCTTATCTTTAATCGGGGCGATTTGTCGCACTCTTTAGAGTGGCTGCTGACAAACCCTAGCACAGAGTTTATGTGCTCATTCCCTATCAGGATCAATCCATGGTTCTGAATCGAACCATCATACCACCCCTCAACTAGTTCCGGAATGCATATTCTTACGAAACCAGTTTCTTTGGGATGGATAGTCTCTATCCCGTCTGGTTTTTGTTTATGGGGTGGTTGGTTATTCCACGTAACATTGCACTGGCACCATTTGCACAGCACTCGGTGAGCGGTAACGTGTATTGGACAGGACGCCTCATTTCTGTATAGAAACAGGATCAATTCAGCTTCTTCTATCTGACTGGTTGGCGGGATCCCACATAGATCAAACTGTAGTAATGATCTGAAGCTGTCCCCCGGCTGCCGGTATCTGCCGACATACAATGACGGATCGGGGAAAAAATTTCTGTTTGCATCCCACTCGGAAACATACCCATCCTGTTTTGGCCAAAAGGTTATATTAGCCATCAATAACACCTGCTCCCTTTCATTTCTCCATAAGCTATATTTGCAGGCAATGTCTGTCTGTTTGGTCTTCTGATCTATGAAAAGAAAGCGCCAGATCATCTGCATCGATAACATATTATATCTGGCACTTTCAATTGAATAATGGAGTTAACGGGTTAGCCAGACCAATTATGAATATGCTGAGTTGAACGGCATTCTAGGCAGCATCCAACTATGCCATAGCGTAAGGCTGATCCCGCCTCCCTAATGATAAGGTCGAACTATGGAACCTGCCTTATGGCTACCGGGGTTTACCAGATGCAATGGCCGTAAGACCTACATTGGTAATCGAGAGACCCTCAATGCCGTACGCATAAATGTCGACGACTTCGACCGTATACAGGCAGCATCCTGGGCAGTCATTGCATAGACACCAAACGAAGCCGAAGGGATCCTTAAATTCGAATTCGACTTCTACCTCAGATGGAATTGATAATCCATTAAGATAAACATCCGCTTCTTTTTCATATGTCCATGTCGCCAGCGTGGTTTTCCCACCATGATCACACGATCTGCTTAACTGGAAAACGAGCCGTAAAGTATATCCTGACAAAAAGTTCGCTCTGAAATTGATCAGGCTGGAAAAGTCAATTTTTACTTCCGGGTGCTCCAACTCATGGGTATCCAGGGTTACCGTGCCAACAGTCTGGCAGGCACTTCCGTTAGAACCGATCACTGCTTGGGCAGCCCCACCGTTTAAGGCCAAATTGTTTGTCGGCAAGCTAGCTCCTGCTCCGTTTCCGCAACTTAGAATAGTTACGGGGAAATCTTTGGGATGCGGAGGATACGGAGGATGCGGAGGACGACATCTTTCATCACGAGACTGCTCTTCATGTTGGGGATAATCCTCACCGCAACAACCCTTATAATTACTCATTAGATCAACCTCCTAGTGTCATTTAGTAAACAATTGGTACCAGGAATACCGAATTTGTTTTGACCTCCCTCATCTGTTTTTCAAAACCGCTGTTCCTTTAATCAAACAATCTGATTCGGCAAGGATCAGCAGCTTCTACAGGTATGTTATTCTAAATTCCATTTTTTTGTTACATTGGAAATTGGTATTATATTTGTTTATTCTTTTATCTTTTGCGCATTTGTTTATTCACGCGAAAAAATACGGCCCCCTAAACAATAAATTCCCTCAAACCATAAGTTCGAGGGAACCAAAAATACATATTCAATTTAAGCCATAAATCACGGAAGCCCTAGCTATAGCACTATTTCAGCTCAATCAACACCACTGTCTCAACGTGTGTTTTGATAGAGAACCCGATACTGATCAGCGAAAATAAGGGATTCTGTGCAAAAGTAGACCCCCTAAATGGTAGGGGGGAGTGGATATTTATCTACTATTTAAAAGGTTATTTCAATAAATCGTCGTTTTACTTCACTGCATGCCAATTCAACCTCGACGCATTAGCTAATCAAGCGTAAAACGTGATTCAGAATTCTAGCTGTGATTCCCCAGATTGCCTCTCCCTGCCAAATATAAAAATACTGAGGATAATAAGCAGGCTTCCAGGCATAGTTCTTACCGTTGGGTATCAGTTCATAAGGATAATCCTCTGGCATGACCGGGCTTAGTTTTATTTTTGTTTGTATAGGAGTCATGGATTGCAGGTCCTGCAGCGGCACATATATTAGCGAATCCACTTCATCGGGATTAGGAGCTATATTGCTGCAATCTCCGATGGTGCAGAGATACGGATAGATAATCAGGTTGAACGGAAGCACCAGAATATCCAGTGCAGCAATCAAAGTGATAGCGTCCGCTGATAATCCCAGTTCTTCGCAGGTTTCGCGTACTGCTGCAGCCGCTTCATTCTCGTCGCTAGTCTCCACACTTCCACCCGGAAAACATATTTCCCCCGGCTGCTTGTTCATATCAGATGCTCTCTTTTCAAAAAGCACGCATTGTTGGCCTTGATAATTCACCAGTGGTACCAGAACCGCACTGATGAAGCTGTTTTCTTGGTCAAGAATCCCTGGTTTGCGGTTTTTTAAGTTATCAAAACTATCTGTAATACTCATAGGTATCTCCCATTATGTATTATTATTTATCGCATTAATTTTATCAGACATGTTGTCGCTATAGTTGAATCTACAGCCTTTCAAACTTATTTTTAACGTCATTTATCTTGCCTAAAATGTAATCACTGCCGCCTTTGCTCTCGACCAATAGGTTTTCAATCATTCGCACCTCATCGTTCATATAGCTTAAAGCCTGGGCCATCAGGTTATCCATCTCCTTGTTGATCCGCTCGGTCAAGCCGGAAGTCAGGCGATGGATATTCTTCTCAAGCTCCCCGGCGATCAGCTTATAAAAGTAACGGTGGAATACGCCTCTGAACAGGAACATGGGGAAGAGGAACCACAGCAGATCCAGATGGGAGTCAAAGGACCGGCTGATTGAAATATCCGGTTTCTTTAAATCACCCACCGTGATATCCAGTTCCTCGATCTTGGCCTCTACGCCCAAAACCTCCAGCAGATTATGACTCAGTCTTTCCCGGAAGGACTTAAGGTAGAAAGATAGATGTTTCTTGACCGAAATCAGCAACTCAAAGGATTTTTCTTCGCTCAGCAGTATAGCTTTGAGTTCCGAGCCAAGAGCCTGGTTTAGCCAGTCTTCATATTGCCGGCTCAGTGAGTATAGATTACCCTTCCAGGCGGGGAAGGCCTTCTCATAGTCTACTTTTAATCTTGCCTCAAGGTCGGGCCGGAAGGAGTTAAGGTATTCAAACACGCTTTCCCGTGTTTTGCCCTTATAGCTGCCTATGATCAACAGCAATTCCCGCCTTATAAAGGGTCCATTCAGGTGTTCATCTATGATGGCATCCCTTATACGGTTCTTCTGGTTCTCTTGCTGCAGCGAGGTTCGGTAAGCAATTTCCAGGTAAGACAAGCAGCTATCGACCAGGGTGCTAATCTTATAGCGCAATATACTGGCATAAGTGGCATCCCTGTTTTGAGCCAGGGGCTGGAATACCTCCCGGTGGAGCCTGCTGTTATAATCCTGGGTGCCCACTCGGGCGGAATACCTGATGATCGGAAAATCCCGGTCAAAGGCACTCTTCAAAACATCCGCCGTAAACTTTTCAACCTTTTGCAGGTGCTCTTCCGGGAAAAGATCGCACTTACTTATCACCAAGGTAATCTGGGGTGAGTAGCGATAGACTTCCTGCAAAAGCTGCAGCTCATGTTCCGATATCGGTTTTTCTGCGCTGATGATAAAAAGTACGCCACCGGTTTCCGGGAACCATTCCATAGTAGTTTCAGTATTGTGTTTCCATACGCTGCCCAAACCCGGCGTATCCACCAGGCGAAGGGCTTTGACGCTGCTCAGCTGAGGCGTTTCTATATCTACGACCATCACATGCTTGGTATTTTCCGGATTACCTGATTCAGATACATATTCGCTGATGGCATCGATAGGCACTTCCCGAGCCGTACCGTCCAGGAACGTAACCGTAGCCTTCTCTGTAGCTCCAAATCGAAGTCGGCTGATGACAGAAGTTACCGGTATATCACCGACCGGCAGCAATGGGTGGTTCAAAAGGCCGTTTAAGAAAGAACTCTTTCCCGCTTTGAACTGCCCCAGTACCGCAACATCGATATATTGATTCTGCTCCGCGAAGCTATTTACGCTCCGCACGGTCTTCCCGAGAGAATACAGGCCAAAAGCGTCGCAGAGCGAACGTATGTCGGCAAGTATTTCTTTTGCCTGTAATAATGACCTTCCGTCCATAGCAATACCCTTCTAATCACACACAGTAAAAATAGGACTCCTACCGATAATAAGAGTCCTATCTAATCGATCTGTTTAAAATTTCTCCAAATATTCGTTTACTTCCCACTGCCCCACCTGGGCGCTGTAACTCTCCCACTCCTTGGTTTTGGCTAAGACAAAACAGGAGTAGACATGTTCGCCGATCGCTTCTTGTATGAGCTTATCCTTGCCCAGTTCATCAATGGCTTCCATCAGATTCTCCGGCAAAGAGTCAATGCCTTCGCGCTTGCGAGCCGCCAGGTCCATTTCAAAGATATTCTCATCAACTGATGAAGGCGGCATTACCTGCTCCCGAATACCTTCCAAACCGGCTTTGAGAATGGCGGCCAGCCCCAGATAAGGATTACAGGTCGGATCTGGATTGCGTATCTCGATACGGGTACCTATTCCACGTCTGGCCGGGATTCTGATCAAGGGACTGCGGTTTCTATATGACCAAGCAATGTAAACCGGGGCTTCGTAACCGGGTACCAGGCGCTTATAGGAATTTACGGTCGGGTTGGTAATAGCGGCTATAGCCCGAGCATGCTTCATTACTCCGGCAATGAAGTAAAGGCAAGTATCGCTCAACCCATCTTCCCGCTGGGGTTCATAAAAGGTATTTTCGCCATCCTTAAACAGTGAGACATGCAGGTGCATACCTGAACCATTGATACCGAATATGGGTTTGGGCATAAAAGTAGCGTGCAGCTGGTGACGTTGAGCCACCATGCGCACAATACTTCTGAAAGTCATGATTCTGTCGGCGGTGGTCAAGGCATCACTATACTTAAAGTCGATTTCATGCTGACCAAACGAGCATTCATGATGAGCGGCTTCTATTTCAAACCCGAGCCGTTGCAGCACTTCGACCATATCACGCCGGGCTTCCTCACCCCTATCTACGGGCGGTAAATCGAAATAGCCCGCCGTATCGTGAGTAGAAAGACTGGGAGCACCGTTTTCATCCAGGTTAAAGAGGAAAAATTCTGGCTCCGGGCCTACCTGCATGGTATAGCCCATATCCCCCGCTTCTCGTAATACCTTCTTTAATATCTGACGTGGACAGCCTTCAAAAGGCTCGTCATAGGAGTCGTTTATGTCACATATCAACCGGGAAGTCTTACCGTAGGGCTCCACAGCCTTGCTGCCGGGCAGGATCATAAAGGTATCCAGGTCCGGTTTCAGGTACATGTCAGATTCTTCGATGCGGACAAAACCTTCTATCGATGATCCGTCAAACATCAATTCGCCATCAAGAGCTTTATCAATCTGGCTGATCGGTATCGATATATTCTTCATTACACCAAGAATATCGGTGAACTGAAGTTGAACCCTTCTGACGTCGTTGTCCTGAACTGTTCTCAGTATTGTAGCCTTGTCCATGATTCACCTATCCCCTTATTATCTAAACTATCTGCGTTTGAAAGTAGCGACACCTTTGAACTGCGCCGCTTCACCCAACTCCTCCTCAATGCGTACCAATTGGTTGTATTTCGCCACCCGGTCAGAGCGGGCGGGCGCACCGGTCTTGATCAGTCCGGTTTTGGCAGCCACTACTAAATCAGCGATAAAGGAGTCTTCCGTTTCTCCAGAGCGATGAGATACCATGGAACGGTAACCGGCATCGGTAGCGATCTCAATAGTATCCAGAGTCTCAGTAAGGGTGCCGATCTGGTTGAGCTTTATCAGCACGCTGTTGGCTATGCCTTTTTCAATACCCTTCTGCAGGATCGCTGGGTTGGTGACGAATATGTCATCCCCTACCAACAAAATCCGCTGGCCCAGCCGGTCGGTGATTACCTTCCAGCCATCCCAATCATCCTCGGCCATGCCGTCTTCAATCAGCACGATGGGGAACCGGTTGACCAGCCCTTCATAATAGTCGACCATCTCTTCTGAACTCCGGGATTTTCCCTCGGCTTCAAACACATACTTGCCATCCTTATAAAACTCAGATGCTGCCGGGTCCATGGCTAAAAATACATCCTGGCCCGGTTTGAATCCGGCCTGCTCGATAGCTTTGACGATCAACTCCAGGGCTTCCTCGTTGGTGTTCAGGTTGGGAGCAAAACCACCCTCATCTCCCACCGAGCTGTTAAGGTTGTTGCTCTTCAGAACTGACTTAAGCGTGTGATATACTTCCGCTCCCATACGGAGGGCTTCTTTGAAATTGGGAGCTCCGGCCGGAACGATCATGAACTCCTGAATGTCCAGGTTGTTGTCGGCATGCTTGCCACCATTTAGAATGTTCATCATAGGCACCGGCAGCAGCCTGGCATTGACTCCACCCAGGTATTGATACAGAGGCAGGCCAACCACCTGGGCAGCAGCACGGGCGGATGCCAGAGAAACACCGAGGATGGCATTGGCTCCCAGCTTGCCCTTGTTGGGCGTTGCATCCAGTTCGATCATCGCATGATCTATTTCATATTGATCGCGAACATCGACTCCGATCAGTTCCGGGGCTATTAGCTCATTAACATTCTTGACTGCTTCCTGGACCCCTTTGCCCAAAAAACGCCGTTTATCATTGTCTCTGAGTTCCACCGCCTCGTTGGTACCGGTCGATGCCCCGGAGGGAATAGCGGCACGGCCCATTATACCGCTTTCCAGGTAAACATCCACTTCAACAGTCGGATTTCCCCGTGAGTCTAGAATCTCCCGTGCAATGACATCAGTAATAATACTCATTACAGCCAACATCTCCATTCATCTTTATTTAGAGAACTTGTTTTCATCACCATTTAATATGCGCTCATTCCATATGCCTTGATACCCCAATTCGCAGCTGAGATCACATTATTACCATTTTTGCACCATGTCTTTCCTTAGGGCCAATAACATCATGATTCTCAGCTCCTACCACAATCTCGCTGCTGCAAACTATTCCCGTCTGCTTAGCCTGCGCTAGAAGATCAGCCATTAGATTATTGGCCTCCGGTGACTGGCTGATATCATCAACTAATATCAGAGTAACCAGTTCAGCTTTATTCCGCCTGCATAATCAAGACCTTTCTCCCATACAACCGATGGCTTATTAGAAGGCATTAAAACTACCAGAGCCTTCAAGCGAGCACCTCCATGAAAAAACAAAATGACTCCCATCCCAAAGACAGGAGCCATTAGCCTGGCGGTTCCGCATTATGCGAGGTGAGCTCCATCACCTGAAAAACCGTTTATAGATGCTTTTTGTATATTATAACCTACCAGCACTTGATGTAAAGAAATGAATCCTGTGAACCTTTAAAATCTTCAAGCTAACCGGCTACATCAATCCGGTAATAAAACCTATGCCGGAGATCAAAACTACCGCTTCCACTATGCGGGTAAACCATATACGTGGCAGGCGGTCTACTATCTTTTTACCGGCAAATGATCCGAACACCATAACCAGGCCCATGGCCAAGCCTATAGCAAAGGTATCCCAGCCCAGCAGCGCGTATTTCGAATATACAATTCCTTTGGTGATATGCATTACTACTGCTGTCATAGCCTCACTGGCAATGTAGGCTGAACCAACTAGGCCATAATCAAGGAAAAAGGGAGCCACCATTGGTCCGACCGTTCCTACCACAGCTGACAGCCAACCAAATACTGCCCCTAACAGCGTAAAATGAACCAAACGCATATTTACTGGTTTCAGCCCGGAGTGCCGATAAATCAATGTCAGGATTAAGAAAACCCCCAGACCGGTTTTAAGCCAACTGGCATGTATCGAGCCGAACATGACGGCACCGATAATAGCTGATGGTATGCATCCCATGCTGAAATATATTACTACCTCCCAGTCGATAGACCTGCGGCCAAACCAGGCACGTGAAGCGTTACCCAGCAACTCAGCTACTGTTAGTATTGGCACTGCCGCCTTGATCCCAAATAGATGTACTACCAGCGGGAGCAGGATGACGCTGCCCCCAAAGCCAGCCACCGCAGCTATGATCGAAGCCAGCATGCTTAATGCCAGGAGTTCGACTCCCGGCCAGCCAATCAAGATTGCTATGTCCATACACCGTTCTTCTTTCCGAGTTATGATACGAGCAAACTCAAGAACAATCTGCTCCAAATATCTTACTATATATGTCCTGACCGAAACTAGTCTGCAAGGGCTCACCAGCAACCATTTTAAAGGTTCTTCTGCCATCAGCTTGCCTTTCCGCCCGCAGGAACAGGACATTCTCCATGTGTCTGTCATGCCAACTGCTGGCGAATTCGTAGAGATGGGTTACATAGAAAACCCGAATACCTTTTTCAATCAAGGCGCAAATTATTTGTCTGGCAATCTCTGAACCCTCTCTTTCATTGGTGGCGGCAAATGACTCATTGAACAATACCAGAGAACCCGTTTTTAGATCAGATACTATATCATTCATTCGGCTGAGTTCTTCATCGAGTTTGCCGCTGTTCATAGTCGCGTCCTCTTCGCGTTTATAATGGGTGAAAAGACCATGGCAAACACTGGCACGGAAAGAACTGGCCGGCACAAACATGCCGCACTGCATCATCAATTGGGATAACCCCATACTACGTAAAAAGGTTGATTTGCCGCCCTGGTTGGCCCCAGTAATGATCACCAGGTCCTTTTTTTCGGCATATAAGTCATTACCCACAGTTCTTTCTTTAATGATTAAGGCTAGGCAAACGTCATATAAGCCTTCAAAGAGATGATTACGAGTACCCGCTGCCATGGGTTGAGGAAAACACATTGGTTCGCCCTTTTGTTCGAGTTGCCGGTGTAAATTCAGGCAGCCCAAATAAAATGCCAGTTCAGACCGTAACATATGGAAAAAACCTAGTATGTGTTCGGCAGATTGGGCCAGGGCATTGGCAACCGTGTTAATCCCCCGGTTTTTTAGCTCGCCTATAGCTCTGAATCCAGCATCATCGCGGTCGCTGATATAATACGCATAATCCGGCGGCTCAACCCCAAACAGCCACCAGAGGCATCCCCGTTTCCGAAATGGTGAATTCGGTTTACGCAGCACATAGTTGATACCCTTGTTACCTGTTCCCAGATCGGCGCTGATCAAAACGCCGCCCCTGAACTTTAGTTCTTTCAAGTGTACTTTGACACTGGCCAGGTAATCGTCATCCAACTCTTTTCGCAGCATCGTAAAAAATGCCGTAAACCCTTCCGAACAAAATTTTCCAGCATGTTGATCGGCAACATTTCTCAGCCTGTTCAGCTTCTCAACAAACATCTGCAGTACCTTTATCGATCTGCTGAGTATGGAATCGGGAGATTTACTCAATAAACCCCAGAAATGCTTTTTCTCTTCATTGATAGCTTCTACCGCAATATTGTAGATATCCTTAACAATAGCCGGATTTTTCAGGCAGTCCTTGAGTACGTTCTGCCGATATAATATGGTGTCCGTATCGTGCAAACTTGACAAAACTGCTTGTTTGCAGACCATGAATATAAATTCGTCACCCAGCGCCATAGCATTAACGAGCGTATTTAGCTCCAGATCCTTAACCATGGCGTCCTGAGCCGCCGAGGATTTCAACTGCAGGTCAAAGTCCTGGTCCCGGTACATCAGTAAGGCCTTCATGATTCAATGCGCTCCTTTAGATATTCATAGGTAAGTCGGTATTTCTCCGCGATGGAAATCGCATAAGCCAGCCCATCCGCAGGCCGTCTAACGATCTTAAACGAACGTAAGGCCGTATTATACGGCACTACTGAACTCACCATACTCACGGTTGAATCACTGAAAGTGGCCATTTCATCAATAAAGGTCACACAAACACATAACAGCCCCAGCTGCACGATCTTTCCCATTATCTGCTTACTTAAGAAAACAGCGTCTTTCAGGGTCGTTGAGGTAAATATCTCGTTCATAATAATAATGCTATGGGGGGTGACTCTACTTAGAATGTAATGTATCCGATCCAGATCATCCTGAAGTTTACCGCTCAGGTTCTGGATATTCTCTTCCCGTTCAAAATGCGTAAAGAGCTTGTCATATAGAAATAACCCGGCCTTCCGGCCTGGAACGGGACAGCCCAGGTTTGCCAGGTAGTGCAGCTGTCCAAAAGTGCGGGCAAAGGTGGTTTTACCGCCCTGATTCGGTCCCGATACCACCAAAACACGTTCAATGTCCCGCAGGTAAAAATCATTGCAAACTACCAGACTGCCCTCAGCCAAAAGCTTACCGGCGAGTGCTATATCAAATCCTTCTTCACTGTGCACCTCTTTGTTGGAATCAGATAGCTCAGGGTAACAGAATTTTAGTCCTGCCTGCTTAAACCTCGCGGTATATACCAGATAGGCTATGTAAAATTGTATCTCCCGATCAAAGTCACTCAGTGTTTTATCAAGGTAATTCATATGCTGGTGGCAATAACTATCGAGGGTTGCAAATATATCCGGATGCAGCCCCGCTACCAGATTCAATATCCCCGCTTCAACATGGTTCATCTCCAGCCATTCGGGAAATTCTGCTCGATAGTCTTTAACTGCACCCTCTTTGAATTTGGCAAAGGTTTCCTCCACCTGAATGCTGTAGTCGATTTCAGCTTCGTATTTGCTAACCTCGATGCAATAAGCGTTTCGGCGAATCCTGGCTCGGTTACTCCCAATCAACACACAATACCTGATGGTTGATAAATCGTGTTTAAGATTTTCTGTTTCTGCCAGAAGCGCTGTGAAGTCTTCTGATTGGGCGTAGCCGCTAATATATTCACCGAAGGCCAGTAACCCGCGGGATTTTAATCCGCTCTCGGTCAACTCCTCTGCCAATGTATTTACCGCTTCACAATAGATTTCGATTGCCGCTAAAAGCCCCGCTTCCTTCTGGTATTTATAATGAAGCTTGCGGACCTGGTCCAAATGAGCGCGCATTTTACTGAACTTACCGGAAAACCGCTCTATACACCCAAAGACCATATCGTTTTCCAGATCCCGCATAATCTCATGGCGGTAGGCTACAGCATCCAGATCCTTAAGCGGTGTATAAAAGAAGGGTTTTAGGTCATATTCCTCACGCCCGGCGGTAATAGCATTTACCACCTGGTCAAGATTAAGGTCGGTAAAAAAATCTGGAGCTACCGGGCTCACCTTGGCTGCATCTTCTTTTGTTGTAAACAATACTCCGGAAAACTTCATGGAAGCTGCCTCCCGCCAGGACTTGTCAGTCTATAAATAATAAAAGCCCCCATCATCAAAATGACAGGAGCTATTAGCTGTATCAGCATTTGAGCCGTTACCGGCTGCCGGCGAGCACCATCGCCTTTCTGTTATACAATTGTTTACATTATATAGAATAGGATTTCGAATATCAATGGGAGCCTTATTATTTTAGGCTCGCTTTAGTTTATTATCATTTCTTAAAGACCGCGCCGGTATTGGCTGACTGTACGATATCCGCATATCGCTTCATATAGCCTGTTTTAATACGCGCCTCCGGTGCCCGCCATTGTTGCCTTCGTTCAGCTAATACTGACTCGTCAACTATTAATTCAAGCTGCTTCTGGTCGATATCTATGGAAATGAGGTCTCCCTCTTCTACCAGCCCGATCAGTCCTCCGGCAGCGGCTTCCGGCGATACGTGCCCTATCGACGCTCCACGGGTGGCTCCCGAGAACCGGCCATCGGTTATCAATGCCACTTCCTTATCCAATCCCATCCCCGCAATGGCCGAAGTAGGAGTCAGCATTTCTCGCATACCCGGGCCACCACGCGGACCTTCATAGCGTATGACTATTACATCGCCAGCTTTAATTTTTTTACCCATAATCGCCTCTACCGCTTCTTCCTCGCTATTAAACACACGGGCCGGGCCTTGATGTTTCATCATTTCCGGGTCTACCGCTCCCTTTTTGACGACTGCTCCTTCTGGAGCCAGGTTGCCAAAAAGGATGGCTAAACCACCGCTTTCACTGTAGGGAGACTGAATCGATCTTATTACAGAATAATCTTGTACTGGAGTCTGAACAATATTTTCTCCTACAGTTACACCGGTTGCGGTCATCACTGATTTATTTACCAGACCCTTTTTATCTAATTCATTAAACAAAGCTTGTACTCCACCCGCACGGTAAAGGTCTTCCATGTGGTGGTTGCCAGCGGGACTGATCTTGCATAAATGGGGAGTGATAGCGCTGATCTCGTTAAACATATCAAGGTTGATCTCCACTCCCGCTTCACTGGCTATAGCCATAAGGTGCAAGACTGAATTGGTGGAACAGCCTATCGCCATATCTGCAGTCATTGCGTTGTGGAAGGCACCGGCAGTCATTATATCACTGGGCTTAATGCCTTTCTCTAATAACTCCATTATTTTAATGCCAGCATGCTTAGCTAGGCGGATACGCTCAGAATAAACCGCTGGAATCGTTCCATTTCCGGGCAAACCCATACCCAACGCTTCGGTAAGACAGTTCATGGAATTGGCAGTAAACATACCGGCGCACGAACCGCAGGTCGGGCAGGCATTATTTTCAATCATGGTCAGCTGCTGCATGTCAATTTTCCCCGCCGCAATTTGTCCTACCGCCTCAAATACCTGGGTAACGCTTACTGCCGTATCATTTATTCTGCCGGCCAGCATGGGTCCACCGCTAACAAAAATAGCAGGTATGTCCAGGCGGGCTGCTGCCATCAGCATACCGGGAATGATCTTATCGCAGTTTGGTATGAAAACTAAAGCATCAAAGGCGTGTGCCATAGCCATGATTTCCACCGAATCAGCGATTAATTCCCTGCTGCCCAGTGAGTACTTCATACCGATATGATTCATGGCAATTCCATCGCAAACACCAATAGTGTTGAATTCAAATGGAATGCCGCCGGCCATCCGCACCCCGGCTTTGACCGCTGCGCTGATTTTATCTAAGTTAATATGGCCGGGTATAATGTCATTGAACGAGTTTACTATGCCGATAAAGGGACGTTCCATTTCCTCATCAGTCAGACCCAGGGAACGAAACAATGCGCGGTGCGGAGCCTTTTCTATCCCCTTCTTTACTTCATTGCTTTTCACTTTTATACTCCTCTCCATTACAAATTTTCAGTTTAACAATCTGATAAGAGCTTAAGCTCTAAGGGTAGCCACTATCCGCTTGGTATTTAGCAGTAATTCTAAGGCGTCATTTATGTTGTTAACTACGATGTCTGATCGTTTGATCGCTTCTGTGCTGCATCCTTCCCTGCCTATAACAGCAATACCAAGCGCGGCTTCCTCCAGCATATAAATGTCATTATAACCGTTGCCTATTGCGGCTACCTTTTCCCCTCCCAAGTTAAGAAGGAAGGCTTTTTTATCCAGACCGTCCTCAAGGGCACTGACCCTTTCGAATATGGTACCCAATTCATCTGCCACCTGAGCTCCCCGGCCAAAAGTATCTGCTGTTAAAAGGTATATCTCAAGATGCTCTTTTAGCTGTTCGATCCTCTCCATGACTCCCGGGATTAACTGCCCGTCAACAGTCAGGGTGCCGTTTACATCAAGCATCAGATAGAAAATCTTAATATTCCTGCCTGGAAGCGCTATTTCAATCATGGTATTGTCCCCCCCTTAATTAATAACACTGCAGAGTGTTACTTCGTTAGGCTCAAAACTGCGGCCATTCTTCCGGTAACGCTTTTACGATCAGTTGAGAAAAAGCGGTCTGTCGAACACCTCGTACAAAGATCGCAAGTGCTGATATTATCTGGACTTATTCCGAGAATCTCGAGTGTTTGACTGATGGTAGAAGCCATATCCCAATAAACACGCTTCTTATTGTTATTAATATTATTTTTCAGCAGCGGGTAGGTATCTCTTAAATGCTGGGCCTTTTCTTCGTCAATTTTATTGCAGCAGTGACCAATACCCGGTCCTATAAAGACTTCTATATCCCAGTAATTACAGCCAAATACCTGACTCATCTTCTTGGCTGTTTCCCAGGCAACATTTCCATAATTCGGGTTATAGCCAAAATGAGCTAAACCAATAACTCTTTTAATGGGATCAAAGAAATATACAGGAACACAATCGGCAACTAGGCACATTAATACTACTTCTTTAATGTTGGTAATCATAGCATCGCATCCGGGGATGGAGTCAGCATACTGAACCGAGCCACGCCCACGGTCCGTTATCCCCACCACGGCAACCTGAGAACCGTTTGCTTGTTCACAGCATATGGTGTTATGCAAATCACCGCTAATTGCATCCATCAGTATCATGCGGTTGGTTAATACATCATCCGGTTTATCACCTACTTGAAAGGATAGGTTCAACGACTTGTAAGGACCATTGCTTACTCCTCCGCCGCGCGAAGAAAAAGACAGATGCGCGCCTCTATCCGTCCAATTAAGCATTGTTATATACTCTATTCCAGAGGTACTCGCCCATTCCCACCTATTATTCACTATTTAAACTCCTTAACGCTAATACCAGTTCATTCTCAAACTATAAAAGCTCCCATCAATATGACAGGAGCTATTAGCTGGTTCAGCATTTGGAGCCTTTTCAGGCTGCAGGCGAGCACCATCGCCTATCGGTGATTCAATTGGTTACATTATAAAAGATAGGTGCGGGATTATCAACGGTAGCTTTAGTATTTGGGACTGACTTTAGTATAGTAAAGGCGTGATGCAATAGTCTGCTGGACCAAGTACGCCAAGAAGCGCCAAATCAGTTTCACCCCCGAAAGGCCAATGATGATCAGCCATTCCCACCAGGTCAGCGCTACCGTCTTAAATACTTCTTGAAGAAACGGTATATACAGCACTGATAGCTGCATTGCTACCGAACACAACACCGCTGCCACCAGCATCCCGTTTTGGAAGAAGCCCAATTCAAAAGGAGAAGAAATCTCTGAGCGGCATTCGAAAACATAGAACAGTTGGGCAAACACCAGGGTGGTAAACGCCATGGAACGGGCCAGAAGCAACCCTTCGATGCCGTTCATCCTGGACCAGGTATACCCTAGTAGAAAAGCAGCAATAGTGATGATTGCAATATAGGTTCCCCGGCTGAATATGATCCACCCCAACCTCCTGGCAAATATACTCTCATTGATCGGGCGAGGTTTTCTTTTCATGATTCCGGGTTCGGGCGGCTCAACACCTAAGGTCATAGCAGGCAGCCCGTCGGTAACCAGATTGACCCAGAGCAGTTGGATGGGTAATAAAGGCAATGGCAGTCCCGCTAAAGATGCAATCAGCATGACCAGGACCTCGCCGATGTTGCAGCCCAGGAGGTATCTGATAAACTTTCTTATGTTATCATATATGGCCCGGCCTTCGTAGATTGCCTGAACAATCGTAGAAAAATTATCATCAGTGAGAATCATGGAGGATGCCTCTTTGCTTACCTGGGTGCCGCTTATACCCATAGCAATACCAATGTCGGCAGCTTTAATAGCCGGTGCGTCATTTACCCCATCACCGGTCATGGCGACGATCTGATGATTGCTCTTTAACACCGTGACAATCCGGTTTTTATGGTGTGGTGATACCCTGGCAAACACTCGATCCTGGCATAGCTCTTTGAAATCGAGTAGGAGGGGGCGGCTAGCCCCCGACCTCTCACACCACCGTACGTACCGTTCGGTATACGGCGGTTCACGAAAGTTGACGAAGTGCTCGATACGTTTC